>JAABUM010000012.1_pt1 | contig 659954 bp, 435 predicted proteins | sample 5559161 | NCBI WGS metagenome assembly JAABUM01 (sample SAMN10711868, study PRJNA513369) | rock metagenome | isolation source: Antarctica rocks | place: Antarctica: Victoria Land, Siegfried Peak nord | reverse complement strand
TGGGGGGACAAGGAGAGGGGAGGGGGGGCGGGATAAGGGAGAGGGGGAGGGTTGGGGGCGATGCGGATGGATCTGGATATGAAAGTCGGATTTGGGAGTTTTCGAGCGGGGGCGGAGGGGATGGATGGGGATGTTTGTGGGAGGGGGAAGGGTTGGAATTCGGGATTTGGAGAAGATTGGGCTGGTGTTGGTGTTGGAAGAGGGATTGAAATGGTAGAGGGGAGAAAGAGGAGGGGGGAAGGGGGTTGGCGATGATGGGGTGGTGAGTTGGGATGTGCTTTGCAGGGAGGTGCAACTTACATTGTAGGCGCAATGTATTTTTGAAATGGAATTACCATAGGTCAAGAAAAGAAAGTTACCAACTCATGAAATATCTTGTAGGTCAGATGAAAGTGTTGTAACTCTGGCAGGGGTTTGTATCTATCTCTTGCTGTCGAAGGATATGGGTAAGTGGCTGTTAAGTAATGGTGGATGTTGTAGTCAGAACGAACATACATGAGGCTGCTAAAATCATATCTGCACGACCTGGATATTGCTTGGATGCCACGAAGAGGAACACTTCCTGAATGAGGGAAACTCACGGTATGTCATTGCCAAAGAGGATGAGCTTCGTTTTTGGAGGTCTATTTTCTTGCTAGTATCGATAGAAATGAGCCCGTTGTGCAGGGTCTTGAAGGAGATTATCCCCAAGCGAGCCGTGCTAGAAAGATACTATTTATCGTCTAGAAGCATAAAACCATGTCGCATTATCTCATAATCCATGTAACTCCGCAGTAATAGAGCAAAGAAAGCTTAAGTCCAAGCTCATGATTCTTCCTGTGTCTCCGCATTGGAGTTGCCACAAGCAGTGACAAGGTCACCTAATCCTGCCTGGTCAAAACGGTACTTCTCACGGAGAGCCTCGCCCATGTTGATGTCGATGGTAGGCTTGCCGTTGGAATGCTGGCTTGCCAGTCCAAGTTTCTTGTCTGCGGGTGATGAGCTGAGTTTTGGTGGGAAATCACGATGACAAGATTGAGACCTACTAGCGAGGACCCATTCGATGCCTTCCTCTTCCATATCAGCGGCAAGCTGCATTTCGGCCCATGTGTCAGCAGCGTTGCAAAGTCCATGGTAAGCGATGATCCTCCTGAACCATGGGGTCTTGGACCCTTTGATCAACCGGCTTCGTTTCTCGGCTTCTTCGTCTGCTAGACCTTGAAGTCAGTAATAGCATCTGGAGAGTAACGTAGTGAAATGAGAAATTGACGGAAAGTCTTCCAACTGATGCCCTGCAGTTTGATACACTAATCGGAGTATTTGGACAACTTTAAAGGCAATAATTTCAGAATATGTGGCGAAAATCGGAGAATTTAGGAAAACAACTCCGAGAGATCGCTTACCAAGGCTGGCTTCCGTTTCTCTTTGAGCTCTGATAGCGGCTTGGTTGGCGTTGCTTAGGCTGTTACCGCCGAATAGAGAGGTCGATGATGTCTCAGTGCTGCTTCGAGATCTCGCAGCAGTGATAGCTTCTTTGACACGGTCATTGCGGAACTTCATTCTCTTTCGCTTACGGCATGCTTGGACGGTCTCTCTGATAGCGTGTCCATCGAGCTTGCCGAAGCCTTTGTCATCCGCACCCCCGTCGATACCCAGACCCGTCTCTATACCGTTGTTCCTTAGAGCTTGCTTGTCGATGTCATCGAAGAAGAGGTCGCGGCACACGGTGGAAGCACCAAACTCTAGGTGAACAAGATTCTTACCGTATTCACGAACCAATGGGCACAAGTGTACTACCTCTTGGAAGGCGTGAAAGCCATCGTCTTGGATGTCGGCACAGAAAATGACTAGACGCTTCACTTGGGGAGGTGCATGGTAGATCAACTTTGATATCGTCTCGTAATCAAGATTACAAAACCTGAGTTCCAGACATGTGAGATTCGAGGCTACCGCGCTCGGATTTCCCAGCAGCTGCACAAGTAGAGGAGAATTGATTTCAGGAGGACATTCCAGAATGATGCTTTGGAATTTCTTCAGACCTCCCGTGTTGCCTATCATCTCTGTGCTGGGTAGATACATGCCATGATTGGCCGGAGCACGAGCCGAAGCACGACGAGGTCCAAAGCGAGAAGGTCGACCTGGGGAAGGGGAGGCTGCGAAATGGTTGGCAGAAGCTTGGTACCGCTTCTGCAGGTCAAGACTTGTATTCGCGGGTGGGGTGCTTGCCCAGTGATGTCGTATCTCAAGGTCAGAGCAATCTGGAAATACCTCACCACTGACGAAAGGTTGCCAGAATTTGGCATTGGGGAAACAGGGCGTTGAATCGCTCGCATGGTTAAGTGTGTCATCCGGATCATGCTTCCCAATATACACGACTAGTTTGGTAACACGAGGGAACGTTTCAGTTCCCAGCGCTGAGACGGGGCTGCGCGAACAGTGACAATGCGAGAAGCACAACGTGAGTGCCACGTTGGGACACCGTCGCGCAATGGCTTGGACAGTCCGCGAGATCATCACGGCTGGTGCGGGTTGGCCGTCGTTCTTCGTTGGATCAATTGTAAGATCCATGAATTTCGTCTGGTCTAGACAATCTTGTTTTGACCATGTTTGATCTGCTTTCCCCATGTAGGTCGCCTCAGAAATGGTTCGCGAGAAGAGTACGAGGGAGCTGAAAGTGCCAATGCTCGGGTGACGGTAAAGGACTGGGCGAACAAGCTGGTAGATTGACTTTCTGGCCAGCGACAATTTTGAGATATCGGACTGAAAAAGGAAGCTGCATGTATAGCTCCTGGCATGATGGATTAGTACCAGGCGTCTTGACTGAGGTGTGGAAATGCAGTCACCCACGCTAATTCTGGAGGCAGCGTGTCGAAAGAGGTCTTGTTGCTCATCTTGTCACTTTGCTCGAAGTCAATCGTTGGAGTCGTCCTGAGATCCATAGTCGCTCGATGTCAATGGCATCTGAGCTGAACAATGTGAGAGACCCGAAACAAGCTTCACAGCTTGGGTTTACGTCCCGCCAAAGCTTCCCCACAGGGCGTGAGGACCTTACTGTGTAGAGACTAGAGCCTTATCTTAGCGGCGGAAGCTAGTTCGTCATAGAACTACGCTAAACTCAAAGTATTTTTGGAATTTGAGCCGCGTCGCTCCTTATCGCCGCTCTCGAAGTCTTGACAAAGCCTCCAGGATACGAAAACTCGCAGATCCCCGTATCGCTCACTCATCGCTGGGATCACCTCTGCGATTTCGTCTTCTGCCTGTCGTTTCTCTAAAACCTGCATTTGCGCATCATGAAATCTCCTTTGGCCCAGTAATATTTCTCGTCCCGCGTCGAGGCAATGCATTCGACGAAATGTACGTGTACCATTGCACACTTCTCAATGCCCAAGGCTCACGTGCTGGCTTCCTAGGGCAATATGGGATCATATTCGATGCTGGCTCATCGGTAAACCAAACTTACCCTACAGTGTCTCCTTGTTTTCTAACGCAGCACAGGGTACGCGTCTACACATCTATCGATGGCTTAATAGTCAGATAGCCCGCAAAGTAGCAAACTCAAAGCAATTGCAATCTCTGCCGGTGCTCGAAACCAAGGGGGAATGGACCAAGAAGATACACCCAGGTTCGTCCTAGATTCCAGCTCAGGCATTCGCAGCCCAATGAATTCACCATGTCTAGGTATATCGACGTTTGGCAAGAAACCTGATCGCGTGGGCCCAGACCATCTAGAGGAGCTCTTCAAGAAAGCAAGAAAGGTTATCCCCGAGGAGGCTGTCAAAGACACACCAGTCTTTCTGCTTGCTACGGCTGGCATGCGATTGTTGCCGGAAAATCAGCGCAATGAACTCTTACGGCAGATATGCTCCTACACTCGTTCACATACCATGTTCCAGCTCCCAGAATGCGATGTGCATATACAGGTAATACCAGGTGAGGTGGAGGGGCTGTACGGATGGGTTGCAGCAAATTATCTTATTGGGGGCTTCGATTCGCCAAAGGAGCATGCCCATGGAAAGGATCATCATACATATGGCTTTTTAGACATGGGAGGAGCATCCGCACAAATTGCCTTTGCGCCCAATGCCACAGAAGCCGATCGCCACGCGAACGATCTGAAGATGTTACGCATGAGAACTGTAGATGGTACACCTGCCGAATATAAAGTCTTCACAACTACCTGGCTTGGCTTTGGTGTCAACGAGGCCAGGAAGCGCTACATCGAAGCGTTACAAGAGGCCAGTGGTGCGGTTGATACAAAGGTTCTTCAAGATCCTTGCCTTCCTGCCGGTCTGAGCATCACCACCAAAGGCGATGTCTTCTTACCGGGATCCAAAGAAGTCAACGGTCAAACTCCGACCTTAAAGGGAACAGGCAAATTCGACACATGTCTTACCAACACCCTACCTCTGCTTGAGAAAGACCACATCTGTAACGACGATCCGTGCCTTCTCAATGGGGTTCACGTCCCAGCGATCGATTTTGATGTCAACCATTTTGTTGGGGTCAGTGAGTACTGGCATACCACCCATGAGATATTTGAGGATGGACATCATGATAAAGCCTATGATTTCAACACGTACCAAAAGCGTGTTGAGGAGTTCTGCAGTCAGGATTGGGACATCATCAGCAAAGGGATTGGGAAACATAAGTGGGGGAAAAAGGTGGATGAGAAGACAGCGATAGGAGTGTGCTTCAAGGCCAGTTGGCTGATCAACATTCTACATGAAGGCATTGGCATACCCAGGATAGGATTGGAGGCAGTCCAGGAAGAAACACATAATGGCACGAAGAAGGTACTGGACAACGCAAAGAGCAAAGGCTACACGTCGTCTTTCCAGGCTGTGAACAAGATCGACGATACAGAAGTCAGCTGGACCTTTGGCAAGATGGTACTTTATGCGTCCAGCCAAATTCCTCCCACGAGCGGAGACGCATTACCTGTGGGCTTCGGCAGTAACACCGGGCCTGGCATCCCGTCCGACTTCCAATACGCAGGTTCCAAATTCCCTACCATCATCTCAGCAAACACCACTGCCAGTGACGAAACAGATGATCATTGGCATGATACGCTCTTTCGAGCCTCTTCTCCACGCCGAATTCCCGGATTCCTGCTCTTCATACTAATCTTGTGTGTAGCACTTTACCTACTTTTAGGTCGTGTCCGTCGTCAACGAATCTACAGCAAAATCTCACCACCCTCAAGGCGAGCAGGTGGCCCACAGCGCAAACTCTTCGGCGGAAAAATACCCTTCCTCCGCTCAACCAACAGCCTAGGTAGCTACGAGCGCGTGCTCGAAGAAGGCCCAACAGCCGACACCTTCGAGCTAGGTTCCGTAGACGGCACCGACGACGTCGATACCTCGGACTCATCCAGCAGCTCCCACAAGACATCCGGATGGGCCACCCCTCGCAGCCGTAGCAGCGTCGCTGTCAACGAATCCCGTGACCGCTTCGAGAATCTAGGCAGCGGACCGGGACTGGGACTTTCTGCGAATCCGATGGAGCGCAGTGGGTTGGTTGGTAGGACTGAGAGTAGGGAACGTATCCTTGGTATGGCCGAGGGGAGAAGATCGCGTAGAGGTAGCCCGGCACGATCGAAAGGCCTGGCGTTGGCGCGCTTGATCGAGGATGAATGAGAGAGAGACGCTTGAAAGCGTCTAGTAACAGTGCTCGACCATCAACGTAAACTAAAGGTCAAAAAGATGCCGAGGATTCGGCGGTACAAAGTCTTGATGACGAAGGACTCGTGTACCAAGAGCCTAGACGAAGGCAGCAACGACGCAGCAAACAAAGGCCGCCATACCCCCCTCAACCTTGACTTTGCGATCAACATCAAACCCTCATGACAGCCGCTTTCTCCACCAGAATCCTCAAAGATACCACGGCTCCTCCACACATAAAACACGCCACATACCCTAGTCCATCCAAAGAAAAAAGAACCTCATACTCTGCGTGCGAAGCCCTCATCTCATCGTATCCCAGCAACTCTACAACGCCTGCCTATCCGATAGGATTGGTAATCAATCGGTCGGTCGTTTTCAAAGCTCTTAGAGACGGCTACGGCTACTTGAGCGGTGTTCTGGTGCGGTGGGAAAGATGTTTTGTCAGATCTCTGTCTGTCTGGCAAACAAACGACGGTGGCATAGCGCCTGCGGTTCATTTCAGGCGGGATTTCTACTCGTTGCGGTTGGCGGGTGGGACATGATCTAGAAACATGGTCAACGAGGAATGGAATGGCGGGATCAGAGCCTCGAGCCATTGTCACAGTTTCGAGGTTCCTCACTGGATGATAGGTGCAAACGACGTTAAAATACTAAAATGGTCAAGATCGAGAGATTCGGTCGAAGTAGATGATGAAAGTTGCTTTGATGTAAAGAGTAGATAGATGGTCTAGATGTATGATACAGTACAGCGCTCAGACAGCAGGCCAGATACCGTAGTCATCAAAACCGTCAGATGGTAGTCCCAAGATATGTGGAAATCCTTCATCCCCATCGGAACACCAACAACAGAAATCCTAGTCATCCCGAAATATGGACAAGGTATATCGCTCCGTCCATCTCCTATATTTTCCTGAGGTCATGATTCGCTTTCCTGATCGCTAATCCAATCCTTTTCATGCTGCCAATTGCGTTTTATCATTCATATCACCACGCATACAATGCATATCAAAAGTCAAACCCGTAATCCAGAATGTCACAAAACGCTCAGCCAACGGCTGGTTGCATCTCACACCTATGACCAGATCCACAAACACCATTATCGAAACAGGGTATACTAGTCGTGACAACGAATCCGCAGGTCGTCCATATAAGGGGTATCATAATAGTGATGGCGACGAGAAGAAAAGCAGCCAGTGGGTACCAAAGAGTGTGGGGCTTGCCGGTAGTGACGTTCGATGCAACAGACCGTCGTCATTGACGACTTGCGAGATCCCAGATCTGCGGGCGCCTACCACTGGCGCTGGTAGGTCTGTTGTTGCATCATGGCGGGGGAAATGGAAGATGGAGGCGAAGGCAACCGCATGCCAGTATTTGGGTTCACTATAGGGATGGCGTTGCGGGTACGCAGGGCAGATGGTTGATGGATCTTCATCTGTTGGTTGCTGTTTGACTGAAAGCCAGTCACGGGGTTGTAGGCATTATTGGAGGCGGCGGACGACATGGAGAAGCTTGGAGTGGCTTGTTGTTGTGGCTGGATGTTTGGCTGTAGAGGAGATGATTGCGGTGAGCCGCTTGAGAGGGAACCGTCCGATGAAGACGAATGTATCGATTGCAACTGCTCAATCAAACGTTTATAAGCAATTGTGCATCGCTATTGAGGTGGTTGACTGTAACCATGCCTCTGCGAATATGTACTTACGTCGTCCTCTGTCAACAAGCCTGGGCAAAACTCCAAGTCATCATCCAGGTCAAAGGACCTGCCAGCCTCGAAACGAGCACGAAAGGCGGAGACCGGCGGACTCTCGGTCAACTCTTTCATGCTTCGGACCCCGCGAAACTGTCTGTGCGAGTTCTGGGATGCTGAAAGACGGGGAGCTCTCCTTGACCGGCCTCCATGATGATTATGCGACGACGAGGACGAGTGTGATGGTGCTGAAGATGGCTGATGATGCTGTGAGCCGTAATAATAGGCTGCCATGATTATGGAGATGCGGGATGGTCGTGGGGTGGAGGAGGAGGATGAAGTGACTTGGTCGGTGCGGCTGGCAGTACAAGCGGTTACGGCGGGAACAACAAAGGAGAGTTCTATTGATTGTCAATCGGTCAAGGGTGAAGCTGTCGAGACCGACTGAGGCGAGGAGAGCAGTATGCTTATACAATTAATATGATAGAGGTGAAATGGTGTGCACAAGAATCATGGATGAAGGTGGTGTAGTAGTGTAGAAGTGTGGATGAAAGTGAAGATGGTCGAGAGGAAGTAGTGGAGGCGGGGGAGGGTTGGGTGGCGCCAAGGGAAAGGCACAGTTCACGAACTAACTATTACTAGTTGGTAGCTTCGCTCTAGCTCTCCTCTAGTCCAATAGCGTCGACCGCAATTCGCCATAGCGCTGCGCTAAGCTGGAAAGAGTCAAGCTCGTATGTTTCAACTCGAGTGTCCCTCTTAAGTCTTATGCGCCAACAATTGAGCGAAATAGATCTGATTTTCTGCACAGGTCTGATAAAGCTTATGAAAGAAGAAGAGGATCACCGTACGAGTGGCAAACAACGTGTGACAAGATCCACAGCAATTGCAACTTACCGCATTGGCCTATCTTACCCGAATGTGGAGCCGTGGACGATCGCAATTGTTGTTGGCAGTACCAGGACCAGAGTCCAACAAAAGGCCATCCCCACCGTCATCAGATAGCGCGAGGCGATGCAATTTCACGCTTGAGTTGGCTTCAGCAGGGAGCCCGTGACGGACCGGCCACTTTCCCTGCAGTAGCTTGCAAAACTTGCCGACGACAGAACTAGCTCTGCATCTCGGCCAGATTTTGCTTCAGATGATTCTACTCGGCCATTGGCGATGTTTTTATAATAACGAACGATAGAGTCCCCATCCTACACCATCACAAGGAGCAGTTGGGAGCCGGTCAATCATCTGGGAACTCGGTGCTACAGCTTCATGGAAGACGGACTCTGCACGACTGCTCTGTCCCTCACCAGCAGTATCCATATCGAGCCATACCTCTCCTCTGAGACTCTCTTGATCTCCATCGAAACAGAGCCCTTTGATACAGAGACAGCGGGTCAGGCAAAGGCGACCGAGACTACTGGCATACACACCACTTACTCCGCTTGAGTCATGACTTGATTTGAGGAACCCCCAGGGCCAGTGGCAAATATCTTCTTTTACTTCTCAGTCCTTTGTCCATCCATTTTGATTCGATTCCATAAGTAGCCTTGATATGATTGGGGTACATTCCGCAGGAAGACTGTTATAACGTGTGAGCAGCTGCCATTATTGGCCATCTCGAGCTAATGTGAGTTGCATCTCTACAACGCTTGTGGCTTTTCCATGCCTGCCTTTTTGAATTCTCCCATACAATTGAAAAACGCGTTCCGCATACCACTTGATGTGGTGATCAGTTAGACGGTGTACGAAAGTCTCGTTCAAACGTTCGTGTGTTAAGCCTATGATAAGTTCACCTTGCCAAATGTACCCCATTGCAATTCATGCAATATCGGCTGCAATCCACCATCCATAAAGATATCTATTTCCAGCGCAAAGCATTCCGACGGCACTCGTTGGCATAACGTGGAAGCGGGTCTCTCTGGAGCACCTCGCCACCGGACCAGCCGCCTCAGTACACGGCTTGCGCTTCTCGGGCTTTCCATATTGACCTACGGGCCGTATCACTAACACCCCCAACATCACCAACCTTCAACATCCGCCTGCTAGCACAGATTAATTACTCGTCCAATATGGATATATCTTACGACTGTATGCTCTTGGCGAAAACGAATGCGTAGTGGCTGGCGCATATCTGGTAATCGACACTTGCGCATCACGAATCTTATACTGGGCTCGTGGCATGAGCGCTTCCGGCCAGACTTCCACCACCAAATCCACATCTGGTACCTCTACATAATTTTTAGGAAACATTGATGATGACAATAAAGTCTGTCACAGAACCCATTAGGAATTCAAACTTTCGTGGACGATCCTCTTCGTTTCGTCCGTATGAGATGCTTTCGCCATTCGTCTCGCTCACTTTACCTCTTTTGACCTGTACTGTGTAATGCAGACACGGAACACAATGGCATCGATTCACATAGGTGGTTGGCTGCTCAATATCTTTGCTGGGGTCATTTGGCTCGGTACGAGCTACCTGTCTGTCACCCTAGTGTATGAATGCGTCTTTCACCCGCTTGCACGGTTCCCGGGACCATTTTGGGCACGCACCCTTCCATTGTGTGCTATCTATCACACATACTTTCGGGATCTTCATCGATACCTCCATAGATGTCACGAAAAATATGGTTCGTTTTCTTTGGACATGAACTTTCACCTTATGCATACCATGGGGCTGATCTCATGTTGTAGGTCCTGTTGTAAGATGCTCTCCTAATAGACTTGTCTTCAATACGGCAGAGAGCTTGAAAGGTGAGGACGTAGAGTTGGCGTATCTTTCAAACTAAATTCTTCCACAGATATCTATGGCCATGGAAAGAATAATCAAAAATCGAAGGTTTACACACTCCATCCTTCAGCTTCTGATGTGAATATCCATAATTGCATCGACAAGGAGGCCCACGGACGAAAACGACGCATTATAGGTCAGAGCTTCGCTGCTGCCGCTATGACTTCGTACGAGCCGATGATAATTGATCATATCGGCCACCTGTGCGAAGCCATTTTGGCAAATGTAGAGACTGGTTGGCCTCTGATCAATAATGATGGCTGGTCGCCACCGCAAGACATTACCTCGTGGAGTACGTATGACTGTATTGCATAATTTGCTAGGATACTGATAAAGTTTGGCAGTGAACTATCTGACTGTGGACACTATCTCGAATATCATCTATAGTCAATCGTTCGACCTCGTGACCAAGCGTGATCTTCGCTGCTTGGTCAATGCTATCATGGTCAGTAGTTGCCATTATCGTTCCAAGACGTCTTTTTCAATGTTTCTCTGGACCAAATCCAACGAATGGCTCGAATCGGGGAAGTCAATGTCGCCTTCACGGGCAAACGAGCGGCAGCGATTGTTGAGGATCTTAGACGAATGGACTGAGGAGCGAACGCAATCCAAGGAGAAGACTGGTGACCGGAACGATTTGATGTCCATCCTATCTGACGCCCGCGATCCTAAGACAGGAGATAGATTAACAGAGGACGAGGTACGAGATGAAGCACGCTCATTGCTTGCTGCCGGTTGGTCTTTCACTCTGAATCATATATCTCAAGCATGGGCGAAATCTGACCTGATACACAGGAGGCGACACGACAGCCAAAACCCTCTCAACCACCATGTCCCTACTCTCCCGCCACCCAGACATCTATGCTCGCCTAACCAACAAAGTTCGCTCCACATTCACGAGCATAGAACACATCCGCCAGGGTCCCCTCCTAACCTCCTGTCACTACCTCCGCGCCTGCCTAGACGAAGCAATGCGTCTCGCACCACCACATCCGGGACTATCCTGGCGCGAAATAGGTCCAGGCGGCGCCACCATAGCCGGCGAACACATCCCAGCAGGTTCCGAAGTCGCAGTCGACCTATGGGCCCTCCACCATAACCCCGCCTACTTCCCCGACCCTCTCGTCTACAACCCGGACCGCTTCATGCCCCCCCGGAATGCGGAGCGCGAGCCCACTCTTAGAAAACCCAAATTCGACTTCTTCCCCATGTCGCGGGCGAATACCATCTTTCCCACTTCGCCGTCGATGCTTGCACCCAACACTTTCCAGGGAATCAACTTTCCCGCTTGTCCTGAAGCGAGGGAGAATAAAGCGTTTGCGCCTTTTCTTCTCGGACCGAGAGGGTGTATTGGTAAACCGTTGGCTTATTTGGAGATGAGCCTGGTGTTGGCGAGGATGGTGTGGTGTATGGATTTCCGTGCTGTTGATGTTGGTGACGAAGGGAGTGGTGAGGTTCAGATGGGGGATGGGTTTGCTGGGTCTGATAAGGGGCCTATGCTGCAATTTCGAAGGAGGAAAGATGGGGAGAGTTAGGGGTACCGATGGAGAGGGCGGTTGGAGGTCTTTAATGCTAATGGCGTTGGAGTTTCCTTCAGGGATGTTCAATGATACCCTTCTTGAATCCGGGCGGCCGAGGACCTTCTTAATGTAGAGGTATAAGGCGGGTACCGGACCTAATCTTGGATTAAGCAGCACAAATTCTTAGCAAGCTCCTCACAAGAAACAAGTCGTCAAGCAACCCAAACCAGAACCCGGTGAAAAATCAACGATTCTGCAATTCCACCCCTTCGTCCTCATCTTCCGTTCCGTCAAGTATATCATAATTCGCCGCTCGGATAGGCGACAGATGATCCCTCCGATCAACCAGATCTGACTGTAACAGTAGTCCCGAGCCCCTCCCATCCCCACCACCAAGCCTGATCCTCCCCCCCGAAAACCTCAAAACCCTGTCAGAAACCCAATCCGCACTCCAGCTAATAACGCCCCACAGCCTCTCCTGCCTCGCATCCAGCGCCCCATCATCCCTCGTCGTCTCATGAGCTTCGACTTTGAACTGGAACTTGAGACAATCTTTGACCGTAACCAAGCCCGCCAAGCGACCGCGGTAGTCGACGAGGATGACGCGCGGGCCCATTTTCTTGAAGAGTTCCATTACCGTTTCGAGTGGTAAGCGGGGATGCACGGCTAGTGGTGTGGGATCGATGAAGCGGCTGAAATCGACGGTCTGTTGGCCTGTTGCGGATTCGATGGCGTCGAAGGTGACGGGGGGTGCTGCGGTCGAGGGCGTCTGGACGGCTGTGGAATCTGGTTGCGAAAAGAAGCATTTCGCGTTGGGGGAGATGAAACCTTCCTTCTTGGCACGATCGATGGCGTAGCGTAGTTCCGTGCGGCCGATGTAGCCGATCAGAGCTTTTGTGGTGCGGTCTTCGATGATGGGGAATCCTTGATATTTGCTCGTGGACATGACGGTTTCTAGCGATCGGATGGTGAGGCCGGAGGATGGGAGGGAGGTGACTTCGCTTGTCATGACTTGGGAGACGGGGACGCCGAAGGTGTGTTCTTCTTTGTTGTCGAGGAAGGGGAAGCCGTTGAACCAGATCATTCGGTCTGCTATGCCGCCCTTTCCGAAGCGCTCGCTGACGGCTTTGGTGACGCCGACGACGATCTGGAGACGCTGCGTTAGCTATTTGGAGAATTTGGGGACGTGAAGTCTCCACGACGTACCATCGTAGGCAAAATATATGTCAAGGCTCCCGTCAGCTCAAACATTATGACGACAACGGAGACGGTGATATGCATGATACCACTGAGGGCTGCTGCGGCGCCGAGGAAAGCATAGGTCCCGGGCGTGATACAAGGTACGTCCGGCTCGCACGCTGCAAAGAATTTCGCATGAGGAAACGACTCATGCAAGGCTTGGACAATGATGCCCACCATCCTTCCGAAGGAGGCCCCGATGGCCATCGAGGGTACGAAGATACCGGCTGGAACTTTACAGCCATATGAAATGATGACCAGAAATGTCCTCATCATCGTAGCGAAGAGGAGAGAGAGCACCATAGACCAGCGATTGTTCGCTCTAATTCTCGTTAGCCTTTTCAGAGCCGGCTCTCCGCAAATCCCACATACTCGCAAAGACCGTCGTAGTCATGGCTTCCCTCGCACTCGAGGAAGAGCTTCTCCATCGCCTCAGTCATATCGATTCGTAGGAACATATTAGGATAGCATAGCAGCGCTGTGCCGCCAGCCAGGAGGGTCGCTTCCAAGATAGCGTATTTCGAAAGATATTTCTTTCGAAACGACTGAGCTCGTAAATTCCACTTCATGACAAATGCGCCATACAACCCACCGAATGCACCGATAAAGATGAAAAACAATATTTCGAAAAAATGCCATGATCTATCGTATCTGACTTCGAACATGACGAGTTGTCCAGTTCGAAAAGGATTCATCGCCTACCGTAAAAAGATATCAGCAACTGTATAAGGGGAGTATTCTAACGCTACCTACCGCTAATACAGCCGTAGCAACTAAAGCGCAAAAATAACTTCGCCACATGGTCTTTAATGGGAAGTATGAAGACATTTCCTGGGTCCGTTAGCGAATTCCTTGCAACTCCGTACGGAAGTATAATGTACCTCCAACGAGAATAGGACACCACCAATAGGACTCCCAAACGCAACCGCAACTCCGGCTGCAGCGCAAGCACTCAGTATCTCGCGAGTCTTGGCAGCGTTTCGTTTATACTTGTCAAAGAACCGTGATATCACATTCCCAGTACACACCGCATAATGCACACTCGGGCCCTCTTTACCCACGGAAAGGCCTGATGCGATTGCCAGAGGCAGACAGATTGATTTGATTAACAGGGTCCAGGAACCTAGGAAGCCTTTCATCACGAATCCAGCGATAATGCACTTGATCTCTGATATCCCAGATCCGGCAGCATACGGAGCGTATGCTTTGACCAAACTCGCCGAAGTAAGGGCGAAAATAATCGAGAAGATGAAATAGAGTATATAGTTGATAGGCCATAGCGAAGTCCACCTGTGCCAGTCCTCGCAATTGTCTTCACCCCAACAGCAAAAGTCTTTGTTCAAGTAGAACGCCGTCGTGCAGTAGCCAAGCTTGACGTCTGATAGCCACTCCGTCACAATATTAAGGAAAGCCGCGTTCAGTCCAATGGCTGCCCCAACAAGTGTAACCACAATCCAGGCTTGGCCGGCATCGTACGAGTCCCGCAGCTTCCTCCTCCATCCTAAGGACCCGTCTCTTTCAAAGAACCCCGCATTCTCTTTTCGCCTTGCTCGCCTCCTCAATTGTTCGCGCGCCGCATCCTGCACCCAGTCTATTGTAGTGAAGTCCTCGTATCTCTTGATCTTCTCGATCTCCTCGGTAAGGTCAGCCTCGGTGCTGCCTGCCGGAGCTCCATGTTGCCCGTGCTCGGCGCTTGAGAGGGCGGAAAGCCGTCTTGATATCCTTCTTTCAGGCAGGGACGGTCGACGCGGGGGCTGCGCTGAATATGATGTCGTTCGGGCGCTCATACCAAGGGTCGAGTCATTGTTGGAAAGTGATGCCTAGGGATTCCCGTGAGATGGTAACGGTCTAGGCGCGCTCGCTCGGCCGGCGCGCCCGGCCGTCAGGGTCGGCCGTCGATTAGTCTAAAGCTAGCGGTTTAGAGTATAGAGCCGTATAATATAAAACCTTATAAAATCTAGCCTTTCTTAAATAAGAAAAATATATAAAAGCCTCTAATTTTATATATATTTTAAAAAATTTATTATTTCCTTTAAACTTTCTTTTATAATATTTTTTATTTAAAGGGAAATAACCCTTAATTATTACTTTATATTACTTTTAATTTCTTTAAACCTATTATCTTATTTAAGTTTAAGGCGCTATTTAAAGTATTATAAATAATATTTAAAAAAGCTTAAAATAATTTAAAATAATTAAATACCTCTTTATATTTTATACTTTATATTTAAATATTTTAAGATCTCTCTTCTTTTTATTATAAAAAGTATTTTTTTTTATAATATTATAATTATAAATATACTTTAATTTATTTAAATATATAAGATATAATAATAAAAGATATTAATATAATTTTTTAAAAATATTATTCTTTTTTCTTTAATTATTTTAAATATATTTATTATATAATTTTATATATTATATTATTTAAAAATATTAAATATTATAAATTATATTTATAATTATATTTATATAAAAAAGTAAAAAAAAATTGGAATTAAATAAAATTAAAAATTCTAAATATTCCTTATAAAGTAAGAAGTTAATATTTAATATTTTTAAAATCTATTAAACTTATTAATTTTATAAAAAATACTTAAAATCCTATTTATAAAATATTAAATAATTATATTAATGAATTTAAGAATTTTAAAGTTAAATTTAGCTTAACTTATATAAAGATTTTAAAGTATAATAATAATAATAAAGTATAAGATTAAAATATATAATAATTAATTATTTAATATATTTAAAAGTTTAAAAATATTAAACTTACTTAAAATAATATTAAATTTTAGAGTATATATATTAAGTCTTATAAATATATTATATATTATTAGTTCTATTTAATTTAAAGATTTTAAACTCTTCTTTAATAATCTTAATTATTTTAATTATTTTAAAGGTTATACTTAACCCCCTATTATTATAATAAAAGGTAAAATAAATATTCTACTTTATAAATATTTATTTAAAGTTTATATTTTTTAAATTTAAATTTGATTATCTTTTATTAATTTATTTTTTTAAAGGTTATATATATTAAATTTTAATTATTAAACTCTAATATCTTAAAATATATATAAGATTTTTAAACTTATTTGATTTTTAAATATTTTAAATTAATACTTTAAACCTAGCTTAAAAAGAGTAGTATAAAATTATATATATAATTTATATATAATTTATATTTTTTAAAAATAATAATTATAAAAGTTACCTTTAATAATATTATTAATCTTAATATAATATAATATAAAAAGGTTAGGATTTAAAAATATTAAGTTAATATTAATAAATAAAAGTCTTTTATACTTAAGATATCTTCTTAATAATATTTTTTATAAATAATATTTTTTTCTTTTTTTAAAGCTTTAATATTCTTAAAGGTATAACTTTAAATTTAAAATTTTAGAAGGTAATATAAATAGAATTTATAAAAGAAGATAAAGAGGAGGTAGCTTAAAATTTAAAAAAATTAAGTTATAAATAAGTAATTAAAGGCCTTTAATAATAAGATTTTTTAACTTAAATAGTAATAAAATTAGTTCCTTAATATAATTTTTTTTAATATAATTTAATAATATCCTCTTAGCCTTTTTAAAGATTTTAAAGTTATTAAGAGAATTTTAAAAATTTAAATCTATTACTTATTTAAGAAATTAAAAATATTAAGTTTATATTAAAGCCTTAACTTTAATTTAATTAACCTCCTATTTTTAATAAATATTATAAAATATTAAGTTTTTTATTTTAATCCTCTTCTTCCTTCTTTTAATAATATTAAACTTTTTAGTCTATAATAGGGATAAATAAGTAGGGATCTTCCTTCTCTTTAATTAATATAAAATCTATTAATTATATTATTAAATATCCTCCTTTAAAAGGATTAAAATTAAAGGGAAAGAAAGTAGTTTTAAAGATATTAAAATTAAAGTAATTAAAATAATAATTAAATATTATATAATTAAATCTAAATTAATCTTTAATAATTTTAAATAATTCCTCTTATTTATTAAATTCCTCTTTAAAAGATTTAAGAGATTATAATAAATTATCTTTACTTTTATAACCTTTTATCCTTTATATTTATATTCTTTTATATTTAAATATCTTAAATATTTAATTAATAGGCTTAAGAATTTTACTTTTATAGAATATAAGCTTAAAACTTCTTTTAATACTATTTGTTAAAGAGGCCTTAACCTTAAATTTGAAAAATTTAAAGTTATTAAATTGAAAATTCTTAAATATAAAAAAATATTATAATTATAAGCTTTAAATATAATAGGGAGGGAATATAAAAAACTTAAAAATAAAGGTTAAAATTTAAAAAGTTTAAAGGGAGGAGATATAATAATAGAGGATCCTATTAAAAAATTAAATTTAAAGGATTTAAATTTACTTAAAAATAGATGTTAAAGTTTAAAAAGTTTAAAGGGAGGAGATATAATAATAGAGGATCCTATTAAAAAATTAAATTTAAAGGATTTAAGTTTACTTAAAAATAAAGGTTAAAGTTTAAAAAGTTTAAAGGGAGGAGATATAATAATATAATTAAATAGTAAACCCTTAATATAATTAAAGAAATATATTATAATAAGTAAATCTATAAAAGTTAAAGAACTTATAAAAGCTAAGGAGGCTTTAAAAGCTTAAAAAGCTTTAAGAAAATTAAAGGAGGTATTAAAGAGAGTAGCCTTAAACTCTAATATATCTAAATTAAGTTTAAAAAAGTAGAAGAAAAATTAATTAAGACTATTAAAGGAAGAGTAGAAAAGGTAATATTAAAAAAGATAAAGTAAAAAATTAATAAGTTTTAATTATTTTAAAATAATATACTTCTTCTAATTTATTAAAAGGTAAAAGATAAATATAATTAACTTAAATAAAATTTATTAATTATTAAGTAATAGAGGTAAGTCTATTTAAAATAATTAAAGTTTAAATTTTAAAATTCTTATACTTACCTTTTTTATTAAAGTATTATTTTATAATTATAATTAATATAAATATATTACTTATTATAAAGGTTAAAGGATAAGTCTCTTCTTCCTTAAAAATATTAAGGTTATATTAAACTCTTAAATCTAAAAAATTTAAACTTTAATTAAATAAAATTAAAGGTATAAAATTACTTCCTTATAATTACTATTTCTTTATAAGTTCTTATATCTTTAATTTTTTTAACTTAATTAATTAGAAGAAAATTAGGATACTATCTTTAAGATATAACTTTATTAAGATAACTTCTTTAATTAATACAATCTTATAAAAATATTAAAGGGAGATAAAAAGGTTATTTAAAGATTTTATTAATAAAAAAGGATTTAGATTAAATACCTTAAAACTTATATTTATCTACTTATTTATAAGTAGATTTTAAAGATTATAATAATTTTATATTAATTTAATTTTTATAAAGGTATTTTAATAGCTAAATTAATAGGTATTTATTATATAATAATTAATATAATTAATATAAGCTTATATAAGGGCTTTTAAAAAAGGTTTTACTTTTAAATATCTTAAAGTTTCTCTATTAATATATCTTTTAATTATAATATTTAAATCTATTTAATCTTTTTATTTAAAATCCTTAAAAAGTAAGTCTTTAATTCCTTAAATTTGAAATGTAAAAGTTAATTTAACTTTATTAAAGAATTATATCTAGGATATTAATATTAAAAAGCCTTTAGATATTTTAAACTTAGATAAGAATTTAATATTTTAAAATAATATACCCTAGATAGAAGTCTAATTTTCCTTATAGAATAATTTAAAATTCTTAAGATTTATTAATATTAAATCTAGTTATATTAATAGTTCTACTTATAAATATAATATTTTTATATAATTAATTATTTAAGTTTTATAAAGTCTTTTTAAAGTATAATAGGATTATTAATCTAATTATATAAATATTAAATAATATAAAGAGTTAAATAGGCTAAACTTTAACTACTTTAATTATATAATTTTTAAAGATTCTAGTATTTATAACTTACTAGATATTAAGTTCTACCCCTTTAAAAAGAATAAGTTCTATAAACTATTATATCTTCCCTAATATTAAAAAGGTTATTTTAAAATTAAGTAAAAAAATATTATATAATTTACTTTAAAATTGATAAAAAGATCTTTTTATAATAATTTAATTTATTAAAGGTATTTCTATTATAATATTATATCTATTAAATCTTTAAAAAAGTTAGCTACTTAAAAATCCTAAAACTTTTATCTATTTAAGATATAAGGTAGGAATATTAAGTTATAAATAATAATAATTTAATATTTAATAAAGGTTAATCTTTACTTTTATTAAAATTTTATTAATATAAAGCCTTAAAAATTTTAAACTTACCTTTATATTAATATATCTTTCTTACTTATAATATAACTTAAATATAACTATCTTTATTATTTTAAAACTTAATATAATAATATTCTAATAAGAAGACTTTATTAAATCTAAGTAAATATTAGAATATAATAGTATAAATAAGAGTTATTATAAGCCTTTTATTATAAAATACTACTATAGCGTAGTAGGCGCTATACCTTATATAGCTTAGCTTAGTTAGATATAAGGGGTTACCTCCTTAGATAGTAAGGCAAGCCTTTATACCTATTTTACCTAAGAGTGCCTTTACCTTACGTTTACTTTTTTACGACGTAATTCCGCTATATTTAATAGTAATACTATTATATAATATCCTAATAGGTTAGAATTAACCTAATAGGTAGTATAGACTAGGAGTCCTCTACTAATAAACCTAGTAGTAGACCGCCGTCAAGTTTACTATTCCATACTAGTTAAATTAGACTAGATTTTACCTTAATAATTATAAGGTAAAAATATAACGACTATAATATATCTAGATCCCTACCTCTCTATAATATTAGGTAAGACGACTATCTAATATCTTAACTACTAGATTTAGCATTTAGCTTTTACCCCTTACTAAGAAATTAGTCTTCTTAGAAGAGGCCGTAGTTTCCCTAGCGGGGAAACTATTATAACTCTAAAATAGTAATAACTACCTACTTTTCCCCTCTACCTTAATTCTTTTACTACTTTCTATTTACTATTTACTTTAGTTACCTTTATATTACTAGTCTATAACGCGTTTTCCTATTATAGTTATTACTATTATTTACTATAATCTACTCCATCTTATTAAGGAAGTAGACTCGCTTCGCTTAAAGGATTAATAAATAGCTTCCTATAATAGTATCTTTATAAGCTACCTTAGAAGAAAATACCTTATAAGAAAATACTATCCTTTTTACTTTCTAGTTAGACGCTTTTATTAAAATAGAGTATCTATAGATTAATTTAATACTAGAGAGAATTTATAGAATTATATATAAAATTATAACTATCTCTCCCTAGCCGGTATAATTAGCTACTAAATACTACGAACTATTAATAAGGAGTACTTATACTCGCTCTAGGACTTATTTTATAGAGCTATTAATTTAGCCCTTAGATTAGGTTATTAATAAGCTAGCCCTTTAACTTATAATAAAAGGGTTTACTAGGGATATATAGGAAATTACCCTACCCGCTCTTAAGGAGAGTTCTTAATTAGAACTAGCCTATACTCCTATTACCCCTTACTCCTTATTATCTATATTTATCTAAGCTCCGCGGAAGGTACCTCTAATTACTACCTCTACTAAGGCATTAATATCTATCCCTTTTAGAATATATCCGTACCTTAATTAAGAGTTATTAGTACTATAATAGCCTAGCTACTCCCTAATCTTAATAGAACTAGAGCCTAGTAAGACTACTTAGATAGAAAATACCTCCTAGGAGCTTAAAGATATCTTAAAGTTACTAGAAATTATTTAGTAAGGTACCTTAGGGTCTATTAAAATAAGATAGCCCCGCTACTTAATAGAATTAAAGTCTAGTAAAGCTACTTAGGCGGGAAATAGCTCCTAGGATCCTAAATATAATCTAAGCTTACTAGAGACTAAGATAACCCCTTAAAACTTTAAGTTAAATCCGCCTAACTAGGACTCTAAGATAAATCCGCTTATACCGCTAAAGTCTAAATAGCGCGATTACCTTAAGCCTTAAGTAACTAGTATTAGGCTAGGCGCTTTAATATAGAATATCTAATTAATTTATAAGGAGGAAGTTCTTAAGGTATAAGTTAAGGCTACTCGCCTAGAGACTATTAAATTATAAGTTATTATAATCCTAGAGTTAAGTACTATTACTAAGCGTAGGATAAGGCTTAATATATCTAATATAAGAGACCGCCTAATTACTATTAATATAGACGATCTTAGGAGAATTATATATAAGGAAGTTAGTAGTAATACTAGCCTACCTAGGCTACCTAGTAATCCTAGCTTATAAGGTAATCCTAGCCTATCTAGTCTACTAGGTATTAGTACTAGAGGTAATAGCTAACTAAGATTTAATATATAGGATATAGGATTTTTCTACCTAGACCTACCTAAGTTATATAGTTTAGGGGATATAGTATATACTTATAAAGAAACTATTTTTTATAAAGTATATACTTTTAATAAATAGTATATAATTATATTTATTTATTTATTTATAAATTATACACGCGTCTATCTAAACTAATAAAAGATAATTACGGGGGCCTACGGGTATTTTATAGTCGCTACGATAGTAGCCGACTTATAGGGGAAACCGTATACCTATACTAAGTATAAGCGCGGGTAAAAACCCTTACCTTTCCTACCTTCTTTATAACTTCTATTCCGTTTTCTCTTTATATTATATTCGGTCCTTTATAATAATAGGCGGTCGTGTTTACTACTATATTAGTCTAGCTCCCTAGGGCCGGCTTATATACTATAAAAGCGAAATTCGCTCCGGTAGTAAAGATTTACGTCTAAGGTCGGCTCTAGTATAACTACTTCGCTGCGAGCGAGAACTAGCCTAGTAGCCTAGTCTAGATCATCTATCTTACTACTCGTTTTACCCCCCCCGCGTTCGCGAGTATCTTATAGGCGTCTACCGCGCCTAAGGTATCCTTTAGCTCCTAGCGGCGGTCCTAGAGCCTAGGGTAATAGATAAGGATATACTTCGTATCCTACCTACGCTAGCCGTACCCGCAGCTTGCGGATATATAGCCGGGGACTCTATACTAGTATAAGAAGGCGGCTAGCCCGATCTTTCCCGTCCTTATCTACGTAAGGACGGAGCTCTCAGCCTTCTAAAGGCCCTTATAAAGGGTCCTCCTACCGGTCTATAGGCCCCCGAGCTAGGCGGGGGGGCGATCCCTAGCTCCTAGTCCCGACTAGTATTCGTCCTATATAGTATCCTAGGAGGACCTCTACTAATAGTATATTATCTTCTCGATCCTCTAAGGGGGGCGGGCTACCTCCCTAGTTACGATCGCGCCCCCGTCGTCTAGGCGTAGGGAGCGTAGAGCCTACTCGTTCTTCTCTTCCGCGGGGGATTTCGCTACCTCTCTCCTCCTCCCCCTCTTAGCGTTTAGCTTCCTTCGGATACGTATATTCCCTATTACTATTACCGGGTAGATCCCCTTTAATATATACCGGCGGAGAACTAAGTAATCTAGTATTAGTTATATAGGGGCTATCCCCGACTCTACCTCTAGTACTCGCGTTAAGGTAGCCTTATATACCCCTAGTACGCGTCTTAAGCAGTTATTTTAGATAACTTTAAGCTTCCTTACGTGCGTCTTCTTTATATCCCTTAGTCTTTATAGTATATACTATAAGGCGGACGCGTAGGTTATAACTAGCCGTACTATCGCGCTATATACTTTCCTTACCCTACTAAGGGTGGCTCCCTAGGTTAATACCGTCGTTATAGATAGGGCGAGGCTCTAGGTAGCGAGTTTCACCTATACCCTCTTTAGGTACGGGCCCTACCGCAATTTACCGTCGATATATAGCCTTAGGACTCGGATCTCCGTTTATAACTTTATTATCGCATGCCCTAGGTTAATAACCGTACTTATATTAAAGCGACGGGGGTAACGGGTAAGGTAGACTAATTCATATTTCTAGGAGGCGAAACTCGCCCCGTACGTTAAAGCCCATTTAAGGTAGATCTCGTGTGCTAGTTCTAAGGTCTTGCAGTTACCTTCCGTGGTTTTCCTATATACTAGTAGGTAGATATTATCTATAAACCCTCTAACTTATAACTATAATTTAGCCGCCGTATACTCCTTAATAAGTGGCGCGTTAAAGAATAGGAAGAGGATAGGGGAGATTAGCGACCCCTAGGGAATCCCTATCTCTACCGGCTCTATCCTACTCGTCATCCCCCTAATTATAATAGACGAGGACCTTTCCGCTAGGAAACTTTCCGTCTAGCCTATAATATAGCGAGGGATCCCCTTATACCGGAGGTTATAGATAAGCCTCCGGTAGGAGACGTTATTAAAGGCTCCTATGATATCTAGTAAGAGGAGGCTAGCTATATTACCTCTACCGCAGTCTTATACTATATATACCGCGTCTATAATTATCTCTAGTACTATCTCTATTAATCTATTCCTTCGCGCCCCTATTTATTATTACGGGAGGAGGCCTCGACTTTTAGTATAGTCGCTAAGTCGCCCTACGACTATTAATTCTAGGGCCTTTCTAAGGGTACTTAATAGCGCTATCGGACGGTACGCCTTAGGTACCGTATAGTCCTCCTTCTTCGGTTTCTTTAAGACGACCGTATTAGCCTTCTTAAATTCCCTCGGGTAGTAGCTAAGGTAGAAGCACGCGTTAAATAAATAAGTAAGCTCCTTAAGGAGCCCGTCCGCTATTAGCCTAAGGAACCGATTCGGGATCCTATTAATCCCCGGGGCCTTATCTTATTTTAGCCTACGGATAGCCTGTAGGACTTCCTCGCTTGTAATATTACTACTATTACCTACCGGTAGTAGGTATTTTATACTATCGATATCTGTTAGGTCGGCTTATAGGGGGGGTGGGAAGAATATCGTCCGCAGGACTTCTACTTTCTCCTTAAAGGTCTCGGCCACCCCTTCCCTATCGCCCCTCCTTAGAGGGGGGAACTTAGGGAGGGGCCGTGGCGACGAGCTATCGTTCCTCGCCTACTTAGCGAAGCCCTATATACCCTTTCAGGACTTAGTAGCATTATAAATCTTTCTTCTAAAGTCGATCGCCTTCTCTATTCTTAGTACCCTATTCCTTTCCTTAATAGCTGCGTTCTTAGCTCCCTCCGTAGTAGTATCTCTATACCTCTAGAATGCTTTTATACTTCTTGTAGCATCCTCGGTAGTATATCGGCATTTCGAGTTCTAGAAGGTCTTTCTCCTACCCCTAGGCTTCGCCTAGGGGACCGTCTCGTCTACGACCTCCTTCAGGCCCTATTATAACCGCGAGAGGTAGTTATCTATTTAGTTTATAGTTTCTAGTAGTTAGAGACCTAGTTTCCGGCTCAGCGCCTAAGCCCCTTTCCTGACTTCCTTAGGGTCCGCCGTCTTCCACGACCTCTTTAGTGCGCTCTACTACTCCTCTACTCTCAGGTCGAGCTCTATATATATAAGAAGGTAGTCGGAGCCGAATTATAGCTTAGGGCGTACCCGGCAGACCTATACTACGTCGAGAAGTCTAGGCGTAGCGAAGACTAGGTCGATCGCGCTCTTAAACCCCCTCGCCCTCTAAGTAACTATCCTATCTAGTAAGGCTAGGTTTATGTCGTTATTAGTTATAATTCCTGCCAGCTAGTCTACTTCTAGGTAGTATAAGAACCGCCCCGGGTTATTCCAGTTAGGGTAGTAGAGGTTAAAATCCCCTACCACGATATACTTACTAGGTCGCCCGACCTCCTCTCTTATAATTAGTAGGCTTGACGGGTTCTCGTTTATTACTAGTAATAGGCTCGAGTTATATATATTATATAACTGGAAGCGGGCTAGGTATTCCTTACCCTCCTAGGTAGGGAGCTGGAGCTTCAAGGTACTAACATCCCTTATAGGGAACTCTACCTCCTAGCTATCTACCTAAAGCCTCTTATTAATATAGAAGCACGTTCGTGTATCCCGCCTAGCTTTATACGCTAGGAAGAACGCCCCGGAGCTAGGGTTATAAGACGATCGGTTCCTAGCGTTATAATAGGGTTCTTATATCGCTAAGATATCTATTTCCTAGACGACCCTATCTTCTAGTAGGGTTATTATTATACCTATTTCGCTTCTAATATTATATTATAGTATCTTTAGGGTTAGTATACTAGATATCTGGATCTAGGGTACCGCTATTTACTTCTCGTATATCTATCTCTCCCTATTCGACCTATTCGCCCTCCCTAGCAAGATTAATAGCGCTATTCGCTACTATTTCTATAAGTAGCTCGTTAACGCTATCCGCCAGCTCCTTTCCGCTACTCGTCCTTACCTCTAATGTTTTCTAGCCTAGCTCCTTGACCATGAGCCTTCTAAAGGCAGGCGGCCTCCCTAGCCTATACCCGGGTCTCTAAAGCCCTAGCTACTCTCCGCTACTAGGCGTGTCGTACGTTACCTAGTCGGTTATAGCCTTTCTCTTCTTCTTTATCCCTATAGTTATAAATCCTTCAGCGTCTATTACCGCTATTACTCGCTCTCGCCTTATCCTATAGAATAGGGTCTTGTTCGCGACCAGCTATCTGGCGCGTTACCTCTCCCTAGCCCTTACCGGGCATTCGTTAGACTAGGAGGAGTGGCCCTGTTATTTACACGTAACACACCCTCGCAGGGCGTCCGTAGCCTTCGCCCCATGTTCCGCCGTACTATAGCCCTAGTTACAGTCGGCGTATCGGGTGTCGTTAGGGTAGTTACGGTATATATGCCCGTATAACTGACATTTAAAGTACTATAATAGCCTTACCCTCTATTCGTACCACTCCGCGAGTTTTATCTCGCCTACCTCTACTATCCCCTTCCTAATCAGGTCGTCTGCTATTACCGGCGACGCGACGCTTACTACGAGTAAGGAGTATACCTTCCTAAGTATATACGTACTCGTTAGCTATCTCCCTTCCACTATATCTAGGTTAGGGTAGAGGGCCCTATTCTCCCGTTAGATTTTCTCCTTAATCGCCTGTTAATCCTTCGTGTTAAAGATAGATATTCGTACTCCGTGTACTACTACGCCGAACGATTTCTTTACTACTACTACGGAGTAGTATATCGTATTTACCTACGACTACTCCCTTTCTAGTACTTCTCTCGCCTCTATTAAGGTGACCTGTAGTAGTATATCCCTACTCTTTAATCTATTCGCCGCTATAATCTCTAACGTATATTTATTACCAGTGGCCTAGAATACTATAACTAGCCTCTCACCTACTATCCCCGCTACCGCTTCCCTCTCTTTCTCGTCCTTTAGTACTACGAGTATCTGTCGTGCCCTCCTAGCCTCGACCGCCTTTAGCGTTAGTACGTGTAGGCCCCGTAGGGGGGGCGGTAGTATATTCCTCGTAAAGGGGTTCCCCTAGCTCTATTAGCCCTGTAGAGAGCCCTATCTTATTAGGGTACTGGCCTAACTAGTAGTCCCAGGCTTATTATATTCCTAGTCCCTTTCCTTATTTTTCCTCTCCTTTAGTTGGAGTTCCTCGATATATGCCTATACTAGGCTAATGCCCGCTATTAAAATCTTCTATCTAGACGCGTTTAGGTCCTTAAATCGCGTGTTTTTAATAGCCTCAAGGGCTGTTATTATTATAGTAGCCTAGCTACTTAGCCTATTCGTAGCTCTAATATTATTTATACGTCGTGATCTAAGTATCGTCGTATTCGCTAAGTCCGTAGGTAGGGTAAAGGCCCCCGTAACCTCTACCCCGACGCGTAGTCCTCTACTCTCCCCTTCCTCCCTAGTTCCACTACCTCCGCCTCTATTAGGCCCCCGATTAGGATCAGGCTATCCTATTACTCCTCTACTCGTCTCTTATACGCGTTTCTTAAACGCTTCGCCGCCTAGTACCTATACGTCCAAGCCGTTTTCCGCTATTTTAATAAGGGTAGTTTATATTAATAATAAGAGTAATATTAATATTAATAGGTAATATTATTATATAATTATATAATATTAGTTAAATAAACTAATATAAAAGAAAATCTTACTATATACCTTAAGGGTATATCCCTAAATTAGTACTTAAAAGAGATTAATAATTTTAAATAGCGAGCTTTTTAAAGAATACTATTAGCGGATTTTACTAATTAACTTACTCTAAGGTTTAAAATATTAGTATTTAAAGTACTCGATTATTTAACTAGGGAAAAGTACTCTATTACTAATATATACTAGGATAGAGATTTATAAGCCTATTTATAAAATATTTAACTATATATTATAGCTACTAGGGTAAATAATACTTATACCTAGCTAACTTAGGCCTAGAATTAATTAGATATTAATATTTAGTCTATAATAACCCTATCTATTAAGACTATTATATTCTAAGATTTCGTAGAAGAGCTAGAAGCTAAGTATAACTTATAGAAAGTTATAAATAACCGCCGTCACTTAAATAATAATAATTATAGAAGGTAGTTAGAGCTTAGTTACTAACTACTACTACTAAATATAATGCCTAGGTAATTCTATAATAATTAGTAGCCTTAAGGCTACTAAGGCTATTAAGGCGGCTTTTAACCTAGTTATAATAGCTATCTACTATACCTACTAATAGGGTATCTATAACGAAACCCGTTATAGGATAAGATAGCTAACTAGGTATAAATCTTTACGCCTTAGCCGGCGCTAGGTAAATAACTTATAATTACCGCTTTAATAGTAGAGGTAAGTAATTATACCTCTCCTAGCTAAGAAGTATAGGGCTAACCTAATTAAGGTAGATATAACGCTAGTCGCGGCGGTTATAATAACTTCTAAGGTAATTATAACCCCTATAAAGGACGGGGTACGTCGGTAAGATCTTAACTCGCTCCTATGCCCTTAGTAAAGGCCTTATACCCGTAGGCTTAGGGCTAGCCCCGGGGGCCCTAGGCTAGCCCTAGGCCCTCTAATCTTAAACTAAAGCGCCTAGGGCTAGCCCCTAGTACTATAAGAGCTTTAAACTAGGTACTAGGAAGTCTTTATCTTAGTTAAGAGCTTTCTAATATAATAAGTATATCTAAAGAGATAGAATATATATTATATACCTTAATTCTTACTTATAAGATATTATTTATCTAACTTATATCTTATATCTTATATATCTTATAATAACTAGTATATATAAATATTAAGTTATATCTTATATCTTATAAGTTATAAATACTACTATTATATTAAATATATATAGTATATTAGATAATAGTAATTATTAGAGGTATTTCTATTAAACCTATATCTTATATCTTATATACCTTATAATAACTAGTATATATAAATATTAAGTTATATCTTATATCTTATAAGTTATAAATACTACCGTTATATTAAGTATATATAATATACTAGATAATAGTAATTATTAGAGGTATTCTTATAACCTTTATAGCCCGTAGACCTTCTTATTAACTTTAACCCTTAATTATTATATATATTATATATACGTCTCTATCTCTTACCCTATTTATTAGGTAGGAATAACTACTTAAAGTATAAGTACTTTATTTAATCTATGTTATAAGTACTAACTATCTTTATTTATTAGCTTAAATAATAAGTTACTATTAACTTTAATATCTAAATATAAAGGTAATATTTAAGATCTAACTTATTAATATAATATTACTAAAACGCGCCTATAATATCTTATAAGTTAGATACCTTTATATTATTATAAACTACTTAAACGTTCTTCCCTTTTATATTAATAGTATCTCCCTTAAGCTACTACGTCTAAATTAGTAAGGTCTTTAAGTAATTATAAGATTTAATAAGTAAGGACTAGGATAAAGGGGGCCTATTAAGAATAGAAATATACCTTTACTAGGAGTATATAAACTACTATATTTATTCTAATAATTATAAGCTTCTTTAGTATTATATTAGGCTACTTATTAAAGCCCTTTTTATACCTTATAATATTAAGCTCTTTAATAATATTAATAATAAACTTAAACTTTAAAGTAGACTTAGCTAGTTTAATAAGTCTTTTAAAGTATAGATTATTATATTTATTATTTAATATTTTATATTCCTTCTATTATATCTATATTACCTTTAACTCCTTATCTTCTTTTAGTATAAGTAATAGCTCTAGGATAGATATAATAGCTCTTAGCTATTATACCTTTTAGAAGTATACTATATTTTTCTACTACTCTATTTTCCTAATACTACTAGTATCTACCTCCTATTAAATAGTTTACTCTTACTTTTTAAGGGCTAGGATAAGTAGTATTAGGAAATTAGTTATAATATCTATAACCTAGAGCCGCTATTTAAGTAACTATATAAGTAGTATATTAAATTATATTAAATTAGAATAATAGTTTAGTAATATAGCTTTAATAATAATATATAAGTAACTAATATACTCTTCTAGCTCTAGGGTAGTATTAATTATACCCTTATAATCTATTAAACTATTAAAAGCTAAGCTAATTACCTTAATTTTTTTTTAGTAAAGTCTATTAGAAGCTAGGCTTAGTAAGCTATTAACTCTCTTATCCTTCTTATAACTAATAGAATACTAGTTAGGTTAGTTAGAACTTTATTATATAAAGTACCTAAGATAGCGCTAAGTATAATAAACCCCCCTTAATTATTAATCTCTTTTTAACTAGTTATAAGCTTAATAGAGTCTCCCTTACTTAAGTACTATTTATTATATACGACGTCTATCTTAAATAAGGTAAAATTAGTATTAATAGGGTAGTAAGGCTTAAAACTTTAATCTATATAATATATAATAAACTAGATATTAAGGGTTTATTAATATTTATTATTAAACTAATTAGCCTATTTATTTACCTAATTATTAAGTACCTTTATTAATATAATAGTAATATTTAGTCTTTATTATAAAAGGAAGCTACTTATTAGTCTATTATAGATATACGCGTAGAGGAATAGCTATTAATTCTAAAATAGGTAGGTATTATTAAGATACTAATTATTAAGAAGGTATTAATTAATTTAAATAGTTCCTTAATTATATTTAATCTTACTTTATATAATATTAATATAGTATTAATATATAAAGTATATAATTACCTTTAAGGTCTAAACTATTATTTAAAGTAAGTTAGCTTTCCCCTCTTTATTAAATATACTTAAGGGCTTATATTAATTATTAACCTTTCTAAGTTCTATTTCTTTAATTATAACTATCCTATTAATTATAGAGTTCTTAAATTAAAGTATAATAAAGGCGGTAAACTCGCTTAATACCCTTTATTTTATTATTTTATTTTTTAAACTTCCCCTCCTAGGGCTTTTAATTAACCCTTAATTTATATTTTATATCCTCCTTTATAACTTTATAAAAGCGCGTAAACTATCTTAAGAGGTCTAAATTAAAATACTCTATTACCTTAATATCTCTAGTAGCTTATACCTATCTATTAATAAGTCTTAGCTCTATTTTTATAAATTAATTAAAGGGAGAGGACTTATTTTATAAATCTATCTACTATCTCTTTATTACTATCTACTATTATTATATTACTATTATATAGCCTATATATAGGATCCTTACTACTACTAATATTAATATACTCTTATTTTATAATATTAAGCTCTTTATTAAGTAGGTTTATATTTTATTAGGTTTTATCTACTATCTTTATACCCTCTTTAATTAACTTACCTAACTTACTTAGTAGTAGATAGGTATTTAGTTCTTTAATAATAGGAGGCTTAATAAACTTATTACCTAAAAGATCCCTTTAAATAGCCCGCGGAGGGAATAGAAATATATAATTAGATAGGGAATATTATTACGACCCGTAACCTTTAGAGGTAGTTAGGGTCTAAGGTGGATCTCGTAGAGAGGAGTATTAAGGAGAAGGCAAGTAGGCTTCGTTTTAAACTGGTCTGGTATAGAATTATATTTAGTATCTAGGAGATTAGTCTAGTAGATAATATAAGTTAAGCACGAAGCTCCTATCTAAGTAGGAAGGCACGCTTTCTATATAGATATACGAGATCCTGCTAAGAGGTATAGTTCGGTAGATTACTTAGTAATCTACCTGTAATATAGTTCGTCTAATCGCTTAGTAATCTACCTGTAATATGGTTCGCCTAATCGCTTAGTAATCTACCTATCTATGACGAGAAGTACTCTCGCTAGGCGTAGTATAAGAACCGTTCGGTATACTTGTAATATTAGGTCCCCCCTTATTAGTTTTCGTCCCGAAAACCTTGTAACACTATGCCTGCTAATAGATATCGTCTTCCTACTAAGTTCCGTTATCGTTAGTTAATAAACTCTTTTATCCCTACTAGTCTAATACGCGTATATTAAAACTATAATAAGGCACGTAGTCTAGAGAAGTATAAGGTTAGTAGTACTTCCGACCGATATATCGAATGCGCCTGTAAAGGCTGTAGTTGTAATCTTACGCCCTTCTCTCCCGCTCGCTAGGCCAGGATACGTGAATAAAAGGAGGAGAAAAAGAAGAAGGCGGACGAGGCTCTGGCTTACTTTATACGTTATAATAAGGAGGTATCCGCTCTTAAAAAGCAAGAGCGTGAGATAGTCGAAGGAGAACTAAAGAATATCGAGGAAGTAGAGGCGGACGAGCAGCTCGCCGCTATTAATTCCGATGACTTCCTTTTTAATATGTCTTCTAAGTAGATTGAGATTCCCTCGGATTTTAACTAGAGTGGTTTTATTAGTAATAGTGAAATTATTATAGGAGGCTCTAGTAGTTTATAAGGTTCTTAACTAGTTCCCAGGTATTTTCCGAGTCCTCGTATCCTTTCTACTTTACTAGGTAACTCTGACCTTTCTATAACAGAATTCTTTCGGCTTCGAATTCATTTTCTTCTTCTATTTTAAAATAGAAGGTTTCCTGTAAGGGAGTATTAGAGTCTACTTGTTCTAATATAGAGATATAGAATACTAGATAGATTTTAGTATTAGGTAGAAGCTGTAACTTATAGTTAACAGGTCCCTTCTCCTAAATTACTAAAAATAGTCCGACTTTAATATAGTCTAGTTTCTTGCTTAGTCTTATACTCTTTAAGTTCTTTATAAGGAGGTATGCTTTATCCCCCTTCTTTAGCTAAGGGCCATTTTTTTTTTTCTTATTAGCCGTTATTTCCGTTAAACTATTTCTTTTACAGATTTCTCCTTATATTTCTCTATACAGGAGTTTCATGTCTAATGCTAGCACTAAAGCTTTTTCAGCATCTGGTCCTCGCCTTAGGTCTAGAAGTAAATTCGCGTGTCTCCCGTAGTTAGCGAAGAATAGTAATAGCTTTATAGTATTAGATCTTTTATCGTTATATGCTAATTATACTATTAGGAGTAGCGAAACCTAATTATTTTGTCTTTTATTAACGTAGTATCTGAGATATATCTCTATTATTTGATTTATACGTTTAGTCTACCTATTAGTTTACGGGTAATACGCTATTAATATTCGCAACTTCGTTCTAATTAATACGATTAAGGTCTTCTAGTAATTTAATATAAAGAGCTTATCTCTATCTAAGGTTATCGACTCTAGTATACTATAATCTCTAATAAGTTTATCTAATAAAATGAACCCAAGCTAACTAGTATTATAGGTTTCTTTATATAGAATTATAATAGTATACTTAGTAAGTTTATTAATAATTACTATAATTAAATCATATTTATCGTTAGTTACCGGGTCGACTAACCGAGGTAGTTTCACGACGAAGTCTATTATAACATCCTTTTATAACGTGTCTAGGACTTCGGTAAACTGGATTTGCCCGTACTTAGCGTGTCTTATAGACTTGTTCTGCTGGTAATATATATATTCCTTGATATATTACTCGACTAATACTCGCAAGTTCGGCGTAGTATATATTCTCTAAATAAGTTCTAAGGTTTTAGAAACTCCTAGATGTCCTAGCAGAGGATTATCGTAGTAATCTCTAATTACTCCCTTAACCGCTTTTAGTAGTAAGTATAGCTTCTACTTATATAATAATAAGTCTCGGTTAGGTTATTACTTCTTAAGCTCTTTAGCTAAGGTATCTCTAATATATACTTCCTTTAAGTTAGGAACTACATGTATTATAACTTGAATAGTCGTAGCTAAGTTTCTCGTTAGTACTAACGATCTATTATTCTCTTATTTCAAGATAGGTTCTATTATAACGTCTTTTATTTATATATAGTTAGATCGTCTACTTAAAGCGTCTGCTCTTCTATTATCTTTGCCTAGGGTGTACTAAATTTTGAATTTATATTATCTAAGAAGCTTAGCCTATCTAACTTGTCGTCGATTTAGTTCTTTAGTCGTTATAAACCCGACTAAGTTCTTATAATCGGTAAAGATAGTAAGCTTAGAATAACTTTCGGCATATACTCTCTAATACTATAAAGTACAGATAATTACTAAGAGTTCTTTGTCGTATATATCGTAGTTTTATTCTATAGCTGTCATTTTTCGCGAATAGTAAGCTACTAGATGCTATTTATCATTACTCTATTAATATAAGCAGGCTCTAATTATAAGGTCCGAAGCATCCGTTTTAATACGTGCGGGTTCTCCGTTATAAAACGTATATAGTACGGGTGGATCTATATAAGCTTGCTTTAGTTTAGCAAATGCTTTCTTTTAGTTAGTATCCTATCGAAATCCCGTGTCTTTCTTCGTGATTTCTATTAGTGGTAAGGCCTTCTTAGAATAGCCTTCTATAAAACGTCTATTAAAGTTGGCGAATCCTAAGAACCCTTGTACTAATTTGATATTATATGGTGTAGGCTAGTCCTATATAGCCTGAATCTTTTCAGGGCTTATACGGACTCCTTCCGTTATTACTATAAACCCTAAGAACTTAACTAAGGTCTTATAAAACTCGCATTTCTCTAGCTTTAAAAGGAGTCCCGCTTGTAATAAGTATATCAATACATCTTATATATAAAGGATGTGTTCCTTAAAAGTCTTAGAGTAGATTAATATATTATCGAGGTATATAATCGCTATTTAATCTAAATATACTCGTATAATATTATTAACTAGTACCTAGCAGGTTACTAGTACGTTAGTAAGACCGAATAGCATGACTAGGTATTCGTAATATCTATACCGAGTTCTAAATACTATTTTCTATTCGTTACCTTCTTTTATTCGAATTAAGTTATAAGCTCCCCTAAGATCTAACTTTATAAAGATCTTCGCTTTAGCTAGCCGGTCCTATAACTCGCTAATATTAGGTAGCGGGTAACGATTTTTAATCGTTATATTATTTAACTTTTAATAGTCTACGTATAGTCGTAGTAATCTATCTTTCTTTTTTATAAAGAGTATCGGATATCCTGCTAGTGATTTAGATTCTCGAATAAATCCCTTTTTAAGGTTCTCTTCTAGGTACCCGCGAAGTACTAAGAGTTCCTTTTCGGATAACGTATAAATAGGTCCAAATATTAGTTCCTTCCCTAGTTCGAGTTCGATCTTATAATCCTAAGGTTAGTGTTTAGGTAGAGCTTTTACTATTATCTCTTTTATAAAGAGGCGTTTCTATCTTTAATACTCTTATAGGATATTAGGAGTACTATTAGTTACTCTAAGAACTCTAACTTATTAACCCTACGGACCTCCGCTAGTATCTATTAAGCCGGATCCTTATTTCTTAAGGCTATCCTTATTCGAAATTAAGGTAATATATGCCTCGACCGTCCTTCGGTTCGATTTCTTATCTACCGTCGTCCTCTATCGGCGTGTAGGGTGGAATCTGGCGATATTACTAGTTCACTTAAATTTAAGTACTTTTCTTTTCTAGTTAATTGCTGGGTTATACTTTTCTAACTAAGGCATGCCTAGTATAATATAATAAGTGGCCATCCTAACTATATCGAAGGACATTTCCTTATAATATCATTAAATTATAAATGGTAGCGAGGTTATCTCCTCGTCTATACTTCCTGTCGATAGTTTTAACCCGTCGGCCATCTATAAGTCATATAGATCCTTCTTCCTCCGTATTAGTAGGCCTACTAACCGTACTAACGCTTCGGAGATAAAATTTCCAGATGCTCTAGAATCTATTATTACTATGGTTCTCTAACTATTAATTCTAACCGGTATATTCACGTGTATTACATACTCTATTAAGCATAACTGTCGTGTTTTAGGGATCAGGACATTAATCTCCTTATACTTCCCCTTAGTATAAGAGATTACTCTTTTCCTAATTCGGGGAGAAATCCGGTAATTCTCTTTTATCGCATGTATTTCTTATATTTATCATGGAAACATGCGTACTATTCCGATAAGTAACACTCCTTTATATTAGTATTATACTTAAGGTGTTTATAAAGACTACTATACCATCTTTAATTATAATTTAGAAACTATTTACGACTTCTTTTTATTACTAAGTACTAATTACAGCTTAGGTTATTATAAGCCGTCTAAACTTTTCTACACGTGCGTATCCTAATTACTTTTCCCAAGTTTCTCTTTACTTAATTATAGATTAGGCACGTCGTATCTATACAAGCCGTCTAATATATTATTCTATATTATAGATATATTAAGTCGTTCCTAAATTCTTTCTATAGGAGTCTATCTAACACTTTCTCTTAGTAGAATTCTATTCTTTTCTTGAGTTCTGTCTGTAGATCTTTTAACGTGGAGGCGCGAGATTCTTTAAGGTATTTCCCCTTGCCCTTCGTAGGTTTATAGCTAAGATCTTCCCAGTCTAAATCGTCTTTTTCTTAGCCTTGCTTAGGATGTTCCTTCTAAGCCTAACTACCGTTACTATTATTATTAGAACCTAGTTCTTTTAACTATTCGTGAATTTGCGTAAGTCTTCCTTCGATTCTTCCGATATTTCTTTCTTTTCTAGTAATCTCTTCGCGTAATTCCTCTTCTCTAATTTTAAGTTCCTTAATATTTTTATCTATTAGCCGATTAATAAGTACTAGTAAATCTTCTATAATCGCATCTAGCTCTTCGTCGTCATACTCCGCCTCTAGTTAATCCCTTAGAGGTCTAGTCGTTTTAATTAGTATTCTCTCTAATACATTTAACTGTAGTCGTTTTACTATATTTTTCGACCTGTAGTCTTTAGCGATGTGGCCCGGTTTGCTATAGTTATAGCATTTCATTGCTTTTTTATCCCCTTACTACTTCTTACCCCTGAATTTTCCTTTTTACTAAGTAAAGTCTAATTCTATTAGTATAGGTCCGTAAGGATTATATTACATATGTCTTTTATTATAATATCCTCCGGAATAGATCCCTGCTCGTCTAAGTCTAGCGATACTACTATTATAACGTAATTCTATCGCAAGCTCGTGGAGTTAGTCGTCGATTCTTACTACGGCTTTGATGAGTATATCTAACGTATTATATACTACTCCGTCTCGCATAAATTCTTTTTTAATGTTGTCCTTTAATCCTCTTTAATATATTATTATAAGTACGTTATTATCCCAGTTTATTCTTATAGAGTATTATTAAAACTAAGTTAAATACTCTAATACTAACTTCTTCTACGTCAAATACTAGATAACTCGTATAGCTATACTTTCTTTATTCGAAGGTCTAAATATTCGTCTTATCTTAATATAGAAGCGAGTAAAGCTCTCTATCTATGCTTTAATAGCGACGTTATTACTATTATCGGGGCCCTCTATATATTATTTAAGATATAAGGCGGACTACCTCTAGGCCCGTCCTCTTATATAAGTCATTGTAAATAGTGGTTACTTACCTAATCTAATAGCGTCCCGGTTAAAGGAGAAGTATAGCTGCATTTATACTAACTACTCTTCTAACTTGTCCCGGTCGCTATAATATAGGTCTGGTTTAGTAATCTTAATACTATCCTTTACTTCAGCTATTATTAACTATCGTAAACCGCGTTCACTTAGGGTAGGGTTCCTTTCTCCTAAGGTACTTATCTTAAGGGTACTTAAAGTATTATAACCCGTAACCTTTAGAGGTAGTCAGGGTCTAAGGTGGATCTCGTAGAGAGGAGTATTAAGGAGAAGGCAAGTAGGCTTCGTTTTAAACTGGTCTGGTATAGAATTATATTTAGTATCTAGGAGATTAGTCTGGTAGATAACATGAGTTAAGCACGAAGCTCCTATCTAAGCAGGAAGGCACGCTTTCTATATAGATATACGAGATCCTACTAAGAGGTATAGTTCGGTGGATTACTTAGTAATCTACCCGTAATATAGTTCGTCTAATCGCTTAGTAATCTACCTATAATATAGTTCGCCTGATCGCTTAGTAATCCACCTGTCTATAACGAGAAGTGCTCTCGCTAGGCGTAGTACAAGAACCGTTCGGTATGCTTGTAATAAATATCTAGACTTAAAGAAGACCTTTAGTATTATATATAAATTAGCTATTTATCAGGGATTTATAAAGGTAAGGAAGAGGTATTACCTTTTTTAATAATATTAATACGCCGCTTAAAGATATTATTAAGTATTAAAGATTAAAGTAAAGTTATATATAAAATTAGTTCTTTAACCTTTATAACTAAATTCTTAATTATAATAGTTAATATTAGCTAGGCCCTTAAGTAGAGTATAATAAATTACTTATTATATAATCTAAGGACCTTAAAAGTAAATATTAATAGTAGGGTATAATATAACTTATAACTTAATTAATATCTTAAAATTATTAATATAATTATTAATCTTTATTCCTTTATTCTTAAAGGGCGTCTAGTTTATAAGTATTTATATCTCGCGATTAGTAGATAGTACTTAGGCGGAGAGTATCTTATAATAGGCCTTTAAATTAATATAATTTAAAGTGTCTAAGTCTTTAGTCTTAATATTCTTACTAAGAATATCCTTAATTAGATAGATAACTTAATTTTCTCCTTTAATATTATTAAGATATTAGTACTAAATAACCCTTTATATAAAGGGAACCTTCTCTCTCTTAACTATTTTTATATAGCTAATTATATATTTATTATCCTTTATACTTAACTTATCCTCTAACTTACTCTTAATCTTAATTACTCTCTATTTAATAGTATTAATCTTAATATCCTTAGGGGTAGTAACTTTATATTTTAAATTATTAATAAATTTATAATAGTTATATTTAAGTATTTTATTAAACTAGTTAGCTAAGATAGTATTAAGCGGTAGTCTAAGTATAAATTAGAAATAATCCTTTAATTATTAATATACTAGCCTAATAGCCTCTTAATTATAAGGTAAGGCTATATTATCTATATATTATAGACTAACTATTATAATATTATATTATATCTAGATATAATAATTATAAGGCTCTTTAATTAGGAGCCTTAGACTACTTTATATTCTCCTCTTAGTACCCTCTCCTTCCTTTTTTAAAAGGTATAATTAAAAGGCTAAGCCGTACTAAGTAAGTAAGTATAATAATAAGGCTTAAAGTTTAGTCTCTATTAGTAAAGTAGAAGTAGGACCTAAGGAGCGAGTAAGTAGATAAGGGAGAAGGTAGATTAAGGGAGAAAGTAAGTAAGACTAGAGAATAGCTCTTAGAAAGAGGGAGATATAATATTAATTAATATAATAAGGAAGCTTAAGCTACTTATAAATAAATAGAAAGGCGTAAGGTAGACTAAGCTATAAATAAGAGGAAAGTCTAAGTTAAAGGGGTTTACTTTCCTATTATTTTAGCTTATCTAGGGGGCATATTAATTAAATAGCTTATAATAGGTATAATTAATTATATTACTCTTAGTAGGTATCTATTATTATAATAAATATTTATATTAAGGCTTATAAAAGGCTAGGGTAATAATAGAGTATTTATATTTAGTAGCTAGGACGTATTAATTAAATAAATTTATTAGTATAAGAAGGAGTATTAAGGCCACTTATATAATTAATATTATCTAGTATATATCTTATAATATTATACTTTTATACTACTATTATCCCTAATAGTATTATCTATATAATAAGATAAGGTATTTATAGAAGGTTAAAGCCGTAGGAAGTAGTTAATATATAGGATATTAAGTATACTTAGTATATCTTATAATATTATATATCTTATATAACTACTATCTAAGAGTTAATTTTACTATATTATATATCTAGTATATCTTATAATCTTATATATCTTATATACTAGCCGTTACCTAATTTAGAAAGTATATCTTAAGCCTAGCTTATATCCGTTAATTCTATTATACTATATATCTAGTATATCTTATAATCTTATATATCTTATATACTAGCTATTACCTAATTTAGAAAGTATATCTTAAGCCTAGCCTACGTCTATTAATTCTATTATATTATATATCTAGTATATCTTATAATCTTATATATCTTATATACTAGCTATTACTTAATTTAGAAAGTATATCTTAAGCTTAGCCTATATCTATTAATTCTACTATATTATACGTCTAGTATATCTCACGATCTTATATATCCTATATACTAGCTATTACCTAATTTAGAAAGTATATCTTAATTAATTCTACTATACTATACGTCTAATATATCTCACGATCTTATATATCCTATATACTAGCTATTACCTAATTTAGAAAGTATATCTTAAGCCTAGCCTATATCTGTTAATTCTATTATACTATATATCTAGTATATCTTATAATCTTATATATCCTATATACTAGCCGTAGCCTAAATTAGAAAGTATACCTTACCTAGTACTTATCTATTAATTCCCTTATATAGTATATTTAGTATATCTTATAATCTTATATAATCTTATATATTAGCTTATCCGCCTGTTATCTAGTATATCTAGTAAATCTTATAATCTCTTATAATCTTATATATCCTATATACTAACTAGCCGTAGCCTAATTTAGAAAGTATACCTTAAGCCTAATACTCTATTAATTCTACTATTTAGTATATCTAGTATATCTTATAATCTTATATATCTTATATACTAGCTATAGCCTAATTTATAAAGTATACTTCTTAAGTAATAGATCTAAGTACTATCCTCTCTATCTATTATCTAGTATACCCTATTATATTTTATATATAATATATAATTTCTAGCTCCTAATTTTAAGCGTATCTAGCGTATCTAATATATTTAATAATATTAAGTATCTCCTAGTACTTAATACCTTAGCTCTAGTATCTTATATTATTAGGCTAGATTTATTATAGATATTATAAGTATTTCCCTTATTATATATACTATTTATTAGACTAAAGATAGCTTATATTATTATATAGTAATCTCTAAAGCTTCTTATATTTTCTTTACCTCCTCCCTAGCCTTATTTCTAGTCTTTATAAACTAAGCTATTAGCTAGCTTCGCTTTCCTTATATATTATATATCCTTCTATCTATTTTAACTTTTAAGTACTATAGAACCTATATATATATCTTATTCTATTACCTAATTTTATAAATATAGAAGATTACCTATTATATAAGTACCTCTAAGTACTTTATATTAAGTATAATAATCTTCCTTACCCTTATTAAGTTAATACTAGTCCTAATTAGACTTATTATAGAAATAAGAATATTATACTCTAAGTCTAGGTTACTACTAGGTCTTTATTAAAAAGCGTTAATAATCTCCTATTAATTAGATAGTTATATATTATTATAAACTACTCTAACCTTCTTCCCTTTTATAATAGTAAGATCTACCTCTAATTATTATATTAGAGTTAATATAACCTTTAATAACTTAAGGTATTTATAATAAAAAGGACTAGGATAAAGGAGGGCTATTAGGTATATAAATATACCTTTACTAGGAGTATATAAACTATTATATTTATTCTAATAATTATAAGCTTCTCTAGTATTATATTAGGCTACTTATTAGAGCCCTTTTTATACCTTATAATACTAAGCTCTTTAATAATATTAGTAATAAACTTAAACTTTAGAGTAGACTTAACTAATTTATTAAGTCTTTTAAAGTATAAATTCTTATATTTATTATCTAATATCTTATAATCCCTCTACTATGTCTATATTACGTTTAACTCCTTATCTTCTTCTAGTATAAGTAATAGCCCTAGGATAGATACATCGGCAATTCGGGAACCCGGCCCTGGAAGCTCAGGCAGCTCAACCAGCCTATACGGGAGGACTTGTGCTCAGGAGTTATCGTGCTAGCCCGAATAGGAAATATTATAAGTATTACGCTATATATTACTAATAAAATAGTAAACTAGGCTAACTTTAAAGTTTAAGCTAAAACGGACTAGTACTCGCTAAGATACTAGCTCCTAAAGTTAGAGGTTTTTAAAACGAAGGAAAAAAAACTTCTAACTTTAGGAGCTAGTATCTTAGCGAGTACTAGTCCGTTTTAGCTTAAACTTTAAAGTTAGCCTAGTTTACTATTTTATTAGTAATATATGACGCAATACTTATAATATTTCCTATACGGGCTAGCACGATAACTCCTGAGCACAAGTCCTCCCGCACGGGCTAGTTGAGCTGCCTGAGCTTCTAGGGCCGGGTTCCCGAGTTGCCGATGATATAACAGCTCTTAGTTATTATACCTTTTAGAAGTATATTATATTTTTCTACTACTCCGTTTTCCTAATACTATTAGTATCTACCTCCTATTAAATAGTCCGCTCTCGCTTTTTAAGGGCTAGGATAAGTACTATTAGGAAATTAACTATAATATCTATTACCTAGAGCCGCTATTTAGGTAATTATATAAGCGGTATATTAAACTATATTAAAATAGAATAGTAGCTAAGTACTATAGCCTTAGTAAGTATATATAAGTAAGTAATATAATCTATTAGCTTATCTATTATCTAGAACGCGCTTATAACTTTTATTAATTTATTAAAAGTTATATAAATATCTTTAAAGTTTTTTAGCTTAGCTTATTAAAGATTATTATTAAGCTAGTACTAATCCTTATATCCTATCCTTATTACTAATAATATACTAGTAAGGTCTAAAGGTACCTTTATCTAAGGGGTTCCTAATATAGTAATAATTATATAGGACCTTAACTAAGCTTTAATTACTTTTAAGATAGTTATAAGCCTTATTAAGTCTCTTTTAGACTTATACTATTTATTAACTACTATATAACTAACCTTAAGTTTTAGATATAAGACTTTAATAGGTATAATATATCTTCTCTACTTAATATTTTAATACTTAATTTTAGTAAATTAGCTTTAAACTTACTTAGTAAATACCCTTAGTATTATAATTAATATCCCTTACTAGTTAGTAAAGGTAGGTAGGAAGCCTTTATCTATCTTAAATAGGTTTAACTTAATATTAGTAGGATAGTAAGGCCTAAGATTTTAATTTATATAATATATAAAGAATTATATATTAAGTATTTCCTAATAATTATTATTATATTAATTAACCTATTTATTTACCTAATTACTAAGTAACTTCGCTAGTATAAGGATAAGGTTTAGTCCGCGTTATAAAAGGAAGCTACTTATTAGTCTATTATAGATATATATATAAAGGAATAACTATTAATTCTATAATAGGTAGGTTTTATTAGATTATTAATTCTTAGGAAGATATTAATTAATTTAAGTAGTTTCTTAATTATATCTAATCTTACTTTATATAATATTAATCTAGTATTAATATATAAAGTATAAAATTACCTTTAAGGTCTAAACTATTATATATAATAAGTTAGCTTTCCCCCCTTTATTAAATATACTTAAGGGCTTATATTAATTACTAACCTTTCTAAGTCTTATCTCCTTAGCTAGGATTATCCTATTAACTATAAAGTTCCTAAATTTAAGTATAATAAAGATAGTAAAGTATTAATAAAAGTAGGCTACTTACTTAATACCCTTTATCTTAAGACTTAATACCTTAAACTTCCCCTCCTAGGGCTTTTAATTAACCCTTAGTTTATATCTTATATCCTCCTTTATAACTTAGTAGAAGTGCCTAAACTATCTTAAGAGGTTTGAATTAAAATACTCTATTACCTTAATATCTCTAGTAGCTTATATCTATCTATTAATAAGTCTTAGCTCTATTCTTATAAATTAATTAAAGGGAGAGGACTTACTTTATAAATCTAGCTATTATCCCCTTATTACTATCTATTATTATTATATCCTTATTATCTAGCTTAAATATAGAATCCTTATTACTATTACTATTAATATAATCTTATTCTATAATATTAAGCTCTTTATTAAGTAGGTTTATATTCTACTAGGTTTTATCTACTATCTCTACGCCCTCTTTATTTAACTTACCTAACTTACTTAATAGTAGACGGGTTCCTAGTAGTTTAGGGGTAGGAGGCTTAATAAACTTATTACCTAGAAGATCCCTTCAAATAGCCCGCGGAGAGAATAAAAATATATAATTAAATAGGGAATATCTAGACTTAGAGAAGACTTTTAATACTATATATAAGTTAGCTATTTATAAAAAAATCTATAAATATAAGGAAAAGGTATTACCTTTTCTAATAATATTAATACGCCGCTTAAAGATATTATTAAGTATTAAAGATTAGAGTAAAGTTATATATAAGATTAATTCTTCTTTAACCTTTATAACTAAATTCTTAATTATAATAGTTAATATTAGCTAGGTATATAAGTATATTATAGTAAGTTACTTATTATATAATCCTAGGACCTAGAAGTAAATATTATTTATAAGGTATAATATAATTTATAACTTAATTAATATCTTAAAATTAATAGTATAATTATTAATCTTTACCTATTTTCTATTAAAGGGTATCTACCTTATAAGTACTTATATCTCGCGGTTAGTTAATAGTACTTATATAGAGAGTATCTTATAATAGGCCTTTAAATTAATATAATTTAAAGTATTTAAGTCTTTAATCTTAATATTCTTATTAAGAATATCCTTAATTAAATAGATAACCTAGTTTTCTCCTTTAATATTATTAGTATATTAGTACTAGATAACCCTTTATATAAAGGGAACCTTCTCTCTCTTAACTATTTTTATATAGCTAGTTATATATTTATTATCCCCTATATTTAACTTACCTTCTAACTTACCCTTAATCTTAATTACTCTCTATTTAATAGTATTAGTCTTAACCTCCTTAGGTACTCTAATTATATACTTTAAGTTATTAATAAAAAGCTAATAATTATATTTTAATATCTTATTAATTTAGTTAGCTAGGATAGTATTAAGCCGCGGTCTAAGTATAAATTAAAGATAATCCTTTAATTATTAATAGACTAACCTAATAGTCTCTTAATTATAAAGTAAGGCTATATTATCTATATATTATAAACTAGCTATTATAAGCTTATCTAAGACTTAGCTAGTAAAAGCGCGATATTCTTCTATAAATATATTTAAGCTAAGTTAGGTTTAATTATTTTTAGCTTCTTTATTCTTTTAAATAGTATAGGGATCCCCTAGGGTTTACCTATCTCTCTAATATTATTTCTATTTTTTAATACTCCCCTAATTAAGGAGTATAAAAAGCTAAAGCTACTAATTTAAGTCGGCGGATTTATAGATAATATCTATCTACTAGCCTATAATAGGAGTATTAAACGGAACTACGAGGTTCTAGATAAAGCTTATAAGGTATACCTGTAGTAGGCGAAGACTTATAAAGCCTTATTTATACTAAAGAAGTACGAGCTCGTTTATATAACCCGTAGAATAAAGGGTATAAAGATAGACGTAATAGTTAAGCTTAAAGGAATTAAAGTTAAACTAAAGATATTAATTAGGGTCCTAGGACTTATACTTAATAGTAAGCTAAATTAGAATATATACCTAAAGAAGGTATAAGCTAAGATAGATAACTAGATTTAGGCGCTCTACTACGTTACCGGCTTAATATAAGGCGCGGTTCTACCGGTTAGTAGGCTTATATACGCGGTAGTAGTAAGGCTTATAATAATATTCGCGGCGCTAATATAATATAGCCCTAAGAATACCCCTAGGGTAGTAGGGAAGTACGTAAAGACCCTGATAATAATCTAGAATAAAGGACTACGTAAAGTACTAGGGGCGTATAAGGCTACCCTAATTCCGGTCCTTAAAGTAGAGGCGGGAATCCCGTCGGTAAGAGACTTCCTTAATAAGGCCCTACTACGGAGTAAGATCCTCTAAGGGATATATAAGATAGTCCTGAAAGGGAACGCGAAGATTAAGTCTCGGTTATAATTAAAAAGGGGTAGGAGGCTACGCCCTCCGCTACCCCCGTTAGCTAAGAAGGAGTCTTAGGCGAAGTAGTCGCTAAACGGGGTACTTAATAGCCCGTCGCTATAGAAAAGGATGCTAACCTAGTAGGAAGGCCGGTAGTAGGGCTGGTAGCGCCACTACTAGCGGGGATTAGAGGGCTGAAACACGAGCCTAGTATAGAAGGGGGACCTAGTAGGAGGGAGATAGGACCTTTATAAGGGCCTAAAGAAGCCGGAGAGCTCTATAACAGTCTAGTTATATACAGATAAGATTAGGTTTAACTACTTCTTATTTATTAGGAAGGTTCCTAGGATCCTAAGTCCTAGCTACCCGTACGGGGCGGTAAGGTAGACCGGTAAATATATCCTACTATTCTATCCCGACTATTATACTAGTAGGAGTTAGATATTACTAGAGGCTAGGTTAGAAGACTATAGTACTATTCTCTTATTACTAATAGGGATAAGGGCGGCGGCGAGGTAGTTAACTAGGTTAGGCGCCCTCTACTAGTTTATACTAGTAAAAGAGATATTAGCGAGAACTAATAGAGAGGAAGGGCTTTATACTAACTAAAGAGAAGAGAATATAGTCGACGAAACCTTAGTATTATAGACGGTAGACCCGACCCCTTAATATACCGCCCTAATAGTAGGCCTATTAAGGGGGGAGGGAAGGAGCCGAATAATAGTATAGCCTGCAGATAGTAGGTAGAGTTTTTATCCCTTAGCTGGGTTTCTCCCCGAACGACAGGTACGCTAGGCGTACCCCTTAAAGAGTCTACCCTTATTAGCTTTAGCTAGTATAGGAGTATAAATAATTAATTAATTAATTAAACTCTACCCCTTTAATAAGACTATTTTATAGGATCCTTTATTACCTTTTTTATAATTAGCTTTAATACTATTATTTAGTATTAATTAAGTTAAGTATAAGTTATTAATATTCTACTTAAATAGATATATTTATTAATACTCTACTATAATTCTACTCTACTTTAGGAAGATTTATAGTCTAAGAGATTAATATATTTATAAGAAGATTATTAAAACTAGTTTTATTACTTATATTATCTTTAATTACTCCTATCTTTATAAATATTATATTATAAGTTTAAGTTAAATATATAAGTAATAATAGGCCTTTATATACTATTTATTAATTAAATAGTAGTAGATCTTTAAGTAAAAGTTAAATTTAATAATTAAAATTAAATAATATAATATCTCCCTTATAAGAATTATTATTTTTATTAAGTATATTATATAGGTTTTACCTACTATTATAATTAACTAGGAGTAAGCCCTAGCTAATATCCTTATATATATTATATAATAGATAGATTATATTATCTCTATTATTATTTATAAGGGTTATACTTTTATTAACCCTATCTTATAAATACTTTATAACCTTCTCCTATCTATCTTTACCTTAATTAAATTATATTAATATATAAAGATTAAAGTTCTTTATAAAAAATATTAATATTTAATAAATTAATATTAATTATAAAATACCTTTAATAATAAGGCCTTAATATAGGTAATCTATCTTCTTATTTAAAGATATATATTCCTTAATTATATAATAGATTATTAAAAGTAGAAAGTAGATTATCCTAAAGTAGAATAACTAAAAAAAGTACTTTATAATTACTAAAAAGCTTAAATTAATAAATATCCTTTTATAAAATACTTTAATAATTATATTAATAATAATATTAGCTTAAAACCTTATAATTATTTAATAAATTAAATTAACTTTAATTTTATTTATCTACCTTCTTTAATATTAAACCTTTAGATTATTTATATTATAATATATAAAGATATGTTTATTTAAAAGTTTTATAATAAGTTTATAAGACTACTTAATACTTAAGAAATAGTAATATAACCTAATTAGAGTTTTAATCCTAGGTATAATATAAGATTAAAATAAATTTATATTATTATAAAGCTATTATTATATTAATAATTAGAAATATATTTCTCCCTACTAACTTTTTATACCTTATATACCTTTAAGATATTATTAATATTTAGTTTATAATTATATTATTATCCTATCTTTTTAATATAATACTTTTATACTTTAATTATTATATTACTAAAATTAGCTAGATTATATTTAAGCTAAGGTATATACTATTTATTACTACTACTAGTAAATACTAGTACTTATAAGTATAGTATAACCTTAGATAAGATAGCTTTATAATCTATTATAAAGATATTTTATATTCCTTTATAATACCTTAGCTAATCTTATAAGAAATTATATCCTTACTTTTCTTTACCCTTAAGTACCCCTACTATTAGCTTATTATAATTATAAGGTAATTATAGTCTTTAAGCTCTTAAGAGGTTCTTATTTAAGGATAGGGACGTAGTATTATAAGGGGATCTAATATAAGATATATACTTTAAAGTAGATAATATTATATTAAGTCTTAATTACTAGACTAATTATAAAGTTAATATACTACCCTTTATATTAATAATAGTATAAGCCGCTTCTATTAATATAATAAATTAATATAAGAATTTATAATATAATATACCCTCTTTATTAATTATATCTTAATAGGTTCTTTATCTAACTCTTCTTTATTAATAATATAATTATCTTATCTCCTTTATTTTAAATTTAAATCTATTATATTTAATAATAGCCTTTACTTTATAACTATTTAATTCTCTTAAACGCGGGATTTACTATTACTAATCTTACTATTATAGTTAATACTATTAAGTATATTAGATAAATTATAAGCTCTGCTAGCCTATTTAAATAATTAGTTCCTACTATAAATAGGTATAATATTATAAGTATAAATATTATATAAAAGATTAGGAGCGGCTTAAACCTCTCTTACTTCTACCTACCCTTATTATAATAAGCCTTTAAGATATTATACTTTAATTAGGGCGAATAGTCTTTAATTTAATAAGATAAGTATTTCTTATAAAAATAGGGGTATTTAAGAATAATAATATAGTAGGTAAATAAGTTTATAAAAGAATATTTAAGAAATAAGGAGGTAGCTTATTATTAAAAGAAGAATAAGGGGTAGAGATCTAATTATATATTATATACTTTTTATATATTATTATTATTACTTTTAAGCTAGAATAAATTAGATTTAATAAAAATCCTATTTAATATATAAATATACTAGTCTATTATATCTAGTATATCTAATAAGATTTAATATATAATTCTCGTATTTTAATTATTTAAACCCCCTAGAAATTATTAGATATTTATTTAGAACTTATAATAAATATAATTACTTTAAAATACCTACTCTCTTATTACTATCTTTTATTATTTTAAAGCTTTACTCTTTTCTAGTATACTATCTCTCTAAATTAAAATACTTAGCTTTAATTATTATATATAATAGATAGTATAAAATAATACTTTTTACTTTATCTTAAATTATACCCCCTATCTAATATTCTCCCCTTTATAATAAAATAAATACCTAAATTAGAGGTAGATATTATACTATTAATAGTATCCTAGCTAGTCCCTCTTTCTCCTTAATTACTATTTATATAATAACCTTATAACTATTTATTTTAAGATATAAGTCTATTAACTTATAAATTATTATAAATTATATATAATTTAATACCTTAAGATTAATACTAATATAGTAGTTAATAATATAATAAAGGTAGTACTATATTAAGTAATTTCTTAAGAGGTAAAAGGTACTAATATACTTACTAATATTTATACTACTTATAATAAATAATTCTAATCTACCTTAGTATAAATTAAACTACTTAAGGAGGAATTAGTCTCTTTATAAATAGATAAATATTATTAGTAGGAGAGAACTTATAAAGTATATTAAAATCTTAATTATACCTATTCTAAAGTTATAACTTAGGATTCTACTCCTAGTATAAATAGCCCTCCCTTTATTTATAATAATATTATTAATAATACCTAATTAATCTATTAAATACCTAGGATAGTTATTAAAGTTATATAATAGGAGGAGTAATAATAAGTTCCTTTATTTAATTATATTAATATCTCTTAAAACCTAAGTTATTAGATAGTTAACTTTATATAAACTTTAACCTAGTTATTTATTATTATTATCCTCTTACTATTTTAACTATAATCTTATAAACCTAATAGATATAGAGCTATTATAGCCTTAATCTTATTAGCCTTTTATTATTTATAAGATATCTTCCTCCGCTTCTTTAAGCTTATAATTATAGGTATCTTTACTCTTTTAAACTTTTATATATACGCTAGAGGTATAGAGGTTATATATAAAATAGTATTTATTATTATATTATATCTCTTAGGCTAATTCTAGCTATTATTATTTTCTATATATCTCTTATAATTAGTAGGTTATAAAGTAGTAGATATAAAGGTTTATATTATTAATAGTAGCTTAATATTATATTATATAATAGAGCTTTTATATTAATTTAACTTATACTTATTAGAGTCTAAATATTTATTAATTACTATTAATTATCTTTAAGTAAAGCTTACTATTTAATAAGTTATTAATTATAAAAAGTAATTAGTTAAGCCCTAGTAAATATATTTTAAATAATATATATCTCTAGGATTAAGTATTTATATATTTTATTCCCCTAATTTATTTAGGCTTATAAAATATAAAATCCTAGTTAATATTAAATCTAATATCTTCTTATAAGATTTATATAAATAAATTAAAGTATAAGTTATTTATAGTAATCTTATTAATAGCCTTATTAGATATAACTAGGTCTTAAGGCTTATATATCCTAATTTTCCCCTTATTCTTCTTATAATAGCTAATATTTATATTATTAAAGGTAATATTATATAGTTAAAGTATTAATATTATTCCTCTTATAACTATTAATATAATATTAACTTTACTCTTATAATACCTTCTTTACTTTTTATTATTATTATATTTCTAGGCTTAATATATTAAATATTCCTCTTTTTAAGCTAGATTAATATTATTAAAAACCTTATAAAACTATTTACTTAAACTGAATCTGGGTGAAAAGGTAGCCGTTTCCGGGGGATCTGGACGCTGTTTTTACGCTCCCTCTGCACCGGCCCCCCGGCCGTGCCCATGCCGCCTTATATTTCTCATGCGCCCGAGGTTCGATGCCTGCGGTTTTTTAATCCCCGCAACGCCACGCCGTCCCTGCAGTTAATTCCACTTGTGTCTCCAACCCACCTGTTCAACATCCGAAGCTCGACCTTCCATGTCTTATGTGGGCTCGAATCGTTCACGGACGCTGCGGCGTGGAGCGCGAACGATGAAAAGGAAGAGGAGTGCAAGAGAGAAGAGAGGAGAAGAGGAGACAGGGTCACGCTAAGCGCCGCATTCGTTTCTGGAGCACTTCCACGCCTATAAATACCGGCCTTCTCTTTCCTTCCTCTCCAACTGACTTCCCCCTTTGCATTAGTGTACTTGAGAATCTTCTTCTGTTCAGTCTCTACTTTGGCTGCTCTCAGAATCATCTGGGATGGTTCGTCGAAAAGCACCGCTCCAAGCCCAGAACCGGCACCCAAACTCGTCTCACGACGCGTTCACTGGAACCAAGCTCTCCGCTCGAGAATATTACAACCAACGATTTGAGAAGGTCGATAGAAACCATCGATCGACCACCCTCTACGCTGATACGACCAATCTTCACATCGATCGTCTTGAGGGATTGTGGAGAAGGTCAGTCACTTCCAATGTTCGTTCTCTGGTGATTTTGCTCACGTCGTCGATCTTCTAGGTATTGCGAGGTCGTCGATATCGATCCTTACTACACACTCAAGAAATCTACGGAGGGCCGTATCAAGAACTTTTTCCATTGGTTGTGTAACAATTACTCTGTCAAGAAAATCAGTTCGGTCGAGACCTACTGGCATCAACTGAGTCAGTTATATATCAAATGGAAGGGTCGACGAATCAACCCGTTGACCTTGAAACAAATCTTCGATGTAAGTGGCCGGGAATGTCGATGCTCCCACATGATTGACAAAGGAATAGTTCATCAACGGTTCACTAGCCGAAGAACACGGGCTGGACGACAGCGAAACGGACAAACCTCTCTTAGATGCGGAAGACTTCCTGGAGGTTTTACGCTGTCATTGGGTGACGGACACAAATACCTTTCCCCATGAACGGCAACGGGTTCAACTTGCGACGATCTTGCTGGTCGCTGCGTTCACTGGATCCCGACCAGGAGCCCTTCTCGGAATCACCTATCGGGACCTGGATTTGTTCGTTCAGCGCGATAAGACCACCGGGGAAGTGGCGCTCACATTGCAGCTGAAACTCACCAGAACCAAGTCCCGTAAGAAGCGCAAGAGACCGTGAGTGACAGCCAGGAAACCGAGTCCATCAATCTGACTAGCCTACAGTAAAACCTACACATTCTTTATTGATACGAATCCTTTTTTCTGTGCGATATCCCACATCATCAGCCTCGCCTGCGACGACGATGCCTACCTTGCTCCCGATTTGACCCCCGAGAAAGTTCTGATGCTGGGCGTTCGAAAGGGATTGAACTGCCAACCCATCCCGTGGAAAGAGGACGTGCTAGACGTTCCAGTGTTTCGTTTGCCTGTGCAAACAACACAAGGATTCCAAATCTCGCCCGACACGGCGCTCCCCTACGATAAGTATCACGACTGGGTAAAACGGTTAGGAGAAGAGACAGGCTTCGTGCAAGTCTTCACGACCTATTGTATTCGGCGGGCGACGGGGAATGCCATCAACGGTGAGTCTTGAGACTTCTGGTTCAAGACAGCAATGATGACACGATCATCCATCAGACGACCCTAATTCCAACGAGGCTGTCCGCAACCTGGTCATGGACCAAACCAACTCGACCGTTTTCCACCGCAACTACTTGTCCCGCATGATCCGGTACCACACCCAAGCCGCATACCGGGGCACGGAGCCTCGTACGGAGCTGATTCAAGCGGCCAACCGGATGAGCCGACTGATCGACCCGCGACGACCCAAGGGGCTGACCGACGGGCAGAGAGAGTCTCTCCGTCAGGAGGCAGAAACCCAGGCGCTGTGCTACCGTCGAGACCAACTCTACCACCGCATTCGATCATCAAAGTTCAAGTTTCTGTACCGAGCAGAAGGAGAACCGATTCACGACGAGTATCGGGAAGCCAAACGCGCCGTGGAACGACTCATTAAAGCACGAGAGCGGGCGCTCAAGAAGCAGGTCCAAGCAGAGTACGACGCAATCGCTCCGGTGAACGATATTCAAGCGCAACTCGAAGGGAATGCGGAGTCGATCGATCGAACGGTTCTCACCTCAGGGCCTATTCGGTACGCCTTCGTGGAAAGATCTCGCATCGCTCAGGCCTTCTTCGATCCGCCGTCAACGCCCGGTGAAGAGGGCGACGTGGGTTGGCGGGTCTCGGTTGTGGATGATCTGGTGTCGCTTTGTACTCTGCAAGAGGGCCGGTTCCGCAAAGCCAGCCGAAGACGAAAAACCCGGGTCATCGAAAGCTATCCGGATGACGCTGATGCGGAATCTACCTCGAACGCTGTACCGTCCAAGCCATCTGAGTCAGAGTCAGAGTCTCAGATCTGCCATCTCTTTCCACTGAGGTGCAATCAGTACCAATGCCTTCATTGTCTTGGAAATCGCAGTCTACCTTTGGACGAGCGACTCCATAGCCTTGGTAGTAAATTTTCGTTGCAACGACACTTCGACCGCTGTCATACCTTTCGGCCAGGTGAGCCCTGTCCTTTTCCCCATCCCGAATGTGCTGCCATTACGCTCAACAGCATGATGCATTTCAAGAATCATGCCGCCAAGGTTCACGGAATTTACATGTCCGAGAAGATGTCACTTGTTCTGGCGAGAGATGTTTAATAAGTCGTTGCTTCATCTCGCTCAGTTGAGTGCATGAGTTGATTGTAATATCTCTATATCACGTGGCCATCGTCGCATTATTATATATCTCTGCACTTTGTAGAACTGGAGCAGAATTTTCTTAGCTATGATGTGTCTTTTCACTGTCCCCTCTATATGTCGCCGTCGCAGAAGTCACTTCGGTAATTGAACCTACTTTCATGACCACCTGACCTCTGAATTTCGTTCCTGAACCCGAATCTAAACCTCGGTCTCTTATCCGTTGATCTGTATGGATTAATTGAAAGATTCCTTATAAATCAAAAGCTGTTCAAGCCAATGATATGCTACACTTTTCCAGTGTAGTCGATAATAGAGTAGGGGAATACATGCCCCAGGGGACTAGATGGAGTAGGGGACTAGATGGAGTAGGGGATTAGATGGAGTAAGGGATTAGACGGAGTAGGGGATTAGATGGAGTAGGGGATTAGACGGAGTAAGGGATTAGATGGAGTAGGGGATTAGATGGAGTAGGGGATTAGATGGAGTAGGGGATTAGACGGAGTAGGGGATTAGATGGAGTAGGGGAATAAATGCCCCAGGGTCTGACTCGCCCCAGGGCCTTTTCTAATCTAGGGTGTTTGTTCCCCCACGGGATTTCTTGTCCCAGGGGTTTTTTCCCCCCAGGGCCTTCCTTACCTCAGGGCATTCTTTACCCTATGGACTTTCTCGCCCGAGGGCGCTTCTCATCCTACGAACTTTTTCTACCTGAGGACTTTTCCACCCTACAGACTATATCAACAATGCTAACTACTTACGTCCTGCTTCTCAACCAATCAATCCTTTTCTGAGACTGAATGGTATATTATTTCCTCAAATGCTGACAGTCCAGTTCCAACAAGCCCAATTTCTCATTTTAGATAGCCTCGCACCATTCATGAAAGCATAGCTGGTATATTCTCGTCCAAGGCGTTATCAGTTCAAGTCTTACCTATGTCCTTTATCTACCAAACCAGAGTAAATCGACGAGCGTGAACCTTGCGAGCAATATAACCATGTGATGGTAATGGGTGTGCTCACTGGCTTGAAATAACTTTGGCGTTTTAAGATAGCACACATCAACAATTTCCTACGCGCTATCACCGTCCCGGCTGCCAGGAATAGATCACAGACCTTCTCCAAGGGACGTATGACTTGATAGAATACAAGATTCGCTGGCCTATATCATACTCTATTGGCTGTATGATGAGGTTCAATCATAAATAGGAGAGATTATTCATTTATGATCCTCTTCCCGCCGGCCTAATCTAAAATTAGATAGCAACCTCAAGCGAACCACTTTTTTGCTTGAGCTTCAGCCAAAAAGTGCTCAGTAAAGAACATCGAAACTCAGTATATCCCATTTATTCAATAGAACAGTCCTTGGCGGATAGGTGTTAGATTACTATGCATGGTGATGGGTTCAAACAAATTTTGGGGGAATTTACACGGGCACTCAATTGCGTTAAGCCTTTGTGTAGAGAGATACGGGGCATTCTATTTCCTCACCTCGAGACTGGAGGATTGTATACCAGAGCCCCATAGAAGGGGGCATCTTTGTTTGTTGAACGTGTTCAGCCTTGAGTGAGAAGAAAACTGCGTGGTTTGATTGGAGAGTATAATGTAGCTGGCTAAAATGCCTGGTCAACCGGATTCAGCTACTAGCGGGTGTCACATGCTTCTAGAAGCTTCTGATTCTACGTACATAATACTATGTTAATTATGGTTCTATTATACTATTCAGCTAAAATCCAAGAACGCAAGCGTTGATGGGTGTCCAAACCGAGGGTTGTCAAGGAAAGTGGCAAGTTTGCATGTTGGACCACTTGGCTTCCTCACTGCAAGGCCTTCCTAGCAAAAGCTGGCAGCACGAATGCTGCGCTGTGGGTTGCCTTATTGTAGTACCTGCACAGCTTTTCCTCCTCTTCCTCGCTCCAATAGCGTAAGGGTTCCTTCAGGTTACGGTCCGTATCCTTACAGCAGACGAGAAAGCCGATCTGACCTGATGGATAGGTGGGGATGGTAGTGTAGCCGTATTCGACATGTGGAAAGATCTCTAGACAAGATCTCCGTAGATGAGTGATAAGGGGAAGGTGAAGCCATTGATTCTCGGCTAGCGACGGACACGTTAGCATTCTTCATGAAGTAATTACAGATTCAAGAGGATGCAATGCTTGAAGAAGTGTGACAAAAACCTTGTGTAACCATCACACCTCCCTCTCTTAATGCCCCATTCAAAAGCTCGAAATATGGCTTTTCGAAGAGAGTCTTCGCCGGTCCTTTCGGATCTGAGCTGTCGGTGATGATGACGTCAAACTCATTCTTGCGGTCGCGAAGGAATTCGAATCCGTCTCCAATATGAACGCTGGCATTTGGATGTTGGAAGCCAATGCTCATGGCCGGCAGGTATTTTTTGGAAAGACGAATGACTGCTTCGTCAATGTCGCAGACGACAGCGCTTTTCACCGAGGGATGCTTGAAGATTTCGCGCAAAACACCTCCATCACCTCCTCCAATAACGAGGACTTTCTTCGGATTTGGGTGGGAGTTCATAGCCAAGTGAGTGATCATTTCCTGGTAGCTAAAACTTCAATAAGTACAAGGTTTGTGACAAGAACACAGGCCTTATCAGACTTACGCGAACTCATCGTTTTCGGTGCATTGAATGGCATTATCAAGAACAAGGACCGTGCCGTGGTCGGTCGACTCGAAGACAAGTACGTCTTGGTACTTGGATTTCTCGTGGTGTAGCACCTGGTTAACTTTGAGAGTCATTGCCTGGCCAGGCCACATTTCACCGATCTCTCGGAACCATCCATCTGAAGATGACTTAGCTAATCATCTAAGTGTATGGCTGCGCTCGGGTATTCAAGACGAAATACTTGTGTCAGCCGGCGCATAGGAACTCAACAGACCTTTAATAGAAGGGTGTGTAATCTCCGACATGCTGGTTCTGACTGAAACGGAGCTTGAGCATTCAAGATTACAGAGAGATTTTGGTGTTCGAAAGTGCAATGCAAAAAGGATTCTGCGATGAGACCGAGGTTTCAAATGTCTGTAGTGAGTTGAGATGACTGCAGTAACATGCTGGCAAGGATTTAGCGGGTGATCATCACTAGTACAAACTTCTCTAATCGGCTAGCCCAGATTGGGAATAGTCTACTTGCTGACTCAACGCGTGGGATTCTTTCCCAATAATGGTTCAGTTCACATCTATGACACTTGAGTCTGAACCCGAGCGCGATCGATGGATATCTAGAATGCCTCCAATGAAGGTTTCAGTGCACCGGTGCAACGAAGCCAGTACGCCTGCCAATTTCCTCTCTCTACCGTTTGAGATCCGACTGGATATATATGAGTACGTTCTCGGAGTCTTCACTTCTACACAGTTCGAAGTTTCTATCGACATCGACACATACGCGTCTTCAGATACAGGCCAATTGATTCTCAAGTGCTCAAAGCGGCCCGAATTTTTTTCCGACCTTGCAATACTTCGGAGCAGCAAACGTATATACAGAGAAGCACTTCCTGTGTTGTACGGCCATTGCATGTTCTTCCCATCGGCAGATGAGCATGTCATCGCAATGTTCTTTGGGAAAATGTCTGATCTCGCTCGTTCGAACATACCCAGGCTATATCTCAGGCCACGCCCGCAGAAGATCATACGCCGTGCTGGACCACATGCAACATTGTCCCAAGTACTTCGGGGTCCCTCATGGACCACAACATGCGAGAAAATTTCTGTACTATTTTTGGCTTTAGAGGAGCTGTTTATATATCTACATCCACTGTATGGCTATGATTTAGAAAGAGGGAATGAGATTGATTGGATTATCCGTCCGCTCTCTCGCCTTTGGCGGACCAAAAAAACGCTCGCTTCTGTGGGAAACGGATCAGACAATACAATGACCTATGAAATGGTCGAATTATGGGATGGATTGATGGAAAAGGCCGATCTTGAAGCAGAGGAGTACGCTGCTTGCAGGAATCGAATTATGGAAAACAGAGAAAATTGGGCAAATCCTTATTGGGTGATGAAGAGAAGCAGGTTACTGGAATCTTAGAAGCGTCGGCAAAGATGTCCCCACATTGAATCTGCAGAGTGTTCTGCTCTGTCGTATTTAGTCTGAATCTGATTGCCTTGACAACTCATACGCCTCAATGATCTTGGTTGCAGCAGCTTCACCACTCCAATATGCACCAGTGGACGTGCCCAAAGCCACAAAGGGAGCTGTGTGCTCCCCTGCGAACCAGATACCCCTTTCTGGTACCCCATTTCTCATCGCCCGGACACCGTCATCAATCATGGGACCACCATCCGTGTGTATTCCATCCTCATAAGTCTTGAAATTTGTGTAAGAGCCTTTACCGGCAAACTCGTCGTTCTGCCAACTCGTAGCGAGTACAGCGTTAGGCACGCAGTCAGGATGATTCTCCCTATAATCTGGAAGTCGGCTATAGAATGGTCGAAATAACATGTCTATGACCTTATAGTATTCCTTACTAGCTGGCGTTAACGTTGCGATGGCTGATGTCATATGAGTTGCAGATGTACCCCAAAGATAGAATAAAAGCACAGGCTGAGCGTGGGCACCAAACACAGTATTTGATGACAGTGTTATCATGTCCAACATCCATGACCTTTGCTCTTCTGGGACGTAGGTAGGGCGAAGAAAGTGCGTGAAGATCGGACATCTAGGCTCCGTTGTAAGCGTTGCGTCCTCGCTGTTGGAAGCGGCCGGGCGAAACCCCTCCCAAAAGGCCACAGGAAAAGCAATGAAAGCCTTTTCCAAGCGGCCGTACGAAGCCTCAGTGATAGCGCGATTTATGCTTGAAGGAAGCTCAGGAACAAATCTTAGAGTGCCCATCTTTAGACAACCAAGCGGAACGGTGACAAGCACGTCGTCGAAGTCAAAGTTGCCATTTGTTGTTTTAACGGTAACCTTTCCATCTCCACGTTTCTTATGCTGGGTTTCTACGCTCTGGACAGCCGTCGAAAAACGTATTTTGACATGGCTCGTTATGGCCTCGGCAGCGCGGTTGATGATTGCCTGATGTGTATTCGACACGAAAAGGTTATCTGGAGACCCGGTTAAAATTAAGCTTCGATAGTCGCTGTCACCACTTACCTCCGTCGAGGCATTCTTCAAGCCAAACCCATTTCAGACTCTGTCTCTCAAACGGATCTCCGATGAAGCCGCCCCACATCTCTGCAAGCTCTAGGACAACGTTCTGAGCTTCCTCGTCTAGAGGGCTCACTGATAGCTTCTCTCGAAAGAAATCCTTCAGGCTTAGATTCGGCGCTATACTTTCGCAATTGTCATTACTATACATGAAAGCGTCGCCGAGGATATCCCAGACAACTGCGAAGCCATCCAAGACTTTCTGCCTGTTCATAAGCATACCACTCGAATCATACACATGGCTGATTTCACCAAGGAAACTTAGTTTGCTGTTGGTATCCTTGGCAAGTTTGAGCATAGGGTTATTGTCAGTTCCATGGATCCAGTTAGGTCCCCTCCGCATTGATTAGCTGTGTATCCAAACGCAATCGATGATGTTATGGCATACTTACAGGTCCATAGGTCGGCCAAGAAGACTGGATTGGTGAACCTATGAAGGCACTAAGCACTCAAATTCTGCTCAAATGCCTCGAGAAGCACTCACACGACCGCCTAATCTGTCTCGTGCTTCTACCACGGTAACGTCAATGCCCTCTTCGACCAGGATTTCTGCACACCGTAAACCAGCTAGTCCAGCTCCAACAATCCCCACGTGAAGGTTTCGATGCTTTCCGGTAGCGATAGTGGGTTCGCTCTTGGCTGTCGTTGGTAGTCGCGATTTGAAGCGATTTCTAAAGTCTTTGGAATAGCTAGAAAGGTCCTGCATCATCCGGCTTGTTTGGCTTTGGGTAGTGTAGGTCTTGCTTGAATGAGCTCGACCCTCCATTATCACTTCTTCTACTTCTGTGCCTGCTTCTATTCCTACTACTGCTGCTATTGTTTATTACATTTGTTTGCGCTAGTGATGGAAAGGTCATGTTGGGAAGCTATCAAAAGTAAGAAACGGCGATGCGGAGTATAGGCGAGGTCCTGAAAGGCGATAAGGACCCCACCATTCGTGCGAGGTTGCTGGGGAAAGATTCGTCAATATGACGAGACGCATCTATTAGAGTCTCCCTGTTTCTTTCGTTATTTCTTGAGGCTTCAGCTAACATCATCAGATTTCGACTACGAAACAAATTAGGGATTCACTACTAGTTTGAGGCTCACGTGAGGCTGTATATCCCTTATCGTGTCAGTCTGACAGCGGCGCGGAGATGCGTGTCGAGGACGGAGGCAAGGGCCCATTTAGCGCAAGAAGAAACTTAGGACCAAGCATAAAATAACCACGATACACGTCATATTTTTAGCATTTAACCGTCATCTAGTTGAAAATAGCTTAGATATGACATACATTGTGATTATACTATACTTGGTCCTATGTTTTTTCTTACGCTAAATGGGTTGCCAGACTGACAGGACGAAGCAGCGGAGAGACTAAGGGCTTGGCAAACTAATGAAACTCTCCGGGGATGGTCGGGCGCTAAACGACACCAGGCAGCAGCCGCTCTTCCATCATTCGGCACAGCAGAGGCATGATTTCAACCAATGCCATTATGCCCTGCTGTGATTTCGTGCCTCGACTGCATAATTCATGTTTCAGTCGCGCGGCATGGATTACGACCGTCAGCCACGAAGATCTGGACGCTTCCGTAGAGTCTACTTAAGTAACTGGCCCCCACTCTCTACCATCCGATTCTGAAGCTTGATGTTGCGTACTAATTTGTTTTCTTTCCGAATTTGCTACCAATCCTAGATTCATCAGCAACATGGCAGAGGCATTTGCTGTCATTGGACTTGCATCCGCCCTTCTTCAGTTTGTTGATTTTGGAACCAAAGTCATAAGGCGCCTCCGGCAACTGGAAGACCAGGCCGCAGAGAGCACAGCCTGCTTTAGAGGTGTGCGCAATCGGCTTCCTCTTATGCTAGATCTCGTAAAAAAGATTATGCTGCAGATGGAAGCTGGTCTGGTCAGCGATAAGTCCAAAGAGGTCATGTATCCGGTAGTTCAGAACTGTATCTCACAAGCCCAAGAACTTGATAAGTTATTCAACAGGTCATTGCCGCAGCCGAACGATAACTCTTGGATTCGAGGAAAGAAAGCAATATATGGCGTCTGGTCTGAGTCCGAAATCGACCGAATTGATGCGGCTATGAAATCAAACTTCGAACTTCTCGTGCACGCGGGCACATTCCAAATGAACAAACGTTTGGACGGTTCTGGTCCCTTGTCTTTTGCGCCAACATTCACTCTTTCGCCCACAGTCCATGTCACATTAGCACAACAGGAAAGCCAACCAGCACAACTGCCATGGGAAGAAATCGAGAAACAAGTCCATGCTACGCGGGCAATATTTATGGTTCCTTTCGCAAGAGATGCCAATTTTCTTGGTCGACAGGACATAATCAAAACGGTCTATGAGACGTTTCAGGAGATCAATTGTGTAGCCCTCTACGGCCTAGGCGGAATCGGGTAAGTCTAAACTTCCTCCTAGCTACTGCACCACTTCTTCAGCCACGGGAGAGGTCAGGCAGAGAATGACCGCTGATGGATTGGAACTTTACAGGAAGTCTCAGATAGCTATTGAATACTGCTACGTTTTCCGAGACGAGCACCCATCTGCTCAGGTCTTCTGGATATATGGAGCTGATCCACTTCACTTCGAACAAGGCTATCAAGAAATTGCCAGGAAAGCCGGCATTCCTGGTTGGGAGGATCAGAAAACGGACAAGCTGAAGCTTGTGCACGACTGGCTCCAGGAAGAGAACGTCACAGAATGGCTGATGATTATAGATAATGCAGATGACGCAAGCATGTTCTACGGCACAAGGCCAAGCGACCCGCACAGTATTCACAATGACTCGAAGTCGTTTGCCCGGTTCCTCCCTCAATGCTCCCATGGCCGGGTTCTCATAACAACGAGGGATAGAAGGCTTGGAGGAAGATTGTCGCATAGGCAGGGATTGATCCAGATCACACCGCTTAGCGCAGCAAATTCGAAGGATCTTTTGAGGTCCAAGATTTCTGAAGAGAACTGGTCTGAAAACGATGCTCTGAAGCTCGTGGAGTACCTGTCTTCTCTACCCTTAGCCATTACCCAAGCAGCAGCGTTCATCAGCGAAAACAGTGTTACTGTTTCCGAATACCTTGAGACATTGGTTAATGATGAGAGCGATCTGAAAGAGCTCCTAAGTGAACATCTTGAAGACCCACGACGGGATTGGAGTTCTGAAAACTCGGTCATCAGGACTTGGAAACTATCCTTCGAACAAATTTCAAAGGAGTCTCCACGCGCCGCCGAAGTGCTGTCACTTCTAGCAGTACTTGACTACCATGGGGCCCCTCGGTCGCTTCTGCGAAAAGAGGATGAAACAGAGACCGGATTTTGGACTGCTCTTGGTGTCCTTCAGGCGTTTTCGTTGATGACTGCTACTCGAGGTCAAAGTGCAGTCTGTAAAATGCATCGCCTTGTAGCCCTTTCGACTCAAAAATGGCTGGAGCTTCGTGGGACCCTTCAATACTGGCAATACCAAGGTCTTAACGTTTTGGCACGAAAATTCCCCGGCCCGGGGCAACAGAACTTTAAAGAGTTCTCAAATATGCTCGCCCTAATGCCACACGCCCAAACGATATTGGGTTATCAGTTCGAGTCGACCGATGAAATACTGATGTGTGCAAAACTTCTGATATCAACAGCACTTTTCGATCTCTCCTGTGCCAAATATCCACAAGCCTTTGAAAAATGCGAACGATCTCTAAGAATACGAGAGAGCTTACTTCCCAGTGATCATCCCGAAACACTAGAGAGTGCCCAAACTTTGGGGGAAGCGCTCTTGCATCGTGGAGAGCTGCGAGCAGCCAAGACCATGTTGCAAAGAGCGATTGTGGGCAGAGAAAAAAGCTTAGGTCCTCTAAATGTTGATACATTGGAGAGCCTAAGTGATATGACCATCACGCTGTTGGAGCTGAATGACTTGGAGTCGGCTGAGCAGATTGGTCGAAGGGCTTTAGAGGGGAGAGAACAGGTTCTTGGACTTGATCATCCTGACTACTTGGTCAGTCTGAATATCATGGCCATTTTGTACCAACTGAAAGGGGATTACAAATGTGCCCTTGAGATCACCGAGAGGGTCTTAAGAGACAGGGAAAAATTGCTAGGTTACGAATGCCCAGACACGCTGATGACCCTCAACAACCTCGCTCGATTGAAGTACCAGATGGGAGATCTTGACTTTGCTAATCAAATGCTTGATAAGGTCTTGGCTGGTGAGGAGAAGTTGCTCGCAGGAAACGGTTATGACATCCAAGTCAGCCTCAGCAACAAGGCTGCTGTACTCGTCGCACAAGAACGTTTCCAGGATGCAGAAGGCATTCTCCGCGATGTTATTAGGATGCGAGAGAGCGCATTGGGCCCTGCACATCCTTCAACGCTGTTCAGCATCGAAACTTTAGCTAATGTCCTTGAAAAGAATGGTGTATCCGAAGCTGCAACGAGTTTACACAGAAGGATCACCCAGGTTGGAAATGGAGGACAGTGGCTGACAGAAGTTGGCGCCCTTCTCTGTGCAGGGCTTCTCTTTGATTAAGCAATTGACGAGAAAGCCGATTCTAGAACATACCCGAAAGTTAGCCATATATACGCTTGACAACTAGGTGTTGGCTTTTGCTTATGTAGCTAGGCCCAGCTTCTCTTTCCGAGCGGTTATCGTTTTCCTTGCATGTCCTGTGTGAGAGGAGTATCGTGTTGTATTCTCGTCTATGTGCCGTCCCTTGGTCGGTTTACCATGTCCTCTGCATGTGGCATTATTGTAAGCGCTCCAGCAAGCAGCCATTGCCCTCTAATATGACTGTCAATGCCCCGTCGAGCATCAGTGGATAGGTAGCACATCTTGAGCAAAGTATATTTCTACCACGGCAGCATCAGCCCGAAACAAATTGATGAGGTTTGGATGCGCAATCAAGTTCGTAAATCAGAATGACAATCACAGCGTCTTCGCATCAGCTACGACTTTTGGAAGCAGAAAGCGCACGAAACCATTTGTGTACTGTAATAGAAATATATATGTAATATACACCCCGAACTTAGGATTGGGGACTGCCGTTTCCGTTCGGGAAAGGGAGCAAAGCCACTTTAGAGGGAGCAGCGAGGAAGCAAGGGGGAGCATCGAGGGAGCAAGGGAGAGCAGCGAGAGAGCAAGGGGGGCGCACTGGCGGTGCCGCGGGGCAGTAGATGCCGAACCGATTGTATACACCCCGTCCACCATATAAAAACACATAGTACCCAAATCACACCTCGCGGCATTCGTAGTCAAGATATTTATTAGACGTGCCGCAGAGCCGCGAGAGCAAGACTTCGGATCAGTTCAGCCTGTCCAGAATATCTTCTGGTGTGAGAAGGTGGTTGGGAAAGGAGAACAGAAGGGGAACGCGGAAGAAAAGGGGGAGGGGATGAGGGAGAGGAAGAGAAGTGAGAAAGGGGAAGAGATGATGATAGGGCCTCACGGGATCTCGCACGCACCCCTTCGAGAGCTTGAGAGTGCTAGATATGCTTGGGGTTTACGAAGCTGCAGCGCTAATAGGTAAAATATGTTGGATTTCAGGCCGGATCAACTTCGGTATGTCACGTGAATCATCACGTGACTAGGCCTTGGCAAACTAGTAGAGATTTCATGCGTGTTCTTTGCAGTGTTTCTCTGTACAATTAATCAACCACATCTATTAGTAGTCAACAATACTACTCATCATCATCCAATGATATCATCCATTGTCCATACCTTTCATTAGGTTATGAGCCCGGGTTCAGCGTAACCAGGGAACCGCGTAAATCGCATCATTCGGCTTTTTATTAGGCCTTGGGAATAGTTCTGGAGTCAATATCTCTATAGGACGCACCCAATCATCCAAGACAACAAGATATCTGAGTACCATAAGGTCCCCAAGCTCAAAGGAGCTGAGAATTACATTCAATGGGAGGTCTCCATGAGATCTACCCTCATCGTCAGCGACTTGTTCGAAGTCGTTCTGCCAGACTACATCCCTCCAATAGACCCAGCAACAGCCACTACAACTGTGACCTCGGAGGGGGGAGTCAAATTACCAGATGCCACCAAATGGCTAGAATACCAGAAGATGAACTATAAAGCACTCGCTGCTATCCACATCGCCTGTTCGCCACAGGCCTACAGCATGATTGCGAGGTTCAAGACAGCTCAAGAAACATGGACTAAACTAAAGTCTCTATATGGAACAGAAACGTATGTAACAGAAAAAGCAACGTACTTTGCACTCCATGACCTACGGTCCGATCAATTCAAAGACCTCTATTCCTACCTCTCAAAGTTTCAAGAATATACAAACAAGCTTGAAGAAATGGGACACCCTATCGACCCAACACACCAAGTGGCAATCTTCGAACGGGGGCTTCCTACACATATGGAAGGGGCAGTCTATACGCTTACCGAAATCCAACGGTCTAAGAACGAGCCAATAGACTTCAGCTATATCACGACATCTCTCGTTGCGAGGGAGACGTCAAATCAGGCTGATAATTCTAAGGCCTACGCCGGCAAATTCGGCAAACAGCCAAAGCAAGGCTCCGGCCACAGCCGGAACAGAGGCCACAACCATAATAACAATAACGAGAAGTGTGAGACCTGCGGGGGCGGACACCCCACAAAGAAATGTTTCCATGGCTTCCCACACCTCGCACCAGAAGGGGTTGTCTCCCTATCTAAGGACAAATTAAAAGCACGTCGTGAGGCCAGCAAGAAGGAAAAGGAGCAAAAGAGCAATAAAGACAAGGACAAGGAAAAGTCTAAAGATGAAGAGAATCAGGACAAATCCTATACCGCTCGCTTCAGCATAAGCACCAACACCGACACTAAATCAAATGAGATCATTATTGACTCAGGGGACCAGGAGCATGTCTTCTGGGACCGAACCAAGTTTACCGACTATACACCAGTCAAGCACCACACGGTATCAGGACCGACCGGAGGTAAACCCATCAAAGTCGAAGGTATAGGGAATATTCTCATACCAACAGTCATCGACAACAAGGTCAGCGAATTCGAACTGACCGAGGTACGACACGTACCAAACATCGAATACAATCTCTTGTCCACTACGCAGCTAGATCTGCAAGGCTATACACATACAGGTGGCGATGGCAAGAAGACATTTTATGACAAACAAGGACAGGAGGTTCTACAGGCCTTCCTGCATGATAGGACCTATTGGTTGGAAACCATGTGGATCCAACAGATGAGAGCGTTTCGTCTCAAATCATCAGTACCAGCCAAGAATGACGCGTCTTGGACCCAATGGCATAAGCGTTATGGACACGTCTCTATGGAAACCACAAAGGCCATGGCACGTGCTACCGGTGTTGACTGTCAAGCAGCAGATCGACTACAAAATTTTGAGCCACAAGAGCTCTGTGAGGCCTGCGTATCGGGCAAGATAACCCGAATGCCCTCACGAATACCCATGCCTAGAGTTACCATTAATGGCCAAGCCTGGCACATTGACTTGGCGTCAGCAAGCCATGTAACCACCCTTGGGGGGCATACCAACGTAATGGTCTCTACATGTGAGGCCTCAGGTTTTACCTACCTCGATCATATGACGAGTAGGGCACAACTGCCTGAAAAGCTGGACTTTCGACTAAAGCACTGGAGTAACCAGGGCTACAAGACAGCATTCATCCGGAGCGATAACGAGCTCGATCAGAACGGCAAATGCCACAAGATCCTTGCGGATAACGGGATATCTCTAACCCCAACTGCTCCATATAACCCACATCAGAATGGGATATCAGAACGTAAAAACCGAACCTTGTTTTCTAAGGTAAGAGCAGTACTCATCGACGCCGGCCTCCCACAGGAATTCTGGGGAGAGGCTATCTACTACATCAATTACATCAACAACCTCATACCAGGTCAGGACGGGAAGACACCGTTCGAGCGATGGTACGGCTACAAGCCGCAAACAGCCTACCTAAAACCATTCGGGTGTTGGTGTTACTCATTTGACACGAAACCCGGCCAGAAGAAATTGGACAGCAGGGCTATTAAGTGTCGATTCCTAGGACACGACGGCAAGAGCATCTACCGCGTGTAGGATATCAAGGGACAACGAGTCATCAGGTCAGCACATGTGGTGTTTGACGAAAAGGCCGTCATGCTACCTATTAATAAGCATGAGCATTTGGCCCTACAAGACAGCTCCGATTACGACGAGCACATCGAGGACTTCCTGGACCAACTCAAGCCGGACCAATCGGACAGCGACAGTCAGGTCTCAGAGGGAGCGTCCACATCTCACAGCCAAGAGCCAAAGGGAGCGACAGCCACCCCAAGTCACTCTGGATATACCACGCCTGCAACTGACCAATCAGACGAAGGCGTAGATGACATCATCGAGTCATAAGAAGACTCAAATGGAGTAAATTCGAACGTTCTTAACGGCCATTTGGATTCAGGACCAAGTCGGTCAGGTAATCAGACTCCAACAAATAATCATTCGGAGACAGGCCAAAGAGGCCGGAGTCAACAAGATGGCCAAACAGGCCAAATTAATATTGACGCTCCACCAGCTATCATCGATATAGCACCAACTCAGAGCGATCATTCTCTAAATTCCCCACCAGGCGTTCCTGAAACAACTCGTAGATCTATTCGCAACAAGCCACGAATTGACTATAACAAAACCAATAGGAAGGGCATGCAGTCTAAAGACAACCCTGACGGCTTCAGAGCAATGCTCACACGCGTCGTCGACTCTAATAAAGAGAGACCATGTCCTATATCCATGGAGGAAGCCCTCTATGGACCTGATTCAGACAAATGGCTAGCTGCTGCTGAGCAAGAGATGGCCAATCATTCTATTCAAAACACATGGAATACACCATGCACGCCACCCCCGAAGGCACATGTACTGCCAGGAAGATGGGTATTGGCCTACAAATATGGCCTAATGGGCGAAATCATCCGCTACAAAGCACGGTGGGTAGTCAAAGGCTTCCGCCAAATAGAGGGAGTCGACTTCAACGAGACTTTCTCATCAACACTGAAGGCGTCGTCATGGCGACTCCTCCTTACAATCATAGCCAAACATCGGCTAGTCGTCGAGAGCTCAGACGTCGTTGCGGCGTTCTTAGAGTCTCTCGTCCACGAAGAAATATGGGTAGAGCAACCATATCGCTTTACCGACGGAAATTCACGTCATGCATGCAAATTAAATAAGGCCTTGTATGGCCTCAAGCAAGCGTCCCACGAGTGGTATGCAACTTTGTATGCAGTACTCTTATCCCTAGGCTTCAAACGTCTTGAGCACGATCACTGTGTATTTATCAACCCCATTACTAAAGTCATTATTGCCGCCTACGTGGACGACCTGCTATTTATAGCACGTAAACGAGAGCTAATCGCTCAAATCAAGAAGGAACTAGACAAAAAGTTCAATATCAAACACATGGGAGACCTGAAAGACTATCTTGGAATGCAAATCGTCCGCAATGAGGACAAGCAAACCATTCAGGTTAATCAAACAAAATACATTAAACAGTTACTAAATCAGCTCGGAATGGATCTGTGTTCACCAGCAAAGTCTCCTATGGAGCAAAAACACATCGCTGCCACCCCAGAAGGGTATATAGCCCCCGTAAAAGAGAAGGAAGCGTATCAATCGCTTTTGGGGGTACTTAATTGGCTCAGCATCATGACTAGGCCGGACATTACCTATGCTGTCAGCACACTGAGTCGTTCGCTACAAAATCCAACCCCAGGACATATGAATGCGGCGAAGCGAGTACTCAGATACTTGGCTGGTACGGTTGACGATGGCCTCCTCTATCACCCCAACGACAATGACGGGTTGGAAGGCTTTACCGACGCATCATACTGTGACGACTATAGCACATCTCGCTCCACTGGAGCATACATCTATAAATTGTTCAATGGACCAGTCGCCTGGCAATCTAAATTGCAAAAGCTAGTAGCAACGTCGACATGCGAATCCGAATACATCGCAGCGACAGAAGCATGCAAAGAAGGCCTCTTTCTAGGCCCCATGCTACAAGAGCTTGGATATCAAGAAGGAGCATTCCCTGTGTCTCTTAGTATTGACAACTAAGCAGCTATGAGATTGGCTATAAATCCGACCAATCATAGCGCAACAAAACATATCCGCATGCGTTATCATTTTGTCCGTCAATTGGCCTCCGAAACCAACGAAATCCGTCTCAAATGGATTGATACCAAAGGACAGTGTGCGGACCCTCTAACCAAACCAATTGGCCCTACCAACTTCGGCCCCGCTAAACACCTATTGGGGATAGCCCCGAGCAAAACTTGAGGGTATACAGACGTTGTGGTGGATGGCTACAGGCACACCTCGTTGCCACCGATCTGAGAGGGAGTGTTGGATTTCAGGCCGGATCAACTTCGGTATGTCACGTGAATCATCACGTGACTAGGCCTTGGCAAACTAGTAGAGATTTCATGCGTGTTCTTTGCAGTGTTTCTCTGTACAATTAATCAACCACATCTATTAGTAGTCAACAATACTACTCATCATCATCCAATGATATCATCCATTGTCCATACCTTTCATTAAAATATTCCTGGCCAGGGGGAATGGGGCCTTTTTCCCCTTCACGCAAGTCTTCCCTATGAGATCAGTAGAGGAGAATTTCCGAGTCCACGTTTGAGTGACTCATACCCCTTCGAGGTAACTGAATCGCAAAGCTGTTTTGAGCCTTTGAGTAGGAAGATTGTAAAGAAGAAACGAAAGGGTATTAGATCACACATCGCTACGTGCACAGCATTAACTTCCGCGGTTTGCCTCAGAGTAAGATATACGACGCAGTTGTTCTGCTGATCGTGTCTCCTCAGTACATTCCAACCCTCGAAGTAGTCCAGAAAGCAGGTCCCCAACAATGTCCCCTCCCATATTTTTATCGCATTGACAGGAAGTCGTGAACCGAGGTGGGCTAGCTGAGGCGGGCGCAGCCTTGTCAGATCGAGCCTTATTCTGCCTGAAATATTCCAGTGTCAGCAGAATATCTGATTGGCGGAAAGCAAGAAGGAGGGAAAGGACAGAGGCAAGGATCCTGCTAGATCTCAAGAATGCTAGACTGACGTACGCTGTGTCTGCTTTGTCAAGGACCTTCTGCCGATATTGCCTCCGCGCTGCCTCCGCCGTTTCCGTCAATCCCAAGTCCCCAAGTAAATCTCGGTGATTTCGTATTGCATGACTCCAAATCTTTGGCTCCTAGTGGTGTATCTTGGTACAGAAGAGACAGGCATAAGCAGATATTCTTTCGCCGAAGTTCCAGGAATTCGCGATGAAAGAACTTCGGTTTCATGCTCATTCATGAAAAAGTCGCTCGCAATATGGGTCGATAGACGGGATAATCGGGGCATATCTATGCTGAGCACTGTCAGTGGTCATTGCAGCTTGGAGTGCGGGGCGCACAGGCCTGTACATTTGATGCTGCCGAACCAGCATGCTCTCATTGCTCATGGAAAGATGTTATCGGCGTTCAAGAAGTTATCTTGTTGTGGACAAGAGCAGGACACTGAATATCAAAAGTCGCAAAATGGGGATTGCGGATGAGAAGAATCGTGAGCGCTATTTCAATACTTTGTGGCTCTGAAGATGGTTCAAGGCAAAATCAGGCACCTCACTTAAAAGAATTATTGATAACATCTTCAACACAGTGTCACGATTTACATTTCACATTGTAAGGAAGTGGGCTTCTCAAGTCGTCGAAGTGTGAAGATAGGAAACCCGTATCATTGTTGCTTCACTAGACAGAGATGTCACAATCAATGTGTAAGGTCAGATAAATCAACAATCAACTCAAAACTCCACGAGGCATGCTAAATCTCATCAGACTTGTAGATCCCGTGAACCGTCGCCGCATGATTCTTAGCATCCACTTCTTGCTCCCCATCTCCAATTCTGGATCCTACCGCTCCACTGGCATCCCCAAAATACGTTAATTCAGGAGGCACTCTGAAAATGGCCCGTGATTGGGCAGGTTAGGTGGTGCACGTATGGTCATCCTGGCTCTCCTAGGTAATATCTCTCAAGAGACTTCTCCTAGGGCTGAAGGTACGGCTCGGGTGAGTCGGTATTGGATCAAGAGGGAGCAAGCTGTGTTAGGCCTCCTGGGAAAATGGTCTCAGGAGGCCTCTCCTAGGAAACCCGAAAACAGAAGCTTCTTCCCCCAGGTCCTCAGCATTGCTGTCGAATTGGTTATAAAAGGTATAGTACCTACCCCGAAATCGCAGAGCAATGTAACCTCTGATTCCCGTCTTCGATAGTTAGCCGTCGACTGTTCGAAAGTTAGTCCTTCATCAGGCTGATGAAAATAGAAAATAAAACGTCTGGGTCTAGATACCAATGAGGTACTGCAACGCCGTCTGCGAGATGCCGAGCTCATGAGACGTCTCTGCGACCGGCGCGAGGTGCAGCGCCATCAAAACCACGCCAAATGCCCGAAGGTCGTGGCCAAGGTCGAGGATACAGCGCCTTCCAACTTTGTCGCCCCTTTTTCCTTCGTATGTGAGAAGACACAGTGTCCTATCTGTGTTGGAAAAGAATCGTTGATATTCGAGTAGCGTACCTTTTACTATTGTCGTCCTGCCAAAATGATGGACCACATGGAGAGCCATCTTCGAACGGTGCCAAAGGACCAACAAATCCGCTGCTGGTATCCCGAATGTCAGCCGGAAGGGGTGACGTTGAGTAATAATATAAATGTAAAGAACCACGTGTGCAGTGTGCATGGAATAACGTCGCGGGTTAAGAGATCGGTCCCTACTTTTGGAACTTATTCAATAACAAATCTTGAAGGCTTTTTCTTCCATTCATCTTCGTCGATCTTCATCTTTCTTTTTCTCTCCCACTTTCCTTCTCCCATAATGCTAAGATCAAATGCTATATTATGATCAGCAATCCTCCCACGCTAAGCTCTGCTATGAACTATAGAAACCGAAGGCGAAGCTCCTTTAACACGTTGTGATTGATCTTTAGCTTCGAAGTGTGTACCTATTGCCGCAGAAGTAAAGCGTTAAGATTGTTTCTTAAGCTACATTCTAAGATTGAGCCTATTTGAGACCCTTACTTGAAAAGGCCAACAATAGTATTAAATGCGCTTTTGAAAGTCTTTTTCTCCCCGCGCCTCTGTGCTTCCAGCGTCTTTTCTCCTAACTGCAGCGCTTCTTTCCTCCGCCCGGTATCATCATAAGAATTGGCGAGGTAAGCCATAGAACTAAGGGTATCAGGGTGTTCTTCACCCAATATACGCCTCTGTGCTTCCATCGTCTTTTCTTCTAACTGCAGTGACTCTTCCTTCCGCCCGGTAGTATGATAAAAATAGGCGAGGTGATTCATAGAAAAAAGGGTATCAGGGTGTTCTTCACCCAATGTACGCCTCTGTGCTTCCAGCATCTTTGCCATTGACTGCAGCGTTTCTTTCCCCCACCAGATGTTATCGTAAGAAGTGGCGAGGGGATCCGGGGATGTAAGGGAATCGGAGTATTGTTTGCTCAGCTTGCGCGCTTCCAGCATTGTTTCATGAGAGCCTGTCGATGAATCAATTCTTATTGACGAAGAACTAGTTCCCTTCGATTCCTGGGAAAGTGAAGTCCCCTTGGGCTCGTGAAGAAGCGAGTGGTACGGCAACATGCGTGTTGTATCATCGCCTGAAATTGGCGTTGGGGGCGATGCAGTGGTGTAGAAGCGTGGCGTTGAAGAGCTTCGTTGCGGTGCAGAGGACGAAGGAGGTGGTGCGTTATAGTCGGGATTATTTGCAAGCCCAGGAGAAGTCTCCTGAGAGAAATTAGCTAGGAGAGCCGGGATGACCAGGTAGCAAAAGGACATAGGCACTACCTCACCGGCCCAGTCACGGGCCATTCAGAGTGCCTCCTGAGCTAAGGTATCTTGGGGATGCCAGTGGAGCTGGAGGATCCAGAATTGGAGCTGAGTAGCCAAAAGTGATGCTGGGAACAAGAAATGGATGCTGGGAGCGAAGAGTGGATGCTGTGCGGAAAGATGAGGCGCAGCAAGAAGGTTCGAGAATGTTGGTGGGTAGCGATAACTTCTGACTGGATAGATCGAAAACATCGTGGTAGGTATTATAAAGGCGAGGCTGCTGAAATCTAAGTGTAAGAGAATCAGGGAATTTCCATCTCCTAACCAACCCCCGCTTGAACATAACCTGATACATCGCCCCCAAAGGCGTCTTCCTTCCTACGCCAAAACTCCCAGTCCGTCCTCCCTCCTTTTGCACCTCACCGCTTCTCACTCATCTCTCCTCCCCGTCTTCAGCCCTCCTCTCCGCCTCCGCCCATTTTCCCCTCAGTTCCCTTTTCCGTTCCCTTCCCTCGTCAATTCTTTTCTCAACTCCTTCAATGGCTCCCATCGTGCCTCTACCCATGATTGCATTTAGTTGTGTTCTATACTTCAGCTGAGTAATTCGCTGCAACTGGCTCCCGTATACCATTTTCTTATCATGTCTTTCGTTTTCGACTTCCACCGGACATTCGGATCAACTCGGGACAATCTTGCGTGGCAGTGACTCATTCGTGCTCTTCGTGAACTTGTAAGAACGGCAGAGAGCTATAGAGCTGTAGTGCGCGGTCCAGAAGCGTTTGCAGCAATAATTCCATCATAGCAGTCTTGCAATTGGTTTTGCTTGTACTGCAAAACCTTGTCCTCTGCGAATGCCATTTGAAGCTCTGTCGGAGAGTAATACGTCGCAGTAGCGTTGAGAAATTGATCAAAGAGAGCCCGGAATCTGTTTGATAGCTTGTATTCACTCTGTAAAGAAGCATGGAACCCAGAGATTTCAACTACCTCAGGAATATCTCTCCATTGCCACATTTCCCCTGGAGTAATCCTATATAAGTCTTTGTAGACGTTCTGGTCGGACATCTGTCGGGTCTGGTACAGCCAAGTATCCACAAGCGGTCTCCCGCGGTGAGCTGCGCGATCTCCGGACTTGATATGGTCATAGCCAACTTTGCCGATTGATTTCCCCATCGTTTGGCGATGGCGCTCAAGGTATCTGATCCTGACTTCTTTCCCGATATCATTAGCTGGAGTTTCTTGCAGGCTCTTCGTTTCTAAATCCTGGGCTTTGAATTTTGATTTTCCTAGCTCTTCCTGATAAGACCGAGCTTCAGCCTTGAGGGCATATATCTCATCCCGTTGCAGCACCTTGTCCAATTTTATGGTCTTCAACTCTTGATTCAACTTTGCTATCTGACCCTGTAAGTCTTCAATCAAGTCGTCCTTAGCCCGCAGTGATTGTTGGGAGATGTAATATTCGGGTCCTTGAGAAACGGTTTCTAAACGAGCTCTAAAGTCCGACATGATGGCATTTGCTAGAGACAAGTTGGCTGTAGAGGAGCCATGGCTTTGATCATGTCATGATGATGACAAGCCAAGTGTTTTGTCCGCCAATTGTCGCCGCTTATATGACTAATCCCACGAAAAGGCGCGGCTCATTGGAACATAGTCATAGCCACTAGTAGATCGCAGGCGTCTGGCCTCTTAACTCCGAACCCGCAGCGAATTTGGCAGTTACTGTGGTATTTGGGGTTTTAATTGTTAACGCGATCTGCAAATACAGGGGGACTGATTGGTCAGCACAGCAAAATTAATCCCTGACTGTGGCTTCAGCGTTAACAATTAAAACCCCAAATACCATAGTACTTCATGTTCTATTAAACCTGCTGTCTATCTAAATCTAGATAAGTATCTAGTCTGCTTTAATACTCCTCGTAGTAGTCCCGTAAGATTCTCGTTCCCATTATTACTTGGCAAGCTAATCGTGAGTAATATCGTTCTAAGAATTATAATTTATATTAATAAAATTACTATAGCAGATATTAAGAATCTAACGTCTCGTTAAGTTATCGACCAAGTAGTAGAGGTTAAAGAGGTGGCGGTAACTCCTAGCGAGAATTATATTATATCATTTAACTCCAGCTAGCTGCGTGAACCTTGGTTCTCTACGCATAGCGGATATAAACGCCCGGCGGAACGGAGGTAGAGATCAAGCGGTAATAAGAAAGCTAGATTACCTAGTCGAGAGCCGAGGTATAGAGAAGCTAGTAGGCAGAGTCTCCTAGATACTATACTTACTATGACACAGGTGAATAATAATATAAAAGGTGAGCTTATTAAGAATATTTTAAGATATTCTATCTTACTAATTAGCGAAGATAAAACGAGGAATAAAGATTTAATACTTAATAAAGTAAAAGAATAACAGCAAGCTAAATAATAAGAAAGACGAAAACGTAAAGCCTTAAAGAGGTATAAGAAAGGGAAGAGGAAGGGCCTATTAATAGATTTATATTAACTATCTAAAGAATATATAAAGGCCTTAAGAGAGGCTAAGCTTCCTTTAAAGGATCTCTAATTACTCTCGTATTAAAATAAAGCGAAATAAATTTTATAATCGAAAATAAAACCGGATAAAAACAAGTTAGCTATACTTAACTTACGAGAAACTTAAGGTTAAATATATAATATTATTCTACGGCTTAGTATATTTATCTAATCAGGATTAAAATATATTAGATATATAAAATATTTAGTATTATATAAATTATAGTAGAATCGCCTGAGCTAAGTCTTAGAGAACTTCCCTTTAGTAGGACTATTTAGGCCTATTAGAAAAGAAGTCCTTCGAGCGTTAACCTTCGAGCGAGTATCTATTACTACTTTTACTAACTCCTACTCGTGCTTATTTTTCTTTAATATCCCTTAAACCTAAACACGAGAACTCGTAAAGAGCGTACTATATTAGTAAAGGATTATAGTTTTACCCCGTACGGTTATTTAGAGAACGGTTAGGAAGAGATAAAGTGACTAGATTCTTATTATATTTACAGTTTCGTCTAGTAGAATCGGGGCCTCCTTAAAACCCTTAATATCTTCAGCGTGTCATTTCTCTTTACTATAGAGATCGGGGCGCTTTTTAATTATAATTTTTATCTTATTATTTCGTGCAGCTTTCTATAATATGGCTAACGATTTAATAATATTAACTAGACCCTTCTTAAGTTCTACCGACTCGGACGGAATAGTTAGTGGCCGAAGAGTCTCGAGTATTCGGTATATAGTTAACTCTACTAAATTTAATTTTATAGATGAACCACTAAGAGCGTCGATCCCTCGTAGGGTTAAGACTCTCCATGCGCTTTTACTTCGTCCGTAAAAGCTAGAGAGCGACTTGGATACTACGTCTAAAAATTAGGTTACTTCTTAGTAGTTCGGTAGACTGCTTTCAAGAAAGAACGGTTACCATATAATATCGCACAGGCACGTGGAAATAATATATTAAACATGCCTTAACCTCAGGAACTCTAAAATGTCGGTGTGCCAAATAAGAGTTAAGTTAAAGACGGGGGTCAACTTGCTTAACTCTTAATGAACAGTCTCTAGATTCTATATCCGAATGCGTATCAACAATTTTGGACTGGTTAAAAAAGGGAATCGCGCAGCTGTTAACTTACAGTCATGGCCCGTTCTGGCAGCATCTGGAAATATTTTGAGGATAGGGCTTTGACGGCGTCAGAGATTTGCCGGAAGTTCTCCGCACTGGAAATGGATCAATAAGTGGCTATTGTTGTATTATGGAAGTGGATGGCACGTACTAGTATTGGACCGGTTACACCTCAACGGGAAACTCGGACTTTACCTGCTTCAACTCCAAATACATTTTCTCATTTTCCCCCTCTAAGGTCTTGCGCTCCCTGGCATGTCGTGTCTTCTTGGTCTCCAGCTTCCCTTTAGCCGCTGATAGAAGCATCTTCAAATCCTCGTTTGTCGCTGCCAGCTCTTCTTTGTGCTCTTCCAGCTCCTGGACTTTCTTTTTGTTTCCGGCTTCGATCTCTGCTCTTTTTACCTTCATCTGCTTCTGAGATTTTTCTTTCTCCTCCTGCAGCTTGCGTTTATACAATTCCTCCCTACCTATTTCCGCAGCGGCATTCTGGACCTCCAGCTCCGCCTGCATTGTGAGGTATCTTTTTCTCTCTTCCCTGCAATCCTCTTGCTCAGCTCTTAGCTTCTCATTCTCATATCGGAGATTTTCCATCTCCTCACTCTTGACATAAGTCAGTGTTTCTAACGACTCGGTCAGTCTTCGAATCTCGTGTTCCCTGTCCATCTCCTCCCTATATGCCCCCTCGACCGCATTGACGTCGTGGTTGAAGGATGATTCGAAGTACTGCGCAATATTTGCAAGGCGTTGAAGCGCCCCGCTGGTGGTAGCAAGTATAGCTATTGGGTTTGGAAGCTCGTCATCATTGACGTAGCTGTAGTCACGACTGTTGTTAGATCTGGATTCCTTGTCCGTATTTTGATCTGATGCCGCCTCTCTGCGTTTAGAAGGCACGCCGTTGAAACCGTTGGAACGCTTGGGCATCGTATTTTGACCCTAGTAGTTTCTCCACTTCTTTAGCCACGTCCGATTTGGAGATCCGCAACTTCAGAGTCATAAAATGAAAGATCCCACTTCTGCTCGACCTTGCGCACAGCCGTGAGAGAAATCCGTGCGGGTGGACAGACGACGGAGCAGACCGTTGAATGCAGAGTGGGTCTTTGAGGCAGTGCGTTTCGTTCCAGCTGGAAAATTACCGTTTGGGGTCCTATGACCCATAAAGCCACTCAACAAACTCTATGACGGATGATCAGGGATTTAATCCTAAGTAAGACGAATATGCGAAAATATTCATCAGGCGGCGACTTTATACTTCGCATAACTTCCTGTCCCAGGTGAAATCAACGTTCGTGTTCTTGCGAGAAGACGATGCCAGATTGAGAAGAGGCTGCATTGAAAGGGGATTGAGAGGCCAATTGTGTTCACCAACGTGGCGCGTTGTTAGATGTGATGTCCATAACGCTCGGCACTAAGCTCGCGTCAGTGGGACAGACAGTCAATGGCCTGTTATCTTCTGGCCATGCTCAAGACGCCAAATAGGGGTGATCTTGCAGGTTGAATAACTCGTGGTCCACTCCTACTGGTGAGCCAGAGGTGGGCCTGCAGATTTGTCGCTGCAGTAGAACGAATCTGCTGCGGAGTAGAAGACTGCTCTACCTGTCTATGGACAGATTACCTTAGCGAACTGCTCATAAAGTCGGATCTCTATGATCGTGTGTTTCAAGAAAGAAGTGCACTGCTTCTTCACCAACCCCATGGTCGCCTCTACGTTTAAGAGATCGCCTAATTAATCGCTTAGTTCGTTTATTCACAGATGCCAAGCTTGAATAGGTAGAGTAGTAAACCATACATCACTATCGTCAATCTTGGTCGCCTTGTCCTTATTGTAGCATCCTCGTCCCCTTGAGCTCCGAGTCCACGTCGTACTACAGTATTGTGATTGTTCCTCGCCTGTACAATGACATCAGCCAGCAGATGGTATATGGAGTCGCAATCACCATCGGCATCCACGACCTGAAAGACTGGTGCATCGAGTACTTCATCTTTCATTCGAGCATAGTGGAGGATGGTGTGGTCTAAAGTGAGACCGATCTCGACAGGAAAGTCGTACTGACAGAATAGAAATTTGGGAACTTATCACTACAAATAGAATCAAGAACATGTGTATCTTCTCTGCCAACGAAGTAGCCGACGATCACCGGCCCTTGTCTGCACGAGCCGGTCTGCCCTGTTTGCATCCACGCTGAGCTCGGCCTTTCCCCTCGAATTCCCGTAGCAGTTCCTGTGCGTTTCCTAATTCGCTTCTGCGCAGCCATGTGTCTTCCCAACGCACCTTGTATTCTTGCCCCTTCCTCGTCAGTCTTGTGCCAAGAATCCTTATGATTTCCCATTCCTGCTCCTCTTCACCCTCGTTCAAATCTGCAGTGTCTGCTGTGCGCTTGGAATGCAAGTTGTCGGTTGCGCCCGTGGCCGTCATAGGCTCGGTGGCTGTAAGTAGCGTTGGGCCCCACATCCATGGCGAAGTAGCCTGGTCTGCCATTGGTCTTGCGACGTCATCTCTGAGTGGAGACTGCCCCGAAACCAGTGGCGGTACAGGAGCTGGCGAGGCTTTCGGGGACCGGAGAGAGTAGGGGAGGATATTGTCTGTACTGCACCTTGCAGGAGAAGCATCGTCGTTCTGGGTATCGCCGTCCTGGTCCCGGTCCTGGACTACAATTGGGGTACCTGTAGAATATTAGACGGCCATTCACTTCTTGAACAAGAAATGCGCATTTCACACCCACCTTGATTATCGACAGCTTCATCTCGATAAGGTGGCGGACAGCGGCGACGTTTGATCCGCCGCTGCGACGAAGGCCTCTCACGAGCGGCAAACCTGCATCTTTTCTTTACGGCAGGCAGCAAAGACGTCTTGCTCTTGTCGCGATCGTCATCGAATTCCTCTTTATCCTTCCACTCAGCTCCTTTGTCCCTAACTTTGTACCCATCTTCTTCTTCCTCACCGGCTGGGTGATCAGACTCCATATCGCTGCGGGGCCCGTCGCTTGACTCAAAGGTTTGTTTATCGTGTGTCAATGAGAGAAGGGTATCGCGGGGTGGAGGGCGATCTGAGATGGAATCGATTATCTTCTCGTGAAGGGTGGGGCATCTAAATCGGCACCATCTGTCAGTCATGGAATCACCGCGCGGGGGTTTCAATGGTCCTACCCAGCTTCCGAGCTCGCTATAGATGTCGGTTGGGTTTCAGACACGTCTCGCTCCTCATCCGGTTGCTCAGCGCTCGAGTCATCGCTCGTATAACCCACCGCTGAGCCGATTTGCCGCCAATCATGTTCATCTTCTTCAGCGTCAATAGGCCCTGAACCAGCGTCAGTCTCGCTATCATCGCCGTCGTCCTCATTCAATAAAATGGGGTCATCTAAAAGTCATGAGCAACGATGGTCAGACCGGGAAAATCATGCTACTTACCTTGAGAGCCGCCTGATCTCAAGTTACTGGAATCCAACAATTCTTCCTGTCCGTCATATCCACGGATAAGAGCAAGTCCTCGCGGATATCTGAACTCGGCAGGCTGGCGGCGCACTTGCAAGAAATCCAGTCGCTCTGTATCAATGTCTCGCTCTACTTGCCGCGCAGCGAGATCTACTTCATCCGATGCCGTCATATCCATGACTTGCACGACGTCGAGGGCTTGCAAAGTTTCGTCCCAGTAATCGAGTCTTGCGGAAATAGCATTACCACTAACGGACGGAGCCCGGATATCCGTTCCTTGGATGTGTCGACCTTTGAAGGCGGGTGTCTCCCTTCGAGAAGATGGCGGTTGCCAGAATTCGATGTCATCCATCACTCAATATCCACGAGGATCAAAATGGCTGATTGTTTGAAAGAAGGTGGGGGGGAAGGCGGTTTAAGTAAACGATGGACTTCAGGCTCCATTCAGGAGCCTCTTCTAATCTCGCCCGGCATTCCCCTATTTCACCAGCCGAGCAATCGTCAATGGCTGAGACGATGGCCAATCACGAGGCACCCAACATCAATGTTACACTGCACGAAAGTCCCGCCTCGATGCTACCCATGACTGGCAAGGCAGCTTCGCCCATTTTCAGCTCCGCCTGCAGGAGGCATGGACTGGTACGGCCCAATCATCCCTCCTCCGGAACCTGCAAGCCCAGGTCACTCATCCGAGCCTCGGTGATCTCCGTCGCTGGTTGTGCATCAAGATGCTCGAATGGTTCAGCTTCTTCTCTCCATGTCTCCAACACGATTCTACTCCAATTTGCTGCGGGCCATACGAGAATTTGGCCCATACCAAAGTCACAGTTTCCTAAGCCTCTCCTATTTTCGGTCACCGCTGGGGAATCGAGAAGCGGCCAAATGACAAGGCGCATTAACAAGGCGAAAAAATCGCCGGAAAAGCCATACCGAAAGATCGGCAGTCTCGGGGAATGAAAGGAGCCGGAAATCAGCCAATCCACAGTCGCCGTGTAATGAGAAAGATGGAGTCTTGGGGCCCAGACGAATCCATGGGGTGCAGATATGCAGGCCCCCATCCTCGCATGACGCATGAACACAGGCCATTCCGGCGTAGCCTAGGCAGCAACGCCATCAATCGAGGAAAGATCGCTGCGGCCATGTTGAGGCATTTTCTCCATTGGTCCGTTTCCCTTTGTGAAACTCGAGGGCGCCTCCACCTCCACGCCCAGCCCCCCTGAGGCCGCGTCACCATATCACTGCGGATGTGGGATTGTATCGGCGCAGCCAGGCAGATTTGGGAAGACTGCTGCCAGCCGCAGTGAGGCATTTCCCTCATTGGACCGTGTTGCAGCAATCTCCGATGCGGCGGATTCGACTCTGCCGGTCCCCACTAAAGGCGAACACTTCGAACCAATGCCACGGCAAGCCCAGGGGTCAGCTGAGTTGAGATGAAATGAGGGCGGCGAAGAGGGGCAGGGATGGGACGTCCCTAAACAGGTAGAGTCGACCGAGGGAGGTTCAGCTCCCTGCCAAACGGGATCATGCGCCTACACCGGTCGCGGGAGAGACGGGGGCAGCGAATGAGAAGGCACGACGGTGCCATTAGCTCGGGGTGTGGAGCAGGAGTTGGGGGAAAGGCGTGCAATCGTGAGACAGACTATGCAAAAAGAGGGGGCAAGTAGAAATGCCTCACACAGGAGCGGATCAGTCGGTTAGAACGACTGGCGAATGAGGAGGGTAGAGAAGGCGGCATTGCAAGGGCGAGACCGAGTGTTGGAAAGGAAGGATGGAGCAAAGATGGAAAAACAGCGAGGGGGGCCGGTACTTATAGCTTGGTCGTCGGAGAGAAAGCGGCGAGTCGGCCGATGAAGGGCGCCTTGCCCCAAACAGGACGGCCAAACCCAAAGGGGCCGACGCCAAACCTGAAGCCGGAAAGGGCGGGCATTTCGCCGGGACGAATATTATTATATAACTCTTATAAAGGCGGGTTATAACTCCTTCTTTATAATAATATTATTAATTTTATCCCCTAGATTTTTATATATATTAATCTCCGCCTTTAGTATTATATATATTACTTTATATATTTTATTATTAATAGTAAGACTAGCGTAAATCTAATTATTTACTTAATAGTTAACCTTTAACTCCTTCTAGATTTATTCCTATAAGGTAGCTAGAGTAATTATAGTATAAACTAAAGAGTATTATAAGCTAACCTCCTACTTTATAATATATCTATTTATATATATAATTCCTATTATAAAGTCTTTAAAGTAGACTTTATATAGTTAATTACTATTATAATAATCTATTTTAATTATAACGTATAGGTATTTAACCCTAGAGGGAAAGTAAGGGTAGGGTAGTACTAGAAAAATTATATTATATATATAACTATAACTATAATATATCTTATATATCTTATATATCTTATATATCTCGTATAAGATCTTATAAATATTATATATCTTATATATCTTATAACTCTTATATATCTTATATATCTCGTATAAGATCTTATAAATATTATATATCTTATATATCTTATAACTCTTATATATCTTATATATTATATATATCTAGTATATTATATATATATTATATATCGTATATATCTTATATATCTTATATATTTTATATATATTATATATCTCGTATATCTTATATATCTTATATCTTATATATATCTTATACGTCGTATATATTTTATACGTCTTATATATTTTATATATCTTATATATATTAGTATCTTATACGTCTTATATATCTTATATATTAGTCTTAGTATAATCTATATTTATAAAAAGGTATATATAATAGAATTTAAAGTATATATCTTAAAATAGCGACGTAGTTAATAATTATAAGGGTAGATAATTTAATAGTATATTTTACTATTCTAAACTTCCTAATCTAGACTAACTTTTATAGGTAGGGGGTTTAAGTTAGTAATATTTAATATTTTTATTATAAGGGCCTAATAGACGCGTAGCTTTAATAGAATAGAGCTAAATAAGGAGGTTATACCTACTACTCGCCGGACTAACCTTATAATTAAATATTAGAGAGACCCGCCTTATTCCTCTCGCTAGCTACCTCTTTTTAATAGTAGAAATTTATTACCTACTTAATAAACTTAGGTACTAAGAATTAATTATTAATAGCGAGGTATTATAATAAAAAACCTCTACTATTTATAAGATTAAAGACGCTTATTATTTAAAAAATACCTTCTAATCCTCCTAGTTAAACCTTAAGACTATATATACTATAATTAGTATAGATTAGTATTAATTTAGACTTATAATTTAAGTATAGCTTAGCGCTTTAAGCCTAAAAGATTTTATATTAACCCTTAATAGAGAAGGTTATTATTCTCTATTTTATAAACTCTTACCTATTATTATATAATAGTAATAATATAGCGTATAATTATTATAAATAGCTTAGAGGTAGTATTAATATTAAAGATAAAGGGCGTAGCTTTAATTTAACCTAATTATAACTCCCTTACTATTATAATAGTTTAAATTTTAATTATTACGCCTTAAGTTAGGGATATTTATATAAATTTTAGAGTATCTCCCTACCCTTTAACTAGCCTACTAATAAGGTATATAACATTTATAATTCTTAGAGAACCTATCTACTATTTCTTTTATAACTTTATAGTAGGTATCTTTAATATTATTATTAATAGTTTCTAAGCTATTAATATTTATAATTTAAAGATACCTTATTATTACTATTATAGGAAAGGCTACTTATAAAGGAGGTCTAATAGGACCCTAATAGTAGCCTAATATAATAAACTTTATACTTTTTAACCCTTAGCCTTTATACTATAACTTCCTAATTTTATCTAGAAGTACTCCTAAAATACTTATTTCCTTATAATTCTTAAGCTTATAATTAAAGTATATAATTATTTATAATATATCTAGCTATATCCTTATCTCCTCTATATTAAGGACCTTTAATAAGGTTAATAAGCTACGCTAACTAAATAGTATTTTCCGTAGGCTAAGCTTACTATTACTAGTTATAGGGTTAGTAAGGCGTATATTAAGCTTAAAAAAGAATATAATAGTAAAGTAAAGATCTTTATTAAATTAAAATCTAATATTATATAAGAGTCTAATATAATATAAGTTATTATTAAAGTCTATTATAAACTAGATCTTTTTAATAATTATTATTATATATCTTAATATATAATAGCCTTCTTATACTATTAAGCGTATAATATTATTAATAACTACTTCCTAAAAGAGAATTATACGAAGCTATTAAAAGCTAGGGGCGAAATATACTTTATTTAAATAAGTCTTATTAATTCGGCGAGCTAGATCGCGTATATAAAGACTTTTATAATAATAGAAGATAAATATATTACTAGACTTATATACTTTTTTATATTATTAAGCCTTTATTATAGTAGTAAAACGGGTATTAATAAGTATATAAAACCCCTTTAAGATAGTATAAAGGAAGATTAAGTCCTTAATATTAAGGTTCTTTATAATTTTAAGAGTTAGCTTAGGATAATTAAGGATAGTAATAAAAATACTAAATTAATTTATATCTACTTTATTTTCTAATTACGAGATACCTAGTTAACTATTTATATAGCGTCTTCTCGCTAGTAATAAGAATATAAGAATATAAGTAGGAGATTTACTTACTTATTAGTTATATAAGAAGCTTTTATTAAGTAATATAATAATAGGGTTATCTATTTTAATTACGGGTTTAGTATTAGTTAGTATAGTAGTATCTAATAAATATTAATAATACTTTATTAGAATAGTAAAAGCCTTATTATCCTAACTAGTAGTTAATAGCTAAGAGATAGTCTTATTATTATCCCTTATAAAGACTATTACTTAGGAGTTATTATCCTCTCTAGTAGAGTCTATAATTTAAGGAGTAGTATTAGTAGTTATAAGTTCCCTTATTTATAAATTATCTAGTATTAGATTAAGAATAGTATATAGGTCTATAATTTAGATAGATAAAAAGGCTTATTAGTATATATATTACCTATTAAGTTATAATCTAGGATTACCCTTTTAACTAATACTATTCTAATAGAACTACCTATTAGGACCTTATTTAAAGTTTCTAATATACTATTTAACTATTTAAAAATAGATACTATATTATTTTAAGAGGTTTTACCTAAAGGATTTTTATAGGGAGGTAGGGTAGAATTAAGGTTATAGAGACGTAAGTCTAAATTAGTATACTATATATTAAGTAGTAAATTAAATAAAAGATAGACTTAATAGGCTTACTTAATATATCTAAAAGGTCTAGAGAGCTTATAATAGAGTACTTAGATAGTTATAATAGATAATAGTATATAAATAAAGATATATATTAAGATTTAGCCTATTTATACTCCTAGTAAAAGAGATATAAGTATTAAGGCTATTATATATCTTATACATCTTATATATTAAGTACTTATATATCTTATATATCTTATACGCCTTATATATTTTATATATCTTATATATTTTATATATCTTATATATCTTATATATCTTATATATCTTATATATCTTATATATCTTATACGTCTTATACGTCTTATATATCTTATATATCTTATATATCTCGTATAAGATCTTATATATCTTATATACCATATATATTTTATAGATCTTATATATATTATATATCTTATATATCTTATATATCTTATATATATTATATATATCTCGCTAGTTTTATATATAATATCTTTTTAATCGCGTATTTTACTTATATCTCTTATATCTACTACTTTTATATATAATTAAATACTTATTAATAAAGCTTCTAATATAACTTAAATATCTTATACCTTATAAATTATTTAAGTAATTAATACCCTTTATTACTAGCCCTTAGAAGTTAATCCTTTTATACTTTTTTCTAGATATAATCTATAATTTAAATCTCCTTTTTAATAAAATCCTTATTATATAAGTAGTTATATTAGTCCTAATTAATAAAATTATAAATATAATTAATATATAAGGTATTATTATATCCTAGTATTATATATATATATTATAAATAATACTATCTAGAGTAAATAAGCGCTTATTAATTAGACCTTAGGGAGTTATAATTATAGCTATTTACTATTTCTCTACTTTAACTATATTATAGAAAGGGTTAATAGCGCCCCTATTCTATATCTTAAGTAATTTAACTATTACTCTATTATATCTTAGGGGTTTACCCTTTTTATTATAGTTCTTTATATCCTAAATATTAACTAGGAGTTATAATTAACCTACTAGTTTCCCTCCTTAAGGGTACTAAATACTAGACTAATTAATAATATCTAGATAATACTCTTAAACCTATACGTAGTCTTACTACTAACGGCCTTTATTCTACTAATTAATAGAGTAATAATAGAATTCCTCTAATAATTAATCTAGATTAGTTATATTTTTACTAGATCTTTTCTAAGTCCTTAATAACCTATAGATCTATACTAAGTAGCGAGAAATCTAAGAAGGGTTATCTTCCTATATATTACCTACGTCTTATATAGACCTAGGGTCTACTACCTTTATACGCTCCTACCGGATAAAAATAGCTAATATATATAGAAGATTTAAGACTTTACTTTTAGCGGTAGTAGTAGATATTATATACTATAAGTTTAGATTATAATATAAAAAATATAGCTATCCCTACTCTTACTTATCTATCTTCTATCCTAGCTTACTTTATAGCGTGGCGGCGCTAAGTTAATTAGTATATATCTTATTATTATAATTAACCTAACTTAGTAGGTAATTAAGGCTATATTTCTTAATATTAGCTATTATAAGAATATTAAGCTCTTAAGTATTATATTAAAGTAGTTACCTCTTAAAATACTTCTATTTATTTATTTATTAAAATAGGCGTTTAACTATCTTAATATAAGCTACCTTACCTATTTTAATTATTATATTAGGTAGGCTACTATATTCGCGTATATAATAAGGGTAATAGCTTAGTATATATATCTTTAGAAAGTTAAAATAGTAACTATTATAATAGGGTTATAGATAATCCTTTACTTAATTAAATACCTTTAAATAATAGTTTAAGTAGGCTATTATATCTTATATATAAGAGATATATTAGACTACTATTATAAAATCTATTAATACTTTAATAGTAAGTATAATACCTAGCTACTTCTTATCTAGTAATAGGATTATTATAGGAAGTAACTATTAAATAATCCCCTTATATTCTACTCCTAACTACTACTTAACCTCGCTAAAATAATTAAAGTATTTAAGACTAGGGAATAGTAGGACTTAATAGTAGGCCTAATCTAATTAAACTATTATAAATAATTTTAAAAGTACTCTATTTCTAGTTTTTATTTAGATATACTTTTTCCCCTTTAACTTTTATATAGATACTCTAATTATCTTATTAACTTATATAAGTAGGGAGTCTCTAGCTACCCCTTTAAATAATTAGTATAAGATATTAGATAATATATACTTATAGATATTTATAAGATAATATTTCTAGGTAAAATTATTAGTAGGATAGATATATTAATAGTCTAATTAAGAATAATATTTATTCTATTATAAAGTTAGTTATAAGGTAATTTATAATTTTATCTATTTATAGGTTTATATAAGCTAGAAGTTATACTAGCGTAGATCTTCCTATTTCTCTTAGGGCACCTAATAAATAGGGTAATATTATAAACTTTTAATACCCGTAATTAGAACTTACTCTTTATAATTAGCTAAAATTCTAGTAATAATAAAATACCCCCTTTAGGTTTTCTTATCTATATAAATTATTAGAAAACTATCTATTATATACTACTTTAATACTAGTTAAACCGTAGGTATTAGTAATTAAGAACTATAGTTATATAGAATATATACTTATACTTTAATTTAAGCTCTATTATTATATAATAGACTTCTAACTTAATTTCCCTACCTAGCTCTTATAAGATAGGTATTAAACCTAGAAGTATTATACTTAGCCTACTATATTATCTATAAGTCTCTCTATCTAAATTACTAATTATTATCTAAATAGGCTATATTAATAGGTCGCTTATAAGGGTTATTAATTATATCTTATCTATTATTAATAGAATTAGTATTATAATAATATTATTTAATAATTAAGTCTATTATTCCTACTATTAATTTATAGTATATATCTTACTCTAGATTCGCGAATCCGCCTTTATAATAGAAGGATTATTAGGATTATCTATTATATACTTATATATAAGGGCGTACGCTAAGCTACTAGTAAATAGTTAATAGCTAATTAGGAATTTAATAACCTTTATAATATCTTAACAATAGATAGTATATTACTTAGCCTTAATATTATTTATATTTATTTAAATCTTAATCTTTAATTCTACCTACTTATTATTAAAGATATTATTCTTTATTATACTTAATATATCTAGCTATTTTATATTACTCTTAAAATTAATATATTCTTATAATAGGCGGAGTTATAAATTATTAAAGAAGCTATTTATATCTCCTTAAGTATACTCTACTTATAAAAACTATTAAGTAAGAGTATAATCTATCTTATTATTAAAAGGAAAGAATAAAGGGTTTAATATATATTAATATATTATAAGAAGCTCTATTAAAAGTAGTTCTTTGGCTCTTTTATTAATAATATCTTAAAAGGTCTTTATCTTAAAAGTTATATAAGTAGAGAACTTCCTTAACCTCTTTCTACTTAATATACTTTATTTACTTAAAGGGATATATTTATCTTAATCTTCTTTAATTATTAAATTTAAAGTAAATAACTTATTAATTATAACTTATATAAGAGTAATACTCTACTTAGGAGATAGTATAACTTAAAGGCTTATTCGCGGGAGTATATTTAAAGCTATTTTATATTATTTATAATATCTATTAATATATTTCAAAAAAGTTTAATTAATCTTTATAATAAAGTTATAATTATTATATACTTAACTAGCTATTTAAAAGGGAGGGATAATAATAGAATAACTAGATAAGTTTAGTATAAGTATAGAATATAAGTATATGTAATATAGTATAATAGAGCCTTTACCTTCTTTAATTAGATTTATTAGTTAAAGGGAGCTTAAATAGATTAAGATAGAATTAGTATATTACTTAAGAGGCGCGCTTTAATATATAAAATATATAAGATTACGGGATATATTAGACGTATAATATAATAGAATTAACTAATATATATTAGGCGTAAGATATATTTTCTAAATTAAGTAATAGTTAGTATATAAGATATATAAGATTATAAGATATATTAAATATATAATATAATAGAATTAATAGTATACTAGGCTTAAGATACTAGCTAGTATATAAGATATATAAGATTATAAGATATACTAGATATATAGTATAATAGAATTAATAGATATTACTAGGCTTAAGATATACTTTCTTAATTAAGTAATAGCTAGTATATAAGATATATAAAATTATAAGATATACTAGATATATAGTATAATAGAATTAGTAGTAAGCTAGGCTTAAAATACCTACTAATATATAAGATATATAAGATCGCGAGATATATTAGATATATAATATAATAGAATTAATAGATATTATTAGGCTTAAGATATACTTTCTAAATTAGGTAATAGCTAGTATATAGGATATATAAGATTATAAGATATACTAGATATATAATATAATAGAATTAATACTAGGCTAGAGATATACTTTCTAAATTAGATAACGGCTAATATATAAGATTATAAGATTATAAGATATACTAGATATATAATATAGCGGAATTAACTCTTAAATAGTAGTTATATAAGATATATAATATTATAAGATATATTAAATATACTTAATATCTTATATATTAATTACTCCCTATAACTTTAACCTTTTATAAGTACCCTATTTATTATATAAATAACGCTATTAGGGATAATAGTTATATAGAAAGTATAATATTATAAGATATACTATATTTACTAAATAAATAATATAATAAATAGACTAGATAGTATAAATCCTTAATATATAAAAGATATATTTTTAATAAGAATATCTATTATAAGAACCCCTTCTCTCTTAACCGCGAATAGTAGAACCTACTAATATATAAGATCTCTCTTAAGGGTATTAACTATAATATATATTATATATTATACTCTTTATTATTTACTTTATATCTTAATATTTAAAGCTAAAATTCTTAATAGAGCTTATATTTACTTTATCTTATTAAATTATAATATCTTAAACTTTCCTTAAATAGAGAACTTAACTTTAACCTCTCCTCTCTTCTTATATTACTTTACTTAGATTTCTATTACTTTTATAATATAATATACCTTAACTCTTTTATTACTCTTATATTAGACTTTATTCTCCTTACTATCTTATCTTTCTATCCTTAAAAACTATTCTAAGCTATTATAAGTCTTACTTAGGCTTTATCTTTACTTATATAAATTAATCCTTTAATTATACTATTTAAAAGAATAAAGAAGCTAAAAATAACTAAATTTAACTTAACTTAAGTATATTTATAAAAGAATATCGCGCTTTTATTAACTAGATTTTAGATAAGCTTATAATAGCTAGTTTATAATATATAAATAATATAGCCTTACCTTATAATTAAAAGACTATTAGGCTAGTCTATTAATAATTAAAGGATTATCTCTAATTTATATTTAAATTATAACTTAATACTATCCTAACTAACTAGATTAATAAGATATTAAAATATAATTATTACCTTTTTATTAATAACTTAAAGTATATAATTAAAGTACTTAAGGAGGTTAAGACTAATACTATTAAATAGAGAATAATTAAAATTAAGGGTAAACTAAAAGGTAAGTTAAGTATAAGGGATAATAAATATATAACTAGTTATATAAAAATAGTTAAGAGAGAGAAGGTTCCCTTTATATAAAGGATTATCTAGTATTAATATATTAATAATATTAAAGGAGAAAATTAGGTTATTTATTTAATTAAGGATATTCTTAGTAAGAATATTAAGATTAAAGACTTAAATACTTTAAATTATATTAGTTTAAAGGCCTATTATAAGATACTCTCCGCCTAAGTACTATTAACTAACTGCGAGACGTAAATACTTATAAGGTAAATACCCCTTAATAAAAAATAGGTAAAGATTAATAATTATAGTATTAATTTTAAGATATTAATTAAGTTATAAACTATATTATACCTTATAAATAATATTTACTTCTAGGTCCTAGGATTATATAATAAGTAATTTATTATAATATATTTAGGTACCTAGCTAATATTAACTATTATAATTAAGAATTTAATTATAAAGGTTAAAGAATTAATCTTATATATAATTTTACTCTAGTCTTTAATACTTAATAATATCTTTAAGCGGCGTATTAATAGTATTAAAAAAGGTAATACCTCTTCCTTATATTTATAGATTTCTTATAAATAGTTAACTTATATATAGTATTAAAGGTCTTCTCTAAGTCTAGATATTCCCTATTTAATTATATATTTCTATTCCTTTTATAAGCTATTTAAATAGATCTTTTAAATAATAAGTTTATTAAGCCTCCTATTACTAAAGAACTAAATACCTATCTATTATTAAGCGAGTTAGGTAAGTTAAATAAAGAGGATATAAAGATAGTAGATAAGACTTAATAGAATATAAACCTACTTAATAAAGAGCTTAATATTATAAAAAAAGATTCTATTAATATTAATAGTAATAAGGATTCTATATTTAAGCTAGGTAATAAGGATATAGTAATAGTAGATAGTAATAAGGGGATAGTAGATAGATTTATAAAGTAAGTCCTCTCCCTTTAATTAATTTATAAGAATAGAGCTAAGACTTATTAATAGATAGGTATAAGCCGCTAAAGATATTAAGGTAATAGAGTATTTTAATCTAGCCTTATTAAGATAGTTCGCGCGCTTTTATAAAGTTATAAAGGAGGATATAAAATATAAACTAAGGGTTAATTAAAAGCCTTAAGAGGAGAAGTTTAAGGTATTAAGTCTTAAGATAAAGGGTATTAAGCGAGTAGCCTATTATTATTATTACTTTACTATCTTTCTTATACTTAAGTTTAAGAACTTTATAATTAATAAGATAATCTTAGTTAAAGAGATAGGACTTAGAAAGGTTAATAATTAATATAAGCCCTTAAGTATATTTAATAAAGGGGGGAAAGCTAACTTATTATATATAATAATTTAGACTTTAGAGGTAATTATATATTTTATATATTAATACTAGATTAATATTATATAAAGTAAGATTAAATATAATTAAGAAACTACTTAAACTAATTAATATCTTCCTAAGAATTAATAATTTAATAAAACCTACCTATTATAAAATTAATAGCTATTCCTTTATATATATATTTATAATAGATTAATAAGAAGCTTCCTTTTATAACGCGGATTAAACCTTATCCTTATACTAGCGAAGTTATTTAGTAATTAAGTAAATAAATGGGCTAATTAATTTAATAGTAATTATTAGGGAATACTTAGTATATATTTCTTTATATATTATATAAATTAAAATCTTAGGCCCTACTATCCTACTAATATTAAGTTAAATCTATTTAAGATAGGTAAAGGCTTCCTACCTACTTATACTAACTAGTAAGGGATATTTATTATAATACTAGGGGTATTTATTAAGTAAGTTTAAAGCTAATTTACTAATTTTAAGTATTAAAATATTAAGTAGGGAAGATATATTATATTTATAAAAGTCTTATAATTAAAACTTAAGGTTAATTATATAGTAGTTAATAAATAGTATAAGTCTAAGGGAGACTTAGTAAGGCTTATAAGTATTTTAAGAGTAATTAAAGCTTATTTAAGGTTCTATATAATTATTACTATATTAGGAACCCCTTAGATAAAGGTACCTTTAGACCTTACCGGTATATTAATAGTAATAAAGATAGGATATAAAGATTAGTAGTAGCTTAATACTAATCTCTAATAAATTAAGCTAAAAAACTTTAAAGATATTTATATAACTTTTAATAGATTAATAAAAGCTATAAGCGCGTTCTAGATAATAGATAAGCTAGTAGATTATATTACTTACTTATATATACTTACTAAGATTATAGCGCTTAGCCGCCGTTCCGTTTTAATATAATTTAATATACCGCTTATATAGTTACCTAAATAGCGGCTCTAGGTTATAGATACTATAACTAATTTCCTAATAGTACTTATCCTAGCCCCTAATAAATAAGAGTAAACTATTTAATAGGAGGTAGATAAAAATAGTATTAAGAAAATAGAGTAGTAGAAAAATATAATATACTTCTAAAAGGCGTAGTAAGTAAGAGCTATTATATCTATCCTAGGGCTATTACTTATACTAGAAGAAGATAAGGCGTTAAAGGTAATATAAATATAATAAAAGGAATATAGAATATTAAATAATAAATATAAGAATCTATACTTTAAAAGACTTAATAAATTAGCTATATCTACTCTAAAGTTTAAGTTTATTATTAATATTATAAGGTATAAAAAGGACTTTAATAGGTAGTCTAATATAGTATTAAAAAAGCTTATAATTATTAGAATAAATATAATAGTTTATATACTCCTAATAAAGGTATATTTATATACCTAATAGCCCTCCTTTATCCTAGTCCTTTTTATTATAAATACCTTAGGTTATTAAAGGTTATAATAACTCTAGCGTAGTAGTTAGAGGTAGATCTTACTATTATAAAAGGGAAGAAGGTTAGAGTAGTTTATAATAATATATAACTATCTAATTAATAGGATATTATTAATACTTTTTAATAAAGACCTAGTAGTAACCTAGACTTAAAGTATCATATTCTTATTTTTCTAATAAGTCTAATTAGGACTAGTATTAACTTAATAAGGGTAAGGAAGATTATTATACTTAATATAGAGTACTTAAAGGTACTTATATAATAGGTAATCTTCTGTATTTATAGAATTAAGTAATAGAATAAGACGTATACGTAGTTTCTATAGTACTTAAAGGTTAAAATAGATAGGAGGATATATAATATATAAGGAAAGTAAAGCTAGTTAATAGCTTAATTTATAAGGACTAGAAATAAGGCTAGGGAGGAGGTAAGGAAAGTATAAGAAGTTATAGAAGTTATTATATAATAATATAAGCTATCTTTAATCTAATAAATAGTATATATAACGAGGAAAATACTTATAATATCTATAATAAATCTAGCCTAATAATATAAGACGCTAGAACTAAGGTATTAAGTATTATAAGATATTTAATATTATTAAATATATTAAATACGCTAGATACGCTTAAAATTAGGAGCTAGAAACTATATATTATATCTAGAATATAGTAGGGTATACTAGTAGGCTACGGCTAGTATATAAGATATACGAGATTATAAGATATATTAGACGTACTAGATAGCGGAATTAATAGAGTATTAGGCTTAAAGTATACTTTTTAAATTAGGCTACGGCTAGTTAGTATATATAATATACGAGATTATAAGAGATTATAAGATATACTAGATATACTAGATAATAGGTAGATAAGCTAATATAAGATATATAAGATTATATTATATTATAAGATATATTAAATATACTATATAAGAGAATTAATAGATAAGTGCTAGGCGAGGTATACTTTCTAATTTAGGCTACTACTAGTATATAAGATATATAAGATTATAAGATATACTAGATATATAATATAATAGGATCGACTCTTAGATAGTAGTTATATAGGATATATAATATTATAAGATATACTAAGTATACTTAATATCCTATACGTCGACTACTCCCTATAGCTTTAACCTTCTATAAGTACCTTATCTTATTATATAAATAACGCTATTAAGGATAGTAATAGTATAGAAAGTATAATATTATAAGATATATACTAGATAACACTAATCGCGTAAGTAGCCTTAATACTCCTTCTTATACTAATAAATTCGCTCGACTAACGCGTCCTAGCTACTAAATATAAATACTCTATTATTACCCTAGCCTTTTATAAGCCTTAGTATAAATATATATTATAATAATAGATATCTAAGAGTAATATAATTAATTATACCTACTATAAGCTATTTAATTAACGTGCCCCCTAGATAAGCTAGAATAATAGGAAAGTATACCCCTTTTACTTAGACTTTCCTTTCATTTATAGCTTAATCTACCTTATATCTTTCTATCCATTTATAAGTAGCTTAAGCTTCTTTATTATATTAATTAGTATTACTTCTCCCTCTTTCTAAGAGCTATTCTCTAGTCCTATTTATTTTCTCCCTTAATCTACCTTCTCCCTTATCTACTTACTTACTCCTTAGGTCCTACTTCTACTCTATTAATAGAGATTAACCTTTAAGCCTCACTATTATACTTACTTACCTAATACGGCTTAGCCTTTTAATTATATCTTTTAAAAAAGGAAGGAGAGGGTATTAAAAGGAGAATATTAAGTAGTTTAAGGCTCTTAATTAAAGAGCCTTATAATTATTATATTTAAATATAATATAATATTATAATAGCTAGTTTATAATATATAGATAATATAGCCTTACCTTATAATTAAGAGGCTATTAAGCTAGTATACTAATAATTAAAGGATTATCTCTAATTTATACTTAGACCGCCGCTTAATATTATCCTAGCTACCTAGATTAATAAGATACTTAACTATAACTATTATAAACTTATTAATAACTTAAAATATAGAGTTACTACCCCTAAGGATATTAAGATTAATACTATTAAATAGAGAGTAATTAAGATTAAGGGTAAGTTAAAGGATAAATTAAGTATAAGGGATAATAAATATATAACTAGCTATATAAAAATAGTTAAAAGAGAGAAGGTTCCCTTTATATAAAGGGTTATTTAATATTAATATCCTAATAATATTAAAGGAGAAAATTAAGTTATCTATCTAATTAAGGATATTCTTAGTAAGAATATTAAGATTAAAGACTTAGATACTTTAAACTATATTAATTTAAAGGCTTATTATAAGATACTCTCTACCTAAGTATTATTAATTAATTATAAGACGTAAACGCTTATAAGTTAAATACCCCTTAAGAATAAAGGGATAAAAATTAATAATTATACTAATAATTTTAAGATATTAATTAAGTTATAAGTTATATTATATCTTACTATTAATATTTACTTTTAAGGTCCTTAGATTACATAATAAATAACTTACTATACTCTACTTAAAGACCTAGTTAATATTAACTATTATAGTTAAGAATTTAGTTATAAAGGTTAAAGAATTAATTTTATATATAATTCTACTCTAGCCTTTAATACTTAATAATATCTTTAAGTAATATATTAATATTATTAGAAAAGGTAATACCTCTTCTTTACCTTTATAAATCCCTTATGAATAGTTAATTTATATATAGTACTAAAGGTATTCTTTAAGTCTAGATATTTCCTATCTAATTATATATTTCTATTCCCTCTATAAGCTATTTAAAGGGATCTTTTAGGTAATAAATTTATTAAGCCTCTTATTACTAAAGAACTAAATACCTATCTACTATTAAGTAAGTTAAGTAAGTTAAATAAAGAGGGTATAAAGATAATAGATAAAATTTAGTAAAATATAGACCTACTTAATAAAGAGCTTAATATTATAGAATAAGAGTATATTAATATTAATAGTAGTAAGGATCCTATATATAAGCTACTTAATAGCGATATAATAATAAGAGATAGTAATAAGGGGATAATAAATAGATTTATAAAGTAAGTCCTCTCCCTTTAACTAATTTATAAGAATAGAGCTAAGACTTATTAATAGATAGGTATAAGCCGTTAGAGATATTAAGGTAATAAAGTATTTTAATATAAATCTATTAAGATAGTTTACGCACTTTTATAAAGTTATAAAAGAGGATATAAAATATAAATAAAGGATTAATTAAAAGTATTAAAAGGGGAAGTTTAAAAAATTAAATAATAAAATAAAGGATATTAAGCGAGTTTACCGCCTTTATTATACTTTAATTTAAGAACTCTATAATTAATAGGATAGTTATAACTAAGGAGATAGGACTTAGAAAGGTTAATAATTAATATAAGCCCTTAAGTATATTTAATAAAGGGGGGAAAGCTAACTTACTTTAAATAATAGTTTAAACCTTAAAGGTAATTATATACTTTATATATTAATACTAGATTAATATTATATAAAGTAAGATTAAATATAATTAAGGAACTATCTAAATTAATTAATACCTTCTTAATAATTAGTGTCCTAATAATACCTACCTATTTTAGAATTAATAGCTATTCCTCTACGCGTATATCTATAATAGACTAATAAGTAGCTTCCTTTTATAATAAAGACTAAATATTACTATTATATTAATAAAGGTACTTAATAATTAGGTAAATAAATAGGCTAATTAGTTTAATAATAAATATTAATAAACCCTTAATATCTAGTTTATTATATATTATATAGATTAAAGTTTTAAGCCTTACTACCCTATTAATACTAATTTTACCTTATTTAAGATAGACGTCGTATATAATAAATAGTACTTAAGTAAGGGAGACTCTATTAAGCTTTTAACTAGTTAAAAAGAGATTAATAACTAGGGGGGGTTTATTATACTTAGCGCTATCTTAGGTACTCCGTATAATAAAGTTTTAACTAACTTAACTAGTATTCTATTAATTATAAGAAGGATAAGAGAGCTAGTAACTCGCTAAGCCTAGCCTCTAATAGACTTTACTAGAAAATATTAAGGTAATTAGCTTAGCTTTTAATAGTTTAATAGACCGCGAGGGTGTAATTAGTATTACCCTAGAGCTAAAAGAGTATATTAGTTACCTATATATTATTATTAAAGTTATATTACTTAATTACTATTCTAATTTATTATAATTCTATCTACTACTTATAGAGCTACCTAAGTAGTAACTTAAGTTTATAAATATTATAACTAGGTTCCTAGTAGTACTTATCTTAGCCCTTAAAAAGCGAGAGTAAACTATTTAATAGGAGGAGGATACTATTAATATTAGAAAAATAGAGTAGTAGAAAAATATAATATACTTTTAAAAGGTATAATAGTTAAGAGCTATTATATCTATCCTAGGGCTATTACTTATACTAGAAGAAGATAAAGAGTTAAAGGTAATATAGATATAATAGAAGGAATATAGAATATTAAATAATAAATATAATAATTTATACTTTAAAAGACTTACTAAACTAGCTAAATCTACTCTAAAGTTTAATTTTATTATTAATATTATTAAAGAGCTTAATATTATAAGGTATAAACAGGGCTCTAATAGGTAGCTTAGTATAATATTAGAGAAGCTCGTAATTATTAGAATAAATATAGTAGTTTATATACTCCTAGTAAAGGTATATCTCTATTCTTAATAGGCCCCCTTTATCCTAGTCCTTACTTATTAAATCTTATAATTACTTAAAGACCTTACTAATTTAGATATAGTAGCTTAAGGGGGATACTATTAATATAAAAGGGAAGAATATTTAAGTAGTTTATAATAATATAAAGGTATTTAACTTATAAGATATTATAAGCGCGTTTTAATAATATTATATTAATAAGTTAGATCTTAAATATTACCTTTATATTTAGATACTAAAGTTAATAGTAACTTATTACTTAAGTTAATAAATAAAGATAGCTAGTACTTATAATATAAATTAAATAGAGGGTACCTATACTTTACGTAGTTATTCCTACCTAATAAATAGGGTAAGAGACGGAGATATATATATAATATATAATACTTAAGGGTTAGAATTAATAAGAAGGTCTACGGGTTATAAAGGTTATAAGAATTCCTCTAATAATTACTATTATCTAATACACTATATATACTTAATATAATAGTAGCGTTTATAATTTATAAGATATAAGATATAACTTAATATCTATATATATTAATTATTATAAGGTATATAAGATATAAGATATAGGTTTAATAGAATACCTCTAATAATTACTATTATTTAATATACTATATATACTTAATATAATAGCGGCGTTTATAACTTATAAGATATAAGATATAACTTAATATTTATATATATTAATTATTATAAGGTATATAAGATATAAGATATAGGTTAGATAGATAATATCTTATAAGTAAGAATTAAGGTATATAATATATATTATATCTCTCTAGATATATTTATTATATTAGAAAGCTCTTAACTAAGATAAAGACTTCCTAATACCTAGTCTAGAGCTCTTATAGTATTAGGGGCCGGCCCTGGGCGCCTTAATTTAAGATTCAAGGGCCTAGGGCTAGCCTAGGGCCCCTAGGGCCGGCCCTAGGCCTGCGGGTAAAAGGTCTTTACTAAGGGTATAGGGGTAAGTTAAGATCTTACTAACGTATATCTAGCGTAGCTAGTATATCTAGTATATCTTATATATTTAAGAGGTCTAATACGTATTATATATCTCGTATATCTTATATATCTTATAATTTTAATATTCTTTATATCTAGTACTTTATATAGCTATATAACTAATAGTATAATTAGTTATTATATTATATAATTAATATATTACTATTAGTATACTCTTAATATAGTATCCTTATAATATAAATATAATATAATATACCTTACTCGTACTAATAACCTTTTTAATATAGATTAGAGGATTATTAATAATATTAAGTACGCCTTTAATAGTCCCTAGTATAAAATTATAGCTATAAGTCGAAAGTATAGTAATTAGGGTACTTAAACTAGCCCTAGGCGGACTCGTATCTACCCCTACCGCCCTAGGGCAAACTTTCTTAAACTACGGCTCTAGGGGCCCGGGGCGGCCTAGGGCCGGCCCCGGGTACCCCTCCGGGTTTTCAGAAATTGCCGACGTAGTAACTAATACTAGTACGCCCTATAGCCTACTAGGTAAAATTATAGTTATAGATATTAGAACTAGATAAACTAAATACCTATACTATAAGCTACTATATATTATAGATACGCTAAAATAATTATAATAATTAAACTAAGTAAGTTCTTCCCTAAGGTAGAATATAGTACTAGCGAGTTTAAGTACGCCGCTTATCTAGAGGAATATAGTTTCCTAGTAGTAGCCTTAATAAACGCTCCTATTTATTAGGAAGAAGTATCCTTACTAGACCTAAAAAATAGCGAGGTATATAGTCTTATAATAGATACCTATTACTTTTATATTAAAATCCCCTATATAGGTTCCTACTTTATTAAGATACCTCCGCTAAGGTTAAGGACTTACTACTATTATAAGGAAGATTTTAGCTCGGGAAACCTATTATACGCGTATCTAGCCCTATATTAAGGTACTAAGAGTAGCTAAGATAGTAAGTACCTTTTTACTAAGGTAAACTTTAAATAGGAAGATATACTAGAACTAATAGTAGACTTAGATACTATATTATATCCTAATACTAGCCTATTATTCTAATTATAATATTTTATCATAATCTACGCTAGATTTTAGGTTATAAGTAACGCTAAAGTAATCTACCTAGATATAAGATATATAATAATACTTATTAACTATAAGTTTCTAGTATAAATTTTACCTATAATAATTATTAAGAAAATATATACCCTAATAAATATCTAGGGTATAGGTTTAGCTAGGTATTCTACTAATAAGTATATAATAATTAATATATATATTCTAGGCTAGAAGGATAATTAGAAGGCTTTAGTATATTTTTATTATAATATATATTTAATTAATAATCTTAAGGTAAAAATACTAGTTAGGATAGATATTATAGGCCTAGAAAGGATAATCCTTAACTTAAGTAACTAAAAATTAACTATTAAAAGCTATAATAGGCTTATTACCCTAATTTAAATTTTAGTAAAGGATAATATTATTATCTACTATATAGTACGTAATAAAAAACGCGTTATTATCCTAGTAAATTTAATAGCTTAAGTACTAGTATAACTAAGGACTTCCGCGCCTTTACCTAATAGGGATTACCTTTTTAAACCCTACCTACTAGGAGTATATACCTATATTATAGATCCTTCTCTACCTTTTATCTATATTAAGAATAATATTAAGGTAGTTAGAGTTATATCTACCTATTCCTACCTTAGTATAATTATTAAATATAATACTAACTTTTACTATCCTACTTACCTAGAGGATTATATCTATATTATAGTAAAAACTAATATTAAGGTTAGCGGCTTACTATTAGGTAAAGAGATTAAAATTTAAGATAGCATCTCCCTATTTAGAAATAAAAGGGAGCTAGAAAAGTTAAAGGCCTTAGTATATAAGTTTTAGGATATTTAGAAGGATAATAATAATATTATTAATATCCTAGAAAGGGACTAGATAATAGTATTAATAAATACTAACTAGAACTCCTCTATAACCCTAAAGTTAAACTAGAGGGTATACCTAATAAGTATTATAAATAGAGAGGTAATTAATAAGGAATTTAATAAGCTTTATAAATAAGGGTATATAAGATAGATAGATAGTCTAACGCCTTTTACCTTCCCTATATTTATTATATAAAAAACTATCTTAAGTAGGCTAGTAGCTCCGCTTATAAGAAAGGTAAGAGTAGTAGTAGATATTTAAGGTCTTAATAAGATTACTACTACTAACTCCTACCTACTATAACTATAGACCGAAATTATAAATACCTTATAAGGGATAAATAATATAAGTCTTATAAATAGTCTTACCTTCTTTATTTTAATTCCTAGTAAAACCTAAGGATTAATATAAGTTTACTTTTATTTCTTATTAGGGATTAGAATACCTAAAGGTAATAGTAATAGGTTTTAAGAACTTACCTCCCTTTATTTAAAGAACTATAAATAGGGTACTATACCCCCTTTAAGACTTTATCTATACTTATATAAATAACCTTATTACCTTCTCCTAAATATTTAATAAATATCTTAGCTACTTTAAGTAACTTTTCTAGCTTCTATCTAAACTAAATATAATAATTAGCGCGAAGAAGACCTTCTTAAACTATCCTAATATTACTTTACTAAAGTAAAGGGTTAATACTTTTAGATTATTAATAACTAAGGAATATATTAAGGTACTTAGGAATATTAACTTTCTAAAAGATCTTAAGGTACTAGAATATTACCTTAGCCTTATAAGTTAAATATATAATAAAGTTAGCTATTACGCGTAGTAGGCAGATCCTTTATAAGTAGAGAAGATAAAGCTATTAAAGGGTTTACTAATAAAGGGAGGTTATAAGTAAAAGAATTTTATAAAAATAATATTAATTAAAAAAAGGTAAATTCTACTTAACTTATTTAACTCTTTATAAGATACCTTTCCAAGTCTAAACTTCCTTATTTATTTCTTATACTTAAAGCGTCTTTATATAGATATTAATACCTCTAAGAAGAGAGGCTATAAAGTTATATTATATTATATTAAGGGTAATCCTATAAGTAATAAATACTTAAAGGCTAATATTAAGCCTATACTTTTCTTATCTAAGTTATTAAACGGGGCTAAAACCTATTATTAGCTAATAGAGCTTAAGGTCGCGTACCTAGTTTAGACTATTTATAAAATTAGGTACTTTATTAATAATTTACCTTTTATAACTATTATATTTATAGACTATTTAGTAATAGTAAATATTATAAGGTAGGTTTTACTTACCTCCTCCTTAGTTAATAAACTTAATCTTAGACTAGTCTATATATCTTAGTACTTATTATAATTTAGATTAGATGTTTAGTACTAACTAGGTAAGTAATATATTATACCTAATATACTATTAAGGCTAATAAATAACTTAGCTATTAAACGCGGCCTATAGATAATTAAAGAAGGTACGCTTAATAATATGTTTATATTTGATATTTTTCTTATTAAAATATTAACGTCTTTTAAAGACTAAGTAGTAGCTAATTATATAATAAGTAAGAAATAGGCTAAGATTTATAATAACTTAAAGGATAGGAAACCTACCTTATTAGGAGTTTAATTTTATCTTATAAAAGGGCTACTCTACTTTATAGACTATAAAGGAAGGATATAACTATACCTTTCTAAGGAATTTAAGAAGGAGATATTCTACTAGGTATATAATAAAAAGTCTTACCTAGGATTTAACTATATATACGAGGCTATTATAAGTAACTACTACTTTAGGAAATTAATAAGACGTTTATATTTATATATTAGCTACTACTATAAATATAATATTAATTAGATAAAGTAAAGTAATACCCTGCCTATAAAGTCCTAGTTCTAATAGTTACCCTACTTATACTATATTATACCGTAGTTATAGATTTTATTATTACCTTACTAGAGACTACCTTAGGGATAAATACGGCGTTATCTATTATATATAAGTTTTCTAAAAGGGTAACTATCTTATATAAAAAAGATACCTACTCTGTAGAGGACTAGGCTAAGGTATTCTTAGATAGAATAATAGATTAGAGTCTACCTCGCGTAATAATATTAGACTATAATAAGAAGTTTATATCCGCTTTCTAGTAGGGAGTATTTAAAAGTCTAGGAGTTTAATTCTTAATAAGTACCGTATATTATCTATAAACGGATAGCTAGTTAGAGAGGATAAACTAAATAGTTAAAATTACCCTATAATATTAGCTAACTTCTAACCCTAGAAAAGACTAGATAATATTCCTACCTTAACTTAGAGGTATCCTAAATAATTTACCTAGCTTATAATATCTATAAGCCTAAATAAGGTTATATATAGGTACTACCTATATAATACCCTTACCTTATTACCCCTAGATAATTAGAAGGCTAGTTAATTTCTAGAGAATAGGATTACTATCTAGAAGGAGATAGAAGATTTAATTAGGTAGGCTTATATTAAATCTAAGATTGAGTATAATAAATACTATTAGCTAATTTAATTTAATAAAGGTAAAGAGGTCTTTATAAAGTTATATACTAGGTATAATCTACCTAGTATAATCTAAGTAAAGCTATTAAACTAATAGGCGGGTCCTATTAAGATTATATAAAAGGTAAGGAAATTAGCTTATAAATTAGTAATTCTAGTAAACTAGAAAATCTATCCGGTTATTTTAATTATATAACTAGAAAAGTCGCTGTAAGGTAATAACCTATTTAATAGAGGCTAGAAGCCGGACTACCCTCTAGTAGTAGAAGAGCTAAATAATAAATAGTACTTATATAAGATTAAAGAGCTAGTAGGAAAGCGGTAGAGAAAGTACGGCTATAGAAAACTAGTTACTAAGTACTTAGTTAGGTAGAAGGGCTACGGCCTAGAGGATAATACGTAGTATAGTAAAGACCTTCTAGGTTAGGTAGTTAATTTATAAGATAAGTACGACTAATATTACGTAACGTACCGCGTATATACTAGCCGGAAAGATATAGGATATCCTACAGGATATCCCACGTCAGATGGTATAGGACCGTAGGATAGGATAGGTAAATTAGGTCCTAATCCTATATCTTTATAAAGATATAGGACAGGAATAGGATAGGAATTTTTAGTAGGATAGGATTTTCGTAGGACCTCTTTATAAGATAGGATATTTATAGGATATCTTATAATTACTAAGAGGAGCTTAGTATTTATAAAGAGGAGTATAAAAGGTTATATTAAGTAAATATAATAACTAGAATAATAATTATAAACTTTTTTTAAAGTTAATATTTTATTCTAGTTTATAAGAACTTCTACTACTAATTAAATAAACCTAGTCTATTCTTAGACCTTACTATCCCTTACTACTATTACTTATCCCTCCTATTCTACTCTATAGTAATTATAGAGAGTAATAATAGGCTAGTTCTACTAGATAGTATTACTTAAACCTTAGTAGATAATAACTATTAATCCTACCTCTACCTTTTTAATATCCTTATATTATTATTAGTAGACTCTTACTAACTATAAACTTACCCTCTTAATTATAAGAGTAAGTATTAATACTATTTTCTAAGATATATAAAAAGGGCTTATAACCTATTTACTAGATTACTCTTATTATCCTTATTTCTATTATTAATATAACTACTATTAAGATAACCTTCTTCTACTTATATATTATATAGAATATTATTAGCCCTTTTTACCTAATTAAATATATTAAAGTTAGCTTCTAAATTAAGTCCTACCTATTTAAATAGATTCTACTAATTTTTAGTATAAAGGACTATTATTAAGGTATAGAAAGTAGGAGGTATATAATATATATAGCTTATATAATATCTCTTTATTATAAAGAAGTATTACTTATATATAATAGCCCCCGTTATAATAGTAAGGATATCGCGCGCTATATAAGTAATTATTAGATATTAGGACTTTAAAGCCTTCTACTACTTAAGAATAAACCCTTATTTTAAATAAGTAAAAGGAGTTATAAGAATATTAAAAAATTAGTAATAATAATAATAATAACTAGAAACCTTATAACAAGCCTTATACTATTATTACTAGTCCTTTATAATATTATTTAAATCCTTTAATAGAGCTTCTAAGGCGTTATTAAGGCTAAAACTAGTATAACCCCTTACTAGTATAACCCTCTAATCTTAGCTATTTACTTTATAATTTTAGTAATTTAAAAGGTTCTTCTAAGCGCTTACTAATAGACTTCTACTTATAGCTATTAATTAGTTTTAATAACTTAATTCCTACCCTTAAATATTATATCCCTACGGCTTAGATAAAGAAGTACTACTTAGTTATAAAGAAATCTTAAATCTAATTATATCTAATTATAATATATAGAAAGCTTCTAATAAGCTACTTTAAGTGCTTTAAAAAGCTTAATTTTCTATAAAACCTATTTATACCTTAGTTACTTAAATTTTATTTTTATATAATTAAAGAGCCTATTATAGATAGTAAAAATATTATATATTATAACCTCCTTCCCTCTACTTATTAATAATATAAATATATAAAAAGGCTTAATAAGTTATATTAAGTGTTTAACTTATAACTACTTATTATTAATAAGCTTAAGGAAGCCTCCTAGTTTTTTATTAAAGTAGTATTTTAAATCTTTATAAAGTAGATATACTTATTTTAATATATAAAAAGTTAAGTCCTAGCGCGTTTTAATATCTTAAAAAAGCTTAAGAGGGTATCTCTACTTATACCTCTCTTTAATAGTAGGTATACAATTATTTAGGGCTACTATTATATTATCCTTTTATAACTACTCTTTTTATATATTAAAAAAGGGCTCCTTTTATTGACTACTTATATTAATAAATACTATAATCTTTTATACATTTAATTAATTAATTAGAAGATAATTAAAATAATAATTATAAAGATCTTATCTTAGCTAAGGTTATTAATAGACCCTTTTTTACTACTTAAACTTCTTACTACTTATTATTATTAACCTAGTTCCTCTAAAATTCTTTATTAATTAGATTAATATAAACTTTTCTAAGTAGCTCTTTTAATACTAATTAAATAATATATACTATATATAAAATATATATTAGAGAATACTTAAAATTATCTTCTCCTTAATTAATAAAATTATTAAAAGGGCTTATAAGAAGGGAGTTAATAGGTTTATTATATAATAAAGTATTATTACTTATATTATTAATAGTAAGGGTAAGAAGTTAATCTTTAATCTTATACTACTTAATAATTAGATTTATAACTATTATAAGTTATAAGCTATAATATTAACCTTTAAGATACTTAAAGCTTATAAGTTTCTTATATTATATCTAATCTTTATTAATAAAGAAAGTTATAATTATTATATATAATTAATAATTAGAGGCTAATTAATAGTTAAGTAATATAGAGACTTTAATACTATTAATAGGTAAGTTTAATAAAAGACCCTATTTAATCTCTTTAACCTTTATTATTAAGTAGTTTTTAATTATAAATACTAAGTCTATTTAAAGAGTAGGATTAAGGTAGTAAAAGAGTTATAATATTTTATAATTATTAATAATATTAAATAGTATACTTATAATTATAATTTAATATTAAAATTACTTAGAGAAGTCTTTATATATAAGTTTCTGCCTACTTAATATTAATCTTATATCCTTACCCTTATTCCTTTAAGGTAGATAGTAGTATATTAGTTCTAGTTATTATTCTACCTATTAAAGCCTAGGAAAATATAATATTAATATACCTTATCTTAGTAACTATTAATAATTAATATTTACTATAAAGTACTAAGACCTAATTTCTTAATATATCCCTTAAATAATAGGTAGATACTTATACTATTAGTAATATAGCCTATAAAGGGGTAAATAATAACTTTATAATAATAGTAGTATATAAGCTATAAAGCTCTACTAGAGATAAGGGTATATTTATAAAAATATTCCTATCTCTTAGACTTCTTTATTAAACCCTAATAGATATTATAATAATTATAACTAGATTTTAATTTATTCTTAATAGCCTACGCTATCTTTACCTACTAATCTAGCTACTTATCCTTCTACTTATATTAAAAGATATAGTAGGGTTTATTTTTACCCTTAGCTACTAAATTAGTAGTTAAAGTATTTATAGAAGTCTTAATTATAAAACAGGGTAGAGTATTACTATTTAGAGAAAAGGATAATATAATAAAGCTAATATTTTTAATATACTATTAGGTTTAAGGATTTAGGTTAGGATTTATAAGCTCTTATTACGCTATAGTATCTATATCTACTATTTTACTACTAGTCTTAATAATAGTAAAGTATAATCTAATTAGAGGCCTAAAAGTAATATAATTAGCTACGCTTTAACCTTTTTAATTATAATTCTAGTTATTACCCTAGCTAGTTAAATACTATAGTCCCCGCTCCTAGACTAGTAGGTAGACTAAGTTTTTAGTATATTTTATAATTAATATTAATCTTTTAAAATCCCTTATACTCTTTCTCTCCTTTATATTTAGTATATAATATATTCCCTATACTTTCTATTAATAGCCGTACTACTATTTTTAATTAAGTATCTACTAGTAGTATATCTATAAAACTTAATAGTATAGTCTCTAATACTAAATATCTACTAAATAATTTACCTAATCTACTACTAGATAGGCGAACCCTATTAAAATATTAGTAACCTTAGAAGATAGTAGGTAGTAAGAAAGCTATTAGAAGAAGGGTAAGGGGGAAGTAAAGGAAATAGCTAATTATAATATAATAATAGAAACCTAAATATATATTAGGAATATAAATAGGGTGAATTATAACTAATATAATATTATAATATAGGTATTACTAGAAATTTAATATTTATAAAAAATAATAGACTTAATAATACCGCGTTTATTATTTAGTCGTCTAGTAAGAGAAGTTATTATAAACCTTCTATAAAAGGCTATATATTTAATATAAATATAAGCCTCTACTTTAAGTATACTTTAGGAAGTTATAGAGGCTAAGGTTATTAATAATCTTAATAGTATTTTATATTATATTATAGACTCTTAATATAATAGATACTAATAAATTATTAGTAGCCTAATTATATATATTCTATATAAAGAGAGTTACTATATAAGTAAAGGATATAGACTTATTTAGAAAGTTATAAAATAATATAAGTCTTTAAATAGTATAAAGTATAACTTCCTTAAATAGTACTTATATTATATTATAATTACCTTTTATTATTTTAAGTACTATTAATAATTAGAATAATAATTATAAATCTAAAAATTATAAGCGTGGAACTTATTTATAATTATTAATAATAATAATAAGAAGACTAATTATAAAGACCTTAAAGAATATATTAAGGAGAAGAAGATAGATCTTAAAGAATATATTATAAAGAAAAAATAAAGGAGTATAAGAGTATAACTAGATTTAGTAGTTAGAGGTCTATTATTAATATAAAAACCAACCTAGAAAAGTTAAAGATAAATCCTATTACTAAGTTATAGTAATAAACTATTAATTAAAAGTATAATATAAAGAGAATCTTTAATTTATTATATCTATAAATTATAGCTATTTATATAAGAAAATAGGCTATATCTTATAATAGGAGGTATAATATATTAATAAGCCTCGCGGTATCTAGTAAGTACTATATTAGTACTATAGACCTATACTAGATATAGCTATAATAAATAGTTTAAATCTATTAGAGGCTCGCTACTATCGCGTTATATTAAGCCTTTAGTATTAGCTAGGGGTCTTTTCGCGACGTAGTAATAATAAGGGAATTATTTAATATATATTTACCTAACCCGTATTTAGGCCTAAAGCTAGCCTTAGGCTAGTAGATATAATATTATTCTAACTACGCGGTAGGATACCCTTAGGCTCGACTCTATTCTAAGACTATTAAACTACCTAGCGCGGCGGAGTAGTAAGGATAGGAAAAGACGTAATAGCGTACCTTATTTATACTAAGGCCCGAAGCCGCTATTAGGAATAAAGGTAGTAGTAGATATAATACTACTTATACTATTATAAAAGAGCTTAATTAATAAGAGTTAGGAATAGATATATAGCTAGGGCCCTAGGGTATATAGAAATATCTACTCTTATAAGATATAGCCGGTTTAAACTAGTTATAACTAGTTATTAAGGGAGACCTTTATAGGTAACGCGAAATAGGCTTTTTATAAAAGGCTTATAAGGCGTAGTATATAATAGTAGTAACCGTAGTTAAATATAGCTTAAAGTATATATATATAGCCCTAGGGACTTTAACTCTTTAATAGGCTCTAACCCCTAGCGGATAGTTACCTTTAGTAGCCGGATAGCTATAAGTTTATAAGAAGCTTATAAAGGGTTACTATTTATATAGCCTACGAAGATAGATATATATATTAGGGAGAGAGAGATATTAGGGCTATATTATTAAGACGCGTCCTCTACCTCTTAGGGGTTTAAGTCCCTTTACGTAGTTATTAGCTAAGAGTAGCTAGGAGGATAGATATAAGTACCCTCCTATCTCCTTATATAAGTACCCCCTAGTAGGGGATAGACTAGAAAGAGATATTAGGGCTATATTATTAAAACGGGCTAATAGGAGACGAATTATTAAGACGCGTCCTCTACCTCTTAGGGGTTTAAGTCCCCTTACGTAGTTATTAGCTAAGAGTAGCTAGGAGGATAAATATAAGTACCCTCCTATCTCCTTATATAGGTACCCCCTAGTAGGGAAAGGGCTAGGACTAGGTCTAAAGCCTAAGATATATTAGGTTACGCCTAATATCTATAAGGGAAATTACTTATAAAAACTACCTAATTAATAGCTACTACGCGTTATTAATATAGGCTAAAGCTAGTCTTAACTAGTAGATATATAAGACTACTAGCTACTAAATAGGGTACCCTTAGGGTATATAAACTACTAGATATAGAGAACTTATTAATATTAACTCTTATACCTCCTAGGAGTTTAAGTCCCCTCGCGTAGTTACTAGCTAGAAGCGGAATAAAGTAGGTTTTAATATAGGTACGCTAGAAACCTAGTATAGCGTACCTTAATTAGTAGGGTAGAAATACTATATTATACTACCTATATCGGTAAACTAGGAACCCGTATAAGATTTTCTAGCCTACTAAATCTATAAAATACGCATTTAGCAGGTATTTACGGGTAAAAAAAAAATTAAAAAATCTTAAAAAGGCTAATTATAGAATTTTCGGATTTAATTTCTTAAATCCGTGATTTTCTACTAGCGCCAGGTAGCTCGCTAAGGCTATATAGGAAGCTATATCTACGCTAGCGTAATATAGATTTTAAATTACGTCGATTCACGTAATTTATATACGCGTAAAATACGGCGCTAGTTTAGCGCCGTATTATATAGCTATATTATCTACTTATTACCTTATTAGGTAGGCCTACTACGTAGACTACGTAGACTACTTCCCCGGACTTCCTGAATTCTATCCTAGAATTTCGCGGTTACACTATACGCCTTTATATACTCAAGGTGCTATTCCGTGTTAACTTCATCTCCTGTACGGAGACATGGACTTAGGTGCTAATTTGCGCATTTTACGCAAATAGTAGTAAATAGCGGGTTTCCCGGTTTACTAATGTAATTAAGGGCTTAATACTAGTAGTCCCTATAAAATATAAACGGCCTAAATAAGGGAGACCTCTAATAGTAATATAAAGTAGGGGTTATAACCCTATAAGGCGTAGTATTTAATAGTAGCTATTATAAAGACTATCTATTTAGCCTAAGAGGATAGTATACGCGTATTAGTATATTAAGCTAAGGGAATAATCTACTTAAATAGGGCTTATAATAGAGTAGAGTGTAAGTTAAAGTAGTAATAATACCTAGATCTACTTAGGAGATATACTTAAGGAGTAAATAAGGATTAACTTAAGTATTAATAGCCCGCCTCTACTAGAAGTATAAAGCCCCCCTATAAGTAAATAGTCCTAAGCTCTAAGATAAAAGGTAACGCTTATAAGGAGGGGTAGGAACTAGGATAAGGACCTAAATAAGTAGGATACTAACCTTATATATCTATCCTTAGCTTATAACGACGTAGCTATATTAGGACCGAGCTAAGGTATAAGTCCTTACTATTAGAATAATACCCGTCGCTATAATCTATAATCTAGCCCTAGGGAGCTAGGATAATAAGGTAATAAATACGAGTACTAAGTATAGAGAGCCGAATATAGTATAAAGAGAAACGGACTAGAGGTTATAAGGAGATAGGAATAATAAGGGTTTTTACCTAGGCCTTTATAAGGTATAAGTATACGGTTTCCCTTATAAGTCGGCTACTATAGTAGTAACTATAATATACCTGTAGGCCCCCGTAATTATCTTTTAATAGTTTAGATAGATGCGAGTATAACTTATTAATTAATTAATTAATTAATTAATCTATTAATAAAAGGCGTAAGGTAGCTAAACTCCTAAGGCACTTATTTAAAGCCCTAAATAATTAGAAGATATACCTATATAGTATTAATTATATTTATATTAGGCTTAAAACTATTAGCTACTAGATTATAATTATTAGGCTATTATAAAGTAGGTCTAGGGAGATTAATTAAGTGTATATTATTTATAATACTAAAACGCCGGTCTTAAAAGATAACTAGCTATATTATACTAAATAGCCTTTTCTCTATAACTAAAGTATATATACGGCGGAGGGAGAGGCTTATTATAAATCTAACTATTCTACCTAGGTTAATAATATATATAGAGATAACTAGAATAATAACTAGAATTATAGAATTAATATACCTTAATAAGTAGTAGATGTAAGCTACTAATATAATAGTTAGGGTAATATCCTAGGTTTAAATATTAATCTAGGTAATCTAACTTATATAATAAGTTATATATTAACTTATACTAGATTAACTAAGTATAAATAAATAAACTTATTTTAAAGTTTACTATATATTCCTACTATAATTAGCTAGACTTTTATAAGATCTATTAATCTATAAGCTAATATAAAGTAATACTATATTTCTTCTAATTATAGAGCGCGTCCCGCTTACGCGTAGCTTAGAAAATTAGATCTATATAATTAGTATATAATTTAGAGAGGAAATTAGCTATATATAAATTACCTAACTTAGCCTCTTTATTATTAATATCTTTTTATACTAAGTCCCTACTATTATTATTAATATAAATAATAGTACGCGTAGTAAGCTATATATTATAATACTTTACTACTACTTTAGTATAAATTCTAGTAGTAATCCTTGAAGAATATTAAATAACTAGAATAATAACTATAATTAGGAGAATCTTACCTTTAATTTATAATAAATTATTAAAGATAAGTAAGCTATCCTTCCCTTTCTTATATAAACTTATTAAGATAAAGTATAAACTTCTTATACTTCTTAATAATATAGCTAATAGCTATAATATTAGCTTTCTTTACTAATTCTACTACCTTTCTACCTAATATAAAAGACTTTATATATATTCGCGAATACTTTATATATATATTCTTACTTAATTCTTTAACTACCTTATACTTTACCTAAAGACCTAGGCGGTACCTTATACTACGTATAATTACTATTATAGGTATTAAGGCGCTAGAGGAGGGTTTTATTAAAATCTTCTTCTTTATCTCTAATATCTATAATAGTTAGTAGGATACTATATAAGTTTTAAAAGAGCCTTTATACTATAATCTACTAAATTAAACTCTACTACCTACTCTACCTTTACTACCTTATATTTACCTTCCTATATTATTAATTCTAGCTATTATTATAGTTATTAATAATAAGATATATATACCGCGTACTATTATATTACGAACTATTAATACTTAAATAGATTTTAATAATATATAGAGGAAGTATTAGGTAGGGATAGGAATTAAGAGATTTATTTTAATTATAAAATATACTAGTTCTAATTAGGTTATAATAGTCCTACTACTTATTCTTAGTATTAGTACCTAGCGCTAGTAGTAAATAATATAAATATTAATTCTTTAAGTAACTATAATTATTATTAATTATAGATTTTCCTAATAATATATTATATACTATTATTAATAGAAGCGTATCTCTATATACTTAAACGGTGTTAAATAGAGAGGTATTATATATAATAGTAGAATTTTAAGTTCCTAGCCTTATAGTACTAGCGGAGGCCTCCCGCCGCTAGTAGTAAATCTCTATAAATAATAATTCTATAGATATTCTAACTATAATAATAACTATATTATATTATAGGATTCTATAATAATATAATATATAATAATACTAAATATATAGATTAATTATAATCTTCTCTAGTATTAGTTAGAGGAGTATAATAAATAATAGAGTAATTTTAAGTAGAGAATAGTAAGAAATCTAAGTATTTACTTAAAATAATAATAACTAAGGATATCTTATTTAAAAGACTTAATTATCTAACTTATAACCTCCTCTAATATCATATATATATAACTCTAGAACTCTAGGAGTATATTAATCTTATATTATATATATTATATTCTTATTATATTCTTATTTATTTTATTTTATAGTAATTTAAGTATATCTACCCTTTTATAGTTAATAGTATAGCTTAAACTAATAAGATAGTATTTATATATTTCTAACCTTATTAAATATAATTCATTACTTCTAATAAAGGTATTTAATTTATAATAGTTAATATAATAGTATAGAAAGCTTATAAGACTATAGATAGTAAAGGTAGTAAAAGGTTATAAGTCCTAAGTCTAATACTATTAAAAGTCTTCTAGGTTTAAATACTTAGAAGAAGCTTAAATAAAAGCGTAGTAGTATATCTTTATAACTATTATTCTACTTATTACTCCTAGCTAATAAAGTATATAAGCTATTACTCTTTATAAGATCCGCCGCTACTAGAAAATTTCTAATCTCCTTATTTTAAAACTCCCTTTTTATAGACTTATTCGCGAGATTACTCTTAATTTATATATAAGTACTAGATTCTAGACTAAGGTACTAGAGGGCTTATAAGAAGCTTTAAAAGTATTCTTAATAAATATATTAGAAAGTAAGTTATCTATTTATCTCTAATATAGCTAATACTAATAATTATAGTAGTATTAAACCTATATACTATATACGCGAAGCGTATTATATTAATAATAAAGGATATTTAGCTATATATATAGATTATAAACCCTTATAATTATAGAGTATTTACTCTAATATAGTTTATAAGGCCTAAACTTCCTAATAATTAGTATATTATAAAATTATAATATTCTTTATATATAATAGCTTAATAATTAATATAATATTTATAATAGTATTATTTCTAGTTATTATTCTAGTTATTATATTTACTTAATATAACTTTCTATTCTCCTTTATATAGATACTAAGCTCCTCTTAGTAATTATAAGATATCTTATAAATATCCTATCCTAAAAGAAGGTCTTATAAATAACCTATCCTGTAGGATTATCCTACGAAAACTTATACTATCCTAGAATAGGATAGGACTAAAATAGCTAATCTTATACTATAGTATAGTATAGTAGGCGAGACTAATATCTTATACTATCCTATATCTTTCCGGCTAGTACGCGTACGTTATATACGTCTAGCTAGGTAGGTATAAACCTAGCTAGACGCCCGTTAATATAAGTAGGGACGTTAAACTACTATCTCTATAACGTAAAATATCCCTTTATAATTCTTAGCGAAGTCTTAGTAGTTAGTATAAACTTACTGTTACTTTCCTTAACTCTTACTTATTATATAATTATATTACTTAACTCTACTTATTATTATAATTAGGGGTTAAGCTAAAAAGGGCGCGTTAAGCTATATAAAAGATAAGATTAAGGGGTATTAAGCCGGACTTATATTAGAATTACCTACTTAGATAATTAAAGAAATACTAGAAGAATATTAATACTAGCTATTATAACTAATATTACCTTTCCTAGTAGTCCCTAGAATAGCCTACTAATTACCTTAAGGTAAATAGCTAATTATTATAAAGTAGGATCTTATAGTAAACGCGTTAAATAAGAATACTTAGCCTCCTACTAAAACTACTTTATCTAACTATATAACTTAGTAAGTCGTTTATACTAAGCTAACGTCCCGCGTAAAAAACTCGCGTTAGCTACTAGATTTCTCTTATAATAGCGACCTACTTAAGAGGCATAAAAATAAGGGCGACGCGGCTAATATATCTAATAGGGAGATAATATAAGATATTATTTATTATAATACCTATATCTTATAAGGGGATATTAGGATAGCTAGTATTATACTTAAGTAGTAAGTTAAAAGCTAGTAGATAGGGAAACTAAAGGAAAAGTTAAATATATATAAAGTTTATATTAATAAGGCCCTTACCTTACTATTACCCTTAATAGCTCCTATTATATTTATAAAGTTATTAAGAATAAAAGGAGAGGATAAAGGGTCTATTACTAAGTTAGCTAGGAATCCTACTTTAAAACCTAACTTAGCCCCGCTAAAATCCTAAAAGTAAGAGAAAGAGGTTACTAGGGTAGCTAATAACCCTACTAAAATAGAATAACTAATTTAAATAAAGCCTACCTTCCTTTAGATTATAAAGGTAAGGAAGATAGTAAATCTAAAGGTAATAAAGATAAAGAACTAAGGTACTAATTTAATAGGTAACTATATAATATATATTCTTATCACGATAATAATAATATTAGAGGAGATAGTAATAATAATAAATAAAAAGCTTATATACCTTACTAATATAACTAATAAACTATCTAATATAGATAATAATAAATTACTATAGCTAGGCCTTAAAATAATAGTAGACTTTTCTAATATTATAGGCGCCTTACTTAATTCTATAAGGTAAGTATTATAAGACTATATCAAGACGTATCTAACTAATAAGGGGATAAAGTTATTAGCTAAAGTACTCTACGCGCTTTATTAGACCTAAGTAAATTATTTCTTACCTTCCTAGTTCTTTAAGACTCTTAGTATTACTAATAACTAAGAGGCGGCTATTATCAAGGTAAAAAATAAGAGGTAAGTAGACGAAGTAAATAAGGCGAAGATAAAATAGGAGGAAACCTTAGATACTTAGTTATTAGATATATTATTAGATAATAGCCTACTAGCTAGCGAAGATATATAATATACCTCTAAGGAAGTAAATAAATATACTAAGAGGTAGTTAGCCGGCGAAGATATATAATATACCTCTAAGGAAGTAAGTAAACGTGCTAAGAGGTAGCTTAAAGAGAGAGAGGTAGAAAAGGAAGTAAAGGGTAAAAAGAGACGTTATAAGCCTATAAATTATTAACTTACTAATACTCTATCTACCTTACTATCTCGATATATTTTATACCTACCTAAAAATATTACTAACGCGCTATCTATCTTATAATCTTATTATATTTTATACCCGCCTAAAAATAACTTACCTAGGATTCTAAGGGACGGTTAATTAAGGTAGGAAAGGATTAATTTTATTAAAGACCTTATAAATTTTAATTTTAGCTTCCTTACCCCTAATATATAGCGAGACTTCTAGAAGAGTATTAGATAGCTAGGTATATAGAAATAGTATATATATATAACTAAGGTAGAGTAGAATACTTTCTATACTAGAAAGTATAGTATATAAGGATATATTTCTCCTTTTCCTATTAGTAGTAACTATTATAAAATGCTACTATAGCGTAGTAGACGCTATACCTTATATAGCTTAGCTTAGTTAGATATAAGGGGTTACCTCCTTAGATAGTAAGGTAAGCCTTTATACCTATTTTACCTAAGAGTACCTTTACCTTACGTTTACTTTTTCACGACGTAATTCTACTATACCTTTCCTATATACTACCTTAAGCTTAAAAGTTTAGATCTATTAATAGTAGTAATAGTTTTAAACCTTTAAAGCTAGGGATACTAGAATTAAATTAAAAAAGCTATTTAAGTTTTTTAATAATAATAGCCCTTATATTAATATATATTTCTCCTATTTATATTTATAAAATAGTTAGTTTTATAAGACTTTAAAATTATTATATTTTTACTTAATAAACTACTTTTATATATCTTAAAATAAAAGGAGATAGGGATAAATTTCTTTATTATACTTTATATAAATCTTTTAGATATTATTATAAGCCTCTTTTAAAATTATTATTATAAATTTATAAAAGAGATAAATATATTTTTTAAATATAATTAAATATCTTTAGAATTTTTAAAGTCTTTAATATATTTAGAGATTTTAAGCTACTTTTAGGGTTAATATAATTATAAGAGGAGATAATCTAATAGTTAATTATATAAGGTAGATTCTCTCCTAATTTATTAATCTTAACTTTAAAGATCTTGAATTCTAGATCTTTAATTATAAATTTTTTAAATATTTAAAATTAATTATAATATCCTTAAAGAGTCTTTAAGTTAATTAAAGCTTTAATAGTCTTTTAAATCTATTAAAAGGAATTTAAAGGAATATTTTAATTCTTAGGTCCTTCTTTAATTATATTAAGTTATAAGTTAATCTTAGCCCTAGGGATTAATAGGATCCTAAATCAGTTCCTTAGGTTAATAGTAGACGGGCTCTTTAAGGAGCTCGCCTACTTATTTAATATATACTTCTCCCTTAGCTATTACCTAAGGGAGTTTAAGAAGGCTAATATAATTATCCTAAAAAAACTAAAGAAGGAAGATTATATAGTACTTAAGGCGTATTATCTAATAGTACTATTAAGTACTCTTAGGAAGGCCTTAGAATTAATAGTTATAAAGCGACTTAATAATTATACTAAGAGCTAAGGCCTCCTCCATTAAGAATAGATAGGGGCGCGAAGGAAGAGATTAATTAAGACTATATTAGAGACTATTATAGAAGTAGTATATATAATATAAGACTATAATAGGGCTAATATAACTAGCCTTTTTTTACTAGATATTATAGGAGCTTTTAATAATATCTTCACTAGAGACTTATTTATAACCTTAAAGGAAAAGGATCCCCCGCTATATTATAAGCTAGACGGAAAGCTTCCTAGAGAGGAGGTCCTTATCTATTACTATTAGAAGGATAATAAGTAGAATAGAGCTAGTAGAGATAGGGATCCCCTAGGGGTTATTAATCTCCCCTATCCTCTTCTTATTCTTTAACGCGCTACTTATTAAGGAGTATATAGCTATTAAATTATAGTTATAAGTTAGAGGGTTTATAAATAATATCTACCTACTAATATATAAGAAAATTATAGAAGGAAATTATAAGACCCTAGAACTAGTATATAAGATCTACCTTAAATAGGCCTTAATATACGGGGTAAGCTTTACCCCCTAAAAGTATAAGTTAGTTTACCTTACCTACTACCCCTACTACTTTAATATAAGCGTGGTAGTTAGTCTAGGGTATATAATAATAAAACCCTAAGTAGAGATCTAAGTCTTAAGATTATATATTAACGGTAAATTATAATAGGGCTTATACTTAAAGAGGGTATAAGTAAAGCTTACTACCTAGAGCTTAATCCTTTTTATAATATTAGTATTAACGTAGGGAGCTATCCTTAATAAGGCTAGGAGGGTATATAATATAATAGTAAGGCTAGTAATAACCTACGCGTCCGTTATATAATATATATTATAAGGCCTAAGGAAAATAAAGAAGATATATATAAGGAAGCTTAAAGTTATCTAAAATAGCTACTTAAGACGCGTATTAGGGGTATATAAAGCTACCCTAACGCGAGTACTAGAGGTAGAGGTAGGGATAGCCCTTATATAATTAATATTAGACTACTTAGTTCTCTACTAGTATATATTAAAAGGAATTTACCTAGTAATAGTAATAGGAAATAAATATATCTAGAGGAAGCTTAAGGCTAGGAGAGGGAAGAGAAGAAAGGTAGTAGAGTCCCTTATAAAGGAGAAGAATAAGTAGGCTCTATACTCCCTACGCCTAGACGACTAGAACGCGGTTATAACTAGGGAGGTAACTTAATACCCCTAGGAGATTAGGAAGAAGATATACTATTAGTAGAAATCCTCTTAGGAGGTAATATAAGAAGAATACTAGGTAGGACTAAGGGCTAGGAACTATCCCCCTACCTAGCTTAAAGGCTTATAAACTAGTAGAAGGGCCCTTTATAAGGGCCTCTAAAAGGCTAAGAGCTCTACCCTTACGTAGATAAAAATAGAGAAGATAGGACTAGCTACCTTTTTATACTAATATAGAGTCCCTAGCGTTATATCTACGGGCTATAAGTATAGCTAGCATAGGTAGGATATAAGATATATCCTTATTAACTACCCTAGGTTTTATAACTATTATTAGGAGTTAAGGGATATCTTAGGTATATTAGATACCTATAAGATACTTATAAGCGCGAAGGGGGCGAAGTAGGTAGTAAAATAAATAATTTAAACTAGGATACTAGGCTAGTTCTTACTTATAATAATATAGTTATATTAGGACTAAGCTAAGGTATAAGTCCTTACTATTAAAATAATACCCGTCGCTATAATATATAATCTAGCCCTAGGGAGTTAGGATAATAAGGTAATAAATATAAGTATTAAGTATAAAGAGCTAAATATAATATAAAGAGAAACGGACTAGAAGTTATAAAGAGATAGGAATAGTAAGGATTTTTACCTAGGCCTTTATAAGGTATAGGTATACGGTTTCCCTTATAAGTTAGCTATTATAGTAGTAATTATAATATACTTATAGGCCCCTATAATTATCTTTTAATAGTTTAGATAGATATAAGTATAACTTATTAATTAATTAAGTTAATCTTACTTTTTATATTTTCTAAATAAAGGGTCTTAATATATTTAATAATATTATCTTTTTTAAAAAATCTATTATTTTTAATAATTAAATCTTTTTAAGAGACTTAGTCCCTTAATACTTTTAATTAATCTATTTAAAGAAAAGAACTTTAATTAATTTAAATATTTAAAAAGTAATAAGATAGTTATATTATATTATAAAGTATAAGAATAATTAATTAAAGTATATTAAGGTTTACTTTATAAATTTAAAATACAGAGGCTTAAAAATATTAAATTATCTAGAATTTTAAAACCTTAAAATTTTTAAACCTATCTTATAATACCTCTTAATAAGGTTAAAAAGAAAATTTAAAAGGAGAGTCTTTAAAATTATTAAAGATCCTAGCCTTTTTAAGCTTAAAGAGATCTTAATAATAAGGCCCTAGACTTTTAAATATTAAAGTAGATTAAAAGACTTTAAGAATATTAAAATATTTATATTATAATTAATTAAAGAACTTATTAAAAAGTTATAAAATAAATAATTTTATAAGTTTTAAACTCTTAATTCTTTTATTTAAGAAATTTAAAGATAGTCTTTAAAGCTAATATTATAGTAATAGAAATTAAGTATTAAAAGTATAACTATTATATTTAAATAATTTTTAAAATAATTTATTAAATTTAAAAGAGACTCTTTTTAAAATAAAGGTTTATAAGATAATTAAAGCTTTATTACTATTTAAATTATTATAAAATATTATTATCCTTTATATTAATATTTAAATAATTAATAGATTAAATTATAAATATTAAGTATTTCCTCTATTAATTATCTTTAATCTATTTAAACTTTAAAGCCTTTTAATAAACTCTTCTCTTTAAAGATATTATATATATCTCTTAAATTTATTAAATTTAATATCCCTATTTTATCCTCCTTTATATCTATTTTAAAGGATATTCTTTAATTTCTTTAAAAATAGATAAATTAAAACTTAAGTCTTATAATTAAAATTTAAAGAACTTAAGTTTTATATAATTTCTTTACTTAAGTATATTAAAACTAGCCTTAATTATAAAATTTAATAAAAAAGCTATTTTTAAATATAAGGTAGATAAGTAATTTTTTATTAAAGATAATTTAATTAATATTATAATTTAAATAGTATATTAATACTAATAAAAGTTTAATAATATTAAGGGGATATAAGAGTTTATAAGAGAAAATAAATCTTTAAAAAAATAGAAGATATAGATAATACTTTTAAATACTACTTAAAAAAAATTAAAAAGAAGAGAATTAAGCTCTTATTAATATAATTAGAAAGGAGTTATTTATAAAGGAATATACTTTACTTTCTATATATTATAAGGGGAAAAATTATAGTTAATTATTAAATATTTATTAGAAGGTAAAGTATATTTAATAATTATAAAAGATTCTATTAATATAAGATGGTAATAATAATAGTAAATAAAGAATTATTTAAAATATTATAAAAATTAAAACTTTATATCTTCTTCTAATAAATTAAGGATCTCTTAATAGATATTTAATAATTTTATAATACCTTTAATATATAAAGTTATAATTTATATATAATTAAAGGTCCTTTAAGATAAGTAAGTAATAATCTTATATATAAAGATAATATTTTATAAAGTTTAAAAATTTCTAAGTTTCTAAAATTTACTTTTATTTAAATTATTTAATATTTTTAAATTATTTATAATATTTATTATAAATCTTAAATTTTTTAATAAACTCTTATTATAATAGATATTACTTATATATATATACTTAAATTAAGAGTTTAAAATTATAAACTATTTAAACTTTAATTTAAAATTCTTAAGTTCTAGCCTTAGTAGGGCGCTTTAATAGAATATTAAGGCTAAGGCCGCTACGCCCCTAGAAGGCCCGATCGGGCTCAGCCTAAGTTACCGTCCAAGCGCGCCGGGACCGTTACCTAGCCCCGATGAAGGCCACATTCACGGCCATAAAGCGGCAGGCTAGCAGCACGCCCAAACGCGGACCGATTCACGCGCGGGTATGTCTACGCGTATTGAATTGAATTGTCGCTGCGATCAAGACAAATGATACTTTGATGCTCATGTTACCGTCTCATTCAATCATTCGGAAATAGGCCAGTCTCAAGCTGCACGATTTACATATTCGCAGCCGCCACGAAGAATAAAGTCCTCGGGCTACTGAATCAGCCAAAGAACACCCTCACACCGGAGCAGGAAGAAGATTCTCCTCTAGAGGCCTGGAACAAAAGTCTTGGAGAGACCCATACTTACACAAATTCCACGCCTTCTGGTGGCGGACCCAAATACACTATTTCTGGACTTAGTCCTCGACCGTCAAAGAGGACAAGAGTCCAAGCGAAACCCCCGTCTTCCACGATGCCTTACAACAATGCGGCTATTGCTCCTCCGGAAGAGATCACTGGACAGTGTTCCTTACCCCGTGAGTTGTCTTAGATGCAGACAGCGATATGAACTCATACAATATTAGTGGCGCGTGTGAAGAAAATATTACACATCGACGAAGATACTCATCAAGTGTCGAACAACGCCTCATTTGTGATCACAATTGCTACGGTGAACTTTACAGCGCACAAATTCGCTTCGCACAGACTGACAGAGCCAGGAAATGTTCATAAGGTATCTAGCAGAGCAAGCCCTCAACGTGGTCAAGGCTGAAAAAAAACCTCGACGAAACATCCAATACAAGGATCTAGGTACGACATATTACCATTGCAAGCTTTTGATATACTGACAACTTTCTCAGCAAACGCGGTATCTCGCATAGACAATCTGCAATTCCTGGAAGACGTCATCCCACAAACCACCACATACAGAGAATACAAGGCAAGGAGGGCCAACAAGGCGACAAAAGTGCCTCAGCCCTTGCAAAACGGCCAGACTACCCTAGACGCATCCCGCTCCCTGCCGGACCGGCCCCATGAGCACAGCGATCCACAGAAAGGGCATTCAGAAGATGCTCACATGTCAGAGGGAACCGTTGACGATCAAGCGGCCGCAGCCCAACGTCCGGAATCCGCGAAAGCCAACGGCGATGGGCTTGTGTTTGAGCACTACGAACCCAATGGCACTTCTAAGCCAGATAGTTCTGGAGACTTGGAGATGAGCTGATCTGCGTTGCTCCTTGCCCTGCCTCCAGGCATAATGTGTTCCTATTGTTGCATCTAGCGCGGCGTCGTGGAGCATGGGAGTTCACAGATCATTGTCCACGGACAATCTGCATGGATATGGCGCAATGGGACTAGGGTGCGAGACCCGTTCGGAATGGGAACATTGAGTTTATCAAAGATATTCTATTGACGGCATCATGTCGAGCATCGGAGCTACATAAATAGGACATTCGTTGAGTTTGTGAGATATCGAGCAATAGACCCATCTTGATTATCAACAGTATACTCGCGCCCCTACACTCGTCCAGCTGGCAAAGAAGACCTCTCAAGTTGCGATGTAGAAACTGCTTGATTGACCGCTCATATCCTGCTCGCACTGCTCTCTTGTATGACGATTGATCCAACGCATATGTTTGACTTTGAAGAATGCGATTATCTCAGCAAAGACCACATGCATTAGGACGAATATGTAATGTAAATATGTAATGCATGTCACTTCAATCTTCGTATATTACCACCTCTTCCACTGTATGATATCTTGGCTTGTATTAAACTCGGGTATTACGTAGATTGATATCCTGTTCTTAGAACTATCAAACGTGATGCCTAGTTCTAATTCGCAGATAACTCGGTCTGAACGGTGACATAAAACGATCGTATTAGGATCATTATGTTAAGTCTGTAAATAACTATGGTTCGCGTACCTGTACATCACTTCTATTTCATAGATCGGAATCAACAAGCTCCCACTTTCGCATTCAACGTTCAGCACCATGCAGAATCTCCCATTCGTGATGTTTGTCTACACAACCAGATTACAAAAGTACTGCGGACAATCCTAATTCAGCTGCCAGGTTCTCCCCAGCCAGAGAATATCAGATGGCTCCTCATTTTTGAATGAATCATATCATCTGATCAGCATTCTAAATCTCATGGGGGAAGATTCGCTCCTTCACCAGGAAACTTTTCAACCTTCACTATGATATGATTGCTTGACACACCCTGGTGAAGCAAGCCGGTCAAGCGCTCACCGCCTACATCGTCTTTGTCTAGACGTTGGCGAATGTGATCATAGATCCAATAATCTCCCAGTACACCTACTCCAAATCTCCTTAACTACTAAGAGTTCAAGTAAATTGCATCTTGAAACTTTCCAACAATGGAAGTAATAGTCACTAAGCCCGATCCCACATGGCCAGAACAATTCGAAGTAATCAGAGCCCAGCTCGCAGGAGATCTCGCGGATGAGGGCGTATCCTATCTCAAAATCGAGCATATTGGATCCACGGCCATTCCCGACCTCCCCGCAAAACCCATTATTGACATCCTCATAACGATAACCCCCAGCGACTTCAACGACACTAACCTCGAAAAGTTCACAGACGCTTTGTCCTGGGGCCATCGACAGATGGGATACCATTACATCGGCAGCGGAGGCGTCAAGGGTCGCTGGAGTTTCAAGCTCTACGGTGATATCGAGCCCGCTCGGAACGTGTATGTGATGCCGGAGGACGACGGGCTCGTATTGAGAAGCTATAGAGCGCTGAAGGAGACTCTGACGGTGAACGAGACATTGAGGCAGGAGTACGGGCAACTGAAGTTTGAGCTGACTGCTGCCGGTGTGGAATATGGGACCATCATGCAGTATGCAGCGAAGAAGCGACCGACCATTCGGAAGATATTAAAAGCAGGTGGTTGGACGGATGCAATGGTTGATGAGCAGGAGGCGATGAGTGTGACGGATTGGCCGAGTGAGGCTTGGAAGGATTACTGAGAGATCAACATTCTCTTCACAAAGTTCCCACCGAAGTTGACACATCCATAAGGCATCGAGCCACTATGGGGTTGTTCGCGATTCACTTTGCCTTCCATTCTCAACCTAGATACTTCTAGTTGGTGTATGGATTTGTATTCGCATCCGGTATGCTGTTCGTATACAGTGTCGTGTACGCATTCATGGGATCACTCACATAAAGGAGTGACAAGAGCTAAGATGAATTGCATGATCGTCTAGGTTTATGACTGGGGTTGCAAGTTCTGGAGCTCGGGTTGCTGGTAACTGCCGTTGGTGGTGCTGCTGGTGCCACTGGACTAGCTAGTGGGTCTGCAGCATCGTGTTCGACGGTGGGCTTACGCTCCAGGCCAGTAATCGTCTTCAGCCACTTAATGCTGGAGGGTCGCATTATCCTCAAAAAGTTCGTGGCGTGTTCCCTTGAGCAAATCTATAAGGGAAAATGCTTCTCACTCATGCCGACCTAATCTTCTGCGATAGTAATGGTGTTGCTTGCGGTCATCTGAAGAGACACAGATGTTTGCTGTTAGAACAGAGTGACTTGAAGTAGCTGTAATGATGCAGAATCTATGGGGAAATCGTGTGTGGGACACAGATGCAATTAATGAAGCAATGCTAAGGCTTTTCCAAATCATATCTCCAAAGCACCCCGTCGTCAAGTGTTTTCATCCAACCCAAAGCGATGATTTGTTGATGATGATCAATAATTACGAAGTATCGCGGAGGACGAAAAGGATCACTGCAAGTAACGTCTCGTTGATGGCCAAAGGCCAAGTATCGTTAGCTAGCTGACTGGAGCTTAGGCTCTGACAAGGATCCATATCATCTGAGTCACTGGGGTTCTTGAAACCTCTGATGAGCTATTCTCTTGAAAAGGCGAGAGACCGATTTGGAAAGCTATGGTTCGCCTCAGCACCTTGAACGTGATGTTGTTGGCCGTCAGGCCAACCGCTGAACCTCTCGAAGATCAACTCGGCGGTATTCCATGGCAAATCTGCCTGCAGAGGTTCCTCGCCCAATACCAGGCATGTTAAAACCCTTGAAAGTTCTCGTCCATTGTCAATGGGTAGCATCCAATGCTTGCACCATTGGATATACGCTTGCTGAGCAACAATCTTTGGCTCATGAATCTCTCGCTTCGTCATCTTGCTGCAGTCTTCGAGTAGTTTCAGTGTAACCGAGATATCATGAATGACCTCATCGTCCTAACGCGTCGTGGGGGGTTTGATTTGACATTCTATTTTACGGAGGCGACGCTGCACCTCCTTGATGTCGCCCTGTAACTCCAGGATCTTTTTTCCTTATTATGTAGATGTTCCCAATGTTGATGCTGCCAAGTATGGAGAACACGAGATTCTTCTCTTAATCTATTTCTTGGTGAAAAGGGTGGCGAATTCGGCTTCCGTAATGGCAGTCCTGCTCTCTAGCACCCAAGAGTTGATCGCCAGCTTTTCTGTGTTGGTCCCATAGGTCTAATTTTGATATATGTAGGCCATGAGGGGTTATCATCGATGAATTTTGCGGAGGCGAAGATGTAGGCGAAACCGTAGCAGATGAAGTAGATAAGGGCGGCGATGTTCCAACTTTTATCGATTGTAAATGCTTCTTTTTCGAAAATAGTCCCCCCTGTATGAATGACGAGAAGAAAGATGAAAATCCGATAGATATGTCGGAGGTGGGGCCATATTGTATCCTGTTAGTATAAACATGAACTTTAGGATGATTAGACCTTACGTCCACGTACTCGTTCTGGAAGCGTACAAATCTTCTATAGACCAATTTCCCATGTATTTCACCGAAAAGCTTTTCCCATTCCTTCCCATCAAGCTCTAATGCATCGTATCCATTACCGTGGAACATCTCAGCCATCTCCCTAGCCCTTTCACTCGTTATGTTTGCGTCGATGTTTTGAAGTAAGTCGGCGATAAAACGGCGTACATCTCGGTTTGAAGACAGAGGTCTAATTGGTAAAGCCATCTTGATTGAAATGTTAGAGTGACCGGAAGACTGAACTATTTTTTAGGCAAGAGCGGGGCCGGTGTATCGGCGACTATTTTTCCGAGATTTACCTCGAAAGTGGACAAACATGTTACTAGGCTCCATCGGGTTAGTAACCTATATTGAGATCCCGAGCTTCTAGCAACCCTCTCAACCACTTAGTATGGATAAGCTATGATACCTGTCTTCGGATATGCTTCAGCCTCACGCAGTCAGACTTTACTGAAGCTCCCCCTACGCAATTCACTGCTGTCACGTGGTCAAGAACAATGGTGCATAAGACCGTGGATTTGTCAACAATGCTACCACCAGAATCAACGCACAACGGCATTGAGAAGAGGCAGCGGGCTTCAGCTCGCTCCCAAGTCGGAATCACAAGTTTCTCGTCATGCCGAGGCATCGAGGGCCTCGTTTTCAACTTCCCGGCGGAAACTCGAGTCAAGAGAATCCAGCATCGAAACAAACAAAATTCGAAATGATTTGCCCTCACAAGAAGAAGGCCGCCGGTCTCACCTCTCGAAGAGAATTTCCCACATCTTGGACCATCTTCAATCCAATATCTTCATAGCTGGACAGAGGTTGAATGACCTGACTGGCTACTCCGGTATTGAGGCATTGAAGAAAGACATCGAGCAACAAGGTCAACTATTTCCCACGTTCGCTGCGTAGCCAACACTGACGCTGCACAGAGGAGCTCGTCCAAACCACCCGCTCCCTCCTCCAAAAGGTCCGCGAAGACTACTCCGCAGCAATATCCCAACGTTCCAATTCCCAGCGCGAAGTCAACGAGCTCCTTCAACGTAAACACGCCTGGACTCCTAACGACCTCGAACGATTCACCGCACTCTACCGCTCCGACCATGCGAACGAGCAGGCTGAGATCGCAGCGCAGGAAAAATTGATGGCGGTAGAAAGACGAGCGGAAGAAGCGGGGGCGAAATTGAGTGCCTGTATATTAGCAAGATATCATGAAGAGCAAATTTGGAGTGATAAGATTAGGAGGATGAGTACGTGGGGTACGTGGGGGCTGATGGGAGTGAACATTCTGCTCTTTCTGTTGTTTCAGGTTGCGGTGGAGCCCTGGAGGAGGAAGAGATTGGTCAAGGGATTCGAGGATAAGGTCATGGAAGCATTGGAGAGGGAAGGAAGTGCAGGGGCAACATTGGCGGAAATGAACGCGGCCAAAGATCTACCAGCACCCGCAGACATAGTTGAAGAATCTCAGGACCAGGCACAGGTGGTCGAAGAAATCTCGCCAGAGCCGCAGGATGCCCTGCAGGAGCCGGTACTTCAAGTTGTTGAAGCCGCAGAGCGCCAAATCACACCGCAACCCATACCGCGGCCGCCAATGCCCGTGTCGACTCTCGAAAGTGTCAGGGAGAGAATACGAGATATGTTCAGCGAGCGGCACGTCACCGTCCGACGCGTGGACCTAACGACTGCCATGATGGAAGGGGCAGCTGCAGGGGTAGCATTTGTCGGATTGCTCGTACTGCTGTTGCGACCATCATGACGACTCCCTAGACAGCGGTGTCTGTTGCTGCATCATCACGTACCTGTATATACCAGTCCTCAACGCCAACAATATCCGTTGTGTACCACTCAACTCCATCGAAAGTTCTTTCGTCAATCGTCTACACCGTTCACGCAATGTATCACATATCACATATCACATATCGTACACAATCCCCCCACACCCCCCCACACCCACCCCCCCTACCCACCCATCAAGAACCTCAAAACCCCCCGCGCAACCACCACCCCATCATGCGGCCTCCCCACCCTCCCCCTCGCCTCCTCATAAACCTCATCGCCAAAGATCCCCTGTGCATGCCTACTCTCCAACAACTCCGCCACGATCTCCTCCGTGAACTCCGGATGTCCCTGCACCGTCATGACCCGGGCTGGGATAAACATGCCCTGCACCTGACACCCCCCCGAGGAGCCCAGTTTCTCGGCGCCGGCGGGATACTCGAAGACGATGTCCCGATGCATTTGGAAGATACTCTGTCGATACCCAACATCAAGACAGATCAGCCTCATATCCTATCATGCAATCCAATCAAACCCCAACCTCCGTCAAGAAAACAAAAAGAAAAGAAAAAACCATACCAAAACCTCCCCTCCCCCAAAAACCTCCTTCCCCCTCTCCGTCTGCGAAACCTCACAGACACTAACCTCCCACTCCTTACTCCTCCCCACCTTCGCCCCCAACGCCCGTCCAACAATCTGATGTCCAAAACATACCCCGACAATCTTCACCCGCCGCTGCTGCAACACCTCCCGTATGAACCCGACCAGCCGTAGGATCCACGCATCGTCGTCGAACGCGTTGAACCCTATCATTGCAATCATGTCAGCGTGTACGTCCCATCCCATTCCCCAACCCCCCCGGACCCCCCCCTCAAATGTCACCCCATTCCCACCCCCCCCAAAAGAAAAAAACCCCACTCACGACTCCCACTAACAAGTACAGCATCCACCTCCTCCTTCCTCGGCAACCCCCTCCTCCTCCTCCAACCCCACTCCCCACCCATATCCTCCCACCCTTCCCCCTCCTTCCCCCCCTCCCCCTGCCCTTCCCTATTCCCCTCCCCCTCACCCCTCCCATCAAAACCCACAACATCCCACCCCGAAATCTGAAGCCTTTCACGCGGAACATTCGACGCGTCGCACGCTTTATGGAAGAGGGAAGCGAAGACGGCGCCGTAGGAGCCGTATTTGGCACGGGTGGCGCCGAGGGGGACATCAGCTTCGAGGATGGCGAGGCGGATGGGGGTAGGTGGGGGCATGGTTTGGCGTGGTGGGTTTTTTGTAGGGGGAGGTTGGGGGGGTTGGAATGCGGAGATAGATAGGGCTGAGTGAGGTTATGATTATATTCCTTGGCACTGAATTAAGTGCTCTCCCATTTTCTCATCTGAAGTATTGAGACGGTTTGCATGGATTCGGTTCTGGGTTTGTAGGAGTAGAGATTGAGGCCGTTAAGCGAGTGACTGTCTTTGAATACTTCTATGTGCTGTTCGTGAAACGATCAAAACCGAAAAAAGCGCATAGTCAAAATCCCATATCCTTTGCACGTTCTGGTGGCCAAAGTCGAATTAACTGCACATTCTGATATCTACCCCTTCTTCACACATTCAGTCTGTCTTCTGGTCAATATTCCGCTTGTGATGATTCAGTCCCGGACAAGCACCCACCTTTCCTTCCACACCGCGATCTTCACAAACTCGAAAGCAGTCACATCCCTGCCTGTAGCGCACCGAAACCCACAGTCTTCCCAGCAAGCTGTTCAGCAACGGGTGGCCTTGTCATGATGTCTAATCCCACTGGCTTCTCGCCACGCTTGAGAAAAATCTTTTTAGCGAATTGAAAACCTAGTCGGCCGTAAAGCTTAAGATTGAGTGTATTGCTGCTTTCTAGGTAGCAGGTGCGATTCTCCTTATCGGCCTGAAATGGATGAATTTTAGTAGTTGAAACGACATAGCAAGTACATCGGAAGATTTCCCACGTGTAAGTCTGCGTCTGGTCTTGAGGGGAGGGTCGATTTACCTGCCTAGTCGTATGCTCAATGAGCGCTTTCGCATAGCCTTTACCTCTGGCTGCCGTCTTAGTGCCGATGTAAACGAGATACCAAGAATTGCTGTCATCTGTGCCAAGAACTTCGTGCTTTGTGTCATGCAGGAGAGGCAGAAACTCGTTGAAGAAGCGCTTCTTGCCCTCATCAGATAATTTCCACTTCAAGCCGAACATGCCACTCCATAGCATAGTGCAAAAGTCATCCATATTCTCGCCCGGCGGCATCCTGTACATGTCAGCAGTGGGTACTTGGGCTAGCTGATCGTTGGTGATGCTCACCAGAGAGCGACGCAGTCATAATTTGGACCGATCACAAAGGCTGCTCCTTTCATGCAATGAGCGTAGACAATGCATTCCATAATATGTACGTGCAGCTTCCATTCATCTTCAGCGGTCCACTTGGGGCGATCGCCAGTCTTGATGAGATACATGACAACTTCATCGTCTTTGAATGCTTCGGCAAGACACTGCGCGGCTTGCTTGTACTCATTCTTGTCGAGCCTGCGAATTTCATGGGTGCTGGCAGCGTGGCTTGAACTGGAAGCTTGAGACATACATGGCATCGACTCGATGATGATGGAGGCCTTGGCTTTCTCCATTCTTTTTGAACTTGGAGATGTTTTCGTAACGAGGACTGGCTTCTCGTCTTGATGTGTTGATTAAATTGGTTTCCATAAAACTTGCGGTTGTGAGCACGGATGTACCTCCGAAGACGTGTCGACTTGCATACAAATAGAAAACTTAGTTTCTTACTTCCGATAACAATAGGTTCAATGCGAATCAATTGGTCTTATCAAATCTCCACTATGTTCTTTCGATAATCTACAAGATATCGGGTCAGCATTTCTGTCTGCAAGGTATGTTTGAGTACAGCGATAAGTCTGAGAGTTTAATGGTATTATAATTTTCTTGTAGGTTGGAAATGCTGGGATGGGGAAGTACTAAGGAAGGTTCCAAGAGATAACTTACTGCGTTCTCGATACCGTCTCGAATCGGGACGGGTAACGCAAACAGGTGAGGCTCTGGCGTATATCAACCGACATCAACGCAGATACTTCCGAGGTCTCGTGCGTTATACGAAAAGGGTGGTGACGAGTCCCAAAGAGTTCTTTGGAATCAAATAACAGGTTGTTGCAGATGCAAGTGAGGTATGTGCGTGATGCAAAAGGCTTGACGTCAGGTTCTCGAGTAGTTGGGTATCAAGGCGTTGAAGGTAGATGTATGCAAACGTTGTCGCTTCTGCTGTGATTTGTTCTTGCTGTCGTTGCAGGGCCTACAGCGGGATTGGAATTGCAGATGTCAGCAGACTGAGGATATGAAGATATGGAGAATGGAAGAGCGAAGAGCGAAGAGGACCATCGGTGAATATATCACAGTCTTGTGATACGCTGCATCGACGGTGCCTCTCATCCCAAGCAAAATGGCCTCTCGGAAAGCCAGGCGGAGCGGCCAGAGCGGGAAGTGCATCTAGACCTGTTTCCGATTCGCGTGATCCTTTTGGCTGCATGTTCTAACATACCGGTAAGTGGGCGATTGGTTGAAGATACAGATAAGAGACGCTTTGACGGTCAAATTAGAAGACTGGCAAGGTAATCGTCGATTTACGCAATATCGTCGAAACTCTGAAGACTTTGTGAATGGTAGAGATAGTGATCGGAGGAATTCTTGAAGATATGCGGCAGGGCTGTTCTGCGCGCCTATAGCTGCTACATTGGGTATGGCCGCTTTTCGTTGCCTTTCGGGCCAATCAAGCGCAAAAATTGTCTGCCTCGAGGAACTCGGAAAGCGATATATGGAGGGCGGACCCCGCAAGCTTAACACGGAAACAATGGTCGCAAGCTCAATCGTGGGAGGAAGCCAGCTTTCGGCTTTTTGATCTGTCAACCTTCCTCGTATTAGGGCCTGAACGACCTGGCTGCACAACATGCCGAATACTGACCGGCTGCATATCGACCGCCTGGGGAAGAGCTTCCGTCAAGGCCGCATTCAAGTGGCACCATGGCCGCCGACAAGGACAATCTTCAGTACCTCATCACATTCTTCTAATTTCCCTTTCGCCTTCATATTTCTCTAAACCCTCGTCCAGATGCTCCCACCATTCATATAACAGTGAATCGCATATCAGCTTAAACCAGGGTGTAAAACTTAGGGTGTCGTTCTTAAGCATTGTCTTTAACTCGTCTTCCGACACGTATTTAGTGTCTTGTACTTCGTTAGGATTCGGAGTGTGGTCGACGTTCGCTTTGATGAAGAGTATGTAGTCGACTAGACCAATGGTGTCAATCAATAAACCGTAATATCAACGGAAGCGCAATACATAGCCTTACTCTCGTGCTCTCCCCATCTTCCGTCACCGTTCGGCGCCTTATAATGTATCCTCGTAAGATATCTGAACTTCTCCACCGGCACTTGCTTCGCCTTGATTCCCAGCTCTTGGTCCAACTTTCTCTGTGCTGCGTTTTTAGCCCCTTCCACTGCGGTAACAAGCTCAGCGCCTGTCTCGCCGGGTACATCCAGAGGGTGCGAGCAGCATGTGTTGGTCCACATGTTGGGGAAGGTGATTTTCTCGGGCGCCCGCTGTTGTAGTAATAAATTGTTATGAGTATCAAATAGGAATACGGAGAAGGCTCGATGCAGTAACCCCTTATCGATGTTCTCCATAAGGTGGCCTGATTATCGGTGAGCTATAGTATTGTATGGTTTTATATCCCGTCCACACGTACAATCCTTTTTACTCGCACTGCCGATTGGGAAATCATTGTCGTCTAAAACAATGCACTCCTCTTTCATCAAACGAACTTGGACCTCATCGTATCCCTGAAGCTCGAGATCGTCAGGCGTTGTTGGCTGAGAGGCATTGTGGGTATCGACAAAGGGGAAAAGACGCAGAACATTGTCAGCGGTAATCGTCGGGTTTTCAGTAGTAGTAGTGGTCGCCATATTGTACTGGGGGTTTTTGGAAAGGAGGACTGGAAGATACAATTGTTCGGGGAGACTCCAGCAGAGTATAATTCAGCTAGCCGCTTTAGGACGGCTAATTGAATTTAAGCCAACCATGGTGCTACGAAAGAATATTTTGTGAATATGTGATTACTATCATTAGCCAAGAGAAACCTGCAACAAAGACTTTTGCATAAGGTAAGTATCTGTAGTTCCGAATATGCTAACACGAATGCATGGATATTACACAAATTTCTCGGCTACATGGACCAGGCAGTTAGATTACTCTTAGAACTATCCTAAGCCTGTCAACATTTAATCTTGGGTATTTCCCCACTTGCATAAAACGTCTTAAACTCCAAGCAGATATTTCTAGATGATCGCATCATCTTTAAGCAGCATGTCATTGTTAAGAGAGAATAGCCTTTGAAGGCCCTAGCATCAGAATCGAGCCTTACTAATTCCAAACGTCGACTGGCCCACATTTGAAAATTGAGAAATATTCGCAGGAAATTCTTGTATTTAATAGTATTACCGTTGAGCGACCTAGGATGCATCAGCGACTTCGCCTTGCTGAGGAGTCGTTGCAGGCATTGAATGAGCCTTCAGATCTGGAGGATTCGTTGTGATCGCTCTAAAGATAGAGTCATGTGAAGAATGTTGCACATGAGATCTTGCGAATAAGCGCCCACCGCGGTCTTTGTATCCTTGCATGCTGTAAATGAGTAAGATGGCGATGAATTAGAGGCTGAGGAGGTGTAACCGAATGATGGGGAATGCTCGTCGGTTTCCGATGATAGACCACGTCGTGGTGATCGATTCATGTACACCAACGCCATAATTGTCAGAAGTGCGACGTGGTAGCTGAGATCCCGTTGACTGCTCAGAAGTAGGCGACTACGGAACATTCGAGCGTCGCAGAGGGCGAGCCCAGACATTGGGGTTTGAGTAAGATCTATGAGTCTGTCCTCCAGATCTGCATTTGCCGCAACCACCACCTTTAGCACCTGTCTATGGTAGTCAGCATGCTTCACTTAGCCGGTTTAAAAACAAAAGCAATTACACGCACCGTGATATTGTACCATAGGTGCGGGACGTGCTACAGCAGACTAAGCTGGGAGACAAACGAAGACTGAGGAGTAGTGCGTGGTAGTCCATCCCAATCAGAGTATGTGATGATTGGTGTGTACGAATTAATATGAAGTACTAGCGCCAGCAGAGTGGTGACATGTTGAAATCCCGCTCTTGCAAGCCTTAATATTGGCATTCTAGTAAGAGATCAGGATGGTGATGCAAATTGAGGAATTCCTAAGGATCGATACCTGCGAAATAAGTGCATGCTCGGCGGAACAGCCTAATACCTGACACGGATTTTCATAGTCAAATTGACAGTGACCGCAAGAATTCCGGTTTGGATGGTAGGAGCATATCATGCCCAAGTGCTGCTCCACTATGTCCCCAATAGATCTGACTTAAGATGAGGGTTTGGCCCGTTGCGCAGCTCTGTCAATTCATAAACATGGAATCGCTGCCCGATTATCTTCAAACTTGCATGCTGATGCTTGCCATATTGCGTTTCATCATCGACTTGAAGCCGCGTTCGTTGATAGAAATAAAACACAAACCGCGACAATGGCACAGGCTACAACTGTGAAGACCTACGACGGCCACATCAGCATAGAATATTATTAGCCTGTAAAGTATGGTAGACCCACGATTTGCGTCTTCCACCCACTCTGAACCAATGCTTGCCTCCTTGAGTATTTCGTGACAGTCTTTACATAATTCGCCAGCCCGCTACACAAGCAAGCCAGACTCAATAGCCAGAAGATCAAGCCCACAGGCAAAGCTATACGTTTTTCAATGCTCGTAGGCTGCGATTTCAAATGGAATGAAATCACAATAGCAACGCTGACGACTGACATGTAGATGCTCAGACGAAGCCATGAGAGAAAGGTCCGCTCGTTGGCGCAGTGATCGCGGGCATCAGAAGATTCATTAGGGAAGAGGAGAGGTGCGAAGACAGGGCGAGCTAGAAAAGGATGGGCGGTGGAGGAGCTGTCGGCGGTTAGTGGGTGCTAGAAATCATGTATTGGCGTAGGGATTACCGATCTATTGACACGGCTCGTGTGCCTAGAGGATCCAGGATATGGGCTATGAATGCCATGGTCGAATAAGAGAGAGTTACTTGAGAGATGAGGGCCAATGATGGAAGCTTTGGCGGGACTGGGGACGCTCTCTAGCGGGGAAGGCGCCTAAAGATAGCCCGGAAAGCCGCGATAGATAACCCCCGCATTTTTGGTCTGAGAGGGAGTAAAGTACATAAGTACTTCTGACATGAAGGTGATGAAGTTCCCTCGGCTCGGTCAATGTTCATAGGTTCATCACCAAACAGTTATGTAGTCAAGAAGGGTACCTCAACGCATGGCACAGAGTTGCTGACCAGTGCTGACATACATCCAACATGTCTTCTCCCAAGCCTGACTCGACTTCGGCACCTGACTTGGATATCCTGGGCGATCAAGTTACCATACACCCAACCGGCTACTTCGAGCTTCCTTCGAAGAATGAGGGCCAAGAACGGAATCTCGTCGAGCACATGGCTCGTTTCCGCGAGTCACCATTGGACTTCCTCAGGGAGGTAAGCCTGCATGTCTCTGGCCAGGGATGGCGGGCCTACGATGATGTCATTGGACAACCAATTTTCTACAGTGGCTTTTCTGAGAATATGATAGCTATGGTACTGAGAACGCCGATGTTGAAGAGGCGCATAGAACTTCTGGCGGAAAGGAGAGTTGAAGAAGAGGAAAAGCAAGGCTTGCTTGGGGAAGATGAGGACAGGTACAGGAACAGAGTTAGACGGAAAATTGCAATCGAGTCGAGCTTGCAGGACGTTGCTGCCGACTTGACCAACAGCATGATATGCAAAATGGAGAGCAAGAGGTTCATTAGGGGTGCTTACTATCTCTGTACGCAACTCTTGACAAGGGCATATCATCAAGGAATACATGTCTCGAGTGAGGAAGTCCTCCGTTTGCGTTCTGTCGCCGAGCAAGCAGCATTGAAAAAGCAATCAATCATTTTCCTGCCATGTCATCGTTCCCACGTCGACTATGTCTCACTACAGCTGATATGCTACCGCCTTGGTATCGCCTTACCTACGGTGGTTGCAGGAGGTAAGGCATATTTCGGGCTGTTTTGCATGAGGTGCTGAAACATTCCCTTGGAAATATACCCTTCTTTTACGGCTTTCTCAAACTCACGACTGTTGTTCGAGTCTATACTGTTGTACTTCTCTTCCCACCCCCCTATGCTCCCCAATAATCTGCTAGATGTATATCCGAGGGCATGCTGACTCAAAAACCTGCTCAGATAACCTGAATTTCCCGGTTGTTGGGTCGTTTCTTCAGCACGCTGGCGCTATGTGGATTAGGAGAAGTTTCGGAGATGACGCCTTGTATACAACCCTTGTCCAGTCCTACATCGATACATTGCTACAAAACGGCTTCAATTTCGAATGCTTTATCGAAGGAGGTCGATCTAGGACTGGTAAACTTCTGTCCCCCAAATTTGGTATACTGAGCTTTCTTCTCGACAGTGTCCTCTCTGGACGCGTAGAGGACGCCATCATTTGCCCTGTCAGTACGCAATACGACAAAGTCATTGAAACAGAATCATATATAAGCGAGCTGCTGGGTCAGCCAAAACCTAAAGAGAACCTTCAGGACTTCTTGTCTGCGTCCTCAGTGCTCTCCCTGAAGCTTGGGCGAGTAGATGTTCGCTTTCACGAACCATGGAGCCTCCGGGCTTTCATTGATGCGCAACAAGCTCGTGCAAATAACTCGGCAACACTTCACAGCCAGGCCAATCTGCAGAGTTCGGAGGGCAGAGTCTGTTTGTTGAGGACATTAGGTTTCAAGGTTCTTTCTGAAATCAACGCCGTTTCGGTGGTCATGCCTACAGCCCTAATAGGTACTGTGCTACTGACTCTACGTGGCCGGGGGGTTGGCAAAGCAGAGCTGGTACGCAGAGTCGAATGGCTCAGCGACCGCGTGAGGAACAAGGGTGGTCGGGTGGCTCATTTCGCTGGCGCTCCTACAGAGGTAGTTGTTGATCGAGGGTTGGAGGTTCTTGGATCTGGTCTAGTGGGTATCGTTGACGGATTGCCAGAGACGACATACTACGCCGTCGACAGATTTCAACTTTCGTTTTACCGAAACATGACCATTCATCTGTTCATATCAGAAGCACTGGTATCTGCTGCCATGTATACCCGTGTCAAGCAGGGAGGAGGGCCCGCAAATCAAAGAATATCTTTCGAAGCTCTCTACGACCAGGTCTCTTTCCTCTCTCAAATCTTCCGTGGCGAATTCATATATCCTACCGCTGGGCTTCTCGTCAATCTTGAAGCCACTTTGCAAGGTCTGGAAAAGGACGAGGTAATTAGCATCGAACGTGATACAAATGGCAAAATATCCTCTGCCGGATTGCATGATACAGAAAGAAAGAGTGGCCGAGAGAACTTTGACTTCTATTGCTTCCTGATTTGGCCATTCATTGAGTCAACGTGGCTAGGCGGTGTATCCTTGATGGGGCTGACGCCGCCACCTGGGCAGAAAAACGATGTATGGCTCGACACGCTGAAAACCCAAGACGCAGCACAACTCTTAGGCAAAACCCTCTACCACCAAGGCGACCTTTCCTATTTCGAGGCCGTGAACAAGGAGACCCTCAAAAACGCCTTCTTCCTATTCGAAGAAGAAGGCATCATTCTGATCAACAGGAGCCGCGACAAGAAGGTTGCATCCACAACCAAACTGGCGGAAGCGTGGACCCCAAGCCGTGATCTGACAACCGGACGTATCGTTGCTGAAGGTAAGCTGTGGGCTTTCATCGAGACGATCGCGCAGTCTAGAAGGGAGGGCAAGAACCGTCGCGATGGTGCGACGGTCAGTACTCGTGTGCTGTCCTTAGCGGACAAGGTCGGTCGACAGCTGTTCGAGAACGCAGCAGCTTCGGGCATTTCAGCTCCAGCGGAGCAAGCTTTGCCGAGGAAGAGGAGAAGGCAGGAAATCCAGACGAAAGCGAGGTTGTGATCCAGGCGCAATCGTAGATTCGGTTGCGATTCCTCGCCGATTAGTACTCTGTCACCTTGCGCCTTGCCCTCTCTACGTTATTCATAAAGCAGCCTAGACGATATGTCGGCTTGTACCCGCTCAGATCCCGTACGTGGAGATCCTCATCCAGCAGAAGCCTGCAGCTGATGAAAGTCTGTTGTGGCAACAAGTTAGAGCAAACGGATTAAACAGGTGATTCTATCACTTGATGCATGCCTTGCGCTGCGGTTTCTGATAGACTAAGGACTTCTGCAATGACAGCATTGCTTGACGAGCCGTCGTCGGTTTACAAGGGGAAGCCGGGCGAGCGAGAAAGGTAACATTGACACTGAATGATTGCTATGAGACATGGAGGGTATCAGCCATGCTTAGGCGCCGCTGGGAGCGAATGATAGATAACTAGAGAAGAAAGCATGCTATGCTTGCTGTATGGGGTATCTCGAGAACTAAACAACACCTCCAGAACACCTTCATTCCAGCTCTTTGAAAGCCGGACATGCGATTGATTTTGAGATACATGTCACACTTTGACCATCCACCAGTGCGCTTACGAGCGCAAGTATGCAAGCTGTATATCAACGGACTTTGCACAGATCATTGACCCCCTTCCGACCTTTTGTAGACTGTTTTCTTTCATTTATCAGGATCACTCCCCTTTTCATCAATCGCAGGCCCCAACTCGCCCTCCGCATCCAACTGCATGAGATAGTTCCGTTGCCTCACGAATGCGATTGCGAGAGCAATTGCATGCCACACGTTTTGTCCGATGACCTTCCAATCAGCCGTGTGCAATGTCCTTATCGGGCTCCCTGGCACACTCGAGTCGCAAGTAACGATAGCCACCACGGTGTATTTGATGACGAACCCAAAGAGCGTCGGTAGGGAATGGGTATAAACCTGCTGCGCATCACTCTCTTTACAGTCAGGGTGGCGCCATTTGTCGCGGTATTGGCGGCCCAGGTCGTGCAGTTGGTCGGTGACGCGGCCGACGACGCTCTCTGTCGACTCTCGAGGCTTGGCGCAGGCAATGGCGGTTACGGGAATGTGGGCTTTGTTTTCTAGCTTCCCATCTAGTAGGGTCCATTTGTAGTAATCGGTGATGGCGCGGAAGAGAGGTTTTTCTGGGACAGCGCCGCCTGCGAGCTGTGCGTGGACGTGCCCACCGGCTCTGGAGACATTGTCGAAGGCTCGAACAGCTGTTAGTTTATGTGTTAGCGTAAAGCATACAATCAATGCCTATGAGTCTTACCTCTGAAGATCGTGGTATTAGTGCTATTGATGAAGATTTGCTTGGGGTCCTTTGTGAAAAGGGAATCCGGGTAGGTTGGGAAGTCCAAGGCCCAAGTGTGATCGAACAAAGGCTCCCGACCACGGTTCCTTAGTCTAGTGAAGAACCAGATTTCATCGTCGGTCCACTCCTTGAACCCCGGGTCATTGTAATCGTGATGGCGGTCGCTATGATAATCTTGAAGCGTACGCTCGGTCTTTTTCACCAAGCCTTCCTCGTCGTAGTCACCACTGTCCGCGACAAGCGTGAAATCGTTTTCGCTCTCGGTTGTTGGGATGAGCGTGTCATCATGGCTGATAGTATCGTCTTCAAGGTCTTCGGTATCTGCAGTCTGCTTCTTGCTGAAGAAATTTGTGAGAAGCGGTAGGCCCCAGAAGCTGCTACGGTTTTTGGGTTTGTCACGACCACGCTTGGTGATCTTGGAGCTCTTCACCTTGTGAATGACTGTTTCCTCTACGGGAGTAGATGCCTCGAGCCACCTCCTGGTGCGCTTCGTGGGACTCATTGATTCCCGGACGAGGCGGCGCGTGTTGCTCGAAACGGTAACCGATATGGTTGATGAATCTGTACAGTGTTGATTCGCTGGAGACACAAGTCCAGTTGCTTTGACGAGATTGGATAAGTAAGCCATGGATGCTAATGCTGCACCGAGTATTGATTTTATATCGAGCCTTGAGCTTGCTGGTCTTGCGGCTGCTGTTGTACCAAGTTGAAGGCGACACTGGCTAGAAGTGCTTATTGGATAGTTCTATTGCAAAGGGCGCAGAAATAGCCATGCGAAAGTAAAAAGCGGCCATTGCAGTTCATCTCACATCTTGGCGGTGTATCAAGCCAGCTAGTGAGGCCAGCACTTATGACAATAGATTTCGAACAATGGCAGGTGAACCCTGGAAAAGGCCGGATTTGGAGCTCGATGCAATTCACCGTCGTTTCAGATAGAATAATTCGTGAGAGCCAATCATTCGATATTACCCTGATGACACAATACAAGTTTTTTCACACCCACTAGTACTGATGTCTTCGTCTAGGTATTAGATCTACATTACCTACAGTCAGACTAAACGTATGTTTCTAAGTTACTCGCTGAAGTGCTCAAAGCCCAAATCATAACGTAGAATTTCCCAGAACGCTGCCAAGCCCAACGCATGCTAATTTTCCAGAGCATTAAAGCTTCAACATCTCTCAAAAACTTTGTATAGACCTTTCAGGTTCGCCACTTCTGTCACACCTTTCAAAAGACCTTTCGTGGCAACCATTCTGGCCTTGAATTGCGGGAAGAGCACGTGCTCTAGCAGTCTCGCCATCTCCTCTGTCCTTTCTTCGATGCTAGCCCGGCCATATTCGTTGTCAGCTACCTCTTCATCCATCACTGGTCCAGGGGCTGGTAACTTCTCCGGCACATAGAAGCTAGCAAGCTCCCTCAGAAAAGTATGAAAACAGTTTTCTTCATTCGTCCAATCAACATATGGGCCAAGTCGCATGAGGAATCGTGGAAGTTTAGTCAAGCTTGGGGTGTAACCCTTCATTAACAGCGGTAAGCTGAGGAGCAACCCTTTTTCGCTGACATCGAAGTTGAAATACTCTACCAACATCGCTCGCCGATCAATGATCTGGTTTGTGACTATTTCGGGAATATCATCCCAGGGCACTCCCTCGTTCTCCGGCTTGTTTGTAGCTCTTTCATGCTTCGTGCCAATACTAATCAGAGACTTTATATCAAGTGGTGGCTCAAATTTCATAGCTCCAAAGTTGCCGAAATCCGTAAGACCCAGTTGGTAAAAATATTCATTGCAGATCATGCCATAATCCACGAGATATAGTTTGACACCACCTTGGATGGCGACAAGGCGCCGCTTAGGATCTACCAGACCGACATAGGTATGCGAGGCAAAAACCTCGGTAAGCCCTTGGTGCATGGCGTCACGGACTGAGGCGCGCAGACGCTTCACAGTGGTGAGGCAGCAGGTTATGGGCGTTCTGGAACAGGTAAGATAGGTGACTATTGGAGGGGTAGAAGTTGAGGTGTTACTGATGGAGGGTGGAAGCATCGATGTAATCTTGCGAAGCTGAGGATCCGTCCGCACGAGGTTATTCTCATAGGGCTTCGTAGGGGTGGGAAGACCGAGCCTCTGCGTGGATTTGCCGTGACCTGGTTGTGGACTATCTCTTTGAGTCTTAGATAGGGTTGCCGAGGGTACTTTGGCACTGGGCAGGAGGGATTGGGTCGTGAACGTTCGGCTTGTGTCAACTTGGGAGAGCTTAGTGGTGATCTCTGCGCAGATACTCTCAATAATCTCGTCTTCGTTGAGAAAATTAACTTCGCGCTTTGTCGGGTGCACGTTTACGTCAACACGCTGAGGGTCGATGTCAAGGCTGAGGTAGATGAAAGGGTGACCCCCTTTTGGGAGGAAAGCCGAGTATGACTGCTCTACTGCCTTCTTGATTGCCGAGGATTCCACAGAGCGATGATTGATGAAGAGAAGTATACAAGTCTTCTTGACGCTGTAGTTGGCATTACTCGTCCATCCAGAGGCCTTGAAACCCCATTGTTCATTACTGACTTCGAAATCGATTAGCTCGTTGGCGACGGCAGCGCCATGAATCTGGCGAATACTGTCGACTGTGCTCGCATTGGAAGGCGTAGCAAGACTCGTCGAAGGTTCTCCGTACTTCTTGCAGGAAAAGGCCACACCGTTGCAGTGGACCGCATAACGACCTACAACGTCAAGTATTTTGGTATATTCATCGCTGGGTGACCGGAACGCCTTTTGACGAGACAAGACATTATAGAAGAGATCCTCAACCTATTGCCATATCAGTAGAAAGTCTTGGTGCTTTTTCAATGGAGGCTACCTTAATCTGAGTACCACCACGGCCAGCACAGGCCTTTGGCTCTGCACTTTGGCCAGGCTTCGCTGGTGCCAACTTACCGCCTGCGTAATGAGCACGCCAGGCACAGCTTGAGTCTGCAGTCTTTGTCGTGATCTCAAGATGGGCGATATGACTGATACTAGCCAGTGCTTCCCCTCTAAAGCCATAGGTACCAATGGAGCTCAAGTCTTCAAAGGTTTTAAGTTTCGACGTCGTGAACCTCTCGCATAGAATGGGCAGGTCATCTCTCTGGATGGAGTCAGCTCATGAACGCTTTCACATCAAACCAGTCTACGGCGACCCCACTGACGTTGATGCCGTGTCCATTGTCAGTAATCTGCAGCAGCTTCAAGCCCCCATCTTTCACCACAATCTCCAGGGAAGTAGAGCCAGCATCGACAGCGTTCTCGATCAACTCTTTGAGAGCATGTACAGGTGCGACTATAATTTCACCAGCAGCGATCTTGTTCACGACATCTTGATCGAGAGCCTAGACTAATCCATCAGCTCCATTCCATTGCCTCCCCCGTTGCTTCTCTACCTTGATTCTTTTCGGAGTTTGTGGGTTAGGCTGAGAATCTTCAGCTTTTCTCTTGGTACCACGAAAAGTCTCTTGGTCCAACTCCATAGCCTCTTGCATAACGCTTATCGGGATACTTATTCTTTACATGTGAGGTGACCCTGAGCAAGACACTATCTTGTAGTACCGGACCTGACGGAAATGTTTTCATACTGGCGTACCTACAAATGGGACATTCAAATACTCATGCTGAGTTCATGAAGAACAGTGGTATTTACAATGACCAAGTCTCACTTAAAACTCGCTTTCAGTATACTTTAGTGACAATTTAGAGCAGATGATAGCTTACGATCAATGTTTCGACTTTCGAGTAGCGACATCTTGTAAATATCGCGCTTATAGCGCGTCAAGAAACTGCGGAGTACGGCTCCTCATTTATGTCTGGCTTAAAGTAGTATTGGTGCTAGTTGGTCATTCTATGTCTGACTGCAGACTTTGGAATCCCTGCAGAGCTCCACAATGAACCCACTCGCTTCTGGGTAGAACAGTATGGCCCGCCGATGATGTGCTTGTGGCCCCATGCGAGCTTTGGGTAGCCAAATAGCAGATGTCTTGGCTGGGGAGCATCTTCGCGGGAGACGAAGAGCTTGGGAAAAAGGACGATGATCACAGACCTTTGAACGGAGGACCGTCCTCGTCATGGTCTGCTAGGAAGCCAGCTACAAAATGGAGGAGGAGGCCCATAATGTACAGCATTTGCGCCCTGCTCCTCGTTTACGTTTTCATCAAGAACATCCCAACGGACCTGGGTCCCAGTCCGCGATTTCCCCCCAGTGCGCCAGACCTCCAAGGGGGCAAGCTTCATACAGATTCAAAAGATCCACCGACAAAGAAGCCGAGACGCCCTGCCACCCCTTCTGAGGCGGAGGATCATTATCACGATGGACCTATAAAATTCTATATGCTGGCTTCATCGCTGCATGGGATTGCGCGCCTAGGTGGTCAACATGAGCTCAACAAGAACATCTTGTTCGCAGCATCAAATCTGAAGAGCGCTTCCGAGATTATACCAATGGCATGTGAGATGGCAAGATGGGGAAGAAATGACGTTCATTTTGCGGTCATGGGACGGGACGATATAGATATAGCTGAGATTAGGAAAATTAATGGGGTGGAGGAGGATTGTAAGATTCATTGGCATGGTATGGAACAAAACGCCACTAAGGGAATTTCTGCTAAGTCGCGGTCGCAGATGCTCGTCCAGACTATTCTCGATGGAGCTCGGACTTTCGTATGGAAGTCAGTGTAACTGCGAGCATGGAACATATCCATACATTTGTACACCCCCAAGTAATCATTATCGATGACCCGAGCAGGGAAGACATGTTCTTCGTCTCGGCACTAAGAAGTAAAGCTATGGACATTGGGAGGGGCATCATCGAACTTCCGCCAGACGCCCTGGAAACTATGATGTGGCTGACTCGTTTGGACAGTGGCTCTCTTGCAGGTATATGAAGCCTTCAGCGGTGTGTGTTAACTCGTCGCTAATCATGTCTAGCATGGACCGCGACTTACGTCGATATCCTCATTCAAGCGCCGCCAGAGTCATCCGGTTCTCTAGTGCGGCTTTTGAAATCCATCGAGAATGCCGACTACTTTGGCATGCGACGGCCGCATTTGACAATTGAGCTCCCGACGGACATTGATCCTCCAACGTGGAGATACCTGGAAACTCTTGTCTGGCCACCGTTGGATTGGTCCGGAGCACCGCATGCTTCGCAGGTCTCATTGCGGCACCGCATAAAGCGTCGGACTTCGACGGAACATGAAGCCTCTGCCCGTCTCGTGGAGTCATTCTACCCAGTGAGGACCGGAAACTCCCATGTCCTCTTACTGTCGCCGCAGCTAGAACTTTCACCTCTTTACTACCACTATGTCATCTATAATCTGCTGGAATATAAATACTCCGCCTACGGGGCTTCCACCACCGCTTTTCCTAACCTTATGGGATTTAGCCTTGAGCTGCCCCCATATCATCTGAACGATACTGAGCCGCTCGAACCTCCTCTACTAGGGAAAAATCCCCTGAGAGACAAAGGAAAAGCGCTAGCGGGAGAGCGTACACCTTTCCTGTGGCAAGCTCCCAACGCCAACGCAGCGCTCTATTTTGGGGATAAGTGGATGGAGTTCCACTCTTTTCTCTCCGCTCGTATAACGAAACCACCGACATCCCGCCGAAAGGTCTTTAGCGAAAAGCACCCCTCCTGGCTTGAATTTCTACTCGAACTCATTCGTGCCCGCGGGTACTCGATGCTTTACCCCAACTTTCCTGCCGACGGTGACGCCATCGCCACCGTCCACCACGAGCTCTACCAAGTCCCGGAAGAGTATGGGCAGACTTCGAAGAAGCTTGATCTGCCAGCCCCTGATCTTGATCCCTTGGAACCAATCACAGCGGGAAATGAGAAGCGACTGCGCTCACCTCCGCCAAATACCGAACATAGCCTCTTAGCATCCGACCTCATATCTCTGCTCGCCAACAGTGGCGATCTCCCAGAAGTCTCCAAACTCCCCCTGCTTTCGTATAATGGCATCGAGATCAGCAATGAGGTCTCCCACGAAGCTGCAACAGTCTTTGCGGCGACTTATCGCAGTGAAATTGGTACATGCAGAAATATCGAAGAGACAACGCCTCGAGCAGTCAACGGTGCGCTCGATCTATTCTGCCATCTAGATGACATGTACGATCCCTTGAGACCTAATCAGCATCAATCCTATAACGCTCCAACGGAGAAGGAGCCACACGATATGGATATAATCCCCGCAGAGCACCATGCCAATGCGAAGCAGGAGTCTTCAGCCCATCTGGCGAGACAAGGAGGACAGTCCCAACCCGTAATACCAACACCAATGGTGAACCCCATCAATTTACCTCAGCAAGATGCCAGCGCAGAAGTGCAGAATGAATTTCAATTACAGATGCAGCGGCAGGCGAAAGCTAAGCAGGCTGAGAGTGGCGCTGCTCCTGCTGGCCTCCTTGCTGAGATGAATGAAGAATTGATACCTCTGGAGGCTCCAGTTGCGCCACCAGCGACGGCAATGGGTTCGCCAGATCCACCTTCGCATCCAGTGCCAGAGGTACAAGCAGAGGCACAGACGCAAGAACCGGTGCAGGGTCATGACGGCTTTACGAAACAACCTCCGCCCAAAACCATTGGAGATGCGACAGCAGAAGCAGTGCAGGAGAAGGGCAGCGGGTTATGAAGGCTTTTTCCTCTTCTGTCAGATAGAATTATGGGAAAGGCAACAGGCTTGGGAATCTGTAGCATCAGCCAGTCTTAGAAGGCGACTTCGTTCTGCTACGGTTGCGGTGGTGTTCGACGTAGATACGCGTTCTATTTCTCCTGTAGCTATCAATAATAAAACTTTATGTTCATGCCAAGTCTCTAAATGTAGATGAACGGGATAATACAAGGTCGTGTGTTATGCTCGCTATGACACATGCTTCTATCTCTAAAGTATTACATACAGCGCTGCTGGAGCTGCTCAAACGGTGCGACACCACTTCATTCCGCTAGTGCCGGATTCTATCATATTGTTAGTTGGTGTTTCACCTCTTATCAAATGGAATTACACATACCTTTCTCAGAATCACAAGCCCCTCCAGGTTGCTCGCTAGACTCAAATACTGCTCATCCTCCAACTCCGCCCTCTCGCCGTACGCCAAAAGCACAGGCGTACTTTGAGTCTGCCACCCTGTAATCGTCTTCGGCCGGCCGGCTTGTCCGACGACATCCACGGCTTGCCCCACCCTCACATTGATTTGCAAAGGCTTCAAGTCCTCGTCGAGGGTGACGAGAAATCTTGGATGAATGGCTGTAACAATGAAGTACAAAAGATAGTGATACTCGGCGAGGATGAAGTCCTTGGCATCGATCATGGCCACTAGAACGGTGAGTAGACCAGCCGTAGCGACGCGAGAAAGGATCTGGCGGTCAGTGTGGAATGGGTTGATGGACATGGTGCCTTTGCCCATGTGCAAAAGACCTTGTGCTATTCGTACCATGAACAAGGTGTTCTGGTCCCGATGATAGTAGCTAGCCAATTGTCTGAGCAGCTGTGCTAACCGTGCATTGTTGGTGCCGGCGCCCAGGAGACCCATGGCAAAGATCGAATTGATTGCCACATCGTTGTCATTGTCGTGGCTAAATCTCGATAACGTATCGTAGACCTTCATCTGTGGATTGCTGGGGCTGATGAGACCCATGGCGAGTGGGACCGCTTTCCGGATGTTGGCTTCACCGTAATGCATCAAATGGCCAAACTGTCGGAGGACCATTTCCTGGCCCACATCTTCGCCCATCGATATCAAGGACAGACCTAGAACGGCATACGTCTGGATCAGCTCGTCGCCCTTCTTGTCCTCACTCTTCTCTTCAATGTGATCGTTGCAGAGGTGGAGCAATTCCTGCAACTTCAGGACCGTTCCTGTGCCAGCCCACGCGCAGACTTCTGCAAGGACAGCTGCTGGCTTTGCCATTGGGTGATCAATCGCTTTTAGCGTCTCCAAAATGACCTCAACTTCTTCTTGTCGCCCAAAGAAGAGTAGAGCAAGGCCCAGGGACATAAAGCGTGTCCATTTGTCTTTCAGTTGCTTCTGTCGATCTTCGTCTAGCAGTGTTGTGATTATAGCTTCGCTGACACGGTCGTTCGACGATCCGACAAAGATGAGACCGAGAGATAACGCAGCCATAGCTGACAGCTGCATATCCAGGGATGTGTCCTCTACGATGGGCAGTAGTAGCTCCAGGAGGTCTTCTTTATTAGTACCGGCACTAGACAAGCCAAGACCCATTATTGATGCCATACGCATTGGTGTACTCTTTGCCCCAATGTTCTCCTCGGTACTGAGCAAAGCCATTGCTGGTTCTGAGTCCATCCGAACGCCGGAATTGAGGATACCGATTGCTAACAGTGCACCAGCTTTGATCTGGTTGTCGTCCGCATAAGTGTACTTATCGATCTGATCGAGGCCGTTTTCAATATCCCACCGCAACAGCATACCCAATGATGCTGTTGTCGATATCATGCCATCTTCTTTGGTTTTCCATACCCAGCTCGTCTTCTCACCTTCAGCCGCACCCAGCATCATCTTGTCGTTCCCAAAGCCAGCGTTGGTGAATGCATTAACGAAGGCGCTGGCAAGGTTATGCCTAGCTGAGTCTACATTGGTAAGACCTGCCGTTCGGGTACTTTCCAAATGACTTTTGTAGATGTCTTCCGGCATTTTCGGATCTAAGATATTCAACTCTTTAGCTAATGACTTGAAGTGGTCAGATAGCTTTGCGTTGCTGAGGCAGTCGACAAGATCTTGGTCTTCTTCGGCTTCTGATGGCGGTTCGAGCCAGATCTGCTGCCGCGCGACCAGAAGTGCCATTTGCTTCTTCAGCGCCAGATCTTCTGTTGAATCGAAGTCTTGGTGGATGAGGTCGAGGTCGTTAAGTCGGATCGCAAGTACCATTGCTTGCGGGAGCTTGTTGTATTGTTTATATATGTCGTGGGCGGTTCGTAGAAATTGCTGATCTTCGGGATATGTGAGAAGGTTGACCATGGAAACCATGTAGAGGCAGACTCTTGGATACGTGTTATCGTCCAGATACTGTTGTATCTCCTGTATTCTCTCCAGCTCGCTCAAGATGTCCACCGCATCAGCTTCGGCATTGTGGCTCAGGAAATAAGGCACAAGAACGTCTGACAGCTTGATTAGATCTTGCGCGTCTTCGTCATCCGTCATCCTCCGCTGGTAGTCCTGCCCTATTTCGAGTGCCAGATGTCGGACATATTCGTGACCCCATGCTCCTAGATCTTCTGAAGGTGCGAGCAGGCGATATTTTAGTGTGTCTAATTTCTCCTCGTCTCCTTGCGTCATCCCAAGCACTGATAAGACGTCGGCTAAAGCATCCTTCTCTTTGCCGGTAGGCCATCTTTCATAAGTCTTAGTGAGTTCTTCGTAATGCGGCCGGAGAAATTTCAGAGGCTTCGGTACTGCGGTCATGGAAGATGTCGAGGTTTTGATGAAATCTTTAATAGCGTCAATTGCGGGAATATAAAGACTTCTGTCTGATTCCTAGGCGTACATACTGGTGAGTAAGCTGCAAGAGATCAAGATGCCGCTTTGAAAGACATACATGTAAACGGGCTACCAGCATCTCCAGCTCATTCTTGAGATTTTGATCTTCCTCGTTTAATTCTTCTGCGGCGACGGTCAGTAAATGCCCAGCGCGATAGGTCCGAGATATTGTATGCCTTCCTGGGGCTCCTCCCCCTTCGTTCCGTTCACTATCGGCTTTCCATCCTTGTCCTTTTTGGCTTCATCCCCCTGCTTTGGGCTATCGTGAGGCTTATCCTCTGTGGCCTTGCCTTTTCCCTTCTCTGCTGCAGTGGGCGCTCCGTTCTCCTTGGTCATGGTCGTCGCCGGTCAATGAGGCTCGTGGAGAGCTTGCTTACTGAGGCTCGGGCAGGAGGGTGCCTGACGAGCTAAGTCTCCCAATACCTGCTAAGCGATCTACAGCTTTTCGAAGGATTGTGAATGGACGGTAGATGATATTGGTGTCGAGTGGAGCTTAGATGCGTATGAAATGCACCGAAGGCGCGTGCTCTAGAGGCAAGTTCACAAGCTTGCTACGGGCAGGACTCGATAGCCTAACCCTAACCCTACAACAGTCTATCAGTCAATGGCTATTGCGAAGAAATCCGAAAAATCCAACACTCTACAGCCCACTACTATACTCATCATGAAGCTCGACACAAAGGCTCTACGCTATCTCACGCCCGAGGACTGGCGGGTCCTCACCGCCGTAAGATCATCCATACCCTTACCTCTTCCATGAAGACTAACGGCTGACCAGACCCCCCTAGGTGGAAATGGGTAGCAAAAACCACGAAATAGTACCCACACCACTAATCGTCCAACTCTCCGGTCTGCGAGGAGGAAGTGGTGTTCACAAAAGCATCTCAATCCTCGCAAAAGCGAACCTGATAGCTCGAATGAAAAACGCAAAATGTACTCAATGCGCCCATCCCACCCTTCCCACTTTCCGTCTTTCATGCTAACACTCCGCTATCTAGATGACGGATACCGCCTCACCTACGGCGGTCTCGACTACCTCGCCCTCCACACCAACCTCAAGCGATCCATCCTCTACAGCACAGGCAATTGCATCGGCGTGGGCAAGGAATCCGACATCTACGTCTGCGCTTCCCCAAGCGGTACCCAACTCATCGTGAAAATCCACCGCCTCGGCCGCATCTCCTTCCGCAGCATAAAAAACAACCGCGACTACCTGAGACATCGAACGAGCGCGAGCTGGATGTACATGTCCCGCCTCTCCGCACTCAAAGAATTCAGCTTCATGAAGGTTCTACGGGAAAACGGATTCAGAGTGCCGGAGCCCGTGGCGCAGAGCAGACATACGGTGGTTATGGAGTTGGTGGATGCGTTTCCGCTGAGGCAGATTCAAAGCGTGCCTGATCCGGCGGGGTTGTATGCCGAGCTCATCAGCATTGTATTGAGGTTGGCGCGGTTCGGGCTGATCCATGGGGATTTCAACGAGTTCAATATATTGATACGGGAAGACGAGGCAAAGTCTCCTGAGCCGCCACGGTCAGAAACGCCTGCGATGGAAGCAAGGGCAGACGAGCCAATTCAAGAGCCTCGACCCCAAGATCCCCAGAGACAGGCTGTACCGAATCCGTCTATAAACCTTACGCCAGTAATCATCGACTTCCCCCAGATGGTATCCATTGACCATGTCAATGCAGAAATGTATTTCGATCGAGACATCAATTGCGTCAAGCGCTTCTTCGAGCGTCGTTTCAACTTTGTGAGTAGTGAGCCAGGACCGTTCTTTGCAGAGGCAAGAAAACTTGCTGGAGGCAAGGACAATAAGCGATTGGATGTCGAAGTTGAGGCATCGGGCTTCTCCAAGAAAATGGCGAAGGAGCTCGAAAAGTACATGCAAATTGTCGGTGTCGATGAAGATGGGCCTCCAGGTGGCGAGGGTCGCACTTCAGAAGATGAATCAGATAATTCCGAAGACTCCAACCACGAAGCCGACGACCCTGACGAGGATACTGAGAATGCAACTGAAGCCAACAAAATCTGCTAAATACTTCTGGGCCATACCCTTTGTGGCAAGCCTTTGTCAGTCCTTAGATGCGACAGGCGAGAAATGATTGAGAGGTCACAATGTATGATGTGCGTAGGTGTTCTAAAGCAAAGGAGCCAGTATATTGATACCATCTCTAATCTATGTATTGTAGAAGCTGAAGCAAGGAGAGCTCCGCCTATCAGAGTCAAAATGCTACCCGCCGAGTTCTTAGACTGCCTGCTTGTCCGAGTCATCCCAAAATGACGCCCCGAAGGATATGCCGCTGAAATGCGTCAAGCAAACCACCCATCATGAACCTGTTTTTCTTGAGACCGTCGAGCGTATATTGCGCGCTATGGTCGAAACATAGCAGAGAATGCTGGGATCGATGAACATGCTCCACCTGAATGCAGGGTGTAAGTCATTATTGTGTCGTAAAAATGATATTGACAAGAAAGACAGTATCAGGTCCGAGGCGAAGGCGAGCCTTTGACAAATTAGGAGGCAGAAAAAGGAAGTCATGTCCAAATTAGCTGTGGACGAACGAAGCCTATAGCTTGGACTTGGTCGGCGATAAGGCTACATCACCTGCATAGCTCTTGCGAGACTTGGATTTGGCTACCAATGTCTCCTCATCCGAGGCATTGGATGACTCGGCATCTGGCGTGCTATCCTCAAGCTTTTCAGCAGCTGCCTTCTTAGCTGCTGCAGTGGCACTGGGGCTCTCGATCTTGATGTGGGTAGCATGACGTGCTGGCGCTAGGGCAGCATTGACATCAGACTTCATGGTGGAGGTTGGGGGCAAATCATGGGTATAGTATCCGTTGTTAAGAACAGACTGTGGGTAGACAGTATACCTTATGAATGTCAGCATTTCTTCAGCATATGTGGACAGGCTAAATATCACTCACGGCGGGGAAATTGACGAAGCCTGCGACTGAGTACTCCATGGCATGGCAGAGCTTGGCACACGCGCTTGATTTGGACTATAGTAAGAAGTTGAAGCCGAAACAGGTGAATAGAATCGTCTCCACGGAGAATTTGGGCCATAGACGACTTCGTTGTACTCATTGGTCTTGAATTGCCGCTTCTCCGCCGTGAATGTCTTCAGCTTCTTTTGCTCCTCGGTGTCGGCATAGCGGAGCTGGAGCGTTGTGGCTATCTTGCCTTCGCCAATCGTCTTATTGTTGAAGGCATCGATGATCTGCTGGCAAATCTCAGGAGTACGGAATCTAGTCTTCGAGTCAGGAATGCTGATAGGATCCGTATGGTTTCCTGCCGTACCTGGCAAAGCCAACCCCACGGCTGATTCCGTTACCGTCTTTCAAGATCTTAGACGATGTAGGCTTATACTCTGGATATGTTTCCTTCGGGAAGACTTCCTGGATGAGAGCTTCTAATCCCTGGATGTTTGCAAGTCAGCATTGGAAGCTCCGAGAAGCCCAAGGATGATATGGACTTACCGCCTCGACCATGAGCCTAGGCAGGTTCGAAACGTAAAGATTCGTGTTGTTCTCGTCACTCAAGGCCTTGAGACGCTGGTTGTGCGATTCCTGATGAATCTGTGAGGACTGGCACCAGGCACATTCATAATGGATCGATACCTTTGCAAATTTTGCCTCATACCCCAGGAAGTAGAAGGCACGGATGCAATTCTCCGCGTCATCATAATTGTGGTACATGATGAAACCATACCTGCCAGCAGAATCAACAACGTCATGTGGATTTTGCATACAGGAGAACAGTCCTGGAAATTACAAACCCTTTGCAAGCATTGGTCGACATCTCAATGATAGCCTTCTGGCTGGCAATGGCTCCAAATCGTCTTCCGTAACCTTCGAGCATCGCATCGGTGGTGTTTGGCTGAAGACCACGGATATAGACGTTGGTCGTTCCGTTACGATTGTCCAGGATCTTGTCAAGGCTTCCACGGCCGCCGTCTTGTCCGCTATGGATAGCCGGAACTGGTGCTGGGATAGCTGGTGCTTGCTGGGTCAATGCCCAGAAATCTTTGACGACATATTCGCCATTTGGAGCCTTGGCGAACTGAAATTGGGTCTGCATAGGAGAAGGTGTTGTGTTCCAGGTACTCGGCGACTGACCCGAGATCATAACCGATTGCTGATAAGCATCGAGAGGTGTCTGGGGACTCTGCTCCTCATTCGAGGACCATGAGCTACGACGAGGGCCAATAAGCTCGGGAATCTGCTGTATGCCTTGAGGAGGCACCCAGGCATTGTTGCGGGGCGTATGTGGTCCATTCGAGATTCCTGCTTGAGCCATCCCTTGATAAGCTGCTTGCTGGTACTGTGAAGGCTGAGTGGTAGCCACATTGTAAGCATTGGGATGCGGATAATAGTTGCCCTGAACATTGTTGTTCGAGCCAGAGTACATGAATGTACCGTCCGGGAGCTGCATAAGCTGAAGACCGCCGGTCTGTGTGCCCATGATGTTGCTCACGTTGACGTCGTTCATAGGGGCAACGCCTGCCTTGGCTTGGCTCATCATGTGTGCATTGCGAAGGTTGATGTTGCCAAAGCTGTCTGCGAGGCCGTCGACTGCAGTGTTGTTATGCTCATGATGGATGTCCGAAGTCTGCATCTGATGGTACATCTGGCTTGGATGAACTGTTTGGCTCGGAAGCGTTGCTGACATGTTTCCGTAGAGATTGCCTATATGCAAAACGACGAATAAGCCCTGAACATCAGATAGACGAAAGCTGGAGACAGCCACGATGAGCGAGGCAATGCAATGTCACCAAGCAGAAGAGTACAATCCGTGATATACAGCACGAGACATGGGAATGATGATACGTCTATGGCTTGAAGAGGACAAAGATGACAAGAGCAGCCGATCAGCTCATGATAAGGCGTGTAATGCATGACGAGTTCAGATGAAAAGCGAGGAACAAAGCATTCTCTAAACGTACGAGACATGTTGTTCTGCATTGCTGGAATATTAGCTCTGACTTTGTATTCCTGCTCTTCTGAGGCCTACAATAAGGTTCCTTGTCAGCATGAACCGAGGCGTTGTCGAGTGCTGAACACTTACAGCAATGGCGTGGAGATGTTCCTGGTACAGTGGAGCAAATGGTGAACTAGGAGCTGTCAGAGAACCTTGTGAAGCAGGCAAAAGCTGTTGGAGTGAAGCAGAGAAGGTTAGATGATCTCACGGAGAAGGATGTTTGATGATGGCAGAGATGAGTAGCAAGCTCAATACGATGTGAGCAATTGGTACGTTGTATACAGAGAGGATGAGCAAGCAATTTGCCAATAATCTTGACTATGTGCAAGGAGCTGTAGCGGATGATGAGGGAGAAAGAGTTGAGAGGATGTGGAGATGTTGGGAGAACAAAAGAAAGGGAGTGAGAATGGGGTCGAAGTAAACATTTCCTAGCCAAGAAGTTCCCGTCATGGCAGTGACATTGCTCGAGGAAGGCCTAAGCAGTCACTCCTGCTTCAATTACTTCACCCCAGCTATTCTCTGATGTCTGAGATGAGAAAGAACTGTCCATGTTGTATCTCAATTCGTTGCTACGCTACCTGGCTGACCACTGTAATCGTCATTGGCGTCATTACGAGACGCTACCTCAAGAACAGATCGTTCAGAGAATTCAAACCCTCTGCATATGGTTCACAGATTTCATCCCCCAGCTCGAGCGAAATCTCTGCGACTTGCATGGGCCAGCATGCGTGCCTGATGTGTTCGGCCCCGGTATTGAGAGCATAGCTCTCTGAGCCAATATCCCTGAGCTCGTCGATTTTGCTCTGGGCATAAAGATCAAGCTAGCGAGACGCCTGCAGGGTTGAGCCTCACCTGCAAGACATCCCCCGAACTCAATCTTCCACGATGGACTTGTTAAATTTAGCTCATACGTTCACATTGTTGCAGACTGATCCGCCCAAAAGCCAGATTGTTCTCCGCTACAAGTCTCGGTTCCGTATTCACGAATTCACCATATCCCATCACAACTATGATCAAGCGGACAGCACATCTCGTATCAGTAACGCTTTTGTCAGTCTCCGTTCACCAACGACCAGGCCGATGAAGTTGCTGGAGAGCCATGTCCGACTATCCCTTGCGCCAAGGCCGATGGCTATAGCGCTGACGTTCCAATTACCTTTTCCTGTCGGTCTCAACGGTTTCCCCACACCAACTGGGGTCAAGCCCGGGGTGTAGGAGGGGACAGTGGCAGCGGAGGCTACGGAGTCGGCTCCTACACCGTCCAATGAGTATGGCGCTGCAACTGTACCCCAGGACATGGCCCTAGCTCTTTCGAAAGAAATTTCTGGCGACTCTTTTCACTTCAGTGCAGAGCTTCTCCCGTAATCCACGTCAATCCAGCTTACTGGGTTCATGATAGACTTTCATGCAACTGTTGTCGAATACTTCAGCCTTTGCTCCGAGCGGTGTGAACGCAGGAAAGGCAATGCTTTGTCCCTGTATATGATCAATCACATTGCGGCTTCATCAACGACCAGGTAGTCATACCTTTGATTTCCCTCCACAGTTGAAAAGGAGATCAGAGATGGTATGCAGGGTTTCTTGCATGATCTCCCTTGCTGCGGGAGGTGAATCGCCCTCCTGCATGCTCTGAGTCCACCAATCGACAGGCGTTCCACCAGCGCGTGAAGCTCGGCCAAATCGCGTCCGCAACCTCTATCTCGATCTTGGTCCTGAATACTCCATGTGTGGCTGTATCAGTTGTTGCAGTATGGATTGGACCCCTATCTTACAGATTTCCACGCGAACGTTGCTTCCATTGCTGTGTACCGCCAATCGAAGATATATTGTTAAAAAGATAAAAACACGCTATGCTAAGTTGTTTAAGACATCCACTTCTCAACAAGTATTGTTGAATCTATGAACATCCTAGACACCAAGAACAAATCCCGATCTATGCTTGCCATACAGTCATCGAAGGAATTCTCATATCATTGCCATAATTACTAGCCTTCGATGCCCACGACCAAACCTGCTCTTACGACCAGACATCCTCCTGGTACTGGTTGCTACTCCTCATGTTCTTCACAATCTCCTCTCCCTTCTCTGCACTCAATCCTCTCTGCTCGCTAATAATCTTGCTCAAAATGATGCTGACCTCTCGAGCCATATTTGATGCATCCCCACACACGTAGAAGTTGGCTTTCTCTTTCTCAAGCATTTCGTTGACGAGAGTGGCATTTTCTTGTAATCGATGCTGAACGTAGACCTTCTGTTTTTGGTCACGAGAGAATGCCGTGATGAGGGTAAAGCTGTCACCAAGAGCATTCTTGTAGTGCTGTGATACAGTCAGCCAGTGCAACAAGACGGATGAGGGTGTGACTTGCCTCCCACTCCCCCTTGTATAGGAAATCCTCTGAGGATCTCCTGCATCCGTAGAACAAGATCGTCTGCCCAACGTTCTCACCCGCTTCCTTCTGGGCGGCTCGTTCTTGAATGAAGCCGCGGAAGGGCGCAACGCCCGAACCTGGGCCAACCATGATGATTGGCTTCGAAGGGTCCGACGGAAGCTTGAAGTTTGAATGGCGAACGTGGATAGGGACGTGGATGCCGTCGTACTTGTTTCTTGGACCGGTGATTTCGTACGTTAAGCCGTGAGGATCGGGATGTGGGTCGCCGTGCTGTTTCTGCTTCAGAGCTAGAAGGTAGTTTGTCGTGACACCCTTGACGATGTTATCACTGCCGGGCACGCGAATCTCTTCCACCACTGCGGTGATGGATATCTTGTCTTTCTGGACGAGCGAAGAGGATGAGATGGAGTAATAACGTGGTTGGATCTTGTGGATGCCTTCGATAAGAATAGAGAAGGGAATGCTTGTCCATTTGGTGTTGCATTCTATCCGTTCGAGGACTTGTGCGATGTTGAGGTATTCGCTAGAGATCTTGTCTTGGAAATAATCCTTATCGCTGCCTAGCCTGGTCATCTCTGCTTTTGACCTGTCGTTCGGTGCAAACGAGGCCAATGATGCAACAAATTGACGAGAGACCGGACCACAGATTTCCATATGATAGCGAATGGCCGCATCGTACGTCGTTGGAGTAGGGAATGGCACTTTGGCGGTAGGATCGAGACCTTTGACGCTTATAACGCCATGACGCTTCTCTGAAAGACCGAGGATGTTGACGAAGCGGTCGACTTCTTTTCCAGCATTTGTAGGCCAGACAGCTATATGATCACCAGTCTGGTAACTAAGGTTTGAGCCTTTGATGTCAATTTCCATATGCAAGCAGTTCCTGTCCTTAACGGTGAATACCTCCCGTGATTCTGCAATCGGCGCGATGTATGGGTTGTGCGAGTTGTAAGGCCCTCTCTGAGCGCCTTCGAGGTGGTTCTTGTTCGGCTCGCCAAGATAGACCTCAGTAGCGTTTGCGTCCAGGTCCTCTCTTTCTGTGATGCTAAATACGGGTTCGTAGACAGCTTCTCGCTCCTCAAGACCCAGCTTCTCCGACAGTTCCGTCCACATTGGTTCCTTCCAGGCTAAGAAGTCCTCCTCCATTGTACCCGCCCCGTCATCTCCCTCTCCCGGGCTGCCGATCCGTGAAGCACCAAGCTTGATGAATGCATCGTTGACTCGGCGGACCATGGAGTTGTAGTGTTCGTACGTGTTATTTCCCAGTCCAAACGCGACAAATTTCAAATTCTCGAGCGGCTTCTCATCCACACCGCCCCCATTACTGAAAGACACATCCTGACCAGTAACAAACTCGTAGAAATCCACAGCATTGTCGGTTGGCTCACCTTCGCCGTATGTAGCAAGCACGAACATTGCCAGCTTATCATCGGGAAAGGTATCAAGGTTCTCGTAGTCGTAGTCTTCAAGATCGGCTGTCATCGTCTTCAGCCCATATCTTGAAGATCCTTCTTTTGATAGCCGCGAAGCATAATCCTCTGCAGTGCCGGTTTGCGATCCGTAAAAGACTACACAATTTTTCTCCGACTCATCCATCTTCTCCAAGATGTTCCTTGTCTTTCCTGACTTCGCCCCATTTGCTAACGAGAACGATCCTGCGTATGGATCTTTCACTATGCCCCAATATGTGCCCTTGGTAAAATATGCCACAGTACCGGCCACAAGGATTCCGAGGACAATGAGATCAAGTGTATCCAGTTGCGCCATCCTCAGTCTCTCTCTACAAATCTCCCAACAAGGTGTCACAATCGAGAGAGAGCAGAGCGGCGCTACCAGAAAAGCGGTATGTGGGAAGCTCTGGAAGACTGTCTTCAATGAACCCGACGACTTAGGCAATGTTCAACGGTGTTTATAGGGTATTGCCTGAGGGTTCGATAATATGAATCTAGCTACGGACTGATGAGTTTGCTGCGAATACAGAAGCTGAGTTACTAGTAGGAGATGCTGTTGAGAAGCGAAGATGAGACAAGTAAGTAATCACGAGAAGGAGAAGATTGAATTCTAGAAATCCATGCTTACAGTTGAAGGTGTCATACAAATGCTAGGGTTTCGGTAGATCTCGGAATAATGATCCTCCAGCCTACCTATTGCTATTCTCCTTTATTTTAGGCAATTTCCTTCGAAGGTATCTGATTAGACATAATTCTACTTCATTCACAAACGATCATTCAAGGAACGAGTCTCGAAGCATGGAGCTGGACTTCCAATCCGCCAACGATGATAGCGGTACGCCGCTGTAAAGAGGTGCCAATCGCCCCTGAGCGCTTATCGATATAAAATAGGTCCCAGATTGGATAAAGCAGAACTAAGTAACCGAGGCCGCCAAGGCTCCCATAGGATAAGTTCTTAGCGTAGAGCTAGGCAAAGAGCCCGAATCCCTGGTACCTATGCGTCCCTGGTACCTATTTTGCTATGATGCATGATCTACCCGATTGTTTCGTGTGAGAAGGGTCGGTAACGCTATCCAATCGATAAAGAGGTGATTGGCATCCCTTCTTCTACCATATCATACAATAAGCCGTCGTGGAAAGATAGATATAGCTACGGAGTACTTCGTAAACCACTGTTTTTCGTCCGCGCTGCGCCCTTCCTCGCAGCCAGTCCTACGTACCCGACGAAACTTCGACCAACTTCGACATGTTAAGGGATACCGAGGAATCAGACAGGGGCAAGCGGGATAAGTCGATGGAGGCATTATGACTGTGACTTTGCAAGCTGCAACATGTGTGAGTATCCAAAACTCTCGCCAGTCAAGGCGTCCCCAAGGGAGACCAAATGGTACTGAGGATCATTGCAGCTGGACCTCAAGCGATGAATGGGCGACATGCCCTAGTAACTAGCCAAAACCCTGCTGCCTCCTCTCATGCTGGCCCGAATCAGCAAGACGGTAATAGTACCGATCAGTCTCGAAGCCATGTTCGCGACCTCTCCGGGTCTCGTGGTCGAGGCCCGGCGCTCCCAAACATTGCCGTATCCAATATGCAGGCTCCGCAAGCTAATACTTCAATAACTCCGAGGTCCCAGTCGTCAGCTGGCGTAGGGCGCTCACCCGCAGGTCTCAATGGCACGCTCGAAAGAAGACCGTCCGCAACCCATAATCACTTTCGCCAGCCATCAAGGGCTCATAGCAACTATCCACAATCTCGCAACGCAATCTTCGTTGCTTCACCGGCGACCAGCCCCCTCAGTCCAGAGACCCCTGGCTCTGCGATCACCGATGGAAGCCTGCCCGATTTTTCCATCAATACGATGGTCCGTCGTCAAGCTTCAGTACGGTACCCAGGTGACTCGCCGATCTCTACAGTGAATGGGTCAACACAAGTCTCCTCGTCATCAGCGATAATGAATGTGGATCGTGAATCTGGAGATATAAATGAAGGGACATTGGCACAGAAGCGCGCCGAACGAACACAGAACGGGAAATCTCGAAATGGACACAGTCACCATCGCTCGCAGTCGAGACACCATCACGAGCAGAAGTCTGTCGGCGAATACGCCCTTCATCATCTTTTCAACAGGGTTAGTCACATCTTCTACCATCCACATGGATACTCTGACAGACCGACAGTTCGTTGTGCGGGCTGATCAGAAGATTGAAAACTGCGTAAATCCGGCTCCCGACATGGTGACCCTTGACAGGTTCTGCGGGGCGGGCGTCGATGTGGAGCTAGATCAGTTGATTTCAGCTCTCGCTCACATAAACAGGCAAAAGCCCAAGCCATTAGTTGATACCATGATGTTGTGGCGTAGGGCTAAAGGCGAAGAAGTCGTCAAGGCGAAGGAATTCCGTAATGTAGGCTTGACAGGTCTTATAGTTCGTCAACGCTGACCAATTATAGAATTCTTCATCAAATCCAACTCCCAAAGATATCAGTAGGCCTACCACAGAAGCCTCTTACAACTTGTACCCAGATGGTAGACAACATGGCAATGTCGGCGACATTCCATTGTATTCGCCGCCAACCTCTCTTGATGATTCAGTGCATCGAGCCGAGATGTGTTCTGCAGTCTCGATTTATCTCCTTTGCAGGGTATTGATTGAAGTTTATAACAAATCGGATGTGGCTGCCCTTAACCCTGAATTGGCCAAGAAGATTGAGGAGATCATATTCAGTCAATTGAGGAGTATGGAGCCAGAAAAGGATTTCCAGCCTTATCCCTTTCGATATGCCAATTGGAAGATCTACGGCCAGCTTCTTGGAGTCATGAGTAGTGCTAACTTCAAGACTGTCACCCAACGTTTCATCAATGAATTAGCATTCTATCAACAGGATTCAAATGTTAAGGGTGGCGCGACAAGCCTCATCGATGCTAAGGCTGAACTCTTGATCAATTCCATGCGACATATCCATATCCGGCCACTGCCAGACGGGTCCTGGAAGGAATCGTGTGATTTTCTCTTCAGGGTAGGAGAGTTCTTTGCCGACTCGCATGGAATACAGATCAAGCATGCCTATTGTCAGGTTCTCGAGGATTTGGTTATGCCGGTTGCGGCCAAATGGATACCAGCTGTCAATACACAAAAATGGAAAGACTTTCTGAATATGGTCAATTGCCGAGTAGCGCAAATGATAGTCAAGCCTAAACACTGGAAAGAAGCATATCGTCTCACTATTGTACTTCTCTGTGCATCACCGACGGAATATTTCGCCTCGCAATGGCATTCGCAAGCGACCTCTCTACAAGCCAAGCTGAAGGATCGAGCTCACTCGCGGGAAACTGCTCTACAGGCTATCTGTCGGCTAGTGTGGACGTATCTTTACCGTCTTAACGAACCGTCAGTTTCTGTAATACGAAAGCTCGAAGATGTAATGAAGGTAGTCCTCCCCTCGGGGAAGAAATCATACTTGTCAAATGATCCTTTGTTTTCTGAGCCCATAATCGAGCTCATCCGGATCATTGGCAGTGGTCATCGAGAATTCTGTTTCAGACACATCATTTTTCCACTGATAAATTCCGATCTATTTGCCCCAGGTAAGGATACAAAAGTTGAACAACTTGAACCTGAGAAGATCGTCATTGGAATCAGGGCCTTCTTGAAGATCATGGCGGATCAAGAGAACACGGAACAGGGCTTTCCACCGTTCCCACGCTTTAATGGAGGCGGCCTTGCCATGGATTCTCGTACAGTGCCTGGCGCACTATATACGTCCCAGCCCTTGGGGGGACCTACTTCATTACCCGAATTTGACAACAACCAGCTATCGCGGCCTGTAAATACGTCCAATTTCGACGCCATAGCAAAGGAATTCTACAACCGGTTTTGCGAGATCCTGGGCAGAATTACGCTCATTTGTGACAACGCAATTGGAGGACAAGCCGTACTAGATGAAAAGTTCGGTGGAGGCACCCCTAAAACACCACTAACTGCGAGTTTTCCTTTCAGTCGCGGGGACGAACATGCGGGATTAGTAGAGCATAGGCAGGGATTTTACGAGCTTTTCCACACAGCGGTGCAAGCGTTGCCACGATGCCTGTCACAGCACATTCAACTCAAACCCTTGATTAATCTTTTATGCACCGGCACCGCCCATGTGCAAAACAATATCGCTATTTCATCAGCGATTTCACTCAGGTCCATAGCGCGGCAGGGACTTGCGCAGCCCGTTACCATGGGCTTCGCAAGATTCATCTTCAGTTTTGATGCTCGTTATTCAACGATGTCGGATGACGGCCTCCTGGGTCCGGGGCATATTGAGAGTACTCTAAGGCTATACGTCGAATTGCTCCAAATCTGGATCGAGGAGATTACGAGGAAGAGCAGAGATGCTGCAATAGAGAAATATGGAGACAGCCCATCCGCACACCGTGGCCTTCAGCTAGATCTTACAAGCGTGGAAGTGCTCGTTGAAGAGGTCGAGTCTCATGGTGTATTTTTCCTTTGCTCACAATCTAAAGTGGTGAGGTCGTATGCCATTAAAGTCCTCAAGATTGTTACAGAATTTGACACAGCGCTTGGAAGGGTCAATCCACGAATCATCCAAATTCTGGAGGGAGACTCTCAGAGAGTCATGGACAGTAATGATGAGCAACTCACTGTCGCAGAGAGGAGTCGATTGCAAAAGGGGAAGCGGAGAAAAGCAGCAACAAGTACTCTGATCGAGCTTTGTGGAAGTGACGTGCCTCATGAGTCAACATTGTGGTCAAAATTGTTTCCTAGAATTGTTCGTCTGAGCTACGAGCTTTGCAATACTGCGGTCACACTAGGGCGCGAGATCGTATGTACACGCTTGCTACATATGCAAGAGAGCATCATTCGATTGTCTTCTGATGTGCGTGGGATGTCGCATTCTGGAGTAGACCACGGTACGCCGCACACCTTGGATCGCCATGGGACACAATCGTCGCAAATAATCATCGAGCAATGGAAACTTTATCTTGTTATGGCCTGCACTACAATGACGATTCCTGGTGCTCAGACGCAAAGCCAGCTTGATAAGACGCCGCACGCCCGCAAAATCTCCAGAGGTATTCAGCAGGGACTTGACAAGATCAGCTCTGCTCGGCAGCTTTTTGCATACATAATTCCCCTTCTGTCGGCGGCTCAGAGCTCTATTCGCGACGCCATCGTGATTGCTCTAGGCTCTATAAACATCAACCTTTATAGGACGCTTCTAGAGTCACTACAGTATGCAGTTACAACATGTAAAGAGGAAGCAAAGCAACGTATAGGTATCCAACATCAGCGTAATGGGAGTAATCCACGCAGGAACCCGAGTACAGACCGTCTCAGAGCAGAAGTCACCCATGTCTACAAATTGACTGCCCGCTTCTTGCATGAGTCAGTGGTCCTGCAGGATGATTGGATATTGAATAATCTATGCACCTACACAAAAGACCTCATGATCTTCTTGAATGATGCTAATATTCAGAATGACTGGGAATGCCAAAAGTTAAGGCTTCAGTATTGTGGACTGATGGAGGAACTCTTCGACAGCATCAACCGCGTATCCGATCCTTCTCGATACATATCATTTGACTCAAGGAGATCTGCTTTTGCCCTCATGGAAGATTGGTGTGGATACTCTCCACATCAAGCCAGGATAGATCAGCGAGAACAGAACTGGCAGTACGCCTTTGAGCAGCATCAGCAAGCCGGAGAAAGAACGAACTTTACGGTGGCAATGGAGATTGAGAAGAAAAACCTCAGAACAGCTGCCCTTAGCGCCATGGCCGCTTTATGTGTAAGGGTTGAATCGAATCGTTACTTTGACTTTGTACTCACACTCCTTTAGGCTGGGCCCATCAAGGTGAATATGGACCGCGCAGAGAGTCGGTCCTTCGATGTCCGCCGCATGCTCTCATGGATCAATCAGATCTTCGGGACTCCAAGTGACAGAAATCACGCCATTGGACGTCGGGCTCTTTACAACCTGATTACACATAATCGAGATTCCCCGTACTTACTAGAGTGCTCTATAGAGAGTTTGTATCTGGTAGATCCATCAAGGGCGTTGGAGAGTTACTTTGAAGTCGTGACCAGGGTCTTGACCGAGCAAGTGAACTATCCGTTAGCATTCTGGAGGGTACTGGCCGCAGTATTGTTTACCCTAGGCAATAAGAAGAGCGAAATCAGAACGAAGTCGGCGAAACTCGTGCGACTTCTCGAACAGCGTCAAAAAAGAAATTCAAAAATCCAGGATTTCGATATCAGCATATCGGACCAAACAACGGCGGTCTACAAGCTAGCACAATTCGAGATCTCAAAGCGGCTGGCGGCGCAGCATACCGAGCTCGCCTTCTTCGTCTTTTCCCAATTCTCATTCCACTTCAAAAAAATGCCTTCCGATAGCCAGCGTAACATGGTGGCAGCCATTCTCCCTTGGATTCAAGTGATAGAATTGCAAGTGGAGCCCAATGGGCGTCCAACTGCCCAGTCATATATGCTACTGGCAAATCTAATGGAGATCACGATCACAGTCAGTGGTGGACTGCATAACGAGATACAAGCACTTTGGCAAGCGCTTGCTACTGGACCACATGCAGGCAACGTGCAGCTCATCTTGGACTTCGTGATATCCCTGTGCCTGGACAGACGAGAGCAAAGTTTTGTGGCCTATGCTAAGCAAATCATTGTATACTTATCCAGCACAGTAGCCGGGCAGAAAGTGGTCGAGTTTCTGCTCTTGCAAATAACTTCAAGGAACATGGTACAGAAGCAGCAAGAACCTAAAGTCCTACCACCACCAGACAAGCTAGGTCTACCGTACGTAGCGGATCTTTCTCTAGCGTTGCCCATAGGCACCAAACAGGTCAGTAATGGATTACCCTTTCGTCGCCCGCTTGCTGAGATTTTGTAGCACGGATTTTCTTTAGGGCAGCTCTCTATGATCTTCTTAGTGGACCTGATGGTTTCGCCGATGAAGCTTAACAAAGAGAGCGTGCCGCTCCTTTTGCAGGTAGTGATCGTGCTTTGGGATCATTATACCTCGCTAGTGCAAGAGCAGTCTCGCGAAATGCTGGTCCACTTAATTCACGAGCTCGTAATCACTAAGATTGAGGACGACAGTACTACGCCCAATAAGTCAACGATTGAAAGCTTCGTTGAGTCTGTCAGACAGCATGAATCGCATGTGGTGTGGACGTACGATGAGTTGAATGGCAAGGAGGTACAGGATGACAGCAAAATCCCGGCGTCGGCGGATATTCAGGACGATAATCGAATTCCAGCATCGATGTCTTATGTAACCTCCCAAGTCATCGATCTCTTCTCTATTGCATACCCTCAGATCCAGGAACAGTGGGCTAAGATCTGTCTGAGCTGGGCTACGAGCTGCCCCGTTCGACACATCGCGTGTAGGTCTCTTCAGGTTTTCCGTTGCATACTAACGTCTCTGGACCGACCGATGCTGTCGGACATACTTGCTCGCCTCTCGAATACCATCGTTGATAAGGCACCGGAGGTACAGATATTCTCTCTCGAGATTTTGACGACATTGCGAGCTATCATTCAGGCTTTGGAAGTGAAAGATCTCTTGCAATATCCTCAGCTGTTTTGGACGACATGTGCCTGCCTGGACACGGTATATGAGCGCGAATTCATCGCAACCCTTCAAACGCTGGAAAAGTTACTCCAAAAGGTTGACTTGAGCAATCCTTCAGTAGTAACACTACTGGAAAAGGCCAAGCCAAAGGATTGGCATGGTTCCTTCGAAGGCATTGCGTCTCTTGTATACAAAGGGCTAAAGTCGGACGCTTCTCTGGAGATGACGCTCCATGTCCTCGATCAACTCGTGCGATTTCCCGATAACGATTTAGTCGGTACGCGAACTCGACTTCTGTTCGGGACTTTGGCGAATATACCTAGGTTTTTGCATTCTTTCGATGAACCAGAGCGACGGAACGAGTGCTACCGCTCGGCACAGATATTGGCGTCTGTCGCAGAGTCCCAGGATAACTCACAACTGTCGATGGTCCTCAATACCTTTGCGAAGCACAGATATACGTCAAGTAAGGAATTTCTGATCCAAATATTGTCATCACTGCGGCGGACCTTCTTCCCAATTTGGGAGCTCAAAACACTAATATTCCTGATCGGACTTCTCACCAATCGGCTCTCTTGGTATAAGCTGAGAACTCTGGAAGTCCTCCTCACGATAATACAAGATGTCGACACACGTAGGACTGAGATTGCAAGCCAAGGACCAGACCTCATTTCGCCACTGCTGCGATTACTCCAGACACAGTACTGCAATCAAGCCCTCGAGGTCATGGATCACATTATGATCATGTCAGAGACACCCATGAGTAAACAGCACATCAGAATGAGTTTTGTCGGACCCGGGCCACGTAGCACACGTCAAGCATATGATAAGACCCAAAGTCTGTATGGTATTCCAGAAGAGACCGGATGGTCCATACCTACGCCTGCCGTACACACTAATAATTGTAGAGCGAACATGCAAGCTGTGTATCTGGCCTGCCTTCAGGTAGGCTCGACGCAGCCTCCGGCTGCACCGACTCCAGAAATTAAGTTCCACGCCGACGATGAACATCATGGGTCATATTTCCCCACGGAACACGCCAATACCTTGAGATCTGAGCACAGCCTTGCGGATAGCGGTGTTGGGACCATGGAGGGAGGCATGGACGAGCTTCTCACCAAGCTCAACAGCCTCGATGATTTCTTCGACGGCACGCTTGATGAGGATGAAGATACGAACCGTTACTCGAACGTTACAATCACCCAGTACGATCATGATGCAGACCATAGCGGTGACATCTATGACCAACAGACTGCGCCCATACTGTATCAGTCTCTAAACCGAACGGCCTCAATCTCATCCCTGCACCACGATAATGGATATTACGATCGCTACCGTGATATCCGCAGGCCTTCAAACAACAGCATGACTCCCACAGCCTTCAACCCTCCACCCATCACAGCCTCGTATCCAAGCGCTCCACCAACCCGACCCAGCCTGCACTCCCGTTCCGTAACGTCACCTGCGAACAACATGATAAACAAGGCGGTCAACAGCGTCAGCGAATTCCAATCCGGAGACGAAGCCGACGAGACTTTTTCGGAAGATGAGCGCTCTACGGGCTACTTCGGCGACGGAGCGAGATCGCTAGGCAGTACCTCGCTACGGGGGGCGCAATCCAGCATCCGCAAGATGGCACCCGGACTGGAGGGCAAGGACTACCGACACCGAGGCCTGCTGAGGGCACAGAGCCGAAGCAGAAGTCAAGCGCCAGGTAGTCCCAGCGTGCCCAAGGTTCCGGACGCTTACCTGCAACAGCATCCGCTGCCGCCGGGCTTGAGACCCTCCGATACTTTCTAGGAAAAGCCGATGATCGACTTGGCTGAGTGTCCAAAAATACTACTACTACTCTCCTGCTGTTCAAGACATGTAGATCTATATCCTTCTCTTTGCAGTCCATGCATGACGGCCGGCCAGCACGTCCGGGGTGCATTGCATTGCATTGCATTGGCGTTTTTGTGGCTGGGATGAACCTTTCTTGGTCCCCCGGGGGGAGTTGCGTGGAGATGATACCACATAAAGCGTTTGATTTTTTGTGTGATTTGGCGAAGTTTGTGCATTAGCATAGAAAATGGGTTTACATTACTTTGTTATGTATATAAAGTTGCCTTGGCGATGGTTCTTATGAAGGCTATGAGAAACAGACTAGCAAAGTTCCCGGGACAGATTCTCATGCCTTTCGTCATGAACCGTGTGAGTTTAGTCTCGAAAGAGCCATGTGCACACATTCGTTGGATAATGTGGATATGGTTTTTGTCGATTACAAGTACCGAATTCATGTGGACTAAAAATATCGAAACGAGACAAATCACCAGAAGAGCGACTCACGGATGCACGACGAAGATTACTTTTCTTTAATTTGATAGGTCAGCTACACAACGCTGTAGGAAGTATAATGATAAAGAGCCGCCCTGCACCGCGGCGCGCCCATTCCAGGGACCACTATACACGCCACACATCGACACTCTCAACCCCTCTCATTCCTCTTCCTCGCATCGTCCACACTCCGTTCCCAATCCACACCCCACAAGTAGAAACTCTCAATGACCGTCACGAGCCCCAACGCAATAGCCACGCCGGCCCACAAGCCTTCCAACCTCCATCCCAATCCGAACGCCGTGCCCATACTAATCGGCATCGCAACCGCATAGTAGCAGAAAAGCTGCACGTAGCCACCCACCTCCTGTCTGCCCAATCCGCGCAGGATGCCATTGCAGCAAGCGGCGGAGGCGTCGAAGAGCTGGAAGGCGGCGACCAGGGGGAGGATTTTGGCGACGAGCCCGATGACGTCGGGGTCTGAGGTGAATAGTTGGGGGATGTAGCTGCGGAGGCTGGAGAGGAGGATGACGTTGAAGAGGCCGACGGCGGTGGCGGCGCAGCCGGCTACTTTTGCGGAGATCTTGGCTGGGTCTGCGAGGGTGGCGCCGATGAGGTTGGCGATTCGGGTCGAGGCGGCGATGGAGATGGGGAAGGGGATCTGGAAGGTGCAGGAGGCGATGGTTGAGAGTACGGACTTGAAGGGGAGTGCGGCGTTAGCGATCCATGTCCCAATGTAAGAATTTAAGCGGTAGGAAAAGCAGTTGCCCCCCTCGAGATATATCTTGTAACTCGAGGCCGCTACATGCCCTGGGAACGAAAGATTCTGCGATACGTACCTGAGCAGCGAGGTGGGATGTTCCGAAGTAGCTAGCTGCGAGGGTTAGGATCTCGAAGGCAAGACATTCGGCTTCGACCATCAACAGTCCGGGAAGGGCGAGACGGATCATAGGGAGCCAATTGTGGAGCGCTAAGACCGTCAACAGCAGTACAGATTGTTTCGACAACCCCAAGGGAAGCAATATGGAAGGTATACCTCTTTTAGTGAAACCAGGCCAGCAGTTACGGCCAGCTACGAATCGGACGTAAAGGATCAGGAGGATAGGGAGAAGGTTGTCCGTGATTGCAACTGCGATGGGAGCACCATTGAAACCCCAATTGAATTCCTGAAAATGTGGTTAGATGAAAATACTATGGAACACAAAGGAAGAGTCGACTATTGGAAGAGTTGGCAGTGGTTTTGATATAACGCTCATATTGTACCCACCAAGCAGATAAGCAAGGCAGATTTGCTAGACATCCCAAAGCATGCTTGGAAAGGAAGAGACCGTAGTGGATGGAGCGAAGAATTTGTTTACATACCCAGACAAAGAGCCAATTCATAAAGGCGTTGAGCGGAGCACAAATCAAAAGAACGTAGAGGGAAGCAGAGAAAATGCCCTGTGCCTGGAGGTACCGCTTGGTAGACTCGAACGTGGCATAGCCAGGAGCACCAATAAGTACAATCTTTAAGTACCGCCCGGCGAGTATAGCCACATCTTTCTCAGGCACGATCCTCATAAGAATCCTTTCAGCGCCAAGCCAGATGATTCCAATGGGTATAGTGATTGACCACAGGAAATACACCATCCTTTGGGTCTGAAGTCCTACCAGACTCTTCCTCCCAGATCCATAAGCTTGTGCACAGAGGGTATCCAGACTTGTGGCTAGACCTTGATAGACTGCATAACCTGTGATGTTTGCGGTCATGCTCGCCAGGCTCACGGCGCCTAGCTCGACCTTTCCAAGATGGCCCACGGTGAATATGCTAGCAACAGTCAGGGAATATTGAAGCAAGAAGGTGAGAACCAAAGGGCCCGAATATCGAGCTAGGACCTTGGCTTCACGCTGCCAGGTTGTCTGGATCCTTCCTTCCAGTACAGCTTCTTCCCATTTTTTGTCCAGCGTTTCAGGGTTATCCTGGCCCCCATATGGTAGACTTGGATCGCCCAACAATGGCGCCGTCTCCGAGTGAGAATCATGTTGATCTGTCGGGCCATCGAAGGTGCCTGCACCCGGATGCATCACTTTCCTAGTTCCACCTGGGATACCAAGGTTTGGCACGGACAGATGTCGAGACACTCGACGCCCAAGAGTATCAGGACCCTCTCCTATCTGAGGATGTTTCGGCGGAATGACGTTGTTGTCTCGTAGGAGGCTTCTCTCTTCTCTCCTGGCTTCGTGTCGCTCCTTTCTCGTGGGCGTTCGATGCGGTTCTCTCAGGCCTGTGCCAATGGTGGCTCTTGAGCCTGCTATAGTAAAGCTGGGTCTTCTGTACGACCCCACCATTGAAGGCCCATTATCGCTTAGCGTTTGATGCAGAGTCTCGTTTTCCGATTGGGAGTCATCTTCAGTCAGGTCGTCGTCAATGGGATTTTCAGGGTCGTTATCTGGCTCGTCCTCCATATCCTTAGCGATAGAAGCCTTGGCCAGAGGGGCGGACGACGAATAGAGAGAAGATCGGCTGCGCGTATACCATAATCGCCCTGGACGGATAGGTTTCTGGGAAGTCATAGTGGTGATACAGAAGGCCCTTCCAAAAAGGAGATAGGTTCAAGCCAATGGGAGAACTGTGCCAACAGGGGGTCAGACCTCAGACCGCCGTTCTTTCAAGAGTGCCGGAACATTAGACCAGCGTGGTCAACAGATAACCCCCCTAATGCACCGCACGCAGGCCAATTCGAACCTCCGATTTCAGGAGGGGAGGAGGAGGGGTATGAGCGTGCGTCGAAAAGCGTCCAACCCCCACTTCGCCTTCCAGATCCACGCCAAGGCCCTAAAAAAGAATTGGTTGTTCCTCAGTACTCCGTAGTTCTACCGCATCTCTGCCTCGCAACTTTGAAATAACTTTAGAGTCCAACCTTTGGTCGCAGATATGCCGGTCCGGAAGAGAAACGAGTATCTGGACGCGAGGGGCAGTGATGACGACGAGAGCATTGGCAGCGACTATGAAGCTGCCGCGGACAGTAGAACAGCCGGCTTGGTATCTCGCAGCTCGAAAAGGCAAAAATTGACGGCTCGCGAGCGAGCATCGGACGAGAGCGAAGCCGACTATGTTTCTGATGGTCCAGATAAGACGTCTAAGGAGGATGTTCTGGTCCTGTCTAAAGCGGATACGCCATTACCAGAGCACGCTCTGGCAAAGTCCTCGTCGACTCTTCTTCCCTCCACTCAAAGGAACAACCGCGTTCTTCCAAAATCAATCAGCAAGCACAAACCTGGTGTAGTCTACCTCTCGCGCATTCCCCCATTCATGCGCCCCTCCACCGTAAAAACTCTCCTCACAACTCATGGTCCCATCTCCAAAATCTTTCTCACCCCCGAACCACCAACCACCTATCTCCGCCGCAAGAAAGGCGGCGGCAACAAGAAACACAGCTTCATCGACGGCTGGGTGGAGTTTGAGCGGAAGAAACATGCCAAGCAGTGTGTCGATGCAATCAATGGGCAGACTGTGGGCGGGAAGAAGGGAGGCTGGTATAGAGACGATGTGTGGAATGCCAAATATTTGAGGGGGTTCGGATGGGAAGATCTGATGCAGGGTGTGAGGGCGGAGGAGAGGGAGAGGGAAGAGAGGGTTAGGGTAGGTACGAAGCGGGAGGGGAGGGAGAGGGGAGAATTCTTGAAGAACCTGGAGCGAAGTAAGGTGGAGGCGACGAGGAAGCAGAAGAGGCAGAAGAGAGAGGGTAATGGTCCGGTGGAGGGAAAAGATTCCAACATCGATAAAATACAAGAGATTACCGGTAACGGAGGCGGAGAAGGCAAGCGCAAAGGCTTTGAGAGGAGATTCAGGCAGAACGAAGTCAGAGGCAAAGGAGGCGCAGAAACAGAGCAGCTCAATGAGGTCCAGAGGGTATTGAGCAAGATCTTCTGAAGATCACAATATCAACATCAATATTCTTGGGCACCCCTCATATGATCCCAATATTCCTAGAAAGGATCCCCACCCCTACAACCTTAGCGGAAGCATTCTCATAGCCCCTCTTCACAATTTCTTGCGCACCATACCATGAATCTCCACTGGCATACTTCTTCCCAAGAACCGAATGACGATCTAATCGATCAACCCCACTGCAGCGTCCGCCCACCGATCCTCCCACAAGTATAGATCACGCTCCTAGGTTTCCATTTTGGCATCCGGAGCCATGTGACCGCTACAACTGCCATTCACCAAACCCGTTGGATACGAGCTTAACTGGGTTCGACTTGGATCATTATACTTATGATCGCGGTGATACAGGTGCAACTCCAGTGCTGATAGACCTATACCGGGGCCATACTCATGACCTGGTGGAAAAGATAGCCTCTTGGGGCTCTGAACAGGCTTTATCGGTGCTTCTGACTGGAGTCCCTAGGCCCATAGACCCGCGCATGAAGAATAATCACCAATCAATGGGTCTTAGTGGACACCGTTGACAGACCCATTTCCATTCCGCAAGGCATCCAGTTCTCCCATTATCGCCCTATACGATTCCTGTGCTTCTTTCTCTCTCTTCTTCACAAAGGCGACTTCATCCTGTAAACTCTCAAGTCGCCTCGGCAAAGCAGCCTGTTCCGCGATCTGTAGCGTTTGCAGGCAATCCAGTTTGATCCTCTCCTCTTCGAGCGCCTCGGAAGCCTCAACAATCTTCCCGCGTAGCATCTTCGCTCGCTTCTGATAGCCTCCGAGGTGAACAGCGAGTATCGATTCCAATTTGTTACCTTTCTCGGCGTCGTCCGTGATGGTTCTTTGAATGTTATCCAAGGCTTCGGTAATGATTTGTCGTTCGTCAAATTCGTCCTCTTCGTAGGCTGCTAGGCCGGGTAGGCCTGAAGCCGCATGCAAGCTCTCCCAAGACGCATCGAAGTCTTGCTGCATCCTCTCCTTCTCGCTTGACGGCGTTTCAACGGCTATCTCTAGTCTAGCTTGGTTCAATGCATTATCGTCGAAAACCTCTAAAGGTCTTGACGACCCTCGGACTTTGGCCCCAGGGAAAGAATACTTCAACGCATCATTCGCAATGAGTAGTGCAGTCTCCTTGGCTATCATGGCTTTGACCGGATCTGTTACTTCCGCAGCTACTTTCAGCAGAGCATCGATGTCGACGACTGAGGGACGCGGTAGATTCTTCTGCATAACTTGAGTTCGCCGCTTGAAGTCCACCCTCTCGGCGGCTTCACGTAACACCTCGTTTCGACGGTCACCCTCTGCCGCATCCTCGTCTAAGACGCCAAGCCCCCCATCGAGCTCCCGTTGCTCCTCCGGCAATTCGAGTTCGAAGTCTACCTCTTTCGGCTTTGGTAGCGCTGCAAAGCGAGACTTGAGTTTCGACCGCATTGCCTGCTCCTGTAGCTTGACTTCCCGAGGCGTGCTACCAACAATCTGCATGACGCCGGACTCATCTCGATTGATAGCAAAGTTGTCCCGAGGCGTTCGCATTGGAGTTGCACCAGGGCCAGCAGGTGTCCGCAATGGCGTTGCTCCTACACCATTCACACTGCCTTGACGCACCGGGGTCGCCATTGGATTGGGCGTAGATACCACATGCTTCCTAGGAGCAACCCCATCAAAACCTGTGGATCCACTACCTTCATGTAACGGCGTGTTCTCTCCACCCAGTAGCGACGACTGAGTCTCTGTCAACGCACGAATGTTGCGAATCTCGTTCGCTATGTGGTCTTCCTGAGGAGGCGCTCTTGGCGTACGAATTGGAGTACCGCCAACGATGCCGGTAAAGTTTCCAATGAAACCTTTCGTAGCTTCATTATCACCCTCCCCAGCTAGTCGATGTGCTTGCTCGCCAACCATACCCATCTTCACAATGTCCTCGAGCTCAGCTTCGTCCACTTGCGGCGCCGGTAGATTCAGTGCTCTCCTCTTACTGCTTTGCTCCGCTTCTCGAATTTTTTGCATCTGACCAGCTTTTGCTGCTGCTGCAAATGCCGCCGAAGGGCCTGGCTTGTCCCCCTTCTGCTTCTTCCTCTGCATGTCATCATCCTGATCGCCTTTCCGCTTGTTCGCCAGCTGCTGTCTCCTCGGATCAAAGGCTTCCCGCTCCTTTTCGTTAGTTTCCTTCTCTTCCTGAGTATCGTAGAAGCCAGGCACAGCTTTCTTCTCGAATGGAATGTCGGCATTGTAGTCCATCTGGCCCTTCTTCCGATTGACTATTTTTATGTTGATACCAGCATTCTTCAGCTCTCGACGCTTTTGAAGTAACGCCAGTCTCCGGGATTCCTCTAGCTGGCGTTCTCGAGCTTTCCGCTTGGCTTTCTTTCCTTGAGTGTTGGCCAATCGTGCACGAGCTTCGCTGAGCATCTCTTTCTCGTCTTCGTCGAGATCGATAGTATCAGGTCGCGCGGGCTTGGACTCAGGATCTGGGTCTAACTCCCCAGGCCGTAGCCGTCTCACGTCGTCTGCACTGGGCGCTGCGGTCTCCCCTCCATCCGGGCCACCTAGTCCCAGCTCATCATTTTCTCTCGCCTCAGCCTCATCGAGTAGCTTCTGATACCTCTCCAAGCACTGCGTAGCGGTCCTGCCGACCATAGGCGCGATAGTCCTCCATTGCGTGGGCATCAACTTCGCCAGATGGAGGAGCTTCTCATCCTCTTCCTTCGACCATTCGATCTTCCGAATACTAGGATCTAGCCATTCCACCCATCGTGCTTTGCATTGCTTGGGCGTCTTGCGCGCGAGGAGCGAAGACACACGTGCCCACTGATTCAAGCCATACTTGGAGACAGAGGCCTTAAGGACCTCATCCTCGATATTGGTCCAGACACCACCCTTGACGACAGGCATCTTCGAGAACAGTTGGAGAAGTGGTATGTAGAGATGAGAGAAGTGTCTCAAAGCTCACTAAACCCTGAGGTCGGCCTCGTCGGCCAAGAAATCGCCGATCCGTCAGCCCTACAGAGCTCGACGTCACTCTTCGTGCTTCTTCACAACTTCTCATGGCGATGATCACAGTCCTCAAGGATCCCGATCATGTCGAGCAGGACTATACTCGCTTATAATAGCTTTTCTCGCACTGTGGTCAGTCACAGTAGATTCACGAACGGTCTGGCGCCAAGATTCTCCTCAACCAAATCCTCAAATTCAGAAAAGCCTACTCTTGAAGCTAAAGTACACAGTCTCAACAAGACCATGACAATACCGTTCTAATTACTCTAGAGCGAGAACACAGACAGTCTGAAATCTAAGATTGAGAAGGCCCTGAAGAAAAAGAACAAGACTCAGGCCGAATTGGATGAAGAGCTACGCCAAAAGCTTGATGGCATAGCTGGGGACGGCGGCGAAGCTGGCATGGAATTGGAGAACGGACAACCAGTTTCCATGAAACGAGGAGTGAAGAACAATATGTTTAGATATATCTGAGAATACGAAAGTGCGAAGTATCAGCAAAATTACATGATAAAAGCCTCTTGAAATCACAGGCCACACAAAATTCAAGATCCAGATATGTAGCTACTGTGGCTTTATAGGACCTAGCATCGCTATATAGGAAAGTCGTTCCAGCTTCTTAGCGACACAATGGCGACTGCGTCTCCTCCTCGATCAGCTATCCTCTGGCAAAACGCCACAAGGACCGTGACACTCCTTGATATCCCGCTCTCCATATCTATCGCACAAGGTACGCCTTCCTGTCCATGCACCCATCAGATATACTCATCCCCGGCTTTACAAACGCCATATCCGTCCACGGAACCGAAGACCGATAGAGCAAAAGCCAATGTACTCCGAACGAGACCCTATAATAGCAATGACGTTGATTTCCCTGCAACCCTCTTGTACGAAGCACATGGCCAAATCGCCAAAATTCGGGATCGTACATGGTGCATAGAGCGTCAGGTGTCGCCTTTTGTAGAGGACAGACGAGGCCAACAACCAGAACATGAGCAAGGGTGCTGCGAAAAAAATGAACGAAAATCAAGAGGCTCAGATCAACAATGTGCAAAAGCTCGTCCTCCCAAACTGGAGCTAAGCTATGAGCTAGACTTCACTGTGTCACAGAACAATGCTCAAGATTCCCTAGACTTATCATCTCTCATCAATCCTACAGACATGGGCATATGTCCAAATGTGAGGCAGGTCACCAATAGACTGATTAATAATCCTTGTCTCTACTCTCTATCGATGCGACACTTGCAGCCATCTAAAATAGCAGAACAAGTTTACATAATCCCTCCGAGCGCGAGTTTCTTCCTATCCAAGATTGATCATACCACAAGTCCTGCCATCAGTATGGCAGCTTTGACTATGTATCCTGACTCTAGTGCCACTGCAGGCCCTGGACAGTTCGACTTTGTTTCACTTGATCCCCCCTGGGAAAACCGGTCGGTCAAAAGATCAGCAAAGTACAGGACTATGCGAGAGCCGGAGCCCATGGAAGTGCTGCAGAGCATGATGATTCTGCACCTAGCTCCAAACGCGCTGGTAGCGTGTTGGATAACAAACAAGGCAAGAGTCCGTGCTGACGCGCTCGAGGCCTTCGAAGTCTGGAAAGTACAGCTTGTGGAAGAGTGGGCATGGCTAAAGACGACGGAGCATGGAGAACCAGTGACAAAGATCGATGGACTGTGGAGGAAACCTTACGAGATGCTATTGGTCGGTAGGATGTCGGAAGATCGACCTGACAAGGTTGTAGAAGATATCCAGCGAAGGGTCATTGTGGCAGTCCCGGACTTCCATTCCAGAAAACCAAATCTGAAAGCACTGGTTGAGCCAATGCTGCCACCACATTATCGTGCGTTAGAGGTCTTCGCAAGGAACTTGACAGCTGGATGGATGGCTTGGGGTGACCAAGTACTCGAGTATGCATGGGAAGGTTGTTACGTGTAATACCCTTCAAGTATCACACTTGAGTGTCAGGTAGTGATATCTTCTAGACTCTGGCTGAACCTCCTGTATAACTCCTCAATAGGGATCACTAGTTACTATTCAGAGCTTTCGATTAGCATGCGCAAGCAGACAGGATAGCATGGACTGCTTTTGAAGCGTGGATGAAGTTCTTTGAGCCTCTCTAGGCAGTTTGCATCATATCTCGTCCAAATAAAACATCGACTCCGAGAGGCTTGTCTCATTGCCATTTGCAGATTCTCGCGTATTCTGTCCGCCTGTATAGGATAACCGCAGGAACACATCGCATCAAGGACTATGATGGCGCCAGACAAGTTCGACTTCTTGATGAGAGGGTCACGTCGAATTGCGGCCTCCATGGGGAAAAGTGTCAGGAAAGCATCAAATATTCGGTGGAAAGCTTCCTCCGGAATCTTCGATGAAGACGACTGCAACTCATAGAGCCTTTCAATTAGATACTCTTCAGTGTAGCTAAGATGACCAATGACAATGCCATGGCGTATCATAGCCAGAGGATGAATTAAGACGTCTGCATTTGGAGACCGAAGCAATGTGTGATTGAACAATATCAGGAACGGAGTCGAGGGATGGTCGTGTGCATCTGTTCCAACAGTGTCGTTGGTCTGCTCCAAAGGCATGCTTCGCAGATATTGGACATGAGCCGACAAAGTAGTGAGCTCAAAAGTGAGTCCAGGGAGAGATTCTACGTCTTCGTTACCATTGATCTCAGTCTCGCAATATAGTGTGCGCCTTCCCAAGCTGCTCCGTTGATCTTGTCGTCAAGACCCTCATGGTCGATGTCTCCAGGATGGATGTCTGCCGCTAAGGATACTGGGCGACGATTGTAAAGCTTAGTGTGATTATAGTAGATGACCCACCGTATCAGGGAACTTTGTAGAACGCAAAGATCACGTGTGAGGCACTACCAGCTGTTCCGATAGAGAGCTTTGACCAATCTCCTGGTCCGGTAGAAGGCCTTCCTGACCCAAAGACAGCCTGCCTTCTTTCCGCTCATGCCTCTTCAACATCTTGCCCCATAGATCCTCTAGATCTAGTTCATCTCGTTTCTCTTGCGTGAGCATTTGAATGACCACCTTAGTTCCTCCAGCCCCGCTCCCAAAGCCCACATAGCCCTCTCGTCCCGCAAAGGTCTCTACAGGACTCCTTCTGTCCTCGATAGAGCCGATGTTGACGCATATCCAGCCTGTGCGTATCCCGTCGTCTGCATTACCTGTCTCCGATGATCCAACATTACTCAACAAGCGGGCTCGACGCGCTTTTCTCCGAAGCTTTAGCTTCAATTCTCCCCTTCCTAGAAGCCCGTCTGCATAGGGAGATAACTTATGTGTCACCTTGAGCCATCTGCAGAACCTGTCTGCTGATACGTGCAAATGCTTTTCGCTTCGAGCGGTACCCAGTATCATCAGCAAATTTGCACCTAGTGCGGGTGGCGGGTCAAGATTCCGAAGGTCAAAGATGGTAAGATCGTCGAGGCCGAGATCGATCGAAATATGCTCGAGCATCGGCTTCAGTAGCGTAGGAGGGTCAGGAGGTAGCTCGGGGAGTCGCTGGCGCTCTAATAAGGAACTTGAGACTCGCTGGGGAGTCTCGACTTGGAGGTACCACGGCGTTGCAGAAGTTGATGTGTGGGTTTCTCCAAGGTCTACAGCAGGATCTTCGTGATTGGGGTCCTCTTCATAGGACGCCATGTCTTGCAGTTTCCTCTGTGCGACGAGATCTGATCTCCATAGTGGAGAGGAGACGAAACTTCGTCGATGTAGGGGGATTCTGGTACGAGGAGTCGTATATCGGCGGAACGGTGCAGGACGGACAGAGAGGCCTGAGGGCGAGGCAAGAGCTCTCCAGATAAGCCGACAATCGCTGCAGCTAACAGGTGGGGCTAAAGTTTTCCTCAAGATCATCCTGTATTGGGCTCCCTCTCACAACAGCTAAGACCCAGACGTATTGCTCGTATCAGTCCAAGTCGAGTCTGGGAAAGACTTTGAACTTTCACGCGTGTACGATATCTGAATATGTCGGCTAATCATGATGGCCAAGCCCCTTCAGGTTAGCCATATTGACTAGGATACCGAACGGGATTAGTTCCAACGACTAGCCTGCTTGCAAATGACTGACGCAAGTACGCAATTGTGTACTTTAATATCATTACTTTTGCCGCCTACGATTCACTATTGCAGACTTGTGAGCAGTCGACATCAAAGTCCCCGAACATGTCTATGGATATTGATGCGCCTGTGGCTTTACCTTCAAGATCATTCATACTGCAAGATAGCGCAACGTAGGTATTCCCCCAAACTACCGAACGAGCCCTCGCAGGCTGACTTGTCAGTATACTCTGTTGTAATTGTGGAGCGCCGATAGACGGGACTGCTGCAGCTGGTGCACTTTGTTATGATTGCGTGAAGCTTACAGTGGACATCTCTGAAGGCATACCAAGAGAGGCAACATTACACATTTGCAGAGATTGTGAAAGATGGCTGCAGCCGCCAGCCCACTGGATCACCGCGTCACCTGAATCGAGAGAATTACTGGCATTGTGTTTGCGAAAATTGCCGAAGCTATCAAAAGTCAGGATTATAGACGCTAGTTTTATCTGGACAGAACCACATTCACGGAGGGTAAAGGTCAAGATCACTATTCAACAAGAGGCTTTCGAGGGGACGATACTACAGCAAACTTTCGAAGTTGAATATGTGGTGGCATACCATCAATGCCCTGACTGTGCGAAGTCATTCACCGCGAATACATGGCGAGCCGTCGTCCAGCTGCGGCAGAAGGTTCCACATAAGCGGACTTTCTTATATCTCGAACAGTTGATCCTGAAACATTCTGCCCATAAAGACACCATCAATATCAAAGAAGCGAAGGATGGCCTCGATTTCTTTTATGCGCAAAGGAACCATGCCGAAAAGTTCGTCGACTTTCTCAGCTCCGTCGCCCCTGTCCGAAGCAAGAAATCCCAGGAGCTCATCTCCATGGACATTCACACCTCGACCAAATCCTACAAATTTTCCTTTTCCGTTGAACTAGTTCCGATATGTAAAGACGACCTAGTGGCCCTACCCCTCAAGCTGGCAAAGCAGATTGGTAATATCGCTCCCCTCACCATATGCTACCGCGTCTGCACATCAATCAATCTTCTAGATCCGCAGACCCTTCAAACAGCTGATGTCTCAACCCCTATTTATTGGCGTTCGCCTTTCACTTCACTAGCAGACGTACAAGAATTAGTGGAATTCACCGTTATGGATATTGAGCCTGTAGGTCCGCAGAAGGGCCGCTTCTTACTCGCCGAAGCCACAGTGGCACGGTCTTCAGACCTTGGGTTAAATGACATTACATATTTCACTCGGACGCACCTGGGCTCAGTCCTACACCCTGGAGACCAGGTCATGGGTTATCACATCACAGGCACCAACTTCAACAACCCGAATTTCGAAGCCCTCGAGGAGAGCAACTCCTATTCGTCCAGCATTCCCGATGTCATGCTAGTCAAGAAATTTTATGCTCGCAAGAAGAAGAGCAAGGCACGCAACTGGCGTCTTAAGCGCATGAACAAAGACGAGGGTGAGATGCTACCTAGGAAACAGGACCAGGAGAAGATGGAGCGAGATTACGAAATGTTCCTGCGGGACGTGGAAGAAGATACTGAATTGCGGAGTACGCTGGCCGTGTACAAGGCACAGCAAGAGAAAAGGATGAAGGACAGGATGGAGGGTGTGGAGACAGCTAGCGTTGTGGAGACTGAAGGGACGGAGGATGGTGAAGGGGTGCCGAAGATCGATATGGACGAGTTGCTGGAAGATTTCGATGAGCTTGATGTTGCAGACGAGGAGTGAAATCATGTAATTCGCTCATGAGCCAGCAGCCTGGCTTATTAGACTCATTGCATGAAGGACTTGAAGTATTCCCAGGCTGCGCATCAATATGGGTGATATTAACAACAGACTTCTGTGGGGTCTGTAGGTCCCTTAAGTTTTGTCTTTATCTGCGTTTGGTTGCGTTTACTATCTGATTCCGAAACAAAGAGATACTGCAAGTTACTTTCGCTCCCTGTGTATCCAGATGGTTTGCGTATTTTTATGGCTCCATTGTACCCACCTCAACACCAGATTGGTTTCTGGGGATAACGTCACTTGCAGAACATAAGCCAACGATGTAAAAGCTATGATCGAAGCAGTGTGGTGTCATTGCACGAAGTTCTATATGCATACCTGTGGAATAAATGGACAGTTATTTCTGACCGATCGTCATATCAAGACTCCACACATCCCCTATATACATCTCTACTCTTCCATCTTCCTACAACGATCGCACATATCATCCATATCCTCATAAATAATGATTCGATTGTGCGCCAACTTGCTATTGTTCAGATACGGCATCCCAGTAAACACCTCGCAAAGCCCCGTGCAAACATCATCGACCATTTCCTGCGGCTCAAACGCGGGCCCTTGCCCACTTCCAGGACCAAGGGCCCGCTCTTGCTTGTTGAACGTCATCCAGTCCTCCGTGTCCGAGTACGCGCTCTTGTACGGGATGTAGCAGAATTTGTCGTGGTGGGAGACATGACCATCTCTTTCCCAGGACCTGCATACTTTGTCTGCCCAGTCTGGATTGTCTGATTCTCCTTCGGCAACGGTCCTTGGACTCAGGCAGGTGAATTTATCGTCGGCTGAGGCTTCGCAGAGATGATTGAGGATGAAGGTTGTGTTTAGGTGCAGGTTGTAGTATTCGAATTGGAAGTAGTGAGCTTCTTCCTTGCGGTTGGAGACGTGGTTTGGGAGGGCGCAGTAGCAGAATGTGCTGGTGAGGAAGTCGCTTTGACGTGGGGGTTGGCCGTCCAAGTAGCCTGGTACTTTTCCTATGGCGACCTCTTCTGGGCTTGCGGCATAGGTGACAGTGATGAGAATAGCCGCGAGGCCCAGGTGCAGAGTTTTTAGAGGAAACATAGTTAGGTGTTATATATAAAAGAGTATCCCTGAATGGGAGACCTGATGGTAAGAATGGAATGGTGGGACAACAAGGGACTCGAGATGGATGTGCACGAATAGCAGCTTCACCGAAAGAAATGTCCTCACTGATAGATGTAAAGAGGTATTACCTTTGGTGGCCTTGGCAGTTCACGTGGTGGCGTATCTCTGGGTAGAATAATATATATTGAAATCGAATTCAAAGTTCTTCCGGTAGCGGACGCATACTTGGAGACCCGCTGTTGACCTGTAGACATTGTAAATCAAAGACTTGATCATTGTCACAGTTTCGACGCACTATTATAGAGTCAACTTCATTGTTGCTATTGCTTGGAGGCTTGAAGATTTCACTCAACCCTATACCACAGACGCGTGCCATTTGAAGCGAGGGACTTATTGCAACGTTGAATTCATACGGGACGACTTATACAGCACAGGTAATATTGAGAACGCAATGGACTGGTCCTGAAATCGTGCCGTGTTACGTTGCCGGTATTCAAAGTATCGCTTTTTAAAATCCGCGAGACATTGGGTTCATTATCGAATGTCTGGCCACGGCAGATCCTTTATACGACAGCTTGAGAGAAATTACAAAGACATGATCGCAAAAATCAGGAAACTGTGAGATCAATACAAGGGGCGATGCAATCAAGGATTGTCCGAAGATTGCAGAGTCAAAAAGGGGCTCTAAGATATTTGCAGAAGAGGATCTCGTGAGCATCTTCGACAGCACAAAGCCAGCAGCAAAAGATGGTATCAGAGGTGATGCATCTTTTTACTGTTCCTTCTCAAAACAAGACGTAATAGACGAGATGATTATTGACCCACGAAAGTGCGTATCTTCCAGACATCACCCGGAGAGGCAGCTCACCGTGTCATCTATGTTTACGCTCGGTGTAGCGGCTTTCGTCCTGTGAGAAGCAGTCCTGGATCGATCGATTTCAATTTTGTGGACAGAGAGACGAGCTGTGACAAACGACAAACACGCACCTGCAGGCTGCAGGGAGATCGTCTCTTGATTCTGGTCGTCCGACGGTGACTATAGGGTCGGTATTCGATGTCGATCTGGGGAATCCTGAGCCATGGTCCTTGTCTCAACGTAAGGGATTGATACGATAGTTCTAACTCTTGCTGTACAATCTTCTCAACGAAGATGGATGAAGACCTGTTAGGAGGAGCTTTGAGAATCTCGTAATCTCCTGAGTCCATACTTCATGCGACATATGATGATATGACCGACGCGTAATCTCTTTAGGTAGATATCACAGTACTCTTGTAGCATAGAGATATGCGAGCCGCTGGTGTAAACACTATGCATATGGTCAAGAATTATGTGTATATAATTCCATCTCCGCGCCAAGGTCTGACACATTGCCGAGTCACGCGACGTTTCCAATATGTCGTCCGGCAACTTTCCAACCAGTCGGCTATTAGCTCTACAGCGATTGTTGAGCTCTACCTGACCGTTTGGATGACCTCATTCAGGACTTCCAGGTGAAGGGTATGAGCCAGGCCGATGGCCATGCCGCTGCTCCAACACACACTGCAGAACCACCCAAGATGGACTTGCCTCAGGGCGGACAGAGTTTACAAGATGAGCCACGAAGTGTACGGCCTACGGATCGAGGGACGGTAGCATCGAAGGGGGCTGGGAGCCAAAGACATCAGAACAAGCAGAACATAAACTATGCTTTGAGGACTGGCCTGGCTGGCGGATTGGCAGGGTGTGCCGTATGGGTCCAAGCCCATGCTATGTCCTATACTAAAAACTACAGGCAAAAACGGTAGTCGGTCCTCTCGACCGAGTCAAAATCCTTTTCCAGGCCTCCAATCCACAATTCGCGAAGTATACAGGCCACTGGTTCGGAGTCGTAACTGCTATGCGTGACATCAACCACCAGGATGGCCTGCGAGGCCTCTTTCGTGGTCACTCTGCGACCCTGCTCCGAATATTTCCTTACGCCGCAATCAAGTTCGTGGCATATGAACAAATTCGCTATCTGCTCATTAGATCGCCCGTCCAGGAAACGCCCATTCGTCGTCTACTATCCGGCTCCCTTGCGGGCATCACCTCTGTCTTCTTCACCTACCCGCTCGAAGTTATACGGGTTCGTCTGGCTTTTGAGACCAAAGGAGATTCGCATAGTTCTCTCTCTAGTATCTGCCGCCAGATATTGTACGAGAATCCTCCTGACGTCTCCTCAAAATCGACTCGGTCAACGGCAGCTCCAGCTGCTGTTGTTGCAGCCGCTACCCCTAAGGCTGGCCTCATGAACTTTTACCGTGGCTTTTCGCCTACACTTGCAGGCATGTTACCCTACGCCGGGATGTCCTTTTTGACCCACGACACGGTCACCGACTGGCTGAGTCTTCCCTGGATGACGCCTTACACTACCACTGTGTCCTTCCGAGGTCCCGATGCACCTCCCGTACTGACAGCTTGGGCTCAACTGTTTGCAGGTGGCATGGCGGGTTTGGTATCCCAGACAGCGTCATACCCGCTTGAAGTCATTAGGAGGAGGATGCAGGTCGGGGGGGCAATAGGCGATAGGCATCGGTTAGGTATGGCCGAGACTGCGCGTAGGATCTTTGGGGAATCAGGATGGAGGGGCTTTTGGGTGGGGCTGACCATTGGATACGTCAAAGTTGTACCAATGGTTGCGGTCAGCTTTTACGTCTATGAACGAATGAAAATCGTGTTGGGAGTATAATTGACGACAAGTGGACGCGAGATACCCAATGCATTGGCGTCAGATAAACTTTTTGGAACACTACGGACTCGGGCTGGGAGCATTAGGAAGCTGTACGCAGATGGCTCCTTCGCTGGACGAATCATGAGTCGGTCTAGCTTGGAGGTGCCTCTGAATAGCTGGCTTTCTTCACGTCGTTCGCTTATGAGGGAGTGTCCCATATACCGACTGTGGCTCGTCGACCCGGGCTAGCTACTCGGTATACTGGTGAAGGTTACGACGCAGTGAGACGTACGTAGCAGCTAGAATCAGCTTTACATACTCCTTCTCCATCAGCGTCATGGCCTTCACCGCTCCTTCATATGAAGATAGATTCGTGCGGTCCCTTGCAGCACTTGTTATCACGTACCATGTGCAGCATGATTTGTTTGCTGAAGCAAACTGTATATTATGTAACCTTAATTGTTTGCTAGAAATGGTGATACTAAACCAGATGTAGAGGCGGAGCGGGTCATCACATCTATACTCGTGTCAGACTCTATGCGACAAGCCGGTGTCAGAGTCCAGTTCATGATGTTGTGACGCCATAGAAAGCCATGTCTAATAATATCTATAGTGATCAGTTGGTCTTGGTGTACGAATGTATCACGTTCTGGAGATACACACGGTAATACACCGCGGATAGGTCCTGTGGTAACCAACCACAATCTCTTCTCTCGACAAGAGGTAGTTTGACATATGATTCGCTCACATAGCAACTGGAAGTCCTGGAAGCAATCAAAGATGGCGGCAGATTACATACAGGATTGTCTTTCCTGCTTCCTTACATACTGTACTTGAACGCCTGTGACCAATACTCGAATGATATCAGGAACGTTGCAAAACAAATCTCTTTCCTGTCCTTTGCTGCTCTCTCGACGGACCATAAATCGAGACAGCTGCTATTCATTACATCAAGGAGGCAAGAATGGAGACACCGTCTGCTGCCGAGCTAGTCCAACGATTTGAAGCATACAAACTTCTCAACCAAGGTCTGACAGAGACCCTGAGCATTGACGAGTACTTCAACTAATAAAATGTCACATAGACCAGGGCGGTCGCCGTGTGACTCTTCTCGGCAAGATTGATGGCCTCCAGACTTTGCTCACTGCCGAACGGGCAGCGTTCCCAAGCGACTTCGACAAAGTGAAATCCATCCATGACGATATCGTAAATATCCAAAACTTGGGCAGCAATGACATATACCGCTGGTATCTTGCCTCTTCGAGTATCACAGATGCAACTCCTCCCGACCTCAAACTCAACCTGATCCACCCTTGCACCGAGAAGCACATCAAAAAATATTCTCCACAAGCTGTTCGTATGGTGACAGAGACGCCGGAGATCTACAAGCAACATGTACGACCATATATGCAGAGGATGAGGGACGAGGGACGCCTCAATTGGGTCTTCAACATCATCGAAGGCCGTGCCGAGCAAGAGGATGTCTTGTTGCGAGATGCCGGTCCTCCTAATGCCGATGAAGGATTTCTCCTCACACCAGATCTCAATTGGGACAAGAAGACCTTGACAAGCCTTCACTTGCTCGCTCTGGTGGAGAGGCGGGACCTCTGGAGCCTGCGGGACCTGAAGCGAGGCCATGTGGAGTGGCTAAAGCACATGCGAGAGAAGATCTTAGATGCTACGGTGAAACTCTACACAGGCCTAGAGAAGGATATGTTGAAGCTTTACATCCACTGTATGTAGTGCCCATCACTCCCTGTCCAAAATCCCAAGCTTATTATAGACAGATCAACCGACTTACTACCACTTCCATATCCACGTGGTGCATGTCATGTGTGAAGCCACCGGCACCCAATCGGTGGGTAAAGCTTTCGGGCTCGAAAACCTCATCTCGCAACTCGAGACCATGTCCGGTGGTCTTCAGGCGAGCATGGCAGACGTAAGTCTGACCTACTACCTCGGAGATGCCAGCGACATCTGGAACGAGATCTTTCTGCCTCTCAAAGAGGGCAGAAAGTGAGTAGCAAAGTTGACCACGCAACGAGCGGGAACATCCCAGATCTTGGGTTTGTTTTGTGACATCAACCTATGCTGGCCATTTCAGCAACGTCTCAACAGACGCTCCAATGAACCTTAATGCCATAATGGCATTGTGAGGAAAATCCCTAGTCTCTTCGACCCTTCCCTGGAAGTTGGAAAATTACGGTGAAGAGGACTACGTGAGTGAGTACCTCTCAAGACCGTTCGCGGGCTGCCAACACGAGGCTGCCAATCGTCTCTCACGCCGCTATCATACTCCTGATAGTATTCAAATCAAGTCTCATTGAGCTGTATTACCCAGTACAAACTCTATCATTCTCAAATCCGATTCCCTTGTTCTTTCTCTTCTTCCTCCATCCCACGATAGGGAATCAATAATTCTACATGAACAACTTTCACTGCCATATGCATCATTCCTACCAGGATTCGAAAATCCCAAATAGTCTCTCAAAGGCAAGTTCCAAGTCACAATAACGCAGCAAAATTTCGTCTCACTAAAGGAGCCTGATTGAGCTAAAGAAGCCATTCGATGTCTGCCTACCTACACAAACGCCCCCTAGCCTACAAAGCCAGCACTCCCCCTCCTTCTCAGCAACATTTACCCCTTCCACCCCCCTACCCTCTCATCCCCACCCACCCCAATCTCCACCCCCCCTTCAGCTCCCAACCCTATATCCCCCCTTTCCCTCCCACCCCTTGTCGTTCCCTCTCCAGCATCGCCCACGCCTCATACCGTTCCCTCACCACCGGCACCTCCACCCCCCAACTCTTACTCGCAATACCCGACACAGCCTGCTCATCCACCCCCTCAAACATCCGCCTGATCCTCCCCGTATACGCCGATCGATACAGGATAAACGCCACCGCGAAACGTTTGGGTCGATGGTCCTTGGCTGCTTCCTGTAACCTGGTTTCTGAGGATCGATTCACCCAGACGCCCATGTCTTGGAGCGGGACGTCGTGCATGTCTTTTGTTAGGACGCTTAGTGGGATTTCGTCTGTGATGGGTTTGGGTTTCTGGGCGGTTTCGGGGCTGATGAGTGTTGTGGCCCGGTTTCGGGTTTTGATCTGGTTCTGTCGTAGAAGGTTGAGGGGTGCGGATGAGGATGCTAGGGGTGTTGGGTTTATGGTCGTTGAGGATCTGGATCTTAAAGGTAGTGTAGCGACGGAGTTCTCGGTTGCATCTGGTGCCAGTTGACTGAGCGGTACGCTCGCTGTGTCTGAGGATCTAATGGTCGGTATGTCTACCCAACTAGGCTGTTCCGTCGTATCTTCCGCTTGGCTAATCTCTTCAGATAGGAGCGCGGAGGAGCGAGTAGGACTGCTTGAAGGTGTGGGTTGTTCCCCTTCTAGAAGGAGTTCACTTGGGTCGTCTGCATCGAGATTCAATACCTCCTTAATCTCATCACTCTCGTCATCGTAACCCTGCGAAGGGCAAGATGTGTAGCCCTCGACCTCCTCGACCTCGTCATCACTATCTGTGTCTGGCGACCTCAGGTCGGGAGCGACGTTGGTGGCCCTGGCGAAGAAAACACTAGCCCGAAATCTTACAGTATCTCGAGGATGTTCATCTCGTATAGGTGACTGGTCGTTTGCAGGAGACTTTCCAGCCATACTATCTTCGCACTTCTCGAGCCAATCTCTGATACACTCGGTTGAGATACCGTATCTATCCCCACAATCCAGGGCCAGCCCGAACCGCTCATGCGCCTCACTGAAGCGCCGGCTATGATAGAAAGCAATGCCGATCATGAATTGGCACCGGGCGGATAGAGGCAGAAACTTCAAGCTCTCTGCGGCTTCGAGGGCTTCAAACGCAATCGTTGCCATCCCTTCATAATCTGCAAGCATGAATCTGCAGCAGGCACGGTTTACGAGGGAGTCGACGCGTGATTCGCGGAACATGTTTGGGAAGTCCTTGTAAAGGGGCCCAGTCCGTTTTCCGTCGGAGTCGACTTCCCATACGGGCTGGGCGTTTTCTTCTGGCATGATTCCGACGGCCTGCAATTGTCGTCTGAACTGGACTATCGCGCGATCGAGCTTCTGCTCTGCATCGTCTTTCTCCTTGTGAGCCTTCACGAGCGCGATTCTGGTATCGTTGTGGGCTGCCTCCTGCTCTTCCGCTTGAGTAGTAAGCCCTCGGGAACTTTGACCTGGCATTCCTTGTCCTGCACCGTGGTCTTGGAGCGTTTGTTCGTAGTCCATCTGCACGCGTCTGAGCTGCTGTTCTACTTCTTGTTTTCTCCTATGGACATCCAAGAGCGCTATCTTGGTCCTGTTGTGGCTTGCCTCCTGCTCTGCCTGGTCTGAAGGGGGTTCTCTGATGATAGCCTCTGCGTCACTTCTCGAATCCTTTGACCTCATGCCGTATCTCGGCGAAGGTGGGACGCTATGGCTTGCAAAATGCTGTTCCTGGATGCTGATGGAGGCCCCTACATCACTATCATAATCCGTCGCTATGGGCGAAAGTTCGGGTGAACGCTGGGAGCTTGGAAACGCGGAAACGTCGTCCGACCGTTGACCGATAGTCTGTCTTGCTCCCTCGTCGGATTGCACAAGCGGCACCTGCTCGAGTGATGCTGCAGGGCTCCCGTTAGGTGAGGAAGGAATGTTCTGAGGTGGGAAAGTTGCGATGATAGGCTGCCTGGGAGCTTCAGCTGTACGCTTGGGTTGAGAACCAATTCTTTCGGCAGGGTCATCGACATTGTTCACGGTTCCTCTCGTACTGTCCGCCTTTACGGTGTCTGGTGGGTAACTCATATCGCCAACGTCACTGGGACTGTCACAATACACAAACCCAATACTGTTCGAAATAGTCGCTTTCCTGTAGCTCTGATGCTGGGTGCGCCCCAAACAAGAGTCCAGAAAAGCCCCATACAACAGGTTTGTACCCAGAGCTGGCTACAATTCCTTGGAGCTTGGAAACGATACCTCAGACGTTGATCTCATGTTCATGCTGGCGGCAAGCATCATCTCGAAAATATGTGGTGCAAAGACTAGTGCTACTAAACTCGAGTCTTTGTTACGAGTGGACTCTCTTGTGGTCTAGTTGGCTAGGACAAAGGAGGTAGATACCAAGAACGTCACTTTGCAGATATTCCGCAAATGGAAATATCGCGCGCAACTAAAAGGAAACTCATGAAAAAGAATGATGTTTTTTCGAGTATGGATTTTTATGCACAAGTATTACTAATCACCGTGGAGTTGCCGCATAGCCTTTTAGTCTCTGTTGATAGGGATAACCTGAAGTTCGTTGATCGCTTGGGATCATCCTCAGAGAGGGCTTCGACTTCTTTTTCCGCCATGCGCCTGCAACTATCAATAATCTTTTCATGGCAATCCAAGTGCGAAGACAGAATGAAACACCACACGGCATTGGCCGGCTCACCCATGTACAAGTAGCAGAGACCTCGATGGAACTGGGCCTTTCCAACAAGTTGATGCAGCTTTTGGTCAGTAGCAATCTGAAGAGCTTCTTCGGCGTATCGCAAAGCGATAGAGAGTTCAGACCCGGTTGACTGGATCAACGCTGAATGTAGCAGCCTGCAATTGACGTGGTGATACTCACCAAGGTCTTCGCGTATAAGCAATGCGGGCATGATAGCCAGAGCTTGTTGGAGATGACCATGACGCCATGCTTCCTCAACGGGGAAGAGCGCTGGATAGTCAAGTGGTGAGCTCAGCCAAGTCCCAATCCAACTCTTTGGCGGGGGTGATACTGAGCCCTTGCCCGGGGCTGGAGTATAGAAGTGCTTGTGGGCATTGTTTAGTAATCTGTCGAATTCGATGTTCTGAAGTTCAAGCTCAGTGATTGTTTGCTTGGCGATCGCAAGCTCATGTCGAAGAGCCTCCCGCTCACTGACTATGCTTTTCAAAGCCGCCAGTATCTCTTGGTTACCAGGTAGATCTTGCATGATGGTCTAACGACACCGATTTGCGTATGGCTGTGCTGATAATCCGGCGAGATCTCAGTGCTGCGAATGCAGAGGCGGTCACGGTTGATGATGCTAAGGTGTTCCAAATTAGAAGACGTAGTGAGGGACATAGCACGAATTGTACCTAATGGCACTGGAGATGATAATAATCCCCAAGACAATTGCATATCTTCCTTTCTCCATTGTCAGATTGTGACAAGGACATATTGTGGAGAGGCAATCAATGAAATTGAGGAAAGGACTATTGTTCCACTCTCCGAAGACAACAACAGAGTGGGTCAGATACTCTCACGCCTCTGTCGACCAGACGGATAATCGGTTCTCGGTAAGAACAAGCAATGGACAAACGCAGGTCTGAAAATGCAATGGGAATGTCAATTCTCCAGTCTCCCTGCTTGACCTAAATGAAACATCGACGAAGAGCCGTCATCTCGGTTTGCAACTTCCATACCAACCTGAAGGACGGCCCATCGATCTTGTAGAGAATTGCGTGAAATCGACGTGGACATGCTAGATTCCGACTGTTATGACTCTGCAGGATGTATCAAAGGCCATCCCCTCAGGCCGCTGAGGCAGATTGAACAGCTGCTCTGAAGACCCTACCATATCTGGTCTCTACGTCGCGTACTTTGTGCACTCTTCACGAAGATAACGCCATGTCGTCAACTCGCAAATGGAATTTTGCATACAGTGGATAATCCATTGATGTGATGTTTGTACCAGTAATTGAGAGAAGTATCGTATGTAATTGGTGACAGATTCACTTGGAATTAAGATAGGCTAGGATGATACGGAGTAAGCGTGGCAAACATGCATGGCAAGCTAACCCGCTTTTGGTATCCCTGCCGAAAAGATTCTTGGTGCAAAGGAGATATCGACGTGATATCAAGGGAAAACTAACACTTTAATTCATAGATTCCCCTCCTTTTTCGGTCCACCATAGTTTGCCTGGGAATAGAGGCCTGGACGATCGATATCATCAATCTTGGACGTGTTTGTAGCATGTTCGCTCGAGCTCCAAAGCGCAGCTTGCCACAAGAAGCATACAGACAGTCCATTGCCACCTTGGAGTGCTTACAACTGCCTTTCCTATGCCCTGCCCTCTTTGGAAAGCCAAATCATGCAAGAACAACGTTTACTGTCGACCGAAGTACCCCGAAGCGAAGATCAAATCAGTCTCGTGCGATCACCGTGCAACCGAAGGCTTGCGGCGAGCCCCATCGAAGAAGTCTTGCCTCTGCTGCCACCGCTGTCGACTATGCACCTCAATATGACTCTTACATTCCATGGGATAAGTCCCGTACAGAAACCTACAACTATCAGCCAGATTTTACGGATCCCAGCATTGGTGTCCACCCAAGATACGAGCCCGATTCGCCGCCAATAATAATCAAGGATTCGCTCTCAACACATCCCAAGAGATTTCGTACCTCTAAGGATGCCATTTCTGGCGATACCAATGAGATTCATCAAACATTACATGCTTGCCTCCAGGTCGGTCGTCTCGAGCGAGCGGCGGCTCTTGTGCGGAGGCTCAACCATATTTACAAACCTAACGAGGAGGGATTGTTAATTGCACATAATGAGTACGTTTCCGAGCTCACCCACCGAATTGTCAAGAATAAGGACCAGCCTCTTCTGCAACATCTCCAGAGATGGTTTCAGGTGGACTTAACGGACATGGTTGTCGAGCCGGACGCTGTCACATATTCTATGATGATAAGAGCCAGTCTACAAGGGGCCGACGTAAGGAAGGATCGCACGGTCAGGAGATATATCAATTTAGCCAAGGAAGCTGGGAAGATTGAGGAGACAGAAAAACTTTTGTCGGTGTACGAAGAGCTAGACCAGGTATGCACATTTCTTTGCATCGGTTCACCAAACCAGCTGACTCAATTCCAATTAGGAAATTGCTCCCTATCTCCAGGATCAAAATCTTGGCGAGGCCATAGAAGCCGAGCCCATTAACCTGGAGCCCATGCTTAGTCAACCTACGAATAAGGTGGACGAAGTACGCGAAATGCAGCTGAAGGGGGCGGGTCTTTCTACGCTCAAGCAATCATTGTCCATTTTCTCAAAAACAGGTCTCATCCCAAGTCCCGATGGTAAAGATATAACGCCAGCCGAGCGGCAGACACTTCTAGAAAACAACACGATCAATGCTGCCATGGATCGTTGGCGGGAAGAAGACAAGTATTTGAAGAGCATAGGCGTCAACAGCGGTCTCTCAACTGCATCTATTGGTGCTATGATGTGGAGATGGCACGAAAAATTTGTACCCCTCATCAAGGACGATATACGCAAGTCACAAGAAGCCGAGCAGAAGGAGAAGAGGAGCAAAAGCGATGAGGAGTATTTGCTGTGGGGTCCATATTTGCAGTCCCTCTCACCCGAAAAGATGTCCGCAATCACCATCCTCTCAGCGATGAAGACTTGCAGTACTGACGTTTCTGACGAGAGAGGTATCAGAATTCACAACCTTGTCCAGAGCATTGGCGATGGGGTGCAGAACGAAAGCATTGCTGAAGCGATTAGAAAAAATAAGAAGGACAAGAATTGGCGTGCCCTTATGTCGGTGGCCAATGCTAGATCAAGGTACGACTCGCTAGCAAAGCTGGTCCGCAGCTCTTCATCACGAGCATACGACAAATTGGAGTGGAGTCCGAGCATGAGAGTAAAGGTGGGGGCTAATCTACTGTCTCATTTGATGGACATTGCCAAGGTGCAGGTTTCCCGGAAAGATCCTAAAACAGGGATCAAGGTGCAGGAGTCCCGGCCTGTTTTCTTCCATACGTATCAGTATGTCCAAGGCAAACGTGTTGGGGTAGTGCGACTGAGCTCAGAAGTGCTGGACAAGCTCTCAAGAGTACCCGTTCTTTCGGCGATAGCCAAATACCTTCCAATGGTATGCGAGCCCAAACCTTGGGCAGGATACGCTGAAGGCGGATTTCTTCAATATCCACTCCCCGTCATACGCCTCCACTCTGGTGATACGCAATCAAAACGATATGCTATTACTGCGGCCGAGAACGGCGATATGAATCAAGTGTTTGCCGGTCTTGATGTTCTTGCTCAAACACCGTGGAAGATCAACCGGTTCGTCTTCGATACCATGCTCGAAGCTTGGAACAGTGGCGATGCTATCGCCAGTATCCCACCCGAGAGTCCTCCTATAGATCTAATACCCGAGCCCCCACCGTCCGAAGGTCCTGTGACGCGCTCTAGATGGATGAAGCGTATGCGTGAAGCTCAGAACCATCGTTCGGGTCTCAAGAGCCAAAGATGTTTTCAGAACTTTCAATTGGAGGTCGCTCGAGCGTACCTACACGAGACATTCTATTTTCCACATAATTGCGACTTTCGGGGACGTGCATACCCAATGGCTCCTTTTTTGAATCATATGGGCGCCGATAACTCGCGGGGACTACTGGTGTTTGCTCATGGCAAAGAGCTTTCTTCCGAGGGTCTGTGGTGGTTGAAAGTTCATCTTGCCAATGTCTACGGTTACGACAAAGCCAGCTTCCAAGAGAGAGTAGAGTTCACCGAGAGCCATCTGTCTGAGATACGCGATTCCGTGAACGCTCCTCTCAAGGGTAGCAGGTGGTGGTTGAAAGCTGAAGATCCCTGGCAATGTCTGGCAGCCTGCAACGAATTGAAGCACGCGCTAGATCTACAAGACCCTACGAAGTATGTCTGCCAACTTGCCATCCATCAAGACGGTACTTGCAATGGCCTTCAACACTACGCAGCACTTGGTGGCGATGTCGCTGGTGCCCAGCAAGTTAACCTTGAACCAGGCCAAAGACCCTCAGACATCTATACGGCTGTTGCTGAGATCGTCAAGGCTGAGATTGCAAAGGATGCAGCCCTAGGCAGCAGCTTAGCACAAGCTCTGGAGGGTAAAATCACCAGGAAAGTAGTCAAGCAGACAGTGATGACCAATGTGTATGGCGTTACATTTACAGGAGCCAAACGACAAGTTCGAAAGCAGCTGGATGACCTTCTGACGACATTTCCGAACACCACGGACGTAAATCTTGCGGCTGCAGCTCCGTACATCGCTAAGAAGATATTTGCGGCTCTTGCGACCATGTTCAACGGAGCGCACGATATACAGTACTGGCTCACTGCATGTGCCGCGAGAATATCCGAATCACTTGCCCCCGAGCAGGTTGCTTACATCGATAAGACGTCGCGAGGCGAACAACACACTGGGCCGTTCAAAAGGACGTTCTTGAGAGGAATCGCAAAGGACGAGATCACGGACTTCAAAACGACAGTGATATGGACTACTCCTTTAAAGATGCCTGTCGTACAGCCCTACCGCAAGAAAACTGCACGTAGGATCGAAACCAACCTTCAGAAGATCACCATCATGAATCGGTCAGCTGCGGACCCTGTGCACAAGGCCAAGCAGCTCCAAGCGTTTCCTCCAAATTTTATACATTCCCTTGATGCAACGCACATGTTTTTGACGGCTTTGAAGTGCAAAGAAGTCGGTCTCACGTTTGCAGCGATTCACGACTCCTTCTGGACTCACGCTGGAGATGTCCATGCAATGAATAAGATCATTCGCGACGCGTTTATCAGGATGCATTCTGAAGACATTATTGGCCGCCTCGCAGCTGAATTCAAAGCTAGATACAAGGATTACATGCACTTGGCATCTGTACGTCACGATACTCCCATCGGACAGAACATCTTGGCTTGGCGGAGACAAAGGTCTAAGGAGCTGGCACTCATTGGCGACAGACCAAGCCCTGCCAAAACCATAGAAGCTCAGAAATGCGACGAATTACTTCTGGAGCGCCGCCGCTTGGATCTTCTGGCTTCTGAAGACCCCAAGGAAAGGGAAGAGGGGGAACAGATGAATACTCCAGCGAAGATCTTCTCCGAAGCCGCAGATGAGAAAGCTTTGGCGCCGTTGGAAGCTAAAGCTGCTACTATTGGACTGACACCGACTGCGAGGAGTCCCAAGTTGAAGGCCAACTTGCAACTCAGTGTCGGTGATATGGAGAACGCGGAGCCTGTTGAATCCGCAACAAACCATGACGCTATCGAGGCTGATGCTCTTACATCCATAGACGACGACGAAGACCTGGAGGACGAAGTCGCGGAAGAGGAGGCGGTGGAGGAGCAGCAGCCAAAGGCCGAGCAGAAAGCCAAAAGGCCGATCGTAAGGAAGATGTGGGTCTGGTTACCGTTGACCTTCCCGCCTGTGCCGAAGAAGGTATGTTTTGACTGAATCATCCTCTCGTTATTATTGTCCAGCTGACTGATGGTGCGTTACAGGGCGACTTTGATGTCACGAGGTTGAAGGACAGTCAGTATTTCTTTTCTTAGAGGGACGAGAGAATACTCTACTCCGGATTTTGCTACATAACATTACGCCATATGGCTAGATTGGCTAGCTGAGGTCTATACCCTGTTGTTCTTTTTGGTTGGCATAGCGATGATGCTGGCGATTGCAGTTTATACTCTTTATATTCTGTGGAACGTAGGGTGGTGCATAGCGAAGGTTATCTTGTAGGTATTTCTTCATATTTTGTAACAAGATTGAGGTCTATGAAGAACATATATCATACAATTCATTTTTCTTCACTTCGAAGTATCTATGTTACTTTAAGTTGTTCCTTTGATTGACCAATTCCCCGTGTGTGGGAAACCTCAAATATTCGTAGATGATATCCTGGGTGATCTGAGAGATTTGAGGGAGAAGTCAATGCATGGCTAGTGTGAGCATTGGATGGGATGTGAGATTGTAAGGGATGGTGGATCGTTGTAGCATTATGGAATATGGTGCTGTGGTGATAAGAGTAGAGATAGGTGCTGGGGGTGATATGTCAAGAGCGAGGCATTCAGCATAGATACATAGCTTTGATATCACTATTCGAGCAACAAATTTGGTATTCTTGATCCATTTCTTGATTCACCATTGATAGAATCCCAGCTACATAAGCCATCAATCCACATCCACCCCACTCACAACTTCGACGCACTCGGCTCCGAAATCTTGATCGTCAGTTTCCCAAAATGCTTCTGATCCCACATATACTGATACGCCTCCCTCGCCTCCTCAAACCCAAACACCTTCTCATCCACCACCGGCTTAATCCCACTCGCGTCGATCGCCGCATTCATCTCTTCAAACTGCCGTCGCGACCCCACCACCAATCCACGCACGGTGCACATGTTGCTCAGGCAGTCCATGAAGCTCGGCTGGTCTTTGCTGCGTCCGCCGCCCAGGAAGCCGATGATGGAGATGGTGCCTTCGGGCTTCACGGCCTTGAGGGACTGCGTCATCGTTTTCGGCCCGCCGACTTCGAGGATGTGCGCCACGCCGAGGCCGGCGGGGGTGAGCTTCTTGGCCGTTTCGCCCCAGTTTTCGACCTCTTTGTAGTTGATGATGTGGTCTGCGCCGAGCTTTTTGAGGGTTTCGGCTTTGGCGGAGGAGGAGGTGGTTGCGATTACGCGGGCGCCGGCGGCTTTGGCAAACTGTCACACGGCGTTTTGGTTTAGTGCGCAGGCCTAGATGAGGGTTTGAGCCAAACGTACCTGCAGAACGAAAATACTGACACCACCTGTCCCCTGCGTGAGGACTGTATCACCCGGCATCAGCCTCTTCCCCTCGACGCCGTATAATCCGTTCCAAGCCGTCAAAGCCGCACACGATAATGTAGCGCCTTGCTGGAAATTCAAAGTTTCCGGCATCTTGACTAGGCCATTTTCGTCAAAGGCACCGTATTGACGCAGCGTCCCGTCGACGGCCCCTCCGAGACCTGTATTGAGGTCCTGCACCGTAATGTTGCCGGACAAATGGGACTGGTTGAAGAGCGTGAGAACGGCGTCACCTTTCTGAAAACGAGTGACGCGAGATCCAGTGGCTACCACGGTGCCGGCGCCATCGGAGGCGGGGATTATGGGGAAGTTGATTGGGAAAGGGTATTTGCCCTGTGATATGGGTGAGCTCGAGGTTATCGAAAACCCAGTGCACAATTATTACTTAAAGGGAAATTTACCTTGGGAATTGCTAGGTCGCGATAGTTCAGCGAGGCATAATGAAAGTTGACGAGGACGTCTTTTTCGCCGAGTATAGGGATCTCAGCTTTGTCATTCAACTTGAGGCTATCGAAGCCGTCTTTGCCTTCGATCGTCCATTGCTTGTTGTTTGTCGGTGCCATTATGAGAAGCTGAACAGATTATGGTAGGATATGAAGACAAGTCCTAGAGATTATAGCAGACAAACACAGAAGATATTAAAGGAATATTAGACTTCTGGATTTCAAAGCATTATGATATTCCATGCATGCATCGCATGGACCCCTATCCCGATCAATGGAGGCTGAAAGCGATCCGAAGATGATGATTAGCCTTCTGTACTGGAATGTATTCTTTTGCCTGCATGAATGAGGGTGAAAGGATGATGAAAGGGTACTGTTGGAGATATGACGGTCTGGTGGGGGGACGAATTGGATGAAATGCCGTTGGTGCGTCGGAGATAACTGCTGCAATTGCCGGACTCGTGCTTGGCTTGAGAAAAGAATAGCGGTCAAGGAGAAAGGAAAAAGGAGAAAGATTTCATTGACTGAATAACTGCAGATCAATCGTGTAGTGTAGAATACTCATAAAACAGTATGCCGAATATCAGCTGTTAATCTATGGCAGTTGTGAAACAGGAACTTTTGGCCTTTTCTTATTCGCAATCGCCTCCTGGTCCCTTATCTTCCACAAGCGAGAGCCTGTATCTTACACCGCCAATGCACACTGCTTTGTGCAATACTTGTACCTCTAATCAGATGTTGGCCCGGGGAGTCATCGAGACCTCGGTGGCTTCTTTGTCAGAGGGGCAATATGCCGTGTGAAGCTTGTAACGAAGGTCCGCAGTGCTGTCACCCTGCAACCCATGGCCCGAGCCTGTCGACGGCGTCCTCTCCAGGAGGAAGGAACGTGTAATCAAGGCAGCGGTGCTTTCTGTATGCTGTCCCATCATCAAGGAAGAGCTGACGCTACATCAGCCAACAATTTTCTGGTTGGAGGGCGCCAGCTGCCATACCGGTCTCCTGACAGTGCTACCATGCTAGCCATAGGATCGGTGTGTTTGCGAAAGCTACCTTCTATGGGTGCTCCCTGTACACTTGCTTAGTACAACGCACTTCGTTCTTCAATATCGACATACGATTTGAAGACTTCGGGTTCCACTGCGAGTATTGCCTCGAGGGGGGAAGATTTGACGGATGAAAGGTAACGATCTGAATTGGTCCATGCATGTCATTGTTCGTTCTCGAAGTGATGGCATACACCAGATGTTGGGTTGCTCTGATGTTGTGGGAACTCGGAGACGGAAAGACTGGCAGAACCCGCTGAAATGCTGCCAAAACCGAGATGACCAACGCGGCACGCTTAAATGCAGGCAATATAATGAAAGAGGAGGAACGAATGACCATGCAAAGTAGTACAGATGAATCGCTTCACACCAGACTGTAGGAAAGAAGAGAAGGTGTACAGCAGGTAGATGAGTTGGCAAGATTGGAAGGGCGTCGACCGAAATGAGGATGAATCTGGACAGGAATGCCGAAATTGTGGTGAGAGTCAGGATTGTGGGTCGTACCCATGACGATGGCCACGCGATGGTGAATAGCTCGGAAATATCTCGTTTCCACTACTGGAATGCCGTCACAATGGTGGTTCGTCAACGCAAAACTAAACAGCTATCATAGAGAAGAGCCCCCAAACATTTCACTCCTGGTGGAAAGGTAAATCTCTGACTCCTATGCTGCGGGAAGAAGGCCTTGGTTCCTGGGGCACTCCCTTGCGTTGCTGATCTGCATTCTCGAAACTCCTGGTGCCACGCTTCGGAGCCAGGTCCTGATCGTCGCTGACAGCGCTCAAGAGTACAAAACCTGGAGTCCCTTCGTAGCCAATCGTCTTTTGGATACCCCAAAGCCACTATCGTTATTGCTGATTTGGGTAATGCTTGATATGGAAGCTTTTCAGCCTCACAAACTGCTCGAACCCGAATTTGCTCAGCGTGACACCCTTGCCAGAGTTCTTCCAACCCGTCCACGCAAGGTCCTGCTACGTATTAGCGCGACCGTCCAATGACGGCCGTTAGGGCTTACTGGACTGGGGAAGTCGCATCTGTTGATGAAGACCGTTCCTGCTTCGACCTGCTCTGCAAGCTCTTCGCCCTTCGCAACGTCCTTGGTCCATATACTTGCGGTCAAGCCAAATTCACTATCGTTCATGAGTCGAATTGCCTCTTCATCATTACCGACTCGCATAACGGGAATGACTGGTCCAAATGTTTCATCGTTCATAACGTCCATATCATGGGTCACATTCGTGAGGAGCGTAGGTTTGACGTAGTTTCCATTGGGTGGTGGAAACTCAAACGTCTCGTTTGCGGGCGTTGAGTCAATAGCGCCTTTTGATAATGCATCCGTGACATGTGCTTTTATAGTCTCAACGGACCTCTGTGATACCACCGGCCCAACATTAGTGCTTGGGTCAAACGGATCCCCAAGCTTGTAGCCTTTAAGCACGCGTTGCACCGCGGATATAAATTCGTCGTGGACCTTCTCAGCGACATAGACCCTCTCCACACTACAGCAGCTCTGCCCCGAGTTAAATACGGCTCCATCTACTATTTCTTCTGCTGCCCATTGAACATCAACGTCTTCTCTGATATATGAAGGGTCTTTGCCTCCAAGTTCGAGTCCAATAGGAACCACCCGATCTGCAGCAGCACGTTGGACTTGCAGACCACCCGCAACAGAACCAGTGAAGCAAATCAATTTGATCTGTGGTGCCCGTGCAACACTCTCCAAGCGCGATATAGAGCCACAGTGGAAGTATTGTATAACTTTGTCAGGTAATCCGGCTTCAGAGAAGATATCATGTATGTGTTCCACTATGGTAGGTGTTTGAGGGGATGGTTTGAGGATAACAGAATTGCCAGCAAGCAAAGCTGGAATCAGGGAATTCATCAAGATCAAATATGGGTACTGATCATACCATGTCAGCGTCCAGTACGTTGAACATTGAGCCGTCACAACCCACATTCCAGGCAAATAGAATGAGTACAGGGCCAATGGGTGCCTTTCTGATGAACCTTTTGAAACCATGCTCGTACTCACCCTGCGTATCCATCATTGCATTCTCACTGATCTTCAAGAGATATTCACCCCTGGTCACTGCTGTTGTAATTTCTTTACCAGTATAAGCGATAGGCCTACCCATCTGCTCAGTGAGTTCACGTGCAAGAACATTTTGCCTGTCAGTGATGAGCTGCAGCGCTTTCCCGACGATAGCCTGTCGCTCTCGTAACGATATGAGTCGATAGTCGTTGAAAGCTTGAGCCGCGATAGCAGGTAGAAGCGCTACGTCTGAGCATGAGAGGCCGCTCCTTGTCAGTATCGGCTGGTTGGTCGAGGGCGATATTGTTGTGATCACCTCCGTAGCCATTGTGGTTCCCAGCTGTCTGCTGACTCGTAAAGGATGTCCTGTGTAGGTGGCTACGCCAACCACTGCCTTTACGCTCAACAAACGTTGGACTTGTTACGCACGGTACGGTATTTGTATGTTTAACAAGAGGTCGATCCTTGCACGTCTTTGGGCTGAATTCAGAGATTAGGGCTCAGCCCTAAGGATATGCTCCAAAACCTTTCGCTACTGCAACTCACATCATCAGCGTCCTCTATCCCCAAATGATATACATCTCGACATGGCAGACTCAAGTCGGGAGGCCTCATCGGGAGCTGGCATATCACAAACAAAGGCTCCTCAAAGTAATAACAAGGTGGGAGAGTCAACAACTCTGAGATTCATTCCACTAGGTAGCTAGAATAGATGACTGCCTTCCCAGTAGTATCGCAGTTAATCATATGGTAGAAAACAACCCCGAGGTTATGTCTTCTCTGGTGCACAAACTAGGTCTCTCTTCGGATCTGTCATGGCATGACGTCTACTCTCTGGACGACCCGTCCCTTCTGGCTTTTGTACCTCGTCCAGCACACGCCCTTCTATTGGTATTTCCTACCTCTTCATCTTATAGGAAGGGTCGTTCGGACGAAGATAGCACTCTGCCCGACTACACTGGTACTGGATCTGAAGAAGAGGTGCTTTGGTTCAAGCAAACGATCGGTAATGCTTGTGGCCTGATGGGCCTCATCCATGCAACTTGCAATGGCATGACTCGGGATTTGATCGGTATACTCTCCGTCATTTGATCGTGTGATTCATACTGAAATCATCCAACAGCACCCGCGAGTCCATTATCGGATCTCATCACAAAAGCCATACCGCTCAACCCTCACTCTCGCGCCAAACTCATTGAGACAAATGACGATTTAGCATCGGCACATGCAAATGCAGCTGCAGGGGGTGACACAGCAGCACCGTCAGCCCAAGACGAGGTCGATCTCCATTACGTTGCGTTCGTCAAATCCGAAAAGAACAATCTCTGGGAATTAGACGGCTCACGTAAAGGGCCGCTGAACAGAGGAAAGCTCGAGGAGGGAGAGGACGTCCTATGCGACACAGCTATACAATTAGGACCGAAGAAGTTTTTGAAAAGAGAAGAGGAAGCTGGTGGTGGTGAAATGAGGTTCTCATTGTTAGCATTGGGACCTAGCTTCGGATAGCTGTCTGAAAACTCTAAGCAAGGGCTTCAGTGAGGAATGGAAACATTTCGAACCTCACTTTTCATATACTCACGACCGTATACCCTGGCTCGTACCTAATTCCCAGCAACATATAGCTGTGCATTTGCCACAACAGAAACTGAGAAGGGGCTCTACGCCCTAAAACCCTCGATCTGATCACTCAGGGGCATCATGATCCGTCACCAAACGTCAAGATGAGCGGCGTAGTAAGCGCTCCCAGCAGCAAACCGAACAATTTTACCGCACGTCAGCATCATATCCAACAAATCCTCGCGGTGACATCTGCTTCAATCAGCGTCTTTTTCGCGCTTTTGACCATTTACTACTTCGTGAGGGTGAGAACACTGCTTTTTCGACATCAGTAGGTCTTGCCCGATCAAACGCGCCAGTGTCGAGACATCCAGACCGGCTGACTGGTGGATAGTCTCGTTATCCTACTCATTGCGAGTGATTTGTTCAAGGCGATCTGGTATCTTGTGCCTCCGGTGGTAATATTCGCTCAAAATGTTCCCACCGCCTGGAAAGTTTGTCAAGCGTCCGGGTTTGCGCTTGCCATTGGGATCGAAGCATCAGGTCGGTGTCTGGCGCAAGGCTTTGACAGTATTAGCATCCTGACCGGGTAGCCAGATTTCATCATCCTACTCATAGCCATACACACAGTACTCTCGGTCCTTTGGCCCGGAAATTCCATAGGGTTATATAGCTACCGATATACAGCGTATGCGTGCTCGGCTGGTTGCTCCGTCCTCCTAGCCAGCTTAGCATTCATCAATCAGGGGGATGCATATGTCTCGCAAGGGACCTTTTGTTACCTTCCTGTACGACCTATATGGTATCGTCTTGTTCTCAGCTGGATTCCTCGCTATTTGATCCTCACCTCTATCGTGGCCATCTACCTGACAATCTACATCTACACCAAATCGGAGTTGGGAAAAGTTGACATCAACCTTGCAAGCAGCACGATTTCGGAAGGAACATCGAGTGATCTAACCAAGAGCCCTACCAAACCCGATAGACCGTCACGTGCGAGACGCTGGTTCGGCCAATGGACTACGCATCAAAGGTCTACATCAATAGGATGCCAGGCACCTGCGACTTCGAGTGAGCCCTCTCCTGTAGCAAGTCAGCAGGAACCAACAGATCCGTCAGCAGAACCCCCCAGTCGCCAGCAAACCCTCCTCGAAGCCCTACGTGACAAATCCTTTCTTCCTCACCAAGACAAGGAGCCACAACAAGACTCAAACAACATTCTGCGCAAGCGGCACAAGGCTATCCGACGCCAGCTCCGATACATGTTCATATACCCTCTCGTCTACGCTGTAATGTGGTTTCCGCCCTTCATCAGCCACTGCTACTTTTACACAAAGGAGCATAATCCCCCATTTGCGCTCAGCTGCCTGTCTCTGGTCTTGCTGTCCCTCCAATGCGCGGTCGACTGCTTGATCTTCGGCATTAGAGAGAAGCCTTGGAGGGGCGGTGTTGGGGGACACAAGCCTGCGAAGAGAAACAAGTCTGCTGTGAAAAGCAGTGATGTTGAAAGGGTAGCGCCGGCGGATGGCACGGAAGGGCCTGCTTCCCCTAAACATGTACTCGGGGCGGAGAATATGACACCCAGGCAAGAGAAGAATTGGTGGGACAACGAGCCCGTGTAATTTATGTACAGTTGTTCAATTATCAGACACCGAGCCCGTATAACTTATGTACAATTATTCAACCATCGGACAAGCGGCGTTCCTCTCAACTTTCCGTACAGCATCATATCGATCACCTATTGCTGTTCGCAACGAAAGCCTCGTGATAGCCGTCCCATTCCCCATTCTGGGGCGCGCTGCTCTGGTGATCGTCCCGTTGCTTTTCTTTCTGATCGCCCCCTTTTCTCTCTCCCAGCCCATCGTAAACAGCCGTCTCAATCTTCGCCCACAGCCCCATAACCTCAGAATCTACAATAGAACCTGTCAGCACTACCATCTTCAAAAAGCGCGACGAGCTGCCCACTCACCAGCAAAAGGCAATATCTGCGACGCCACTAAGCCCGCCACGCCCTTCTCCCGATCACACCACCAGAAAAGATTCGGCAACCCAGCCCACCACGCCGTATTCCTCCCCCTTCCCGTCGCCCCTTCATGTATCGTAAGCATGAACGTCAGCCCCCACCCCTGCGGCTGCTCCTCCGGCTGCGGGTAAAGCTGCGGAATATCGTTCGAATACGTCGGCTTCGCAGTCTTGATGCCCTTGCGTCCGAAATTGGGGAAATCGGGGACTTGATTGGTGAACATCTCGTCGATGCTTTTCTGCGTCAGGATCCGGGCGCCGGTCGTGGGCGAGACGCCGTCGTTGAGGAGCGTGGATAGGAGCTGCGCGTAGTCGGTTGGACGGGCGAAACCGCCTGCGCCGGCGGAGTTGTAGATGGTGTCGTGTTCGGATGGGGAGGCGATGAGGGGGCGGCGGTAGGGGTGGTCGCGCGCTCGGATGTTTTGGCCGGGTGTCTTTTGGTGCATGTGGGCGAGGTGGTGTTTCATTTGGGGCGTGGGGAACAGGGTTATGTGGTGTAGGTTCAGGGGGGCGAAGATGTGGGTTTGGAAATAGGTGTTTAGGGACATGTTGGTTACGCGCTCGATGAGGGTGCCGGCCCAGTCGATACCGACCTGAGGGATATGTGTTAGTATTTCGAATGTCTTGGATTGCTTTCGAGTGGGAAAGTACGCCGTATGCCCAGTCCGTGCCTTGAGGGGAGAGGTCAGCAGGGACGTTCAAGGGGATAGCGGCCAAGAGCGTACCAGGTTCAAACATGATGGGTTGTTCGAGTATCCCGCTGCTATGGGCGTCGAGCTCGTCAATACCGACTGGTTGGCCGTTCAAGCGAAGTATGTCGTTGAAGAAAGTATATCTGTCAGTCTCTGATCAATCTCTGCGCTCAGGTGTTCTATGTGCCATGAATGTAAAGCCATACCCGAAGCCAGCTTTTTAATGCGTCAGCTATGGCTCGCATAACAGAGATTTTTCATTATATAGGCTTACCGGTATGACTTAACAACATCCTTAAGGTAATCCTATTCTTCTTTTCTACAGTCTCTGCTTTCCCATTCTTATCGATTCCTTTAATAATCTTCACGTGCTTGAGTTCAGGGCAGTGTTTCTCCAGAAGATCGGCGTCATCGAGAGCTAACCTCCCCTGCTCAACGAGCTGCATAGCCGCTATGCCACCAATCATCTTGGTGCATGAAGCTATCCAGAAGACGCTGTTCAGAGTCATGGGCTCTTTTGTATCAGCACCCCGGGTGCCACTGGCGTGCTGGAACAGCGTCTTGCCGGATTTATCGACCACCACTGCAACACAACCAGGTATTCTGTTGGGATCAGATGTCGTTTCGTCCATCATCTTGCGTATGCCATCACTGGCTGAGGACGAGAATAGGTCTGCCATCTTCTTCTATCTGCGGATTTCGACGTTCACTGCAAATTGATGCACTGGAAATGAAGAGCGATACATGAGAAGACCATAGGGAAAGCAAACAGAGGAGCCGCTCAACCGCGAGGAGTATGAACCATATCGAATGTTCTCGCAGATCTTTTGCGGGGTAGCGCAGTAACAGAGTGTACCAGGCCTCGTTCAGCGGGGTTGAAAATAAACGTGGAGACGCCATTGAATTTATCACCTAGGTTAAAGGCCGAATACTCCGTTCCATTCTAGGAGCCATGACCTCTTGGTTTGGCTCCTTAGTGGGCTCAGGCACCCGGAAGCTATCACCCGAACCGTCCGTAGACATGCCATTCTTCAATCTATGAAACGAAAGAGATGAGTTGATGCAAGTCGCACAATTCCGACAGATAGGATAGAAGAAAGATGGCGAAGATGACTCATGAAGATTGGTACACATAGAGACAAGAATTCATAACATCAGATTCTCCGCAGTGGTATGTCCCAGACAAAGCTCGCAATTACCATACCACCAATACTCATAAGGAAGGCCATGAGCAGGTTGACCCCATTATTATCAAGGATGCTATGACCACTTTCAACGTGTCTGCTTGGCTCATCGCTCTTCTTGTATGCTGGGGTTCGAGATCCAGCGACAAGCACCTGTAATGAGTCAACGACCACTGTCTTAATGTGCTTATCAAACTCACTTTCTTCCCACCAACTCCCTCGATTATCTTTCCTGTCCTTGTATCGACCACACTGGCTTGAAGCCAACCACCAAGTGCACTATCCAGCACGCTTCCTAGACCTCCCCATATTGTAATTGCTAGCACCCAAAGCGTCCTCTCTTGCCATCCCCAGCCACTCCCATGCTTAGATCCAGGCTGTAGTGAAGACAATATACCCGAGCCAGCATTTCCGTGCCCATCGCAGAATGGTAGCAGGATCACGGAAGTCAAAGCAATGAGGAATGCCCCTAGAAAGCCAGCTAGGGTACCGATCAAGCTAACGCCGCCATTGGTGCCTGGTGGTACTTCTCGAAAGTTCCAGGAGGTAAGCAGACGTGGGTTTTTCCTCGACAGGATGCCAAGCTCCGAGGAGAACGTATCTGCTGCTACAGCGGCATAATTACTGAGGTTATCAGTTAGGAGAATGCGATGCTCGTGGGATACGGCCTAGTGCACCTCACTATGCCAACAACGATCAAATCACTGCCATAGGCCCAGCAATCCGCATGAGCTGCAAGAGGGCTCCAGAACAGATGCAGAAGTATCAATGCCGATGATACGACTGAGTTCGCAAGCACTTGAACATGAGTTCTGGCACCTTCTCCTCCGGATGCTCCGGAAGAACCCAGTGTCAGTTGTGCTTTCACTTCATGTTTGACCTGGGTAGCTATGAGTCTGTGGACTCTGAAGAAGCCACGGTCGCGCAAGATACCTTCGTGACAGCGGTCCCAGAGAGGAAGAATACACAAAGTAATGCGAAGAATATGCTCCAAGGATGTAAGGCATGGATGATGGCTGTCAGCGCCGCTGTTACGATGCCTGCCGGTGTCAGCGACTTGCGGGAGTAGGCTCGGTACACGAGTGCCGCTGTCGCTGGAACAGCTATGTAGGGGTGCATGCCCTCTAAAGTCTTGAGATGTCGGATATCATCACTAATCCAAAGAAAGCATGCTGAATCTTCAGCTCCTTCAGCTACGCTAGCGGGCATCTAGCGCTGCCAAGACTCTTATCGACAAGGTAGGTACCAATCTTGATTGATCGAACCTCCACCCCACTGCTCACTTTCACATCTCGTACCGTTCCATACATTCGACCGTGATTATGGTGAGGACCCTTCCATGGCTGAAAGCGGGCTCGTCAGCAAAGACTCCCGCTGTACATACGAGACCAAGCAAGCGACAGCGATTACTCGACCCAGGCTCCGACTCTGAATCTACCACTCTCCCAGGCAAAACACCCTTACCGAAGAAGCACGCACCGTTATTGCCACAAAAGCAGACAGCTCTTCGAGCTACAGAGCGCTCACCATCCACCTCGCCTCCACCCGAACCTCCAACCGAAGAACCCATGCGCCCCGGCCTCTCCGCCGACGATATCTACATAATGGTCGAAGACGAATTCCTCTCCGTCGCGCGCACATTCACCGCACACCTCCATCACGCCGAATATATCCGTCTCAAAAACGAGGCTCGAAATCGAAACAGTGCTACCCTCTCGAACATCTCCAGACCTGTCGATAGCATAACCACCATGCGAGCCGAGACGAAGAAGAAAGAGGAAGCCCAAGCGCAGGAAGCAAGGACGAAAGCCGGATTAGAAAGTATCAAAGGCCCCAAGCGTCCAGTGACCGCGAGCGACGACAGCGACATCGACGAGACCGAAGGCCAAGCGCAACCGTGGGAAGGGACGCAGCTCCAACGGTTCATGATGACCAGCCCCAAAAAGGCCTTGACAAGCCTCACGGGCCTACAAGGCGTCACTTCACACACGAGGGCAGCAGCCGGATACGAGCGATCGAAACTCACTCGGCAAAATCCCACATCTTCGCAGCCACGTGGACCGGGAAAGGCAAACGCAAAAGCCACGGAAACCAAGCATGAAATCTCCGAAGACGACGACGACGACCTGGACGCCCCACCCCGAGCTCCCTCCCATCCACCAGTCGCAACTTCAAAACCCCAGCCTACGCCAAAGTCCTACGCACCACCCCCACCACCACATACAAAACCCAGCACGAAACCTCCCACACCCCCCCGCCCACGCGCCAGAAGATCGCTCCTCGACATGACACCCCTCCCCCCACCCCCACCTACCTCAACCTCAAAACCTCCCTCAAAACCGCCAAAAAAGGACCCCCATCCCCCAACCCCCTACCCCGAGCCTGTCCACGACCCCAGCTCCTCCTTCGACCGCGAAGCGCTCAGGGCACGAAAGCGACGGATGCAGGCAAGGAAAGAGAAGGAAGGGAGGGTGATGGGAGCGGACGAGATACCTATCTTTCTCGTGTGAGGTGGGGATTTGTGCTGAGATTGGGGGGGTTGGATAGTTATACGATACGATATGGCAGTTTCGTTAAAGCGTGTGTAGAATAGGATAGTCATGTTTCGTTGAGTAGGGCTATGACTATGACACTTGATGCGCATGGAAGATTTGGTATATTGGAATATGTATCTTACCCACCGAATCAATGCGTGTCGAGAGTATCCATCAAGATACCTACGTATCGCACATGCCCCAACTACCCTCACCACCACAACCCCTTTCTACACTCCCCACACCATCTACCACAATCCCAATCCTAATACCAACACTACCACCACCACTATCACCAAATCTTCCCCCCCCCCAACAGCCCTCCAATCCTCCTAAAACCCACATCCCTTGCTATCCAAGCATCCAAGCATCGATCGATCGATCGCACAAGAACAAAAAAGAAAAAGAAAAAGAAAAAGAAAAAGAAAAAGAAAGGAAGAATAAAATCCTTCTCGAAAACATTATCGAAACCGAACATAGAAATTCGGAACGATAAGTAGTTCTAATAAAAGTCCTTGATGACGGATACATGTCGGTAAGACTCCTATCTAGGACATCACACACAAGCTCGAACTCCAACTCGAACTCCAGTCACCGTCGTGAATCGAACCCCGATCCCATACATAGTACACTTCATCCCAGCAAATAAGGCATTCGTTTCAGGGGTTCCTGCCAAGGCTCTATTCTTTTCTATTCTAGCCGAGACGAAACGCCTGATACGAGTACCCTTGCCCTTGCCATGCCAGGACATGGATTGGGATTGGGATAGGGCTATGTATGTTGTATCTCCGAGCGAGGATTGAAGGGGTGTGAAAGAACGAAAGAAGGGAAGACTGCATGCGGGAAGTATGTTGTACTGTACTGGAACAAGGGTAGGATTCGTAGGGAGTGATAGGTCCAATCTCGGCCGCCGAATGGATGGTGGCTGATCATTTTCTTTTCGTCCCCCCCACCGACGTAGTCCCCTTCTTCTTCTTCGGCGCCGCAGGAGTCTTGTTCCCTTTTTCGCCCCCAGCCGATTTCGGCGTCTTCGTCTTCGTCTTCATCTTATCCAAAGCCGAGAACTCCTTTTTGTTAATTTTCCCCTGTGCTCCTTGGATCTCCCACCCTTCTTCGAGCACGGGGGGTGCAGGTTGGGGCGGGATGACGATGTTGAGGACTTTGGTTTTTGTGGCACTGGGAGGGGGGAGGGCTTGGATTTTGGGATCGTCGCAGGGGGCGGGGATGTCGCGGTCTAGGTTTCCGAAGTGGTTGTGGATGTCGGTTGAGGGTGGGGGTATGAGTTGGGTGATTAGTGGTGGTGGGGCTTTGGGCCAGGGACTATTGGTGTCGGGAGTTGTGGTTTGCGGGGGCGAGGCTTCGCGGATGAAGGCGGCTTTGTTTGGGGTTCGGGTGTCTTTTTTGCCGGCGAAGAGTGTACGCTTGGAATTTGGTGTTTTGGGGGAAAGGGGGTTTCTTGCGGGTTTGTGGGGTTTGGGGATGATATGGTCGGTTTTGGTAGGGTTTTCGCAGAATTGCCAGTCTCCGTCGTAGGGGTCGTCGTCACTGGGGGACGGCGATGGAACGGTGAAGGTGCGTGTGGGGCCTGGAGAGCGGCCAGGGCTGTACGTGGGATCTCGAATGTGAAGGTGCTGGAGGCCGCTTCTTGTTGTTTCAGCAGATGTCTTGGGAATCACACCATGTCTTGCATGAGTGGCTGCAGTGGGCGTCTCGACTCCGTCCTCTTCCTCGTAAGCCATTGTCCTTGGAAATAAAGGTGAATCTTCCGGACCCAGCTCGTAAGAATCGTCCCAGCAGCTTTCGGGACTAGTCGTTGGTGTGACATCCACCGTACCTCCATCGGAAGTACCTTCGAGGCTTTCATCTTCCTCCTGGATGGCACCTAGCCCAATCTCTTCCTCGACCTTCGGTAGCTTTGCGCCTGTAGCCCAATCCCAAAGCTCGTTGTTTTCCACCATCTGGTTGTATGTTCTCCTGTTTGCGTATCGCCAGTAGCCTGCCATACGTTGCATGGTTTCCGCTTGCTCATTCTCCAACGCCGCCAGATCTTTCAGTATGGCGTTGCGAAGCTTACTGTCTAGGACCTTGCGCGCTTTGGCAGCCTCTGCGAGATTGGTCTTGATTCCTAGCCTTTTGAAAACTAACGTCAAGATCTCGTCGATCTGTTCTGGATTTTCCAGGTTCACGTTTCTAGGAGCCCTGTTGTTTTTGAGAACCTTCTTCTCATGGACACTTTGCCGAAAGCTTGACCATCGGAAACAATTGGCATTGAAGACGATGTTTTTGTCGATTGTGCTGTTGTACAAGAATTGGGTTAGCATTCATTTCATTATGGAATAGAAGTAGTGATTTTAGGGAACGATATTAGCTGGATCGCTCTTCGCACTCAGATCGTAAGCTGGGAAGCTGGTACTGATGAACAAGAATGACCGCCCACTGCCAGTGGTAGTCAATTGCTGTATATCGAGGTATCTCCTTACTCGAAGCGTACGACGAGGATACATGGATTAGACATATGACACACAAACAGTGTAGAAATGTAGAGAACAGCGCTCAATGACGTACCTGTTATCAATAAGGCCCTGCCCGTTAGGCGCTTGAGCTGCTTCATTAGCATGGTCTATAGTATCAACAGGATGCAATGCAATCTGGATATTTTCAAGATCTTCCTTGGTGATGACGTCGAAGCGAATCTGGTTCTTTGCGATTTTGCGCTCGGCCTTCGCTGCTTTCCCAACAAGAGGATCGTTCCAGTTTTGCTTTCGCTCCTCGGGATCTTCCTCGTTCAGAGTACTAGAGTTGTTGTCCCAATTGACCTCTCGCTCGTCATCTTCAGCTTCTGCAGCGTCCAGCCTAAGAGCGTCCAGGTTCATTTTGAGCTTGTTCTTGATCTTACTTTTTCCTCTGCTATTAAAGACATTGCTGGTATATCCGTCCAGGCGATGTACATCTTGGATAAGGGTCGCAATCTCACGATGCCTTTTGTCGTGAAGTTCAATGGTTTTGTGACAGCTATCAGGACGTCAGAATCGATGGGCTAATACCGGGATCTTAACGACTTACGCATCGCAGTGATGTGACTGCCCTGGGCATCGAGAACAATTAGTACTCCTTCATCGAGCATAGTGGTGATACTAAGGTCAACATACCAACGTAAAAGAGTGTCTTGTGATATCTGGTGCAAACCTCTTCATGAATACCAAAACAGGTTTTCTTAGCCCGTGGGCTCGAAAGAACGGTAGCGCAGGTCCCGCACTTGTGTTCTGCATGCTGCTATCAGCATGGATGGTGGTCCTGGGATGTCAACGTGTTTCAGCCTGTTTGACGCTGTACCTAAGCCATGATTGCGTTCCTAGATTGACGCGTCAGCCGGAAATCAGCCAGATCAAATCTGAACATCTATTAGGACTCGACCCACCTCCCACCTGTAGAGCATACCTGCAGGCATGCTAGCGCTGGCTTCAATATCCTTTGACAGATTTGGAGGAACGTGTAGATAAGCAAGAGCAGTAGCAGATTTTTGAGATATCCGCGGGAGGTGAGTATGCGTGTGTTTGAAGATGGGATATTGTTGCAAAAATTATGGTGGCATATGTAACAATGTCTCGTGTCAATGATTGATAAAATGTTACTGGTTCAATTGTGGAGTGATGCCGGAGATTACAATATGCGAAGAGCCGATGTTGTCCTGTCGATATCCAGACGCCTATTGATGTTATGTATCCAAAGTGAATGATGTTGAGTATTGTGGTAGTCAAGGCCGAGGGGGGTAAACAAAGCAACGGATGCTATCTGACAACACCGGCTGTCCCTTTCCATGTTCAGGATCCAACTTTGCACCACCTTTGGAATATATCGACTAAATGGCGTTGATACGCGCAAGCTGTCGATAGGCATCCATTTGCAGATTGTAGAAACACCATGGACATACTTCCCTCCCAATTCAGAGCGGTGTTAACAACCATGAATTGGAGAGTCGGGTATCTACCAGGGGGCACGTACCTAGCCAATGCTCTGCATTGTAATCCTTTTACAAGTGACAACGTCTGTGCTTCCATCATATTGCTTTGCAAAGAATGGGTATACAACAAGGTCGAGCCCGGCCCATTCATCGGGAAGATGGAGCTTAGAGTCCGAGGTGACGGAGGAGCCACATTCAGAACTCCATGATCAGGAATTAGCAGCGCACGAGACAGAGGAACGCAAGGCTCGAGAAGCACAGCGCACAATATTGCAATTAGTAAGCAAGCTTTCCTCTACATGCCTGTCATTACTGTTTTTGGCTCTTACTCGATGGAAAAAGGTCTCAATCTGAGCATGAATGCCACCTTATTGTGAGTACGCAAGGTTTGATCTGCTGCTGGCCTTTGTTAGAGAAAGGTGATGTATGGAGTGGATTTCGCTCGTATTGGAGAGTAGAAAAGGGAGATCTTGTGCACCAAGTGCTGCTGAATAAATGCAAAGCTGAGTCCCTTTGCACACTGCGCACTCTTTTCTTATTCAATCAAGGGTCGAAGTTGATTCCCGTCTCACTGCTACGTCTTATATTGGAGACCTGTGTTGAACGCTCCTAGTGTTTTTTGGGCCTAGAGGTCACGGACAAGGCGAGCGCCACACCATGCGTACGGATAGTTCCTCTGGTACCAGTTGACGCTTGATCCTGTCAGCTTTGCCTTGCGTAGAACGGTGGCGAATATGGAACTTACAAGGTCTTTCGTCCTGCAATGCGAGGATGTGTGGCCCATGATCCACCCAAGACGATATTGTGTTTTCCATCGAAAAAGTCATCTGCATTTCATTAGATCACCACAGACGTCAAAACCTCTGCAGGAAACTAAACCTGTATAAGCCGGATACAGACCCATAGGCTCAAACCCTTTGTACCTTTCCAGAACCGAACTTGTCCATTCCCACACTCCACCCATGTCGCCCTGTCCGGACAGTCTGTTGCCGTTCTGTGTGACTGGTGTGGGATGGAAGTGCTTGAAGCCGACATTGTAGCCTTCGAGGTCAGCGAACAGCTGTTTAGGATCTAGAGACTGCTTGGCGCCAGAGGCGCTTTTATGCGAAGGGTGTGATGGGGGAGAAATCTCAACACCGTCATTTGACAGATGCCTGGCCGAGTCTTTTCAGCCTATGAAACATCACATAAGGAATAATAGCCTACCCATTGACTGCCGAAACCTTTTTGGTGATGATGCTGTCAGTATGCTTGTTCTTGTTGATGTCAACATGGTGGTAGATGCTGCGAGCCTCTTCAACAGTTGGAATGCGACCATTCATCCATGCTGCGCATGCAGAAAGCTCATCGTATGACGCAAAGACTGGCCAATCAAGAGCATGTTCTAGGGGCACCGGTCCGAAGACTGTCCGCACAGACTTGTCTCTCAAGTACGCATTAGTTAACCGGGGACCAGCACCGTTCATGTAGGTACTGTCACAGTTGGCGTATTCACGGTTGTTCGACTGGGATGCTTTGGTCTTTCCAGATATCCATGAGACCGGGATCTTTTGCTGACTGGTCTGGTCCAGAAACCGAGCGTAGTCTTCATTGGTGAGAGGTCTCGCTTGCGCCTCAAAAGCTGGTACATGGATGGAACGCTTAGGCTTCTCGTTGTCCCAACCAAAGTAACGGTCCGGTCCCTCGTCATTCTCTGGATCATTCATGCCTTCGCTTAGAGTACAATATGGTACCATGATCCATTCATTAGGCACAGCTACCTTTTGGGCCTGCTTGGCTAAGAGCTCAAAATCTGGTCTCATAGCAGGAGGCCGCGTTTGGTCACTCTGCAAAAGCATGTACAAAAGAGTTTCAAGATGCATGGCTACGCAGGGTCAACATATCCGTCATGTCGTTGATAGCGCAACATTGGGAGACCTACCTTCGTGTTCGAAGCCAATCCAGATTGCTCTTCCTAGCTTTCGATCCGTCTCAAAGATCTCACATTGATAAAGCGATCGTGTTCGAGCTCGAACCCTTTCTTGATAGGAAAGGATTTCTTCCGCTGGAGGCCATTCGTCCGGGATCTCGCTGTGCGCATGGCATTGTTCGGGATTATCAACATCTGGGTCGATCCCACGCTCGAACATCTTCTGGAAGAAGCCTGGATTTGTGGGTGCTTTCCCAGTGGCTCTTGTAAGGTGTATATCGAAGAAAGCGGGGATGTGTCCTAGATAGAACAAGCAGCAATTTCGGAGTTTGATGGGCTTAGACAACAGGTGATGTTGTGGAATCATGTGCTTGGTAACAGCGTCCCAGGCTGCCCAGAGCTGTTCGAATTCATAGAGTGATGGCACTGGCTGAGCAGCGTATTCCACGGCCTCCAGTGGGAAGGAAAATTTTGCTTTCGAAAGAAGATGCATATCTGGCGCGATATCCATCAGTGAACGACGAATGTCAATATATTGATGGTGTTCTCAGGCCACGCTCAAAGCGCCTCCGAGGCCAGGAGATGATGCAATCAATACCGAGAGGTTAGTAGCAAGACATGTATGTCGTACTTGGCTTGGTGGGGAAAATTGAGCGTGGTAACAACATCAGATTGACAAAAGCGATTGGTGATAGGGTCAAGAGAGATGTGTAGCTAGCCAATGGCGGGTTCTTGCGGATTGGAAATAGTGTAGGAGAAGACTTACGATATTGATTGAGACTATCACCAAATCTCGCCTTTGAAACCAATTGTGCTTTCTCCCAAAGCTCTGTGCTTTGAATAAGTGAGTATTTGTAGCTCTCTTCAATCCGAATTCTTTCCCCAGATTCGACAGAGACTCCTTCGACCATGACGTTTCTCACAGGTGAAACGAAAGCTTGATGACGGCCAGCTTCTTCATCGTATTCTCCGATGACTTTCCATTCGCCCTTACGGAAGATTTCTCTCCCCGAAAGTGTGTTGGCATGGTCGAGACCATTGAGGATGAACTCGTGAGTCTTGCCCTCTCCGTCATTGTATGCATGAAGAACCTTGTCCCTGTCTTGGCAGGCGTCGACGCCGATTAGCATTGTGTCCTGATCTCTAAGTATTCTCGAAAACCCCTTTAGAAAATCTGCCGCCTCTAGGCGGTTCAGATTACCAATAGACGATCCCATCCAGAGAATGCATTTCGGCCTTCTGAGATTTTCCGGCTTTGTCAACCATACAAGTCCATCGTCATAAGTTCCCAAAAGCCCACGGCAGTGCACATGCTTATATCTACCTTCCACGGCAGCAAGTGTTCTCTCCAATTCAGGATGAGAAAGATCCAAGGCATAGTAGTCGATATCCTTTCCAGCCCGTTCAAAAGCCTGCAGTAAAATATTGACCTTGCGGAGATTGCTGCCGTACCATTAGTATTCGCACTTCCGCGGCAACGGCACCCTGTCATTGGGAGGCTCTCGATGACATCGCTGGCTATGTCGGGCATCATACCCGCTTCCCAATTCAACCACCAGGGATCCAGCACTAACGTGACTCGCCATTTCGTCCGCGTGGGTAGTGAGGACTTCGATCTCCGCGTTCGTCAGGTAGTACTCATCAAGGTACGTAATCTCCTCGAATAGCTTCAGCCCTTGCTCATCATACAACAACAGAGTAGGCATTCGCTTTTCCTGTCCTTTGCTTAAGCGAAAAGTTGCCCGCAATTCATCAAGGATGGAGAAATCGAGTCCTCCTCTGCGGATGTCAACGATGGGAACATCACTGGGATCTTTGATCAACGCCATCATTGGAAGGTCGAAGATCGACTTAGGATAGGTTCAATCAGTAGAGGAAGACGCAGGCCATTAATATCCATCAACGTTCCTCGGAGTCTTGACGTGAACGTCAAAGCCGTTCGTGCATAAACAGGCGCCATGACGACCCGGCATCCAGGTCTCTGGATTACTCAACAACCGCATCCGCACAATGCGCCTGAACAACTGCGTGCTATTGGCAGAAAAGGCAGTGAAAGGATGGACAGCTACAATTAGTGCAAACCTTGTAGGCTTCTCCGCAACGAAGCAAATGGAAACAGTATGGCTTCGCTCCAAGGGTCCGAGGACCGAGGGGAAGATCGTGCTGAGATGACGTTGTGTAGTCTTTAGTGCTGATTTGTAAAGTCAATACCAGAGCTACATCAAATGGCACCCAGATGGGGATTCCAAATCACAGTAGTGAAACACTAAAGTCAGTATTGAGTACCGTAATTTACTCGAATAAAGTATCTCTAAAGTACCTTAACTCATCGATCTTGCGCTTCTGCATCAGCCGCCGCGCTCCAGTGTGTTTGGCGCCAGCGTCTGTCCCGATAACGATCGGTCACGACAGGTTAAATTAGTGGTTGTCCGAGATGTACTCTGCTCAAGACCCTGATTTACCTTGCCATAGACTTTATATGGACCAGAAAAGCCGAGGTAGGGGAAACAGGGGGACAAAGGACCAAGACACCAACGTGGCTCGAGAGTCAGTGTCTCGACCTGAAACGCTTTGTTTGTTGCTCACGGAATGTAATTTGTTCGGATACGAATTGTGTACGGGACACCAAAAGACCGCGCCCAATCATGCTTCGATTCCCCTGGCCTCGTCGCCCCAAATCCAACATACCAACCGTAAGATAATCTAGAATGTCATGATCCAACACCAACCTCATGAATACAGATCTGCCAATATGTGGTTCGTCGCCCATGGCGAAGGTATGTTCCAAAATTGTTGAAGATGACATACATAATCAAAGGCTAGGATCCAACCCAGATGCTCCCCTTCCACCCATTATCGCCTCCTCGTAGATAATTTCATGGTGATTTTACGTCTAACACGGTTGCAGCTCGAGAGTGCTGATGGTGATGGGATGGCATTGTGCGGCCCACTTACGGTCATATAGGTTGAAGAAGCTCCCGCTTTGGCATTGGTAGAAGATGTTCGACCCTCCGAGAGCCAATGACTGGTTTGCACAGAATGTGAAGCCAGCGGTGTAGATAGCACCAGCTTGAGGAGGACCATCAAATTGAAGTTGAAAGTTGGATGCAATGTAGCCAGTGCGGTCCTTGGCATCCTTGAGGATACCGTTGTTAAGAGTGATTGCAAGGTCTCCCGGCTGCTCGCATGCAATCATCTTCATGCTAGGTGCAGAAGAAGAAGCGGCAGTAGCACTGCTTACTGTGGAAAGGGTCTGTGGGGATGCGGTGGTTGCTGGTGCTGCACTTGTTGGTACTGCACTTATTGGTGCTGCACTTGTTAATTTTGCACTTGCTGCTGCTGGGGTCGATGTAGCGGTGATAGTGGAGCTGCTGATGGGCACTGTAGGCGCTTGGGGTTGTCCGTCGATGGTCTGGGTGACAGGGGCCATCATAATCTGAGGCTGACCATCATTGAGCTGATTGGCGATTGGCATCATGACCTTGGTCTGGAAGCCAGCTTGGATTTGGCCGTCACCGATGATGGAGACAGCACCATGAGTGATTTGAGGTAGGTCACTATCACAGAAACCTGTTAGTGTCGTGGTTGAAGATCGAGTCCAAGTATGAGGTACTTACCTGGAGGTGTTTGTTGCCTGTCTTTTCACCTGCGCAGGTATTGTGCTGATAGTGTGTACAACGATACCGTATGTCCTGTCCGCAGCGCCCGTACATCCAGGTGGTGGCGGGTCCGATGGAGCGATGGAGGCGGTGACTGCCTGCCTAGCGACCAGCTGGGCCACCGGGTTTGCAGAAGCTGCAGCCGCGAGGGCGAGGATTGCATAAGAATATTGCATTATGAATATTAATGGATTAATTACAAGATATAGTATACGCGACGAGTGACTTTCTTTTGCAGACTGAACGAGTGGAAGTCTGTGAAACAAGGTGACAAGGTTGGAGGTAAATGATGAAAGGGATGTTGGTGAAATTGCGCGTTGGGGATGGGCAAGAGAAATGGAAAGGGAAATTGGATTTCCGTTCAGAATCCCACATGGACAGCGCCAATACAGAAAGGGGCAGGGGCAGGATTACTAGGTACTTTACCTCACGATTATTGAAGGCTAGGGGCGCTAGGCATCTCGCTTGATCCAATCAATTCGGATGAAAGTTCTCGGTAGCTTGGCCAACTGCGAGCTAAAAGTGACAGATCCATCCTAGCTGCAGTGCTAACCTCTTCCCGATCTTTAAAGTTGCATCACTGACGACTGTTACCGAGCGCTGAAAGTGACACTGCTACTTTCAGCAGTAGCGTACCTTGCAGAGTCCCCATAGAGCAAGTACTGCAAGGTCGTAGATAATGGCATTCAGCTTAGAAGAGATGTGGCCAACAGATATCTGAAGGGATGGAGAGCAGGGAATACAAAGGAGGCGCCTCCAGTAGAAGAACTACCTCGGGATCTGCGAGCCGCCGTGGCTAGCCTCAGGGGTAAATTTAGTATACCTTGGATGCAGTTAGCATCAGATAACGACCTTGATCACTAATGATCAGTAAGGTAAAATCATGTTCTCAACCAGGTTTGCTTATCGTTTTCGCAGGCGGTGCGGTATCCCATTCTGTATTTACAGACGTCTTTCATCATCCTGGTCTATATGTTCGCAAGTCGCGAACCATAAGGACTACAGCAATAATCCCTGATCCCCTTGGATTCCATGTCTTGTGCCGAAGGTCAAACGAGAGGTTCGCAATGACGGTTCTCGCAACACTTTAAGGTAGCCTCTAGAGGACACTAACAGAGTACACCTAACCGCTCTGGACTTAGCGCTGATTACTTGGGGCTAAGGTACCTAGTCACGCTAGTCTTACGCGTACACTGTTGTGAAGCGTCCACTCGGACCTTTGTCGTATCAAGGTAAGGTAATATCTCAAAGGTGGTAATATGTATACTACGTAGAGTATCTCGTGAATGAGGGCACTTTGAAAAGTTCCCTCTACAATGATCTAGAGAAGCTGATCATGTAAGTCATCTCAAGCTCCAAAGCGTTTCGATAGACACCCTTCTAAGCGGTCGTTGCAACGCGGTGCGAACGTCCATGATACTCAGACCGAGCAACCGTCAATTGAGGAAACAAGATCCAATGCATAGAAGCTGAAAGCCGAAATGTCTTCCATACTTTTCTTCCAATTTCCTGGCTCCCTCAAAATAGTACTCTGGTTTACTTGTCAACTTATCAAAACTCTATCATGGATCTCTCTCAAGCACTGCGCTGTTGGCCATAAATATATATCCTCCGATCTTTCCCACTCTTTCCCATCAATCCAACAAACTAGAACATACTACACCATATCCAATCCCTCCTCCGCACCCCCCCAAATAAAAAATACCCATCACCCACCCTACCTCATCCCCAAACCCACTCAACCCTCCCCCCACTCACCGCCCAACCCACCATGCCCTCCCTCCCCCTCCCCACCACCTTCCTCCTCCTCCTCCTCGCCCTCCTCCCCCCATCCACCCCCGCCACAATCCCCCAAAACACCCTCGGCCGCCTCCCCGGCTCCCTCACCGGCCCCCACCCCGGCGACTACTTCACCGACACCCGCTGCCACTGCATCGCCCAAAACACAACCACAACCCTCGAATTCGGCCACATCTACCAATGGACCTACTACAACCACCACCTCAACGCCACCTTCGTCCTCAGCACCGAGCAGCCCTTCATCCACCAAAGCGGCTGGTGCAGGGAGTATCCGCCACCGCCGAAGGTGGGGGCCGGGGTGGGTGTGGGTATGGGTATGGGGGCAGAGAAGAACGATACCATGTGCTGGTATTACGAGTGGGTGCTCGATGGCGATTGGCGCTTTGAAGACTACGTTACGTTCAACGGGCAGATGCGCGGGTTGGGCCGGAAGCATGGCGGGCAGGGGTATGTGGAGACGGCGGATGCGCTGGTCGATGGCGATATCTGTCCGGGGTTGTGTACGGAGTTTGTGCCGTTTGATATGGAGGGGGCGAGGGCGGAGAGGAGGTATGGGAAGGGGAGGCAGGTGGTTTATGTTGATATGGATGATATGTGTGATGGGTGTGCTTAGGGTGTGTGGAATTGATATTTTGGTTTCTCCTCTTTGGGTGACTATATGCAAACCGTGCCGGCGCTTTCCATGGTATCTAAGATTTCACTACCGTTGTGACGCCATGCTAATATGTCAAAGGATCCCATTGCTTGCGCAACACACAGCAGTTTATACCATCACTCTCCTCAATCCGTCTGTGCCGCCTAGCACTCTCCTTCCAGTAACCGCACACCGACCCTTCCCACTCTCCCACTTACCCTCTCGGCTCCCTCCTCCTTCATCACTCCCTTTACCTTCTGGCCTGTCCCCCGCACCGTCAACCTCGACATTATCATCGTCGTCATCCCATCTCTCATCCCCTCCTCCTCCGCCTGCCATGAACGCTATCTGTCTATCATGACTACCATCGACCCACTTGAAAATACATGTGTAGCAGAAGACAAAGCCCGTTTGGGCTGATGTGGCTGTTTGGATGGGATGCATGCAGATAGGGCAGAGAGAGGATGTGGTTGCTGTGGGAGCTGGTACGGTGTGGATGCGCAGACGGCTTGTAGAGGATACCGGAGCACCGGGTTTTGTAGGCTTGGAGGCGACGGCTGATGGTAGGGGCGATGGAGTTGGAGGTTGTGGGGGTGGAGAAGAGAGCGAGACTGTGTTTGTTGTTATGGGTGGTGGAGAGGCTGGGTTGGAAGATGTCTTTGGCTTCGTTGTGGTAGGTGGTTTAGGTGACTTGGAAGGTAGACCAGAGATGACTGGAGGGGGTAGATCCAGACCTTCAGCGGCCTTCTTGGACAGTTGACGCGCGAAATCCGAGGCATGCCACCATTCCAAGAACTTGAGAGCAAATATAGATGTTGGTAGAAGGATCTTGAGACTCGAGAGTAAGCGAGGATATATGATGGAGGCAAATACTATGGGGTTTAAAATGCTAGAGGCTTGACCCGGACGAGCACCTGCACCAGGAGTCGCGGCTGACGGAGGTTGTTCTGCGAGTGCGATTGCACGGCGATCCGCCTCACCGAGACGGCGGATGCGGGTCCCGATTAACCAGAGGAAAGGCGAAGAATATTTCGAATTGTCGAATAGGTATCCGAGACTAAAGGCGAGGATGGAGAAATAATAAGCAGCATTTATGGAAGGATACACATTCCGAAGAAACCATTTGTAATAGTACAGAATCCTCTGCCGTATAGTGGCATCGTGTGGAAGAGCATCACGATTGTAATTCGGGCCAAGGATTGCTGCTTGTGGCGCGTGGATATCATAGCTTTCATCGAGCTTACGCTTCAAGTAGGGCAAGCCTACCATGATAGCTAGATTCTTCCATACGTCACGGCTCTGCAGCTGCAATGTTTCTCGCATCAAAGTTGGAGCTCCGAGACACGCCCGAGGTGCTTCGCCGCCTTTTATATGCAATACTCTTTCACGTTTGAGGCCATAGAAGTTCTCGGTGAAACCCCCGCCATATGTTTTGAGGTAGTGCCGCTCCACAGCAAGCATGAGAAGTGCGTAGACTTCATCAAATGAGTTGAGCAAGCGAAGGAGATATCGAGGATGACGGTGTGTAGCTACAGCTAGGAGGTAGCGAAGGGAAGGTGGAATGAGCGCGGACAGCTGCTGTTCGGAGAGAAGCTCTGGCGGTTGTTAGCCAGCTTCGCTAGAAGGCTCGACTATGGAGGTATACCAAACAGAGAAGGCTTGTGGTCATCGAAGCCGCTCTGGAGGCTTGACATGAACTCCATCCTGTACGGCTGTCCACATCCAGGTCCACAGCCACCGGCGGTGTCTTCAGAAGTCGTTGTGCATAAAAGTTGTCCATCGGACTTCGAGCCGAGGCAGCCATACCCGCGCACCGCGTACCTGTACCTGACGTGAAAGACGCTAGTCTCTTTTGGAACTAGTCCTTTCTAGTCCTTTGCTTCAAGATAAAACGCCAATCATAATAACACGCTTGCGTGATGACTTATCAGTGAGTTCTGAGAAATGTGAGAGTATTCTATGCAGCAATGACAGGCTTCGAAGTCCTGGGAGCTTTAGCTGCTGCGTCCGCACTCCTCGAGCAAGGGATCAAGGTTGTTGGTGCAATATCCAGTTTGTATAGCAAGATCCGAGACGTTCCTGAGTCAATTGGGCAACAATGCGTGCAAGTTAAGCAGCTCGTTGACATAGCGAAGCTGATCAAGACGAACCCCGCTCTTCAGACGGACTTGGTCTCTTCCACCCTCGGCAGCTGCATCAACGAAGTAAATGATTTGCTTGCCATCTTCTTGAAGGTGATTCCCAAGGAGAACACATACGGGCCTGTAAAAGTATGGAAAGCAGTAGTCGCAGTCAGCAAGGAGAAACGGATCCTCGCTCACTTTGCGAAGCTCGAGGAGGGGAAAAGCTCATTGGCGCTGTGTATTGAGACTGTGGATAGGCAAGCTTCGTGTCTGGCGAAGGAGATTTTCGATCTGACAATTTGCAAGCGCTTTGCTCAATACAATCCATCTCGAATTCGTTAGTGTACAGACTGTCGTTAACGGTATATCTCGTGAAATCCCTGCCATCAGGGACAGCATTCGCAAAGTCACCACAGTGTTGAGTGCGATCGACGGCATACCTCGCATCGCAGCGGATCTCCATGCTGTTCACGGTACCATTCCCAATATTGCAGACAAGATCACGACGGTTCATGATGAACTGCCAATTGTTTCTGGCAAAGTGGCTGCTATTCATGATGAACTACTGCCACAGATGCAAGATGACATGCAACGCCTCTTGCTAGCCCAGTCCCTCCCAACATCTATTTCCAGACCCGATCCCGTGCACGGTCTTTCGTCTATCCCTTTTGCGAGGAACGCCCTCTTTGTAGGACGGAAAGCTCAGATTAAGGATCTCGATCTAAAGCTTGACAGCCGTAAGGGACATACTCGCATTGCTTTAGTTGGTCTGGGTGGTCTCGGTAAGTCGCAAGTGGCACTGGAGTATGCATATCGACGCCTTGAAAGAGAACCACAGCTCTCGGTCTTCTGGGTTCACGCAAACACTGCCTCGCGTTTCGAACAAGACTATCAGCAGATTGGTAGACTTGCTAAAATCCCTGGACTTGCAGCCTCAGTTCAAGATCCAAAACAGCTTGTTAAAGACTGGCTAAGCATAGAAGACGCTGGGTCATGGTTACTGATTGTGGACAGCACGGATGATACAGATATACTCTTTGGCAGGCGGGAAGCCAATGAGCCGTTCGTGTTGAAAGGCATATCCGAGTTCCTGCCTCAATCATCCAATGGCTCTATCCTATTCACTACTCGAAATAAGAAAGCTGGCGTCAAGTTTGCTACTGCAGCCGGGCTTATCATGTTGCCAAAATTGGATCCTGCAGATGCCAAGGAGCTTCTCAATACACGTTCTGGCGAAAGTATGTCCAATGGTGATCAGGTCTCTGAACTGTTAGGTCTCCTAGAATACCTGCCACTTGCCGTATCTCAAGCTGGATCCTACGTCGCGGAAAACTCGATCTCTGTTTCGGACTACCTCCAGGTACGTGATACCAAAGCCGATAATTGGCATCTTCGTACAGATTTGACTTATAAAGTGTTTTCCCGGGGAATGTGCTGGGCGCCAGATCATATGATGTGGTCTCAGAAAAGGATGACACTGACGAGATGATATCGTCAGATATACAACCACAGCGAAGCCTCACGAGTAGAGCTTCTGGCTGAGGAGTTCACAGATTCAACAAGAGATAGTGAAGCACAGAACCCAGTCGCGTCAACATATGTTATTTCTTTTGAACAGATTGCCCGATCTAGCCCTATCGCTGCGGACCTGCTATCTTACATGGCCTGTCTCGACGATCAAGCGGTGCCCAAGAACCTCCTACCGTTGCCTACTAGCTTGGTGAAGGCTTCTAATGCTTTGGGCGTTCTCAAAGCGTACAGTATGATCATTGCGGACCCGACGGATACGTCCTTCAGTATGCATAGGTAGGTGCTTTCCCTGCTCAGAATTCCGTTTCATACTTAATTAGAAGTCTGTGACATCGTTTGGCGGTGTCTAGTCCTTTGTCTATGAGACATTAGGTTCATAACGTTGTCTTGAAAGAGGCTTACTAACAAGGAGAACGTCACTAGGTTGGTTCATATGGCAACACGAAATTGGCTGAAAACCCATGGCAGATTCAAGGCATGGGCAGAAGTCTCTCTGACAAAGGTCTCTGAAATATTCCCACCAGCTGGTCCTGAAACGCTTGACCTGTGTGACGTCTACTTGCCTCATGCCCAAGCCGTCTATGCCTACGGAAAGTACCTTGACGAAGAAGACTATTCGCAAGCTACTCTAGCTCAAAAGCTCTCGTGGTATTTCAGGTCACGTGGCAGCTACAATACAGCTGTCGCCCTAGCCGAGGAAGCTGTGCGACTACGCAAGGAAGCGGACGAATCGAACAAACCGAATTATCTCCTGGCAGTCGAAAACCTGAACGAAACATTGCACGCGCAATCCGAAGCTGCGAACAATGATTTATACAAACAATTGCTTCCTCGCTGGGAAAAGTGGTACGTGGGTTGGGAGAAGAATCTAGACCCAGATGACCAGGATATGCAACATCAAATGGCACTTCTATCCCTCAGCAACCTCACAGCCTCATTGCGAGTCGCAGGCGAATGGGAAGCAATTAGAGAAATCCATCAACGCATGCTGAAGCAAAGAGTGACAAAGTATGGACCAGATCATCCCTTCACACAAACAACAAGGGAAGCTTTGGCAATAGCGGAAGAACATCTAGGCCTCCACGCGGAACCGAAAGGTATTGAGAAGCGACGTCTTGATATGGACAAGCAGTACGCTAATTGGGAGAAGAGTCTCGGGCCTGACCACGAGATCACGAAGCGGAACATGCGTAATAGAATGGCGGTAAGGAAGTCTCGTCGAAGGAGGATGGGGCCCGACGGTCCCACTGATGGCTAGATTACAACTCGAAAGCGCCATGGAGGAACGCTGATCTCCTACGATGCAATATATTTGGCGATGGAAGTCTCTCAATTCTCCTCTACTCAAGAATCTATGAGAGAAAGGCTGAGATATATGTGCCATGATTGATGTGAGATGACAGGGACGCTTCACCGCTGCTACGACGTATGGTCAATGTGAGATGCCAAGGAGATCAACGGAGGCATGCTGCGCTTTCATTCAGCATAGGTACGGATAAGTAACAAATACCTTGCATATGCGGAATAAGTCTGTCTTCATGTCATGGTCCTAGACTTCCACTTCTCTACGTCTATAATATCTCAAGTAAAAATCGATATATACAGCAGATTATAGTATCTAAAGATATATACACCAATCCGATCCAATATGCCACAACAATGCACGCTAATCTCCACCAAACCATGACGCTTTTCTTCTCCCTCAAGCCTCACTCACCATCACTCTCCACCTCCGCCACATCATCATGAAACGTCTTCCCCTCCGTCGTCGCCTTAACATACCCCGCCCGAATAACCCAATCGCCAAACCTTTCCCCCTCCCCCCTCTCCATCGAATACCGCTTCAACATCGGCCTCATGATCCCCAAAATCTCCTCCTCCATAATCGATGACCGATACAGCTTATTCAGCCGCTGGCCATGATATCCGCCGCCAAGATACATATTGTACGCCCCAAACGCCTTCCCCACAAACGCGACCTCGGCCAACCAGGGCCGCGCGCAGCCGTTCGGACACCCCGTCATGCGCATCACGATGCTATCCTGCCGCAACCCGTTCTCCTCCAGGCAGTCTTCGAGCTTGGTGATGAGTTCGGGGAGGTAGCGTTCCGATTCCGCCATGGCGAGACCGCAGGTTGGGAACGCGACACAAGCCGACGAGCTCAGTCGCAGGCCGGAGAACTGGACGTTGTCGAGCTTGTAGTGTTTCATCATGCTCTTGATGTTATCGAGATCGTCATCGTGCACGCCCGATAGGCAGAGATGCTGGTTTCCCGTCAACCTGAATTCGCCCTTGTGAACCTTCGCAATCTCGCGCAAGCCGGTCTTCATGGGGAAGTCCGCCGTGTCTTCTATACGGCCGTTTTCGATGAAGAAGGTATGGTGGTTGAAGCCAAATTCGTCCTTTTGCCAGCCAAAAGTGTCGATGTTGGATTTGAATTCGAATTGTCTTGGTTCTTCGAATCGATAGCCAAGGAGGTCTTCGACTTTTCCTCTGAAGACATCGACCCCCATATCGTCGATCGTGTACTTTAGACGGGCATGCTTTCGGTTCTTCCGGTCACCATGGTCGCGCTGGACGAGCATGATCTTTTCGCACGCAAAATGTACCTTTTCTGCAGGAATATAGCCAAGCATGCTGCCTGTTCGTGGATACGTCTTTTTGTTGTTGTGTGTGACACCCATACCACCACCTGCGAGGACGTTAAAGCCTTCGAGACGACCCTTGGTACCTTTGATAGCGATGAGGCCGACATCATGGGCGTAGACGTCGGTGTCATTATTCGGAGGAATTGCGATAGTAATCTTGAACTTTCTCGGAAGGTAAGTAGGGCCATAGAGTGGTTCGCTGTCAACGAGCGCGTTGCCAGCGACTTGAGTCTGTTTGTCGTTGTCGTCTTTCAACCAGATCTCATGGTAGGCCGTTGTCGCGGGAAGGAGGTGGTCGCTGATTTTGGCGGAGACTTGGTGGACATCGCGGTGGTAAGCGGATTTTGTTGGAAGCGTACTGCACATAACGTTACGGTTCACGTCACCGCAGGCGGCAATGGTGGTCATGAGGGCACTGTTGATGCCTCGCATAGCAGACTTGAGTTTACTCTTGATGACACCATGAAACTGAAACGTCTGTCGTGTGGTCATCTTCATCGTTTCGTTTCCGAAGGAGCTGCTGATGGCGTCCATCTGTAACCACTGCGATGGAGTTGCAACGCCGCCATTCAGCCTACACCTGATCATGAAAGCGTAAGCTGGCTCGAGACCCTGTGCCTTACGCTCATCACGCAAGTCACGATCATCTTGCATATAAGTTCCGTGGAACTTGGTGAGTTGCTGATCAGAGGCTGCAATCGCTCCTGTGCTTGTGTCTTCAAGACCTTTGGTAATGGTGCCGCGGAGAAAGTTCGACTCAATTTTGATGTCTTCATTCGTAATTGCCGGCGGCTCGTCAGGGATACCTTCGATTTTGTCCACATTGAGCGCCTGCCATAGCTTGGGCTCCCACTCGTTGTAGCCAGTTTGATAACTGTCAGGATCTTGATCATCTCCAAGACCAATATCGATCAGGCGCTGTCCACCAAGGAAAGCGACTCTTGCATCCAGATCCTTACCCGGCTTATTATAATATATCTTATCTTCTTTTCTGGGCCAGTAGTGACTGTCACCCAATGCGAAAACCGTGTATTTGATTTGCGATAGATCGAGCTCGGCGTTCTCCTTCACAGCCTCCCAGAATGAGCGGCCATTTTGTGGAAACTCGCCTTGTCCAGCTGTGCTGGAAATCAAGACAACATTCTCTTCTCCTGACAGATCCTCAACAGGATAATCGTCCATGGCTATGACCACTGTTTTGAGGCCTCTCGCTTTACCCCTATTACCAAGCCGCTTTGCTAGGCTTTCGGCATTGCCATTATCCGACGCGAAGAGGATTGTCATCGGTGCCCCGTACAGACTGTCGAGCATCTTATCATATGCTTCCTTTGCACGTCGCTTTTGTAATGAGCGAACTTCTGTGCCGTATGATTCCGAAAGATTGGCCGACAACATGGGGTATCTATTCATCAATTGTGTCAGGTGATTGTCGCGCTTCAGAAACTCTTCCAAATCTTGCTTGAGACGCTCAGAGTCAAGCTGAAAATTAGGCTCGCCGTTGTTCTCGTTATTTGGATTCCAACGATATAGTGGCCAATAGCCTAGATCTACTGCTTTCTTGGTCTCTTGCAATACAGTCAATGGTGAATCATTTTCTTTATTGTAGGGCAGATAGGCAACCACGACTGATGGCCCTTCGAATCGGTCCGCTTCAATCATAGCTTCGAGAACTTGGGTATAAGAACTATACACAGCGACGGAGGCAACATAAGCATTACCATAATTCATTGCATACAGTCCGATATCCTTCTTTCGTCTGGTTGCATCTGCTGCTGCTCGCTTTGACCACGGTTGAGAATCAATGATCAGCATGTTGACATTTGCGCCTGATGCAATTACGTGATGGACTCCTGAATTACCCAAGTCGTAAGACCAAGCGTCGGATCCAACGAGCCAATGCGATTCCTTGAAGAACAAGGACTTCGATGACATAAGTTGCGATGCCAATCTTGAGCCATCGGTTCCGAGCCGTGCAATCACTTCTTGAGCTAGACCATTGGCCCTCTTAGGATCCTCTGCACTCAGTGCCCATCTTGAAAGCCACCGTTGAGGTATATCGGTCACAAAGTCACGAGTGGATGCGGCATCCTGAACCTCGCCAATGAAGCGTCTGCGATGGTCCATACGTGCAAGGAGAGACCCAAAACCAAATTCTGGATTTGCGGCAAGAGAGGCCGATATGCCAGCATTGGTAGCATCCAGCCGGTTCGCAATATGTAGTCTGTCGCCGAAGACCTGACTGAGTATTTTCATGTACGCACCTTCAACCTGGGGCTGCTCCAAACTGTATTCGTTTAGTAAGTCCCGGGTTTGTTGGTGGTTACCAACCTCGAGGTTTTGAATAGGAATTTGTGACTTCAGATTCTGAAAGATTCCACGAAGAGCTTGGCGAGCTGTTGCAGGTTCCAGATACCCCAGTTGATGTCCGACAATCAATGGTGCACCCGACGCCGATGGGCCCATTCGAAGACTTGTCAAAACATCCATGAGAACCGGCCCCCATTTCACAGTCTTCTTTCTGATCTGCTCGAGGACAGCTATTCTCTTCACAGATTGCGGTATTGACTCGGTTAAGCTACTACCGAGCCAGGGCCTGTAGAGCCGAGCTGTAATAATACCACACTTGGCGAATTCATCTGAAGCTTTGGCGGCTAGAATCTCGTCGACAAATATGCCGGTAGAGCCAAAGACAAATAGTGCGGCGTCCGCATCTTCTGGTCCGGAATATTCGAACGCCCGATAAACACGGCCAGTAGCCGTACTGATTTTGGACCAAATACTCGAAAGGAAACTGTGAATGTCCTCAGAGTTGATTGGCCGCGTGGTCATAGAATTTATTGATGTTGCCGATGACATAGTAGGACGACTGTCTGCACTGCTCTCGCGGGCAGACGACCCAACTGATGATTCGTCCCCATTCCTACCCTGGCCGTGGTTCGCAAGATTTGGTGGGTTTGCCAGCCGGGGTGGAGCAGGACTACTGTCTCCAGACGGGGATGTGTCCTCTGTTATGGTAGGCTGCCGCCCCTCATCGACGTATAACGAAGTTACGCCGGCTGATGTGTACTGATACTCTCTCGTAGCGTCGACATCCAAAACATCCTGGATCAAACCTCGGTCTTCGACAGGAACCGGATCATCATTTCTTGAATTTGCTGGATCGAAGAAGTGGATGACGCCCTTGGTAGTCTCTATTGCTAGGGCGTGCGCTGACAAGGCGATATCTTGCGCTTCCCTCAATGTCTCTGATTGTAGAAATATAAAGCCACACTGCCGTATTGAGGTTATTTCCGAGTAGTCTGGGTAACCATATGGGTGTAATGCAACGTGGATAACGATTGGGTACTGTGCCAACTTGTAAAGGTGGGGGATTGAGGCCAGCAAGATTGAGGAGGAGGTTATGACGGAGACAAGCTTGCCGGATCGGAGAGGCTTGAAGGCAGAAAGGAGGGGATCCACATTGTGTCTCAGTGCTTGCACCTGATGGAGGTGTCAGCAGAGTGTATCGACGTATCTCCTCAAGGCGAACCTCAGGCTCCCTAGCTATTATTCCAGGTGTTCGCTCCGAGGCCAATGCGTGCAACGACTTGGAGAATTCGGAGTCTGCGCCAAGCGCAGGCTGGACAGATAGGACGATGTCGCTGGATAGGTATGCAATTCTTGCCACTGATAGACAATTGATCAATCAATGTTGCACAAACATGGAAACCCCACGGCCGAGGCGGGGCACAGATGCAGGGGGGGACGTACCTGCTTCACCGACACTGGCTACCGACGGCCTATGCTTGGTAGACATCACGGCTTACAGAATAGAAATTATGGATCTTAGAAGAATTAATTGCATATCAAGAAGCGGATGAGAGAGAGGAAGGATTATATTGTTGTACATCATTATGCCTGAAACTTTTGAATTTACACAGAACCTCGGAAGACGACTCGCCACAATCCAAGCGGAACCGAGTCCGCTGAGCACGCAATCGACTAGCCTATCACCCTATGTCTAACCCATATTAAGGTACCTAAGCACCGGCGTATCTGGTACCTTACTTTCTCTCGTGCGGAATAGTTTGCTCTTGGGTATAGATGCAGTACTATACACGAAGGCGGTCACCTGTCTATTGGTCTCACTCGATCCGCTGACAGTGGAAATTACCTATTCTCAATCATACAACGAGTCACTGTAGATAAAAGATCATCGCAAGATGGTACCATCGTCAGGGACATTGGTGGTCTCGAATTACTTCTGGAGACCCAATACCCTTGACATTCGAGCAACACCAACTCAACTCGATTTGAGCCCAATATACCGTCAATGTCACAGCGTCCAGATTATAGACAGGAAATTTGATGCCAAGCGTGGACCCCAGCCAGATTCTCAGGCACGGTAAACACGAGGCGGCATTGCATTGCAGGCAGTGGACTTGCGCTCGCTCGTCAGTTATCTCATTATCGCATCTCTATATTCCCATGACAACTATTGGGCCCGGGTCTGTCCAAGGAGCAGCTAGAATACTACCACTTCCGAAAGGCAGCTGAAGGGCCTGCCACTTTTAAGGGAGCAGCTGCTATTGTAGAGGGAGGACTCACGGGGATTGGCTCTTCTAAGGGCGCTGCTGATACTTTCGAAGGAGCTGCTGCTACTCCAAGTACAGCAGCAAGGGGAGTTGCCACTCGTGAGGGAGCTGCTGAGGCAGAATGGTCTGGTACTACCTTAGCCCTGATGTGATGGCAGCGCAATTTCGCCCACTATGAGAGAACGATTGGGTGAGGTAGGAGGAAGTTGCGGATGACGTAAGTGAGGGAGAACTGGTCGTTGTGCTGGCGATGGTTGTACAGTAGCTGGGCCCGTAGGTAAAGAGGACGAAGGGACCACTCCAAATAGAGCAGCAGCTGCTAAAAGTGCTATGACTGTATTAATTTTGATAAACCTCGTAGCCACTATTCTAATGAAGGAAGGAATGTACCATCGGCCTCTAGTAAACAGGTACCATCCTTGGCCTAATGATCGGGCCACCGCCTACACAAGGCGTACCGGAGATTAGAATTCCATGGTGCATTCAACCCATTTCTTCGATGATATATTCCATTCGCCAGCAACCAGACATGATCACGGTGACGCTGTCGATTCGCCGTCGTATGATTATTCCCCCTCCGTGCCTTCGTCATTGTTAAGGTATGTCGTTGATTGCAAGGTGAGCCTCACAGTGCCAAGCCGGTAAATGTTGCTGTTTCACTACACCGACAAACCGACTAGTAATCATACTAGTACCTATGCTAGTCTAACCCGCAATGGCTTAGCTGGCGGCTTGCTGGTTAACGACAACAAGAGCAAGCGATTAACGTAGTCAACTCGAAGTTCTTGTCGAAGATCAATCATGGATGACAAGACTGCCATGGAGAGGCGCTACAGCCGACAGTCCTCCCTGCCCAGATATCAGATCTATCAAGACCATAGAGCTAGCAAGAGATCATCAATGCTGCCTGAATCTTTACGAAGCCGATCATGCCGTTCAATCATCACCTATGTATCAGCTATTCTCCTCGTCTTCTTGGTCATTGCATATGGCGTCCCTACCATCTTCCCGAAGCAAGATTTGAGACCGATTGCCATAACACCTGCTTCACCACCGCGCCTCTCCTCTTCGAACCAGACCAGCCTTGTGCCGCTTGAAGCTCACGTAATGTCCAAGTGTCCCGACGCTAGAGATTGTTTGAGAGACCTTGTGGTACCTGCGATGGAGCAGGTGAATGATAAGGTCGACTTTCGGCTCTCGTATATTGGGGAGGTCGATGGCAACGGCACGATTCACTGTATGCATGGACCCACGGAATGTCTAGGGAATATGCTAGGCCTCTGCGCGACCGATTTATTTCCCAATAATACGAAGATCTCTCTGGGATTTACCACCTGCTTGGTCATGTCTTACCAGCGTATACCTAATAGGGATCTTGTCCAGTCCTGCGCTCTGGAGCATGGCGTTTCCTTCGACGATCTCAATGCGTGCATCAGCGAAGAGGGTAACGGCTTAGATATGCTAGAAGCAAGCGTGACAAGAAGTGAAAAGGCTGGTGTCAAGAAGAGCTGCACAGTACGCGTGGGAGGAGAGCATTGGTGTCTAAGGGATGGGGGGAAATGGAAGGACTGCGAAGGAGGCTTCGAAGTCAAGGACCTGGTGAACGAGGTGAACAGGCGGCACAACTCAACATAGCCCAATGGCTTGTTCCCCCTGATACATGCAATCTACCTTGTTACGTGATACATGTGAATCAGTCGATTAATCAGTTGCTGGTAGATGAGGGTATCATGGTGTCGTGCGTGCCTTGCGGACTTGAGAGCCGCCTGGTGTTTGCCTAGGCAATCAAGTTTTCTTCTGCGACTCATTCCGTGGAAAGGGGATGCTATTATAGAAGATGACCTCTGCAGGCAAAGCTCAGGACATCTAACAGCTCTTCAGTCGGCATGGATAGGTTTTCTCCAGCTAACAAGCATTGCGCAGATATTCGATATTAGTGAAAAGGTTTTCAGCCATAGACTGAGCTCTCAACAGATGTCGCCTAGTCGAGTGCTTGAGGATCCTTCACCTTCCGCGGGGTGCACACAGATTCAATTTTTTTATGTGGCAATCAAAGTAAGTTGCGCCGAACCGAAAAACTTAACGATGGCGCTTTGGAACGTTTCATCCACTCTCTCCGAAGGCTTCCTATTGTTTCTGCTCAACAGCCACCTTCCGCCATCACTCAAGATCTCTCGTCTAGTCTTCCAACGTTATACCTTATCTAGGACGGAGTACAAGGTTGTCTTAGCTTTGCTACCACAGCAGCACTCGGACACCTTCACATCCAAGCTCCGTCTAATGGTGTAGCATGAAAGAGAAGTCAAGTGCCTCGATAGTGGTTCAGCATTCAAGGTTCACTTTATTGCCCGAAAATGGGCGCCAATGCAAGCTTGAGGTGAAGTGGGCGCCTCAGCTATATCAAAACCCTATATCGAAGCAGCACTGGGCAAGAAAGATGTTGAGATGCTCCATCAAGGCTTCACGGCGCCATCTTTATGCTCAACCACCAAGAACCGCGTCTTTCTATGGCGGTGGATCCGTTCGCTTTCAAAAATCGGCAGGCTAGCGAATTCTTGACCGGCCTGTCTTCTCATGCTTCTATAAGACCTCAATCCTGGTATTCGAGGATCTGATAATCATCAATTCTCATACACTCGTTACTATACCAAAAACACACTTTCGTTAATCCCTTTAGTACCTAGCGATCATGAAGTTCGCCTTCGAAATTGTCCTTGTGGCCTTGGCGATAGCGAGTGATGCATCGGCACAGACACCGTCCCGCTCAGGCATACTCACCGGCGTCACTGCCCCTACCGGAGGGTCTACTTCCCGCCGCAGCAGCAGCTCGACCAACTCGACTCGGCCAGCCACTTCGAGGATGTCCATGTCTAATCCGAGCAGCTTCAGCTCAGGCATCCTCTCGTCTTCCTCCAGCCCGGGCAGATTCACAAACTCTACGTCGCGGCCCGGATCGACTGGCACTGGCTTCCTCCCATCCTCCTCACGTCCAGCAAGATCGACAAACGGAACCAGCTCGACTCGCGCTCTTCGCAGCTCAACCGGCACCGGTTCAGGATCCCGTCTTGGGCCCCTGTCCACTGGTGCACCAAACCGAAAGAACGTGGTTCCATCTGGTAGTGTCTCCCGCTCTTTCCCGGGTACAGCTTCCGGCACTGGCTCTGCAGGACCTCCTTTCATCACGAGCTTTTGCCCCAATTGCCCTCCAGTTACAGTCACTCAACTCTGCCCCACCTGTCCCCCCGTTACCGTTGGTCCAGTCCCATCTGTGACCGTCACTCAGATCTGTCCTACTTGTCCTCTTGTGACAGTCGTGCCGGTTTCCACAACAGGCACAGGTCCAACTGTGACTCTTACACAGCTATGCCCTACCTGCCCACTGGTTACCGCAAATGCGCCATCTAGCCAGGTGTCAGGAAAGGTATTGACGGTTAGCCGGCCATGTCCTACCTGCCCTCCGGTCATAATCAATGCAGCTACATCCCTTGAGACTGTCACACAATTCTGCCAGACTTGCCCACCAGTCACTACTACAAGCCCACCGACCTCGATCGAGACCATCACTAAGGAGTGCCCTACTTGTTTCCCTGTTGTCCCTGGTACATCGACAAACTCGAACAAGGTCCTCACAGCCACCCAGCTTTGCCCGACCTGCCCCCCTGTCACTGTCATTACCTCTATCGCAGCAGCAACGTCAGCATCAGAATTCAATACACCTATCGCCATTGGCCAATCGCTCAAGTTCACCAATATTACTAGTGCCCCAGTGTTTGTTCCTACTGGTGGGGTCGTTCTCACCACCCAGGGGAACAGTGCGGTTACTGTTGCTCAGGCTTTTGTTCAAAGCACCAACAGCTCCGCTGTCCTTGTCAATGGCACTAGCAGCTCTGAGGTGGTCCTACTCACCAGCACTGCATCTAGCGAACAGGTCAGCGTCATGACATCGACTCCTGCCGCCGTTGAGGTCAGCTCTACCATCACTAGTGGTCAAGTCACGGTTGAGACGTCCACCCCGGCCCCAGTCTTGATCAGCTCCACTGCGTCGAATGGACAAGTAATTGTCACGACCTCAACGCCGGCCCCAGTCCTCATAACATCCACTGCTTCCAGCAATCAAGTGACCGTGCAGACCTCTACACCGGCTCCTCTCCTTCTTAGTGTGACTATGACCAGTGGAGAGGTCACTGTCCAGACTGTGCCCGCCCACATATTCAATGGCGAGACAAATACGGCCTCGTCTCCACAGACCCCCAATGAGGCGGCAGCATCCCAGGCTGCTGCTGCGCAAGTATCAGTTGTATCTCAAGAGGCTGTTGCGAACGTAGCTTCTGCCGTCCAAGCTGGTGCCAGCCCTGAGCAAGTCGCAGCGGTCTCTCAAGCCGGCGTTGCTGCCATTGCTTCAGCTACCGAGGCGGCAGCCGTCCAAGCCTCAAATGTTGCTAACGCAGAAGCCGCTGCTTCCCAAGCAGCTGAAGCTGCCGTGGCCAACGCAGCGTCTCCTGCTGCTGCCGCCCCTGGTGAGAACAACGCGAACGCGGCTGGCTCCACGCCCTCGCCTACAGAGTCCTCGACCTCTCCGTCTTCCTCGTCATTCACAGGCGACGCTATGTCATCCAAGGCCTCGCCTTTGGCCATTATACTTGCGGTCACCGCGGCTTTTTTATATACTAATATGATGTTGTAATTGTTGGGACGGGAAAAGTGTTGAAAAGATGTGGGGTTTAGGTTCGGAGGTATACCAATACTATATAATTGCCTGTACGGTGCGAGGCACGTAATTACATGACATCTTCTGGCCATATAGTGAGCGCTTTTGGGATTGCTACAAGGGGCGTTCCGGCGTCCTTGTAGGAAACGAGGGAGGAGTATTGGAGAATGGTTATGGTAGTATAGAAAATATCTTAATACAATGCTGCCCCACAGAAAACTTCTACAAAGGCTATACGTGACAGAGTAATCATATCTATTGGGTGTGGTGGAATGATAGCGTAGGGGACCTTGGGGACCACATCCACAAATCTTAGAATAGCGTGATCGCTCCCGAAGCCCTGCAATGCCTTTCACCATGCACACCATCATCTCCCTTTCATGATAGATACATCTGCACAGACTTTCTCTACACGATCCTGGGGTGTCTACACCCTTTGCTACCATGATGGGCCTCACCTCCCGCTTCTTCCGCATACCGCGGCCAAAAGTCAGCAGCCCCATCGCAAACCCCATACAATGAACCGCCACTAACCACCCCCCCAGAGATTCCTCTACCTAATGTCCCTCCGCACCGGCACCGAACTCTCCACCCTCTCCCTCCTCCTCAACAAAGTCTCCGGCCTCTACGGCCTCCTCGCCCTCCTGACCGGCCTCCACCTCTCCCCACTCCAGCTGAGCATGTACATCTACAGCATCGTCGCGCTCGCCATCGCCTTCACCCTCGCGCCTCACATACGCACGCAGTCGCCGTTTCATTGCTTGGCGCTTGCTACGTTCTACGTGCTGGATAGCGTCGTCAATGCGGCGTATACGGCTGCTTTTGCCTTTACGTGGTTCTTGGTGCTGAGTCAGAATCTGTCTGATGGTGGTGCCGGGGGGGAGGTGCCGGGGGTGGGGGGGAAGATGATGAGTGATACGGGGGGGTTTTCGAGTCCGGAGTTCAATGTCAGTCATGTGGGTGTGGTGGCTGGAGCGGATCAGGGTATATCAGGAGAGATGGTTACGGGTGGGGTGCGGAGATCCGCGGCTTCGACGGCGGCGAGTCCGAGTTTGGGCCATGGGGTGCTGCAGTCAGAGTCTGTGAGCAGCATCGTCGTCATCTGTGCGCTGTGGGCTGTTCGTGTCTACATGTGTCTTGTCGTCATGAGCTATGTGCGGCTGGTACTGAGGAGGCATGTTGCCAATCTGGCGAGGAATAGCACGCAGCTTTACACTCCGGGGAAGCCGAGCAATGTTATTGAGAATCCGTTCGCTATGCATCTTCCGGAGGGTAAAGGGTGGAAGGGGCGGCTGGGGCGGGCTATGATCAGTGTGGGGAGGGGGTATTGGTTGGGCAGCGAAGAGGGGGATGATGTGTGGATGGGTGAGGAGTTGGCTATGGGGAGGATGAGGAAAGCTGTCGTGCCGCAGGCGGAGGTGCCGGGACTTGTGGAAAGGGAGAGGAGGCGGAGGAGTGGTACGGTATGCAAGGTCGCATTCTGATTTGATGATATCTGGGTGACGGAAGCTGATATGTGTTTTGTGTTTTTCGCAGGGTCCACCACCGCCCATGCCCTCTGTTACTGGAGATCAGGGGCAGCATCTGAGGGCACAGGAGCCTAGGGATGGGAAGTGAGGTGTGCGGGTCGTACGAGGCGGATTGGGACTTAGGGGGCCAGGCAGGCAGGACCTTTGATTTTCACTGGCGTTCATTGGAGCTTTTGGAGCGGAATGAGGGTTTCATTCTGGGTCTTGGATGGGTCTCGTTGGTACGCAGGCTGTACATCGTAGACTCTCTACTGATGATTCCATTCCGAATGGCTACGTAGGGACTTCAAAGTCCTTATACGACCATTTCTCAGTCACACTCCTCCGCTTCTTCTTCCCCTGCTGAATCGGTTTCCGGGTCTCCATCTTCCCCCTGACCAGGATGCTTCGGAAGCGATCGTTCAAGAGATTACCCTCCGGCTTGAGCAAGCGCAGCGAGTCCCGCAGCTCATCTGGCAGGACAAGCTCTAGCGACGGCTCGGGAAGACTGCAAGACTTTAGCTTCGGTGCCATTAATGAATACTGGGTAAAACGTACGCATCCTTTCCCAGTCTCCTCCGCCTAAGCACCCTGTCATCCACTTCTTCGTCTTCCCCACTGCTATCTCCCTTAGCCGTCACAAACGCCTTGGCCTTGGCTTCGTCTTTTGCTCTTTTTATGATCTCGCCAATCTGCTTCAGCTGCTTCCCCCTCTCCTTCTCCTTCTTCTCCCACTTCTCCTTCCTCTCCGCCTCCTTTCTCATCTTGAACTTGCTTCTCTCCGTAGGGGTCTTTCGCTCCGGCCGCTTCTTTTTCAGCCACTCTGCGCCCGAGTAGTCGCTTTCGAAACCCTCCCATGCAGACTCATCTTCTGTTTGTATATCATCGTGTTCGCGCTCGTGCTCCGCGGCTGCAATCCGATCAAGTCTTTCCTTTTCTATTTCGGCTTCTCTCAAGCGCTTCTTCTTAGCTACGACTTCTTTCTGGCCCTCAGAAGCAAGCAGCGCTTCCCAGTCTTGAGCGACGGGGTTATAGCTAGTACCTGGTTTCGGTTCTGGAAGTGCGGGGACTGAGCCTTTGCCTGCTGCAAGAGAAATGGGTGGCTCCTTCAGTGTCATGGGTGCTTGGATTGGTTTCCTCTTCTCCAGATATGAGAACCTGGGATCTTGTACCTCATCCTCAGGTTTTGTCGTGGCCCATGGGTCATAGTTGGGCGCATCATCGCTCTTAATGACATCTTTGACGCTCTGCCTTCCATAGGCGACTTGACGTAGTCTTTCGTATTCTCTAGGACTGACACCATTGGTCTTGCGCTTTTTGTTGCTAGGCTCGATCACTCCATCTGTGACTCCGGGACGTTTACGACTGTCTATGGCTGGAATTACGGAGCGCTGAGCGAGTATCTGGTCGGCTTTGAGTGGTTTGTGGCTTTTATTGTAGGACGTTTGAATAGCGGTGGAGCCGATGGTATCGAGAGTGAAGAGAGAATCGGAGGGCTTTTCGACAATGATACCACTGCGATTCTAATGAGCCTTTTCAGGACCTCAACCATGGTATGAATTGCTGACCCTTTGAGCACTTCATCTCGCGCTTGCTCAAGCCCCGCTTGCACGTCTGAGACATCCACGTTCTTTCTCCATGCTCTCTTCCCTTTACGGGAGGGCTGCTTATGCTGTTGCGGTGCCCCAACCGGCCGCTCAACCACTACCGACATATTCTTGAGGACTTGACTGAGATGCTTTGTTGATTGTATGAAATGTCGACGTTGGGGAGGGCAAAATTTTACCGAAAGGACGCTGCAAGCGGAAAGGGCCCGCACCCATGAGCCAAGTCGATGTGCCTCAATTCTTGGCCAAGTAAAGGTTGCTCCTCAAGCAATAAACATCAATGTCTTTGTGCAAGCCCGCAAGCGGACAATCCCTCTCTTGACACCCTGTCTCTACTGGTCTGCTTCCCTCTTCCGACTCTGGCTGCCCGTCATGGCATCCCAGTCGACCGTCGGGTCATACTCGAATCCCCTGAAGAAATTTAAGTAAGCTTCGGTCTTCCGCTGCATCTGAAGTAATTCATGAATGTAGTCGTTAACGTATATTCAGATTGGTATTCCTGGGCGAACAGAGTGGTATGCATCTATCATACAAAAACATCTACTTTAGGAGAGCTCTAGCTTATAGCTTGTATATACAGTCGGCAAAACGTCTCTCATAACCCGCTTCATGTACGACTCTTTCGACAACATGTATCAGGCCACCATCGGCATTGACTTCCTCTCGAAGACTATGTATCTCGAAGATCGCACTGTTCGCCTACAGTTATGGGATACAGCCGGTCAAGAGAGATTTCGCAGTCTCATCCCTTCATACATCCGCGATTCCTCAGTGGCAGTGGTGGTTTACGATGTCTCGAACCTGAAATCCTTTCACAACACACGGAAATGGGTAGATGATGTGAGAGGGGAGAGAGGCCAGGATGTCATTATCGTGCTAGTCGGCAACAAAACCGACCTGGGGGATAAAAGGGAGGTCTCTAGCCAAATGGGAGAGGAAGAGGCGAGAAAGAGCGGGGCAATCTTTATGGAGACGAGTGCGAAGGTTGGGGCAAATGTCAAGGCGCTGTTTAGGAGAATTGCGCAAGCGTTGCCTGGAATGGAGGGAGAGGGGGCCGGGGTGGAGGGACAGAGTCAGAGTGAGTTCCTTTCCGTACTTTGGATGCGATTTACATGTTGATCATGGTGATATAGTGATTGATGTCAACATCAATCCTACGAAACCAGAAGGCAACGATGGATGTGCTTGCTAGATGGCTTTCGCGCACACTCGAAGACGTCAACAAAGGGAAAGCCCTGTATAATAGAGACCCGAGGATGATACCATATGTCTCGGCATTTAGTTCTGGTTGGCCAGCGTTTTGATTTTCAGCATGGCGTTGGGCTCTTGGCAGGTGGTGAGCAATTACAGCGAGCTGAAAGAAACACAGGGCAATCCATTGCGAAACATGGAATATCCGATTTAGTGGTACCATACTGTTTCGTGACCTCAACTCATTAGAAATATGCCGCATCTGGTTTCTTACTGTCGCCTATCCACATTCACGGATCAGCTACTAATAAGGTTCGGGGCAGAGGTGATAGAATGTGGCATTCTGCATAGTCTTGGGTATACGGAGTGCATCTCCTTCGAGACAAAATGCCTGTTGTCTCCCGATACGGGCAATGGGGAAGTCAAAGGGAGACGAAGCTGCCCTAAATTCGATAAGCTGTACCGTCAGAAATGATGGATCTGGATTGAAGAGAGTGATTGTTTCTCTAGTTTCGATTCGATAATCGATATGAGGATAATTCATATGTGACGACATGTCACCCTTTTTCCTTTTTAGCGAATTGGAAGAGGAAAGCGTGTTGTATCAAGAGCCTACGAGAGTGGAGTTCAATACTGTGACACTACGAACTGTGTAGTACATCGACATGGACCCATTAATTACGCTTTGATTTCGTCAGACAAGGTGGAGACCTCTGCTTTGTGGGAGAAAATTTCAAGCAGCAGAAATAATCTTGAATTTCTCATGCTCTCCTTAAGAGGGCATTTCCCAGGCTAGAATAGCGCTAACCTCGTTTGTCCATCTAAATGATCGTCCGACCAGTCTGCGGAGTAGCAACGTCGTCGAGTCACCCCCATCAAGAACACGACCATAGCGATCAATCACCTTACCATCGGTGCTCATCTAACCTTTACCCGCACAAGACTCTGCCCACAGTTACATCACAGATACGTATGTCATCTATCGACCATGTTCACGAGCAGGAAACAGCCGGAGGACTGGCGGATCAGATAGCAATCGATGGCAGTGCTGGCTCGGATACCGATACAGGAGAGCCTGTGAGGTCAGATACAGCAAGCAAAGATGAATCCGATGCGCCCCACCACGCTCGTTCCAACTCCGTCAAGAAGCCTACCACCTTCAAAGCGGTATCAGTCACGAAGAACTTCCTCGCCAAAGCGGGCACCCCAACCGCGCCAGCCGCCAAGACAAATGGTGAAAATGGTGCTTCACACCTGACTGGTAGCACAACAAAGGCTGACAAGACACAGCTACAAACCCAGCAGTCGCTGGCTCCACAATGCCACCAGCGCCTCGGCCCCGGCTTGTCGCCAAGACCGCCAGTGGCACCAAGGCCTCAATACCTAAATCTTCACACTTCGGGTCTAGACATGGAGGATCTGGTCCGGACCCAATGCAAGTATGGAACAGGAACAGAGGTAATGTCATGTCCCAAAATGGATGGTCCTCTCCCTTCTGACAGCTGATCAGCCGCCCCACAACCCGCCCCTAAACATTTCACCGATGAAGAGCTCAAACAACAGTATGGCATACATCTCGCTACACGATTGCAGGCCGACGCGGACGGAAAGGAGTCCAAATGGGCGGACATTGACGATGATGAGGATGATTGGGCGCCGGAAACCATCGAGTGGAACGATGGCACTAAGATAGATCTGTCTCAAAATAACCCAGCTGCTATCCTAGCAGAAGAACAAGCAAGAGCTATGGTTGAAAAGGCGCGACAGGAAGAAGAACGCAAGTCCAAACTGGCAGCACAACAGAAACCTACAACTACTGTTGGGCCGAACGCAACTGTTCTAAAGCCGCGCTCTGCGGCGCAAACAAAGTCTGGTGGGGTTGTCCTGAAGGCAACATCTGAGAAACCAACTCTGGTCGCGAAGCCCTCAGCTCCAGCTCCTGTAAGGTCTCCTTGGGCATCTTTACCACCGATCGATAAGGTTCCTCCCATCGATATCAATCCTCCAGGTCAGCCATCGCCCGCACAACCACAACCCAACGAATCTAATAACAACAATTCTATGGCCCCTCTCCCGGCACCGCCACCTGCCATGGAAATTGCTGCGGATGATTTCACTAGGATAAGGAGGGACAATCAGAATGGCAATCTTGGACAGCTGTACAATGCGCAGTCGGGTCAGTACGAGCCTGCCAATGCCGGTCGCCGAGGATCAGTCCGTAAAGACCAGAGCTTCAGACCTCCTTCACTACTTCAGAGAGGTTCACAATACGATCAGCAAGGGCCTGCAGAGCCTTCAGCTGCTTTTCAGACCCATCGTTCTGGAAGCCAACAAGACCATCCCTCGTGGACTCGGCGAGGCTCTTCTACTGTTAGTGGGGATAGCGGGCCTCCGGGCCGCAGAACCTCGATGAATAAAGGATCAGATGTGTCCCGAATTCCGCATGAGCTTCAACAGCGTCGAGAATCTCAACCTCTGGTATCTCCGTTGACTCCTGGCTCTAAGCATGAGCACCAACCGCAGTCCGCTCTGCAATCCCCAGCAATGCACCACTCTCACACCGTGCAGGAAGCGCGCTCTGCCACTGAATCGCCATTTCAGAGGCGGATTGGTGCAGCTGATGCAGCTCAGCCTGTCCAGCGCGATGAAGTCGCTGCTCAGAGGGCTCTTATGAAGGAGAAGCGGGAGCTAGCCATAAAGCGCAAGAAGGAGGAAGAGGAACGAGATGAAGCTGCAAAGAAAGAGCGAATCCGCATCAAGATGGAAAAACTTGGCATGGCTCCTCTAGAAGAGAGAAACGAGAAGCAAGAGCCAGAGAAGAAAACGATCGAGAAGAGGGTTCCTGAAGCTGTCATGGTCGACAAGGAGACCGAGAAGTTGGAATTTACCCAAAATGTTCCTCAGGCTCCTGCGCATTTACTGGACCCCTCCAGCTCTGTCGCGCACTCACCTCCGAAGCCTCCAGTGCTCGATGCGTCTGGAACTCCTCAAAAAAGTGGGTTGATGCGATTGCACGCAAATACTGCCAACAATATACCACACGCTACCAATGAGCGTGTGGTTGTGGAACAGACGAGAAGCCAATCTTCAAGCCAGAAAACCTCACCTCCGGAACTTGAGCCTGGTGCGGAAGCCATCGAGCCTGCAATTGCACCTATGGTAAATGGCGTAACGTCGTCTCAAAAACATCCAGATGCCCCTGTCTACAGAGCGGCCGATAATCACAACCAGAATGCAGCCCGAGAGCCGAGGCAACAATCTTGGAACAATTCTGCAAGAGACCAGAATGCTTACGGTGGTTGGAATGGGCAGAATCTGACCAGAGAGCAGCCTGTGTCGAGCAGTGTGTGGGGCCCCACATCGCAGTCCAGGGCTCTCGGCAATGGTACATTCGGCGGGAGCATACAGCGACCGCAGTCCAGACCACAAGATCAATTCTCACCGTCTGCGCTTGCGCCAATAGGTCCCCCAAGGCATTTGCAGCGAGCCCGTGACGCGCCAGAACTTCGACCCAATGATATAAAGCCAGTATCTGTTATCGAAAATTTTCAGACAGTCCCATCGTATCCTCCGTCTGATACGACAGTTCCGCCTTTCTTGAGGCCCAACGTTGCAAGTGGTTTGACCGGCGATGAGAGTCAGGCATTGCCGTCTCCAATCGAACCTAATTTACAAAGGAGGCCACAGATCAATGGTGAGCATTCTCTACGTGATCCTGATCAGCAGAAGGCAACATTGGCTGCCTGGAGCAACTTCAAAGTCACGGACGCAGAGAGAAATCGTCAACTTCAGCAACAGCATGCAGCTAGACTTGCAGAAGACCTTCGCAATGGCATACAACGGCCTGAGCCACAGCTGCCGATCATGAATGAGACTTGGCGACAGGTTAAGATTGATGACCAAAATTCTCAACGCCATGTTGTTGGGGTCTTGAGGGCACAAAATACCCATGACCGACCCATTGGTCCACAGATCAATGGAGATATCAGGCCATCGTTTGTGACCCCATCTGCTATACCTCCTATTACTGCTGCCGGTATTGGTCGTGGGTCACGCTTCTTCCCAAGTTCAAGTACTGGTCTTCAGCCTCATTATCAAGGGGCAGTACGCTTTCCACTTCCCTACCGTGTTACTTCGCCTCCTCTACCAGATGACGAGGACCATTTCCATCCGGCCTACTTCCGCGACCAAAGGCTTCCATTAGTCAAGCTCCCTGGTATGCAGGATTTAATGGATGATAAGACGCCGAAGGTAAGGCTACCTCCGACTATCATAACGCCCGTGCAGTCCCCACAGATATCTGAGGTGCGCGCAATGCCATTTCAGGCGGCTTCGCAACCACTGGTCAATAATCCATCTTGGCAAGACAGGTTCAACGGGCTGCTAGGTGTTAAGAAGACATCCCCAGAACGGAAATTCGCAATTGTAGCTGATGGATTTTCTGCGACAAAAGTACCGCTGGATTCGCCACTGGTACAACCCTCCGCAGCAGTCTCACTTCCTCCTCAGAGCATAGAGCCAATCAGCCGGACACTTGAGCCAGCATCAAGACTCGTGGAAGATGAGGAAGAACTTTTCGAGAATCGAGAATTCGGGTCTCTCCCAGCAGTGTCTATTCCGACCAAGGCACCAGAAATTGGATGGATGGAGGCCAAGGCCCCGAAGCGAGGTCAGCTCAAGCAATCAAAGACGAGCATTCAAGTTGAAACTGCCAGCAAAGACACCCTTGCGGTGCAACAGACTATTCAAGATGGCAGTCTCCGTATCTTTATCAACTTGCTGGGAATGGGCGTGCCAAAATCAATCCCTGTGCCTGGCTCGAGCATTCAGAGTACTAAACCTGGCATAGCACGGCAGCGGAATGGCTCTGGGAATTCGAAGCCCAATAAGGGCTATAGATCTCGCGAGAGCCCTGGCAACTTTGGTCCGACCCCGAAGAGCAGCCCTGCGCCTCCGAGAAATACGCCGCAGAGTGGCCCACATCTACAGTCTCAAGGCCAGCCCAAGAATCATCCAGCTTGGGGCCCGCGTACCGCAAGTGCAGTCCATTGAAGGCTACGCTATCGTATCATCGCCCGATCCGAGAACGCGCAAGCGCATGCGGCAAATCGTACAGATCTGACGTTCGCCGTCCTTCCTCTTTCTCGGAGCAATTCCCTTCACCTGCGGTTGTAGAAGGGCTCCTCAAGTGCGTATATCAGCGAGGGGTTCAGCGTTATATGGCTTGCGATACACAGGCGAAGGCGCTTTACTCGTTGGCTGAGAAGATTCGCTTCCACACGCTCGCCTGTACTTAACCTGCGACGTGGATGCAGGGAGTACGGATTAGTGAAATATAGTATCATTGTAATTGCGGAGACCGTATGAAGAATAATCCCGAACACCGTTGCTAATTATGTACTACCGATTGAACACAGTTGTGATTGTCTTGGACATCGTGACACGTTGCTATGTACAATCATCGAATCATCTTACTGGGTAAATCTGACAGCTCATCCATCGCCTTCCCTCTCTTCTTTGCTCTTCCTCCCTTCCGTCTCCCGTCCCTCCTCAGCCATCCGCTCCCTATCCCACTCCTTCTGCCTCTTCAAAAACACCCCCTTCATCTCCAAATACGGCCCATACCCCCTCGCCCTCTCCCACACCCCCCTAAAAACCCCACTCGCCTCCTCCTTCTCCCCCCTCCCCTCCCACTCCTCCCCCTCCCCCACCTGAACAACCTCCCTCTTCCCCACCCCACCCCGATACTTCCTCCCACCCTTATGATTAGCATACCGCTTCGCGCGCGTCATCCCCATCTGCAGGAACTTCCGCGCCATATCCATGCCTACAAAGTCGTCGTGGCTTTCGTAGTCGAGGAAGGCGGCCCAGAGCGCGGCGGAGGAGGTGTGGGCTATGCTGGGGGTTTTGAAGCGCCAGTGGGGGAGGAGGGCGGATTTGTAGGGTTCGGTTGTTAGGACGCCGGTTTCGCCGCGGCCGATGCGGTAGGTGGTGTGGTCTAGGCGGGGAGGTGGGGGGGAGGTGGGAAGAGGCATTGTTTGTATGGTGGGGAGGCTCTTTCATCAGCGAGGCGTTATGGGAAACGTGTCTCGTGACAATCTCTTGATACGATTGAGATGCTGCATATTTGGGGCACGGCTGCACATGTGGTTGGTTGTTCTTCAATCTCGCAATGGGTTCGTTCTGGAGTTCATGTCTAAAGTACATATGGTGCAGCACTCACAAGCGCACTTGGCGCCTTTAGCGCTTTCTATTGACATTCTACAAGGGTGTTGACATGATATCATGAACATTAAATTCCCTACTTGCTTGTTTACAAGTCCAATTCTCCATTTTCCGATATCGAAAACCTCGTTGCTTGTACTCGCAAGATGAGATAACCCTGTGAGAAGGACTTCGAGCGAAAAATAGATAGAGCATGGTCGAAAAGATAGCACTAGCTACTTCACATAGCAATGTCGGATACGATTTAATGTTATATCGCAGTCAGTACGGGAAAGATGATGCTCATATCTTAACGTTCTGCGAGGAAGGGAAAGGAGCAGACGGCGCCGCTGACAGCGTAGTTGTAGCTACCCAAGGTTACTCTAAATGGAGGGAAGGCGAAGGTGAGGGGGAAGATAGCGGACGAGGATGGTCAGAGTGTATCTATGCAACGCAAGCTTTGAAGACTGATGGAAATAACTACCACCATCCAATAATTCGAACGGATGCTGTCAGGATGAGACGCTGACCGAGGTGGTCTACCTTCAGCCCGAAACACTTCGTGGCATTGGTTGTTCGCCGAGCGGTAACACTTGAATATACAGTAAAGTAGAATCTAACCCCTCTCGACGTATGACTTCGAGCGTGTCAATAGATCGTTCCGGCACCCGGCAATGCATCTCTACCTTCTTTAGAACCCTCGTCATCGAAGCTCGGGTACCGTGGCAATGGGAAATTTTCGTCGCTGCTATCGTCCCCAAATCCAAATCTGTTCGCCACCCATGGGACTGCCACGATCTTAGAGAATGCCCCAATAAAGACATGGAACAACCATCTCTTCCACGCCGTCTCCGGATGCGCAATGGCCGGGAAACAGGTCGGTACCTTCTGGCTCTCCTCAACAAAAGGGCGAAAGGTGCTCTCGTAAGCTCCAAGCGCCTTTGCAGGATGTTCACCTTTCTCAAGCTTGCTCAGTTCACCTGCCAGGAGATAGGCTCCGGTTATGGCCAACGAAGTGCCCATGCCTGTGATCGGCGTTGGGGCATGGGCGGCGTCTCCGAGGCAGACGATGCGGGAGTTGGACCATTTGGACATCTTGATCTGTTCGATGACGTGGAAGTAGAAGTCGGGCGCTTGATCCATGGCGTCTAAAAGCCTCTGCGCCTGCCATCCTGCCTCGGCGAATTCCCTTCTTAGGAGCGCATGCTGCATCTTTCTGTCGCTCTTGGATGCATCTCGCCATGCCTTTTCCTGGGCGTCGTTGCAGGGCATGAGAGTGAACATTGCCCTAATAGTTCCGTGGGGTTCGGGTCGAAGGGTGATGATTCTCGAGCCAAGAGCTTGGTAGATGTTCCACCAGTCGTTGTCGCTGGGGAGGCGGGGGATGGTGTAGTAGACGACGTACATGCCTTTATAGACCACGTTGACGGACTCTGGAGGGAAGCACTGCTTTCGTACCTTTGACCATTGGCCGTCTGCTGCGACCAAAAGGTCGAATTCCTGCACCTCCCCGCGGCTCAATTCGACCTTGACGGTGTCATCGTCGTTTGAGACGACTTTCTGGACGGTGGTGTTGAACAAGTATTCGATGTTCGGATGGTCTTTTGTAGCGTTATGGACAATCGCTGCTAAATCTCCACGAAGGATCTCGAATTCCGACGTGAAGCTAGCAGAGGTTCCCTCCTTGACAGGAAGGGTGGCAAAGGGCCGTCCTTTCGGACTGATGAATTGTGTGCCCTTTTCTGTCGTGTTCCATCGTCGTAATTGGTCCATGAGCCCCATCTGCTTCATGACTGTAATGGCGCTGCCTTGCACGTCAACGTTCTGTCCATGGGGCAGGAGAGCATGGCATTTCTCGACGATGGTAATCCGTGCCCCGGCCTTTGCTAAGAACCAGGCCAGCGTGGGCCCAGCGATGCCCGCTCCGCTGATGAGGACACGCATGGCGAGCTTCGATGCGATCGAGAGTGTGGGCAGTGGACTGGGCTTTTGAGGGATGGAGAGGATGCATATTGTGAATTCGAGGCGAGCACCGCCGTTGTGATATAGCCCTTCGATTATGCTATGTTGCAAGGAAATACCACTAATTGTGCTCCGAATCCGAAGGTGTTTTCATCGTGTTCCTGAAGGACTCGGCCCCGAGGGAAAGTTAGCCGGCGGAGAAGTGGGCGTTCCATCCCGAAGATTACATTCTCCCCTACATAATCACTTTGTATATATCCTGAGTACACGACTAGGACTAGGCATACCCTGCCTTGAATATTTGTAAAGTCAGCGATCTGGGAGAAGTAGCCTTGTAATTGCAAATTGTTCCGATGGCTACTAGTTCTATGCCAAACGGCTTGCATTGAACGAAATGATCTCCTTTCCTCGCGCTCTATATCAGCATTTCCCCACTGCTACTTCATGGTCAGGTAACAATAACGGCAGCGCCGTCAGCAAGTTCTTGGCTTCTCATCACAGGTACCGTTGCTTGATTGGATGTCATGGCTACTGCAGCTTCCTCTCCATCGAGCACTCTCAGCAGACCAACATATTCCTGCATCCGCTGCGCGGAGCGAAAGGTTAGGTGCGACAGGCAAAGACCATGCAGTATGTGTGTCAAGCATAGTATTGAATGCACTTTCAAGCCCTCGCAGCCATCTCGAAAGAGACAGACACGAGTCAAAGTCCAGATCCTGAGCGATCGACTCAGACACTACGAAACACTACTTCAAGAGCAAGGCATTGACCTGAGCAAGCTACCAGATGGCCCCATTTCTAAGCCACGAGTGGCAGTAGGCCCGGAAGAGTCTCGGTTGCAAACTCCTTCCTCCACCGAGTCTGAGCCCAACCAATGTGTCAACAAGACACAGGTAGTACATGGTCAAGGGCGCTTTAATTTCATCGACAAGTGAGCTACTTCGCAATCCGTCTGTCATACGCTGATATCCACCCAGTAGCTTATGGACTAGAGTGGTAGAGGAGGTGAGTTGCCTGGATCAATTTCCATGCCCAATTGTCGCGGTCGTGTGGGAAGGACCACTAAAATCGCCATTAGTTCCAGGATCCTGGGGACGCATTGGAGGACTCCTCGAAAGATGCGAGTGAACTAGAAGCATCCGATGAGGAGTTCGACTTTGTGCTTTATAGTCAACCAAAGTCCAACAATAAGTTCCGCCATCCGCCACCAGAACGCATACATCAGTTATGGCAAATTTTTATAGAGAATGTCGATCCTCTGACCAAGGTCCTGCACGTCCCTTCACTACGACCGGCAATTCAGAAAGCTGCGCGCAATATCGCAACTATACCGCGGAGCTTCGAAGCACTGATGTTTGCAATCTACAGTGCGGCCGTCATGTCACTGAAAGATGATGAGTGCAAACAGAGACTTGGAGAGCCCCGCAAGACCCTACTATCACGATACATATCCGCCACGAAAGCAGGTTTGTCGCGAGCCAACTTCATGGGAACCATCAGCCTCGTTGTTCTTCAGGCACTGGTCATTCATCTCCTCTCGGTGCGAGATATCTATGACCCACGTGCCCTTTGGTCTCTGACAGGCGTGGCTGTTCGCATTGCACAAGGCATGGGCCTTGAGCGCGACGGAGTATCTTTAGGCCTGCCCCCGTTCGAAACTGAGATACGGCGACGTATCTGGTGGCTACTGAAGACGCACGATTTCCGTACCGCTGAACTTTGTGGCCTCGCCAAGTTCCGAGATCTCGACACGAGTGCCGAAAGCACGAAGTGGCCGACCAACGTCAACGATGATCGGCTCTATCCAGGCATGCCTTCACTCGTGGCCGAGTCGAACACGTTGACAGATTTTGGATTCCTTGCCATGAGATATGAGCTTACCAACTTTGCTGCCGCCCGTGTCGCCAGGTTCCGCCAGGATGGAAAGAATTCCAGTCAATGGGACCTCCATGCGCCAGGAAGCGATAAAGTCGAGATAGACAAAGCTTTCAGAGGGGTCGAAGAAACCCTCGAAACGAAGTATATACGCTACTGTGACCCTTCGCAGCCGTTGCACCTCGTGACAATGCTGGTGGCCCGATTCGCCATGAATGTCATCCGCTTTCTGAAACATCATCCACGAAGATGGGCCAGCATAGAGCAGACACCGCTTTCTGAGCGTCAATGGGTTTGGGAAATCAGTACTAAACTTCTCGAGCAACACAATATGCTGCTGTCCAGTCCCCAGCTCAAGCAATTCGCGTGGCATGCAGCATATTTCCAGCAATGGCACGCTTTCATTCACGTACTTGATACCCTCCGAGCTAATGCGCTCATAGCAGACGCCGAGAAAGTGTGGCAGGTCATCGGCAGTATATATGAAAACACCCCAGATATGATTTTAGACACCCGGAAACCCATCCACGTCGCCGTGGGCAATCTCTGCTTGAAAGCATACAGTGACCGCGAAGCCGCACTGCAGAACGGAGATAATTCTCCGTCAACACCGGAATTTATATTGCAGCTACGCCAACAACGCGAGACAGCGAAGGCCAAGAGGCAAGCGCGAGATACGAAGAGCAGTCGACCTGAGGATCCAGGCAGCCACCCCCAGACAAACACTCGCGACATGGGCTCGAGGCCGGATGACTTAAGCAATACTTTAGAAACTATGTATCTTCAGCAGAGCACAACGTCACACCCTCCAAGTCTTACCGAAACCGGCGGCGCCCCTGAGAGCGATTCATTTTGGTTCACCAACGGCTTCAATGACAGCCAAATCGGCGATCTAGACGATGTGATAAACATGGACCTCGGTTTCATGCCAGCTCAAGATTCAGCTATGGAGGACAGTGCTACTCAGATCATCAATTGGGAACAGTGGGACGCCTGGCTTGCCGACTCCAACGTGATCCGGCCGCTGTCGTCAACATGAGACATGAGAGCAGGCACCTGGTTTGTATGGGGAACGGGTCCTTGCTCAGCAGATGCCATGGGGCTTCCCCCACAAGCTCCAAGGGCGGATCACTCGCCACCTTGAGCACGCGTTCGAAATCATCCATGTCGAGAGACGATGGGGGTATTTGCATAGCATTACTCCGCAGGATCGAAGCGCGGGCTAGGCGGCGCTCGCTGCGCTTTCCTTGAGATGCACAACGCATCTCATTCGGAACAAACGTCTATCAATTTGGCATCTTACTCGTACATAAGACACCCTCCGCACGAAATATTAAAAGATGAATATATCCAAAATCACGACATATATTCTTCCTAACCGTGGCCATCCTTGGATGACGAAAGACGTCACGTAAGGCTTCTCTGAAGCTACTAAAGTATTCTAACGGTCGATGATTGCCGCGCTTCTGTGAATAAACTATACAACATACAAGTGGGATATCTCCTGCAAGCTAGTTTACTTGCCTTTAGGTGCATGATTATCTGGAAAGGTATATTTCACAAGTATTTCACTCACCTGCATGAACCTCCTCCACTACAACGATTCCTACGATTCCAACTCCCTTACGTTCCCCCTTCATCCCCTCATCCCTTCCTCCCCTCTCATCCCCCTCACCCCTACCTTCCCCCCTCCACAGCCGCCATGACATCCCACATCCTCCAACTCGCCACCCGCATCCTCGCCAACGCCGAAACCGTCACCCACCACCTCCAATCCCACAACCTCCCACAACCAACCTTCGCCCCCGACGGTCCCCCAGAAATGGAACTCGACTCCAAACCCGCCGAAGCAGCGCGCATCTCCGCCATCGAGAGCGCGATGGAGCTTCAGGATCTATTGCTGGGGCCGAAGATGTTGTTGAGACCCGTCGTCAGTCTCCCTCGGCCTTAGTGTTGGTTGCACCTATGTCATTGATACGGTAGACGTGTGTGATATAGTACAACGGCACCAGCCTCCAAGCCATCTACAAATACGACATAGCCCCCAAAGTGCCGCTGCACGGCGAGATCTCCTTTCCCGAATTGGCGCTGCGCTGCGACATCCACGAGCCCGACCTCAGGCGTCTATTGCGCTTTGCGATGTGCTACCATCGGTGCTTCCGGGAGCCGAGGAAGGGCTTCGTGGCGCATACGGCGGCGTCGAGGAGTATTGTTGAGAGGCCTGGGGTGAAGGATGCGTTGGGCGTGATGTTCGATGAGTGTTGGCAGGGGTATGCGAGGGTATGGTTTTTTTCTTTTTCTTTCGGATTTGGCACCTGGGATTGTGGGGTGGGAGAGGGTTTTTGATTGATTGATTGATTGTGTGATTGACAGACTGTGGAGGCTATGGAGAAGTATAAGAGTCAGGAGATGAGTGAGTCGGTACGTTGGGTTTGGTTTTTTACTTTACCTCTAGTCGGGGAGTATCACTTTGCCAGTACTACAGTCTGGTAGTGTATCAATGGAGAGATATGCTGATATCGTCCTAGGGTCACGCCCTAGCTCAGAACACCAACCTTCCTTTCTTCAGATACCTAGGAGCCAATCCTGAGAAATCCAAACGGTTCGCCGGCGCCATGCAAGCATTCGGCGAAGGTCCAGACATCACACCTGCGTTCCTCGTCGACAATTTTCCCTGGAACTCGCTCGGTGCCGGTACCGTTGTAGACATGGGCGGTTCCAACGGATCCGTGAGCATGGCCATCGCACAAGCCCATCCGGCGCTCAAGCTCATTGTCCAAGACCGGCCGGACGTCATCGAAGCTGCGAAGGAAAGCGAACTACCCAAAGATCTCGTTGGAAGGGTTGAGTTTATGGCCCACGACTTCTTTACCGAACAACCGGTCGAGGCTGACGTCTATCTCTTCCGGTATATCTTCCACAATTGGCCTGATGCGTACGCTGTGAAGATCCTGAGACAATTGGTTCCTGTGCTCAGGCCTGGCGTCAGGGTTGTCGTCAATGATCATCTCCTGCCTGAGCCAAACACCGCCAGCCTCACGACGGAAAGAGAAGTTAGGTGAGTTCCCTTACAGACGATGGGTATTGCGTGCTGTCACTGAATATCAAGGTCGATGGATATGCTCATGCTCACGCTCTGCAATGCGCGAGAACGTGACAGAGATGATTGGGAGGCGTTGTTCAAGGAGGCTGATAGTCGCTTCCGGTTCGTCTCGGCCTTTGTGCCTGAAGGTTCCTCGTTGGCTATCATCGAGGCGAGATGGGAAGGGTGAAAGAGTTTCCAAAGGCGTTTAAAATCGACGTCGTATATTCCCACATGTCTGCATCAACTGTCTGCGTGACATACCATATGGCAAATCAACTCCTACTCGTCATGCCTGTGGCTTGGATGCGCCAGAAACCCATGACCATCAAACGCCCTCCACTCCTCCGCCCACTCCCCCAACTCATCATAATCCCTACACTGGCGTCTGAAACCCCAGCCCAGAAACCCCACTCCTGCCTCCCCGGCCGGCTCAACGGTCGCATCGGCAGCGCACATGAGACTCTGTCTCAGATACTCAAAACAGTGTCCGGCATGCCATCCTCTATCGAGACCGAAGTCGAAATCTTCGCCGCCGGACGTGGTCGAGTAATACGCTCGTCGGAGAGTGTACAGGCAATGGAGCTGATGGAAAGCGCTTATGACGGACAGGTTGGAGCTGGCGAGGGGATTGCCGTGAACGTAGCCTAGACCGTTTGGGATGAGGGAATCCCAGATCGGTTCGGGGCTGCCTGGTTCTGGTGGTGGAGCGGCGAAACTTTCGTTGTATTGGAAGACTTGCACGGTGTTTCCGATGGGCACTTTCGTCATTCAGTTGCTGTCCTCCGTAGGTAAGTTGGAAGGGTGGCGGACCTTGTGGCACAGTACCCAAAGATTGCATAGTATGGGTGGAATCCCGGAAGACGAGCGCGCCAATAGTGAAGCCTACAGCTCCGGCAAGGAAGGTAATGGCCACAACTATGGCAACGGCAGCGCGGGTTGAAATGCCATTTGCTTTGAAGAGTTCCGAACGTAGCCAACTAAGCCTCTCATTCTCGTCTTCATCCTCATCAACAGCGATTTCCTCGACAACCTTCGATATCCTTGAATACTCTGAAAACATGACGTTCTCGTCACAACGACATCCACAAGTAAGTCGAAAACGGAAAAAATGGTGTAACGAAGTTTCCAGTATCGAAAACCCTCATAGCCGACACTGACCTACCGTACATTGCAGGCATGACTCTAGTCCTTCCGCCCAGAGCTACTTCATTAGGTACGGTCAGACGCTGATTTTCCATGCAAGCGGTGCAAGCGGTCAAGGCGTCCAGCTAGTCCGAAAGATAAGATCAGAACTCGTAACCGAAACTTGAATCTGCAGGACGTATGCACCTCGCATACAGTACAGCGCTAGGACCTTGTATAGATCATCAACGCTTGGCCAGATTGAGTATTGACCGAGCTCTCGTATCTGCTAGTCGCAAACATACTCTGATGAATCTCTGTGTTTTCTTTGCTCACAGTATTATGTCGAACGTGAATCAAGCAGAATGTCCTCGACTTACTTACCTATAAGCGAAGATGACCGTGAATCTGAACAAGAGCCCAAGAGATGGCAGACAGGTTTCAAGAACAATCGCAGAAACCACACGAAGTCATGGACAGTCTCTGTAATGGTACTGCTACTGATCACAAACTTCGCAACGATACTACACTTCTCGACGCAACGCAAAGCAACGTCAGAGCCAATCCCACCCGAATACGCCAAACAAAACGACATCGCACTTGATACGACGTGGACTCGTTTCTGGTGGAACACCGAATACTCCCCGAAGAATCACAGCGAAAGCGACGCTCTTTGGGACGCTATTCTGCCATCACATGGGTTCGTGGCCATAAATGAAGGCTGGGCGTTTGGGAGGCAATGGCCGGAGAGTATGAGATTGCCGAATGACGGCAGTAAAAGGGTGTACTTACTAGAAGCTTATCACCAGCTGCATTGTTTGGTGAGTTCTTTGCTTAGGGATTCCAAGATCACAACCCATTGACTGACGGAGCATTAGAGGATCATACAAAAGACCTTCTGGGAAGCAGTCGAGGGGAGGCCCTATACTTGGCAACCATCGATGCACATGACGCATTGCTTTGATACTCTACGTCAAGTAGGTGACCCAGATTTAGAGCAGTGACGCAAGACCTGATGATTACGCAGAGCGTCCAGTGCAATGCAGACAGCACCCCATTGTACACCTTTGGCGATTTTACCGTCGGTGATGGCCAGCTGCACAAGTGTCGCGATTGGAATCAGCTCCGAAATTTTGCCACGGAGCATTCGGCGTGTTACAAGGATAGCGTTGACCCAGTGCTGTTGAAGGAGCATTTCGGCTTCTGCGATGACGGGAGCGACGGGCTGCCTTGAGCTGCCAGTTGCGTACTATCGATGAGATCGTGCTCGTATCGTTACCTGTAGCCCAATCATGTAGTATATTTGTACACTGGTAGGCTTCTGAGAGCCGGACTGAGACGACCGTAAGTTGCACTAGCCGCCCTTGACTCTTGTCCGTGCCACTGCTATCGAATCCTTTCATGTCAAATTGGGCATCAGAGCGTTCGTTAAGCGTGGAACATCCCACCGATCCAACGCCGGGCGATACGGTGACTTCGTATGAATTGAAGTGGGCCGCGTAAGTGCATTGTGGGTGCCATACCGTCGATCGCAATGGAGATTAGGGCCTTTGGATCAGCGGAGGTAGAGCACGGGCACAGCTCTATGATCCGCCCAATAGACTTGTGTGCATAACTCATGCAGTATGCAGATTCCACTTTGAATTCTGCATCTCCTATTGCTCGCGCTTTGTTGACAGATAAGGCTGAAGGCCTAAACGCTCAGATTGATGGGGATAATATCACGGCGACCTACTAATGGATTGGTTATAATACTCCGATGTAGAAGCGATTCGTTCATCATGGATCTACGTTGATATCAGCTAGGCCTACCTCTCATGTTGGGAGATGGTCGGACCTGGGGGCAGGACCTACGCACGGCCACACGTTCCATCATGCCAAATGTTTCTAGAAACCATCTTCCAGTCAACCCCCAATGGAATCCTTTAAGCTTGACTGAGGAATCTATAAGATAATCCCCCAGAGAAGTTGCTCAAGCCAATACTGACCCTCAAATTGAATCACCATCAAGATAAACGTTCTCCTCAACAAGTATTTTACACGGAATCGGGATCTACGGGACGATTACCATGCAAATCAAACTAGTCGCCCTCTTTATGCTCAGCCTTGCTGCTCTAAACATCGCCGCTCCTGTTGCAGCGCCAAATGCTGATGCTGGTGCCGTTGCTGGTATATACTGAATTTCCCATAGAAAGGGGATGCTGCTAATGTCCTTGCAGAGGCATCACCACGTGTCCACGCAGCAGAAGATGTGAACCTGGAGGCAATTGGTGCAGGATACTAAATGAGGATTTGGTTTAGAGGATTGACAGAAGGGTCGATATAATAATTTGGGTCAGGGTGTGGGAGACTCCTATAATGCTGTATTTCGGATGGAGAGGTAACCTAAAGTCGTGAGACTTTGTACTATATCATCAGCAACAATATTAACTTGGGGTTACAAATTATCCACTTTAGCCTCGCTACATACCTTATGCGAGCACGGCGCTTATGCAGTCCTGTGAATAGTGCTCCATCATGTTAGCCACCCTAAGTTAGACGAGCACTGAAAAAATGGCATACTTGCGATTACTAGCAAGTATATGCCTATCCAATCAAAAGTAAGCCACGCGCACCAGTTCAAGCAGACTTCCAATCCTGGAACGTCGACTAACAAGACTGCTATTGTATGTTCCACCTGCCCCTATACTTGCCCACTGGTCCCTGTTGCGAGTGAGCGTAGCAGAACGGCGTAGGATCGCAGTTGACTTGAATGACGGCACACCTGGTAGGTGATGCAATTTGCAGTCAATCTATGGTACTAGTGTCGTTCATATATGTTATGTGATCAAGTACTGGAGCTATGGGTCTCCATATTAGTGAGGTAGTGATAACAAAACCAAATAAGTCGATTGCGCTAGTAAGTATAGCACAGCAGATCCGATTCTGTGCTCATTATGTTGGACACTTGAATGGTAGGTGCTAGGCTTCCCATGGGCATGAGATCTCGTAAGGTCGCTACATCCGTCGAGTTGGTCTTTGCTATTCCAGTATATTCGATAGACCTTGTACTCGGGTCCATCAGCTGCCAGCGCCACCACATGCGATCGAGCTGCGTATGATGGAGGAAGAATACTGGATCTGTGAAGCGGGTAAGCGGTAGTCTCATACGCAGCTCTGCAAAATTTGTTACCTGAGGGTGCTGTGTGTAGCGAAAAGTCGCCGTTGATACTTTTAGGTATTGCAACGTGCGGACCGTTCTCCAAACCTAGGTTGATAGTATCATAGTCTGCCGAGAGCAGCAACTTCTCTAAGGCTTCGGGCTTCAGCTGATCACGAAAGTCCTCAAGGTGCACGTCGAAGCCGCGCAGCAAGCAGTGTGGCTGGTATATATGCTCGTAGTATGGAACCTCAAGATGAGCAAAAGGCCCCTCTGTAACGCAGTATGCATTGAACACCGCACTGCCCACACTTGAGTTTCCATCACCCCCGAACCCTGTGTCAGTGTCCCAGATAGGAGAAGTCGTTATATTCTCCCAATCGAGGGTCCAGTCCCAGTACGCGAGTTGGCCTTGGTACCCACACTGCTCCCTTAGCATACGCTCGTAGACGTGAATGAAGTAGCGATGCCAAGCAAGAAAGGGGGCCGCATCGTGGGCTACCAGAAGGTCAAGCAGTCAGTTTCCGGGCAATCCGACGATTTAAGCACGGAGGCATACAGTATTCGCCATAATGCATGTGCACCCACGGAAGATCATCGTACAGCGTTTGATTCTGGCCCACCTGCGAAGGCATAGTCTTCAAACACTTGACAGCCTTGATATAGTCATGTTTCTCTATTCGATCAAGGCTCCGCCATTCCTTCCGGAGCGGAGGGTCTTTACACACTGCGGAAGACGTAGTATCATTTTTCAGACCCCAATTTGGTATATCTCTGACGTATATGTCACTGACGAAGCCTATAACAAAGAGGGCGAACGCAATGCAGCATGTCAGAACAGCAAGCAAAAGCATCCATTTTCTCTGTCTTTCAAAAGGCAATATCTCAGGTCTTTCTGCCTTTCCCCTTTCTTCAACATTCTCTATAAGTCTGTAACGAGATTTGTGAGGCTTATTAACAAAGAACATAGTACCATAGTGGACCGAGACGATGAAAACGAACGATGGTTTCCTAAACGATATGAATGGGTTTGCTTTTTGTTGTGCAAGCCCAGACGATGAGGCTAGCACTTGTACGCTCTACAGGAAACTCTGCCAAGCTCTTCATGGTCACAGAAGACTCCACTAGGTGTAAGTATCAAGGTGGGTGTATTGAAAAAAGCACTTTACGTCCGACGTTGGAAGGTGATGTTGTGATTGGCACTAGATCTTGTTTGGCATAGCGCCGATGCCGCCCCGAGCCGTATCCTAATTAAGCTAATTTTCATTCTAAATTTACTGGGATACCTGAATACTACGTCCATTCCTTCGACCGCCTGTACAAAATATCGAAACAAAATGCCTGAGCTGATGAGACAACAGTCAAACTTTCTAAACAGATTGACCATGAAAATGCATTGACCATGAGAAAGGCCTGTGCGGAAATATCATGTGCCATCCCAGCATTTGCCTACGTTATTCTACACCATCGAGGCACACTTCTGAATCTGGAGTGATGGGTTAACAAGCGACCCAAGCAAAATAGTTAGATCGTGAATTACGGAGTTGGGCCGTATCTGGCAGTTGGATCATCCACCGTGACACAACGGGAATCCTTTCAAATCCTGCAAAAGACTAATAAGCGCTGAGCTGAAATGGGACATGCAGGGCGATCCGAGGCTTGGATACAGCTGCTGCCAAAGCGGTGCATATGAGATGGTCAAAACGCTGCAGCAACGGTCGCCTGTCCAATGCAGCTCATTTGTGGCATCTGGCAACTCGTTCATTGACGTGTACTTTCTAGCGTTTTCCTCGATCGTTGCCGTTAGAGCGTAGACTGATTTAGAGGGTTTGAGAGGAGCCTGCTTCTTCTGTGGGCGAGTAGCGAAATCACGTCTAGAGTGAGATATTGTGCCGCATGTGCACATTCAATCGTGGAAATTGCTACAAGACTAGCCTCAGTCCTTTTACGCCATCCTGCATACAGAGCTCGATCAATGGCACCTTGACCTTCACATATCTGAACGGCGCCCTATTTCGAGTCGTACATGTCCCTCACCGTAGGATGGGACTTCCCATTCTGCGCACCCTCTGCCCCCAATTTAACAAACGGTCTTTCCTCTATATCTTCTTCCATACCATTGGCGGCAGTCACAGAAGACCAACCTCCCGTAATGGATCGATCAGACAAAGGAATGGTCCTGGAGTTCTTCGGTATTTTGCCGGCGTAATCTGTATAACTTGCCTGAGATTTCGGCGCCCTGCCTTTGAACAACGATCCGTATACTGGCAGACAGGCGCTGATTATTCCCACGGCAATCTCTACTTGCGACCAAATCGCGCCGGGCGTAGCTGTCCACGTCGTGTCTGTCGATGAAGCCTTGCCGACATAGTAGCTTCGTACAATACCAAATATGGTAACGCTGGATTATATTAGATGGTAAGTATGGACGTTATAGAGAACCTAGCGCTTACATTCCACCCAGACCGAAAGCGATACTGCGCTAAATTAGCATTTTCAAGTGGACAAGGGACGTGCTGCCTTACAAAACTTGGACTTTGCGCGCCGGCTTCATCTGCAGTCGCGCGACGAACCTGATGGGGAGGCAAAGGATCATAATGTCCGTTATCACATTCATGACAGCCAAGGTAACGTAGGCAGGCTGTGTCTTTACGCACACGCCTTTTGGATTCCCAGTCCACAAAGTCGAAAGGGGGATACATTGTAGGAAGGCAAAGATAATCAGTGCTGTCGAATAGGCAATCACGAGAGCGGCGATACAACTCGCTATGATGACGAGCCCTCTGGATGGAAAGATTCGATGGTACAGGTAGAGGATGGAGAGCTTGATGAATATGACAGTGAAGCTATACACGACCACTCCACCAATATAGATCTGCATTGGATTAGATGAGAATCTGGATCTTCATTCCGGGCAGTATACCTTTACGAAGCCTTCTGGGTCCTTGACGTAGATGATGTGCCTACCTTCACCATATCTTATCCACGAATCAGTCTTAAGCGTGATACCATAGCCATACTCACGCACCGAATACCGAGACCGGTCGTTGTGGACATCCCAGCACACGGGAATAGAGCCAGGAAAATGAGCCAATCATCCGCCTTGAAGCCGGCGCGCGTCCGCCATCTGGCTAGAAATCTCAAGGCGACAGCGATGGAAGGTAGAGCGAGGCACAAAATGACGGTTGCAATAAGATTTGGCTGTTGATTGTCGCTCGCATGGTCTTCATAATATTTCAATTGAGCCGGGGGTAGTTCTGATGCCATCGCTTGAAAACATATGCCTTGAGATCAAGACCACTAGGCTTCGATATGGTGCACAGAAATTGTGTGGAGATAATGAAATTCGTACGAGCAAAGAGCAATTAGATCCTGAAGTCGGCATACTTCTCTTGAGCAGAGCATAATAACGTATTAAATCGGCTATATCGTAGTCGGGTGTATGGGTGAGAAGTCTGTGCCTCGTCGAATCCCTCCCCGAAGGATGCGGAGCTGAAAATCTTGTCCCTTTCAAGTCGGAAATGCAGGTGTCATGCAAGAGTCCCACGAGAGTTGATCTAGTTGGTGATCTCCCTGCACGTTATGGTTCATCCGCTCGTAGCAATTGGTATGGTGGCTTGGTAGAGCGTGGGAGACCATACCTTAGCTATGAACGTGCGCATCAGCGCTAGGCCTTTAATTAAGTTGCTGTCCGTGCCGGTCTCAAGGCACTTAATAAGTGACAGTCTGGCATGTTGAGTCGAACGGGATCCACATTTTCAATGTCCACTATGGAGCACAATCTATGAGCTGCACTCGATAAGCGCACTCGTTAAACGCAACAACGAATTTGTTTCGAGGACCATTGACCGGATCAAAGCAAGGTACCAACCATCGCGTCTCGATACACATCACACAAAATTACTCAACTTATCCTGCAGACATCGACGCTGATCCAGGGCACCTCAGTTCGGACATGGATAGCCACAACATGCCTTCCGAAGTCATTCTCATGGGCAGCGGACCACTCCCATCTGCGTCCGATTTTTTCAAAACGACTAGCCACGCACTGTCCAAGCGACTGCACCGAATTCCAGACGGTGAAACTGGTATGCGCGGCAACTTCATTGCCTGGCAGCATCCAAATATCCCCATCGCCGTCATACAGCCGCGTTGGGGAGGCCAGCCGTCAGCAGAGAGCAGTGCAAAGCAGTATACCCTTGAGGATATTAAGCCCACCGGATACGACGACCAGGCTATTGCCTCATATGGAGTCTTTAAGGAACTCAGAGAGGCTGGTGATATCCCGCAAGGCGTTCGCTTTCAAGTGTCTCTACCAACACCGTTGAGTGTCGTCCGCGGCTTCGTAGAAGATGATGGAGTATGTGCGCAGGTTGATCCGCTATACCAAAAGCGACTTCTGGAAGCCCTCGAGCACATCCAAGAGAAGATTCCTGCCTCTGACTTGACAATCCAATTCGATCTGCCAACGGAGATGGCACTGCTGGAACACGAGCGGGGAAACATCCAGGACAAGTACTGGAAGCCGTACTTCTCACCAGTAAAGTCGGGAATTGTGGATCGTCTAGTTGCTTTGGCTGCCGCAGTTGAGCCTGACGTAGAATTGGGCTACCATCTCTGCTACGGCGATATGGGCCATTTGCACTTTGTGCAGCCACCTGACACTGAGCTTTTGGTCGACATGGCAAATACAATTATCCAGAAGGTTGGGCCCAAACACCGTATTGCATATATTCATATGCCTGTACCGAAGGATAGGCAAGACGCAGCCTACTTCAAGCCGTTGAGCAATTTGGAGCTACACGACACCAAGCTGTTCTTAGGTGTGGTCCACGCGAATGATGAGAGCGGCACGAAGAAGAGACTTGAAGCTGCACAAGCGGCTTTCCCGAACATCGCAGGCGTAGGGACGGAGTGTGGCATGGGAAGGACGCCTGCCGAGGAGCTTGACAGCATCCTGCAAATTTGCGCAGCTATCACAGCGTGAGCAAGATATTATCACATTTACTTCCAGCAACATGTGTGGCGAAGGAAAATCAAACATAGAAACATATAGTTTTACCCCTGAGAGAAATAAATTGAAGCGATTCGGCTAAGGGTCGTCCTTGGCGGATCTAACCTTTTGGGACATAAGCTGGCCTTCACAAGCTTAAGGTAGGTAGATAAGGTAAGCGTTAAGCCCTGAGTAGTTAGCTTCGCCGCCTGTATGACTTCGGGTTAGTCTGAGCAGCATAGGGCTTATCTTATCTAACCGGGGTGCCGGGTCAAAAAGTGCTATCCCTCGATCCTCCACTTTGCTCGTTCATATCGAAATTGTTGCTTGGTCCACTGCACTTTACCCGATCCAGCTCACTGCCAGTAAAAAGGCTGACCCCAGATGCCGAAGCCAATGCGACAGAAGACGCCCAAGGGGTCTGGGACCAACATAGGAGACAACATATGTAAGTAGCTTGCCTACACTTACATGTATCTGCTGGCTAATCTCTTCCCAGCTGATCCACGCTTCACGAATATCCAGACCGACCCACGGTTCCGATTGCCGTCTAAAAGGAGCACCCATGTTCAAATCGACAAGCGCTTTGCGCACATGTTGCGTGATGACGATTTTTCCAGCAGAGCAAAGGTGGACAGATACGGCAGGAAGCTGACTAGGAATTCTGGAAAGGACGAGCTGAAGAGGTACTATAGGATCGAGGATGAGAGTGAAGAAAGTTCAGAGGAAGAAGATGAAGACGAAGAGGTGAAAACAGAATTGGAACGTGTAAAGGCTGAAGCGTCGACTTCCGATGACAGCTCCTCAGATGATGAATACCTAGACGAGGCTGTAGAAGATGAAGTATTTGGTCTCCTTGAAGATCAGGAAGGTGGCAATGGTGTACCAGAGGGAGAACTCTCATCCAGAATAGCGGTAGTCAACCTGGATTGGGACAACATCAGAGCAGCAGATCTCATGGCCGTCTTCTCAAGTTTTGTGCCTAGTACTGGACGGATACGGAAAATATCAATCTATCCTAGCGAGTTTGGAAAACAGCGAATGGACAAAGAAGAGATGGATGGCCCACCAAAGGAGATCTTTGGTGGTAAATTAACTAGTATTGCGCAGAATGACCGATCCGAGAGTTCAGAAGAGGAAGAAGGAGATGTGGAAGGCAATGAGGCCGAAGATGAGAAGATCAGAAATTCAATACTCAAAGAGGACAGAGGCCAAGATTTCAATTCCGCAAAGCTGCGTCAATATCAGCTTGAGAGATTACGTTACTACTACGCTGTCTTGGATTGCACTTCCATCTCCGTCGCCCAGGCCATATACGATGCTGTAGATGGCACAGAATACCTCACTACAGCCAACTTCTTCGATCTGCGATACATATCCCCCGAGACAGACTTCTCCGAAGACGAGCCACGAGATGAATGCGATCGAATACCTGACGGCTACAGGCCAAATGACTTTGTGACCGATGCGTTGCAGCATAGCAGAGTTCGGCTTACTTGGGATGCGGATGATGTTTCGAGGAAAGAAGCACAGAAAAGAGCATTTTCGGGTAGTCGGGCAGACATTGAGGAGAATGATTTGAAGGCATACCTAGGCACCGACAGCTCGGAAGACGAGGGTCCAGCGCCTCAGATTGTCGATGCAACATCGGCAGCTCCAGGTTCAGCGTCTAATGATAGACAGCAGGGCGAAGAATCTGGATTGAACTTATCTAGAAAGGAAGCTGAGCGACAGAAGATGCGTGCACTTCTTGGGCTTCAACCTGAGTCAGTGAGCAAAAGGTCAAAAATAGAAAGACATGTACCTATTGGAGACTTGCAAGTCACATTTTCGTCAGGACTCACATCAGAGGCAAACAAGGGCTCTGTATTCGAAAATGAGCCCGAGCGAGATGAGACAACGGCGGAGAAGTATATTCGAAGAGAGAAAGAACGCAAAGCGCGCCGAAAAGAGAAAATGAAGGCTTCACGCACTGGTACCGATCCATCTGTAGAGGTTGTCGACCCGACGATGCAACTCGGTGATAAATCAAACCTGGAAGAGGGAGAGGGGCAAGATCTTGGCTTTGCAGACCCCTTCTTCACCACCCCGACAACAGACAAAGCCGTTAGTACTACTCAAAGAAAGGCCGACAAGCGGCAAAAGAAAGAAGAACGCGCTGCTGAGGAAGCCGCAGCAGCCTCGAAACGAGCGGAGCTTGAGCTATTAATGGTGGACGATAAAATGGATGCGAAAGACATCAATCACTTCGACATCAACGAGATTGCCAAAGCCGAGAAGACTTTATCGAAGAAGAACAGAACAAAACGGAAGATGACAGAGAGGGAGAAACAAGCTCTGGAGGCCAAGGACAAGGACAACTTCAAGATCAACGTTGGCGATGAAAGATTCAGAGATGTCTTTGAGTCCAACGAATTCGCCATTGACCCGAGTCATCCGCGCTTCAAGGGGACGGAGGGAATGAAGAGGCTGTTGGATGAGGGGAGGAAGAAGAGGAGGTTGGGAGACGGAGATGATACGACTGGGGGAGAGGACTCCATACGGAAATTGAAGATGCGGAGACTGGAAGATGGTCTAGAGGTGGATGATGTGAAAAGGTTAGTTGACAGGGTTAAGGGGAAGACAGATCGGAAAGGGAGAACGGAGAGAGCGCAGTCATGACCTGAAGTCGATGGTTCGATCTAGCTCATTGGGAAAGCCTGTCTGCACATGCTAGTCATTCCATCCACAGGACCAACAACATTCAGCACCGCTGTTCCATCCAGCTTGTCCCCGATCACGCCTCAATCGGCCCTCAAACCCAAGAATTCTCTCGAACCATACGAGTTCCATGGCTATCATGTCCTTGTCATGGATTCGACGCTTCCGAGCGTCTCAAACTCAACATATCACATCAGGTGCTCAAGCCTGAATAAAGGAGCTTGGCCCCGAAATTGTAGTCTATTTGAATGGTCACTCCATTACAGTGGATATACTATGAGAGGAGAGGCACAACTTCTCCCAACACCACGACACTAAACTCTCATCTTTTACTACCCATTCCTCAAGTCAGCTCCCTAACTGCAGGACCCCCTATCGACGCCCCTTTGAGCTGAGTATTGTCCCCGATCAATAAACATTGTTCGGAACCACGCATAAGTCAACCACATGGAAGATCACAGCCGAGTCTTGACATGCTACTCAATCCAGCTCACCCTGGCTTCCTTCCATTACTCTCTCTCTTCAGTCCTGTCGACCGTGCACGCATCACCTATAGGAGCTGGCGACTCAGGGGGCCCCGATTAGCGCACATCACCAACTGCCTCCTGGCCATGTATGTTATTTGGAGCTCAAGAATCAGCTGGAATGGACGTTTTCGTTTGTTCTCGGGACAATGACAGATACATAGTCTGTCATAGACAATGAATGAGGATAATTACCATGTCGCAACACTGCAGTATTTTGACGTAGCACGTCATGCGCCAGCAGGTACAGAATTAGGCTCGGGGGATGGGTGAAAAAAGCAGAAGTCTCATCGACTGCGTGCATCCAGATGGGCCACTCTTGAACCTGCCTTGTGATTGGTAACCTTCGCTCATCGACCGCTTTTTTAAGTCAATGCGCCAGTGCAGAGGCCTTTGTGTTGCGCGGCTTGATGAGGAAAGTCTTTTTCCCATCGTAGAAGAGGACCCTCAACGATATAATCTGAATGAGTCCTATCGAACCACCAGCTCCCCTTGAGGTACGGAAGGGCTGTTTCTTGCGTCCATTACACTGAAGAGGTCTCAGCCGAAGCAACGAAGTCGAACGCGTATATTGTCTTGCGGCGAGGTGTTTTGCTTTTTGAAATGCAAGAGTAAGTCTCATATGAAAGAGTAATTGCCATAGAAGTAAAACACAGTCTCAGAATCCAGAAGCATGGAGAGGCCTGTAATTTGGAGGTCTTCGTGGAGTCTTCACTGAAATTGGCAGAATATCGAATCAAAAGATCGATGTCGTCCAGAGCTTTGATATGTTCCTCAGAAAAGTATAGCACGATCGAACATCAAGATCCATAAAGTCGCATATTTAGCAGAGCGTGAGAGTCCCACATACTGCACAGTCAAGGCAGGCTTGGTTGTGACAAAGTGCGGTAGCTTCGGAGCCATATGTTTTCCCAAATGACTTGATTCAGCATTCGGAGTACTTTCCGGGAATCACTCTTCTCCACACTTTTCACCAAGATCCGGACGTCAGCATTGGATTACGTGAATCTAACCACACTGACAGTGAGACCAACCAATGACTGAAATTTTCAGATACACTATCAAGGTATGAGCCATCCTTAAAACCTGTGTCAGTGTCCGCCGTTGGAGTATTTACCCTTCCTTCCCTGTTCCATATCGGCAAGCGAGGTCCCAACCTCTATTTGTGCAGTTTCTAGTCCTGATCTCGGCGATCTAGTAGCGGTATCTGGTCGAATAGTCTTTCGGACTGACAACCAGTCCTCTACCCTTTTTGGCTCCCTTGTAAATAGTCTCGATGATATCAATCAACTCTTGTTTGTCTTCGAGCACCCAATTCAGCTTATTGTTGTTACCAGTCCCAAAATCGCACATCTGTGTGTCATTAGACTCCGTCATGTACTGCAGCTGCAAAAACCCTGCTTACCATATGCTTGTTGCGGAAGAAGAACATGAGTGTCACGGGATCGTAGAGTTCGTACATCTGTTTGAAGTCTGGCACTTGATCAAGATCACACACGTATAATACGGCGAAGTTCTTGACACGGTCGGCGATTTCTATATATCTATGATTAGGCGGTATCAAGGAGCTGAATGAATGTAATGGGCCACTTACTGTAAAGTACTTCGTCTTGACGCATACAATCCGCATCCCAATCACGACCGAATCGGATAACCACTAAACGTTCTTCCTCGGACATAATGGCCTGATCGACATGCCAGCCTGTGACCAAGTGGGGTAGGACGACGGAGCCCATGGTGTATGATTTCCGATAATGATGGACCCGGAAGCCAAGGGACAAGGTAGAGACAAGGTGTATTGAAGTAATTCAATTCTGGACAGGACCCCACAACCTTCTCCGCTCCGCCAAGACTTTCGCCGCTGTGGTTAAATTCGACTTTCTGTGCCTCGTAATTCACACTCAACCTCCAGAGGACTACCCACCATGGCGCCAACAGCTGTGCTTCCCCAGGAATTATTCAACGCTCCGACACATGGTAAGTCCTCCCCAGGACCGTGCCTTGACCTCCACTCCAACAACCCCGTGCAAGCGGAGCCGAATCCCATAATCCCACTCCGCAGTGCTCTCACTTCCGAAAAGACGCCTTTGGCTATTCGCTTCCGTGCTTTGTTTTCCCTGAAATATTATGCTTCTGACTATCCTCCTACGCCATATACTCTACCTGCCATCCACGCCATAGCCGCTGCATTCTCCTCGCCGTCTGCCCTGCTCAAACACGAGCTCGCATACTGCCTGGGCCAAACGAAGAATCTAGACTCGGTCCCCTTCCTACGGAGGGTTCTGGAGGATAGAGGGGAGGACCCTATGTGTCGACATGAAGCAGCAGAGGCATTGGGTGCAGTGAGTGATTGGGACTCACTCGAGTTGTTGAGAAGCTTAAGAGATGATGCGTGGGAGGTAGAGGTTGTCAGGGAAACCTGTGATATTGCAGTCGAGAGAATAGAATGGGAGCACAGCGCCGACAGAAAAGTAGAGAGGATACGGAACAGGTAGGCACTGATTGTCCTGGTCGCTGGTACGGAAATTGATAGTCCGGCAATAGTGATTTCACATCCATTGATCCAGCTCCACCGCTTGCACAAACCACTGAAACCCCCTCAGTCACCCAGCTCCAAGCCAAGTTGCAGGACACACAACTTCCTCTCTTCGATCGTTATAGAGCAATGTTCGCTCTTCGAGACTTATCATCCCCGCCTGATCTTCCTACAGCGATACCAGCAGTCAAGGCCTTGGCGTCCGGATTCACCGACTCGTCAGCTCTCTTTCGCCACGAAATCGCATTTGTCTTCGGCCAACTGTCACATCCAGCATCAATACCAAGTCTAATTTCGACCTTGAGCAACACACAAGAGGAGAGTATGGTACGGCATGAGGCGGCCGAGGCCCTGGGAAGTTTAGGCGACGAAGAGGGTGTGGAAGACGTATTGAGAGGTTTCTTGGATGATCCAGAGCAGGTGGTAAGAGATAGCGTGGTTGTCGCGCTGGATATGGCCGAGTTCGAGAAGAGTGGGCAAATAGAGTATGCGACTTTGCCGGACGAAGGAGCGTTTTCACCTTTGGCGAAAGTGAAGTGCTAAAGATGGCAGTAACAGTGTGTTCGGAATCAATTATTCGTGCTAAATCTGCAGACCTCGCCTGTCAGCCTGCATACAGGATGAAGGGGACAAAGCATATGGAGGCTTACTTGTGGCCACATTCACAGGTGTAGAACACGGTTGACCCTTCGTCTGCACCCCGAAGTTGCTGCGTGTAGTATCTCATCTCTTTTCTGCCACATTCTGAACACGTCTGCTGGATCACGGCATCCCCCTGGACGTCATCCTCAGTGAGGGTCTGTACTGCTGAGCGCTTGGAACGGAGGGCTGACGGGAAGGCTGTCGGCTTCGATCGGGTTGTGATGGCATTTGAGGATGTGTCTGTGGAAACAACATGAATTCCGCTATCACGCAGTAGTGCTTGAAGCCATGGTATGGTACCTTTGTTTTCCGTACCGCATACATCGCACTTAAGTATCGCTTTCTCATCTCCATAGGAACCCTCCAGGAGGTTCCCACAATCGGTGCAAAACACAAGTGATCCAATTGCTGCCATCTTGGGAGTTTAGGCAAGATCTGTCTCTTATTTGAAGAGTATTGGTGATAGGCTGTTGGTAGATGCGGCTGTTACTAAGCTAACACCTATGAAGACATTGAGTATTTTTGGATGTGTTTCCGTGCCTCTTCGTGGTGAAGAGTCTTCTCATCGCGCAACGAGGTTGATACTCATCGCTGATAAGAGAACAAGTCGCGGCCTTCGGTCCGCACATGCCGACATCCCGATCGGGTAGGGCTGGTGGTGCAGATCATGAAGCTGAGTTCCACCTACTCACCTAGGTACGTGGGTACTTACCTTAGTTCTATACTTCAGCAGTTGTCTAATTATTGTACACTCTTTATACGTGATATCTCCACTGACATGATGAGCATCTCGACTTTCTTCAGATGGTATTACAAATATGGATTGCTTTATCCGCTGTAATCTCTGGTAGCAATGGCTTCTCCAAACCATAAAGCTGCCCTTGCGGTTGTCGTTCCTGCCAGTGACAATCGAAGCCAATTCACTTCACCTCGTAAGGTTTTGGCTCAGTCAAATGGAATGGTCTTCAATCGGTCGTCGAACGGAAATCCTAGTGTCCCTTCCAATTTCACTGGATGTATATCTACGAGGCATCCGAATGGAACAACAGCTATTAGGGAGTCCAATGCATTCTCCCCACAGCATCCTTCGCATGGACAAAGTGTGCAGAATGTAAACGGATCAGGTCGAGCGCACGTCAATGGGAAGGTTCCTCAGCAAACCAATGGGTCACTGAGCCATAAGTCTAAAGGAGTCGTCCCAAGTCGACGAAGGCTCTTAGAGGTTGAAGAGGCTTTGCAGTATTCGCCATTCTCATCAATCGTTCCATTCGGCTCAGGTACTAGCTACTCAATGTATTGGGCAAGCATTTGCTAATAGCGCAGGTATTGTACCTATACCCAATGCCAACCTTTCTGGCTCACAGCAGGCCTATTCGACCTTACCCGAGCAGCATACCACCCAGCAATCCCTACATTACCTCGATGAAGAACTCATCAAGACTCAAGGTCGATCGAGTGCAGCTCAACGTGCTCGGCATGATCTCAAGACTTTCTTGGATCCGGCGTTCATAAGTGACTTGTGAGTTTCCCTTCCACGTTCTAATAATTCTGGTTTAACATCTGTGAACAGTAAGTTTAAATCTTTAAAAGAATTCCAAAGTGGTCAAGAACGCCCTGGTGGAAAGGAAAGTGAGTCTGGTCCTGGCTCTGCATCAGCCCCGAGGGTCGGGCCCTTCGCCAATATGATGCTCGAGGCAACAAACCTTGCTAATAGATGTATGTACTTGAGCTATCAACATATTCTGAGACTAACGACCGTCTACCTTGATAGACCCTACTCCGACAAGCCCTGAAGGAACCTCTCCAACGCCAAAGTCAAAACCAAAACCACAAATCAGCCACTCGACAACAGGTTTTCAGGCCCAACCCCCGAGGACCCCCAATTCTCCGCAATCTATTTCAGGTCCTAAGCCCAAGATGCAGAGTTTACAACAGCAGTTGCCAACTACTCCTGTAGCTCAACGCTTCATCCATAATGATATGGCTTACTCACAGAAACCACGGGATTCTGTGAAGAGTATACATGTACCGACTGTGACACACTCCCAGCTGACTCCGATGGTCGTTATCCCTCCTTCCTCGGCCGAATCTCGCCGTACCGACTTCACTACATATGACGAGCCCTCCGCTGAGAACAAAGGTCAACCCCGAAAGCGCAAGCGTGATAGTGAAGGTCTTCCCGGGGCACACCAATCGCAAACAAAAGATCAAAGGGCGGCATCTGAGGAGACTTTGCTTCAATTACAAGAAGTGATCCAAGATGTCTTCGAGGCTGAAGATCAATCGCAACCCGACGGATCGGGGGCTGTCTCGATCAACGTGGACTATTTTGTTTCGGCCTATCACGAAGACCGAGAGATCTTGACATTGGCGCCGGCTGTCCATATAAGATTAGACTCGCTTCTACACAAAGTGATCAAGCTTGGCAGATTTGGCGACGTCCCTGTGGAGCATTTGCAGCGTTTGCAAGGGCTTAGTGTGGGCGCTTTAAACTCCGCCGAGTCATCAGAGCTACACATAAATGCAGGGTACAATGCGGACGACTTCGATTCTTGGATTTCGAGGCTCGATCTTGTCGACGCTGGGCTCCGCTCGGCGAAATCGATCTTGAGGATCATGACCGGGGGTAGGGAGGAAAAGCAACTCTTTCCAGAAGAGCTATTGCAGAGTCTGCTGGGAGTTGTGAGAAAGGTTATAGACAGCTGTGTCATTCCTATTGTTGAACTCCGAAGCTCAAGCTCGACTTCGGGTTTCTTTGAAGCTGCCTCGTCCTCGAAAAAAGTTCTATCACAGCTTTTGTTCGATGCTACGAAAGTCATGGCTTTGATCGCAAAGTTATTGATCAAAGTCGAAGTTGCCGAAATCATCGTTACGAAAATTCAATTCTTCGCCACCCCGTTGCTATTCGTCGATAATGCTTACAGCGAGAAAGAGTCAATCCTTGGCATTCAGAAGTTTGAGAGTCTACGGAGGACGGCCATGGATCAGATTGCTACGATCTTTTCGCGTTATCCAGAGCAGCAAATCTCAGTCTTCGATGAGATACTTACTTCACTCCAAAAGCTGCCGGTTACTGAGAAGCACGCTCGACAATACAGGTTGACAGAGGGCAAGAGCATTATGCTTGTTTCTGCGCTGGTAATGCAACTTGTCCAGACAAGTGCATCACGCTCAGTCTCCGCTACGGCTACGGCTTCTCAACGGACCTCACCCTTATCCAACCGGGACGAAGAGAGCGGATCCGAAGTATCTGAAGGGAAGCATGGAAAGCCATTCCAGAGAGATTTGAAGCACGGCGAAGATTTGGATAAGTCTGAGGATACTGATCATCCAGATACCAGCACTGCCATGCAGAAATTGAGTAAGAACGCTACATTCCTGATCGACCATGCTACCAAAAGTGCTCAATATTTTATCAAGTATATAATACAGCGTGCACAAAGGACCGCCAAAACAAGCGAGTCACCTCATCGACAGCACCTAGATATGTTCGTTCAGGATTTCATCGCTGTCCTTGGTGTACCTGAGTGGCCAGCTGCAGAACTGCTTCTGCGAACGGTGTTCGCTTCTTGTCGAAACATTGCGGAGCTGCCAAAATCCCTAGCCCCTGCAAAGAACATGGCACTCGAGTTACTAGGGATGATGGGTCAAGCTATTTCGGATTTGGTGTCAAACACGTGTCAAGCCGCAAAATCTCTCGAGAATCAAGACTCGGAATTTAGCGGGTACCTTCGCCAAATGTTGGACGATTATATGGGAGGATCTCTGGAAAGCAATGAATTGGTCATGTGGGATGGACCTTATCATGCTATAGTGGAGTATCTCGAATCCAACAGCTCAGACGATCTACAAATCAGGAGCGCGCACGCTTACTATCTTGCCCAATGGGCCAAAGCTGCTTCCTCCGGAGGTCTTAAGGCAGATGCCAAAAGTGAAAGGCTGGCTTTCGAACTCGCGCAGATGCTCGCAGGAGTGAAATCGGTTGTCTCTGAGTACCACCCCCTCCGAATATCTGCTGGGTAGCTCGTGCTAATCCCGTACAAGCACTTTGCCAAAATTATCGGGTAATGAGAGCCGCGTTGCTTACAGATTGACAGTCCTCAGCATGGACTTCTGCCGCCAATCTGACTACATTTTGAAAATCCTGCTCGACGGCGTCACCAGTGAACAGATCACTGTGCGATCGAGAAGCCTAAAAAGTGTCGACAAAATGCTTGAGGGAGATCCTTCGGTGCTTGATCGGGCGAGGAACGTCAAATTTTTGATTACGAATTGCGCGACTGATGCATCCTCGATGGTACGAGAGTCAGCTTTGACTCTTATTGGGAAGTGTATTACTCTCCGGCCAGCCCTTGAACACGAATTTTTGAGACAGATCTTAAAATTGACCGATGACCCGGCGGCCGGTATCCGGAAACGCTCGATTAAGCTGCTGAAAGATATCTATCTCCGAAATTCTGACGATAGTGTTAAGACAGTGATCGTGGATAGCCTGCTACAGCGAGTCAAGGACCTTGATATTGGCGTTTCGGACCTCGCGCGTCTAACATGTGAGGAGGTCTGGTTGTCGCCCTTCTGGAACACTCCTGATCTTGCAGAAGCATCCGCACAGCACAAAGTTGATTCGAGAAGGCAAACCAGCTTAATCGTTAGTACTGTCCGGCGAGGCGAAGAAGTGGCCCTATTGCTTGTTCAACTTCTGAAAGAAGTGCTCTCGAATAGCTCCAAGAACGCAGCAGCAAACTTCAAAGTTTGCAAATCACTTGTTGCTACAGCATTTGACATCATAATCGACAATTTCCAAAACGCGGAACGGCTGGAGCAGCGGCATATCTTACAAACTTTGACTGTTTTCGCAGCTGCAAATGCTAAGCTGTTTACTCCAGATCAGGTTCAAAGCCTGCAGCCTTACATCGCCAATCTTTCCAACAAAGATGATCTTGAGATGTTTCGGTCAATTGTCATCATCTTTCGCTGCGTACTACCCGCGTTGTCAAATGTGCAACATGGCCTACTACGAGAAATCCAGACGGCGCTGCTCCAGAGCATTGCCAAGCTTGGGAAGGCGGAGCTCAACGAGGTGGCCGAATGCTTGTGGACTATCAATGGCACGTTGCAGAATCCTCAGATGCTGTTGAAATTGATGATATCGGTTCTGAAGAACTTGTATAATATGCGGGAGATGACGCTTCCTGACTCAAATCAGGGCGACGACATCAAGCGAGTAAAGAAATACATACAAATCGCAGGCTATTTTGGCAAACATTGTGACTTCGAGAGTCACAGTCAAAGCTTCCAGAATTCCCTGACCTGGTGGAAAGGGCGGTCAGTGGCTGGGCTGATCGTTGACTCAATCGACCCATTCACTGCTATCGCTCAGCCTCTGTCACTTAGGGCTCAGGCATTCGACAGCGTCGGCCTTGTTTGTCAGTCATGGCCATACCAATTCACCCAGGAAAGCATCAGCAACGGCTTTCAAGATGTGCTTCGCAAGGGCGAGCCGGAACTTCAAACAATAGTGCTTTCCAACTTCAGAGATTTTTTCGCTAGGATAGATCGCCAGGCTGAGGCCAAAGGTGCTGAGAGTGTGGAAGCAATCAACGCTACATCCGGCGAGAGATTGGGGGGATCGATGACTGCAAACGACGGAGATGGCGCATCGGCACTGATCGCCCAACGCTTTCTAAAGGATATATTGAGCATTGCTATAGCCAGCCAAGACTCATCAGCCTTGACTGCTACGGAGGTCATTGCGAGTATCAATCGGCAGGGGCTCGTACATCCCAAGGAATCGGGCCCTGCCCTAGTCGCTCTTGAGACCTCAACCAATCCAGCGATCGCCGCGATCGCCTTTCAAGAACATCGTCTTCTACATCAACAGCACGAAAGCATGTTCGAACGGGAATATATGAGAGCCATCCAAGAAGCTTTCAGGTATCAAAAGGACGTTGTTGGAGATACTTTAGGATACACTGCACGGCCTTATACCTCAAAGCTATCTGCCATGTTCGAAATCATCAAGACTAGCAAGGGCAAATATCAGAAGAAGTTCCTCTCCAATTTCTGTTCGAAAGTGAATTGCGACATTTCGAAGATGGGCCTTCCAGGCGCTGCTGCAAACGCATTACAGTTCTCAAGGTTTCTCATTGAGAATCTCGCCTTCTTCGATTACGGTCGATTGGATGAGTCATTACACACCATCGCATGTATGGAAAAGATCGTTGCTGACAACGGCTCTGGTATTGCGCACAGCATTAGCACAGAGATCTTCAACATTACTGTTGAGTCGATGCCAGAAGCTTCAGTTCCAGGTGCATCTCAAGATCAGGGTTCAGCGGTAGTCTCGAAGCCAATGATTGATTCCGTGAGGTTAACTCAATTGACGACGGCGTCCATCATCCTCGGTTCGCTTTGGGAGTCAAGGACTTATCTCCGCCGACTCTATGGATTAAGCGCAATCCAACAGAGGAAGGAAAACAAAGCCAAACCTGCAGCGAAAGATCTCAGCAAAACTCCTAGTCGAGTTCAAGGTGTCAATGGTGACAAGTTCGTGGCCTCTGTCGCCGATAAGGTCGGCTCTCTCGCTAGCGAAGAACAAATGATCCAGCAATGCAAAGACTTCGTTGAACTGCTTTCGGTGGACGCTGAGGTGAAAGTAGCCGCAGAAGGCGAGGAAGGATCTGAGCGTCCCGAGACGCCTAGTGACGGAGAAGAGCGAGACACGCCAATGAGTGGCGGCTCCAAAGGCACGAAAAGAAAAGCTTCCGTTTCGATGGCGGGAACACCAACACAGAAGAAGAAGGGGAGACCAATACTCAAAAGGCGGAAAAGCGGGAAGAGTGTAGGTTCGGACGAAGATTGGGATTGATCATGTCAGCGATCAAACCCACGGCCGCGCATGAACGAAACCACTCAGGCTCCAGCGGATCTACCTTCTCGGAGCATATTGTCGACTTTATTTGCTTTTTATTTGCACAATCATGGATGCGTTGAGGAGCGAGCATCTGGCATTTGAATTGGAAGATACCCACCTCTGTGCAGCATCTTTGCTTCAACGACTTGCATAGTACAGTTCTTAGCTTTTCTGTTAGCTACAAAGAAACTTTTGCTGATACATCAGCTATCTGACATTGCACTGAGCGGTCCTGACTGGACTTATGGATGTGATTATCGGATCCAGGTCTGGAATCCATTTTAGTCCGAGTGTTCTTTAAGTCCTGCTTCTGGATCGTGCATTGCTCTGTCTGATGGCTTGCCTTGCGTGATTATGTGTCGTTGTCCGGCACTCATTCGCATCCACTTCTTACTTACCTTCCCTTTGGCTGAAAAAGAGAGCACGGATATGTTGTATACATGCCACGCCCAAAGATCCCTACCCCTTCCACAATCCCTTCTCCTTAACAACAAACAATAACATTCGCTGACTACCTTCCATCTCCATACGAGCATGTATCCTCATTCTCACGTCCTGTCCTTTTTAACATCAACATTCTATCACCCCATCTCCACCATATCCTATCCGCCATTTCCTCCTAGACCCCTAAACCCCCTCATCAAAACATCTACATACATACATACACCCACCAACACCAGAAAAGCCAACAAATCACATACTAAAACCCCAACTTCTCACCACCCGCCACCTTCCCGCACCCCCCTTACACCAATAACCTGCGAATGCAAGCCCAGTCTAGGCTTCTTCGTCGTCGTCATCGTCGTTAGAAGTGGGCTAGTTGGTTCGCAACTACACACAGATAAGTGCAGGTGCGGGTTCTGACGGCGGTATCATCGTATGGGTATCATCGATGGTAGCGGTTTAAGGGTGTTCGGGCATGAGGTTTGGATTTTTGTGAAGGGGAGGTGAGGGATGTAGGTATGAATGGATGGATGAACGGCAGTTGCTGATAAGGACTGAGTTTTTCTTTGAAGGGGGATGGGATGGGATGGGATGGGAGGATGGCGATGGTTTTCGGGGTGCCGGTGTTTTCAGAGATTATAGATTGTGGTATATTGCAAATAGGGATAAGTAATGTTCACAGTAGCTGATATATGACTGGTATTCGTTTTTATGAGATTTCCTCTCGAGGTGGAAGTCCATATTACAACTATATACAACTTGGGTATTGCATACCCTACATGCGAAACCTCCACGCTAATTGCAGCCACAATAACCCACAGATCCCACACTCTATCTCACCAATTCCAAGTCCTCGAACTGGCATTGAACACAGGCGGTTTCCACATCAACCGTTCCGGATCGATCTTCCTCCTCACAATCCCTTTGGCCTTCTCCTTCGCCCTCGCCTTCTCCTTAGCCAGCAGCACCGCCTCCGTCAGCACAATCACATGGTTCCCTTTCGAGTACCTTAGCATGTTCAGATTCTGCAGAGTATGCAGCACGTCGTTCGTCGTCATCGCCGACACGGCGCCGATATCCTCGATGCTGATGTCGCCGCCTCTGCCGTCTGGCGAGGCTTGGCGCTGCTCGACCAGCACGTCCGTCACCGTTTCCGCCCAGTAGGCGCGGTAGCCGAGGAGACCCAGGTCGGAGAGGGGCTTTTCGGGGGAGCCGAGTTTGCCTTCGCGTCTGGAGAGCTCGTAGCTGAATGCTATGAGCAGTTTGCCGTAGCCTTTCCGTTGGTATTGGGGTAGAGTGAGGATGCATGCTACGTTGTAGCCTTCGGCGGATTCCTTCTCTTTGCTGAAGTAACCGACTAAATGGCAGCCGTGTTTATCGCGCGTGGTCATGCAATAGAAGAGAAAGGGGTCAACGTCGTAGTAGAGCGTTTTGTGATCGAGGAAGAGCTTGCTAAGGAGACAGAGATTGCGGCACCACCGGCGTTGACGACGGCCATCAATCTCGAAAAAGGAAACGAAATCATCCCGATAGATTTCATTACCTGGCGGATGAAGTAGCAGACATTTGGCACGGTGACGGGTGAATGTTTGGTTGGAAGCGTAGTAACTGAGGCAGAATTCGCAAATGTAGACCGTGTCGGCTTCGGTAAACGTTGATGGGTAGGGGGAGAAATACCAGGGTTCCATCTCGAAGGCGCCCATTTGAATGTGGCCGAGATTGCGCACTCGCGAAATCTCCGTCTGGTTTTGGGTCATGCTACCACCAGTGCGAAGCTTCTCGATTTCCTCTTCTCGTGAGTAAGGAACGGTGTGCTGGGGATTCGACGCTTTGGCAGCTGCCGCAGCATCTTGGATATCAACGAGATCTAACTCTGACTCTTCGCCTTTAGGAGTGCCATTTGTGATTTCCGGGGCAATAACAGAAATGGAGCCATCGCTGCCTGGTCGATTTTCTTTACCGCCTACGAGCGAAGGTCGGATTGGCTTGCTTTGGTTGCCGGTAGAAGGTGTAAGTTCAGGTGCTTCGGAGTTTTTGCGACTCGATGCTGCCGTTGTGGATGGACGCGGTCGTTTCTGGCCCGCTGTAGATTTGGGCACAGTGGCGGACTTTGGAGGAGCAGTAGATGTCTTTTGAGACTTCTTCGTCGGAGCCTCTGGCTGTGGCCATTCCACTTCCTGAGAAAGGTCAAGCCGTGACGCAGGTACCCATTCTGCAATCTGTGAGACTCAAGATCCCTTTCGCTATGATGCGTTAGCCTACCATCAAGACGTTTATTGAAGTCTTCGTAGTGGACGCTGGATGTTGGTTAATGTGAGATCGCTAATCTGTGAATAGCTGTGAGCTTACTAATAGTTTGGTTCACCTTTCCTGCTTTGTATGGACAAAATCTCGGCTTTGCGCTTCTCACCATCCTTGGCTTGAGAGTCAGTATCGCTTGCTTTGTCCTATATTGCATAGGATGTGACCCTGGGGAGTGAGTAGCGCCCAGTGGCTCTTAACAAAGCGCATATCAACTCAAATAGTATCTATTCGGAAAGACTTCGGTGATGCAAGGCCTTCTCTAGAATGGAAATATTTTATGAATGAAGATAGCGCAAAACGAGAATTGCAAAAGAGCTGAATTGCCAAGGACATAGATGGTTGCAAAGGCGAACACAATAACCAACTCACTTTATTGACAAAAGCCTTCACTCCGATCCTGAACTAATTGTCAGCAACTTGTCCAATATCTCGAATCTTCTCAGTCTACACTTACCTCAAGGTGTGTACCGTCGCCATTCCCTTTTCAACGGCATCAGGCGTTCCGATGCGATCTTGCGAGCCATCTCTGGGGATCATCGCTGTCGCAAAGTCTGGAACTGTCACTTAATAAAGTTTGAAGATTACAAGATCGTGATACGAATTTTGGTGGATGGGTTTGTATGATGAAAGAGAGCGTATTATAGGGTAGGATCTTAAGGATCGTTTAGGCTTGATAAGGCTGAGTCAGTGGCCCCGACCGTCCCCTTCAATATCAGATATATAGATACCAATACAATATACCGAGTGGTCATATTCTGAACATGAAGATCGAAGAGATTTTACCCTTGATACAGTATATTCAGCGCTACTGATCATGAAAGTTCGCCACACGCCTTGCTAAATTGAATGCTCAATTCACGCCGCCTTCCAACTCCTCGCTCAAGTAAACCAGGGTATCACTTTTAATATCCCTCCCATCCGGCCGCCATGGCGTCACCCTGCCCGTTAGAACGATGAGATGTGCCGTTATGTGAACCCTCATGGCCGTTCTGCTCCTGACCATAGCCAAGCTCGATTCGAAGTGGCAGGTGTTCCTTTTTGGCCTCGATGGCTTTTTGATTGGCCCAGGCCCGGTGATTGACAAGGTCATACAGGGTAGCTTTGGTGCGCTCACCCTGACTTGCCAGAAGCGCTTGATTGACGCGTTGACTGACTTCTTGGCGGAGTGCTGGCTCGAGCAAGGCTGCTAAGGGTGGGGCAAGATTATTGGGATCAAAGATAAGGAGGGCCATGGTGCGCTCGAGATCTTCCAAGAACTGTGGGTTTGTTGGTGCACGGGGTGCAAGATGTGTAGTTGCAAATGTGAGAGCTGGATAGATGTCGCCGTTCTCGGTGGATATGGCGGTGCGGATGAGCTCGATCAGTTGCAGCCGTAAGAGTGAGAAGTGTAATGATGTATCGTTATCGAGGAGCTTACAGGGTGTCAGTAGCGTCTATGTAAGACCAGTTTTCTGTGTGAAGTGGATGCGACAAATGGGCATTGCTCAGACTGAAGACTGAAGTAGTTTGAGTTGTTTTCTCATCAATACCCCGAAGGGTCTATGAGTGGTGCATGAACAAAATATAATCATAGCAATGAACTTTGGCGGCAGGGAAAAATTAATGGTGGGGTAGTGTATCTAACCTGTGGGTTGAGTTCGTTGATCTGTTCGATCGCTGTATGAATATCTCCCTTGTTGATAGCCTCCCGAATGTCCACACGCTCCTGCACCGATTCGACGTCCAACATCGGTGCTATGTTTGCTTCATGCGCGAATTTCTGGGCGGCAGAAGGATAGCCTTCGCTGATGAGGTAGTCCATGATGACTGCATTGAGGTCGCTGTCAATTCCACCGGGGTCAGCATGGGGGTCAAGCTATGGCTGCACCAAAGCAGCGAAGCTTCTTCCATGTCTTGCATATCGATATAGTATCAGAAGAACAAGTTTGTTTAGATTTTCCGCATGATAATTTGGAGAGATTCCCAACTTGAGTTATAAAGCATCATGTTGAGAGGGAAGGATATCCAGCCTCAGGAATGGCACCAGAGAGCCGCTTGGGACAACTGGCGACTGGCCTCAAGACACTGACTACACCTACCTCTTTGAAAGCTTGACCTCGTCCATGTCATTATCGAAGGGATGTCTAGAAGGAGTGGCAGTGGATGAGGTAGAGGAAGGCTGTGCGGCTGTCAGCCTTCGTTGTCCATGCCCTGCTTATATCATGCATAGAATACCATGGCCACCCGCCTCGTCGTAGATGTTATAGCATTTCGCGGTATCCCACTTCTGATAGTGTCAGAGGTGAGGGAAGCTGACATCGGAATAATGTGAGAAAGCGTTGAGGAAGAAAATGCAATAATGCCTTAGGTAGCTTTAGAATACTCCCACATGATTTGTGCTTCGACGGGTAGAATAAGGCTGACCCATATCGGGACTAGGTCTTATTCTGCAGCGCTACTCCGTATCGTAAGATACTTTAGTGTATTGTATATATTCCCCGCGAACATGTAGATTCTGACACGAGGTTGTCGTTGCATTCTCCTGCAGCCTGCCGTCTCTCTGTCATGGAGAGAGGGCATTATTCACCACCATGGGCAGACACAAGTATCATTGGTGTTGCTGGCAGCTCGGGCTCTGGTAAAACCTCGTTAGCAGTAGAAATTGTGTCCTCTCTAAACCTGCCTTGGGTCGTCATTCTCTCGATGGTAGGATAGGCTGGCCTGAACCTGCTTTCTATTACTTATTTCCCGATGTAGGACTCGTTCTATAAAGTTCTGAGCCCGCAGCAACACATGTTAGCGCATAAGAATGAATATGACTTTGATTCACCAACGTCAATTGATTTTGACATTCTGGTAGAACGTCTAGAAGATCTCAAGGCCGGGTAGCTACCTCTCCTTTGCTCCTCGCGGCAGTAAGTTGACGGACATGGAGGCGCCGAGCAGAGATACCTATCTACTCATTCGAATCCCATCAAAGGCAGGAGAGGACCACATCGATTTACTCCCCCCATGTCTTGATACTGGAGGGTATCTTCGCCTTGTATGATCAACGAGTGTTAGATCTGTTGGATATGAGAATCTTCGCAGACGCGGATGCCGACGTCTGCCTCGCGCGAAGGAGTATGTTTGTACCCGTCCAGCATCGCTTGGCGGCTTAGAAGCTGATGCTAAGTCAAAGCAAGTTACGCGTGATGTCAGAGAACGTGGAAGAGACATTGAGGGTTGTATCAAGCAGTGGATGTCATTTGTTAAACCAAACTTCGAACGCTATGTTGAGCCGCAGCGAAAAGTTGCTGGTGAGTTGAATGGACCAGCACATAACTCTCAACGAGGCTGAAGACGGTTAGCAGATATCATAGTACCTCGCGGAATAGAAAACCGCGTTGCCATTGAAATGGTGGTGGAGCATGTCAAGCGTACACTTGACGTTAAATCGAGAAAGCACCAGGAAGACCTGCAAAGGCTGGGTCAAGAAGTTGAAGACGAGCCGCTGTCCGAAAACGTCTTGCTCCTCAAGCAGACAAGACAGATTGTGGGCATGAGCACAATCATTCAAAACCCAATGACGCAGGAGGTAGATTTCATATTCTATTTCGACAGACTGTCCAGCCTTCTAGTCGAAAGGGCTATGGAACACCTCCACTTTCTCCCATGGGAAGTCACAACCCCTCAAGGCAGCAAGTACCAAGGCCTACGAATGGCCGGCGAAGTCAGCGCAGTCGTCATACTCCGTGGCGGCTCTTGCCTCGAAACAGGCCTCCGACGAGTCATACCCGAATGCAAGAGCGGCCGTGTTCTGATACAAACGAACTATCGAACAGGGGAGCCGGAGTTGCACTACTTGCATTTGCCCACCGACATAGCATCTCACGCTAGCGTGCTACTTCTGGACCCCCAGATGAGCAGCGGTGGTGCGGCACTGATGGCTGTGAGGGTGCTGGTGGATCATGGAGTCCCAGAGGAGAGAGTGGTGTTTGTCACGTATTTTGCGGGCAGGATGGGAGTGAACCGCTTGACCAATGTCTTTCCGAAGGTCAAGGTCGTGGTGTGTAGGATTATCGAAGATTTTCAGGAGCGATGGATAGAAAAGAGATACTTTGGTTGTTAGGTGTGTATGCGAAATGGGCTGCCAGGTAAAATGGCAGATTTTGGGCAGTGTCAGAGGCATGATATATCGTGGAAAAGGTGGGATGTTCGCTAGACTATCTAGGGAAGAAGCTATGCATCGCCTTCGTTTTCTGGATGAGAGAAGGACACAGTGTCAGCTTTCCTGTTGGTGATGAATATTTATTCTTACGAGCAATGCGCGGTCCCTTCTTTTAGTGTGTCCGAAAGTCATCGACGATGCGCATACGTAGGATAACTTAAAGCTGTTCTGAGCGATGTATATCTTCAGCGACTCATCCCAGACTTGGCGGCGGTCTTGATGAGATGTAGGTATTGAAGTACATGTTGTGGTGGATCGCCTAAGGTAGGCCTCGATCATCTAGAATTGCGTTTTGCTCTGGAGATTACCTCTAAACAACTATAACCAACCTCGAGTCTGAGATGCTGTCTCTATGGAGTCTGACCGTCATTAATATTGCAATTTTGGAACATGCGTAAAATCTCAGTAGGTATTCTGGAAGAACAGGTCGGATTTGCATCGAAAGTGGTTATGGCAAAGGACAGACAGACTTCAGATTTCGATCTCAATAGATGCCGTAAGGATTCACTCCAACCGGAGAAATGGTAAGAAGACACAGGTATTGAAAAGATATAATAGATGGCTGTGACAAAGTAAATCACTTTGTCACAAATTATGCATGGTAGATAGATCGAAGATGCCATGTCTTCAACTGTAAAAGCGTGACCCTGTATCAATCTAGGCCTCTTGAAATCGAGAACAGCCAATGGTTGATGTGTGGTAAATGGAGGCGACGTGCGACGATTGAAGAGAGAAAAGCTCCTAGCCATCGTAACAATATTCAATAATATAAGAATATGAAGCAGGACAGTAGAAGATTCTCTATGGGAAGGACGTATGGGTGTAATGTTATGAGCTCTTCAAGGCTGAATGGACTGGTGAAAGACAACGCTCTCGGATGAAACACGAAGTCTTAAGTATAGCGAGATAATCGTATTGCAGGGGGCTCAGAGGTAGACGTGTCTTGATGGATCGGACCCTGGCGGAGAATATGGTAAAAGTGCAGCCCTCTGACGCAAGGTATAATCACGATACTTAGGTAGAGATGTGTAAGTCCGTTGTTTTGGTGCAATAGCAAGATATAGTGAAAGTCTGCTGTCGAAGGCTTTGGTGAGGGAATAGAAGGATGTTATGATGTGCAAGAGGATCGTGTCCTGTAAAGTCTGGCCTCTGTCGTTGATCCTGATACACGGAGGGTCAGATATGGCTGTTCATAGCGCCAAAGCAGTACAAATGGACTTGGGCGGAAGTTCAAGGTGGCAAGCTGCAAGCTCAAGACTTGTTGAGGGAAACAGCACATTTCGGACGTAAGTGAGGACCGTTTCGAAGGCCGAATACCCAATTTTCACCGGTCCAAAGGTCCAGGAGGGAAGCTCACCGGCAATGACATTCGCATAGTCTGAATGTTTGTTGGATTGGGCGCTGAATGATTGGCCTAAAAGATGAAACCCACGCCATACGCGGTTTGCCGTTGATCAATCGCTGGTCGTCATTATGTACAATAAAAACAATCTCGTCACTTTGTTGGTATCTTCTTCAGCTTCTTCGGGCTGTGCATGAAATTGTTCGCATATGCTTTCGGTACCATCCTTCTCTCGTTCGGCTCCTGCACAAAATACTCGTACCCCTGCTTGTCCGCAAAGTGGATGGCATCTTCTCTTGACTTGAAGTTGAGATGTGTTCCCTGCAGATAGTCCGCAGACGATTGCCATCCCATCAGCGGGTTCTCCCATCGATGTCCTTTTTGTAGTATATCCCAATCCATTCGCCACTGGTGACCATGCCAGTTTCCAGATTGTGTAGCTGTCTTTGCTGGGCGATATATGCTGCAGTACGTGTGTAAGCCACTATACTCATGGGTCGTGATGGGGACGTTGGCCCACCGAACTGTGCGGGCTTGTAAATCAACAGGAGCTCCAGAGAGTACCGCAGCGGGCAAAGTTTCCCCTGGCTCACTACCGTCCATTACCCGCCTTGGAACAAGGGAGAATTGGCTGCTCAATGGTTAGCATTGCATCTCCGGGGTTTACCTGCGTACCCACGATGTTCCATGATCGATGGGGGCCCCGTAGTCTGGGCGATGATCGACCATACCCTCCATGGGGCCTTCTTGTCTGATCATCTGCGAGTCGCCTGGGGTTGGGGCTGGAGATGTTGAGGCATCGGATTTCGGAGCTAGCTGGACAGATCTATCCTGGTACTTATCGCTGGATGTTTTGCTTGCGTATCTCACACCGTTTATTGACAAGTGGTGAGATCTTGCTGCGCTGGCTTGCAAGAGCCGACTAGCAAGCTGTGGTCTTAGTGAAGGCATCTTGTCTAGTGCTAATGGTATTAAGGCTGCGAGGTCGTCGTTAATATCTATTCTAAGCTATTTCGTTGCCACGCTAGCTCAGAGCAGCTCCACCACTCAGAGCAACACTGCATCACCTCAAACCGTGACATTGTCTCCTGTCAACAGCGACCGACAACAATTACGATTGACCTCATCATGTGAGGATAATCTCGTTGCAACTGCAATTGTTCCGTGAATATATATCTAATGGACTAGCAGATTATAAGACTTTGTTCAATATGAGCTTCATCGCTCGGCGTGGTCTCTCCACTTTAGTCCCTCCAAAGGTACTTCTGTTCATATGATACGTGAGTACTCTGCTGATTATTACTGCAGATTGCTTCACCGTCTGTGAGTTTCTGCCTCCAATTGTCCTAAACACCCATACAGCCGGACTTTCAACTCGGCCAAGAAAACAGCGCTCCGCAACATCAATCAATCTACACAGGAAACGCCAATGAGCTCGAGCTGATATTGTGCTCGCCAGGCGATCGGTGGCGCTCAAGATGCTGCACGTATGCAGCGAGTCGTGAGCTTCTACGAAAAGTTACCCCGAGGTCCAGCACCGGAACACGCAGCGAAGGGGCTGCTGGGAAGATATCAGGCGCGCTATTTCGGAAAGAATCCTTCTGCTGCTCGTCAGTATTCCACAGCTGGGCCTCATACAGCACATTCGATGCCTCTTCAGCTAACACATCTAACTTAGCCATCATCCACGTCATTGGTTTCCTTCTAGTCCTCGGATATGGCAACAACTACTACTTCCATCTCCGTATGTACACTACAATAATACACCTTACTATATGAAGTCTAATCGTGTGCTACAGGGCACCACAAGAACAATGCGCACTAGAGGCGGACTGCATAAAAGAACAGAACGAAACCGATGTATATAAACTATTCACAAGCTATTATACGCATCCGAAGTTGCCCCATCACAGAGGTCATATCGCATATATAACGCAGAAGCAGTGTGAAGCTATCTATCTGCTCCTGTCGCCCTTGTCCTTTCTTTGCACGCTTCGAACTCCAAAGCAGATCTAGGCCTTCACAATGAGAGTCAATCCTACCAGACCTCTGCGCGTGAATCCTTACATGATTTGCTGGTTAAGCTTGATTGATGTCGTAGTGTAGGACCCCTTTATTCGCAGGTGATGCGATATGGTCAGCCCTAAATCTATATTACCAGAATTGGTTCTGCGGGATCTCCACCACAAATGATTTCCTTTTCAGCACCAGTCGTGGTCCAGCATGCTATGGCCACCGAAGTCAGCCCTAGGGTAGAGCTTAAAGGTCTTTCCAGCAATTGGAAGAAGCTCCAAGAAACGTTAGCGAACGATACAACGGAACCTCCCAAACGAAAAGCAGCTGAGGTCCTGCAGCCACGACACAACGGCGTTAAACACCGCAAACTTCAGCCGAACCCCAGACAACCAAGTTACACAGAGCGAAAGACTGTTTATGATCCAAAGAAGATGGGGTTGAGCTGGTCGAGCACCAAAGATGCACCCTCAGCCTCCTTAGCCCTCTGGGCCGAAGATAACGATATCCCCGCAAAAGACATAGCAGCCGCCTACGGTACTTCCTCAAGAAGCACTTCCATACCAGGTGCGAATACTACAGTGGAAAACGTCAATGAGGGTCTGTCGCCTACGGCTAAAGCCGGCAAATACATCGCCATTGACTGCGAAATGGTCGGTGTTGGGCCGACTCCAGAAACCGATTCCGCTCTCGCTCGCGTCTCGATCGTCAATGTTCACGGCCAACAGCTCTACGACTCCTTTGTGTTACCTAAGGAGGCCATTACAGACTATCGCACCTTCGTATCAGGGATAACGCCCGAGCTTCTTAAGCAAGCGCGCACCCTCGAAGTCGTTCTGGCGGATGTCGCAAAATTACTGGATGGGAGGATACTGATCGGACATGCCATCAAGCATGATCTGGCAGCGCTACTACTGGGACATTCCAAGAGAGATATCAGGGATACGAGTAGGCATCCGGCATACAGAGCACTGGCAGGTGGGAAAACGCCAAGCTTGAAGAAATTGGCACGCCAAGTTCTCGGAGTCGATATCCAAGATGGGGAGCACTCGAGTATCGAAGATGCCCGAACCACGATGTTGTTGTTTCGAAAAGAGAAGAAAGCCTTCGAGAGGGAGCATCTCAGGAAATGGGGATCGAGTCATAGGAGGCATGATCGAACAGCAGATGATAAGTCCGAGCAGGGGAGTAGGAAGGAAAGGAAGAACCGAAAGAAATGAAGGTCGAGAGATGATGATTGTGCTCCATTTGAGACGGATCATGTGCTCTCAGAAATCAATGCCCTCGTAGGGATCATCCTGGACTTTGCAGGCTCAAATCGCTAGCAACACCCAGATTCTACAAAAGAAAGCCTCCATTACCATGGGGCAGAAAATCTCGTGTCGGTCTATAGAGGAATATCTTCAAGCATCTCTGCGGCACCCTCCCGCCCTACAGTGATGATGACATCGCCGAGGGTCTTGGTATTGAAACCTGCTTCACAGTACGTGAAGTAGTACTGCGGTTCGGATTAGCAGGCTAATCATGTACGCGGAATCGAAGCAGACTTACCTCCCATTTCCGTCTGAAGAGATCTACATCTTTTTGCTTCATCCCTTTGTGCTCTTTCATCAACGCTGGCCGAATCTCGCTGTCGAAACGGCTGTTGAACTTCTCCCTCCACAAACGCAGCGTCTTCGCATAGTGTCCCCCAATGTTCAGTACAGCGTCCACTACCAAGGTACCTTTCGATCCCCGCTCAATACTTCCGATCAACTGGCTCACCGTCGGCAAATGACCTCCAGGAAAAATATACTTCCGTATAAAGTCTTCACCCTTCGAGTATGCCTCATATCTGGTCTCGGGCATCGTAATGCATTGAAATACAGCGATCCCACCATCAGGCTTCATCAATCGATTAATACAATCAAAGTATTGGCCCAAATACTCACGGCCAACGGCTTCTAGCATTTCGATGCTGACTACCTTGTCGTACAGCCCTTCTCTGGGGGTTGGAAGAGCCCGATAATCGCAAAGCAGCACTTCGATGTTTTCTGTGTATCCTGCGGCTGCTATCCGTTCCTCAGCTAATTCTTTCTGCTCTCGGCTTAAGGTCAGACTTGTGATCCTGCAACCTGTTTCTCGGACCGCTTGGATTGCGAAACTTCCCCATCCTGTTCCAATCTCGAGAACGTGGTCCGTAGACTTGATCTTGGCAGCATCGATGAAATATTGAAGCTTGGTCGCCTGTGCGCTCTCAAGGCTTTCGTACTGAGATTTGGGATCTGACAATGGCTGCCAAATTGGACAAGAATAGGTCATGTCATCTGAGAGGAAAGCAGCGAACATTGCATTGCTGATGTCGTAATGCGCTGAGACATTTAACTGGGAGTTGGCCATTGTGTTTGTACTCCGGGCAAGACCAGTGACGGTCGAAGCGAGAGAAGAGGTGAAGGTTGTGGCATTCGACAATTGGGCGCGGTTGAGTATGAAGAGCTACCTCCATCAGTGAACAGTCGAAAATCGGGGCGTGATGGAAGTCAGCATACCCGAAAGAAAGCTACGAGATCTGAACACGATATTTCGCCCAACATGAAGCTCTCGGCGAAGCCCTGGACGATTACACGCTCAGCCCTCACTTCTGTCTCTACGATACCCAAGCAAACCCGGCGCCTCGCTCAAGCAGGACCAATTCACCCACCATATCAGCAAACAACATTGCCCGCACCCAGAATGCCTCTTTGAGCACCTTCAATTCCGTCCTTGGAGAACCATCTTTTATGCCAGGGTGCCCGCAAACTGTCACCGTTCCATCGCTGTCTGTGACGACCAACAGCCCAACCTCAATTCGATTGAGCGCACCTAATACCGTGGAGCGCGAAAACTGCACCAAAGGCCCCCAGGTGAAGGAGCCCATATAGTTACGCAGGGAGCCAAGTGAACGAGTGAGGATAGCCATGGCTCGCGGTCTCTTCTGTGAGAGGGAGAAGCGACAGTGACCTTGCTAGCTGCAAGTTGGACGAACAATCTCAGATGAGTCTGCTGCTGGCATATGTACACATGTAGCGCAATCAATGAAGGTAGATGTCAGCAGGAAACGTATTCGTACGCACCGCATTCATTCGAAGCAATGAGGCCGTGAAGGATTTTCTCAATTAAATTTGGTAATTCCAGGTACAGGAATTCGGCCCAAAAGTGTAGTGACATACCAAATATGCACTATTGCGATAGTGGGGTCGTAATCGTATCGTATCGTGGACCGGGCCAAGCTCCGCCCTCCGCAACTTTGCGGGACATTGATTTCCATAACTCCGTAAAGAGTACGCAGTAAAGTCTCACATGGCTCCTAGCAGAAGCCTTTAGCCAGCTGTGCGATCTGGCGAGTGTTGTCAAATGTCTATCGTTTGAATAAGTAAAGACAAAGAACGAGATCTCGCGAGTCGCGATCAAGAGCCACGGCTCTGATCCTTCGAGATAACGATCCGAGCCTCCATCCTTTGTGCCTGGCGATCAGATCTGATAAAGGCGGGCCAATCGGCTGCTTTTGTGGTCTTTCACCGCATTTTATGGACGTGAATCCAACGTACTCATACGGAGTAATGGATCTATTACATAGGGATACTATAATGACTTCATGGCAATATTTAGAGCCTATGGCATTTGCGGCATGGATTCTTCATAAACTCCCCCTTGAATCGGTTCGTGAACCAAACGTCTGGCAGTCCTTGCTAAGACTAGCCCTCTAAAAGCATTTTTGTATTAATACTTGAGTACCAAATTCATTCGCTAGAACCAGAATACCTGGTTCCTAGGTACCTTAGAGTGATTGAATACTTTACCGCTGAGAATATATAACGCTTACGGCGCGTCGCGTCTTTCGAGTAGTCCCGTCCCTAAATAAATCCTCACGCCTATCCAAAGTCTTCATTGAAACATGTTCAAAATCAGCTCGTCTGAGGCTGCAGCTTCGACCAAATGTATACCGAATCTTCTTCCATGCCGCATCGACCACGATGGACCTGTGAACGCATCAACCAAATACTGGGCTCCAGAACACGATAAAGGCAAGAAGACTTATCGACCTAGAGAGCGCACAGTCAGTCATGGAGCTGATGAGTGATAGATGGGAATCTGGAAGCATACTTCCGAGGAAGGAAGCTGAAAGGGAAAAGCCTACAGGTACCAGAGGGGTATAAGGGAATCGTTGTTATCAGAGATGCTGCGAAGGAGAACGATGGGGCAGAGAATGCTCGAGGGCAGCATCGACAGGACGAAGGGGATGATGGGAAAGACGAGGAAGAGGCCAAAGAACTTCATGGTTTAGGCTCCTTCGATGAAGTGGTGCTTTGGGGTCATGAGAGTATGGTCGACGAAGACGATGCTTTTTCCAAAGGCATGGGAGAGTGGATCGAGTTTGCAGAAGTGGTGAGCCCGCTTCAAGGCCTGGGGACTGGATGTACGGCCTTGCTGACTCGGTGAACGGTCAGATGCATAAGTCAGGGTAGCACAGTGAATAAATAAATACTGCTGGGCCAAATTCAAGCATGGGACTCTGAGACATAAGGAGCCGAGCCAAGTCGAGGTGAAAGCCTCGTCTCTTGGGCTACATTTCGTCGGCCGAGCAAAATGGCCTGGATCAGAGGTACTACGAGATTGGTTCTGAGTCGCAGCCAGTCGCTGTGATCGCCACATGCGTACTTGAGAAGTACGAAGCCTGAGCTATTGCACAGAGTAGCGTACCTTGACGCTAGGGAATCAGAGAAGAAGTAGCGTGACACGTCGAGTCTTCCCGCCAGCGGGGAAGATGTAACAGGAGAAAGGTTGGAAGCTTGACGCAGGGCATGGATGGTGATAATGATACCCGCACCGTTCTCAATAACCAGTCATGATAAGATAGCTCAACTGGCACTTGGATACCTACCTTATGTATTCACAGCTTAGCTTCCTAGAACCGTTTTGCTTTATTCTACTGGTGACACCAATCTGAAATTCAACTCAACACAAACCCCAAGTAATTTTCATACCTCAGCTGCCCCGTATAAACCATGCCACAATCTAAGGTATATGGCATATCTTCTTGCCATACAACATAGACCCCAAAAACATGCATCTCTAGAAGGAGAGATATGCAAAAACTGCAAAAGGTCACACCCAGATTCGAACTGGGGTCGCTTGGATACTCCAATCCGGATCAGAACCAAGAGTGATAACCACTACACTATGCAACCAGTCATGGTCTCGATTTTAAGATGGCTTCTATGTAAAAATACTTAGGTTTGGAGATTATCATACAATCGCAAGGGACATCACATGCTATTCCAGTTCTACATCGACGGAAGAAGGAGCTGATAGATGGTATGCTTCGATTTTCTCCAATGGCGATTGGTTTTTGCGATAGAGTCATTTGTCAATTTTGCTTCAAGACTTATTGAAATAAAAGATGTCCAAGTTCATGGGTTTGTCGGTTCAGCGACGTACTTTTTCACTATTCTAGAAGAAGGTGGCCGGTACTTCATGATATCTTACTCTAGACCTCATCTATATCTCTTCGACAATTCCATGGTTCAACATGACTGACGTTCTAACTCAAAGGACGCGTCGCAAGTGTATCCCATCCATCTATCAACCCTCTCTCAAAGCTTCGACAGTACCCCAAACCCATCCCTACCAAGCCGAGGACGGGCATACGTAAATTCCCAATCCATCTCATCCGCACCCGGCTGCAGATGCCGTAGCGTACGGAGAACGTCTACCAGCTTGTCTTCCGAAATGGCTGCGTCCCGGATGGCGTTCAGGACTGCGAATGGCCAGCGCTGGTCATAGTGGCAGGTAGAATGTGTGGCGTCCGTGGGATTTCGAGGGATAGATAGAGCGTTTCGTTCCTTGCGGTGATTGGATTCCTGTGAAGCGTTCCATGGAGTTGAACGATCTCTATTCGGGTTTGTTGAGGCGGGACCGGTGGGCGGTGTATACGAGTCGCGACCTGATTGGGGTTTTGCAAGATTCGGGTGTGTTGTATCGTACGGGGGGGAAAGGGGGAAAAGGAGGGGGGGAGGGGGTTTGTGGTACGGGTTGTTATCACTCATTCGATGTTGGTTCGGGCGTTGAGGTTTACAGTCAAAGTTTTGAATTGTATATGAAATCCATGCCTGTTCCTGTTGGAGCCATCTCCTTCGCTGATACATGAAGTCTGAACTTTGGATGAGGATATGAAGATAGGTGTGGGCTTGATGTGGGGGAGATTGTTTTGTAGCGTATGGGACTATAGTCCAAACGTCCTTGAACTCTTGACCACCTCCAAGCTTGCTTCCAGGACCTCATGGTAAGCCCCCATGCCTCCAAGACAACGTCGCGTACAATTGACAATTGGGAATTTCAGCAGCATTGTCTCGAAATCCTAATGTGGCAGATAGTTGCCTTGACCCGATGTCTTCTATTGTTGGATATAGTATTCGGTGTGCACTCACGATTTTGGGAAGATGTATACGAGTCAACCATGTTTGAGAGCGCTCTTTAGTCTCGGTGGTCATGGTTAGATAACATCGCGGACCGATAGATGGCTAGAGAATCGTGGATCGATGCGTGTAATTGACCGTATACTAAAGAGTCTGTTGATCAGATGAGAGGAACCATGCTCTCCTTCAGATCGTCCCTACAGAGGTACGACGTGCGACATGTTGCCTGAAGCGAAATCAATCTTCGCATAAACGTTGTGCAAACCACAGTGAGGATTCTCCAGCCCCTAGAATTTAGTCATGGAGAGTGTAACCTAAAGCTACAGGAACATTGAGCCTGTTCGGCAGAAACCTTTCACCCCTTTTTAATATCACAAAAAGAATAGTATCCACAATGCATCAAGCTCAGCTACAGCCAAAGATTGACTTTCCGGACCGGATTGCGATGTCTCATACACATTGACATGGACAGTTATATTAGCTTCCTATAGTACCAATTCACATCGACTCTGGCCATCTCATGGATAAAGTGAGTTCGGGAATACTTGAGTTGCTCACGGGAATTGCTGCATTCTACGCGCAACTGATTGTATATGTGCTGTTGCCCTCGGGCAGGTGTCCTAGTAATTCATCATATCTAATTCGCAGTCAGGATCACCATCTCAGTATAGTGGCATATCTTTGGACTCACCTCTTCCAAACAAGGCCCTCTTGCTCCAGTCCATGGCCAAGAGTATCCTCGTCCTCAAGCTTACACTTTGCGCAAAGTAGACGCTTCTCCACAAGTAGACAGCCATCAAGCCTCCGCTGAAACTCAGTCCATTGATGTCAAAGACCGCCGAATTTCCAATGTAAGCCAGACTACCTAGATGATGATACTCAAAAGCCTTGTATACTGCATCATCCAGATCGCCATAGTCGACCTCGTTAGCCATCATCCCGGGTGCGGCCTGCGCTAGCTTGTTAAGCTTCCGCCCAAGATACTGTCCCTGTTGGTCGGCACGTTGGGCTGTGGCTGGAAGGGAAGTCAACTTTGAATCGATCTGGTTTAGCAACTCGTGCAGCTCATTGAAGTCAAGAGTCCCGCTGTGGTCTTCGTCATACTGCTCGAATAATTTGTCCAACCGGCGGAGATGGTCCGAAGCCTGAGGGAAGCGTCTCTTGACCTGCTGGGCTACACCGCGCCATTCCGCAAATGATATTTGCATTTTCTCAAGGTCCTTGCCCTTCTCCAAAGCCAAATGGCGTAGGAAGTGGACCAGATGGTCAGCGACGTTGTTTTGTACCGTTGAGCAGTCGCCAATAGCGTAGACTGAGCCTAGCGGAGCGCCGTTAAGACGAAGATGTGTGTCGGTTTCTAAGGCGTGTTTATTGGTTTGCACATCGATCTTGTCAGCTATGCGCTTACAAAAATCGGTCTGAGCAACTCCTGTAGACCAAAGACAAAACCCCATAGGGAGCTCTTTGGTCACCGTCTCGCCACTTTCAGTCTTTTGAGCGAAAAGGATCTTATCCTTCTGCACCTCCTTGACTCGAGAGTTCGTCAAGACCTCGACTTGATCATGTGCGAATCGAGCTTCCGCAAATCTAGACAGTACCTCATCGTAAGTATTTAAGATGTGGCCTCTGCTTTGTATGACATGCACGGAGATCTCGTTCCGAAGTATCTTTGGAAACGACCGACCCATGTCTTCGTTCAACATATCAAAGAGCTCTGCTGCAAACTCTACACCAGTGGGCCCTCCGCCACTGACGACAAAGGACAGAAGGCGCCGCCGTTCTTCGTCCGATGTCGTTGGTAAGCAAGCATCCTCAAGATTCTGCACCACTTTGTTCCTGATTAGTCGAGCGTCTTCTATATCTTTGAGAAAATGGCAGTTCTCGAGCCCTTTGACACCGTGGGGGTTGGTAGTGGCCCCTTTCCTCATGTCAGCCATAGCCCAACGACGCGCAAAGGTCTCTCTTACCAACTCCCACCACCAATTTGTCATAGGGAAGATAGAAGCGGGACACCTCTCCCTTGGAATCTGTTTGGGCAACCTCCAGCAGCCTCTCGGAGAGCTCTACGTCGACGGCCTCGGCCTTCAAGAAGTGGCCCCTCGCTCGCTGTACGATTCGGCGAATAGGCTCTACCAATGATCGTAGTTCCAGCGTCCCAACAGTAGCTGAAGGTAACATAGGAGTGAACAGAAAATAATTGACGGGGGATACAACAGTAACATGGTAGTCCTCGGGATTCAAAACCTTCAACAGTGCTACACTCCCCCATCCGCTACCCAGTATAACCAATTTGGGCTTATATTTTTTTCTTGAATTCTCAGGGCAGTCGTCGTCGTCGACGAGCACCTCTGCTATTGGCAGATTCTTTGGGCCTCCTCTTCTCGGTTGTAATGCATGTTCTGAGACAGGTATATCCGTATATGAAAGATCTTCCCGGTATGTTGATGCATCGTATATGAAGAACGCTATGACTAAACCGCCACTGACCAAGAGAAAGCCTCCAGCGTAGGCAAAAAGGCGGTAGACGAAGCGGAAAACAGGACCGCGCTGATGAGGAAGTGGGTCTGTGGATATTGATCGGGTCGAAATGTAGGGGAAGGGGGATTCTTTAGGATGGGTCCACAGCTTTTGCTTGTAGCGTCCAAGCTGTCGACGCTTTAATGTTTGCAGAGCATTGTCAATTGATAGGTATCTCCTGTTAATCAACTTGCTTGGCGATAGGGATAGTTGAGTCCTCGATGTCTGGGGAAAGGTCCGTAGCTGGGCTAAGACCTTTGTCGATCCATTGCGCATCATGTCTGTGCTCAATTGATCATGGCTAAGAATGATTTATGTATGTAGTGTGCCTGAGAAGTAAGGTATGTAAAGTCGAGATTTCAGGGCCAACGCGTGGTAGGAAGCCCGCCGTCATACTTTATCTATCTTATCTTTGACTAACGTTGCCAAGACTTCGTGCGGTATGTTTCCGCCGGAAATTATCCAGTCTCACAGTTTTCATACTACATAATCACAATCCTTTCGCGTGGTGTCCTTCGGCATCATGGCCAAGCGTAAATCAGGATCCGATGATGATAGCCCTCACAGCAAAAGACAGAAACTCACTAGGCAGTCAGTAGCTCAACAGGAGCCCGTCAACATACAATCATCTGAAGATCTTCAATCACTACTAGCTTTTCAGCAAGATGCTGGACCTCATGTAAAGCAGAGTAAGAACCCAACTTCTCCAGCATTCCTTCATAAGGTAAGAACTAAGTCCGTTAAAAGGATATCAGTCGTTCAGGTCATTCTTAGACTCGATTGCCTACGGCAACGAACATGACGAGCGATCTGCTAGGCGGAAGATACTCCTGAAATACCTCCAGTCTCAAACGACCAAGGAAGGCGACACCTCTTCCACGCATCTGGCAGACATAGTACGAACATGGCACTATGTAGCACAAGAAAACGTCGAGAGTCTTTATTCCTTGATCGTCGCTGTGCTTGCTCTCCTCCTCAAAACCATTTCAACCCTGATTGAGTTCCGCGACTGCGGAAATCACCTATGCAGGTCCCTTCTAGAAGATGATCAAATCAGGCTATTTGATAGAGGCTTAAGTGCCAACAAAGCCAAGGAGCACCTAATATCTCCATGTTTGCGCCTTTTGACAGAGATTGTATCGTTTGATGGTGGCCATTCTGCTCATAGTATGTTCCGCCAGCGAGAGGTAATATTCAAGCGGCTCGAAATATTCTTGAGAATGAGAAAAGATGCCTTTGGAGAAGGAGCTGAGAGTCGGCAAAGGCCTTCTGTTAGGAATAATGCACTACGATACTTATATGCCAATCTCAGGCTTCAAGTGCCCGCTGCAAAAATACAATTATTGACTCATGGGAAGATTGTACGTGCGATCTTCGAAGATATCCTTGAAGACTCGCCCATTGTGATTCTCGAACTCCTTGAGGTCCTCAGGAAAGACGTCGCTTCAGCCAGCACCCTACCTCATATGGTCAAAACCCGATTCTTCAACGACTGGGTTCTCAGCCGTCTCGCTACCTTGTACAGATATACCGAAGTCGATGATACCGCTGAGGGGCGGATCAATGTCCAACAGCTGATCCATAATTTCCTGCTGTTCCTTTGCACCTCTCCCGGTGATGGGGTACTAGACGCCCAAGAGCAGCGTATGACCGGAATCAGGGATGGCAAACGTGAAGATCGTTCTGAAACGGAGCCCGTTTCCCATCCAAGCGTTCGCAAAGACAATCAGCCAGTAGGCAGAAACACAAAACTTGCGATATTTCTACAGAGCCTCCGACCGTACGCCAATGTACTGCATGGCGAGCTGATACTGGCCGTATTCCGAACCACGCCTGAGATGGTACCCGATTACTTTGCCAGGAATCGAGCGTTTTCATTCGATCCCAAAGCCACGACCACTTGGATTGGTTACTCATCATTCTTGCGTGCCACAGTGCAACTACCCCTACCCAGAACATTCACAGTCTCCAATTTCGACGACCGGGTTCCGCCCCCATATGACAAGCTCATCGACAGCATCATGCCGGAGCCATTGACTCAAAAGATCATGACTAGGTGTCTGAATCAGAGTACTGACTTGATAACATTTCTATCTGCGAAGCTTTTGACCGCGGGTTTCGAAAAGCTTGCAGAAGTCCTGCGAATATTCAGAGGTAGACACGGTCATCAGGATCAGAATCGAAAGTCCAGTAAATGGAAACAAGCTACTTTAGAGATAACCGCTCAATTTTGTAGCCGTATTCCGGATATCAGCCATGTCATCGCACAGCTTCGAGGTTGTTCTTCTGAGAAAGTCGTCCTACGGGAATGTCTCAGCCGTCTACTGGTGCTCTATTATGTAGTGGTCCCTCACGTAGCCTTAGAAGCGAATTTTGATGCGTCAATAGCGCTCTCGGCCTTGCTCCAAGGTAACGATCCGGATGTTCGGAGTCAAGAGAAGGACTCTGTACGGATCCTTGAGCTGGACCATATCCTTGACATAGCGAAATGTTCACCTAGTATAGAATGGTGGCATAAATCAGGTGCGGAAAGCCTTCTTACCACAATGTCCACGACTAACAACATTGATAGAAAAATTGTGGCTATCACCATTCACTACGCTCCTCAAGCTGTATGTTGAACGCAGACAAGTCCGTTATGATTCTTTGAAACTGAGGACCATACTTTTTTCTATTGTTCAAGAACGTCAATTCTTGGATTCCAGCAATGGTATGCTTTCTTTGGAAGTTCTGGTCCTTACGCTGCAGGATAGCGAAAAGTGGAAGGCCTCGAGCAAGGTTTTCGAGTTTCTTGACAACTGCATCTTACGTGTGGTGAGAAAATCTGTGCACTACTACGACACATTTTCCAACATTGTTGCTACAACAGCTGGTGCAAATGAGACCGCTGACACTCACATCGATCTGTTGTTGATCACAGTCGTCGAGCAATGGCCGTTCCTGGTGAAAAGTGCAGACGAGGCAGCAGTTACAAACGTGGCGACCTGGCTTGTTCGCTACATAGAACTCTCATCGCTCCGCATTAGAACCAAGGACGATGATAGGCTCTATCGCGGATGTACGAGAGTCCTCGCACTCATACGTGACCAGATCAGTGTTGCAGTCAACGATGAAGCATGCCGCAATATGCTCGATAGAACTCTGAACGACCCTCCAGAGCTAGGTTTATCCATCAAATCAGCCACTCTCGATAGCATCAGTGAGCAAGAGCTCGAAGTAAAACCAACGTCTCAGGGTGAATCACGCGAGCCCGAGCCCTGTGTGAATCAAGTACCACCGGGCCCTCCAGAGGAGACTGAGGATCATCCAGGGTTGAATCGATGGACTCGCAAAGACGTCATGGACGCCATTAGCGATGGAGCAATTGAGGAACTTTTCCTTTGCCTGTGCTCAGAATACGCAGAGATTCGCCAACAAGCAATAGCGAGTGTCGGTACCTTTATGGCAAAGCTCGAGGTATGGATGCACATGCAATACTGTACCCATGACTTACTTCACTTAGGCATCGGGGTACAATGAGTGGCGACAGACTTACGTTATCGCCGGAGAACTCATCGAGACTGCGAAAGATGTTACGTCTGACAACTCTTTGCCTTACATCGCAGGTGTGCTCGCTGCACGCCTTCTGTCAGTCGTCGCAGATCCCCTGCATATCATGTATGAGAAGGTTAACAGGTTCTTACACAAAGCACCTCGATGGAACGTGGCTAAGCTAGCATCGTATTGGGTCGACAAGATATTATTGAATCCGCCCACACGTGACGAAGCCCATTATCAAGAAGCCGAGTGGCTTCTCGATGCTCTCGTTGATGGTCTTCGCACACCTGCTGTAAGTCCAACTACCGTTGCCTGCAAGTCTGAGGCTGAAATACCCCCAGGACTTCGTCATCTATCATGGCTGCCATGTATTCGAAAGACTTCTTTCCTTCTCAGCATCGCCACTGATACCAGACGCATGCTTTCAGAAGATTCTGGCTTTGCTATTTCGCTGTACTTACGTCGAAGGTAGCTCAACGCTCATCACTCGGTGTGGATTGGTTGGCTGGATCGTGTCTCGTCTTGCCCTCGGTGGGAGTCCCGATGGAACAAAGGAAAGTCTGAGACTCTTGGCCACAAGGTCCTATCAGATCAGTGATCAGGCACGTGTCAACGAGTGGAGCCATGAGACTCTGAGTGCCGCCATAGAGAATATTCGAAAATCGAAGAGCTGATGATCATCCATGCTATTGGCCTTGCTGTAATATTGCCTGTGTGATGAGCTGATTTGAATTTTTGAGACGCAACCCCTTGATCAGACACCTCTGCGCATACCCTTTATAGGCTTCCCCTTAATCTAACCATGTTCTTCAACTTTGAACGCAAGATCGAGAACCAGCATCAAAAACATGCAGCCCTTTCCGAATGCTGACGAGTTAGTCTTGAACTATCCTGTTCACATGTACAACAGTACATTGCGTCGTTCATGTCCAACACGATTAGCATACATGATGGATGCTACGATCATGTATGCTACGATCATGTATGCTACGTACTCGTTGATGATCATCATGGTGACGATATAAACATATCTGCACACGTTCTTTTAGCAAGTATCAAAGCAGTCGCACGAGACAGTCATAGGCGCTAACCCAGATCCCCTCCCCCCGCGCCGTTAGAATCTGGAGCCCTAGAAGTTCGTTAGCGGCGAGGATCCAGCCCTATAATCTCAACCTCACTCGGACATCTTAGGTTTAAGTTAACAAAGTCCATAAATACTGCCCATGACCACCCAGTCATATATCAATCTCCACAAGAGCTATATCATGGCCTTATAATCCCCCAATTTCTGATTTTCCTCCCTTCAAAGAGCTGCAATTGACTCCCAGCTTTCTATAAAACCCTCCACGACACATCGCTCTCTCGACCTTTTCCTACGTTTGTCCTTGGCTAGACATCATACTTGGTACGTAGACTACTGAGGTACTTGACCAAGTCGATACTGACGTTCATGTCGAGGGTCTTTCTCGTCCTCAATTCCTCACTCCGCAACTGAACCCGAATTGTAAAACAAGTCTCTTTCTTGCAGTGCACATAATTCACACTGCTTTCAAGCCTCCCATTACGCTTAAGATGGCACGTTCATACACTCATGACGAGTTGCTGAGGCTTCGGCAATCTCCATTGGTGTACAAGCCTGCGAGCCTGCCGCCGGTGGAAGAATGGATGGGGTAAACAATCGGTTGCATGCATTGGGACCTGCTTCAGGCTAATGCTCGTTACAGGCCTATCCCGGAACAGAATCAAGGACAAAATCAGAATCAGAGGAAGACGACCAATAGATCTAAGACTGAGGAGGCTTCTACGGTCGAGAGCACGACGAGCCGAAGGCCACCGTTCGAATCAAAGGCCCGGTCAACAAACGGTACCTATAACCCCGAATTTCTATACATCATCTCTGCTGATCCACGATCCGGACAGTGCCCGAAGATTTCATCCTCGGGCCTCCAAAAACAGCTTTTGCTTCGGCTTCTGGCACACGACACGCCTCTAAAACGTTTGACTCTCCGCAGCGCGCAAGTTTCAATAGTCCAGATGATACGATCGTTAAGAATGATCGCACCAACTTCAGAGACAGATACTCCAAAGATGTACATAGAGATGGGGATCAGACTCGAGATTCCAAGCAAGGAGCCAATCAAAACAGGCGGAGCATGAAGGAGGAAGGCGACCTTTGGTCGAATGCACGGCAACAGAAGAATCCTACCCATGAAGACAGCGAGCGTCCGTATCGAAGGAATGGGGACCGAGGTCACGACCGAGACAAGGACGGAGTACGTGAGAACAGACCACCAAGAGGCTTCGAAAACCATCGTCGGGAGGGAGACCGTGACGCTAATGCCGAGAACGGAGCACGTCGTACAGACAATGGGAGAGGTCGTAATGAGCCGCCTTGGTATCGCGATGAGGGCCGTACCGATGAAGGAGGCATGGAAGATCAGGAATCTACGAGAGCTCGAGATTGGCGGGACAAAGAGAGACGAGCGACACGTGGATCGGATCGGGAATGGAATCGGGGTGGCAAAGCAGAGCTTGATCCAGAGTGGATGGACACCCCTGAGCCAGAACCGAAGAATCATATCCACACTCAGGAAGATTTCGAGCGGTGGAAGGAGCGCATGAAAACAGGCAACACTGCGAAAGCAGAGGTCCCTGCGGAAAAGCAACCTAGCCCCGATCGCACTGTCCCAGGTACTGGCACGGGTTCGATCAAGAGTAAAGTAGATACGCCTCTGGTTGTCGACTCGAGCATTGATGGATTCTTTGGCCTTTGGAACCAGCCTAAAAGTAAGGAGGTTATCACCGAATCGGCTAACGGAGGAGAGCCAAATGCGGCGAAGACAGCAGCAAAAATGTCGAAGGCTTCAAAGTTCACAGGTTTCTTCAATCCCAAGCCAGAACCGGGAATAACACAAGAGAAGCCATCTCTTCCCCTGGTTGCTCCCTCTGCAGATTCTTCCAGTGAGGATAAGGAAGGCTTCCAGCGAATATTGAACTTGCTGGGCCAGCAGCAGCAACCACAACAGAATGGGAAGTCTCAGACACCACCACGTAGCCAGCAAAAGCATCGACAACAACGAGAAATACCAGCATCACCCCCCAATCAGCTTCAGAGAGGGCCTGAGGATAATGAACTGTACAGCCTGCTTGGTGCTACTTCGCCGCCAGTGAAAGCTGTTGCGCAGAACACAGACAGCGAATTTCTGCTGAAACTGATGCAGCAACCACGACGCGGTGGCCATGACCTGCGGCAAGGCGACTTCAATGGCCGTCGAGCGGGTCAAGATACAGCACCCGGCTCGCTGCCATTCTCCAATCTGATGATATCACCCCACGACACATTACAGCAAACGCCTACCACTGGGCCTCCTCCTGGTTTCTTCGATGACGTGCCAGGTCGCGACAAATTGAATCCTGGCACAGAGAGAAGAGGCCCTCCGCCAGGATTCTTTGATGGCAATCTACCGCGTCAGACATCGACAGGACCACAGCAGCCTATGCTTCCATCGGGCTTACAGCGCCCTCCGGGGCTAGACCAGCTGCCCCCTAGCTATCCTCAGCATCTGCATTCGCAGCGCCAAAATATGGCCGCTCCTCCCGGTTTCCAAACTCCCCCACGTAATCAAAATGCTTTCCCTCCTGGGCTCACTCCAAGTGAGAGGACTCAATTCGGTGTGCCAACCAACGGTCGAGGCATGCTCCCCCCAGGTTTCATGCATCCCGCGCCTCCAGGTTTCCCATTAGCATTTGGGCAGGAGGGAATGCCGTTTGGGGCATTCGACGCAGGGAACTTTGGGCAAGGCTTTCCGCCGCAACAGCGACGACAATAAGCCGTGGGGGCTGATGGATCACGATATGAATCGGGTTACGAATGCATGATACCCAAATTAGCAGCTTGACCCTTTGCAGTAGTTCTAGAGCAGCTGAATATCTAAGCTGAAGACGACTTTGCAATATTAGCTAGCAAGCCAGCCAATGACCAGGTACTTGACAATACAGTCCAGGTTGCAAGTAAATGAAAACGGACTATGCCTGGTGAGGGGTAGTGATATACATGTAATATGATATTAACCACGAAAGTGCGTAGCGAAACATACGGCCACATCTCCTGTTTGCCGGACCTGATGTTGCGAACCAGCCTCATTATGTATCTAATACCGAGAGTATCAGAATTCTCGCCCATTTCCATAACTACCAGCATTCCTTCATCCAGATTTAGTATCTACACCCCTACACACCCCCAAATCCCAAATACACCATCCGCAATCAACGTATAGGAAAAGCAGCAGATGAAATCAGAGCACACAAACGACGCTTTCTATATACCTTATTTCCTACATTATTTTCTCGCTGCTATCGTATCATCTAAGCAGAAAGTCTGTAGATATATTTAGGACAAGATCATCCAGTCCCCTTCACCATGTCATTGGTAGATATCCCAAACTTTATCGATCTACTTGGATATCCTACCTATATGTCAACTAGGAGATTATGAATCTTTGCTGAATTCAGCGCTAGGCAGAATAGGATGGACTTTGAGGAGTTTCTTGAGTTTCTTGAGTTGTTTTGCGGAGGCTGTTTCATGTCGTTTAGAATGTAGGGTTCGTGGACTTGGGAGATATACCATTTGATGGGACAACGGCTGCCTATTCACTTATGCGAAAATAAGCTAGGTATGGAGCTGTATGCGTTGATAGAAGCGGAGGCGTTGTCGGCACTCCTAATGGCGCTGGCGAAACTTTCTGGGTTTTTTTGGCGTAGATGGCCAGGAGGGATCTAGAGGAGCTATGGGAACAGGAACTGCCTTGAGGACTGAGGTATCAGCGTCGTATACAGTACGTACTGTTCTTCCAGAATTGTTCATTAACACTCTGGTACACAGATTGCAATGGCAGCTACCAACGCTGCTTTTGTGTGGTGTTCGCTAGCTACCTCTATACATGGGAGCCCGTTCCTGTTGATGTTTTAGCGATATTGTACAGACCTAGCGCAATCAAATAAAGCTTATGGATGTGGATCCGTAGAACTTGGATGACACCCACGTTGGTGAAAACCATTCTGAATTCCGTGTGTTGTACATCCCCATAAGCGTAAGATGGCGGGTATTAAATCGTTTCACACTACCGCCAACAAAGACGTCTTTTATCGACGCATCTCCGCTGTTAAAAGGCAAACTGTCACAATTCGTCGCCTCGTTTCCCTCCGAGGCAGTCTTTCGGAGTTCTACAATCGCTTCGAACAGCAGGTACTGCTCTCTACGTTCCACACAGGAGCGTTTGTTGTCGATGACTTTGATGCTCTCGTCATCGTCATTATCCCCACTATCCAATGCCGGTAGCCTCGAGTTTTTCAAGGCACTACTGCTCGAATAAGGATAATTCAGTACAGGTTCGGAGGTTGTTGATGAAATTTGTTGGATTTCGACTTACTTTCAAACCTCGAGATATCTGCGCTCCTGATGCGGAAGTTCCGAGCTTGAGACTGAGCTTGTTTGATTGCTATATGATGGAGTACTCAAACGGTGTGGCTAACTCTGAGTCTGAGAAGTGCTTTGATGAGGCTAGTGGGTCTTGGACAAAGGAAAAGCGCTGACGGTCTGATATCGGTACCAGTGTTACCCCATCGGACGTACTGAAGCAACATTAGACGTGATGCTGGCTGTAGACTATAAAGGCAGGCTTCAAATTCAAAGGCAGATATCATACGCTTGTTTGTCTTGTGGAAGCGGTGGCATAGATCTCCGCAGGAGCCGAGACGAGTTCAAAATCAACAGCACTGCAAGTTTGTAAGAAGCAACCATACTTGAGACATCAAATATGCATCGAGTGGTCAAGGCATTCCAAGGGATCGGGGTAGAGAAGCTCAGCGCAACCTGACCTGGACAGCGGCTAAGACTATAATAGAAGCATGGGGAGATTGAGTATGAACAATAAAGTACGAATTGAGTTTGAGTATGGGTGTGATACGAGTGGTTCTAACCTGAACTCAGCCCCATGTACCGCCTCCACCGCCTCTGCCCTGTCTTTTTTGTGCTGATAACCGCCAGTCATCTTCACCAGCAAACTTGTTGTACAAAGGTTGGATCCTTTCTTCCTTCTTACGTTTCGACAATCGATCGGTAGCTGCGACTTTGAAGAACGTAGGTGCTGCGTCCACAAGCCATTTGGGCTCGATGGCTGTAGTAATATGCATATATTCCTTCGTCGTCAAGACCAGTGTATGATATATAACATGTTCAGCAGGCTTGCCAAAAAGAGCGCTAGACGGATGCAGATAAACGGGTGTACCCTCTATAAGCGTTTTATACCCTTCTTGTGGATCTTTTCTTGACGCGTTGCGGAAAAACCCAGAACAGAGGGCCTGTCTCACCTTCATTGTGGTCCGCCCACAAGATACGATCTGGTGTTTGTACCGTTCCATGATGCTGACAAGCTGCTGCCGGACATCCTGCGCTCGTTTGAGCGATCGAGCCTGGACAAAATTCTCGAAACACCAAGGAGTAGAGAATTTGGACTGTTTCCACCCATTGTACACGTTGAGTAACGTGAGGTGGTCGCCGTGGGGATCATGGAACTTAGCCTTCTTCTGATCAGCTTGTTGCTGTTTCTCTTTCGGGCGGTAGAAAAGGGTTGGGACGGAGAGCATTGCAACAATGCTCAAAATCTCATCCGAGCAACCCATATCCACAGAGTAGATAAGAACCTTGGCAAGAGCTGGCTCCATAGGAAAGTCTGCCATTTTGCGGCCAAGACGTGTGAGAAGTCCTTCGTCATCTAGCGCTGAGAGAGCGTAGAGTTCTTCGAGGGCTGTTAGCATGGTGTTGGTTGGAGGAGGGTCCATGAAGTCGAAGTGCAGTAAGTCATTGATGCCCATTGCTTTGAGCATCAGAATTGTAGTGGACAAATTCTGGCGTTGTATTTCAGGTATTGATGTAGGTAGCATCTCGGATTGAAAGGCCGCCTCGGTGTAAAGCCTAAAACACTTTCCTGGTCCGGTTCGCCCAGCTCGGCCAGCTCGCTGTCGAGCTTGTGCTTGAGATATAGGGGTGACGACTAGGGAATCCATTCCAAGCTTGGGGTCATACGCGTTCTGTTTAACGAATCCCGGATCAATAACATAATAAATGCCATCAATCGTGATCGAGGTCTCTGCGATGTTAGTAGCAATGACAACCTTCCTGCAACCGGGTGGAGCAGGTTCAAAGATTCTACTCTGCATCTCACTTGGTAAAGCAGAGTAGACAGGCAAAATGATAAGCTCGGGGACACTTGGACCTAAAGCTTTCATTCTTTCGAACAGGATCTCGCTACTAGTATCGATTTCTTCCTGCCCTGTCAAAAATAGTAGTATGTCACCTGGAGGCTCCGTCAAGTGGATCTGCATCACTGTAACCAGGGCGGCATCCAAATAATCCGACTCTGGCTCTTTCGAATACATGACCTCCACTGGAAATGTCCGACCTGGAATTGTGAATATTGGGCATTTATTGAAATATTCGGAGAATTTGTCTGCGTCGAGAGTTGCTGAAGTGACGATGACCTTAAGGTCAGGTCTTCTTTTCAAGGTTTTCTTCAGGAGCCCAAATAGGACATCGGTAGCAATAGTCCTTTCGTGGGCTTCGTCCAGCATTATGACAGAATACTTTCTCAAGTTCGGATCCAGCAACACCTCTCTTTGAAGCATGCCATCGGTCATATATTTGATCTTCGTTTCAGGGCTCGTACAGTCTTCGAATCGAATGGTATACCCAACTTCTTTACCAAGCCTACAGCCCACTTCTTCTGCCACACGCTTTGCAACAGACATTGCAGCAACACGGCGAGGCTGAGTACACCCGATCATAGCGTGTTGAGCGAAACCACTCTCTGCCAGATACTGTGTAAGCTGTGTAGTTTTACCAGACCCAGTTTCACCCACAACGATCATGAGCTGATTCTCATTGACAGCGTCAAGAAGTTGCTTGCGGAATTTATACATTGGCAAACCCTTTCGCTGCTGGTCGATCGACAATTCGCTCCTCTTCCCGAGAGATTGGTCTTTGCTTTGTGTCGCTCGTTTCCATTCCGGAGCGACATTTTGAGTCTTGTCGGCTTGTGCACTACGAAGATCACTGGCGAACTTGCGCTGATCAGGGGCCATCATAGGATCTTGCCATTGCGCGTTCAGATCAACCTGTGATGCTTGCTCGGCAGCTTTATCCTGTGCTTCCTGCTGGCGTAGGTCTCGGCGCTCCTTGGCCAGCGATGTACCAGCTAGAGCAGCTCTATTCATTGAACCGTCTGGAGCTTTCACGACTCGTATGGGTGACAGTTCTAGAGATTGCTTGGTCTGTCCAGCAAGAAATGGCGGCTCCTCTTCGCGTACTTCGATGTCCACATCTTCCTCTTCTTCAAACTCGCCTTCTCCGGCTAACGTCGCATTGTATTCCTCGTCGATGTCGGGGTAATCCAGCGCAGATGCAACTCCTGATGCAATCAATTGTCTGATCTCCCACCTCTCTGGAGATGCCATTCTCTTCTTTGTGGGCCTTCGATTCCCTCTACCTTCAATGATAGGAATTACGGGAGCACTACCATGCCGGTCAATGCCGTTAACCTCTGGACCCATACCATCGAGCCTTTCCATATTTGCGCCGGATGCCAGCCGCTTTTGAGGCACGGAGTCACGACCCGTCACCTGATCTACCTCTTTCATTGACAGACCGATCCGGGGTCCCTTATCTCCCGGTTGTATGCTCACAACCTTCACTTTCACAAGCTGCCCAACGGAAACAAGATCCGAGGGATCATTCACCCGCTCGCCCTCCAGCATGGCAGAGACATGCACCAGCCCACTGGCCCTCCCTTTCACGCCTTGAAGATCAACGAAGGCTCCAAATGGTTTTACGCCGCTAATTCTGCCATTGTAGATCTTGAACATTTTGGGAGCATCGTCAACTTCAGGAGTTGGAGGCCGCTTGAAGTAGTCATCCTCAACGTGTCGATGCCGTCTCTTGCTGCTTTCGTGCTCGTGACGAGAACCCTGGCCCTTTGCGCGATGGCCATTTGACGATCGACCATTTCTATCTCGGCTACCAGATCTTGAACGTGATCTTCGCCTATCTTTGCTCTGTCGACTCCGCTCACCGTCCACATCATCTGGACTTCGGCTCCTCTTCCTGCCAATCGCGCCATTCTGCACGGCTTTTGCCTTCCCAGCCATGCCTTCCAGCATTGCAAAGGTGTCGTCGAGGGCACTGTCCTTTGCACCTGACTCTAATGGTTCATCCTCCCACTGCTGTTCCCTGTCCGGTACAGCCAACCCTTTGAAAATCCGTGTTTTTTTGTCCACATCGTTTAGATTCACTTCACCTTCCGTGAACTTGACGGTATCACGTCCGTCAGCCTTTCCTTTGTACTTCGGATGCATGGTCAGGATGAGCCGGTCCACGCTTTCTACCAAGCTTGACGGGAATTCAGCGCCCATAGATTCCATCTGGGATCTGAAATCAGACAAAGATTGGCATTTTGAATGCTGTGCTATCACGAATTCTGCCAAAGTCTTGTCATTAATGCCTAGATGATTTTGCAATTCAGACGTAACTTTTGACACTAGCGAAAGCAGCTCAAACGAGGCAAGATCATCCATAGCTGATGTGAGTGGAAGGAGAAGATGGGAGAAATGATCAGGCCTGTACGTGGGAAGAAAAGGTGTGAGTATTGGGTGAAATGCGTTATATTACATTTCGATACGGCTAGCTTCTTTATCTGCCCCGCATTAGCATTATCAAAACATCTGTCGTACGGATCGTTTCCGACGCAGGATTAACACATGCACGGCAGGCAGATCCCCAATTTAATATCCATATGCCTGTGTCCTGAGTTATATGATCAACATTCCAGTGCGTGCCATGTAATCAAACCAGAAATTACCCGAAGGAGCAAAAGTTATGGTTTTATTGGTATCCGAATGAACTGCGCACCGGGATCAGACTCCCAAGGGATGTGGATCTGCACCTACCAGTCTTGTACTCCTGATTCAAAAGAAATTCTTATGATAACACACCTTCTCTACTGCACATAGTCTTTGTATACATGACTAACCACTTCGATTGAGTGATTCTCCTCAAACGCGGTATTGGGTCTTCCCATCTTCCCATGTAAGATTTATTAAAACCTTTCCACAACTCCAGACATATCGCCATCGGCATCCTGCCGACACAGATGCTGTACAAACAACCAAAACGACGAAAATCCGCTATGCTTTCATCCTTGATTATTTACCGTCATCCCATCCGTATATCTTATGCAAGGATCTTAGAGTATCCATCGACCCCAAACTGAACTGATATGATGCATGGAGCTCATAGTGAGGCAACGATCGTCTTTCATTGAGCTTCGATATCTATGCCTTGTAGCTGCTCCTCAGTGAGAGTATGCTTACTAGATGCCCACTGATTGTTCGTAGGCAGATGAACTATCCGGAACTAGCGAACCCTCCAGCCTCTTTCGTTGAGTCTCGAAATCGTCAGATTCGGAAATTGGCTCGTTGAGCTTGCTGATTTGCATTAACGCATCCTCTCTCATCTTACGAATTCTTTCCCTTATTTCAGGGCTCGCAGAATATTCAGCGAGCACCGTGTCAATTTTCTCTTCCACTAGTTTCTTCACGTAAATGGCCATTGTCTGATCGACGAAGACTCCTGCAAACCGGTAGCTCAACCACAGGTACAAAATGAGGGCTCTATGGAGCGATTCCAAGCGCTCTATGTGACTTCTGTCGATCTTTGTTTCTTCACCCAGCACCTCCAGATCAAGTTCGGGGATATCCAGTAATGCCCCACTGGAATGCTCGCCGACGCATCGGGCAAAGGCTTGGAGTACTGACCGCATGCCTGGACCTTTCGTGTAGGCGGGAGATGCACAAAAGACTATCCGATCGTGGATAGTCAGGTTGCTGACAGGCTGAATACTATCTGCGATAGCAGTTTGATCGTTGAGATTGCACAGATGATATCTCGGGTGATTCATTGAGAGCTCGTGAAGTCTTAGCAGGATGTAGCTGAAGCTCGTAGAAGGTGGAAAGTAAGTCGCAAATTTTGTCAATACACTGGTCGGAGGGAAGATCCCTGCACTCATTATTGGACTCAATTCTGTTTGCATAGCTTTCCGAAGAACTGGCAGATCTGCCGTCTCGAGAGTAGTTACCAATCCTAGGCTTGGAGGAGAGATGGGCTTTGCTATAGCCTGTGAAGTTGTCGCGTTTTCATTGGCTCCTCCTTCTGCTTGAGCTGCAGTGCGATATCGACCTGCACGTCCCGCTATTTGCTTCAGGCTGGCATCCTCAATTACCTCGTGCTGGGACCCGTTGAATTTCGAGACAGACTCGAAAATGATGCGTTTGATCGCCCTGCAAACAATATCAGCTTGGTCACTGACTGAAGACATTATTGGTCACTCACAGATTCAACCCCATGCCAATGGCGTCGCTCGCAACGAGAATGTCATAGTCGTTATCAGGATCGTTGAAAAGCCTGGCTTGTTGTGCCCTGATCTCTGGAGGCAGGCTCCCATATACAACTGCCACTCGTTTCTGCGTCAATTTCTCTATATCGCGCTTCATGGCATGAATACCTACGCGAGAGAAGACGACTACGCAGTCACCTTTTCTCAGATTTTTGAGATTCCCGTTGAGGCTTGTCGACATAGTCTCGAGTGGGCTCAGACGCTTGTACGTATGGATAGTGATTTCGTCTCCCATGGACGCTACGAGCTCCCTGATCAAGGGTACGCTGCGTTCCTCCCCACAGAGGTGAATCTCCTTAGCTTTGAGACCAAGAAGTGCTTGCGTCCAAGCCCAGCCCCTTTCCTTATGACCTATCATCTGTATCTCGTCAATGACCGCCACTTCTACATCTGCGTTGAGCGGCACCATCTCGACCGTGCAGCTTTGCATTTCAGATCCGTCGTGAGCAGCTTTCTCATCGCCAGTAACAAGATCACATGTCCTCCCTTTGGTATTTAGCCTTGCGTAAACCTCGAGAGCCAACAGCCGCAGAGGCCCTGCATAGATGCCTGACTTCGCTTGCTCTAGCCGCTTCAAGGCATGGTAGGTCTTGCCGGAATTTGTAGGTCCTACGTGCAATATGATCTTTCTCTGCACAGCCCTTGTGGCTGGATACCATTCCACAGGATAACGTAAATCTGCAAGCTTCTCCTGATCCTCAATATCGATCTTCGAAAATTTCTGGCTCGCACGGAGGCCATGATACGAATATCTGAGTTGGGTATCGACACCGGACTCTCCGTAAGACCTGAATGCCGTTCTAAGAGAGCTGAGAAGAGACAAGGGTCTTGATTGTTCCACAGGCTTCCAGTCCCCGTCGTTCGGAATTAAATGATCTCGAGTCTCTAACGCTGCCCAGATCGATTTGTTCGGTAATATCGCTATCAGGTTCCTGGCAAATATCCCGTAACCCTCATCAAGAGAGGTCCTTTTAATGTGCTGGAGCCGTATAATCAGCCATGGAATGAAATGTTTCGCTTTCAGAAACTCTGCCCTGGGCAAAGCAGGAATCGGACTTGGAGCTCGCCTCCTGCCATGTTCTTTTGAAGCTGATCTTATAATCGACGAGGTGCCTGTACTACCTCCCGAGCCCCGCGTAGACCTATGCCTGGCTGTCCATTTTGCAACTTTGTTGGTGGCGAGCAGACGATTAGTCAAGGCTCGATGAACAGGTAGCATTCCCCACTTGGGGTCAGCCTGAGTCCCGGTTGTCTATCGGAGCACTTCTACTCAAGAGGCGTAAATTTTATGTGCCGCATAATGAACAGATTCAAAGAGTAAGGGTTATTGAGACAATTTGGGTGATTGGGCCCGGACTTTTAGTAGCATTGTTACATACTAGCGGCATTGTTACCATTACATACCCGCATCTGTAGATACCCCCCCCATTCTTGTCTATAGCTTCAGGTGTCGAAGAATTGGAATCCATGAATCCTTCAATTCAACGATACTGGATGACACGCACCAATGCTTTGGGTCTTCAGCATGCTCTGCTCGATACCCTAATATTGCTGCCATACCCATAGTTCCACTACGGAGCCCCGCTTGACCTGCGCGTTGCTTGCCCCTCGGACAACAGTACCGCCAGTATGAGTACCTCTGCCATCGCGGTACAACAAGACAGTCAGTCGACTTCTGGGTATATACCAAGATTAGTAGCTGACCTTGCAGTCATTCTCGAGACCGTAAGGTCTACAGCTCGAGGAGAAGTATGCCTTCCGATTTTGCGGCATAGGGATACAAGTCTAATACGTTCATTTCCAGTGGAAGGTGATGATTCTAGACATTGGAAGCAAGCGAATTGTGGACGGTACTGTCAGAGAAGACGACATATTGAAGGAGAATGTCACGAGTAAATCCTTTAAGACCAGGATGCGGAGGACTGGACTAAGCGAGCGATAGACATCGAGCAAATTGAAGAGAGACGACCAATGAACCAAGAAATGGACGCTCTGTACCTGCTTACGCCACAGCCGCATGTCGTGGACTGCTTAATGGCAGATTTTGAGCGTCGGCGATACCGCAGATCTTTTGTCATATGGACTTCATGTAAGATACCTTACGTGAACCCAAAGTTCTCGCCGAAATGTTGCATGCCTCGCTCAGATTTTAATCCGATGACCTCTCAGTGCTTCCTCCCCAACTCCGCGCTCGTTTGGATCAATCTTCAATGGCAAGGGAACAGATAGCTCAGCTTCGGGTGCTGAATATCGATTTCTACCCTCGCGAGTCCCATCTTGTAACGTTTCGAGACCCTTGGAGTTTTCCTACGCTTTTCCACCCAGCCTGCAATCACCTTGTCCGGATGCACATGGATGAATTGGCACAGAAGGTATTGTTTCGCCTCCACGATTCCAGAAATGAGGTTATGAAATTTACTGACTGTTTCCTTGAGATCGTATCGGTATGTGTGTCATTAGGAGAATATCCTACGATTCGGTACTACAGTCCACGGAGCCCTACACACGATGCTAGTGTCCTCTGCTCGCACCTGGCTCGCTTCGTCCAGCTCGAATTGGATCAATATGCCAAATTTCACGAAGAGTTCCCGCCTCCGTCCCCACGTCCTAGAGGGGCTTTGATCGTTACAGATAGATCAATGGACTTATTTGCTCCTTTGGTTCATGAGTTTACGTACCAAGCTATGGTTCATGACCTATTGCCTTTGGAAGAAGGGGATAAAGTATACTATAAGACTACCCCGGATCAGAAAGAAGGTGTTATGGATCTAAAAAATATCGAAATTGGGGAGAAAGATAATATATGGGTCAAAAACCGCCATCTGCACATGAAAGACCTTCTCGAAAAGCTCGCTTCCGATTTTCAGGCCTTCAAAGCTAAAAACCCGCAATTCTCGGAAAGGTTGGTCCCAATGTAAAGAACGAGTAGAACAGGTCAATTAATGATGGTCCATATAGCGATAATCCCAGCAGCTTGAACAATATCAAGGACATGCTCGCTGGCCTTCCACAATTCCAGGAAGGAAAGGAAGCTTTCTCGTTACACCTGAACATGGCATCTGATGCTATGGGCGTCTTTCAGAAACGTCGATTAGCAGATATAGCATCGGTAGAACAGGTTCGTCAATAGAATGGATGGGTTATCTTATATTCACTAATCCGAGCAGTCACTAGCGACAGGACTAGACGAGGACTATAAGAAGCCGAAAAACGTTGCAGATCAAGTCATAAGGCTACTTGATGACAACGACATCACGTTTCCTGATCGTCTCCGACTAATTATGCAATATTTACTCTACCGAGATGGTCTCTTGCCTTCTGACACGCAAAAACTTCTTGCACATGCCCAATTACCTGCGCAAGATGGTGAAGTGATTCAAAACCTTGACCATCTTGGTGCACATGTTTCGAGATCGCTGAAGGACACTCGTCCATTAGCACAACCGTGTTTTGGTAGAAAACAAGCCCCACATAACCCAGGCGAAGAAGAGTCAGGGCTTTCGCGATTTGACCCTGCCATCAAGCCGATGCTTGAAGATCATATTCGAGGCACGCTGGATCAGGGCATGTTTCCCTTCACAAAACCTCATCTTGACGCCGCCGAGGGGCTCTCCGGCCAAGATAACGTTTCTCAGGCGTCTTTGCGGAGTGCAAAGCCTACATGGGCGAGGACTCGATCCTCAGCTCTGGAACCAAAGCAACGCATAATTGTCTTCATAGCAGGTGGGGCCACTTACTCAGAGTCGCGGGCCAGCTACGAGGTCTCTCAGCAGTACAATAAGGATGTCTTCCTAGTAACATCACATATGGTCACTCCGAGTTTGTATCTTAGGCAACTTGGAGACTTGAGTGTCGACAAGCGACAGCTTGACCTTCCAGCGGAACGACCGAAACCTCGTGCCCCTGCTCATTTGTTCGAGAGAGTGCCGCAACGGGTACCAGAGCCGACTCCTCAATTGGATCGGCCCGTAGTTGCCAGCATAGGTGCTATGAGTATTAATTCGACTTTTCCTCCCAACGGCACAGATGCACAACAACATTCGCTACCTGCACCCCCAAATACCGTCCAATCCGCGAATAGTAAGCTCAGCAAAAAGGACAGGGAGAAGGAGCCAAAAGGAAAGAAGAAGCATCACTTTTTCGGCTCTAAGAAATGACGCATTTTCCCATTTGCTGGCTTTCTAGCTATCATAATAAGGAATGGATGGGATGGTGTTTTGATGGTGTTTTGGTCTTCATTTCAGGCGTTGGACATCATAAGATACCACTGGAATCATCTCTAGCCTTTTAGCATATTCGTATTCGAACAAGCAATTTTCAAGTCTCGAGATGACATGCATTTTCTTCTTTTGAACTGTCACAATGTGTTGAGATAATGCCCGGCTTGACAAACAACATGAGATTTTACTGTGCTTAGCAGAAATTTACACGAGGTCGCCTGAGAGTCTCTTACGCACCACCGAGGTATTTCTCCACGTCACTGTTTCTGTAAAATATTTCTTGCAATCTCTCCCTCCTCTTTCTGTCCTCGGAATCTTTCCTCTTGGCTTGCTTCGCATTTAAGCTTTCGACTTTCTTCTGCTGAAGGTGCTTGAAGTCTTTCAATTTAACACCCAAGCCCACAGTGTCATTCTTCGCTTTCGCCTTGATAGGTGCCCGTATGCCCTCGCCTGCCGCGCCTAGGCCAAGTCTGCTGTCCGGGTCCCATCCGTAGGAAGAAAGGTATTTGAGTCCCTGCCGGTTGCGATCCAGATGTGACGGAGGATATGAATGTTTGGTACAGACCAAATGGGCTATAGAGGCTTCGTGAGGTATGGCACTGGTGGCTGTGTCGTCGTCCGGGACGCTTCTAGGTAGTTTGCATATGTCACACAGAACTGCTTTCGGTACAGGCACTTGCTTTGTATGGCTTTCCGATGATACACCAGGTATTTTGGTGTCCGTAGTTTCGAGCTCTTTCGTAGATCCACCACTCTTCAGAACAATGGAGAGGTATCGATCGCCAGCTGAAATGATAGGATGGGACAAAACTTGAGTATCGTTTGACTCCGTCTCGACATTTGCACGAACAAATTCTATTCGTCGTCTCTTGATACCAGCTCCGGATGCTATTCGCGTCTCCTCCTGCGGCGAGTACATCTCATCCGACATCAGCGATGATCGAAGGAGCGGATTCTCAGATATATCTGCAAAGAGAGCTATTCTAGAACTAGAATAGTGAGTCAATAGGATACCGTTTTCAATTATGTACTATTCTATTGTATTCTGGACTTGCTCCCAGTCGAAGTCCCCAATCGCTCAGCAGTCCTTGCATAGATCCATCGTGGCGTTGTGTAGCTACTATGCCAATTCATTTGGCTTCGGACATCATCTTCAAGGGATCGGATGCGTTTCCCTTTTTCATCCCCCTCTTGAAGGCTCTTCCCTGGGTGGTCCTAACATGGATTCTGAAATGGTATTTCGGGGGAGCCAACAATACGTCGGAGCGCCTGATGCACTCCAAAGTGGTCATGATAACAGTATTATGATTGCTCCATTCCTTCTGAGTTTGGATTGACCCTATGCAGGGAGGAACATCTGGTATCGGTGCAGCAGTCGTCCGACATCTTGCGACTCGGGGTGCTCAAATAATCTTGCTCACGCATCATGCGCCTAATGATGCCTTTCTGGTCGATTACATAGAGGACCTACGATCTACTACCGGCAATGAATTGATTTACGCTGAGCAGGTAGACCTAGCGTCGTTACAATCTATCCGACTTTTCGCGACTAAGTGGGTCGACAACGCCCCTCCTCGTCGACTTGATATGATCATTCTTTGTGCCGACACCTTGACACCCAGACTCGGTATTTCCACCAAGACCCAGGACGGTGTCGACCCGGTCTGGGGAATCAATTACCTGGCAAATTTTCACCTCCTGAGCATACTGAGTCCAGCACTCAGAGCGCAGCCCCCAGATCGAGATGTTCGCATTATATTTGCAACGTGTTCCAGTCATGTTGGAGGGGTTCTTACAGCTCTGAAGGACGAAAGAGATCCACTGCCACCAGGAAGGAAGTATGAGACTAGCAAACTTGCATCGATGGTGTTTGCCCTAGCGTTTCAAAGGCATCTAGATGCGTATGAGCGACCTGACAAGCAGACGAATAATGCCAGAGTTGTACTGGTCGATCCAGGCTTTACTAGAACACCTGGTATGCGGCGGTGGATGACCATGGGGTCGTTGTGGGGTTTACTACTCTATCTTGTCACATGGCCAATTTGGTGGCTAGTCCTCAAATCACCGATCCAGGGCGCCCAGAGCTTCCTTATGGCAGCAATGGAAGGAGAGCTGGGTCGAGGCAATGGTGGTAAGTTTTTGAGAGAATGCAAAGAGGTTGGATATCTGAGAGAGGAGGTCATCGACCAAACTGCTCAAAGGAAATTATGGGCTTTCAGTGAGAAGCAGATAGAGGCGCTGGAGAAGGAGGGAGCAGTAAAACGAGCACATGCCAAGAAAGAAGCTGAGATATCCGAAAAGGAGAAGTTAGCTAGGGCTCCAGAGGGGGAGCGAGAGAGGACGGAAGAGAAGCAGCCCAAAGGAGCCAAGGTTCCCGGGTCAAGGCGAAGTCGAAAAGCTGGATGAAATTTTTGTTCCCCTATCATACGATACCCTTGCATAGCGGATGGAGTGAAGTTCTCAATTTGCTTATTAGCGTGAACGGTAAGCTAACGGGGCTTGATCCCCAGCTGTAATCTTCAACTAGTCCTTAACAGGTCCAGTCCATCTACTGAGTACCTTGAAAGGGTTCGGGGAGAACGCTGTGATTTAATCCTTGGATACCAATCATGATTCTTGCCAGAGATCAATCCTAGCTATAATTTGCTCGAATCTGTTAAAGAGTATTATGAAGTCGTCAACCTTGTGATGTTCTTAATCGCGAACCTGGTATCATTGAACAATGTTCTACAACTCCCGAAGACTGAATGTAAGGCGTAATTTATCTCAATAAATAACATAGCGCTGTTTCTTAGTACCACGTAGATTCCGCCGCGTGTATCCAAGCATCTTACTTGAAGACTGTATTGAACACCAAATCGACTCATCCAACAGCCAAACAATCGAACAAACGCCACCATCACATTCCACGATGGTGCGTCTTGCCCTCCTCTCCAGAGCACAGCGTCCCAACAATACTAATCCGCCATCCACAGTCACTCCGCATAGCACCCCCATCCAACCATTCCTCCTCAACCACAAACACCTCCTCCGCCACCTCCAAAGGCGCTCCCTCCGCCCCCGGCATCCACGACACCCTCCGCTCCTCCCTAACCGCCCCGCCACCCACCACCTCCGGCGCCCCCCAACCAGTAACATCAACCCACCCGCTCGAAGCCCGCCTTGCAGCCTGGCAATCAACGCAAGATGCGCTGAAGATGAACTTACTGCGTCGGAACTTCGGCATCGCGGAGCCGGTGAGGCGAGGGATGGAAGCTAGGATCTGTAGGGAGGGGGAGTGGAGGCCTGCGTGTTTAGGGGGTAGTGCTGGTGTTGGGGGGGATGTGTTGGGTGGGAGAGATGCTGAGATTAGTTGGGAGGATGTTTATCGGGGTGATGAGACGAGGGAGGGGGCGGGCTTCCATGCGGAGATGGAGGCGAAACTAAAGATGGACTCGTGGTAGGAAATTTGGAGGAGGTCATATGGGGCCCAGTAATGGTGTCCTAAATTCGACAGCAGTAAAGTAGAAATGGTCTTTACGGCACCTTGAAGAATTTGAATTATACTGAAGCAAAGGCAATGATTTTAGCTTGCAGGGTGGATGTCGTACCGGAATCCAAGATGATAAATTCCTCCATCTATGCTACACGCAAGGAAATACCACTGGGTACATGTACAAACCCTTAGCGCAAATGTGCCCAGGCCCCGAATGGCGTCGCGTGTAAACACCATGCACGCCGACAATGCTATCATCACCTGGCCCCATCATCTGAACGCCGTCATGCCTTCGTCCCCTACTCCTCTTCCCCAAAGCAAACTGCCGTTGTTGTGCTCCATTTGCAATTGGGTATATAAACGGAAACGCCAGTCATTGAATGATACATCGACAGCCCGGACTCCGTTCCCTTTCTGGACGGCCGCTTCCCCCAGCTTTCATTTTGGCGTCTTCTTCGTCCACAATGTCTTGTGGCTTGATTGTCATATGGATTATGTGGGGCGTAGTACCGTTCGTAAAGCCGCAATCTTCAATCAGTGTTAGTATTCTATAGCAAGCGAGTAATCAGTCAAGGTGCTTCTCACCAATTAACCGAGCTTTATCGTTAAGCATCTTTCCCATCGATATTAAGCGAATAGATTCCGGACTCGAAGGTTTGGCCTCCCACTCTAATCACATGAACACAGTCAGCAGGTCAATACTAGTCGATACCAGCCTTCCCCGAAGAATTGATCTCACCATCGCGCCAGTCCCTTAGGATCAACTCCTTTAATTTGTATAAACTTATGTTAATCGGATTATTGCCATCCACTGCTACATTGCGCTTTCGCAAGTACTTCTCGTCAAGCTTATAGAGATGCCTTGCACCAGTACTGCTCAAAAGCAACGTGATGAACAGCGCTGGGCCTTCTACATCTGACTGTTTTGGCACAGGTGTTGGCTTGTCCGTAGCAGGGCCGATCGCAGGTGCTGTCTTCTCTCTCGTTAAAGGAGGCAGAGAGGTTTTGACTGGAGTGCTGGGGTTATTGATATGGGTGGAGCTTAAGTGCTCACAATCTTGAGGATTTGATATCAGAGCGGGCTCGGTCACTTCCTGCCGGTTCGCCTGGGAAGACTCGATCTCATCAGACGGATGTGATACTGGCGTCTGCCTCGTCCCCGAGGATGCGGTCGGATGTGGATCATCATTAATTGTATTTGTTGTTTCAGGAAATGGCCCAAATAACGACTTCGTGGAAGGTTCTGATGTAAGTGGCGGAAGATCCTCCTCCGCACCTATAGATGCTGAGGATCCTGTGATAGGTTGTGTGGACACCATCTCTTGGGTAGTATCATTGATTAGGACTGGCGCGTCTCCACTGCTATTATTTGCGCCTGCAGCCGCTGGATGAAGCATCTCTGCGGAAGCCATTGTCACAATGGAGAAAACGAGCTTGTAGCGCTTGGTGCTGAAGAGCAGGACAGTTAATGAGCGCGGCGAATGCAACAGGAGAAGTCAAGCTATCAGCAGACTGCAGAGGTTGTTACCAGAATCGAGGTGATGTAGTGTACTTGTGGCGGGCAGAATCCCTGAGAAGCAACGCCAATACGTTAACATTGGATGACCCGCATGATTAATAGCAGGTAGATATGGACATGATGATACAGTAAAGATAGCAGCTGTATGTGATGACGATGCTAATTGCTAACGCAATGGAAGGAGTAATCATTCGTTGCCAAGCTTTCAAGCAAGTCGAAATCGTTGTCGATCAGCCGCGGGAAGCTGTCACGGCTGTGCACTTGTTGCTTATGCTAGTGGTGACAGGTGGTACTCCGCACATAATAACCATGCACGCCATGGTCTCGCAAGGGAAGGGAGACGTTTAGGGTTATCTTTACAAATACATATGTATACAAAAGACCTTATCGATGAGAATTGCCACTCAACTGAAAAATCCGGAAGAATGGAATTGCTAAAGAAGTCACAAATTCAAGTTCGGAAGGCATTCAAGGAAAGTAAGGTATTGTGCGTTTCAGGATCCTGCCCGAAAGAAATATAGTTCTACGAACAGATTCGCTCTTATGAGCTTGATGTTCGCCATGCACCAGTTCACATCCATTACCGCTGTGGAGGAACTCTGGCTCAGTATTGACGCCTACTACAATACGAGCTAGGCCACTTCCTCATCGCCTTACGATACTTATCGTAGCCATCCCTTGTACTGTGATGGATCCTCTCTTTTCACTCCCTGGTCCTCTTGCTTTACACCTAGTAGTCTGACTTTGCCGATAAGAGATCCTTGGCCATGCTCCGAACTCACTCGGTAGCCCTCAAGGAACCGATGAAGACTGTCAATAATATCCTGCTTGTCCTCTACCAACAGAGCAATAGCGTCGAAGCCTCCAGCACCAGGGACTACACCCCCAACAACACCAGGTATTCGACAACAAGCATCTATCAGATCCGTTTGAGCCTTTGGTTCCACTGGGACGCCGGACTTCGTAGACATTTCACGGATGAGTGAGCGGATAGCCAACACAGTTGTACGCAGGTTTTCGTAGCCTTCAGCTCTGCCTGTGCCAACTTTCACGAGCTCGTGGAGCTCCGAAGCAAGATCCTCGTTTCCTCTTTGCAGTTTCGCCCACAGAAGAGTCGCTTCCTCTGGTTTCTCCCTTTTCCACGAGAGGACTTTCTTGACCATACCCACAGTCTGCGAGCCGCAATCCACGTCGCACATCACAAGTCTTACATTTTGGGGCATGCCGGCAGCAAAGATTTTGTCGATGCTGGTATCCCATTTTCTCGATGCATCTACGTCCTCAATGACTGATTTCAAGCGCTTGCAGAAATCTTTGAGCCCAATTTCGCCAAGTCCTTCCAGGATTGATGGGGAAAATCGTCTGTAGACGCAGGATCCGTACGTTGCCGCTGCAACGTCAAACCCTGACCCAATCTTACCTTGAGCAGCGCAGTGAGCAGCTTGTGCAAGATTATGCATTCTTGCTTGTTCAGAAGGGGATTGCGCACTTGTCACCTCATGAGGAGCATAGTGTGCTACGACAGCGGTAGTCAGGGCGGTGACAAGCGCAGCCGACGACCCTAGGCCTGTTTTATGAGCTTGATCCAACGGAACGTTGAAATTGAAAAACCGGTCTTGGGTCAAAGAAAAGGATTTCTCAGAAGCTCCAGGATGCGAGTAGTAATCTCTATCAGCTAGGATGGTGACTACCGTTGGCCCAAACTTCGTATGGTCGACTGTCGAAGAGTATGTCAGCGCATACCCAAGAGCTGTCTCGACAAATATGTTCCGCGAGTCTAGAGATGTGGAATGTCTACCAGTTCCGAGAGGGATCAGTGCGTGAACATTAGCGCAAAGAATAGGTACGCTATCAATATAGTCCCACGCACATGCTACAGCAATTAAAGATTGTTAGAATGTCAAGCTCCTGATCTTCAATCGAATTCGACTTCGGCCTAAGCTCCTTACTTCAAGTAGTGAAGGAAAACTACGACAGTAACTCCAAGCTCGTGAGCCCCGCGGGGGACAGGTTGGTCATGAATCCATGAATTGATGAAGGAATCGACATGCTCACCCTTTCAGCTGTATGATCTCAATTCCCCCATCATTTTCAGTCTCGCGATAATTGTATCGCCACTCTGCATTTTTAAATTGAGGAGACCTGACAACGATCTCGGGTGGGATCAGACCAGGAGAGGTTTCCATAGTCGGAGTCTGTACGTGTACATGTATGCGAGCATCAAGTCCGAACACCAAACCTGTATATTTTCTATCCAAGACGAGATATCCTCCAGCCAACAAAACTTTCCCTGGAGCCGAGAATGCGACTGTTGGTTTCTCCATTGCTGGCTTGTCAACGCACGTTATCAAGGTGACTTTGATATTGAAACACTTGGCGTATTTCGTTACGGAGCGGGTCGGTGTATGCGGAGCCCGAGACTGGGCTAGGATAGTTCTAGCGTGAACAGATAGGGTTCAGGCGAGAAGTATTCGGACAGACGTTCCTCGCGATTTTCGTATTTCTCAGCCAGTCTCTCTCCAAGTGGATTTCCCTCAGCAATTCACCAATACCTGGCCGCCAACTATGATGGTACTGATCTCATGACCGTGTCCTAGTTCAGCTCGCTTGATAAGCTAATCGCACTGGTCCGTTCGCATTGACCTACCAGGCCATTATCAGGGAGTTCTTTGCCTAGGTGCCTAGCAGGCCGAAGTTGAACATCTCCTACACTTCCATTCTGCACGGACAGATACGATTATATCCCAAGGGAAGTACCTACCAAGTATTAATTCCAGATATTCCACATCCCAGGCTCTTCAGACATAATTGAAGGCTTATACCGGATCAACCTCCGTTTATGTCTCTGGGGCAGGCAAAATCGTCTACCTATTCATGAGCGTTCTGTGAAGGTTCCAGTAGTCAATGAACTTGCCTTCGACATCTTACTCACACCATGTGAGTTCTATCCATCCCCTTGGCGAAATTTGCCTTGCTGCTTTCTTGCCGTCCCCTGCTTGAAGATTCTTGCCTCCCAGGACGCTAACTATTATACCCTCGTCCACAGACATTGATTTCTTCCTATAAAAACGATCAGGTCGCTTCACCAAATGGTGTTCAAGTCATTCACCCATATCGCACGCCCAAGTTTTAGCAAAGGTCTTGGCCATGGATATGCTCAGTCTTTCGTTGCAGCGACACAATCATCGTACGCCTCCACAACCACTCCATACCCACGGCCAAGCAGGCTTGGGAGACCACAGACTGCTCAGCTTCACACAACTTTCCAAAATGCCTTAGGCCAATCTGAGACCGCTGCCAAGTCAAATTTTGGTGCCTCGGAAACAGTAGACCGGAAAGATGGAGATCCGAACCTTCGAGGATATTATGAAGCGCTGTGGAAACGGCAACAAACTGGTGAAGAAGCAAAAGAGTGGACGCAATTTCAATTTGCAAAGAGGATTGAATGGAGCCCACCCTCCGTCGTGCCGGCTGGGAATGCTCAGGAGCGAGCGAACCTTGCTGCCGTCAAGGCTAAGTCACACAGTCATGGCGGGTTAGATCGCGCATACAGCACGAGTGCCGTGGATGACATCAAAAGAGCAGAGGATGAAGTTGCAGAGGCCGCCGCTCTGGCCAAGGTGGACGAAGCGATTGCACAAGTCATTACCCAGATCCAGCGATCTCCCCCGTCGACAGATGGAAACCTAGGATTGGGTCGTCATAGTGCTGAGCAAAATTCCGTCAATGAACCGGGAGACTCGCCTGCGCCTCTCTCCGTTTCACCTATACAAACCGCCAGCCCTCGCAGCAATGTCACAGTAGCCACATCCGTGCAGGACACGGATCCCCAAGCATTCTCTGAGCATATCAGCAAACTTCACGAGCAGCTTTCCTACGATCGGATACCTCCTGTGTTCGAGTCGATGGTTCTACAGGGCCTGAAGCCCACAATTGAGGATTACAATGCGCTTCTTGCGTCTGCGATCCATCTCCCTATCGCCAAGCATCAAGTCGTTCCGAAAGCATTGAACATATACTCGGACATGCTTCGCCGTAAGATAAATCCGGATACGACTTTTTATACCTCTTTGATTTGCGCTCTTTCACAACGTACGTTGGATGTGGTCCACATGAAAAGTGTCTTGAACAAGGAGAGGTTACGTTTCGGAGGTATCATGGGCAAAGATAGCTTTTTATTTCCGTCTAATGAAGCTGAATATGACATCCTAGCTCAGGACGATGCTCTGTCGAACGCTATTAAGATATTTCGAATATCGACGGCTCTGGATAAGAAACGCCAGTACACTGCTGAAACATATCAGTCACTAATTACAGCCTGCGCCTCGAAGGGCGAGATTGACGATATGATCGGCGCTTACACCCACATGGAGTCTCACAAGGTCAAGCCAATCGCTACCATATTTCCGCCAATGATTGAAGCTTTCGCCAAATCTGGAGACCTGAGTAGCGCCATTGAATGTTACAACGAGTACAAGAACCTCGCCATTGCTGACGATGCTGGTCAGTCCTCCATCATCAATCGCAATGACAATGAGGTATATGCCGCTGTTGTAAAGGCCTATGCCATTTGTGGCAAACTTGATGGTGGTAATCGCTTCTTTGGCAGGATACTTGAGTCTTACGCCAATGTGACCGAGAATCGCAAAGAGCGGCTTGAAGCAGTTCAAGACGCGGTGATATTCGGTGCTCTCATTAAAGAGAGCTTGAATGCCTCGAACTTTGTAGGAGCATTGCGATTAGCGGAAGAGCGAAGCTTGACCCCTTTCGCTAAAACCCAAGCCATGGCAAAAATATGTATCTCAGCAGCTGACCATGGCGACGTCGAATCTGCTACCAAAGCCTTTCAGTATCTCTCAAGAAACGCCAGTGAAACACCAGCGACAGTGCTCTCGATGCTCGCGCTTCGCATCAGACAGGGCAACCTCGATGCGGCGAGCGAATTGTGGGCACTCCCAACTAGCTTTGGACAGTCCTTTGTGGAGCCAGCGGCCCTGTATGCTGTTGCCCTTATTCGCAGTGGACTTATTGATCAAGGCTTGATGCAAGCCCGCAAGGGTTTTGGTCGCATCCGCGCAGCTGTCCTCGCACCCAATTCCAGGAAGGAGGTTACCGAAGAAATCGACGAAGCCATCGAATCCATCGGTGCCTTCCTCGCAGACAACCACGTAGTCCCATCGCCTAGTGCCAGCATGAATTTTTTATGGGCAATGGTTGAGAATGGTGGCCTAGTTTCGCCGGTTGCTGAGCAAATGCTTGCTGGGCTCGGATCTGAGGACATTGCAAACCTTAGCTGGCAAGACACGATACTCGCCTTGCAGGTCGAGGCTGGGCTACTAGCAAACGGTGACCTCATACAGGACGTTACTCACTCTGCCCGATTCGCACACCTTCTCGAAATCGTGGTTGCGTCTGGGATTAGTTTAGACGAGCGCACTACAGGCGTGATTGAAAAGGCTCTAGGCACGCTTGCCGATGAGCGACCTGACCTCCTCGCCAAGTGGCAGAGCCACCAGCAATTACCTATTGGGCAAGCACATATTCAGCGAACGTTCACTCCACAGTCAAGCTCTGCCGTCTCTTCTGGAGTGCCCTTGACGGATACGTACGACCCATACGCCACCACTACTGACTATCGAGGCTCGACAATCATTGTGGATGAACTGGAGAATTCTCGGAATAGTGCTGGTCTAAACGAGGCATTAATAAGGTTTCGCAATATTCGTCGCGCTGGTCGACATCCCCGGTATATTGTCTATGCAAAACTCATTTCTGCGGCTGCCAAAGAGGGACGCACCAATTTAATTCATGACATAATAGGAATGGCACGAACTGACATACCGCTGTTGGCTCAGTACTCAGTAGTCCGACATGGATGGTCTACCATCCTGGATTCCATGGTAGGGGCATGCCTTGTGGTTGGCCGTCGCCAAATGGCCGCGCAATTTCATCAAGAACTGCTTGACATGGGTTCGGCTCCTACTGCAAACACGTTTGGACTGTATATCACTACCTTGAAGGACTCGACCAAAACATTTGACGAGGCTTCAGAAGCTGTAGCCATATTTGGTCGGGCTGTGTCCGAGGGAGCTGTACCCTCATCGTTCTTGTACAATGCCCTGATCGGTAAATTGGGCAAAGCTCGGCGAATTGATGATTGTCTTCGATACTTTCAGGAGATGCGTGCAGCAGGCATTCGGCCTACGAGTGTCACTTACGGTACAGTCGTTAATGCGCTATGCCGGGTCAGTGACGAACGTTTTGCTGAGCAGCTTTTCGACGAGATGGAGTCTATGCCAAATTATAAAGCTCGGCCAGCTCCATACAACAGCCTGATGCAATACTTTCTCACGACAAAGCGTGACAGCAAGAAGGTGCTCTCATACTACGACCGAATGCAGTCAATGAATATCCAACCTACCATGCACACCTACAAGCTGCTCATCGATACTTATGCTACTCTCGAGCCTGTGAACTTGCCTGCAGCTGAGGGCATTCTTGCTACGATTCGTGCGTCCGGTCAACGGCCTGAGGCGGTTCACTATGCCTCTTTCATTCATGCCAAGGGATGTGCACTTCATGACATGGAGGGTGCTCGTCGAATATTTGACGAAGTTTTGGCCAGCGGCGAGATTCGCCCGCAGGCTTGCCTATATCAGGCCTTATTCGAATCAATGGTAGCCAATCACTGTGTTGGACAAACTGAAGCAGTCCTTGCTCAGATGGCTGCTAACCGAGTCGAAATGACACCTTATATCGCTAATACCCTTATCCATGGCTGGGCCACGGAGAACAACATTGCCAAATCGAGGGCCATGTACGACAGTGTCGGCATGGAAAAGAGAGAGCCAAGCACCTACGAGGCTATGACCCGAGCTTTCCTCACAGCAAAAGATCGTGATGGTGCGTTGGCTACTGTACACGAAATGTTGGCAAGAGGCTACCCATCAGCAGTCTCCGGCAAGATACTAGAATTGATTGGTCATGGCATGAATCGAATTGGCAGTGTAGCCCTGTCAGACCTCCCGGTCTAGAAAACTTGCAATTCTGTTCGTATGTTTTTTGGCGCTTACTGAGTTCTCGGTACAATATCCAGGCGTTGTGATGCATTGGTTGGCGTTCTTGGTGTCCATTGATACACACTGTGCGCTTAGGAAGAGTCGGTTATGGAGTTCAGGCTGCTCCTGTATTCACAGTTCGAGCTTGCGTGGGAAGAGATTTGCTACTGTATGGAAAGATTGGGGAAGCTTCATGCACATGAGTCGACGCAAGGGGCAACAATGTAAGAAATAGACCATCTCAACTCAGCGCTAGATCTGGATAGCCAGCATCTAGGTCGTCTGCAAGCTATTGGAGCAAGCGATGTACAACAGACAATACTATTATTCAATCATCAAAGCTTCATTATTCCGTGAATATTGCCATCTAAGGACTCAACCTTTCTATTTTCCATCCCTCTTCCCCCTTTTCGTCTCTCACGTATCTGAATCGATCATGCAGCCTGCTCTCCCTCCCTTGCCAGAACTCAACCATTTCAGGTATAACCCTCAACCCTCCCCAGAACTCAGGTACTGGGATATCTCCCGTTCCCTCAAACCTCCTTTCAACATCCCTCACCCTCTGCTCCAACACCTCCCTACCCCCTTCCTCCTCCGGCAACACCTTACTCTGCTCGCTCGCCCACGCCCCAATCCTCGACCCCCTAGCCCTCAACTCGTAATAAGTCTGACTCTCGGCGCTACTCAACCTCTCCACCCTCCCCTCAACCCGAACCTGCCTCTCCATCTCGTGCCACCAGAACGCCAAGCTCGCTTTCGGATTGCTCTCCACATCTGCCGCTTTGCGGCTCGTGCCCCAGTTGCTGTAGACGACGAAGCCGGCGGCGTCGAGTTCTTTCAGGTACACGTAGCGACTGGAGACGGAGCCGGAGGGGAGGTGGGCGGTGGAGAGGCAGACGGTTTCGGGTTGGTGGACGTGGGAGGCTTGGGCGGCGGAGAACCAGGTGTGGAATTGGGTGAAGGGGGAGGCGGAGAGCTGGGAGCGTTCCAAGGTGCCTTTTGTGTATTGGTCTGCTTGTTGGGTGGATTTGTCGCCGGCAGGCGCAACTTGGATCCGCGAATTAGCATGGTGCTGGAGGGGTGTGAGGTGGGGGTTTGGGTTTGGTTACAGATGAGCTTGGAGGTGGGATTTGCGGCGGCCATGCGAGTATATCTGAGGCAGTGGACCGGGGAGAGTCTCATATGGAATCAGATTGTGGATACTGCAGTGGGATAGCCATATACAAATTGCTGTACTGTCTAGAACGGCTTTTCGGAGGCAAGAATGAAGATCGTCATTGGAGTACCAAGCTTCGAACTATCTAATTGTTCTAGGCTCCTTGAAGGTATGTAGGTATCGTTCATTAGCAATGGCTGAACAGTGATCGTCGCCCTCTTACACAATTTCGACTGAGTACAATTGTGGTATCCCAATGTCTATGTATAGACTCATTCCAACGCCCAAGCAATGCTCGCTAATCGCAGCAAAGGGTCGTCACCCATGCCCAAGCTTCACCCAATGACGAAAGGGAGAGCGTCTTTCCCAAAGATGATGTGCGGCTTCCTGGCGGCCACATCTAGGATTGTCTGAGCGAATACTGAATTCGCCCAGGCAAACCAACTTCCTGTACAAAGATCAGGATCACATTAACAGGAACGAAAATGAGCACTTACTAGTATAATCCGTCACCCGGTTCACATTGACACTCTCGTGGACAAGGCCGAGTCTGCTTGTATCTCTCACATCTTCCAGTACTTGCTTGATCTCCTCATCGTTGTTACTAGTCATAGCCTGTACGAGGCGACTCATAGGCCAAGCATGCTGCAGACCTACGTGAGGGCCTCCAATTCCAGAAAATCCTTTGCCAACAAGGGCGTATGGATTCCCAGCCCGATCCAAGATCATCTTCCTGGTATTTTGATAGACTTTGTTCTCTCTATCCACGAATCCTAGCAAAGGCAGTGAAAGTAAAGATGGTAAATTGGCATCGTCCATGAGGATCGAGGATCCATAACCGTCAACTTCGAACGCGAATACTTCGCCATACTTCTTGTGTTGGACTACTCCGAAATCCCAGATGCCTTTCTCTATGCCTTCAGCGCGCTCCTGAAGCTTTTCGGCTAGGATATTCTTCTCCAAGGTTTTCAGGATTCTAGCAGTCCGCTTCAGTTCGACCGCCATCATGGCATTCGCCGGTATGAAAAAACCCAAGATCGTAGTGTCATCACTGGGTCTGAAAGCGCTACGGATGAGACCGGTTCCCGCACCAAGTGGGTTCCCAATGCCCGAAAGACTCAGTGTCTCCGTTCCCCGATTCGTGGTCCTGCGAAATCGGTATTCATTCGTTTCGAACCTTCCACTTGTTGGATCAAACGTCGGTTTAGCTTGTTCTGTCAAGACTTCAAGAATAATATCCATAGCAGTGAACCATCTCGAATTCATGAACGCTTTGGAACCCGTGCTCTGGTAAAATTGATTTCCTAAGGCTAGGAAATGGGCAAGCGAGTCGAGCTCATACTTGCATTCAAAGACCCTTGATGGCTCATACGCTGGATGAACATTATCGTCTTGGCCGTTGCCGACTGCTGATTCTCCACTAGGTGGGGGAGGTTGGAAGGCGTTGCAATATGGTGACTCTATCACATATTCCGCTTGAGTATGGATAGCACCAAGAATCAGGACCTCCAGCTTTTTGTCCTTTTTGGCCAATGTTTGATACTGGGCCAATTGGCAGGTGGAATCCCGCAACCATTCCGCGTTGATGTCCCCAGTCACGATGAAGCTCTGCGCCCCTCCCCAGGCACCATCCTTGTAATGTTTCATGTGCTTCTCTGTCCCATTGACATGCCATCGGACGGTGGTGTCAAGTGTATTTGGGAAAGCGTTTTCAAATATTCTGGCAAGGTCTTTATCCTCCATTCGAGCCGTGATGTTCCCAATAATGTCCTCCACCAGCGGTGATGAGAAGGTCCGGCAATGTGGCGCAGGCCGCTGATATGGTAAAGCTAATGGACCTTTGCTCAACGGCCGACTGAGAAATCAATCAATATTCTAGCAAATTGCTCAGCAGAAGACGTTGTAACATACTGTGGGACCACTGCATAATGCTTGTAGTCCGGACACGCTGTTTTGTACTTCTCTCCATCTATACCTGAGCCCAAAGCCTCTTGTCCGTTACCTGCTCTTCCTCGAGCTTTGAACTCATCTTCAGTGACGCCATTGACCAGAGTCGTGGCCCCCAGCAGTGCGTACACTAACGCGGAGAGTACCATTGCCAGCATCAACCATATGGCTGGACTTTTGAAAGGAGTGGTCCGGGATGGATTGATTCTTAAGCTGGCTGTATCTGCCGGCGGAATTAGTGGCTCGTGATCATCTAGCTTTCGACGACCCCTGGGACATTTATCTTACCATGATACCGGGCGAGGGATCTCCATCTTCAACAAGTCTTGGCGCCGTGATAAGTCCGTGTGGACATTTCTCCTTAAAACTTTGGGCGCCCAGGCAGTGCAGGTTGCGGTATCAGGTACGATATCAGCCTGTCACCCTGTCTTTCAGCCTCAAAGACGCCATTGTGGCGTGGCATCCCCGGAAGATCGTCACTTCCCGCCGGTATTTACCCGCCAGATCCTTAAAGATCCAGCCCTTCCTTGATGGCTCAGATTACATATCGGCATAAAATACTGATTCCTTTGCATCGCTCGCCTTGCGCTCATTCTCACATTCGTTCACATTGTTGCATCAAGCTCAGCTAGATCAATTCCAACAACTGTGGAGTCTGAGAGGTCAAACGGAACCTCAACCGCGTGTGTTATTGCTAGAGGATTGTGAGGCATAAGTTCTGCCTTTCCTGTTGCATTTAACGACGTACGCTTTCACAGAAGTTAAGCTTGCCGTTGTGCAAGCACCTCCACATTACCCAAAATTCATCCTCACGCTGATATCCCGAAGGCGGCAACGCTGGGCAAGAGGAAAGCTTCTGACGAGCATAGCCGCCCGGAAAATAAGAAGGTCATGACGGTACGTGCTTAAGCTTGTGCTCCCTCAAAGTTGGGTATTCGGCAGCATCGATATCCACTTTTTCATCAGCCTCACATTCTAGTATACCCTCTCTACGCAGTGTGCCTCGTTGAAAGCATCATATCCCGTTTTTCCATCGAGCGCAGCTGAGTATTTCTCTCCAGGAATCTAAGATGGATGTCGATCTCCCCTCTGTCGGTTCCGAGGTGCTGAAGAATGGTGAAATCGATGAGTCTCTATACAGTCGACAACTCTATGTGTTGGGTCATGAGGCGATGAAACGAATGGGCTCGTCACACGTTCTCATCGCTGGCCTGCGGGGTTTGGGTGTCGAGATAGGTCAGCTATCTTATACCCTCGATGAACCTCGACCAATGCACTGATAGATCATCAACAGCTAAGAACGTTGCCCTGGCTGGGGTTAAATCCCTTACACTATTTGATCCGGAACCAGCTACCATGTCTGATCTCTCTTCGCAATTCTTCTTACATCCAAATGACGTTGGCAAGCCACGAGCTACAGTCACCATCCCCAGAGTTGCCGAACTCAACGCATATACGCCTATCTCCGAGCATCCAGGCAAGCGCCTCACCGCAGACCTTGGCTTGTTGAATCGTTATCAGGTTGTTGTCCTTACAGGGACGCCCCTGAAAGACCAAATAACCATCGCTGATTACTGCCACCAACACGGCATCTTTGTTATCGTCACAGACATCTTTGGACTTTTCGGTACCATTTTCACCGACTTTGGCAAGGAGTTTGCGATAGTGGATCCCACCGGAGAGAACCCTGTGAGTGGAATCGTTGCCGGTATTGACGAGGATGGCCTGGTATCGGCATTGGATGAAACGAGGCATGGCCTCGAAGATGGGGACATGGTAACATTTAGCGAAGTGCAGGGTATGGAAGCTTTGAATGGTTCGGACCCTCGGAAGATCACAGTCAAAGGTCCATATACTTTCTCGATTGGAGACGTCTCCAAGCTAGGACAGTACAAACGTGGTGGTCTCTACACCCAAGTCAAAGTGCCAAAGATTGTAAATTTCCAGCCTCTTTCAGAGCAACTGAAGAAGCCCGAGCTCCTCATGTCGGACTTTGCCAAATTTGACCGCCCTCAACAGCTACACATTGGCTTCCAAGCGCTGCAGGAGTTCGCTAGTCATCACGGTGGTGGCCTGCCGCGCGCTCATTCTGATGAAGATGCCTCTGAAGTATTTAAGTATGCCCAAGAGTTAGCTGGTGAAGGAGATGAGAAGGTAGAGCTGGATCAGAAGCTCCTAAAGGAGCTCAGCTACCAAGCTCGAGGAGATCTTGCACCCATGGCTGCTTTCTTTGGGGGTCTGGCGGCGCAGGAGGTCCTGAAGTCGGTTTCCGGCAAATTTCATCCAATTGTACAATGGCTCTATTTCGATTCTTTGGAGTCATTGCCTAGCTCCGTGAAGCGTTCAGAAGAGCTGTGCAAACCCATGGACAGCCGATATGATGGACAGATTGCTGTATTTGGTAGAGACTTCCAGGAGAAGCTTGCCAACATCAAAGAATTCCTTGTAGGTGCTGGCGCAATTGGATGTGAGATGTTGAAGAATTGGGCTATGATCGGATTAGCAAGTGGACCCAAAGGCAGGATCAGTGTGGCGGATATGGATCAGATCGAGAAGAGCAATCTCAACCGACAATTCTTGTTTCGCCCTAAGGACGTAGGGAAGCTGAAGAGCGAGTGTGCTGCGGAAGCTGTTCAGGCCATGAATCCAGATCTCACAGGAAAAATCCGTATCCTGCCTGACAGAGTCGGTGCTGAAACGGAGCACATCTTTAACGAGGACTTCTGGGAAGAGCTCGATGGTGTTACGAATGCTTTAGACAATGTGGATGCCCGGCAATACGTCGATCGTCGGTGTGTATTTTTCCGTAAGCCGCTACTTGATAGCGGAACTCTCGGTACCAAAGGCAATACCCAAGTCGTCCTGCCCAGTCTGACGGAATCTTATTCCAGCTCTCAGGATCCACCAGAGCAGTCTTTTCCTCAGTGCACGTTGCGCAGCTTTCCAAACAAGATCGATCACACGATTGCTTGGGCGAAAGAAAAGTTTCATGGTTACTTCGTTGGGCCTTGTGAGACTGTGAACCTCTATATTTCGCAGCCTAATTACATTCAGGAGACGTTGAAGCAAGCTGGTAATGAGATACCGACTTTGGAGAGCCTCCGGGACTACCTGGTGAAAGAGAAACCACACGACTTCAATGATTGTATCGTGTGGGCTAGGAAACAATTTGAGAACGAGTACAATAATGCTATCCAGCAATTGCTCTATAATTTTCCAAGGGATTCTACGACATCAAGTGGTGCGCCGTTCTGGTCTGGACCGAAACGTGCACCAGATGCATTGATTTTTGATGCATCCAACTCTACCCACATGAGCTTCGTAATTGCAGCTGCTCATTTACACGCATTTAATTATGGCATCAAAGGCACTGGAATTACTCATCAGCATGTGCACAAGGTCATGGATGATATGATCATCCCGGAGTTCTCTCCCAGCTCGACCGTCAAAATACAGGCCGACGACAATGAACCCGATCCAAATGCACAACAGCCAGGATCGAGGTTTGATGACAACGACACGTTGCAGCAGATTGTATCCCAGCTGCCACCTGCGAAGTCGCTACAAGGTTCCAAGCTCGAGCCTGTGGAATTCGAAAAAGACGATGACTCCAATCATCACATCGACTTCATCACTGCAGCAAGTAACCTTCGTGCTCAGAATTATGGGATTGCGGAGGCAGATCGGCACAAGACCAAGTTCATTGCAGGCAAGATCATCCCCGCCATCGCAACGACAACAGCCTTGGTCACCGGTCTTGTTGTGCTTGAGCTTTACAAGATCGTGGACGGCAAGGACGATATCGAGCAATACAAGAACGGCTTCGTAAATCTCGCACTTCCTTTCTTTGGATTCAGTGAGCCCATTGCAAGTCCGAAAGGAAAATATCTGGGCAGCAAGGGCGAGGTCACGATTGACAAGCTCTGGGACAGATTCGAAGTGGAGGATGTTACTTTACAGGAGTTCATTGACGACTTCAAAGCAAAAGGATTAGACATCATGATGCTGAGTTCCGGTGTCAGTCTCTTGTATGCTAGCTTCTACCCACCTAGCAAGCTCAAGGACCGCCTTCCTCTCAAGTAGGTCTACGTTGTGCTCGTATCCATCACCTTTAGCTGACCAGTGATACAGGTTGAGCAAGCTGGTCGAGACGATCAGCAAGAAGCCGATACCAAATCACCAAAAGAATGTCATCTTCGAGATGACTGTGGAAGATCAAACTGAGGAGGACGTGGAAGTGCCATATGTTATGCTGAAACTAAAGAAATAGATATGCCCAGACGAGAGTTCAGGTCCATAGCTTTCGGCCGTTCGCAATGGGTGTCAGACTTTTACCCGGGATATTGTTGGTGTATAGCGTAATGGTTAGAGGGACGATCATAAAGTGGCTGCACATGGCATAGATTGCTGGCGCTTGTGCATTAACGTTGGCATAGATATCGGAGGCAGCAGTTTGCTTTAGCAAGGCGCATAGACTTCGTACGCTTTCCGTGACATAGTGAGGTCTTTTGTACGTAAAGGTGGCGCATAATGCAGCTCTTGGAACCAGATTTCTGATCTATGTCTGCTCAATTACAAGTTATTGATCCTTCCATTACTAATGCTTTGTCAGGGTGTGAACTCTGCGCTAGGATCCTGCCGGAATGATGACGATCGATAAGATAATATATGTACTTTAGCGTTCATGCCACCTGCATGTTGTATAAGGGCAGAGTAAGTACCCAGTCTTATTTAGCTCCCATTTTCTTATATCAGTCTATGTTTGCTTTGACTACAAGAGGAATACTTGCCAAAGCACAATCATTTACTTTTACCTATATTCGTACCGCCTGTATTTCTTCGTACAATATGGCTGTAAGATGACCCCGATAGACTATGATCTTCTTTTCTAAATAGTCATCAAGCTCTCGGGAACTGGTAAATCCATCACCAATTGGGCAGACAAATCTGGAGAATTCAAACGTGGGGCGTCAGTATTTCGCAGTTGGATTTCAAAGAAACCCGGGGCAGAGTTCCCTCCGGAGAAGGGCAGATATCATCTTTATGTTTCATATGCCTGCCCGTGGGGTCAGTAGAAGCCATGCATGCTGTCGAGTTTCCGGACGCTCATTGGGATTGTAGCTCAACGGACACTCATCGTCCGCAAGCTCAAGGGTCTTGAAGAGTTCATACCATATATTTCCGTTCACTGGGAGATGCTAGAGAAAGGTACCGACAGTTGATGCTCTATGCCTGGAGTCACCTGCTGATCATCGGAAGGTTGGCGATTTGCAAAGCCAGACGAGGACGTCCCAGGAGATAACGTGACGCCCGATCCACTGCACAAAGACTTTACACACGTGCGGGATATCTACTTCGACGTTGACCCGGACTATATGGGTCGCTTCACGGTTCCAACATTATACGACCACAAGCAGAACAAAATAGTGAGCAACGAGTCCAGCGAGATCATCCGCATGTTCTACACCGAATTCGACGACCTCCTCCCAGAACAATACAAGAAAATCGACCTCTTCCCCGAGAACCTCAAAAAGGACATCGAAGGCTCAAACGAGTGGACATACAACGACATCAACAACGGCGTCTACAAGTCCGGCTTCGCCACCACCCAAGAAGCCTACGAAAAGGCCGTCACGCCGCTCTTCGCCTCCCTCGACCGCGCCGAGAAACACCTCGCCGGGCACGCCGCGCCTTACTATTACGGCGAACACGTCACCGAGGCGGACGTGCGCTTGTACACCACCATCGTCCGCTTCGACCCCGTCTACGTGCAGCATTTCAAGTGCAACATCCGAGACATCAGGTCGGGGTATCCGGCGTTGCACAAGTGGCTGAGGAAGCTGTACTGGGACGTGCCGGCCTTTGGGGAGACGACGCAGTTTGAACATATCAAGAAACATTATACCAAGAGCCATAAGCAGATTAATCCTTTTGTATGTTCGGGCTTGATATTGTCGGAGTGCGGTATTTGGATATGTTGCTGACTTATCTGTGTTTGCAGAGTATCACGCCGGTAGGGCCTACGCCAGATATTCTGCCCAAGGATGAGGAGGTGAGGGCTGCGGCTACGGCTTCGAAGTCGACGAAGCAGTAAACTTGTAACGGTATAGAGGAATCGGTGTAGGGAAAGGGGAGAAAAGCGGCGTGTGTGGTTTCATGATGCACCAATTATATAGTCGAAACGATAGCCGAACATGGAAAAAAATTATATCCTTCTATGAATCCTTCGTTCTGAAACGGGCAGAGAGTCAGGACTAGTCCAACCAACGTTACTTAGCTGTTGGCTGTCATTCAAACACCTCACCATGCGGTGACGGAAAGCAGTGATATTCGTGAGATTTCTTCCTTCATAAAGAGCGTCTAATTACAAAGTCTATGATAATATCTCCGTCCGCCAGACCCACTCGTCGCCTCAAGCGCTCCGGAGCCATTCGCGGTTTCAAGGCAACCGCCTGCCAGCCCCTAAGTGTGGCACAGAGATAAGGCGCTATCCGCCACGCAACCTATGCTGCGTGAGGCGCAAAGCCTATTTGCATATTCTGGGTATCAAAGACCACGAATTGCGACTGGAACATGATGTCGCCGAAGATGTTGATATGCTGGCCGGTATTCGACTGAATGCCTCCGAAGCAGTCTAGTTTGAGAAACTAGTTAGTCAATGTACATGCATCGGGAGAAATTGGTCGGCCAAGATGAATGGGATGGGAGTACTCACAACCTGTTTGGCCCGCCGCTGATGCGTAATTGATCAGGTTTCCGGCGATAGTCGCTACGTAATCTCCCCCTAGCTGGATGTGAAAGTCCGGCAGCGTGGTGCTACAGGGAAATGTGACACTGCCCTGTCTATCGGTAGATCTGCCCGACACTTGGGCCCAGTACGTATTGACGATATCATCGTCGAGGAGCAGCAACGACGAGCCGGTATCAGCGACTCCAGGGCTCGAGCCTGGCTTTGTTGCAAACTCCCATAGACCACGGGAGCCGTTGACGGGAGTGTAGTTGATGGTGTCGCCAGCATAGGCCGTATGGTCGATTACGCCAAATTGATAGTTTCCTGGTGTATTCGCTTTGAGATTCGCGGTGAAGACGGCGTGCTGCAGAGAGGACTGAGCGTTCTCGAAGAAGGTTGGCTGGGCCTCTGGCTTGATGGTGTTGGACGATGAGAACGCTAAGCCAAGTATTCCCTCTGCATTAACATCCTTGGTGAAGCTTGAGCTGACAGCGCTCGGCAGTTCGATTGCCTGGCCTAACACAGTGATGCCTCCCACCTCCACCGTATCAACACCGACAGTTCCGTATGTTTGCGACCCGTCTCCATAGTTGACAGCGAATGAAGAGCCTGCGACGTTCTTGTACGTTGGCGACTTGGCCGGGTTGTAGACAACGCGACCGCTTTGATCGGCGGCTTCCAGCGCTGTGTTGAACACCCAACTGATCAAAGGCCCAGTCAGCGAAATATATCATGTGGGAGAGGAAGATTGGAGCATATACAAATCAGAAGATCCGGTGTCGAGATTCACATTCAAGATTTGACCTCCGACTGTGATGGGACAAATGTATTCGGAATCTTGATTGACGGGGAAAGCAGATACCTGCCCCGAACCACGACCGCCTCCTCCGGTAGCCAGCTTTTCATTAGGAGATGGAGTAGGGACAGTATCGGCGATGAGCTTCTCCTGCGCCGGGCTTTGACAATCCAGACTATATCTCAGACACGCCCTATTCATCGCTCTTGAAAAGTCTTTGGGTCCCGACCCCGGGATGACTTGTCGATGAATCTTGGAGTATGCCGTCACGTCCTTCTTTGCAAGCGGAGACGCCGACGAGAATTCGAGGAGGATGGTGAAGAGGAGCGATGAGCTCCATAGGTAATGCATAGTTCGAGATGGTGCTGGCTAGCAGAACCGATGCAGGACTATAAGAACCACGTCAAGTGGTCGTGTGAAATGCTGTCAAAGGAACGCTTGAGGTAGCCAATCGAGATTAGCACCTGTCTATTTTGAGAAGTGATGGCCGATTATGAGTTAGAGTGACTGGTGCGAGACAACCAATCTACAATGAAGGATATTAAGTCTTTGACAACAAAGTGTCGCGAAGGAGCGTAATTAAATGGACAGAGGACAAAGAGTGAGCAGCGACAAAAGAATGAGTCTGTATGCTCAAGTCAATCAGCGGTCAATCTATCAAAATAGAAAAGAGAATGAGGATGTAAGGAACATGCGCGGACAGCAGATGGATGGAGGGTGATAAATCTAACAGAGAGCTAGCCAGGGGGGGGACACCCATTGTTATTGTGACGGTCCACATATCGTAAATTGCGCCTATGATTCCATTACACGCTGTGATGCAAAATTGGAAACACTGGAGCCTGCCAGCTTTCCCGCTATGCACCTTGAACGGTGATATGGTGATATCCAATCTGCTCCTGGAGCTAGCCAGGAGCAAAGGGCTTGGAATCCTGCCGCGACGGGCAGGAAACGAGCAAATCAGAGGCTGTCCGTGGCTCCCAAATTGCCTCCACATTGGCCCTGAAACGGCGTAATGCAACACGCCTTACTGGCCCCCAGAACCTGCGACCACTAAGGTGACCCGACGCGAGGCCTCCACCAGAGCGACAGCTCACGAATAACAACAACACGTTTAACGCCATCCACGTGCGCCAAATGCGTCAAGCCATGGCGTCTGACTTGGCCTCTTCGCAATGGTTTGATAAAGTACTGAGAAACTGGTCTGTGGCAAGTCTCTACAAAGGCACAGATATGGTACCGGGATTCTTCTACAACGGCGCACGACGACCAAACAGAAATCCCAATATCTGTGCGTCATTTCTGCCCTTATTTCCGCTGCCACCGGTATCATGCAACATCGGATCTGCGACCAGTCTCTGTGCTTCCTATAACATGGACCGAGGCCTCTAAGTCGTGGCTTCACGCCTCATTACACAAATTTTCTGCGACGGAGCGTGGGAACGATCTACACGTAGTAGCCATGTAGAGTGTTTGATAATTGACCTTTCTTTAGAATACATAGGCTTTGAAACTTGGGTTCTATGGGTACAATCACATCTGCGAAAGTAGTTTAGGCTTCCACGGCGAGATCTCGACGCTCTCCAGAATTAATAGCATCCTTTCAATTCCAGGACCAGGCAAACTTACCACCAACGATATACGTAGAACGTAGAGCTGATAGAGTATGTACACAATGCAAACGCGCACGTGCTCCACCTGTCAGACATCGTTTCGAGCCTCCCATTCAGATAATAGTATAGAATCTATCACGACACCTTATCATCCATATTCATATTTACCCAACGTTGTCTTCTATTCCGAATACCATCCGGCGCCACATTCATCAGAATGTGTAGTTATTGTATCAAAGGACAGCCCCTGTCATACATCTATATCGCACAGCTTTCTTCATCGACCATCGTAGCTGCTAGCACTCTTTTACATTGGCAACGGCCCGCCTGCCACGGACTGGGATAGGGTCACTGTTGCTTACTGATTATTGATGCTAAAATGCTATGTTAACCTCCTCCGACTAATCTCATATGTACAAGAGCACACCGGTACAGGATCGAGCTAATTTAGTGTACAGAGAAGGAAGCCGAATGACTTCCTCTTAACACAGATGGACCCCTTAAACGCACAACGCTTTGCTTTTGGAAATGATGCACACACCGTCAACTTGTATCGGACGATCAAACCTGTGGTGACTGGGCCATCCTGCCAAACCCACCGGCTCTTTGAGCTGGGCTGGCCTGAGCTGCTTGGCCCTTTTTATCGCTCTTCCTGCTCGACTGATTGGGTGTTGGATCGGCATACGATGAGTTTGACGCGTTGTCGTCCCCAAACACCATCGGCCAGGACTGTCCGGTGAGCCTGGCCCCCTCCTCGAGCTCGGGTGGGTGAACCCATGTCTCTTCGGTTTTCTCGTATCCATCAGGAGTTATGTATTTGACGGTGTCTCCTTCTTGACCCGGAAAAGTACGAGCAGTGAAGCGTCGGCGTCCCTGAGGCGCAGCTTGGTCTGAGGGTATCTTGGATGCTGTCTCCGCGATGACCCAATTGTGGCCCCTGCCAGGTACTTCTGCTGCACTGACCTCCACTAATCCTCCGCCCTCAACCGGCAGGAAATGGCGCGGTGGAAGCACCTCGACATCGACTATTGGTAATATCCGATGATAAACGTCGTGCGTATGAATTTCCCGGGTGATGACCTCTTCTCGGATATGATGTACATCTTTGGTGACATTTTCATGAACCACAGCTGCACCAATAATATCAGTACCAAGATCCCCTGAAAGATGACAGCACGGGATTACCTGGAGCGATCTTCTCGATGACTTCGGTGTCGTAAGTGTTGCTCTTGGCTCGATCAACGACGTCCTTTCCGTCCCGTGGGGCCGCATAGCCTTTGGTAATCGGTCGAGATCTGTCGAGGATGCTGGATGGCTGTGACAATACTGGAGTCCCATGATCTCCGTACCCATCATTGGATGATGTTGGTACGAATGGCAGCGGTTTGGAATCACTCTGGTGTTGATTATGACTGAGCTGGGGGCTTGAAGATGTCGAAGGCTGAACAGGGGAGTAAGGGGCGTGCGTAGGAGTGCCAACCTGTTTCCTGGAAATTGATTTCTGTCTTGCCAGATCTTGATACCCATCCCGACTGATTGAGGTATTTGGTTCATTGGATCTAGTATTGCTCGAAATCCCATTCCGATATGGGGTAGATGGAGCGGATTGTCGGTAAGCTCCATCATGGACCATTCTAGGACTGCCACTGTTCAGAGAATCGTTCCCTCGTTCTGCATAAGAGTCTGGCGGGTTGGTCTCCATGTGAGCTGGTCTAGATGCAGCGTTCCAATCCGGGTTGACAGAGTCCTGATAACGCGGAGTGCTTCTGTTTGTATAGGGACTTGAGGGTTGGGTATCCTGGCTGGATCCGTAACCTGGATAGTTGTTCTTGGTACCATTGCCCTGAGTCTGTGTGACTCCCCTATTTGCATAAGGACTTTGAGGTTCAATGTTCCGGCTTGTGGCTCCAGATTCGGGGAATTGCTGTCCAGCATAAGGATATTGGCGACGGGGGTTACCTTGGTTCACGTTAGGTGCCTGTTGACCAAATCGTGTAGTAGTCACAGTAGAGGTAACAGTAGTCGAACCTGTGGGATATCAACAACCGCTCATGTATAGTCAGTGCATAGTAAGCGTACCTTGTCCGGTTCCAAGATTTAGACCTGCAAACTCTTGGGAAAGAGGTGTACGGGACGAGCTGTTCCGTTGGGCGTCTTGGCCCGACATGGTTGATGGCGGGTGTTGATGGGAGTTGTAGGGATTGTAGGAGCCAGGGATGTTAGCATGTGAGGGTGATTGAGACATGCGAGGAGTTTTCCGGACGACGTCACTCTGATTAGGTGTTGGCGCTTGGTAGGGCGTATTGAGCTGGCTGCCCCTGCTCGAACTACGCCGGCTCCGGATTGAACGGACTGAGGACTTGCGGTCTGCCCGCAGGATGACTGAGCTGTCGTTGCCCTTGATTGGGTAGTCACCAGTTTGAGGCAGTCCACCGGCTGTGGTCGACTCATACAGCGATGTTCGAATGGCTGGATCGGTACTTGCAGTGGCAGGCGCGCGAGTGCGCTGTGGGGGCCCTTCCGATCCTTCGTCCTTCTTGCGATGGAATATCTTTTTCATACGTGACGCCATGCTGACCTACGAAGATATCCTGCGGCAGTGAATATTGACGAATTATGTCGAAGGGGCAAGGAATATTCTATCGCCAGAGTACGCGCAGGGTCGACAATGACGGGAATTTTCCAAACTTTACTGATGACTAGTTTAAGTCCTTAATTTCAGGCCAACGTCACCATATTCTACTGCTACTAGGAGTGCTAGGTAAAATGTAATGAGTATTGTCGAGCACACTTATTACCCCGTCTTGGCAGAAAGTGATAAAACAGCTTAAGTAGGTAGCTCTAAGTCCAGCCGTGTGGTCTAGAAGCTTCTTCCCTTACAAGGCTCCCCAAACACGTAGATTGGTACGTCCCACACAACACTGCCAATCTGAATTCCGTCGATGTGAGTAGCAGCAATCCAACGATAATCTAGCCCATCGACCTTTGCAGAGGGAATTGGAACACGGCCACGCCGCCTTCCGGTCTCCAAGTTCCGTAAGCAAGCGGTGGCGTAGCCTGGGATCATGGTCTCATTGATGAAATCCCATGGCGGGCTCTGATATGGGATTTTGCGATCTTGACACCGTTCACACAGCCGATCCTTTCCAAGATCGAGCAAGGCAAGCCGAGAGGCTCGACCAGATGTAGTAAGCCATCAAGAGGCTTGTGAAGAGCTTGCCTCAAAGTTGTGCGTGGATTGCAAGCCCGGTTGGAGTGGCACCAACAGGAGGGCAGCCTCGACCTCTGACGTGACCACCCACCCACCCCAGCAGCTAGAGTAGTCTACGGAGCATTGCACCACCATTTGCCCGCAAACACTCCGAATTGACCAGCTAAAAACTTGGAACAAGCCCACCAGAAATGTGGCAGTGACCTCAAATCGATGATGTAGTTAGCGCCATTTCCAAGAACCCTAAATAACCCTGCTGACCCGCATTGTTTACCACCCCTCCTTGCAATCTTTACAACTACTTCCATCTCCCAACATCATCAACCATTACCACCTTCAATCCTACAAAACAACACCTCACAGAACAACCAACTTTACTATCAATCTTCATTCATCATGGCCAACAAAGCAAAAGCGGCTGTTGAGAGTTTCATGTAAGTCTCACTAGAACTACCCCACCAAGGACTGCTCCATGATTCTGCTGCATCATTCCTACTACTACCGCTACAAATTCCAATTGCGGTACAAAACTCCTCACACTGGCGACACAACTAATCACAACCGATACTAGGTCCAAGGCGGGTCATCATGACACCACCGTCCATGAGAAGGTCGCTCCGGCTGTTGTGAATGAGGAGATCCGCTCGCACCGTCATGAGGAGGCTCAGACCGCCATCGATCGCGAAGTGCACCAAGATCACTACCACACTTCCGTGCAGCCAGTCAAAGACCGTGAAGTGTTGCCAGAGCAACACATTCACAACATGGTCCCGGTCGAACACCGTGAACACCAGCACGGAAATGCTGAGGCCATCAAGGCTCGTCTCGAGCAGGAGCGTCTGCAATTCCAAAATACTCGCACTGAGGCTGGTACGAAAGAATCTCACTCCGTAGCACCAGTCATTGCTGGCGAGCACGTTCATCATCACGTACATGAGGTTAGTGCCTTCACCATACCCTGACACGCAACTATTGACATCAGACAGACTATCCAACCCGTCATCAACAAAGAGACCATTCAGCCATCTGTCGTTCACACGACCGTTCCCATCCATGAAGTCCATCAAAACGAGCCTAAGCATCATGCTGCTTCTGCCCTGCCCGCAGTAAGCATGGCCGATTTCAAGAAGCAAGGTGGAAGCTTGTCCGGTCGTGAGGAGCGTTACGATGGGTTTGAGGGCGAACCAAGAGCGGTTGGCGGTGCCCTTGGTGGCAGCTCTACGACCGGTCTCGGCTCATCAACAGGCCATACTGGTATCGGCTCATCAACAGGTCACACCGGTCACCACCACGGTACACAAAATGCTGGGCCTCACAATTCCAACATCGAGAACAAGCTCGATCCTCGCGTAGATTCGGACATGGATGGTTCTCGTGGTATGGGCACTGGTCGTGATCATCTAGGCTCAAGCACTGGCACAGGTACCACCGGGGGTTATGGTAGCGGCACTACTGGAACAAAGAAGCCTGGCCTTATGGACAAACTCAACCCAATGAAGGATACTGATGGTGATGGAAAGAGGGGTATTGGCGGTTAGGGTAGTTCATTCATCTGGTGAGATACTGACCTAGTACCATGGGAACATGACGAAACGATGAGAGTGGTCCGGGCGACAGCCCATACAAGTTGATAGGAACGTGCATTCAATTGCATAAACTCTATCAAGTGAAAGTGCCTTCTGTAATATCAGTCTACTTTTTACCGAAAAATGACATGATGTTCCCTTGTCCAGGCTTTCCGCTCTGCTTTTTAGCTTTGTCAGTGGTCGAGGTTGTAATTGCAGCTGTTTTCTCTTTAGGCGGCGCCGTCTCGTCTTCGGTAAAGGACTCCCACGCCGGCTCCTCTTTCGTGACTATGAATTGAAATCGTTAATCCTCATGGAGTCCATACCAATACAGAATGTCAAACTACGCTTACCCAGATAGCCTTCCTCGTCCTTGATCGTCTTCTTTTTCATAATCTTCCGCCTCCCACGCCGACGGCCTTGGGTCGTGATCGCAGAAGGCTCGGGGGAAGACGCCATGGAACTATCGACCGGCTCTGATGCTTGGGAAGGCTGCACATGCTGTTCTGCAGTATCTTGCATTCCCTCGTCTTGTATGCTGTCAATCTCAACGCATTGAACCCTGGACGGTCTACTCACCTTCTTCGTCCATTAGTTTACGCAGCCGCTCTTCCCTTTCCGATCGTGACTTTCCTGGCTCCGCTTTGGGCTTGGTAGTCGGAACGAAAGTATCCTCGTCTTCGTCTTCCGAGGCATCTTTCATGGGTTCTGCTAATGTCAATCAAAGACGTCTCTTGTTATCGACATAGAATAGGGTTGTTTTTTTACCATCTGGTGGATTGTTATTTGTTTCCTGCTGTTTGTTTTAGCGAAGGCGATTAAGGCGATTTGGAACACAATAGTCTTCGTCCTTACCGCTTGTACATTGGTAGGAGCAGGAGATGCACCGGCGGAGCTACCAGTGTCCTCCCTAACGATCTTGGCTTTGGACTTCGAGAAGGACTTGAATATGTCGGACTTTTCTCGTTGGAGGGGCGTTGGTTTGCTGATTGGTTTCTTGTCGGTGGACTTGCTCTCGGCTTGAGAAAGTGATGTGCTTGGTTTCCCGCTTGACGAGGGTCTGTCGGAGGATTTCGATTCTTGGGTGCTTTTCTGGGTCTCTTGAGGCTTGGTGCTCGGTTTCTCCTTACTCTTGACTGTTTGAACTGTTGGTGCTTGTATGACTGGTCGTTTCGCGGTCCTTCGCTTTAGAGCAATGTATTTAGAAAGCGTTTTTTTTCACGGGAGAGGCTCTGACCTTCACGCCATTGTTGTGGATGACTCCGTACCGTTTGCCTACTACCAACGGATCCTCGCCATTATGCTTCGCAGTTATTGCTCTGTTGCATTCGGATAGAACTTGGAGGTTCTGGCGACATTAGCTTACTGTGGTGATGGTCTCTATTTGACTGTTCTCTAGCTCACCTGCACGGAGCTGGGCCCTAGGCTATAGACATGGATTGACTGGATTTGCTCATACTTTGCTCGCGCCGCTGCCGGGATCGATCAGCACGAAGACTTATACGTATGCTGTAGGCAGTATCTGATGTGAACGCTGCTTCCCTACCTTCGAGTTCTTCTTCTCTGGCCAGCATAATCCTCCTCGATGTTACTGCATCTTCTTCGTTGGATTCTTGTGGCATTGAACTACTCATATATGGACTGCTCTGCATGTGCACATCTTCTGCATTTTCGGGATGTCCTTTTACGTTGATTTCTACAGCGTTCTTCGGCATTCCTTCGAGGAGATAGGTCGCATAGACCGACCCTGGCTTCTTGGAGTTTTGGACACGGTGGAACTCATAGAGCATTCTGGGAAGGTATCAGGAAGTGTACTCGCAGGCCATAGTGTTGTGCAGTACTTCTTGGCCTCATTGCTGTGCACCTGCAGCTCTCTGCCTAAAGAGCGGTACGACACCTTTTATCACAGAAATCAATAAACTTGCCCCAAGGATTGGGTGTAGATGCAGTAGCCTACTATCTGCCCATCGTTCAGAACAGTCGCGGCCAGAAATGTCTTCCACTCGGCAGCCATTATATCGAAGTACTTCGCAGGCGCAATGTCACTAGCCGGTATATTTCATCCAAGGCTCATAAAGTACTGAAGATCTCTAGTCTAAAGTACCTGCAGGTTAGTGGTCGAGTAACGCGTCTTTCGCGGTTGGACGCGACCACCTGCCTTGGCGCTCGGCATCCACTTTACGATCTATTCACTCTTTATACGAGTATAGAATACAATATTGAAGGCTGTTTCCGACAGCAAGGTATACGCCATTCTTCTTGTGAGGATTCGTAGAGAGGGGTGGGGTCTACATGGACAGCTCTTTCAGTGTCCCAGATCCATCGGATTGGCTACAGACTCCAGTATCACTGCTTGGCCCCGTTGAATCCGCTCTCCGTTGCCAAGTTTGTAAAGACTTCTTCAATACACCTATGATCACGTCTTGCTCTCACACCTTCTGTTCTCTCTGCATACGACGGTGCCTCACGACGGACGGTAGGTGTCCTAGCTGCCGAGCACAAGACCAAGAGATCAAGCTTAGACCGAATCCCATCGTCCAAGAGCTCGTGGATACATTTCAAGTCGCCAGGCCGGTCATACTGCAGCTAGGCGAAGCTGCGAAGAACAATAAATCCAATGCCGCGAAAGGCAAGAGTAAGAGGAAGTTGAGTGACACTGATATCGGAAAAGAAGATTGCGATAAATCTGGGGGTCAGGAAAGAAGGAGTAGGTTACAACACAGAAAGACTGCAGCTTCTCACAACCTCGACTCTGGTCAGGCGGTAGAAGATTACGTAGATGGGGTGTTCGAGCTGGGTAGGTGGGTATGAATATGGTATCAAGTCTAGTCTGATATTAGGTGTAGACGATGGTTTAAGTGCATGCCCAATTTGCAATGCAAGGATGAAAGAAGAGGCGGTCTTTCCACACTTAGACATACACAATGGATCAGATAACAACTTGAAAGCTCAGCCCATCCCAACAAGGTAGAAATTCTCCATGGAGAATGCTTGACTTCAGTGCTAACATACCCAAGAACATCACCTCACTTCAACGATTCTATCTCGAATCCTCCCAAACCTTCCAAGTCAAAAGAGCGACTACCACAACTGAACTATTCCCTCCTCAAAGAGAACGCACTGCGCAAGAAGCTTTCGGAGATCGGCATACCTAGTGGTGGTCCAAGAGCACTTCTTATTCGCAGACACACAGAATGGGTCAACCTTATCAACGCCAATTGCGATTCGACCAGGCCGAGATCGAAACGCGAATTGCTTCATGAGTTAGACATTTGGGATAGAACCCAGGGCCGCCAGATCGCGAACGCCTCGACGGGAGGAAACAGCACGTCGTCGGTGATGGATAAGAATTTTGACGGGGCTGCCTGGGCCGCTAGCCATGACCAAGATTTTCAATCTCTCATTGCAATGGCTCGGAAAAAGCCGAACCCCAAGCTTGAAGACACCAGTAACATCGACGGACCAAATCGCCTGGTGCCCGATAACATTGATGGTAACAACCAGCCAACTACCGACTCAGCATCGGACCACGCACAAAGCAGCACATCAGCTGATCCGCTTCTCTCATCGAGTCGCATCATTCTAGAGTGAGAATCAAAAGGTCATAACACAAGCCTGTGTTATAGATCCTAAATCCCCCGGTGAATGACCACTGTAAAGCCTCGAGTCCCTACTTCCGAGTCTGTTGTCAATGATATGTCTAGTCTTCCAGGAAACGGACGCTGGTCCCAAATTTGTGCATTTGGGGTTTACAACCCTGCCTAGGGTCCTTCGTCAGATTAGCCAAAGACCCGATCCTTGAGAGCGTTTCAGCTGCCTGCAACACTATCCGGCACTCGCTCCGCTGGGACCTCAGAAATACCGCTTTTCTTGGCATCAGCTGGCGCTTCCTCGTGGAGCGACAGTCGTTTGAGAGCAATGATACCTTCCTCGTTCAGACTCTCTCCACCCTCAGCTGGTATCTGTGATTGTGGTGCCTTGGCTTTAGCTGCTTTGTTCACGTCATCAATGCTGGCAAGCCGCCTCTGCGTCTCCAACGCCTCCCTCTTCTCCTGCTCGACTTCGGCTTGCCTTTCCATGATCGCCAGCTCCTCATCAACAGCGCTCTCATCAATAACTACGTCTCCTTGAACACCCGCGTCTAATGCACTGCTGACCTCATCTACCTTACTCATTTCATCTCTCAGACCCTCAACAATATCTTCGACTTCGTCGACCCCACCGATTTTTGCATGCAGACTACGAAGTACTGCTGTGCTGTCTTTCATGACACGGACAATGGTCGCTTGATCAGCTGCTTCTTCAATCTTGCCGTAGAGCTCTTCGAGAAGGGATAAGGTTTTATATCTCTGTGATAAGATGGACTCATTCAACCTTTTAGACCTAAGCGCTGCCAATGCGGAAGGTCGATTTTTGATTTGAATTGCCATCTGTGCGTTTGCAGACAAGGTACCAATTCGAGTGGAGAGTTGTGGTACGTGGTCATTGATGTCCGTGATCAATGACTTCAATGAAGACACTGTCCTGTCCTGATCTGATAGAGTCGTGGATGATGTCTCGCCTACGGTTTTGAATTTGACAGTCTATGATCATCTAAGCCTGGATGGTGATTTTGGCGGAGTACCGCGGCACGTACCTGAGAGTCATAGATGATTGCTGACTTGTCTCGGCTAAGATGTGTAAGTACAATGTGAAAGTCACTATCGGTCAACCCATCGCGCGTTTCGAGTGTATTCGCTACATGTGTTTTGAAATGGGACATCGGGTAAACTCGATCAACCTGATTGTTTTTGTCGCGCATTGGCCTCAATATTTTGCTGGCAGCATCCTAGATCACTTGTGAGCCTTACCGCACCGTATCTCCAAGCCTTGACACACCTCAACATTCTGCAGAATAACAAAGCGACCAGCGGGTAACGTCTTTGCACTTGTAGACGACTCAAAGAGACCGAGTTGCCGCAGTCCCCAAGAAAGAAGCCACCACGGCTGAACGGTCCAGGTACGTTGGTATATGCTGCTGTGAGCTGTGAGGAACTCTGCGTAGGGCATCATCCGGCGCTGTGACACGGCCTCATCCTACGTTTTTGGTTATCAAGGCGTTATCCACTAAGTAGATAAACAGCAAGATATATATACCTACTATGACGTTTCCGAGGGCCAGAGGCCTCCCCCAATCTTTAGTCTCCAAAGACTGTAAGAGGGAATCCCCTGTCCGTAGTGAAAGCCTGTCCCGTTCACCTCCATTTGCTGGCACCAGTCCAGCCTGAGCAGCTTTCCCCAAAGCGTTGATCCATGCCGATGTGTTTACTGCATATCCGTCTGGATTGGAATGACGTTGTAGAGTAAAGTCTGCGTACAGCGACGGCAAGCGCTGTCTGATTCTATAGTCAGCGAACTTTTCATGATATGGACCGTACCCCAACCACAGCTAGCGGCAAACATGGATCTGACCTTCGGAATTGATCCTCTTGGGTCAAAATAAAGCTCAGAAGCTCAGTCATGTTGAAATATCGTTATAAGAGGCAGTCCCTTGTAGCAAAGAGCCATGAAGTTCGACGCGATCAACTGAGACCGACTTCCGAAAGATTGAATTGGAGTACTCTTGTTTGTCCGGTGTTGAATGCTAGGTACTGTTGACATGGACCGAGGGGCTCCCGGCTAAATTGCGGACCCGAATTCCCGTTCACGCCGTTCAAATAATCTCTAGACCCTCGGACGGTAAGACTCTTCCATTTCTAGGACTGAAAAGTGCCGCCGCCCCATTGCCTCCTCAAGATGCCTCGAGGAATACTCGGCTGAACCGGGCAGGCAACACATGTCTCCGTATCGAGCTTGTTCGGAGATTGAGGGGATGCCGAGTGTCTCGAGTCCTAGCAATCATTCCCCATAGCCAACGGGAGAGCTACGCGAACAAGAAGGCTTCAATTACTAAGGAAGACAGGAATATATAGTGTGGATGTCTACGTCAAGAAACCGGTCATCGGAACTGAGGGATAATAATGCCAATGGAGTATCCGCACCATTGCCCTCAGAAAATGCTCATAGATTATCAAGAGAAGACCCCTCGAACAGTCAACCATATCCCGAGGCAGCAACAGCTCCTACATTCGGCAATAAAACTGATCTCCCCTATTCACTACCTCAACGGACGCTTACGCCGCATTCATCCTCCGTACCACAATCTAGGTCCCCGTCTGACTCACGATCGCAAAGCCATGATCGATTAGCTGTTGGTAGTCGAGGAACGTCCCCTTCCGTTACATCGAGTGATAGCAATCAAGAGAATCGACAAATTATCCTAAGATCGTTCGCGCCTCGTGTAGCTGTTTACGCATCGATAGATACTGAAGATTTTGTGAGGGGTAAGGGTTTCAAGGACGGACTTTGCGGTCTACTTAGGCCTTACGGGGAACAATTGCAAGGCAAGGTCATTATAAGAGACAGCGTTGGCAGCAGTAAAGCCTGGGATGACTTTGGGATCAGGTTCGTCGATTCAGAACATTTGCAGCGCGCCAACACACATCATCTGGCTGGTGGAGCGATTGACCAAGATTCTCGAGGCCCGGTCAACGGTTTCCAATTTGCTTCCGAGCACAGCAAAGCTTCCCAAAGTAGTGACCCAGAGAAAGCAATTGACCGAGTGCTAGACCGGGAAGAAAATTCGCTCGGCAGCGAAAATGGAATCTTCGAAATTGATGGCAATATCCACAAGCCGCGACCCCAATCTTTCCAACTGCATAAGACCTATCTTCGCAAGATTCTTTCGGAAGCGCCTCTGGTTCCCTACGAGACATTTTCTCATCCTGTTGCTTGTGTAATTGCAGTCAGCTCCCATCATCCCGCTCCTATTGAAGCCTTACGCCAGCTATACGTCAGTACAGGTCATGGGAGCAACAAGACTTTAGCATGGGTAGGCACAGATTTTCTCAGATATTATGTTCTGATCCATGACGAAGAAACGGACGACATCACCAAGTCCACTGCTCTGTTCGATCTTATGAAGAGGCATTTCGGCCTTCATTGCCATCTCCTTCGGCTACGAAGTTCTCAGTGCGTCGAAACTGACGATGATAGCGCGAGAATTCCCTCTTGTGAGTGGCTCTCGGCAGGGGAGGAATTGGATCAGATTCGCACCCGAGGTAAGTCCATTTTCTCAACTCATACTACTGCATGCTGATACATTCAGACTACACTGATGGTTTCGAGGTTTCCGAGAGATACATTCTGGAATCGGATGCCACCGCCATCAGAGCTCTCTTACGGGAGATGGTGACACAATCAATAGTGCCATTCATGGAAAATCGAGTGATGACATGGAATGATCAAGTCGCATCCAGAAGGCGCGGCATCAGTGGAAGATTCATATCCTTGTCCAAGCGCTGGACAGGATTTGGATCTGCCAAGGCTGCTACGTCTGGTGCAGGTGGAGTTCCAAATTCTTCTGGCAATTATGATCAGCAACAAGGCTTTTACCCACCCGACTCGCCAGAAGCTACGATGCGTCATTTAGGTGATTATGCCTTTATGTTACGAGATTGGAAACTGGCCTACAGCACATACGACTTTGTACGCGCCGATTACAGTCAGGACAAAGCATGGAGTTACCATGCAGCCGCGAACGAGATGGCCGTAATTACGTCTCTGCTCACTCCGCAGACATATAGCTCGAAATCTAAGCTCGAGAACATTGATCAGATGCTCGATGCTACTACCTACTCGTATTTGACAAGGTGTTCAATGCCTTCCAACGTTGTTCGATGCCTGACCATTGCCATCGAGTTACTTACATCTCGAGGTCCCATCGCTGTAGATGATGCTGCTCGGTGGGGAGGTAGGTTACTCGAGCTTGGTGTCTTGACCCCTTTCGCGCAGGCATTAGCCACTGAGCGCATTGCGGACTGCTATGGTATGCGCGTGGACGCGACCACGTATGTCTCAAGCTCTCGTAGAAGGCAAGCAGCATTGTGGAACATCTTGGCTTCGAAGTCTTGGATAAGACTCGACAAATTAGCCTATGCCCGATCTCGATTACAAGTCGCAAAGGGATTATATGGATACGACAACGAACAGCCTGCAGGCCTCCCTGTCAACAGTATGCAGCCCATGTGGCAAATGTTGGTCCATGCACTAGGCGACAAAGAAACAGCTGCGCCTCCAACCTTGATCGATGTGGGCACCGGCGAGGTCGATTTGAGTACGAGTACTGCAGATGAAAGCGAGCAGCTTGGCCAGCCTACGCCTTTCTTCCACCCTTCCTACAACAGTGATGATATTGATGGAGAAGGTTTCACAACTCAGAATGCTGGCCACTCGAACGTTACCGACTCCCGATGATGCAAAATTACCCCTTCGTAGGGTTGATCGGTATTGATTGTGAGGTAGCAGGGAATAGGGATAATCAACTATACGATCGATACGTGCGCAATTTGTCGTCTAGGCTTGCGCCAGCGCAGGACGTTGAGCCCTGGCAAGGATAAAGGTTCCTACCGAACAACGACGTGCTGGGCGTCTCAGCTACAGTATCGACACACCCTGAACATCTCGATGTCATCATGTTATCATGAACAAGATTCTTGAGGCTTAACTGAGAAAGTAAGGCAGTATCGCAAGGTACGCATCTGCTTCACTTATCCTAAGTGGTCTTCATTTCTTCCAATCCTATGCCCATAGCGTAACACAAAAGGAACTCCCTTCCGTCGTTTTCCTCCATCCTGTTCCATTTCCCTACACCAGGCTGTACAGTGCTTTCTCCCGAGTCGCCACGCATTGACTACTCCACAAGCTAGAATGCTGAAACAGAGCTAGGGGACATCTAATTTGCTCGGAAACTCCAATTCAATAACCGTAAAAGCATCCCGGGCATTACACTGGTAAGCTCGTTGCAAGTGCACCAGGAACCCACAGAAGCAACTCAGAGCAGGTCTGATCTCATCTTGTATTCTATGAGGATTCCGTAATAATAGCGCCGGCCGCACACCTGCATTCATCCTGAAGTAAACACAGCAGCCCTCTTGTTTTTTCTCAATACAATGTCCAACATGTAGCCCACAATCTGGCTGCAGCATAGCCACAAGTGCCTTGGAGATATGATATACCCGCCTTTATCACTAAGCTTATCGCGGTCAGGACAACGAGCCATGTGAGGAGAACTCCCTCCAGGATACCTTTGGATCCTTCCCCAATCGTACAGCTATGGAACTTCGATCGTTCTTTATATCTGGATGCACATAGAGCAGGTTTGTAGCAATGGCTCATATGGTGTTCGATGGTGCCAGGCAACCTGCAGCCATACTTCGTGGAGTATGTGCAATCAAGTCGACGTTGAAGGTTCTTCAGCCGATCAGCACGCCCTAAATGATACGAAAATCCAGAACGACCTTGTACGAACGGAGACGCTTTGATGGATGGGTAGAGAGCAGCGAGGACAAGCCATACGATACTGCAGCTCATGACCATCGGCGGAAGCAGCTGCATGGGATTGAGATCAAGGATAAGCCGAAGCACAGGATAGATCCAGGTGTACCACCGAGATGTAGCTCCGCGTGCAACAGGTCGAAAGCTACTCCGTGTAATCGTGATGTCAATGTCCAAGTTAAGGTTGTCATTCCACGTACAGCCAGGGTCCTGGATAAGGGCAGCGTTGAAGGGGATTTGATAGGTGGCAATGACAATGATTAAAGGCGGATTCGGAGACCTCCATGGTGCCCTACAGAACGGGAACATAGATGCTAGGTATTCAAAAGGGTGAATCCTAATGATGTTGTCAACATTGGTACTACCTGTCGGTATCAATCTGCGGTCATACCACTTGGGTAACAAATGGATGGTGCCAAGACCCGACGCACAGTTTGGATCAGTTCCATGACATCGTTGGCTGCCGAAAAAAGGTACTCCAAGCACTAATCCTCGGACTCATTTAGCTACAGCAGTGTCCGTATTACGAGCTGCAGTATATGGAACTCCGGGCAGAAGCGGGCCTATGATGCGGATGGATGCATGTACTCAAGATAGTTGAAGATGCGAAGACATGCCATATTATAGCCGACGTTAGCTTACCTTCCGAAGGTCGTTGTGTCCGAACATCCTATCTCTTAAGTGGTAGAGGCAAAGTCCAGTGGCTCTGAGTAGGTATCAAGTATTTCTGTATCTGCGGTGGAAATTAATCGAGGGTAGGCTTGAAGAAGGCCAAGAGAAGAGAGGTAAGGTTCACAAGGTTCAAGATACCCTCACGCATCGTAGCGGAATATACCATCGGCAAGAAGTGATATGGCGCTATTGTACGACTTATCTGCGACACAGGTCTCGGTGATATCACGGCTGCTTTCCAGTAAGTGACAAGGCGAGTACAGATAGCTTTTCGAGCGCATTCCGGGGCTTCCGTGACGGACAACTATAATCTCAACTTCGATAAACCTTGAAAATTAGATGCTCATAGTACGGATCACGGACGAGGTGACGAAAAGCGTTGAAATTCTGAATGATCATTACATGGTGATATGACTTTACGCTAGTACATTGTGTGACCGATATTAGTGTGAGACAGCGGACGAGAAACTAAGACGAGCAACAGCAGCCAGTTCTGAAGAAGCAATGGAGACTGTCGTTGCACATTCGACCACCATTGGTACTTATATGATCGCATGAATAGACCTTCAATGGATTTTGTTTGTTCCGACCGTGTTTTAGGGTCTCTTACAAGACTACAAACATGTCTCATACACACTTCGCTCGGCATATTCGGTGTTCTGGTTTTGCCAGAGTTGCGGCGGTGCCCTACCCTGGAGAGAGCTGTTCACTCCTTTCCGCGCCGCACCAAAAAGCTCCTTCGGCGCAATTTGACAATTTCAATATCCCATCGTCTGCCTCTCCGTAAGCAGAGAGGTTGCCGAAGAGTGTTTCCTTAGAAGCCTTAGATACCTCAAGGGAGTTGCCAGAAAACCTTTGCGGATAATGCGACGTTGTTCATACTGTTTCCCATTACGTCAATGGGAACGACCAGAGGTCAATGTGGGACCCCTGTACGAACCAGTCATAGGACCTCGACCGATTGTAGTATCACGAAATGCAACAATGATGATAAATTAGCACGGAGAGCAGCAGCCTCTCGAGTATTGGGAGAACGCTACAATTTTCTGTTCTGTGAGACGCTGCGAGGTACAACGGGTCATGTAGTGAAAGCCGCTAGATCAAGAATGACGGTAGTATTGACAGCCAATAATGTTCGGAGAGTGGGGACACTAGAGTCCTGCGCGGTACCAAATAGTTCGATGACGAGAAAATTTTAGAGAAGTGGGCAAAGAGGCTCACTTTGAACGACCGCCCTCAGACCGGAAGTCTAAGAGCAGATCAGGGATCGGAGTACCATATGTTTGGTACGCATATTGCATGCATTCGAATTTTAACCATTAGAGAAATATCGCAACCACCTAGCAAGATAATAGGGATTCGCGATATGTTTACACATTTGATAAATTCAACTTTCGAGACTTCATCCAATACTGTCTCGATACCAAGTGATAACCAAATGATAAGTAGGTCTTTGCTACAGGCGCTAGTCATGCATTGACAACTTTCTAGTCTCCTTAGCATTGGTGGAGGCAGAAGCTACGGGAATTTACCTCCACATCATATGGGACAGGGCCGATCGATCCGAACTCCACTCATCGGCCAATCTTGGTGTCTACTTTGTAGAATACGATATCACCAAGACCCTGCTTATTGGAGACCAAATCCGAGTTTGGATTACTATGTGATGGAGCAATCCAACATGAAGTCTGGAGTTCTCACTTTAGCATATTCCTGCTTCTATATCGATCTGGGCTCTCAGCGTACTGTGTTTTTATAGGCCCTTACTCACAGGTCTCTTCTGGCCTGGCCATCTACACACATGAAACACCTTAGACATAGGAGCCTTCCACGGATTGGTCTCAGCATCTAATTGCCATCGCTCCAGTCGCTTGACGAATCAGACAATACGAGGGTTTACATACATTATAGCCATCAGAGAGGATATCGATCACACATCGGGACGCAAACCTCCAGCTAGGAGAACAAGACATAAATGCTCTAGGATGTTCCTGTCCCGAGACCTCAAGAACAAGGTTCAACGGTCTGCGTAATTCATCGGACGCCTAACATTGGAAGCATCTCCATCTGGCTCTTGAGCAGCAGCCTGGCTAATGGACGCCGGGCACGCGATTATCGACCAAATTTTCTTGAAGCCGATCGAAGCGTGCTTGGATAACCGTAAAGGAGGAATTAGGTGGATATGTCTCCTACCATGCAAATTATCTTCATCTTCGATGATAGAATCGTTCTCCAAGGCTTCTCAGATCTAGAAGGTCCGCATCGTAAAGGAATTACAGCTGCTGCCTCGAATAACTCACCCACGGCACAGCCAAAAGTCAGTATGACAGCCCTGATGTCGAGGGTTGTAGAGCCATTTCAGCTAAGGACTAGGGGAGCTCTGGAAGCCAAGCACATGAATACGCTCGTACATCGTCTTGATGACTACCGGCTTTAGGAGATTAACAAGTGATCGAATAAGTCTTCCAGGCGTACCTCCCGGCAGAGGGAGGCCTGGAGCCACAACGCCTGACTAGGGAACCGAGAGACTTGAGATAGCTATATACGGGTTTATGAAACACGACCTACCGGATGCATCCCGTCAAGATACTCGTCACGGCATTGACAACAGCACGAGCTCCTCCTGAAGCCCAAAGTCGACTTGTCTGGGGCGTTTGAGGCGTTCTTACCGTTAGGACACAGGTTTCAAAGCCCAACGAAAAACTCGTCTATAATCGAATTGTTGCACGGCTGTCAAATGCTCGATTCCTGCAAAATCTTTCACAGGAGCTGTGGCCGCGAACACTGGGAGAAGCTGAGAATTCGATTGCAAGAAAATTCTGGGGGGCGTGAAGATGACCATTCAGCTGGGTAGTCCTTTGGCCACTGAGCAAGATGAGAGTCTAAAGTCAACGAAGAAGTCATCACCTTCACTGAACTTACGTGTTTGCAATGACCAGAGAAGTTCCTTCCCGTCATGGGCTTTGGAGTTAAAGAAGAAAAGGCTCCGGGGTCAGACGCCGAATGAATTGCCTAAGATTTTCGCGACTTTGCGGTTTAAACGAGTGATTCGGGCTACATAATCCGTTCAGAGAAAGCAAGAACCACAGACTCTCAGTTACCATTTCATCCAAGGCGGACGTTTTTGACTTGTCAAAAGGCAAATCTCAAGGGATGATGTACTTGACCCACGTCCCAGGGGCCTCCTCATAGATCTCGACAAGCGTGTCTGGCTCGCCTTTCATGTGGATAATGATCCGCCAAAAATCCCCAACACAAGCAGCTAGACCTCCCAGGAACTCGACACTGAACGCTGCCTTCGTCAGAGCGCCATAATCCCAAGTGTCACCATAGTCAAGGGATTTGAGCTCTCCAATCGTGGAATCGTTTTGAACATAGAAAACACGCATTTCCTTCCCGACGTCAGCCTTCGTACCATACAGATGCTAGAATTATCTCTTACGTTGGTTTTCTCATTGAATGCAGCAGCAAGTGGAGTTGGAGTTGGTTCCTGATTGAAGGTGATGTAATCTTTCGAGAGGCCCACAGCAATGGCGTTCCCATTATATCCCTTTTCTTCTTTACCCTTGGCCATGGAGAGCTTTTGATCGCCTCCGTCATAGTAAAAGATATAGCATTGTTGGTTTGCGTAAAGGTATGCCAGACCAATGGAGTTACTGGGCTTTGGCACGGGCTACGTGTATAAGTATTAACCTCAACAAGAATATGGATGGGGCAAGGGTTTACTGGAAGATCTTTGAACCCCATCTTGAGCGCAACCTAGCTATGCTGGCTAACCTCTGTGTGCTCTGTAAACTTGAGCGTGGAACAACTCCTAAAATTCTTCTTTTCGTGGCCAAGACGGATGTTTTTATAGACAGCGTGTAAGGATCATCAAGAGTAATGATGTGGAGGAGAATGAAGGGCTGCTAGACCTACATGGGTAAATCACATAGCCGTAGGGCCAAATCAACCCAAAGGCTTGCGGTCACCGTGGTCCAGAACAGTAGAACGAAGCCGTGGCGCCGGAGCTGATCACACGGCTATTGACTCAGCTCCATTTGACGATGGCCGCATGCCTGATCTAGAAATCTACTGACATGGGTGAAGAACATGGGAGCGAATTCAGCTCTCCTCAGCGCATGGGGCGCTCTTGATGTGGGATGACACGAACTCGTGTGAATCACACGGCTGCAGATACAGCTCTTTCCGAAGCATGGGGCGCTCATAGTTTGGAAAGACACTAACATGTCTGAATCACTCGGCTGCAGATTCAGCTCTTCTCGGAGCATGGGGCGCTCTTAGACATGGAAGACACTAACATGTCTGAATCACTCGGCTGCAGATTCAGCTCTTCTCGGAGTATGGGGCGCTCTTAGACATGGAAGACACTAATGCGTATGAATCGCAGATATGCAGATTCAGCTGTTCTCCAAACATGAGGCGCTCCATTTTTGGGAAGAATGTGATATGTGAGTATCCATGTGCAGATTCAGCGCTGTTCGACGAGGAAGGAGTTCCTTTCCCCAGAGGAACAATGCACCTTAGACGCTGGAGAGGAGGAGCCAAAGAGGTGAGGCCAATTGATCTAGCCAGCAGAATCTGACGCCTTAGTACGCGTACTACTCATTGCCTAGAAGATGTCATCATGGAAAGATTTAGGAAATTAGTAGTATGCTCTAGAGCAGTCGTGATGGCCTTTGCAGCACAAGATATGTACTTGATCCAATTGTGATTGGGGCTGTGGCTGAGTAGTGAGTCCCGATCGCTTAGAAATAACAATCCACTGAGCCAGAATTTGACCTGTTCCGTTGAAGATCCGCTCTACGGAGTAAATCATTAGCCATTTCTTAGAGATTGTCAATGCGCGCAAGGTTGGTATCGTTAGGGTCCCCTGCCTGCAGGCATGTACTACTATGTGAATCTTCAGTACCTTAGTCTCACACGGTCGAGAAGTGTTTCAGCCAGCCACAAATGTCAGTCTAGCCCTTTTAGATTTATCATTGCATCCTTCTGCATGGTTGGCCAGTCCAGGGTGGAAGCGCACGTCGTGTGACATCAGGAGGAACAATGTGTGGACCCATGAACAACACTAAGACATGGTAGCCGCACTTGTCGTCAGCTATCTCTACCCTTCAAGAGCCAGTGCGAGACTAAGTGTGTCCTATCAGGTTGAAAATAGAATTCAGTAGCAGCATCGGAGTAGACAGTGACTGAAATGGCTTCACGGCTGGCTGTTGAGTAGTCGGCCCTGGTCCAGATGCCATGATGGCGTTCCAAGCGTAGCTGAAGACCGCATGTTCTGTTTGACAGAGTCCTTCAGAGGGGAGAGTCTGCCAACTGTCTGCTTGGCATGCATTGCCCTGGAAGAGCTATAATGAAGAGCCCCCAACAGGGTTTCCTTCAATTGGGGTTTCTTTGAGACAATGGCGACAACGCATGTTAGCATCTTAGAGCTCAAGCGGCGTTCCGCACACAACAACCTAGAGCGGCTGTCTGGTCTTGAACCGCCCACCAAGCAGACTCCAAGCAAAGGTCACCTTGGCGACAACCTGCCATGCAAAGTAGCGCTCACTCTTCTCCAGCAGTGGAGCAGCGACAACGCAAGTACTCTGAAGACGGGAATCCAACAGCAGGTATTCGGCGGAAAGTTTCCCATCCAATGGACTAATGCGTTCTTTGCGTTCATGGAGAGCATGGGTGTTTATCTTAGAGATTATGACAAGGTCGTCAAGGCTTGGAAACTGTACCGTGAAGTTAAGGCCGATGGTTTCAAGGACACTACGAAGTTTGAAACAGCAATTTCGATTTATCAGGACGCAAATTACGACATCGACGTGCTTGCTCATGGATGGAACATGGATTTCTGCATTTTTTGTGACCTTGTTGATCACAAGAACAAGGACCATCAAGACTGGGACGGGGCTTTCTGTGGAGCATTCTTCACCACTGATGCTCAAAAAACAGCCCCTTTCATTGGCCTAGCCTTCAAGGGTACGAAGCCCACCAACAAAGCTGAGGTCCTAGTCGATGAAAACTATGGCCAGGTCACGGGAAAGGAACTCGGCCACACTCACTGCTCAAATGGTGTATATGAGGGTCTATTTGGGACATTTGACACCCCAGACAACCCTCCGTACGCGGATATACGGAGCCAGACTATAGCACTCGCCCAAAAGCTGCCAAATTCACTTGGTCAATCTGTCCGCATACATGTCACGGGCCACTCACTCGGAGGTTCATACTCAAGTTTCTGCTACACAAAGCTTCTCATCGACATCGCACCGAACAAAATGCCTATCAGCATTGGCGATGAGTATACCTTTGGCGCGCCTCGTGTGGGATCAGACGACTATGCGCAACTCAATTTCGATCTTGTTAGCCTTCAGGCTGGTCAGTCGTGGAGGATTGTCAATAATCAGGACATTGTGCCACAGGTCCCACCAACGTTGATTCCTCCAGCAACTACAGAAAGACTCCAATTCCATCACATCGATAATGGAGTCCAAATCTTTCCCGACAGGGCGCCTGAGGGGCTGTCTAGTGAGCGAGGTGGACCTTGGCCGACTCCATATGATATCAACAATTTCAATGATATGAAGAATGCAATTCTCAACTCATCAGATCATAGTAAGTTTGGACTTCCCTGAATATGTGTTATTCAACTAAGCCGTTACACCAGTGCCAAACGCTTATCACAAGTCTATGACATACGCTGCTGGTCAAACAGAATGAGGATTGGACTCAAGCTATTCCGACGAATCGGGAGATTGATTCATTGGATTGGTGGTTAATGAATGTTCCTGTTTCACGCTCTTCAAGGATAACGTTCTCATTTTACCTATGTTTGCAACGGCTGTGAATTGCATTAGTCGTCTGCGGATGGTCTTGATTGTATTAAGCCGCGCTTGATGAGAGAATCTTGTGCAATATATGCTACGGTGAACGCGCAACGTCTTGCTTGTTGGTATAGTTGTTTATAAAGCGGTTGAACCGGCGCTATGCTGTAAATCGTTGAAGCTCCACCACCTAGAATGGGTGGTAAGGCCTCAACTACGTGCGGTCCCCAATGTGGCCTGTAAGACGTCCAAATGAAGCCATGAACTGTCCTGTGTGTACGATCCTTAGTGTTTGGCCCCCAGCCTATAACCTTGCCGTCACTGGTATCGCTCGTGCTGTCTTTGCTATTACTAAGTGGTAAGATCCCTACGACATGCTGAATATAGTTAGACTACAGCCATGTGCATCTTGTTTGTAATCTAATGTGAAGCCTATAGATCCTCTTATCTATGTTCGTTAGTATGCTTAACCCTATTAGAATCCAGTCTGGGTTAATTTCAGCTGATAACTAGTTAAGGGTCTTACCTAGTATATACTAGAAGAGATTTTCCTTAATATATCCTTCCCTACCTTAGCAGGTACTTATAAGCTAAGGGTACTATATTTTAGTAGTAGTAGATACGAGTATATTATCCTACTAGTAGTAGAGTAAATATTTACTATTCTATCTTTTATTTATAATATTTAAGGTTATTAATTATATATTAAAGTAAGTAGTTATATTTTAGTCTTAGAGATACTATGTACTTTAACCTAGTATAGTTCTAGATTAATACTATCCTTAATTTAATTACTACTAAGGCTACTAAGGCTACTACTTAGGAGTATAAGATTATAAATCTTATTAATTTTATATAGAATCTAACTTTAAATATAAGCGATTTAACTAAATTCTATATAAAAGGCTAAGAGACTAGATAATATAAGGTATAAGTAGTATAATATAAGGACTAGTTAGGAATATAATACTACTATCGACGTGGCGTTTATAGTATATAGTAGTACTACGCTACCCCTTTACCTATAGTATATAGAGGAGGGAATTCCCCTTAAAGAGAAGGATAGTAATTAATCTTACTATTAATAAAAATAGAGAGTTTTATATATAAGTATATATGTACCGTTTATAGTACTTAATAGCTATATTATTATATAGTACCCTTATATTCTAATTACTTTACCCTACTTAGGGGTAGTAGCCTAACTATTAGTAAGATAAGTAGAGAAGGGTTATTATAAGTATAAAGTAAAAAGGTTAATTAACTATTATAAGTAACCCGCTCTAATATAAGAGATTAAGCTTATATAGAAAGTAAGTCTTAAGATTTAATTAATAAATTAATAAATTAATAATAAATATATTATAATTATAATTAACTATATAAGGGCGGCTACTAGGCGTATAAACTAAGTCCCTACTACTTAATACTTAAGAAGTACTATTATAAAGGATAAAAAGACTTAAAGAAGAAGTCTTAAAGAGGGAGTAGATATAAGAGTTAAGATAATACTTATAAAAGTTAGAGAGGGAAATATATATTAATAATACTACCTAAGTAGGTTATTAATATTATTTATTATTAATTAAAGAACTAGAAAATACCTGTAAAAATTCAAGATTTTTACGTTAGAAAATCACCCCTACTACCTGGCGTTTAGTAGGTGACGTGAATAGCGGGGAGTATATCAGACGTTTTAGCCTATAAATACGATAGTATTAGCTATATCATATACACCTATAGACCGATTTAGATCATGCTAACAGCGTTAGATACCTAGTAATAAGACGGATATTTCCCCCTATTCAAACTAATATTAGACACGTTAGTGGGTAAGGTAAATAGTAGGGAGTATATTAGACCCGTTAATAGGTAGCCGGCCTATAAATGCGACAGCCATTCTAATAGCGTTCTATACCTAGTAATGAGACGGATATTTCCCCCTATTTAGACTAATATTAGACACGTTAGTAGGTAGATATTAGACACGTTAGTAGGTAAGGTAAATAATAGGAAGTATATTAGATACGTTAGTAGGTAGCCTATATATATAATAGTATTAGCTATATTATATACACCTATTCTAACAGCGTTCTATACCTAGTAATAAGACGGATATTTCCCCCTATTTAGGCCGATATCAGACACGTTAGTAGGTGACGTGAATAGTAGAGTTTTTAGCGATATTAGACACGTTAGTAGGTAAGGTAAATAGTAGGGACTATATTAGACATGTTAGTAGGTAACTTATATATGCGATAGTATTAGCTATATTATATACACCTATTCTAACAGCGTTCTATACCTGGTAATAAGACGGATATTTCCCCCTATTTAGGCTAATCTCATACACATTAGTAGGTAGATATTAGACACGTTAGTAGGTAATATAAATAGTAGGGTTTTTAACCTATAAATATGATAGTATTAGCTAATATAGTAATACAGCGATATAGATTATTATAATAGCGTTATATACCTAGTAATAAGACGGATATTTCCCCCTATTTAGACTAATAGTAGTTATATTAGTAGGAGTTATTATAGAATAGGTAAAATATAAATAATAGTAGGATTTTTCTTATTCGTAATCTATATTCTAGCCGTTAGTATATAGAATTTAGTAGGTAAATCTATTTATTCCGATATATCTTCTAAACTACTACACCGAATTTCCTAATTTTAATATAGCTAAGTAGTATAGAATAGAGCGAATAATATAATTTATATAGAAAATATTATAATACGTCGATATATATATAGGTAGAATATAAAGAATATTAGGAATTTAATATTCTTCGTAGAAGTAAGTTAAACTAAAAGTAGTTAAATATAAGTATAAAGCGATAAATCTATTAGATAAGAGGTCTAGGAGATCTTTAGGATTTAAATATCTAGATATTCTAAGAAGATTAGAATTAAAGCGTCCTTAATATAGAACCTATATACTTAGGCCGTAGGATCTACGTATATATAATAGGAAGTTAGTATAAAAATATTAAGAATAGTTTAATAATATAATTAAAATAATTAAAATAAGTATAACCTATTTTTTAGATAACTTTATAAAGATCTAATACGCGTTATATTATATAGCCCTAGACCTTAAGGCTATATAGTATAAGTATATAAAGAATATATTAAAGGATAAGTAGTCTTAGATATACTTTAATAGTTTTCTAATAGATTAAATAGAAGATCCTTAGAATTAATATCTTATAACTAGTAAGTAGTACTTAAAAGCTAAGTAAAAGGAATATTAAAAGATTATAAACTTTATAAATTACCTTACTAAGTTAAAAAGATAACTTAAGTTATTAATAGAGTATATACTTTATAATAACCTATTAAATAAGTTATATAAAGATCTTTATAATTATCTTATAATATAACTTAATATTTCTAAGATAAGAGATACCCTTATTATATTAATAACTTAATTAAAACCTTATATAATAGTACTTATATATAAAGACTAAAGAGATAATACTCCTACTAGAGGTTAATATTTATAAAGAGGAAGAGGGAATTTCTAGGGGCGAAGAGATAATAGCTTATATATAAAATAAGAAGGGAGGGGTGTTACTAGCTTATTATTATACCTTTTATAAAGGCTTAAACCTAACCTTTCTACTATTAAATATTATAATTATTAAAAGAAGGGATATATAATAAAGGATTATTAAAGTATAAAATGAATAATTATAAATACTATAATTAATAAGCCTACGCCTAGTAATAAGCTAGCTAAAAAAGCTTAAATTTAAAAAACCCCTAAGTACTATAATTACGTCCGCTATTATAGTATAAAAGAAAAAGTAGATATAATAACTTATTATTATAATATAAATAGAGTATAAGTAATTATAAAGAGAATTTATTATATTAATTAACTCTAGAGTAGATACTAGCTATATTTATATACGTCTAGTAAAGAAGTAGAAGTAGAAAATAAATCTTAGCTTTAGTAATACCTTATATAGTAGGGTTAGAAATCTAATATTATTACTAGATTCTTATATAAGGTAAATTAAACTTATTAACTTTATAAGTATTATATAATATTATAAGGGCGCCTTTTATATAATAGTAAACCTTAATTATAACTTCTACCTTAAGTATTTATAATTAGAAGAATAAAATCTCTAAGTAGATTAATTTATATAGAACTAGTAATTCCCTATTAAGAAAAGTAATATTAAGGAGTACTTTAATATTATTAAAGGCTTAAAGGAGTAGCTTAATAATATTATATTTATTATAATATACTTAAGAGTAGGTAATAAAAGCCTACTATTTAAAATTAAGCGCCCTCTAGAATTTTAGGAATTTTAAGATATCTTTTTAATTAAGAATATTAGGGTACTACTAGCCTATATACCTTATAATTATATAATTAATATAAAGGAGAATAAGGAATTTCCCTTTAACTTACTTTATAATTTATTAAAAAAGAGTTACGCGTATTAAAGGAGAACCTTAAGTAGTCTTTAAAAAAAGGTTAAATTTAATATTCTATAAGCCTAGTAGGTATATTAATCCTTTTTATACTAAAAAAAGATAGAATACTATACTTATATATTAATTATAAGACGCTTAATAAAATTATAATTAAAAATTAATATCCCCTTTTATTAATTAATAAAATATTAATAAGATTAATTAATATTAAGTACTTAATTAAATTAAACTTTAAAGATATATATTATTACTTATAAATAAGAAAGGGTAATAAATAGAAGACTATATTCTATATAAAGTATAACTATTTTAAATATATAATTATACCTTTTAAACTTATTAATATACCTACCTTATTCTAAGTATATATTAATAAGGCCCTAGCGGGACTACTTAATATTATTTATATTATTTATCTAGATAATATTCTTATCTATTCCTAGGATAAAGAGTCTTATATTAGAGTTATAAAAGTTATACTTAAATATCTTTATAAATTTAAACTATATATTAGCTTAAAGAAATATAAATTTATAATAGTAGAAGTAGAATTCCTTAGCTTTATTATTAATTATAACGGCGTATATATAAATCTATATAAAGTAAATATTATAATAGAATAGCTAGAACTAGGAAGTATTAAATATTTTTAAATATTTTTAATATTTATTAATTTCTACTAATATTTTATTAAATACTATTCCTCTATTATTATAATATTAATAGACTATCTAAAAAATAATTATTTATATATATATATTAAGAATAAAAAATTAATATTAAGTAATATTATAAGAGTAGTATTTAAGTAGTTAAAGTAACTTTTTTAGGAGGTATTACTACTTATATATTTTAACTTAATAGGGGATATTTAACTAGAGATTAATACTTTAATTCTAACTATTATAACTACTTTATTATAAAAGTTCCTAATTAGTATTAAAGGGGTAGAAATAAAATAGTATCCTATTACTTTCTACTCTTATAAATCATATTTAGCGGAAATTAGATATAAGACTTATAACTAGGAACTACTTATAATAGTTAAGGTATTCTAAATATAAAGGTACTTCTTATAATAACTTAAGGTATTTCTAGATAATATTATTATTAATAAAGAGATAAGTATATTAAGTAATAAAGCTTATAATATATAATTTTAAGATATATTATTATATAAATATTAAGAACCTAGCTAATACCCTATTAAGGTAATTAGATTATATATTAGTAATAAATAAAAAAGATATTTATCTATTAATATTATAAAATAAGTTAAAGAATATTTAATATATTCCTTTTAATAAGTATCTTCTTACTATAATAGAATATCCGGTAATTAGGACCCTAATCTTATCGCGGCTTATTAGTTAGTTAATAAGTCCCCTAGTTACCCCTCTAGGACTAGCGCGAATATTAAAAGTTAGATATTTCTTTATATTCTACCTACTTATATACTAACGCTTCATAATATTTTCTGTTTAAATAAAGTTATATAACTTACTTTCAGCTATCTAACGCTTTAAAAATAACGAAAATCGATATAATAGTTTAAAAGATATATCGGAATAAATAGATCTACCTTTTAAATTCTATATGCTAACGGCTAGAATAATTAGATTAATAATAAAAATCCTATTATTATTTATTAATTACCTATTCTACTACCTTACCTACTAACATGTCTAATATCGGCCTGAATAGGGGGAAATATCCGTCTTATTACTAGGTATATAACGCTGTCAGAATGATCCATATTGCTATATAGGTCTATAGGCTAATACTATCGCATTTACAGGCTACCTACCTACCTACCTACCTACTAACGTGTCTGATTTGCTCCCTACTATTCACGTCACCTACTAACGTATCTGATATCGGTCTGAATAGGGGTAGATATCCGTCTTATTACCAGGTATATAACGCTGTTAGAATAATCTATATCGGTCCATAGGTATATAGGCTAATGCTGTCGCATTTACAGGCTAAAACGTCTGATTTACTCCCTACTATTTACCTCACCTACTAACGTGTCTGATATCGGTCTAAATAGGGGGAAACGTTATTTACCTCACCTACTAACGTGTCTAATATTAGTCTAAATAGGGGTGATGTCCGTCTTATTACTAGGTATATAACGCTGTTAGAATGATCTATATCGGTCTATTAGTGCATTAGCTAATGCTGTCGCATGTACAGGCTACCTACCTACTAAAATGTCTAATATACTCCCTACTATTCACCTCACCTACTAACGTGTCTGATATCGGTCTAAATAGGGGGAAATATCTGTGTTATTAATAGCTTACTATGTCTGATATACTCCCTACTATTTACCCTACCTACTAACGTGTTTGATATGCTCCCTACTATCTACCCTACCTACTAACGTGTCTGATATCGGTCTGAATAGGGGGAAATATCCGTGTTATTAATAGCCTACTATGTCTGATATACTCCCTACTATTCACCCTACCTACTAACGTGTCTGATATACTCCCTACTATCTACCCTACCTACTAACGTGTCTGATATCGGTCTGAATAGGGGGAAATATCCGTGTCATTAATAGCCTACTATGTCTGATATACTCCCTACTATTCACCCTACCTATTAACGTGTCTGATATACTCCCTACTATCTACCCTACCTACTAACGTGTCTAATATCGGTCTGAATAGGGGGAAATATCCGTGTTATTAATAGCCTACTATGTCTGATATACTCCCTACTATTCACGTCACCTACTAAACGCCAGGTAGTAGGAGTGATTTTCCGACGTAAAAATCTTGAATTTTTACAGGTATTTTCTAGTTATATATATAGTATTTATAAAGGTTTATAAGATAGTAAGGCCTATAATTATAAATAATATAAAAGGTTAGAGATAGAGCTTAAAAAGCCTTATACCCTAAAAATAGGAGAGAGTAATACACTTTTAAGGATATAAAGTAATATAAGTAATAACTTAAACCCTATTATAAGATAGTTTAATATTAATTAAATAATACTTAAAAAGTATATTATAACCGCGTTAATAATAGAGCGCGTATAAAATAAATATAATAACTTAATATTAGAGATACTTTAATATCTTTAAAAGGGAGATAAAGATATTTATAATAAAAAATAATTATTAAAGTCTTAAGGTTATAAAAAGGCTATTAATATATCTTTATTAATAGATAAAATAGGGGTCCTTTATAAGGGTAGTATAGTTTTTATACCTAATAATAAAGTAATTAGATAAGAAATCTTAAAGCTTTATTATAATAACTCTTATATTAATTACTATTTATAAAAGTATATATAAGAGCTTATTAAGTAGAAGTTCTATTAAAAATTAATAAGATAAGATATTTATAATTATATATAAGAATACTTAACCTATTAATTAATAAAGTTATATAGATATACTATTTATAATATATTATTATTATTATTAATACTTATAAGACCTCTTTAGGAAATTATAATAGATTTTATTATAAATCTCCCTTTAAGTAAATAAAAGGATAGTATTTATAATATAATCTTAATAGTTATAAATTATTATATTAAAGTAGCTAGGTATTTACTTATTATAAAGATAGTTAGTATTATTAGTATTATTAACCTATTATATTATTAAATCTTTTTAAAGTTTAATTAGTTAGAAGGTATTATTAATAATTAAAGGATAGTATTTATAAATAGCTTCTAAGTAGCTATATATTATTATATTAATATAAAAAGAAAGCTTAGTACTACTTTCTATCCTTAAATAAATAGTTAAATAGAGAGATAAAATAGTATACTTAAGTAGTATTTATACTATTATTCTACCTAGAGATAAAATAACTAGGTAGAGTTATTTTATTTAGTAGAGTTTATATATAATTATATAAAGTATATTAATACTAGGTTACCTTTATATAAGGCGCTTTATAATTACTTACTTAAGTTAGATATAAAGCTTTTAAAGCTATTATTAGGAGAAGTCCTATTAATATAAAAAAGGGTTAAATTACTTTAAAAATAAAGGGAAGGTTTAAAGTAATACTTATATTAAATATAAGTTATATAAGCTAGGTATATAAATAAATAGTAAAAGTATAAATAATATAATATAAATAATTATATCTTATTAAATATAAAGTATATTAAATTAGTATAAATAATTAAGAAACTATTATAATATTATTTAAGGCCTTTTAAAGTCTTTAATTATATTAGTAGTTAGATATATAAGTTATAACTACCTAATACCTTTTATATATATAATATCTTTTATATCTTACTTATAAAGTTATATAAGGGTAATAATAAGAGTATTATTAAAGTTATATAAATAGAGCTTATAAATAAAAAGATAAATAGAAGGTTAAAGCTATTTTTAATTATAAAATCTCTTATAATAAACCTTAATATTTAGTAAAGTAGAAGAGTTAATCTTATAACTATAATTAATAGCTATATAAGTAGGACTTAATTAATATACTAGATATAATAAAAAGATTTAAGTAAGATTACCTTAAAGTATAAAGTTTATATTATATAAAAGGGAAAGAGATTTTAATTATTATTAATAAAAAAGAAAAGATACCTAAAGCTATTAAAGGTATTATATTAGAGGTCTACTATATTATACTAGTAATAGTACTAGGCCTATTACCCTTACTACTATTATTAATAGAATCCTCCTCTTTATCTTTATCTTTATCCTTTATAATAGGAGGGAGGCGCTTTTATAATATATTAATAAGGCTTTAATAAGGCTTTAATAAGGCTTTAGAAGGGGAGATAGAGTAATATATATATATTAATAAAGGATATTAAGAATACCCTTAAGGGTATTTATAATATAGATAGTAATAGTAGGGTCTACCCTAATAGGAGTAATAGTAGTAGAGGGGGCGGAGGAGGTATAATATAGGTAGTAATAGTACTAGTAAATAAGCCTATTAAAGGTTTACTAGAATCTAGTAATTTAAAGGAGATTAAAGCTAGTATTTAAAGTAGTAATAATATTTAAAGCCTATAAAAGGCGAGTATAAGACTAGTAGGTAGAGGTAGGGATTTCTTATTTATACTTAATATTAAGATACTTATAATAATTATATTTAATAGAGCTAGGGGAGGCGCGTATATAAACTATACTATTAAAGGGGTAAGTAAAGCCTTAATTAAAAAAATTTAGACTTATAACTCTTTACTTTAAAATATAATATACTAGAGGTATATTATATAAGATAATATAAGAATAGGTTATAAGTAAGTTAATAAAGGAGGTTAAGTACTATTATAAGAGGGAATAATAGTAGTCTTCTTTAATTAATAGAGGGTAAGTTAATTATTAAAGGAATACTTATAAAATAACTACTAGAAGTATAAGGAGGGATTATAAAGTAAGAGGGGGGTAATAATATAAATAAAGATTAAAAGGGACTTAGTATAATTATTAAAAAAAATTAAGATATTATAATTAAAAGAAGGATATTAAAGTTATATAAAGAAGGGGCGCCTTAAGTACTTAATAAACCCTTAATAATAATAACTTCCTATTTACTTTAAAATACTAAGACTTTTAACTACTTTTATAATAAATTAATAAAGTATAATAAGAAGTATAATAAGAATATAATATAATATAAGGATTATATATAAGAGTACTATCTATAATTATTATATTTTAATAGAACTATATATTCCTTAAGGCTTAGCTTAAAGAGCCTTATAATTAACTATATTATTACGCTCTTATTAGAGTTATATTCTATTACTAGGGGAGCCCCTTTAATAGATTATAACCTTTTATACTCTTAAAGCCTAAGAGCCTAGATAGGGAGATAATTATAAGGACTAGTTAAGAATATAATACTTTTATAAACGTAGCGTTTATAATATATAATAGTACTACACTACCCCTTTACCTATAATATATAGAGGAGGGAATTCCCCCTAAAGGGAAGGGTAGTAATTAGTCTTACTATTAATAAGAATAGAGAGTTTTATATATAAGCGTATACACACCGTTTATAGTACTTAATAGCCACGTTATTACGTAGTACCCTTATATATAAGTAGTATAGATAGTATATAATATACCTTATATACCTATATACTTAAAGTATATAGATATTATAAGTAAACTAAATAGGTCTTATAATATATATAGTAAGAGTATATCTTATTATAGTAATATAGATTAGTTAAAAGATCTACCTAAACTACTAGATAGATTAGATAGATTAGACACTAGATCTATATAAATTATACCTCTTAGTAGGATTTCCTATAACTATACAAATAGCGTGGATTTCTACTTAAATAGGAGCTTCGTACTTAACTCATATTATTATATAGATATATCTCTTAGATACTAAATATAACCTTATACCTTTAAACTAGTTTAGTATAAAGCCTATTTATCTAATCCTTAATACTCCTCTTTATAAGATCTACCTAGACCTATAAACCCTAGGGACAACTAGGTTATAATACTTTAAGTACCCTTAAGATAAGTACTTTAAGATAAGAATCTACCCTAAGTTAAGTTAGCTAATAATATTTAATAATAGATAATATAAATAAAAGATTAGTTAAAGTTATATAACTAGATCTCTATTATAAAGATAGAGATAAACTTAAAGATTAGCTTATATAACTTAAATTATATATTACTTTTTAAGAAATAGAACTTCTAGTTAAGAAATAAACTACTTTTATAATTACTTATATATAAGGGTATACATAGAAATAGATTAGACTATTTTAAAAGAAATATAAGGATAATATTAATATTAATAATAATAATAATATTAGAGTATAATTTAAAAGCTTTAATAGATTTAAGGTAGAGGTTTAAAGAGTCTTTAGACTATTAAATAAGAATAAGGTAGTAAAATATATTATTTAATATCTCTTATAAAAGAAATTAGTTATAAAGTACTCTATTTAATTCTAATAGTACTCTACTTAAATTAATTAGGATAATAATACTCTTATAATAATATATTATTAAGGATTAAAAGATAATATTAAAGATAAACTTATAAAGACTAAATTAGTTATAAATATCTTAGATAACCTTATAAAAGAAGCTATTAATATTAATAATAAATTATTTAAAGAAATTATAAAGAAATAATATAATAGTAGTACTAAAGGATTTAAATAATTAGAGTATTTAATAAAACCCTACAAATTAGCTTATAAAGAGAGAGATCTTTATAAACTTATACTAATAGAGCTTAAATTTATAAAGAGAGTAAAGAAGAGGGTATTTAAGAGTAAGAAGCAGTAAAGTAGGGGTATAAAAGTAATTACTTACTATAATTATAATAAGCTAGGCTATATAGCTAGGGAGTATAAGTTAAAAAATATATAATATAATAACTATAACTTAATATATTAGAAAAAGTACCTATTAAGAATAATAGCCTTATAAAAGATCTACTTAAACTAGAGTTTAATAATAAAGAGATTAATATAATTATAATAGACCTACTTTATTATAGATATAGCGTATTAGCGTATACTACAGAAGGCTTCCGCAGTTACCTTGTCATTCCTTAATAGAATCCTTAATAAAAAATGAACTATTCTACCTATAATTATTCTACCCATGTTAATTAGTAGTAATACTATAGGTATTTATCTTTAAGGTACTAAATAGTTACCTAGAAGTATTAACCGCTATTTATAGTACTAACGCTATCTCTATAGTACTAATAATCCTCCTCTAAGTCCTCTAACCCCTCTAAGTCCTACACCTTTAGTAACCGCTTCTATAACTAAACTATCCCTCGTACTCTATAATAAGGGCCTTCTTTATACTAATCTAAGATTAGAAGCCTATTATAGATACCCTTATACTACGGCCTTCTAGGTTATATAACTTATCTAATACTCCTTCTAGCCCTTCCTAGGGAATAAAGCTCCTTCCCTTTTAAATCTTCTAAATAATTATATAAGTTATTTACCTATTTTACTTTTCTTCTATTTATATTCCTATAATAATTATAATAGCTATTAATACTATTAACCTATAAGGTAGCTACTATTAAAGGCTCTAATAATATCTTATTTATCCCTAATACGGCCTCTTTAATCCTATTAGCTATCCCCGTACTACTAGATATTATTACTTAAGCCTACTTAATATCTAATTTCTTTAATATTAGGTATTAGTATAGCTAGATTATCTAGAAGGCTACTTATAGGGTTATCTATTTTATTACTTCTAAGTATAAAAGACTAGTACCTCTCCTTTAAAGACCTACTCTAGTACGCGGCACTTAATTAAGATCCTAAGACTTAAATTAAGCTAAATATACCTAACTAAGTAACTAGGCTATTAACCTACCCCTCTTTAGGACGTCTATAAAAGCCTTTATTATTACTACTACCTAGTTATACGAGTTTACTAGGTCCCTATTAATAGGTATCATACCGGCTTTAACCTCTCCTAGATTTAGCCTATTAGGATAGTTAGGCCCGTTAGAGTAGTTAGGCCTATTAGATTAATCTAGCCTAGGCTCCTACTTATTAATAACCCGAGGTATATTAGTTAAAGGAGAGATACCCCGTAATCTATTATAGCCTTCTATAAATATAGCTACTGTATTTTTATAAGTATAGGCCGATTAAATAGCCGCTATTATTACCTAGGTAATAACCTTATTATAGAATTAGTAGTAAGTTAATAGTAATTAAGTAAATCCGGCGAATCCTAATTAAGGACCTTATTCTACTTAGTTTTATACTCGAGATATAGGCTACTTTAAACTAAAGCCTAATATACCCGCTATTAAGGTTAAGGATAGGTATAATATCTATTATAATATCTATAGCTTTACTACTAGGTTATAAGTAAAGGCTACTACTATAGATATAGCTATTTTATAATAAAATCTTAATACCTATCTACTTAGAGAAGCTAATAACTAGTTTACTAGTTAATTAATATATAACTCTAGATAAGGATTAAGATATAATCCTAATAATATTAATAGCTAGTATAATATACTAGAGAAGAGATTTTAAGATTCCCTAGGTAAGTCTTTAGGTATACTCGAGTCTATTTATTATACTATTTAAGATATTCATAATTAACGCGATCCCGCTAAATATATAACTAATATTATAATTAATAGTCTTAATACTAGCGTTATAACTACTAAACTATTATAAGTACTCCTTACTTATAAATATATAGATAGCGAACTCTATAATAACCTAAGTAACTCTATAGCTACTTTAACTATAATAGGTCTAATTAAAGAATTATATTATAGAAGGATATCTAGTTTAATATTTATATAAATAGTATATCCTTTATATTAAGGACCTTAATAGCTACTATAGGTTAATAGTTATAAGATTAAGATAATAGGCTAATTAGCTAACCTAGTTAATATTAATCCTAAGTAGTTAACTAGTTACGAGATTAATTAGCTGGTAATACTCGCCCTTATAATTAGAATAATCTAGCTTATAATTCTAATTAGAGTTAAAATTATTAAGGCTAAGATACGCCTTAGCTACCGTAGCTACTATAGCTACGATAAGCCCCTTAAAGGCTTTAAATTACGGTAGGCCCTGTAAACGGGTTAGGTTTTTAACTACGGGGGTAGAATAGTAATCCTCGTAATAGCGGTAGACCTTAAAGGGCCTATTAGGCTATAGCGGAGGAGTCTATAAAAGACTTTAATAATAAATATAATTAATTAGCTAGTTAATATAAGTATAATAATAATCCGTCTACTAAAGACTTCTATAATAATTATAATAAGGCCTAAGACATTAACTTCCTTATATAATTAAGGGATACTAATTACCCTTATTCTAACTATGAAGCTACCTTCTCGTCTAGGAATAAGCTATTTAATTACCTTAGACTATAATGCTAGCTAAAGGCTCTTAAGCTAATAGAAATAGTAGTATTAAAGGCTTTATTAGACGACCCTTAGATTAATCTAAATAAAGTTATAAATAAGGACCTTAATAATATCCCTTAGACTAACTTTATTTATATTAATTCTAATATAATTCCGGATTAGAGTAAGCTACTAGGCTATAGCTTTTATAGATAGAAATACGCTATAGTTAAGGTATCCTAGTCTAAATTAAGCTAGGAGTAGACTATTATCTACTTTAATAGTAGCTATACTATTACGCTTATTAGCTATACTTATCTTATAAAGTACCTCCCTAATATTTATCTTAAAAAGATATCTTTATCTATACTAGTCTATAGTATAGGAAATAAAACTATTAAGACTTATAAGTACGCCTCTATTAAAATATATATTTAAGGTAAGGTTAGAGACTCTCTTAGATAGGCCTTAATAATAATAGAGGTTTATATTATTAATAATCTTAGAACTAATATACTTATTAGTAATAATATATTAGTTCCCTAGGGTATTATTATTAATTTTAGTAGGAAAGTAATCTCTATTAGATTATATAAAGGCTTAATAGTACTAATTAAAGTTTATACTTATACGTCTCTATATTTAAGGCGTATAATTAAGGTAAAATTAACTATTATAATCCCTCCACGCTTTATAATTAAAGTTCTAGTAATATATAAGGGTAATATACCTAATAATCGTAACTATCTTTTTAAACTAGATTATCTATAAGATCTTAGTCCTAATAGAGGTGTTTATATATATATTATTAATTCTAATATATTATTTATATAGGTCTATAACGCCTTACTAGTCGCTATACGACTACCTTATAAGACGTAGCTAGGATCTGTTATAGAATATAAATAGGATAGAGCCTACCTAGTCTCCTTAGAAGAGGCCTCGTAAGTAGTTAGTAATACCTAGTTATAGAAATCACGAGTTATTAAAAGCTTTATAGCTATTATTATAGTACTTATACCCTATATCGCGGCTAATATAGTTACTATACCTTAGACTAATCTAAATAAGGGCCTTAATTTATATAGAAGCCTTCTATAAGCGTCTATAAACCCTACTTTAGAATATATTATACCTAACGGTATAACTATCTATAGTACTCTAGACGTAGCCTCGTAGATTACGAGAGTCGTCGATACCTTCCCTAAAATATAGATAGATTAGGGTACTATAGTCGTAGTTCCTAGGGATAAATAGATACCTATTACCCTAAAGCCTAAAGTAGTCCCTAAGCTATTAAAGGTTTACCTAGTAAGTTATAAAGATAAGTAAATTATTAACGAGACTTTTAATAAGTTATATTCTAAGGTAAAATATAATAGTTAAATTAACCTACCCCGTTTAGCTACCTAGTCTTCGTAGTTTAGCGAGAAACTAAGGGGGAAAAGAAAGGTCGCGTTATTATTAATATATAAGGCCTAAATATAATTACGTAATCTAATAGTTACCTAATCCCTTTATAAAGTAAAATTATATTAGTTATAACTAGGTTACCCTTCATTTCTATTATAGATAGAATAGGCTATTTCTATTAATTTAATATTAAAGAAGCTGACCGCTATAAGCTAATAGTTATTTTATACTAAGGTTAAGAGTAGTATAACGTAGCCCTAATAGGCTATAAAGGCTTACCCCTATATATATAATAGTAAATAGATAAATTACTACGGCTATATAGAGACTTTATACGTACTTATATAGATAATATTATAGGCTTCTCTAAGAACCTATTAAAGTACTTAGTATATCTATAGAAACTCTTTACCTTATTCTATAAGTGTCGACTAAGTCTAAGTCCTAAGAAAACCTTCCTAGGATACCTTTTAATTAATCTCCTTAGCTAGTATATTAACGCCCTTGGGCTTACTACTTTAGATAAGAAACTTAAAGCTATCGCTGCGTTATATTTCCCTAAGTCCCTTAGAGATCTTAAGATCTTCTTAGGTTTTACGGGATAGCTAAGGTTATTAATACCTAGGTACGCCTAATAGGCTAATCCCTTATAGAGACGTAAAACCGATCTTACAGCTCCTCTTATTATATTAAATATTAAAGGCTATATTAGGAAGACTAAGGCTACTAAAGCCTTCTATTACCTAACTAAAGAGGAACTCCGGGCTTTTTATAACCTAAAAGAAGCTTTTAGGAAAGCCCGTTTTCTAATATATTTTAATAAAATAAGGTTCTTATTTATTAATCTAGACGCCTTTAAAGCCTAGGGGTTTACTATAATAATATATTACGTAAAGGGTAATCTAGATAGCTTAAAGCCTTTTATAAGAACTAATATCTAGCCTATTATATTCCTTAGTAAGATGCTTAATCCCGCTAAATAAAACTACTAGCCTATAGAGCTCGAGGTAGTAGGTATTATATAAGTTATTTAAAAGACTAGGTATTTTATTAAATCCTCTTATAAGCCTTTAATAATTATTTATATAGACTACTTTATAGTAGTACTAATATTCAAGTAAATTAGCCTTAATTTATTATTAGAATAATATATCTTATATGAAAAATAGCGGAGATACGCTTGATATAGTAAACGTTAGACGGTAAAGCGTTTAAGAAATACGTAGATAGAGGAGATAGGGTAACGGCCTAGGAAGATATTAATAGGGGAGTAGGTAGGGATAGTAGTAATAATAGTAGGGGCGGAGGAGGCTATATATAACGCGACGGAGTAGTAAAGATAAATAGTAATACCTAGATAAGGGTAGAAGATAGCTAGGTAATAGTATTATATACTATTATAAGAGCTATTATAAACGCGTTATTTAAGGATATAAATAAGTCCTTATAATAGTTAATAATAATAAATTTAAGACTAGTTAATACCTTCCTTATAACTACTCTACTAGAGAATAAGGAATTAAAGAGAAGGGAATAGGAATATAAGGGGTATAAAGGAAATAGCTAGGCGAGTATACTTATAAGGTAGGGCCTATTACCTAATAGATAGAGCTAGGGTAACCCGTTTATAACGGGGACTATTATATTATTAAGTAGAGACTAGTATCTACGCGTACTAGGGTTAGATAATACTAAGAGAGTAAAATAGCTTCTAATAATAATAAAGGATAAGAAGGAGAGGGAGAGTATAAGGGAAATAATAAGTAAGAGGCTTATAACGGCGTTCTAGTTTATAATAAATATATATATAATAAAGATTATAGCTATAAGGAGACTTAAAAGCGGGGATATACTACTATAAATAGTAAGGATAGGAGACTAAGAGGTACTAAAAAGGGACCTATCCTAGGTTAAAATAATATATAACTTAGTTAAAGTAATATAAAAGATATTTAGGGTAGTAATTTATAAAATAAAGACCTTAATTTTTAATATTAAGGACTAGAAGGCTATAAAGATAAAACTAAAGTAAGAGAATAAGGCTAATTACCTAGGTCTTAAGATAGTATTAATATACTAGCTATTAAGTTTAGATATACTAATAAAGTTATACTTATTATTAATTATATTTATAGCTACGCCTAAGTTAATAGATATTATAATTAGGGATAGATTAATTAAAGCTAATAAAATAAAGGAGGTATTAAGGTATAAGTAAAGGGCGCGGATACTTTAATACTTTAACTATTAAGAATATAGCTATATAGTACGCGGCTACTCTAATAGAATATTATATATAGAGTATAAGTAGGATTATAAGATAAGGGCTTATAATACGGGGGCTTATAGTACCTAAAAATTATATACTACTTATAAGAGGCCTAGATACTCTTCCTAGAATAAGATATACCTAGTATAAGTAAGTAAGAGATAGAAAGCTAGTTAAAAGGTAGCTAATAAAGCCCTATTATATAATATCTAGTAGGAAGTAATAAAGGTAGTAGTTAATATTAAGGGTTTTATAATAATTAGGATTAGTAAGAAGAAGAGGAAGGTACCTAATAACCTAGCTAGGAATAGCGCTCTAAGGGGTAGCTAACTATTAATAGTTATACCTAAGCTAGTTATAAAACCTAGACGACTAAGGAAGCTAGTAGTTAAAGAATAAGGCTAGGGGACCCTTAGGGTAGGGGTAATAATAGACCTAGAGCTAGCTAATAGTATTAGGGGACTACTAAAGGGGCTTATTAAGGCCCGCTCCCCTAAGGTCCTAAAAGGCTAGGAAGGAGAGGATATAAATATATAATTAAAGGGTCTAAACTTATAACTCTAATATTAATATTAGGTATAACTAGCTTAAAGATCTTATAATATAATATCTAAAATAAATTTAGGATAATAATTACCTTACTTAAAGATAGGGTAGTTTAGGATATAGATATCCTTATAATCTAGGAACTATATTATAATATAAATAATAGGTCTTTATATAACCTAAGCTTAAGCGCCTTTTATCTAGCGTATTAATTAGGGGTTAATATAAAGACCTATTTTTATATTAATAAGAGACTTAACTTAAAGAGATAAGAGGTTAAGTATATCTTAAGGGATATATATACTCTTAAGGTATAAATAGAGGTAGATAATAATATAGCGCGGCTAGGTATTATCTAACTATATTATATTTATAATCTAAGCCCGTCCTTAGTATATATAAATAACCTATTATACCTCTTAACTATTTAGATAGGGCTTATAATTAAAGGGAAATATATCCTATTAAGGGACTTTAACCTCTATTACTTAAGCTAGAATAGTTTGGGGAGGTATATATACTATCTAGAAGTAGATAAGCTTATTAGGTTAATAATAAAGTAAGGGATAAAGCTAATACTCCTAGGAGATTTAATTATATAAAGGGCGTAAGGTTATAAAAGTACTATTAACCTAGTCTTTTTAATACCTAATATCTTAGAGGTAGTTAATAAGTATAAGATTATTATAAAGCTATAATATAATTTAAACTACTTCTCAGTATATATTAAGATAGATAAGCGGGTTAAAGAATAATAAGAAATAAAGTAAAGGGCCTAGAAAATAGCTAACTTAGATAAAGTTAAAAAGGGCGCCTAGGCCCTTAATCTAATACTATATAAGGATCCCCTTTTAATAACTAACTAGATTAATAACTACCTTATAAAGATCTTATAAGGGCTATTAAAGGATATAAAAGAGATAATTTTATAAGTTAAATTAAGGGGTAGGGCGAAGCCCTTTTAGAACCTAGACTACTAATAATTTATAATAAAGGCCCTTACGGCGGTAAAGATAAATTAAAGGAATTATAACTCTTACTTAGAGGAGCTATAAAGGGTAGTAAAGAAGGAAAGGGATAGGGTATTAATATAAGCTAAAGCCCTATACTTTTATAATAATATTTATAACGCGGCGGAGTCTTAAAGAGGGATATAAAATCTAACTAGGTAGGTAAGGAATAATAGTATAATATTATATCTACTCCTAAAGTTCCTACTATTAAATAGGAGGGATAAGGGGGCTATAAAGATATTTAAAAAGAAGGTATCTACCTTATAAGATATATTCTTCCCGCCCCCCTTATAAGTAGATCTAGAAGATATTAAGGTAGAAGTATACTTAGATTTAAAACCTACCCTAGATAGGCTAATAAAAGATAAGGTATATAAGGCGATTTATTACCTTAAATAAGATAAAGCGCCTAATATTAATAGGTTATTAAACCGCTTTCTACGCTTAATTATTAATAAGCTCTTAGGGAGGATTATATACCTATTTAATGTATATTTCTAACTAGGCTACTATCTAATAGAGTTTAAGAAGGCTAATATAATTATCTTTAAAAAGCTAAAGAAGGAGAGCTATAATAAGCTAAAGGTATACTAGCCTATTACTCTCTTTAGTACGCTAGGAAAGACGCTTAAGATAGTTATTATAAAGAGGTTAAGTAACTATATAAAGAGCTTTAACCTCCTACTACTAAAATAGATAGGGGTAAGGAGGAAGAGGTCTATTAAAATAGTACTAGAAATTATTATAAAAGCCGTCTATATAGTATAAGACTATAATAGGAAGAATATAATTAGCCTCTTCTCCCTAGATATAATTAGGGCTTTTAATAATATTTTATATAAGTAGCTTATTTATAACCTAAGGATAAAAGGAGTCCTAGAGTATATTATTAAATAGGTTAAAAGCTTCCTAATAGATAGGTCTACCTTAATAATATTAGGTAGAAGGATTAATAAGGTTAAATTAATAGAAATTAATATCTTATAAGGGTTACTAATTTTATTAATACTCTTCCTTTTCTTTAACTCCCCTCTTATTAAAGCCTATATTATAGCTAAACTAAGGCTCTAAGTTAGGGGCTTTATTAATAATATCTACCTCCTAGTATATAAAAAGAGTATTAAATCTAATTATTAAACCTTTAAATAGGCCTATAAGCTATACCTCTCCTAGGTAAAGATATATAAGGTAAGCTTTACCTTATAAAAGTATAAACTAATCTATCTAATATACTACCTATAAAGGTTTAATATAAAGGTAGTTATAGACCTAGGATAGGTAGTTATAAAGCTAAAGATAGAAATTTAAGTACTAGGGCTATAAATAGATAGGAAACTATAGTAGGGTCCCTATATTAAGAAGGTTTAGGTATAAATAGCTACTTAGGGGCTAGCGCTATTAATAATAGTAATATTAATATAGGGTATAATACTTAATTATATTAAGTAGGTATATAGCGCGGTTATTAGGCTATTAATAATATACGTAGCGTCTTCCTAATATACGCTAAAGGGTCTCTAGGACGTAAAAAGGACCTATATAAGGAAACTAGAGGTTATTTAAAATAACTATTTAAGGAGGGTCCTAGGCGCGTATAAGGCTACTCTAATAAGGGTACTAAAAGTAGAGTTAGGTATTACCCTTATATAGATTACCCTAGATTAAGTAGTACTATAATATTAGGCGCTATAGGGAATATACCTAATAACTAGGGTAGGTAATACTTAAATTAGGAGGATATTATAACCTAAATAAGGTAGAGCGCGGATAGCTAGTAATACTCCTACTAAGGAAAAGGAGGAGTAGGCGCTATACTCCCTATAAATAAAGAACTAGGAGGAGGTTATAAGAGAAGATAATAGCTACTACTTATAAAGGATTAAGAAAATAAGTGGCTCTTAGTAGGGCTTAAAATAAAATAAAGAATAGGGTAAATATTAGTTAATAATCTAAAGAAGATACCTATCTCTAACCTAATATAATAACTTATAAGTACTAAGGCGGTCTCTTTATAAGGGGCTTATAAAGGCTAAGAGCTCCGCTCTAATATAGATATATATAGGGAAGATAGGGCTAGCGGATTTCTTATATAAGTATAAAGTCCCTAAGATTATATTAGCTAGCTATAATTATAGTTAGTAGAGATAGGATATTAAGTATATTATTATAAGATACCTAAGGTTCTAAGAGAGCCGGCGAACTCTTATTATTATAGCGGGGATAAACGACTTATATAAGATACTAATAAAGGAAGGGAAAGGCGTAAAGGTAGTATTAAGGTAGATAATATAAACGGGGCTACTAAGCTAGTTTTTACTAGTAACTAAGTAGCTTTATACCTATACTACCTAATAGTCCTAGAGGTCTAGTAAATATAACTTACGGGGTTTAATAAATATAATCTACGGGGTTTAATAAATATAGCTTATAGGGTTTAATAAACCTACCTCCTAGAACGCCCCGCCTATAAATCCTATCTTATACCTCTATAGTATACTACTAGTACCCTAGTATTATAGTACTTACTAAACGGTATATATATACGCGGCCTATACTAGCGGAATAAATATAATATAAGGAAAAAATAGAGTATTAACTCTATATAAGAAGAAATTTATAGGGGTTTTTATCTAATACTACGCTAGGCGTATATATATAGTTTCCTTCTATATAGTATTATCTAATAGCCCCCGTAATTAGCTTTTATAGATTAGCTAGACACGCGTATAATATCAAAAAATAATAAAAAATTTATTATTAACTAATAAACTTAATCTCTATCTTATTAGGGTATCTTAGTACCTATTATAGTTTAATATCCTTATAAAGTATAAGCTAGGTAAGAGTAACGTCGTCCTAGACGCGCTATTATATCTTAAGGGAGATATAAAGACTACCTTACCCCCTATAATAGCTAGTATATTAGATGCGTTATATACTAAAGCCTTTTATAGTATAGACTACTACCTCTTAGATTAGTCTAAGACGCAGTTATTTTATATTACTTTAGAAAAAATATTATAGGCGTTTAAGGCACGCTTATTATAGGCCTATTAAGACGACTAATAATAGAATAAGGTCCTTAATATACTTAGAGTAACTTAAGCTCCTAAAGCCTCTCGTATATCCCTAAGATTTAAACTCTAGGATAGTCTAATCTACTACACTAACTTTAATAATAGACGGAAGCGCTTATATATTCTAATTACTATAAAGAAGGAAGTCTTCTATTTAACCTATAATAAATAATATTATAAAGGTTTTTATAAGACCTATAAATATATAACTAGCTCCCTTTACCTTTAACGTCTTACTTCTTATCTTCAGGCGTATATTAAGTATTACCCTAGTTATTAGGTTAATTAAATAAAATATTATAAACCCTATAATAGTATATAGCCTATTAATAGGCCTAGTATCCCGTTCTATATAATTATAATAGACTTTATCCTCGCTTTACTATTAATATAGGAAAATGGCTTTAATAGTCTACTAACTATTATAGATAAGTTCTTAAAGCGTATCCTTCTAACTATAGGCTAAACGATATAAGACGCTACCTAATAGGTAGACTTAGTACTAGTAGGCCTTATAAGTTATAACTAGGGGATCCTATATACTATTATTAGCGACTAAGATCTAAAATTTATATTAAATTTCTAGAAGGCTCTATTTTATAAGCTAAATTATAAACTACTAATATCTACGGCCTATTACGCCTAAACTAACAGATAATTAGAATAAACTAACTAGATAGTTAAAATCACTCTACGCTTCTATACTTCCTAGTACCCTTACATTAATAGCGTTAATTAGTCCCCTATTATTTCGTATTTATAGAGCTATCTTAATAATTCTAATAATACTTCTATAAGACTAGCGCCTAATAATATTATCTATAGCTTTAAGGTACGCGATACTATTAGCCTACTATTATTATTTATAAACGCCCCTACTAGAGACTTTAGCAGGCTCTAATAGCTCTAGAGAGAATAGGTTAAAGAGTCTATTACGTTTACTAATATCTTCGCTAAGGCTAGATATAATAAAAATTTTAGTTACTTAATACCTTAAAGGGTAATAAACTCTACCTTTATTTAAACTATAACTACTCTATTCTAGGTCTTACTAACCCTAAGCTCTATTAATAATAAGTAGGACTATTTAAGGTCCTTAATTATATTAGACTTCTAGCCTATAAACTCTAACTACCCCCTATTATATAGATACATCCTATAATATCCGTCGCTTAGCTTAAACCGTACCCTAGTTTAGATCTATATAAGTAACTATAATATAATAATCCCTCTATACATAAAAGTACTACGGAGGATAAATACGAGTTAGAGGCTATAGTTAGTAGGTGTATTATAGGTAGAAATAAGGTTTAATACCTTATTAAATAGAAGAGTTATAGCCCTTAATATAACGTGTAGTATAATTTAGCGGACCTTTAGAATATAATATAGCTTATTAACGAGTTTAATAAGCGGATATATAGTTAATTAAGATTAAAAAGGAAGTAATAATATATAGCGAGGACGCTACTTAATTTTCTTTAGGTAGGCATTTATTATAGACATAGCGTATTAGCGCATACTACGGAAGGCTTCCGTAGTTACCTTATCATTCCTTAATAGAATCCCTAATAGAAAATTAACTATTCCACCTACAATTATTCTACCTATATTATACTTAACTACTTTAATCTATTATAAGGAAATATCTAAGAAACTTAGTAGTACTATTATAAGTTATAAAAGGAAGTTATAAAGAGAAGTAGGAATATTAAGTAAATTAATAAACGCCTTAAAGAAATCTAAAGTAGATTATAAGAACTTAAGGTAGAAGATAATTATAAGGCTTATAAGGAAAAGTATAAGTAAGGGTAAAGAATAGAAATAGATAATTTAAGATAAAGTAATTTAGTAGCTAATAATAATAAGTTAGTTAAATCCCTAGATAAATCTAGACCTTATACCTTAATATCTAAGGATTAAGAAGAAGAAATATAAAAAAGCTTAAAAGGAAAATCTAAGCTTAAAGAATAAGTATTATAATAATTTAAACTATCTAGAATATATTATTATATATTAGATAGTATATATAAGATACTATTACTAGTATTATTATATAATAAAGATATAACTAGGTAATATAATAGTAGTTCTTATATATAAGTATAAAGACTAGAAGAGTTATAGAGTAATAGGTTACTACTAGTACCTTAGAACTAAAAGATATTAAAAGTAGTTCCTAGGTTATAATTAGAGATAGTATAGTATTCTCTATATATATCTTAAGTATAATAAGAATACTAGAGAGTATTACTTAATAGAATAGTATATATATTTCTATAATACTTATAAGAAGTATATATAATAAAAGAAGCTTACTAGATTCCTCCTATTATTAGGAAAAGAGTAATCTCTTATATTAAGGGGAAGTATAAGGAGATAAATATATTAACCTTTATATAATATTTATATATATCTTAATATAATATATATAAAAATATACTAGTAAATATTAATAATTAGAGAACTATTATAATAATAGATTTTAGATTAACTAAAAACTTTATCTCTTAAGAAATATTATAGTTAATAGGCCTACCTATTTATAAGAAGAAGTGTTAATATAATTTATAAGGATTTAATAGACTAAAGCTATTAGAAAGAGTAGATAAGAAGATAACCTTACTACCTATTATTATTTAATATTATAATTAGGAGCTTTCCTTTAATATTATTATAATACTTACATATTATATTATTTTAAGAATACCTTAGTTAAAGGAATATAATACTATTATAAATTAATAAGAAGGAGTACTTATATTTTAATAAACTAGAGATATTACTAGGATCTAACCTATATATTAATAGTAGATAATAATAGATAAGAATAGACTAACTATCAAGTCAGGTTTTAGTATTATAGATTAGTACCGACCCGAATACTCAGTACCTATTTAGGTACTAACCCGAATACTTAGTACTACTTTCCGGTATTAACCCGAAAAGCCCTCAGTACCTTAGCGAGTCGGGTTAACCCGACCCGACTCGCCAAGGTATCGCCAAGACGCCAAGCCCCTAATAAAATAGTAAGGAACCCTAAAAATTTTCTAGAATTACCCCTATACTAAAAATAGATTTTTTTTAAATTAGAATTTTACTACCCCCTTTAGTTCTCTAGGGATATGCATTACCTTTTTGTATTACCTTAAAGAATTACCTAGGTTAGGCTAGGTAATAATAATAATAATGCTTAGTAATATAGTAATATAGTAATAAATTATAGATATAATAGTAAATACTATTATAGATAAAAAATATTAGTAATATTATAGTTATTATATCTATAGGAATAGCTAATTAGCTATTACCTTTCTATATCACCTTATTTACTATTAAGAATTACCTAGTTAGTAATAATAATAACGCTTAGTAATCTATTAGTAAGTTATATATATAGTACGAAATACTATTATAAATAAAAAATATTCCTAATATAATAGTCTTAGTAAAATAATATAGTTGAACTAATGTCTTAGCGAGTCGGGTTAATACTTCAGTACTAATACTTAGTACTACCCTATAGTATTAACTCGAATACTTAGTACTAACTATTAGTACTAACCCGAATACTTAGGCTAGGAATATAGTATTAAGTCGCTAAGAGTCGAGTCGGATACCCGACTCGAGTTCGAAGTACTAACCTGACGCGGTTAGTCTAGATAAGAAGTAGAATTATAAACTAGTTAAGGCGTATATAACCTTAACTTTAAAGAGAAAAACCTTTAGGAGAAAGGGCCTAACTTAATATATATTAGTAGAGGTTAACTAGGTAAATAAGTTAGAGAAATTAAAGGAAAAGATAAACCTTTTATAATCTCTTATTAATATAAAAAGTAGAAGTAGCTTTTTAAAGAAGAGATAATAATAAAAGCTCTATCTAAGTATTAATTATAAGATTATAAGATTAAACTTAAATTTAATAGAGAGCTAATATTTAGATTAATATATATACTTTTAGATAAGGAACTCTTAGTACTTTATAAGTATATCTAAAAGAACCTAAAAAAGGGATTTATTTAAGAATCTAAATTATTAGTAGATTATCTAATCCTCTTTATATTAAAGAAGGATAGAAAGTTAAGGCTATATATTAACTATTAAAAATTAAATAATATTAGTTTAAGAATAGATATCCTTTACCTAATATTAATAAGTTATAGGACTAACTTAATAAGGTAAAGGTATTTACTAGGCTAGACTTTTAAAGAGCTTATAATTTAATTTAAATCAAAGAAGGTAAAGAATAAAAGATAATATTCTAAATATACTATAATTATTATAAGTATTTAGTAATATTATTTAAACTTATTAATATATTAGTAACCTACTAAGTATTAATTAATAATGTATTAAGAATATACTTAGATTAGATAATAATTACTTACCTTGATAATATTCTAATATACTTTAAAGAGAAGGAAGCTTATATCTAGTATATATAAGAAGTTTTATTATACTTTATAAATACTAAGCTATTCTTTAACCTAGATAAATATAAATTTTATAAAGAATTAATAAAATTCCTAGGATTTATAATTAATATAAAAGGTATTTAGATAAATCTAAAGAAAGTTAAGGTAATACTTAAATAGTTAGTACTTATAAATATTAAAGAAATTTAGAGTTTCCTTAGATTTATATATTTTAATTATAGATTTATTAAAGACTACTTTAAGAAAGCTATTCCTTTAACTAATATTATAAAAAAAGATATAAAGTTTAAATAAGATATAACTTAAAAAGAAGTATTTAAAATTCTAAAGTAATCTTATATAAATCCTCTAGTACTTAGAACTTTTTAAACTAATAAACTGGTATGGATTAAGACTAATATATTAGATCTAGTAATTAGAGCTTCCTTATATTAAATAATAGATAAGAAGTAGTATCTAATAGCCTACTTCTCTAAGAAGATAATACTAGTAGAATAGAATTATAATATATATAATAAAGAATTACTTATTATAATATATATAATAAAGAATTACTTATTATAGTATATATAATAAAGAATTACTTATTATAGTATATATACTATAGTATTAGTAAGTATATACTAAAAGCTATTTAGACTTAACTATTATAATAGATTATAAGAACTTAGTTAACTTTATTATAATAAAAGAGTTAAATTTATAATAAATTTATTAATTAGAATTACTTAAATAGTATATATACCTAGAAAAGATAGTAGTTAAGTAGATACTCTTAGTAAAAGATTAGACTATATAGAAACTAAAAATACAATAATAAAATTAATCCTAAATAGAGAGGATAATAGTTTACTAGTATTAATATAAATATTAATAGTAATTATATATATCTAAGTCCTAGGGATTTTAGATACTATTTAAAAGGGATATAAGACTAATAACCTAGTAATAGAGTTAAGGGGTTAGTAACTAGGAGATAGTTCTTAAAGTATAAGGATAAACTTTACTTACTAAAATTATATATTAAAGAGATAGTATAAGATTACTATAATAATCTATTATAAAGATATCTAGGAGTTATTAAGATAGTAGAGCTTATTAAAAGGATATATATTATACTAAATTTATAAGTAAAAGTTAAGAAATATATTAAAGAATATATCTAGTACTAATAAAATAAGTTAGTATATTATATAAAGTATAGGTAAATCTATTTTATACTAGTATTAGACTTATTATAAAAAGATATTATAATAGACTTTATAATTAAATTATTAAAGTTAGAAGACCTAGTAATAAAGGAGGTTTATAACTTTATAATAATTATTATAAATAAATAGTAAAGTATATAATTATAATACTATTTAAAGAGACTTATACTATTAAATAGTTAGGATGTATTCTCCTTAATAAGTTAATTAGAGATTATAATATACTTAAGTCTATTATATCTAATAGGGATAAACTCTTTATATTAAATTATTAGAAGATATTAATATTAGTAATTAAGATAAAGCTATAAATATTAATAGCTTATTATTTATAAATAGATAGATAGATAGAATATATTAACTAGCTAATAGAAATATACTTAAAGTATTATATTAATACTAAATAAAATAATTAGGTATTATTACTACTTATAATATAATTAGTATTTAATAATAAATAGTTAAATATAATAAAGCTATCTCTATTCTTTATAAATTATAAAAGGTAAGTAAATATATTCTTAAACTTAAAGCCTAGTCTAGAAGCTAATAAAGTACTAGTCCTTATATTAGAGATAAAGTAGTTATAAGGATATATAGAATATAATTTATAAAGTAAATAATAAAATAATAAGGTATATTAATAAAAAAAGAAAAATATATCCTTAATTAAAAGGGAGGGATAAAGTCTACCTCCTTATAAAGGATTTTAAAATAAAGAAACTAAGTAAGAAATTAGATTATATTAAGGTTAGACCATTTTCTATTTAAAGAATAAAGGGACTAATTAACTATAAATTAAACCTTTTACCTAATATTAAAGTATACCTAGTATTCTATATTTCTAAGCTAGAACTAGTAGATTTAAATATACCCTTATAAGAAATATTTTATTATATAATTAAAGAAGAGACTAAGTTTAAAGTAGAGAAGATTTTAATAAAGGAAGGTTAATATTACCTTATAAAATATAAAGGATATAAAGACTTTAAAAGTACTTAAGAGTTAATTAGAAACCTTATAAACTACTAGATCCTTTTATAATAATTCTACTAATATTTATAAAATTAGACTAGTTAAAGTTTATAAGAATCTTAACCTACTTAGAAGAAATATTAAAGAGGAAGTTACTAGGACTAGGAGTTATAACTTACTCCTCTTATTTTAATTCCTTAATAAATTATTTCCTACCTTCTACTATTTCCAACTTTTCTCTCTCTAATACCTTAACTTCTATATAAAGGTAATTTAACTTAGTTAAAGTCTCTTTTACTTCTTTAGCCTTAGATATCTATTATTACTTAATCTAGGCCTACTTTATAAGTAAGAAAGGTATAAGGTTATAACTATATTTAAGACGGGTGTATCTAATATACTACTTATAAACTACCTACTTTATATTTTTTTTATGATAGTTAGCTTTAGAATAATTCTAGTATACGCGTATTATTAAAGAAAGGATACTAATAAACTTAATTAACTAATAATAATAGAATAATAAGGGAAGTTAGTACCTAATAGTTAGTATAATTAGAGATAGAAGCTTTTAGGATAAAAAGCTAAGGGAGGAGGACCTAATTTTATAAATAAATTAAATAAGTCTTATAATATATATAATAAGAGTATATCTTATTATAATAGTATAAATTAGTTAAAAGACCTACTTAAACTACTAGGTAGATTAGATAAGTTAGATACTAGATCTATATAAACTATACCTCTTAATAGGATTTCTTATAATTATATAAATAGTATAGATTTCTATCTAGATAAAAGCTTTATATTTAACTTATATTATTATATAAATATATCTCCTAGATACTAAATATAACCTTATACCTTTAGACTAGTTTAGTATAAAGCCTACTTATCTAGTCCTTAATACTCCTCTCTATAAGATCCACCTAGACCTATTAATCCTAGGGACGACTAGGTTATAATAATAGAGTACGGGTTTTTTTAATACTATACTAGTAATACTAGAATTAGGGTTATAATTTACTTTTCTATATATTTATCTTAAATAGACTATTTATCTAGTATTATATATAAGTTTCAACTCCGCTTAAAGGTACAAGGACTTTAATATATATCTTAATACTATTATAGTAAATAAACCGTATTACTATAACATACTAATTACTAAGACTTCTACTAAGGTATATAGCTATAAAGTTTACTAGTTATTAAAATTATTAATTATTTATATATTTATATACCTATTCTAGTATTATTTATACTAATAAGCGTAGTCTTTTATATTTAAGTACTTCTTTTTAGTAGGAAAGGTAGCGGAGCTACTATACCCTACTATAAAGGGGCGTAGGAGAAACCTTCTATAGCTAAAAACTCCTACTTATTATCTCCCTTCCTTATAATATCTTATATCCTAGGTAGTTTAGTAAGTCCTTTCTACTAGAATTATATTATCTATTATATTTATTTAGTAGTATTTATATAGCTCTTTAATTACCTTCTTCCTTTTCTACTTTTATTAGTAATTTCTAAAAGCTTACCTTAAGGTAGTAGGGGTAGATACGCTTCCGCCTAGAGCCGCTCTAAAATTAGGCTTCTAGGCGCTAGATAGTAGTATTACGCCGCCCTAAGATTAGGCTTCTAGGCGCTAGATAGTAGTACTACGCTACCTTATAATTAGGCTTCTAGATACTAGGTGTAATAGTATTAAGGTACTTATAATAGTAATACTATTATATTATTAATACCTTTAGATAGACTAACCGTCGAGTCGGGTTTCAGTACCATGGATTGGTACCGACCCGAATACTCGGTACCACCTCCCGGTACCGACCTGAATACTTGGTACCGGTTTCCGGTACCGACCCGAAAAGCCCTCGGTACCTTGGCGAGTCAGGTTAGACCGACCCGACTCGCCAAGGTATTACTAAGACGCTAAGCTCCTAATAAAATAGTAAGGGACCCTAAAAATTTTCTATAATTACCCCTATACTAAAAATAGTATTTTTTTAATTAGAATTTTCATAACCCCCTTAATTCCCTAGGTATATATATTACCTTTTTATATTACCTTATTATTTAGGGGTATTACCTAGGTGATAATAATAATAATAACTAGTAATATAGTAGTAAATCCTATATATAGTAAGGAATACTACTATAAATAGAAAGTATTAGTAATATTATAGTTATTATTTTTATAGGAATAGCTAATTAGCTATTACCTTTTTATATTACCTTATCTACTATTAAGAATTACCTAGTTAGTAGTAATAAAAATACTTAGTAATATATTAATAAATCTTATATATTATATAAAATATCAATATAAATAAAAAATATTCCTAATATAATAGTCTTAATAAAATAATATAAGTAGAACTAATATCTTAGCGAGTTAGATTAATACTTTAGTACTATTACTTAGTACTACCCTATAGTATTAACCCGAAAACTCGGTACTAACTATTAGTACTAACCCGAATACTCGGTACTAACTATTAGTACTAACCCTAATACTCGGGCTAGGAATTTAGTATTAACTCGCTAAGAGTCGAGTTAGGAACCCGACTCGAGTTTAAAGTGCCGACCTGACGCGGTTAGTCTACCTTTAGATAATATAACTACTACGCTATTAACCCCTATTATAACCTACCCTAGCGTATTACTATCGCGTAGAAATTAACTAATTTAATTAATTCTAGGTTCGCTTTTAAGGTAGTATTAGAGGTAGTTCTTAGGTATACTACCTAAGTTACTTAATATATTAATTATAGAATATTAAAATCTTTTAATATTCTACTTAGTAAGTAGTTATATAATTTTCTCGCTTAGTAAATAGTTATATAACTCTCTAAAATCTACTAACTAGTAGGTTTTAAAAAAATTACTTAGTTAGTAGTTATATAATACTAGCCTTAAAGCCTTAGATAGCTTTAAGGCCTTATAATATACTATATCTATAAAAATCCATAGCCTACTTAAGGTACTATAAGTAGTTAGGAGTAGGTTTAATATAAATATCCTATATTATTACTCTTAAGTACCTAGAGTATAGAATAAGTAGGTATTAGTAGCCTACTTACTAATTTAATAGCTACTTACTTAGACTTACTTAGACTAACTAATAAGGTAATAAATAGCCTTAACTAATTTTATATATATATAATTAAATAGTTATTAAGAATTCTATTAAGGAATAATAAGGTTATAGTATAAAAGCTATTAATTAGCTATTAAGAATTCTATTAAAGAATAACTAAGTTATAGTATAGAAGGCTTCTATACTATAATATTATAGCTATAGAAGGAGTAATTATAAAATCTATAATAGTACTAGTAAGAGAAAAAGTAATCTTCCTTAATATATATTACCTTAATTACCTCGGATATATATTACCTTAATCGCCTTAGTTTTCTATATAAGCGGTTATTATATTCTATAATAAGGTTCTAACTATTCTTAAGGTCTAACTTATTATACTACTTATTATACTTATAGCTATAGCCCTTCTACTTTACTAGGTATTAAAGCCTTTTACTAGACCTTCTTTTTCTAATAATAGCCTCTACCTTATAAATATTAGTATCCTTATCTTTATTTCCTATCTTAATAATTAGGGGAGGATTTATATTTTTATTATAACCCTACGGGTCGCCTTTTAGCTTCGGTTCTAACTAAGTAACTAATATAATAGAGTGGATTACTATTATTAGTAGTAGCTTAAGGTAATAGGCTAGAGAGCTAACTTAATTAAAGACCTTAAAAGGTCTTATATACTACTAATATAACTTAGAATTAACTCTAGGTATATAATATCTTATTACTAAGTTATAGGTAAACCTTATCTCTAGAGGTAAAGGTAATTATAGTATATCTACTATTATAATAAGTCTTTATAAAGGTATTAATAAATACTATTAATTCTTTAACTTAATTATAATTTAGTTCCTAAAGATATATAAAGTCTTCTATAAGTAGTTATTATAATAATATACTAATAGTATTATAAATATTAAAACCTATAAGAGTTTTATTTAATAAGATACCTATTAATTAGTTTTTAATATTATTAAGATATCCCTAGAGGTAGGGTATATATATATATATGTGTTAATCCTATACGGAGGGGAATACCCTCTAGCCTTTATAGGCTAGAGTAGACTAGACCTTACTCGGCCTTACGGCTATATCCGGTTAAGTACTATATAACTAACTAATTAACGCTAGAATAAATCGCGTAAGTAACTAAGTAAATAAAATCTAAAATCTAAAATCTAAAATATATTATAACCCCGTTAAAATACAGTCGCTTAGTAGTACTATACTATTACATAATACCCTAGAGTACTAGTCCGTCCCCTAAATAGAAGCTGTCCTATCCCCGTTATTATTATTAGTTTATAATCTAGTTAGGTAAATAGTACCTCCGCTTATTAGCGTAATAACTAGATATTATCTCTATATAAAAAATCTTAATACTATTACCCTTAGGTAGTTATCATTATTATTTTAATAATAGTCTTACTAAAGACCTTTAAGGTCCCTATCTTAATTATAAATTTCGCGGCCTATTTTACTAGTTTTACTATAGTAAGAATTATCTTAATATTAATTAGTTAGCCGCCCTAAGTAGCCTACCTCTCGTCCTTAAATAAGGGATATAATCTAATAATATACTCCTAAATCTAGCGTCCCTCTTTATAGGGATATTTAGGCGATTCTACTACCTAATATATATATAAGAGGTCTTTAAGGGCTATCTTTATTTATAGCTAGGTAACTACTAAGCTTATAGCTTTTTATACCCTAGTATAAAAGGCTATAATCTAGTAGTCTAGTATAGGTACCTATTATTTTAACTTAGTACCTTACTTATATTCCTCCTAGGTATTAGCCTAACTTCCGTTAATTAATACTCTAATATATTATTTACTAGCCGAGAGTAAATAGATTTAGTCCCTATAGGTACCCTATTAAGAAGCCTATTTAGCTAGCTCGTCCGCCTTTTTATTACCTAGGACTCCTTAGTATACCGCTATCTATTATAGTATTACTAGAATACTTATATCTTTAAGTCTAATAAGCTTATTAATAATCCTCTTTAAGATATACTATCCTAACTATCCTTATAGGTTTATTATAAACTTAATTAAAGCCTAATTATCTATCTATATTATTAGTACTAGTAGAGCTATATTAATAGTAAGTTTATAGGCTATATAGATCCCTTCTAGTTCCCTAGCATATACTATATAATATTCGCTATTACTAAGGTATATTATCTATAATACCTCTAGTTATAATACCTATACTAAGGCGCCGATCTTCTTATTAATACCGCTTTTATTAGTATAGATATATAGGGAGGTATAGTCTATTTTAGTAACCTAGTTATACTCTATAATAGACTCTTCCTTACTACTATAAACCCGTATATTTAGGGGTTCCTACTATAATAGAGTAATAAAGGGTACCCGCTTTTCTATCTTACCTTAAACGAGTTAGAATACTCTTTCTTCTAATTATTCTAGGGGGCTTTTCTACTTATCTATCCTTCCTAGTAGTTTCTATAGCTTTATTAGTATTTAAATAGCCTTAATAGTATCATAGTTTAAGTAGGTATAGATCTATAATACTACGTTTATAACTACCTTCTCTAGCGCTTATTATACTAGAAGTTAATAGTATTTAATATTAAGAGCTACCCCTAAGATATTCTTAAACCCTCTTAAGATAATATAAGCTACCCTCTTTTAAATAACCTATAATATAGTAAGTATCTATTTCTATTTAAGCTTATACTCTATTACTATTAGGGTATACTATACTATATACCTAAAAAGTAGTATAAGAAGGATTATACCTTAGTATAATCTTTATAAGCCTTTATAAGGAATACCCTAGGCTAATCTAGAGTAGCTTATAAGACTATTAAGCTTTATTATAACTTTTACCTTAAGGGATTATAAGTAGTCCTTCTAGTTTAGTCCTAAGTCTAATAGAACTAACTAGTTTAATTATAAAGGTATTAAGGTCTAGCTCTACCTCTAGGTTATTTCCTAGCTACTTCTTTATTCCTTAGGTTATTATAGGCTAGAAGTAAATAAGTTAATACCTTTCTACCCTCAATTTAGAGGTATAAGTAGTAGCCTAGTCTTAAATATCCGCGTAAATATCCTTAAGAGTCTTATAATTTACTTAGGCTATAGGTCCCCTTACTAGTACGCTAGTATTATTAATATATAGTAGTACTAGGTACCCTTTTCACTTATAAATATCTAAGATATTAATATTATAAAAAAGGTAGAGAATTAATAATAATAAGGAGCCTTAGGGGATTCCTATTATAATTTAGTATCTTTATAACTCTCCTTCTAGTATAATAATAACTATTAACCTATTAGAGAGGAAGCTTTATATCTATTTGATAGCCTATTTATTAATACCTTACTTCCTTAAATTATAGATTAATCTAGGGTATAAGATATTATTAAAGGCCCCTTTTATATTAAGTATAAGTAGGGAGGTAACCTAATTATCCTTAGATTTCTAGGCGCTATATACCCCTTCTAATATTATATAAATAGTATTTTTAATTAATAATAACTTACGTCCCCCTATATATTCCCTTAGGAGGAGCTAGTATTCTTTTATAAGGTAGCTTATCCTTATAATAATAATCTTTTTAAGTCCCTTTCCTAATATATTAAGGAGGGTAATTAGTTAATATAACTTTAGTTATATATAGTTATCTTTTCCTAGCTTCCTTAGTACTATTATCTTAGAATAGTGGAAGTACTAGGGGTAATATCCTAGGTTAATATAAGTATTAAATATCTAGCCTAGCTAGCCTTTAATATAATCTAAGGATAGTTAAAGGATCTAGAAAGTAAGTCTATTATTACTTATAACTTTATTTAAGTAGCTAGTAAGTATAGCCTATCTAACTTCCTACCTAGTAATTACTAGGAATTCTCTTAGTATTAGATATTTAAAGCCTTCTAGGTTATCTAGTCTAGCCTATTATATTAAGGGGAAGAAGTTATTCCTTAGAAGTATTATCTTTTTACTAACTTCTATTATTATTATATTATTTAGTCCTATTAGCTTAGGGGTAAAGGAGGATAATTAAACCTATCCTCCCTTAATTTACTTACCTAGTCTTTAAAGTTTTTAGTTAATATTATATTCTTTAATATATTACCTCTATCCCTTCTTTTATTTTATCTTAATAAATTACTTCTTATAATTCCGTTATATATTAAGGTATTATCTATCCTAATTCAATCTTATTTACTACTATAGTCTTTTTAGACTATATACCTTAATAATTACTTATTTATACTCCTTATCTATAAATAGCTTTAATTTAGAGTAGATCTTTATAGTAGGCGTAGCTTCTATTACTACGGCTATTAGTATTATAACTAGCTAAGTAACCTAGGTATCTAATTCCTTAATAGTATTAATAGGCTTAAATATTATAGGTAGAGCTATATTAAGATTAATAAGAAAGGTTTCCTTATTAATTTATTTTTAGTTATAGACTTCTCTTAAGGGTAATAATAGTATTTCTTATTTAATCTTAGTATAGACCGCCTTATAATTAAAGTTATAATTAAGCTTCTTAATAATTTTATACTCTATTATTAAGTCGGCTATCTCCCTTATAATAAATATAAGGTTAATTATTATAACCTTACTACGCCTCTTTTACTTAAAGGTTAGAAGGCCTTTAAGTATTAAAAGTATAAGCTTAGCCTTATTAATAATTTTAATTAGCTTATTTACCTCTATATATTAATATTTCCCTAGGCTAGTCTAAGTTAGATAGTAAAGGTTTAAGTCTCCTACTACTAGATATTTATTATAGGCGTTCCTTATAACTACTATATAAAGTATATCTAGTAATAAGATCTAAGAGTAGTCCTAAGTAATTTTAATCCTTATCCTTTAAGAATAGGCTTTATATCTTTAGGAGGGAGAGATATTATAGATATTATAAATATAAAGGGGTTTTTAGTTTAACCTTTAAGGCTTAAGGGTTACTATTACTAAATTACTATTATAAGCCCTACTATACTATTTATTTATTAGAATTTTAATATTAATATAGGTATAGACCCTTATAGTTATACCCTTTTTTATAGGGTAGTATAAGTAAAATTTAGATAGAGTAGGGTAATAAGTTTAATTCTTCTTTATATACTTCTAGGGTTCTTAAATAGTAAGAATATTATATTTATATAATACTATTTCCTAGAAAAGGGGGATTATTATATTAGAGGATTTATTAATATTATATTAAAGAATTAATTATAACTTTAATATAAGACTAGTTAGGTATACCTTTATTAGATTTCTTTACTAGTAGTAGTACTTTATTTATTATTTATATTAGTATCTTTCCCGCTTAAGCTTTTAGTAGCTTTAATATCCTTTCTACTAAAGCTTTTAGTAGTTTTTATATAAACTAGTTTCCCTTTTATATTAGATAAGTACTAGAGTTTATTCCTATTAGAAGTATTAATCTTTATACTTAAGTTAGACTCTTATAAAGATTCTATATAGCTTTTATATACTACCTTTTAAGCGGCTACCTATTTAGCTTTAAAGATTAAGACTAATCTCTTTTTTAGTACTCTTAGAGGGTACTTTTAAGTAGATAGGAATTAGTTCTCTTTATTTACCTTATTAGTATAATAGAAGAGGGCGTTAAAATTAAAATTAATATTAACTTTAATCCGCGAATTAATATTAAAGTCCTTAAGCGTATTAATTTTATTAAGGGTAGTACCTATTATTTTTATTTATTAGGTAGTTTATAGGATAGTCCTACTAAATTTACTTAATTTATTAAAGCCTAAGTTATCTAGCTAGATAATAGGTTTACTTAGGCTTTTAAGTACCTAGCTATTCTCTTTCCTCTAAGTAGTATTCTTATATAGTAATATTAGTAATTAGGAACTAGTCCCCTTATACCTTAGGGTTTTATTAGGAGGAAGTAGCTTTTAGCCCTATTAGTTTCTTAATAACTAGGATTTTTAAGGGTACTTAAGGGGTAGCTATATCTTAATCTAATACTATAACCTAGGCGCTTATTAGAGTTAAGTATAAAGGGATTATCCCTTAAAGAGTCTTAGAAGGTTAGCTTAAAGGAATAACCTCTAGCTCCCTAGGTACTAATATTATAAGGGTTATCTTTATAACTTTTACTTATATTATTCTCACTATTAGTATCTTTAATTTAGGGATTATAGGCTTTAGTATTATTAGTACTATTACCTTTAACTTACTAGCCTTTTAACCTAGCTTTATTATAATACCTTCCTTACTTAACTTTATAATTTAGGGTATTACTTTAATAGATTTAGCTTCTAACTAAATACCTCTTAATTTAGATTATAATACTAAAGTCTTACTACTTTTAGGGTAGAGAGCTTATAGCCCCTACTACTTTTCTATTACTACTATATTAATTACTTTAATCTTAGTATAATTAGGGCTAAATATTAAATAAGCGCCTTAGTAATTAATATATTTAGGTTTAAATCCTTCCTTCTAAGATTCCTTATATATACGAGTATTGTAGTATTAGGCGTAATAAGTATAGGTTAGTATTAAGTTTAAGTATTAAGATATAATATAACTAGGTTTCTAGTATTAGAAATACCTAATAATTCTACTAACTCTAATATATTTAGTATAATTATAGTATTTATTTCCCCTAATAGAATTTAACTAGCTTAGGCCTCCTTTTTAGGCGGTATTTATATAGTAAGCCTTAGTAAACTTAATAATAATTATTAAAGAGGTAATTAATAGATTCTTAACTTTATTTTTATCTAACTAACTAATATACTTAATTTCTACCCCTAGGATCTAATAGGTATTCGCGTTAGTAATAATTATAATAAGGGTAGTAGTATCTCTTAAGAACTAGTAGGCTCTAGTTAAAATATTATAAATTACTATCCTAAAAATAGGTATTAGGATAAAAGCTTCCTTCTTAAAATATACTACTTAATCTCTACTTTCCTTAATAGTTTTTAGGGGTTCTACTACCCCCTAACTTTTTATTAATAGATAGATATCCCCTAACTTAAGTTAAGTAATAGCTTCTACCCTAGCTACCTTAAGGATTAAGTAGGCTTATAAATAGTTTTTAATATAAGCTTATAACTATTTTAATATACTTTTATAATAATAGGTAATTATAGTTTAATCCTTAACTTTAATAGTAACCTAGTATTCCTCTTTATCTTTTATTTTAAGTAGAGGTACTAGCTAAGAGGAGTAGTAAATAGTAGTAACCTAAATTTATAAAGGAGAGGTAAATATAAGGCCTTTTCTCTACGCGCTTATAAGGCTAGAGTAGTTAGTTATAGTTATAACTATATTTATAATATACTTTATAGCGGTAATATTACCTTTAATACGCCTAATAGGTATCTTAAGGCGTTATAAGGTATTAAGAAGCTCCCTATTATCTAATTAATTAATTACTTTACTAACTACTATAATTACTATTTAGAGGAATACTATAATAGTAATACGAGGAATATATTCTTACTTAGTATTATTACTATTCTTAAGGTACTTAAGAATTTATTTAGATATTTCCTACGTAAGTAGGAGCTATTTATTAGTAGGAAGGGACTAGTAGTCTTCTAGGACCTTTAGCTATCTTAATTTACTATTCTTTACTATAAGTTAACTATAGAAAGAAAGGTAACTAATATAAAGATACGCGAGAGATAATAAATAAGACTAGAGTATTATATAAATACTATATAGATAGTAATAATACGTGGCTATTAAAATCGTTCTAATAATAGCGTATAAGTAGAGTAATCCCTAGAGGTAGGGTAGTACTAGAGCCTAATTAACTATATTAATATTTAAATATTAAGTAATATAATAATAAATTATAACCTCTACTATCTAATTTGTTTATTCTAACTAGCTATTAATCTAGGAGTAGTAGGCTATTAAGGTTAGAAGCGAGTAACCTAGCTTTATAAATACTATTTACTAGAATAAAGATATGATTTTAGAGTTATAGTTACTTATAATAGTATAAGGAATCCCCTAGCTATAAGATGTAAAGGCTACTAATATCTTATCTATCTATTAAGGGGTATTCTATATTAACTAGCCTAGTACTAATAAGTTCTATTTAGAAAACTTATTAATTAGAATTATACTTCTATAAAGTTTATATTATTTAGTCTTATTAAGTTAGTAGTCTAGGTAATAGTTAATATAGAGATAGAGGTACTTTCATAGATACTATATATAGATTAATCCTATAATCCTATTATAAGTATAATAAAATCCGTTATAATATTACCTATTATAAGTGAGATTAAGAACCTCTTTCTCTAATATCCTATATCCTAGCATGGCATCTGTTTCAGGGGTTTCTACCGAGGTATAGCTGAGACGGATGCTAGAGCTACTAGGACATGGGATATTAGGTATATAAAGATACTTACAGCTATTATTAAAGCTTTTATAATAAAGTAGGCTATTATAATGATAAAAGTAGATCCCTAGTATCCTCTTATCTTCTCTACTAAGGTCCTTATTACTCTTATAGAGTAATTATAAGATTTTATACTATTAACTATCTATTTAATAGGCTTTAATAAGGCGCGATCTAAAATCTAGCGATATTTCAATTAATATAATATAAAAGACAGGTAAATTAATATAATATTCCTAAAGATATACCTTACTAAAGGCTTTAGTATATAATATACTAAGAGTATTAATATTATCCTTAATATCCGCCTTAATAGTAGCTTAAAGTCTTAATAGAGTATTAGAAACTATATTTAATTTTCTAGACTTATACTTTATTATAAGGTTTAATTAAGATAGATATAATAAAGTATAAATAAGGTATAAATTAAGCTTATTAATAGATAATAATATTAGACTTATCTAATAAGAAATTAAGACTACTACTAAGTAGTTTATATAAATTATAATAGGAGACTATTTCAATAACTTAATTATATATCTTATTCTCTTAGAAACCTAGATAATACTTATGACTTTAAGCTTTATTAGCTAGTAATTCGACTCTATTTATTTTAATATTCTATTAAGAAATATATTTAGTTATATATCTATCTTAGGGAAGTCTTTTATAAGATCCCTTTTTAATATAATAAATTTTTATTATAAATACCTACTATTTTAAGGTATTAAGGTATTAAGGTTTATAGATAAAATCCTTAATTTATTAAAATGGATAAGGAAAGTATTTATATTAAAAGTAGCCTTAAGATCCTTAAAGACCTTTAATTTAACCTTAAATAGTTTATATATAATTTAAATAGTTTACCTCTTTCTAGAGAACCCTTTTAAACCCTTTAGTAATATATTATTAGTTAGTTCTATTTTTTACTATTATAAGGGATTAGGTTACTAGGTATAATAAGGTATTAATAAGTATAGCTAGCCTATTAAGCTAAGAAATATCTCAAGGTCCTTTAATAAGAAAGGGAAGTATAAAGTACTAGTAGCTAATAACTTTTCCTCTAAGGTAGATAAGTCTAATAAATCTACTTATTACCCTAATAAAGTAATAAAAGGGTACTTAAGGAAGGTCTTTTTAAGATTAAGATTAATATACTACTCTTTAAAAAGTATAAACATCTTTTATAAGTAATTAAGATACTTTAATAAGGTTTTTTAAGTAGGTTATAATATTATCTACGTAGGCTTTAATAAAGCCTTAAAATAGATATAGTATTTTATCTATTTATTATTATATATAAGGTAGTAAGCCCTTATAACCTATTAAGATAATATTATACTATTCCTAGCTATAATATAATATAACTATTACTTTATAATAATTATATCTCTAGATATTAAGTTAGTAAAAGTAGCCTATCCTATCTATTATAAATATATAAGGAGATCCTACTAATATAAGTAAAATAATTATAAATAGAATAGTTTATTTTCTATTAAGAATTCTATTAAGGAATAATAAGGTAATTATAAAAGCCTTTTATAATATATATTAACATACTAATATTAATAATAAATACCTATTAAAAGAAAGTAAAGTAGTAACCTTATTATATATTATTACCTTATCCTTACTAATCTTAATTAATTATAATTATACTTATTAAACTTATTAATAACCTATATTATATTTTATAAGTCTATTAAATTATACTAGATATTATATTAAGGGCTAAAATCCTTTTATTTAATAAGGTATTAAGTTTTATTCCTACCTATAATATACTTACTAATTATAGCCTCTAATTTATACTTATCCTTTATAATATTATTATAAATAAGGGGAGGATTATTATATTATAATTACTTATATAAATCTAAACTAGGATATAATTTAAGCTAAGTAATAGATATAACTATTAAAATAGGTAGAATAGTAATAAATATTATATTACTAGCTAGATATATAAGTAGAGAGAGATAGAATATATAAAATATTAAGATAGGTATTAGTATATATCTAATATGTAATTAGTTTAACTAATTATATCCTATTTTAATATATTTTAATACTCCTATTTAAATAAAGTACCTTATTAGTATAATAGTATAATTAACTTATGTTTTATTTCTACTATCTAAAATCCCCCTTCTTAATTAAATATTAAGTAATACGTATAAAGGTAAGTAGATAGTAGTAGAAGTTCTATTTAAAGGATAGTAATTTAGTAAAACCCTTTTAAATATAAGGTAATTAATTTTATTTATATAACTATTTTTAAGATATACTTATCTTATAAAAGTATACTATTAAAGTTTTTATATTATAATAATTTAATAGTATATTTATTATCTTTAATATATTAGATAAGCTTATATTAGGTAGGAAGGAGGATATTATAAAGCTTAATTTTAATATTTATATCTTTAATAGTATTATAATTAAAAATAATAATATTAATACTAGGATAGAGGATTATAATTTTTTAATAGTATTAATTATTTACTTTTTATTCTTATCTTACTTAAGTATATATCTAGGTAGTAAAGATAGTAAGGCTATTATAGCCTAGAGGTATATTATATTAAAAGCTATTATAAGTATTATAATTATTAGTATCTAAAAATATGTTATATTAATTCTACTTTATATTAGAAGTAGGATAAGAGATAGGATTATAATAGATATATATTATAATTTAAGCTTAATAATTTTATAAAAAAGTAGTTAATCTATCTATTATAATAATAATTTATAACTAAGAGTAGTCTAGTATTTAAATAATATTCTTAATAGTATAACTTACTATTTAAGCTTAAAATATAAAAGGATAATAGAGTTAAAAGGCTTATAAAATCTACTTTATATTTTAATATTATAATATAAAGTTATAAAGCTAGAAGGGTAGGTAGTTAAGAGCTAACTATCCTTTAATTAATTATAAAAGTACTTATAAAGCTATTAGAAGTACTTATAAAGCCTTATTATATTAAAGACTCTTATTATTATAATACTTTGAAGCTTAAGGCCTTATAAAAGGGGATAATTTTATCTTTAAAGAGGGCTTTAATAAGGCTATTAACTACCTACTTACTAGTCCTAATATATTTTAACTTAATATTATTAATAATAACCTATTTTTATATATAATAATATTAGATATTAATATACTTTATATATATATAAAATTAAGGGCTCTTAGCTAGGGTAATAGCTCCCTAATTATTATAATAGAGTATTATAAAAATAGGTTAATAGATATCCTTAAAGAGGTTTAACTTAATAAAGAGCTATTAGAGCTAGATAACTTCTTTAATAACTTATATTTAACTTATATACTTTACTTTATAATTAAATAGAATGATAATAGGCTATTACTTTAATGACTAACTTATTACTTTACTATTAATATTAAAAATATAGCTTAAAATTAAATATTAAATTTTTAATCCCTAGTCTAATTAGTATTATTATAATTAATAAGTAGAAAGATACTCTTATAAAAAGTAAGTTATAAGTTAATTATATTATTAAGGTAGTATAAAATCCTCTTAATAACTATTTAATATAATTAATTTAAGTTTAATTTATATCTATTAATTATTAAGATTATATAAGTAATATCTAACTTAGTCCCTAATATTATATATATTAGAGAGCTAATAGCTAACTAATATTCTATTTAAAAGGTATTAAGGGTTATATAATCTTCTTTAAATACTTATAATTTATTTATATTTATTAAAGTTATTATAAGATATAACTCTTATATATTAAAGTTCTTTAATACCTTTTATAATAAGCTTCTTAACCTAGTTATAATACCTAATTTACTTAATCTTACTTAATTAATATACTTAAATAGAAGGAATATAGGCTAAAGTTAATTATTTAAAAGTATTTATTAAGTATAACCTTAACTTAATTAATAGTAGTTTAACTAGGTCTAATAATTAATAAATTATTTATATAGGTTATAATAATAACTTAATCTTTATAATTAATTAAGATACTTTTATTAGTTATAAATAATATAAAGCCCTAAGTCTTTAAAAAATAAATAATATAAAAAACTAGACTTAAACTAATTATTTTAAGTTATAAAGTACCTTTTTAAGATATAAATAAAGTATATTTTACCTTTAACTATAAAGCCTTTAAGTTATTTAATATAAATATTTTCTCTAATATTCTTATAAAGGAAAGTAGTCTTAATATCTATTTAATTTAATTCTTAATTAAGGGATATAATTAATATAAAGATAGCTTTATAATTTATTAACTTTATTATTAAAGTAAAGGTCTTATTATAATTAATCCCTTTTTATTATTTAAAGCCCTTAACTACCTATATTAGTAAACTCGAACCCGTATAGAAAATCTAAACTACTAAATCCGCTAAAAGCGCTTTTTAGGTAAAATACTAGTAATAAATAGGAAAATTTCAGGTTTTTTTAATTCTAGCCTAAAAGTCCTAAATATAGAAAACCCGGATTTAAGGCCTTAAATCCGTGATCTTCCTCTAGCGCTGGGAAGAAACTGGAAGCTCGCTAGAGTTATAGCGGCTACGTCGTTAACGCTAGCATAATATAGGTTTTAAATACAGTCGATTCACGTACTTTATACGCGCGTAGAGTACCCCCCCTAGCCTAGCCTAGTATTCTATACCTATATCACGCCTCCTATTAATTCTCTTATTAAGTATTAGTACTAATTAATTAATAAGACTTAGTACTATATTAGAATTACCTAGTTAGTACTAGCCTTATATAGTTATATTATAGCTAATTAGTAGGACTTACTCCCTATTAGTCCTATTACCTAGTATTTCTAAAAGTTACTAAATACGTATTTAGTAACTTATAGTATTATTTCAAGCTCTAGGGCTAGTATATAAGCGCGCTATTTATATACGTAAAATACGCCTATTTTTATATTTTATAAGCTCCTTAGTTTACTAATATAGTATACTTTATAATAGAGGACTTTATTATAAGGCCCCCTTTTTAACTTAAATACTTATTTTTCTTAGAGTACCTTCTAATTTAAAGGTAGCTATTTAAGTACTTATATATTATTTTATATAAGGGAGTTAGATTTATTTTATAATATTATTTCCTAGTCTTTTTTAATATTATTTATTATAACTTCTTTATATAATTTAGGTTTAAAGGGCTTTATACCTTTAATTATTATTAAGAAAGTAAATATTATTAATAGATCTAAAGAGTTATTATATAATTTATTAAAAGTTATTTTAAATTTAAGGTAATTAAATAGGACTTTAATTATTATTAAAAGCTTATTAAAATATTATTAAAATATTATTAAATAAGCTTAATTTAATTTAAGTTAAATATTTAATAAGGTCTTAGGGTAGGATTTATCCTTAATTATTTAATTTTTAATATAAGTTAATAGTATATCTTTAATTTAAACTAGTAATACTCTACTTCTAAAGGGAGATTACCCCCTTATATTACTAACTACTTACTTAGAGTAGTAAGAGAGGTTTATAAATATATACCTTTTAACTTTTAATATAATATAACTTATAAAGACTTTCTTAATAAAATAGATAGTAAATAATTAAGTAAACTTCCTAATTTTATTATTAATTAAATAATAGATAGCTTTACCTTTATAATTAATAAGTTAACTTAGATATATTAGTAAGATCTCAACTCGCCCCTATGCCCTTAGTAAAGGCCTTGTGCCCGCAGGCCTAGGGCTGGCCCCGGGGGCCCTAGGGCCGCTCCGAGCTCCAAGGGTAGCGTCACGTGACTGCTAACTAAGCACTATTCTTAGTTAGTAGATTTTAGGAAGTCCCGTAACTAATTACTAAGCGAAACCATGTCACGTGACTAACTACTAAGCAGAACTTCAAAAGTTTTGATGTTCCATAATCGACGGGGGACTCGGGTAGCGTACCCCGGAGCCACCCCCAACGCCACCCTAAAAGCGACCCCGGAATCAATCGATTCAGCCGATTTCTACGCGGGGGTCATGCGCCAGGGTGGGCCGCAGTAGGGGTTGATGGCGTGGTAGCTATATTGACTCGGGATAGTTAATAATACGATAGCGTTACTGTTACGGGTCCTTTAACGCTATCACCTAGCGGCCGGAAGCCTAATTATAGGTCATGGGATGCCGTGACGCTATCACGTAGCGCCCGGAAGCTTAATCTTAGGGCCGCCCCGGGCGCTAGGTAGGTTGCCCTTGCGGCCCCTATAGCCCCGGGCGGACTCGTGTCTGCCCCTACCGCCCTAGGGCAAGCTTTCTCAAACCACGGCCCTGGGGGCCCGGGGCGGCCGGCCCCGGGTACCCCTCCAGGTTTTCAGAAATTACTGACGTAAGAATAGGCTTTAAAGTAATTAATCTTAATAATAGTCTTACTAATATAATAAAAGGCCTAAGAATTAAAGACTTATAAATAAAAAAGGTTAAATTAATAGCTATTAAACTTCTTATAAGGTATTATTTTAATATTAAACTTAAAGGACCTATTTTAAAAGTAATTAACTACTTAAATAAATTAAGTTAATACTTATAATTAATTTTACTATTTATAAATATAATATAAGCCTTATTTATTAAGGTCTTATTAAAATACTTTATAAATCTATTAGCCTAGGGAGTATTTAATATTATACTCTCTTAAATAATATTATTTACTTAATAGTACTTTATAAAGGTTATAAAGTTAAATTCCCCTTTATTATTATTGCGATTATCGCTATATAGCTAGTAGCGTAGAGAGCGGAAGCCTTCCGCAGGCACGTCTTAGGCCTGCGAGAAGCTTCCCTTCTCTATAACTATTACCACTTTACTATATTATTAATTACGGTTATAATATATAGTAGTAATACTATATCGGCTACTATTAGTACTATTAACTACTAATAAGCCGTATATAGTCTATTAGCTATTATAGTACTAGCCTTAAGGTATAAGTCCTTATTAGTCTTCTATACGCTTTTCCCTAATCTATTTAATACTCGTTTAAGCTAGTTAAAGAAGTCTTCCGTAACTAATAATAACTACGGAAGGCTCCTTAAAAATCTTAATTAATAAGGGCCTTATTTATTATATATTACTAGCTCCTAATAGTATTAGGATTTCGTTAGATTATTAGGATTTTCGGAGAAAACTCGGTATTTTACTAAGTAAATTTGGATATTTCCCGGATATTTCCCCGCTTACCGCTTACCGCTTATCCTAGCTATTAATAGAGAAACCCTTATCTTTACTTTTTAATTATACGACTTTATTAATATTAGATATAATTATACTACTATTATTAATAATATTAGTCGTTTCCTAATAGTACTTATTATTAACGGGAATCTTAGACCTCTTTAAACTAACCGTATCTCTATTAATACCTTACGAGAATAATAGTACTATACTAGGTCTTTATCTTTAGAACCTAGTCTCCTTAATATTAATAAAGTATCCTAGCCTTCTAATTAGACTATTAATAAAAGCTAGTTCCGTATAATAAATTATCGTTTTAAGAAAGCTACCGCATCTATAAGGTACTATTTATAGTAGCCTCCTTTAGTACCTACCTCCCTGATAGAGACCTTAATCTACTTACTACTAAAGTCGACTTTATTAATACTAACCCTAACGGAGTCTATTCTATCCTTAGTAGGTATAAGAGTAACTTTAGTAGAAGAGGCTATCTATAATCGCCTAATAGGACTAGAACTTCCTAGTCTATTAGAGCCTTTAGATATAGCGGATAATAGGGGAAATAATAATAGTAATAGCTAGGCTAGCTAGGCGAGTATACCTATTAGAGGCTTTACGCCTAAATAGTTTAGTATGATATCTACCTTTTTCTAGAGTATAAATACTAGGGTAGGGGGTTATTAGACTTATTAGCCTATAGTAGCTATAGCCCTAGCTCTTATAGTTAGTACCCCTTAGTTTAGGCCCTAAGATATTAGGTATTTTAATCCGGATCCTAATATACCTATAGTTAAAGTTAAAGATAGTTATAATATCTATTATAATATTTTTAGCTTTACTAATAGAGTTAAAGTAAAAGCTACTATTATAGATCTAACTCTTATATAGTTAAATTTAGACTTATATCTACTTAAGAAAGCTAATAATTAGTTTATTAATTAATTATCGCGTACTATACGTATTAGGCTATAAAATAATCCTACCGGTGTTATTAAATAGTATATAGCTTTATAGGAATATTTTCAGGACTCTCCTAGTAAATTACTTAGTCTCCTTAAGGTAATTTAATATATAGTTAAGGATACTTATAATTGGCGAGATCTAGCTAACTATATCTCTAGTATTATTCTAAATAGAAAGAATGCTAATATAGCTACTACTAAAGTAGCCTAGGTACTCCTAGTATTTAAGTATATAGATAGCTAGTTACGCTAAGACTTATTACTACCTATTAGCTTATCTAATATTTTAGACCTACTAGAAGAACTTAGATATAAGAAGAATACTTAGTTTAATATTTATAGGAATAAAGGCCTTATTAAGAAAGGCTTTAAGATAAAGTAGGATAGTCGTTATAATAATTAATGAGATCCTTAATTAGGTTAGTATACTTCTTATTTAAATAATCCTCCTTACTAATTCGGCGGTAATAGTTTTAATTATAGTAGTAGGGCTTTAAGGCTAAACTACGCCTAACTATTTATACTATTCGTGCCGTATAGAAACTATTAAGGTAACTTTAATAATAACCCTTAATAGGTATAAATTATTAGTCCTTAATAACCCCTATAGCTTATAAACGGAAACGCGTTACCTAGGTAGAGTTAATACTAGAATTATAACCTAGGTTAAGGCTATCTACTAAACGCTTTAAATAGTAATCGCCCGTATAAGTTATATAATTAGGCGTAGTAACGGTCTTATATATATTAGGCTACTATTAAAGATAGAAATCCTTAGGAAGAGCTATATAATAAGTAGGTAACTTATAATACTTATAAGGATAAGTATTACTAGTCTATAAATTAGACTAACCCTAGTCTAGGCTAACTAAATAATTCTTAGGAATATAGTTAGAATCCTAAGAGTTATAAAGGCGATAATATAGTTAAAACCTATTTCCTATTAATCTAGCCGTCTAATAAAGGCTTTACTTACTTTACTTATTAGAAATATTCTAGGATATTCCTATCTAATAATGCCCTATATAATGATATCTATTATAATAACTACTATAAAATAAGGGCCTTAATAGCTACTATATTATTATCTAAAATAGTTAAACTAGGTAGTACCTATTAAAGCCTTCCGTAGACTATTATTTAGAGTACTTCTAAATAGACTACTTTAGGAGGATATACCTTTAGAGGCTATTATTTTATTACTACTTAGATTAGGTTTACCCTAGACCTTAGCCGTCTTTTATATAAGCTTTATATAGATATAGGTTATACTATAAGCCTAATAGATAGGAAGTCTCTATTATAATAGTTCTTATAGGCTAAAATCTCTAAAATATTAACGCCTATAAAGGTAAGAGGTATTAGTAGTAAGAAGTATAACGCTAATAAATATACTAAGCTACTAATATATATCCCTAGGGGTAATAGTACTAGTTTTATTAAGAGAGAGTTATATATTATTAATAACCTTTTAGTAAAAGCATTAATTAGGGTTAATATCCTTAAACTTAAAGGTATTATTATTAACCTTAAGAGGAATTTAATAATAATATATTTTTATTAAAACCTTAAAGTCCCTATTAAAGTCTCTAGTAAGGGAACTTATATTAATATTATAGTATTTAGTTAGGCTAATATTATTATTAGCCCCTATAGTAATAAATAAGTTTAAATTACGGGTCCCCGTTATTAGTTACTTAATCTTTTAAAGGATTAAGACTTAATCTTTAAGCTAGATAAGCTAGAAGACCTCTCCGTCTACGCCTATAATATTAACTACGGGATATCTTATATCTTTATTAGGAATAATATTAATAGTAAAATTAAATTAGCTAAGAATAGGAGACTTAGCTAGGTTACTAAGTATAATACTTCTAACTATTTCCTTATAGAAGCCTTCTATAACGACCTTACTACTAGGCCCCTTAAAAGGGCTAAGGTAGCTAACTAGGTTAAAACTAATCTCTAACGTCTTATTACCGCTGCTATAGTATTTATAGTAACTGTGCCTACTATTATAGCCCTAGAGATAGAGTCTTCTACGGCCTTAAAGATAGAGTCTTCTTACCCTTTAAGTACGATAGTCTACGGTACCCCTAAATTAAGGGCCTTATTAGGGGACGTTATTAATAAGTACCTAAACCTATAGTAAGATACTAGGACCGTAGTATATATCCTAGAGTCTTAATAGATAGATATCCCGCTTATAGATAACTAGCCGGAAATCTATAAGCCTAGCTAGGCTAGGGTTTATCCCATAGGAAAGGCGGATAAAGAAGTTGTTAACAATAAATTTAATAAGCTATATAGGTAGGATAGAATAGACTAGATAATAGAGTTAACCCTGTTTTTATTTCTATATTTTATTATCTAGAAGTAATCTATAGACGGTATTTATAAGAGCTGTATAGTAGTAGATATTGGGGCCTTAAATAAGATTATAATACTAGATATATATCCTATTCTATTATAAGCTAAGATATTAGCTCTACTATAAGGTACTACTTATATTAGTACTATTAACGTAGTAAGCTTCTTTTATTAATAGTCTATTAATAAGTTATATTATTATTATCTTATAGTAGTAAGTTATTAAGGCTAAGAATTATTTAACGTCTCTATTATAGGATAGTATAACTCCCTAGCCTACGTATAATATATAATAGATAGAATTCTCTAGCTATTTTAGCGTTTCTATTATATATATATTAATAGTATTATTATCTTTTTAAGATCCTTAGAAGAATATCTTAATTATCTTAATTATCTTAATTAGGTGTTCTAGGCCCTTAATAATATAAATATCTACTTATTACCTAAGAAATCATTCCTCAGCTTCCCCTTAGTCTATCTACTAGGATAAAAGGTAGATATATTAGGATTAATTATACTAGAAGAAAAGTTAGCTACTATTACTAATCTATATTTCCTAGTTAATTTAATAGTACTTAAATAATATCTTAGGTTAACTAGGTATCTACATTAATATATTACCTTTTACGTAGCTATTATAAAACCCCTCTAGTTATAAAAGACTTATCTTAATAAGTCTATATAGATATAATAAGGGCCTTCTTCTAGTATTTAGGGTAATATATATAGAAAATTAGCCCGTAAAATATACCTAGGTAAACCTACCCTAAAGGAACTTAATACCTTTTATTAACTTTAAAAGCTATTCGCTAGCCTAATAATGCTATACTATTTTAATAAGAAACTCTAACTATTTATAGATTTTAATATAAGTAAGGAATTTAGTTTTAGAGTATATATATATTATATTACGGGTCTAATAAAGGCTTTTATAAGTAACTTCCCTAGGTAGAAGTTATAGCTACTAATCCTTTTCCTTAGCTGTCTACTTACTAACGCTAAGACTTAATACTAGCTAATAGAGCTAGAGATCGCTAGGATTATCTAGGTAGTAAAGAAGATTAGGTATATAATTAAGGCTACTAAATAGGTAATTATTATCTATACTAATTATTTAGCCGCTATATTAATAGCCCGTTAGATAAGTCTAAATATAACCTTAGTAGAAAAACTAAACCTTCGTCTTATCCGTACCTCTAAGTATTTATAATATTTTTAACTAGATATCTACTATAAACCTAGAAAGTCTAATATTATTCTAGATACTCTCTCTAGGTTAGTAACCCGTAAATACCGCCTAGCTAACGCTAGGGACTTACTTAAGGCTATACTAATAAAGGCTTTCCTAGTTAGTCTAGTAGAAATAAGCCCTAACTTTAAATAATATCTAATTAAGGGCCTTATTAAGCCGCGTTAGGCACGCTTAATATTAATAATAAAGGAGAATAAAGCCTTAGGTAGTAACGCTATTAAGCTACTATATCGCGTGGTTAATAAATTACTCTATTTTAATAATAATAAAATAGGCCTTTATTTATATATCCCGTCTCTACTAGAGAAGGAAGTCTTCTAACTTACTTATAATAAGATAGGATATTTAGGTTATACCTAGACTTATAAACGTCTAACTAAAGGACTTTATATTTATAATATAGTAATAAAACTCTATAAATTTATCTATTATTATCTATATTATTAATTAAATTAGACCCTGAGATATTAACCTTATAAGTCTTTATAGCTAATCTTAATACCCTCCTAGCTATTTTATATACTTACTATAGCTTTTATTCTAGCCTTATCCTATTTAAGTAACGGGTTTAACTTAATTATATTAGTTACTAATAAATTCTTAAAGGTAATTACCCTAATTCCTAGTAAGAATATATAGTCTAGGAAAGACTAGGCTATTAAGCTAATTAACTATCTCGTACTCTTAAATTAGGGTATACTAAGAGTTATTATTTTTGACTAAGACTGGAAATTTATTAGTCTACTATAGAAATAGATATTCTTAGTATTAAAAGTAAGTCTCCTCTATTTAATAGCCTAGTATCTATAAGCTAACGGTATATTAGAATATATAAATTAAACTACTAAGATAGCCTTATATTATTATATTACTATACTAGATAATTTAGAGTAATAGCCCTTAATTATTAATAGGATATTAGCCTCGCTAAATAATTCTACTAAGTATAACTCCTCTTATTTAGCTCCTACCTAAGTCTTATATAGATTTAAGACTTAGGAATTATTAGATCTCCTACGTCTTAAAGATCCTACTAAAGGCTTTTATAATAAGGCTCTTATTAATAAAGTATTAGCTATACTAGCGTATCCTAACTAACTAGTTAATATAAGCGAATATAGACCTTTATATATTAACGCTAAGGACGCTATTACCTTCGCCGTAATAAAGATAAAGGACTACTATAATTCTCGCCATACTCTAATATACTTTAGGGTAGGAGACCTAGTATATCTATATCTTTATAGGGGTTACCGTGTTCTAGCTATCTTATCTAAGAAAATAGGTTAATAATCGGTTAGCCTATTTCGTATAATTAGACGGGTTAGTCGCTTAGCCTATAAACTCGCCCTTCCTAATAATATAAGAATCTATAATATTATATTAATTACCTATCTTAAGCCTATTATAGACCCCGCGGATAACCCGTACTAATGTTACCGCCCAGCTATACTAGTCGTTATCGAGGGGTAGGATAAGGAGGAATAGGAAATTAAAAAGTTAATTAATAAAAGATAGATATATCGTAGCTATAGATAGGCTACTAAATACCTTATTAGGTGGAAGAACTATAGCCCTAAGGAAGACTACTAGATATTAGAAAAGGAATTGGTAAGGAACGCTATTAACTTAGTAATAGAGTTTAATAATATTAATAGTAATTAATTAGCTATAGTATAAAGGGGCTTATTTAGGCTTTACTAATGTTTTACTATAACTATTAGGATGATAATATTATTTATTTACCGGTATCTGTTACAATTATCGCTATATAGCTAGTAGCGTAGAGAGCGGAAGCCTTCCGCAGGTACGTCTTAGGCCTACGAGAAGCTTCCCTTCTCTACAACTATTACCACTTTACTATATTATTAATTACGGTTGTAACAATTATTAATATAATAATATTATATATATTATATAAAATACTCTTAATTTACTTTAAAGGCTTTAAAAATTAATAAGAATTTATTTTTAACTTTAAGTAGAGTAATATTTAATTCTTTAATATAATTATATAATATTATATTAAAGAATTAGGAGCTATTATAAGTTATAATAATCCCCTTATAGACTTTATAAGGGCTTATTAAGTTACTATTAATATATTTATATAAGTACTTCCCTAGGGTAATAAGATAATTATATAAAGCCCTTATTATTTAAGTCTTTATATAAGTATTATATATATAATCCTTAAAGATAATCTTATTATAATTAATTTTATTAAATATATTTATTAACTGTCTTAGATTCTATTAATTTAAATAACTTATATAAGTATATTAAAGGTTAATAAATAAGGAGACTTAAAAGGTTATAAATATATATACTTTAACTTTAAAAGAAATTATAATATAATTATTAAAATAATAAAGGTAAAGATTAAATACTCTTAAATATTAAAGTAAAAGATACTATTATATTAGGTATATATAAAGATATAGCCTTTATAAGTAATAGTATACTTTTATAAGTTAAAGAAGACTTTTTAAAAATAAAGTAGTTAAAATATTAATATTAAATTTAATTAGATATTAAGGATATAAAGGATACTAAAAAGATATACTTTTACCTTAATTCTTATACTAGTCTTATAAGAGATAATAATAATACTATACCCTATTATATAAAAGACCGGCCTAGCTAATTTTATAAATAAAGGACTTAGGAATTACCTTATATTCTTTAAGAATATCTTAAATATTAATAATATATTAGTATAAGGACTAGATAGGAATACGGTACTACTATTAACGTGTCGTCTATAGTATATAGTAGTACTACGCTACCCCTTTACCTATAGTATATAAAGGAGGGAATTCCCCTTAAAGGGAAGGGTAGCGATTAATCTTACTATTAATAAGAATAGGGAGTTCTATATATATATATACGTACTATTTATAGTACTTAATAGCTATATTATTATATAGTACCCTTATATTCTAATCGCTCTACCCTATTTAGGGGTAGTAGCCCGACTATTAGTAAGATAAGTAGAGAAGGGTTATTACGGGTATAAGGTAAAAGGGTTAGTTAACTAGCGTAGGTAACCCGCCTAAATATAAGGGACTAGGCTCGTAGAGAAAGTAAGTCTTAAGAATTAGTTAATAAATTAATAATAGATATATTATAATTATAATTAAATATCTAGGGGTAACTACTAGGCGTATAAACCTAGTCCCTACTACTTAAAACCTAAGAAGTACTATTATAAAGGATATAAGAACTTAAAGAAGAAGTCTTTAAGAGGTAGTAGATATAAGATCTATAATAATATTTATAAGAGTTAGAGTAGGAAATATATATTAATAATACTACCTAAGCGGGTTATTAATATTACCTATTATTAATAGAAGAATTAGAATTAAAGCGTCCTTAATATAAAACTTATATTCTTAGGCTATAGGACCTATATATATATAATAAGAAGTTAATATAAGAATATTAAAAATAGTTTAATAATATAGTTAGTATAATTAAAATAAGTATAACCTATTTTCTTAATAACTTTATAAAAATCTAATACGCGTTATAGTATATAGCCCTAGACCCTAAGGCTATATAGTATAAGTATATAAAAGATATATTAAAGGATAAATAGTCCTAGGAATACTTTAATAGTTTCCTAATAGATTAAATAGAAAATCCTTAAAATTAATACTTTATAACTAATAAGTACTACTTAGAAGTTAAGTAAAAAGAATATTAAAAGATTATAAACTTTATAAATTACCTTATTAAGTTAGAAAGATAACTTAAGCTATTAATAGAGTATATACTTTATAATAACCTTTTAAATAAATTATGTAAAGATCTTTATAATTAACTTATAATATAATTTAATATCCTAGAGATAAGGGATACTCTTATTATATTAATAATCTAACTAGAGCCTTATATAATACTACTTATATATAAAGATTAAAGGGATAATACTCTTACTAAGGGTTAATATCCTTAAAGAGGAAGAGGAAATTTCTAAGGGCGAAGAGATAATAGCCTATATATAAAATAAGAAGGGAGAGGCGCTATTAAGGTATTATTATACCTTTCTTAAAGGCCTAAGCCTAACCTTTTTACTATTAAGTATTATAATTATTAAAGGAAGGGATATATAACTAAGGATTATTAAAGCGCGAAATTAATAGTTATAAGTATTACAACTAATAAGCTTATAACTAATAAGATATTTAGTAATAAGCTAGCTAAAAAAGGCTTAAATTTAAAAAACCCTTAAATATTATAATTATATCTACTATTATAATATAAGGGAAGAAGTAGATATAATAACTTATTATTATAATATAAATAGAGCGTAAGAGCTTATAAAGAGAATTTATTATATTAATTAACTCTAGAGGAAATACTAACTATATTAATATATACTTAATAAAGGAGTAGGATTAGGAAATAGACCCTAACTCTAGTAATACCTTATATAATAGAGTTAAGAACCTAATATTATTACTAGGTTTTTATATAAGAAAAATTAAACTTATTAACTCTAATAGTATTATATAATATTATAAGGGCGCCTTTTATATAATAGTAAACCTTAACTATAACTTCTACCTTAAGTATTTATAATTAAAGGAATAAAATCCCTAAGTAGATTAACTTATATAGAACTAGTAATTCCTTATTAAGAAAAGTAATATTAAGGAGTACTTTAATATTATTAAAGCCTTAAAGGAGTAGCTTAATAATATTATATTTATTATAATATACTTAAGAGTAAGTAATAAAAGCCTACTACTTAAAGTTAAGCTCCCTTTAAATTTTTTAGGAATTCTAAGATATCTTCTTAATTAAGAATATTAGGGCGCTATTAGCCTATATATATTATAATTACGCGATTAATATAAAGGAGAATAAAGAACCTCCTTTTAACCTACTTTATAACTTATTAGAGAAAGAGTTACGCGTATTAAAGGAATATTTTAAGTAGACTTTAAAAAAGGGGTAGATTTATTATTTTATAAATCTAATAGGTATATTAATTCTTTTTATATTAAAAAAGGATAGAATATTATATTTATATATTAATTATAATTCGCTTAATAAGATTATAATTAAGAATTACTATTTACTTCTATTAATTAATAAAATATTAATAAGATTAATTAATATTAAGTACTTAATTAAGTTAGATCTTAAGGATATATATTATTACTTATAAATAAAAAAGGGTAATAAATAAAAGATTATATTATAATATCTTTATAAATTTAAACTTTATATTAGCCTAAAGAAATATAAATTTATAATAATAGAGGTAAAATTCCTTAGCTTTATTATTAATTATAATAGTATATATATAAATCCGCGGAGAGTAGATATTATAATAAAATAGCTAGAACCTAGGAGTATTAAGGATATTTAGATCTTTTTAAGGTTTATTAATTTCTACTATTATTTTATTAAATATTATTCCTTTATTATTATAATATTAATAGATTATCTAAAAAATTATTATTTATATATTAAAAATAGAAAGTTAATATTAAGTAATATTATAAGAGTAGTATTTAAGTAGTTAAAGTAACTCTTTTAAGAGGTACTATTACTTATATATTTTAACTTTATAAGAGAAATATAACTAAAGATTAATACTTTAATTTTAATTATTATAACTATTTTATTATAAAAGTTCCTAATTAGTATTAAAGAGGCGGAAGTAGAATTGTATCTTATTACCTTCTACTCTTATAAGTTATATTTAGCGGAAACTAGATATAAGACTTATAACTAGGAATTACTTATAATAGTTAAGGTATTTTAAATATAAAGGTACTTCTTAGAAGGTAGCTTATACCTAATTATAATAATTATTAATTATAATAACTTAAGGTATTTCTAGATAATATTATTATTAATAAAGAGATAAGTATATTAGGTAATAAAGCTTATGATATATAACTTTAAGATATATTATTATATAAGTACTAAGAACCTAGCTAACGCCCTATTAAGGTAATTAGATTATATACTAATAATAGATAAAGAAGATACTTATCTATTAATATTATAAAATAAGTTAAAGAATATTAAGTATATTCCTTTTAATAAATATTATATATATAGTATTTATAAAGGTTTATAAAATAATAAGGCTTATAATTATAAATAGTATAAAAGGTTAAAGATAGGGCTTAAAAAGCTTTATACCCTAAAAATAGGAGAGAGTAACGCGCTCTTAAGGATATAAAGTAGTATAAGTAATAGCTTAAACCCTATTATAAGATAGTTTAATATTAATTAAATAGTACTTAAAAGGTATATTATAGCTACGTTAATAATAGAGCGCGTATAAAATAAGTATAGTAACTTAATATTAAAGATATTCTAATATCTTTAAAAGGGAGATAAGGACCTTTATAATAAGAAATAATTATTAAAGTCCTAAGGTTATAAAAAGGCTACTAATATATCTTTATTAATAGATAAGATAGGGGTCCTTTATAAAGGTAGTATGGTTTTTATACCTAATAATAAAGTAATTAGATAAGAAATCTTAAAGCTTTATTATAATAACCCTTATACTAGCTACTACTTATAGAAGTATATATAAGAGCTTATTAAGCGGAAGTTCTATTAAAAATTAATAGGATAAGATATTTATAATTATATATAAGAATACTTAACCTACTAATTAATAAAGCCACGTAGATATATTATTTATAGTATATTATTATTATTATTAATACTTATAAGATCTTTTTAAGGAATTATAATAGATTTTATTATAAATCTCCCTTTAAGTAAATAAAAGGATAGTATTTATAATATAATCTTAATAGTTATAAACTATTATATTAAGGTAGCTAGGTACTTACCTATTATAAAGATAGTTAATACTATTAATATTATTAACCTATTATATTATAAAATCTTTTTAAAGTTTAATTAGTTAGAAGGTATTATTAGTAATTAAAGGATAGTATTTATAAGTAGCTTCTAGGTAGTTATATATTATTATATTAATATAAAAAGAAAGCTTAGTACTACTTTCTATCCCTAAATAGATAGTTAAATAGAGAGATAGAATAGTACGCTTAAGTAGTATTTATACTATTATTCTACCTAGAGATAAGATAACTAGGTAGAGTTACTTTATCTAGTAGAGTTTATATATAATTATATAAAGTATATTAATACTAGGTTACCTTTATATAAGGCGCTTTATAACTACTTACTTAAGCTAGATATAAAGCTTTTAAAGCTATTATTAAGAGAGGTCCTATTAGTATAAGAAAGGATTAAATTACTTTAAAAATAAAGGGAAGGTTTAAAGTAATACCTATATTAAATATAAGCTATATAAGTAGAGTATATAAATAAATAGTAAAAGTAAAGATAATATAATATAAGTAATTATATCTTATTAAATATAAAGTATATTAGATTAATATAAGTAACTAAAAAACTATTATAATATTATCTAAGGCCTTTTAAGGTCTTTAATTATATTAGTAGTTAGGCGTATAAGTTATAACTACTTAATACCTTTTATATATATAATATCTTTTATATCTTACTTATAAAGTTATATAAAGGTAATAGTAAGAGTATTATAAAAGTTATATAAGTAGAGCTTATAAATAATAAAGATAAATAGAAGGTTAAAGCTATTTTTAATTATAAAATCTCTTATAATAAACCTTAATATTTAGTAAAGTAGAAGGATTAGTCTTATAATTATAATTAATAGTTATATAAATAAGACTTAATTAATATATTAGATATATTAGAAAGATTTAAGTAAGATTACCCTAAAGTATAAAGTTTATATTATATAAGAGGGAAAGAGATTTCTATTATTATTAATAAAAAAGAAAAGATACTTAATATAATTAAACTATTAAGGGCGTTATAAGAGAGGGCTGTTATATTATATTAATAGTAGTACTAGGCCTATTACTATTACTACTACTATTAATAAGATCCTCCTCCTTATTCTTATTCTTATTCTTATCCTTTATAATAAGAGGAAGGCGCTCTTATAATATATTAGTAAGGCTTTAATAAAGTTTTAAAAGGAGAGATAGAGTAATATATATATATTAATAGAGGATATTAAGAATACCTTTAAGGGTATTTATAATATAGATAGTAATAGTAGGGTCTACTCTAATAGGAGTAGTAGTAGTAGAGGGGGTAGAGGAGGCGTAGTAGAGGTAATAGCGGTATTAATAGATAAGCCTATTAAAGGTTTACTAATATCCGGCGAGCTAAGGAAGATTAGAGCTAGTATTAGAGGTAGCTACGGCGTTAAAGGCTTATAAGAGGTATAAGTAGGAGTAGTAAGTAAGGGTAAGGATTTCCTATTTATATTTTATATTAAGGTCTTTATAATAGCTATATCTTATTAAGCTAGGGGAGGCGTATATATAAAGTATACTATTAAAGGGGTAAGTAAAGCCTTAATTAAAAATATTAGACTTATAACTCTTTACTTTAAAATATAGTATACTAAAGGTATATTATATAAGATAATATAAGAATAGGCTATAAGTAACTTAGTAAAGGAGTTTAAGTACTATTATAAGGGGGGATAATAGGAGCCTTCCATATAATAGCGGTAATAACGGGCGAACAAGCGTACGCGCAAAGACTGCAGGTAACGTACTAGGCGTTACATGCGAACTTACAGGAAGGAGACGAGAGGGGAGAAGGGGACGGAGGAGGTAGTAGAAGTGGTAGTAAGAGGGAAGTAAGAGGGGACGCTCTTAGGGTCGCGACGACAGGACCCCTAACACTACTAAAGTCCCCGGAAATTAGGGAAAAAGAGTAAGGGAGACAAGGCTAGGAAGGTCAAAATGTTATAGAGTCTATTATAAAAGCAAGGGATATAATCTAGGCGATCTAGAGTCTCTAGTTCGGGGAGATAATAGAGGCGATATAGGGCGTTACCTAGGTCGCCCTTTATACTATAATAGGAGGCTTTAAGGCTATAGAAGTACGCATTACTAAGCTAGAAACGCGTCTAGAAAAAACGGGGAGGGATAGAAACGCGTCGGTAGGGTATAGTAGAGGGTTATAGGCCTAGGTAGCTGGGGCTAGCATAGGGACTAGGTCCTGGTAAAGCCCGGGCCCGAGGATAGGACCGGGCCTAGAGGGGGCGTAAGGTAGCCAGCTACTTAAGTAATTAGACGTTTAGAGGATAAGGGAAGTAGTAGTACGATTTAGAGATAAAGAAGGCTATAAGAAAGCGAGTTAGATAAAAAAGGAGGAGCTTAATAAAAGCTTTATTAACCTAGTAAATATAGTTATAAAGAATATCGTCGGTACTTATACTAGGGGTACGACAGACGTAGTACTATAGACGGCGACGGTTAAAGGGCGTAAGGTCCTCGAGAGAATATAGGAGTAGGCGAGCGTAGCCTACCCTTTAATAAAGGTAGTAAGGAAGACCTTCTACGTGGCGGCTAAAGGGGCGTGTATAAACCTCCTTAATAAAAAGGAAAAGGAGAAGGGGCTGGCGAGAATTAGAGAGGATAATATTATTACCTACCCGAATACTAACTTCACCAGTTTTAGGTAGGCGAAATATACGGCGAGACTAAGGTAGGATAGGAGTAAGAAGACCTACTTAACCCTAATTATCGGAGTGGTAACACCGGAGGCGGTGAACCGCCTAGTTTAAGGAGGGATAGCTCTTAGTAGTAGTCTCTTAGTCTATAAGAGATAGGAGCAAGGAGTAGAGATAAGATAATACTTTAACTACTATAGATACGGACACTTTACGCGAGAGTATTAAAGGGAGAAGAGGTACGGCTATTATACAGGTAGTTATAGCTTAGCGGACTACGTTACGGGCGAAGGAGTAATAATATACGCTACTTATAAAGGAGGCTATAAGGCCTGGAGTAAGGACTACCTAGTTAGGCGAAGAGAGTACTAGAGAGTAGTATAAAGACGCTGGACTAGGCCGGCGTTCTATAACACGTAGGGCTTGCGGGGAACTAATACCCGTAGCGAAGAGGAGATAGACGCAGATGGTTTCAGGATAGTCTAAGGTATATCAAGGAAGAGGAAGTTACTGGTATAAGCGGAAAGGGAACTACTAGACCTAGCCCCTCCCCGATAAAGAGGGCGGCCAACTATAATAGTCTATATAGCCTGAAAGGAGGTAGGATAACAGGTCCTCCCGCTACCCTAGGGAGTACTAATTACCCTTAGGGGCGCTTAGGCTACAGATAACTAAATAGTAGTAGACTCTAGCCTTATACCGACTATATAGTAGGATAACCGCTTAAGATCCTGTAGTATAACGTACGAAAAGAAAAGGACGGCGTATAAATACCACTCCTAGAAGATACTAAAGTCTAGTAAATAGATGTCTTAGTAATATAAGAGCTATAGACTAACCTAAGGACTAAGTCGACGTACGACCTATCTTATAATAGGTTCTACCTAGTTTATAAAGCTAAGGAGAATACTTAGGTATACTTTTATATTAATAAAAGAGTTAATATAGAGAGCTAGAAGGTAGACTTCTCAAGCGGCGACTACTACTCGCTGAAAGTCAGCCTTAGGAAAGGGTAATAGGGAATATAAGCGGATAATATCTAGATATATAATATTTATAACCCCTCTCTAACGACGTATAAGTTAAAGGACGGCCTAATAATAATCCCTCTAATAGTAGAGGCCTTAAAGAGGCTAGGGGAATATATCCTCCTTAGGGACTTTAATCTCTACTATCCCTAGTAGAATAATAAAGGGAGAAGTATATACTACGTTATAGTAGATATATTACTAGGCGAAACGAGTAAATATAGTATAGAGGTCGCCCTACTAGAGGGTATAATAATATAACGGGGGAGAGGTCTAAAGTTAGTAATCGACTTAGTCTTTACTACTAAGGGTACTACTAACGTACTCTAAAACTGCGGCTTAAGGGCAGACCTCTAGTATAGATCTAACTACCTCCCGGTATACACGGAATTTAAATGGAGCTAGGAGAGCTAAACCCTAGTCTAGAGGAGGGCGTAGAAGATACTTAAAGACAAGGAGGTCGCTATAAATATAAGGAATAGGGCCTAGTAGCTTAGACTTTCTCTAAGGCTCCCCTAGATTAGATCCGCCGGCGAGGCGGACGAGTACCTAGGGTAGATACTAGATAGGTTCCAGGCCATTATATAGGAATATATTCTATAAGCGAAGTCGTCTAGTAAGGTAAGATCCTTTTAGAACTTAGCCTATAGGGATATAACGTAAAGGGCTAAACGGGAACTAAAGGCCTACTACTAGTACTATAATATAGAGACGAGAGAGACTCTAAGAGAAGCGGAAAGGGCGAAGGTAGCTATAATCTAAAGAGAGAAAACCCTCTACTTCCGGGCGGCTATATACTAGGCCTTAGAAGATCCTTAGGGGGTATAAGTACTAGCCCGGTAGGGGAAGAATAAGAGTATATCGCTAAGAGCCCTACCTAAGTTCCCCTCCCTAAGTAGACAAGACGGGACGCTGGCGGCTACCTTCGAGGAGAAGGTAGAACGCCTTTAGGAAACCTATTTCCTAGCCCCTTTAGGGGCAGATTTAGAAGATATTACCGAGGTAGAATACCTAAGCCCGATACTAGGGGGAGGGGATCTAATAGAGGCGGAAGTCTATAGCTTTATAAGGAGACCGTCGTAGGATAAGGCTCCTGGGATAAATAGGATTCTAAATAGGTTCCTACGGGCCGTATATAGTAAACTAGAGGAGGAGATCTACTATCTCTTCTAGGGGTGCTTTAAGATTAGATACTACCCCCGGAAATTTAAGGAGGCTAATATAGTAATCTTAAAGAAACCGTAGAAGGAGAACTACACTAACCCTAAGTCTTATAAGCCGATCGCCCTCTTAAATACCTTAGGAAAGATATTTAAGACGGTAATAGCGGCTAGGCTTAGAGATTACGCGGAGGCTAATAACCTCCTTCCGGAGGAATAGATAGGTATAAGGTAAGGAAGATTAGTAGAAACCGCGCTAGAAACGATTACTAATATAGTCTACACGGTATAAGGAATAGGGAAGAGGAATATAGTAAGCCTCCTCTCTCTAGATATCGCCGGAGCCTTTAATCACGTCTCCTACTCCAGGCTACTCTATATAATAAAGATAAAGAGGGTCCTAGAGAAGATAGTATACTAGACGGCAAGCTTCCTTATAAAGAGGGCGACTTTAATTACCCTCGGTAGGAGGACGAGTTAGATAGAGTTAGTAGAGATAGGGATCCCCTAGGGTTTACCTATCTCTCTAATATTATTTCTATTTTTTAATACTCCCCTAATTAAGGAGTATAAAAAGCTAAAGCTACTAATTTAAGTCGGCGGATTTATAGATAATATCTATCTACTAGCCTATAATAGGAGTATTAAACGGAACTACGAGGTTCTAGATAAAGCTTATAAGGTATACCTGTAGTAGGCGAAGACTTATAAAGCCTTATTTATACTAAAGAAGTACGAGCTCGTTTATATAACCCGTAGAATAAAGGGTATAAAGATAGACGTAATAGTTAAGCTTAAAGGAATTAAAGTTAAACTAAAGACGTCGATTAAGGTCCTAGGACTTATACTTAATAGTAAGCTAAATTAGAATATACACCTAAGGAAGGTATAAGCTAAGATAGATAACTAGATTCAGGCGCTCTACTACGTCGCCGGCTTAATATAAGGCGCGGTTCTACCGGTTAGTAGGCTTATATACGCGGTAGTAGTAAGGCTTATAATAACGTTCGCGGCGCTAATATAATATAGCCCTAAGAATACCCCCGGGGTAGTAGGGAAGTATATAAAGACCCTGACGATAATCTAGAATAAAGGACTACGTAAAGTACTAGGGGCGTATAAGGCCACCCTAATTCCGGTCCTTAAAGTAGAGGCGGGAATCCCGTCGGTAAGAGACTTCCTTAATAAGGCCCTACTACGGAGTAAGATCCTTTAAGGGATATATAAGATAGTCCTGAAAGGGAACGCGAAGATTAAGTCTCGGTTATAACTAAAAAGGGGTAGGAGGCTACGCCCTCCGCTACCCCCGTTAGTTAAAAAGGAGTCTTAGGCGAAGCGGTCGCTAAACGGGGTACTTAATAGCCCGACGCTATAGAAAAGGATACTAACCTAGTAGGAAGGCCGGTAGTAGGGCCGGTAGCGCCACTACTAGCGGGGATTAGAGGGCCGAAACACGAGCCTAGTATAGAAGGGTGACCTAGTAGGAGGGAGATAGGACCTTTATAAGGGCCTAAAGAAGCCGGAGAGCTCTATAATAGTCTAGTTACGTACGGATAAGATTAGGTTTAACTACTTCTTATTTATTAGGAAGGTTCCTAGGATCCTAAGTCCTAGCTACCCGTACGGGGCGGCGAGGTAGACCGGTAAATATATCCTACTATTCTATCCCGACTATTATACTAGTAGGAGTTAGATATTACTAGAGGCTAGGTTAGAAGACTATAGTACTATTCTCTTATTACTAATAGGGATAAGGGCGGCGGCGAGGTAGTTAACTAGGTTAGGCGCCCTCTACTAGTTTATACTAGTAAAAGAGATATTAGCGAGAACTAATAGAGAGGAAGGGCTCCGCCCTAACTAAAGAGAAGAGAATATAGTCGACGAAACCTTAGTATTATAAACGGTAGACCCGACCCCTTAATATACCGCCCCGATAGTAGGCCTATTAAGGGGGGGAGGGAAGGAGCCGAATAATAGTATAGCCTGTAGATAGTAGGTAGAGTTTTCATCCCTTAGCTAGGTTTCTCCCCGAACGACAGGTACGTTAGGCGTACCTCCTAAAAAGTCTACCCTTATTAGCTTTAGCTAGTATAGGAGTATAAATAATTAATTAATAGGAGCCTTCTTTAATTAATAGAGGATAAGTTAATTATTAAGGATTACTTATAAAGCGACTAGTAGGATTATAAGGAGGTATAATAAGACGCGGAGAGGGTAATAATATAAATAAGAATTAAAAAGGACTTAGTATAATTAATAAAAAATAAAGATATTATAATTAAAAGAATAATATTAAAGTTATATAAAGGAGGTATACCTTAAGTACTTAATAAACCCTTAATAATAATAACTTCCTATTTACTTTAAAATACTAAGACTTCTAACTACTTTTATAATAAATTAATAAAGAATAATAGGAAGTATAATAGGAATATATTATAATATAAGGATTATATATAAGAGTATTATCCGCGATTATTATAGTTTAATAGAATTATATATCCCTTAAAGCTTAGCTTAAGGGGCCTTATAATTAATTATATTATTACGCTCTTATTAAAGTTATATTCTATTACTAAGGGAGTACCTTTAATAGGTTATAACCTTTTATACTCTTAAAGCCTAAGAGCCTAGATAGGGAGATAATTATAAGGATTAGATAGGAATATAATACTACTATTAATATAGCGTCTATAGTATATAGTAGTACTACGCTACCCCTTTACCTATAGTATATAGAGGAGGGAATTCTCCCTAAAGGGAAGGGTAGCGATTAGTCTTACTATTAATAAGAATAGAGAGTTTTATATATATATATATATATACGCACCGTTTATAGTACTTAATAGCCACGTTATTACGTAGCACCCTTATAATTAGTTATATACTATATCTAAGAAGATAGTAGTAGTAAGGCTAGTTATACCTAGTATAATTATAAAGCTAATAACTAGGTCTCTTAACTTTATAAAGATATAAGGATATTTACCTTTAATATTATTACCCCCTTAATTATAACCCCCTTAACTTTAGCTTTTATTTACTTTAATTATCTTAAGGTACTTAATCTAGTATTTAAACTTTATATAGCCTTAATAATAATTATAATTATAATATTTTTTTACTTTAATATATATTTAATCTAGCTTAATATAATAGGTAAGTAGTAGCTATAATTATAATTATAATAAAAGAATTTATAAAGTTCTAGTAAGTTTTTTTATTTATTATAATTAATGTAAGTTTATTAAATAAGATTATTATAATACCTTCTTTAATAATAATAATATATATTTAAATAAATATACTCTAAAAGATATAAATTTTTATATTAAGATATTAAAGGTAAGTATTAATAATAAAGATATAAAGGAGCTTATATCCTAAATTAATTAAGTTAGAATCAATACTTTTAAATTTTTCTTATATAATTACTAATATCTTTATAATTAGTATGAAAGAGGGTATTAAAATTATAAATAATCTTATTAAAGATACTAGTACTTTAAGACTTATAAAAGTCCTTAAGGATCTTTTAAGCTATTAAAGGAATGGTTTAATCTTTAATTAGATTATAAGTATTAATATTATAATATACTTTTATTATCTTATAAGCCTTATTATACTTATTATCTTAAATCTCTTAAAGGTTTTAAGTTATAAGGATAATATAATCTATCTTAATAATAACTTTAAGGCTATTAAGAATAATATAAGACTATGTATTATAGGAGTATAATAGCTAATTATAACTAGATTTTAATATAAGAATAAGTATAAGGGGGTAGTTACTACCCCCTTTAATCTCTACTTTAATATTAGTAGGAGGTATATCTTTAGTATTAGTATCTAGATTATATAGATTTAATATTAGAGATTAAGTTAATATTAGTATTAATAACTATAATTTTAATCTAATAATAAGGTTAAAGATAATACTTTTACCTAGTAATCTAGGTCCTTCTATTAAAAATAATAGTATTTGGTTTTAAAGGCGAGGTTCTAGTATTAGTAAAGATATAAAGGAGGTATTATCTAATAATATTCCCTAATAATTAATAGTAGTAGCCGCTTTTTAATTAATTTTATAACTAATATTCAAGGCCGACTATGGTCTGCAGGGAAGGATGGATCGCGTGGTTCATTTATTAGAGCAAGGAGTGCTTAGTAGAGATATAGGAAATTAAGGAAGTAGTAGTTTATTTAAAGGTTAGTTAGAAGGCTTTTAAGGTAAATTTTAAATAATTATTAATAGATTTCTTATTTAAATTCTTTAAGTTTTAGTATAAAGTAGTTAGAATAATAATAAGAAGGAGGGAGAGAAGAATCTAGGGAAGAAGGGATAAATATAGCTAATTTATAAGGAGGTTAATAAATATTCCTAGCCTTCTCTCTTAAAATATGTAGTAGAATAGTTAATTAGGTTACTAAGTCTAGATATATAAGAACTAAGTATAGATACTAAGAGACTACTTAGTTATATATTACTAAGTATACTAGCGTCTTAGTAGGACCCTATATTTTAATACTCCTACTTAAACTATCTATACCCCTAAAACTAAAGAATAGTCTAAAAATAGTCTAAAAATAACTATATTGAACTACTAAATACTAAAAATAACTATATTAAACTACAAATTCTTCCTTTTATAAAAACATAGTTATTTAAGATTTTTATTTTAGGATAAAGCTATATATAGTAAAATTATACTAAAATATTATTAAATATATTATAAGAAGGTAAATATTATTAACTATTAATATATTATTAGTTATTACTATTATTATCTAGGCTTAATAGTACTTATAATAGTTAGGTAAGTAGTTATAAGGCTCTACGTCGTTAAAGGATTACTATCGCTAGTCTTTAAAGTAGTTAGTCCCTATAACTTAATAATAGTTTAGGGTATCCTTAAGCTTATTCCTACTAGTAATAATACTCCTATTATATTAAAGGACCTCCTCTAGATTAAGTCCTTTATAAAAAGTAATAAACTTCTCCTTATAAAGGGGTTTAATAAGGCTATTAGCTAACTATTAATCTATAGGGATATACTTAAGATTAATAGTTTTAGTAATAATTTACTCCCTTATCTAATAATATTAGAGTTTAATATACTTAGAGTAAATATAAAACTTAGGGTTCTTTATAAAGGTAATTACGCCTTAATTATTATTATAAATAATTACTATCTTAAGTACTTCCCTAAAACGGAGTTAATTAAAGAGGTTCCTTAGCTAGATAGCTTCTTTAAAGGCCTATATCTAACTAATATACTCTACTTTATATAAGGAAAGGGGTATTATAGCCTATTACTTAGATAACTAGCTAAGGGCTACGCTTCTAATATTAAAGATATAACCTAAGGTTAGTTTATAAGTATTATAATTACCTACTTAGTTAGAGTTAATATACCTAAGAAGGTCCTAGAGAGCGCCTTAGAATATAAATTAAAACCTAATTATAGCTTATAAATATTAAAAGATATACTTAATAGCCGCTTAATATAACTTATTAAAGTTAATAGTATAATAGCTAATAGCTAATACCGCGTAGGTAATATTAAGCTAAGTTTTAAGTATAATATATATAAGGGATCCTACTACCTTTTAATAGTTCTTCTTAAATATAGGATTAACTTTATACTTTTTATTAGCCTTTTTTAAGTAAGTACTAGTTTCTATTAATATAGTAATATACTTATACTCTTATATATTAAAGTCTCGTAGTACCTTCTTAATATAGGCTATTTAACCTTATTATAGTATTTACTATTAGTAGTCTTAAGTAATTATTATATTAAGGTAATAGGTATATAAACTAAAATCTATTATTTTAAACTAGCTATTTAAAGTATCTTTAATCTATTAAATAGCTTATTTATTTAAACTTATAATTAAGATATTATTTATATAAAGAGCTATTAAAGTCCCTTCCTTTAAGTTAATAAAGATACTTAAATTAGTAAATAGTAGTATAAGGCCTAGTTCCTTTATAAAGTTAGTAAAGGTATAATATTAAGCTTAAGGTAACTACTTAAGTCTATAAAGAGCCTTATAAAGCTAATAGACCCTATTTCTTTACTTATAACTTATAAGTTAATTAATATAAATCTCCTTATTAATATTATTATAAAGGAAGGTTATATTATTATTTATTTACTTTTAATCCTAATTTATAATAGCTATTAAAGTAAAGATAGCCTTATAACTTATAAGTTTTACTATTAAAGTAAAAGTCTTATTATAATTAATACCTTTATATTATTTAAACTTATAAATAACCTAGCGTACCTTATAATATATAACCTATCCTTAAGGGCTACGCTTTAAGGTATAAATCTATTTACCTCCTAGGGTATATTTACTTATAAGTAGATTAACTACCTTTTAAATATTTTTTTTTAAAGGGATTTAACTTTATTATCTATCTTAAAGTTTTATTAGATATTATAACTATCTTTTATTACTTATTAATAGGTCTTTAACTTAAATAATTTAATCCTATTAATATTAGTAAAGAGTATAAGGGCTATTATAATTAAAGGGTCTAATAATAGATCTTATAAATCTAGTAGAACTAGCTTAGGATAATTATATATTACCTATTAAATAGCTTATTCTTCCCTATTAATATATTCTACCTTATAAGTATAGACTTATTACTAAGTAGGAGCTATTTATTAGATAGGGTTAATATTATCTTAGATATCCTACTTCTTATTATTCTCCTTTAAAGTAGATATTTATAGGCGCTTACTTAGCTTAAAGTTTAGCTACTACTACTTATTAATATTAATATATTAAAGGCATTTTTTTAAAAATAGATATTATTAACCTATATAACCTTTTATCTTATAGGGTTTTATAACTAAAAGATATAGTCCCCTTTATAATTAAGAAGGTAGTATTTATTACTCTTATCTTCTAACTTCTTCTAAATATAGTATAAGGCGTAGGCTATTAAGCCTATTATTTAGAGGTATAAAAGCTTTAATAAGTATTTATATTATACTTTATAAAGAGTCTTCCCTAATTTAGTATTAAGGGATTAGATAGTAAGGTAGTTAATTATAAAGATAATCTTAGGCTAAAAAGACTTATTAAGCCTAGAGCTAAGGAGTATTAATTATATCTTATATAATAATATCTACTTAAAATACTCCGCGGCCCTATTTATTTAAGGGTTCCTAGGTATTATAGATTTATAGTAGATACCCTAGTCCCTAAGGTAGTTAATAAAGGTATTACTTATATATTTACCCCTATTATTAATATAAAGGTAATAGATTTAATAGTTTAAATGCTTATAAGCTACCTTAAATTATTAAAATAATTAGAAAGTATTACTCTTATACTTAAGGTAAATAATAATTAAGATATATATAAAATTATCCTTAAATATTATAAAGTACTAACTCCCTTTAAAACCTATTAAGTTAAAGGGGCTAATAATATTACTATAAATAAATTCTATTAAATACTCCCCTAATTAAATAGTATCCTTATAAGGTACCGCCTTTTAGTAGCCTTAGATATAATATTTATATATAAGCTTATTAGAAATAGGCTTTAAGAAATTAATTTTGATTAATATAGCTAGTAATTTATTAATACTTTACTATTTAAGGTACCTTAAGTAGGTATATTATAGCTATTAAACTTTGCTTAATTATAGTACCTTCCTTACTTAACTTTATAATTTAGGGTATTACTTTAGTAGATTTAGCTTTAAACTAGATACCTCTTAATTTAGATTATAATACTAAAGTCTTACTACTTTTAGGGTAGAGAGCTTACGGGCCCTACTACTTCTCTACTACTATTATATTAATTACTTTAATCTTAGTATTATTAGGATTAAATATTAAATAAGTACTTTAATAATTAATATATTTAAGTTTAAATCCTTCCTTCTAAGATTCCTTATATATATAAGTATAGGTTAGTATTAGGTTTAAGTATTAAGATATAATATAACTAGGTTTCCAATATTAAAAATACTTAATAATTTAGCTAGCTCTAATATATTTAATATAATTATAATATTTATTTCCCTTAATAGAAATTAACTAGCTTAAGCCTCCTTTCTAGGTAATATTTATATAATAAGCCTTAATAAATTTAATAATAATTACTAAGGAGGTAATTAATAGACTCTTAACTTTATTTTTATCTAACTAATTAATATACTTAAACTCCGCCCCTAGGATCTAATAGGTATTCGCGTTAATAATAAGTATAATAAAGGTAGTAGTATCTCTTAGGAATTAGTAGGCTTTAATTAAAATATAATAAATTACTATCTTAAAAGTAGGTATTAGGATAAAAGCTTCCTTCTTAAAATATACTATTTAATCTCTACTTTCTTTAGTAGTTTTTAGGGTTTTTATTACCCCCTAACTTATTATTAATAGATAGATATCCCTTAACTTAAGTTAAGTAATAGCTTCTACCCTAGCTACTTTAAGAGTTAGGTAGGCTTATAAATAATTTTTAATATAAGCTTATAACTATTTTAATATACTTTTATAATAATAGGTAATTATAATTTAATCCTTAACTTTAATAATAACTTAGTATTCCTCCTTATCTTCTATTCTAAATAGAGATATTAATTAAGAGGAGTAATAAGTAGTAGTAGCTTAAGTTTATAAAAGAGAGGTAAATATAAGGCCTTTTCTCTACGCGTTTATAAGGCTAGAGTAGTTAGTTATAACTATAACTATAATTATACTATACTTTATAATAGTAATATTACCTTTAATATACTTAATAGGCGTCTTAAGGTATTATAAGGTATTAAGAAGCTCCTTATTATCTAATTACTTAATTATTTTACTAACTATTATAATTACTATTTAGAGGAATATTATAATAGTAATATAAAGAATATATTTTTACTTAATATAATTATTATTTTTAAGGTACTTAAGAATTTATTTAAATATTTCTTATATAAGTAGGAGCTATTTATTAATAGGAAGGGACTAATAGTCTTCTAAGACCTTTAGCTATCTTAATTTACTATTCTTTATTATAATTTAATTATAGGAAGAAAGGTAACTAATATAAAGATATATAAGAGATAATAAATAAGAATAAAGTATTATATAAATACTATATAAATAGTAATAATACGTAGCTATTAAAATTATTAATAATAGTATATAAGTAATAGTATATAAGTAGAGTAATTAAAAGATAAAAAGTACTTTTATATATTAAAATAGGTAGAATAGTAATAATAGCATATAAGTAGAGTAATTAAAAGATAAAAAGTACTTTAATAGTATATAAGTAGAGTAATAGCGTATAAGTATATAGCGACTAGTAAAGTATTATAAATCTATATAGATAATATATGAGAATTAATAATATATATATATACCTCTATCTAGACTATAATCTTATTAATAGTCTAGTTTAAAAAGATAGTTATAATTATTAGGTATATTACCTTTATATATTATTAGGACTTTAATTATAAGGGATAATAATAGTTAACTTTACCTTAGTTATACGCCTTAATTATAGAGATATATAAGTATAAACTTTAATTAGGGCTATTAAGCCTTTATATAATCTAATAGAGATTACTTTCCTACTAAAATTAATAATAATACCCTAGGGAACTAATATATTATTACTAATAAGTATATTAGTTCTAAGATTATTAATAATATAAACCTCTATTATTATTAAGGCCTATCTAAGAGAGTCTCTAACCTTACCTTAAATATATATTTTAATAGAGGCGTACTTATAAGTCTTAATAGTCTTATTTCCTATATTATAAACTACTATAAATAAAGGTATCTTCTTAAGTTAGATATTAGGGAGGTACTTTATAAGGTATATATAATTATTAAGTATAATAATATAACTACTATTAAGATAGATATTAATCTACTCCTAGCTTAATTTAGACTAGGATACCTTAATAGTAATATATATCTATTTATAAGAGCCGTAGCCTAATAGCTTACTCTAATCTAGAATTATATTAGAGTTAGTATAGATAAAGTTAATCTTAAGGATATTATTAAGGTCCTTATTTATAATATCCCCTAGATTAATCTAAGAGTTATCTAGTAAAGGCTTTAATAGCTATAGTATTAACTTAGTTAACTTAAGAAACTTTAGCTAATATTATAATCTTAAGTAATATAATAGCTTATTCTAAGATAAGAAGGTAGATTTATAGTTAAAATAAAGATAATTAATATCCCTTAATTATATAAGGAAGTTAATATCTTAGGTCTTATTATAATTATTATTATAATAAAAGCCTTTAATAGATAGTTTATTATTATATTTATATTAGTTAACTAATAAATTATATTTATTATTAAAGTCTTTTATAGACTCCTCTATTATCACCTAATAAGCCCTTTAAGATCTACTACTATTATAATAATTACTATTCTACCCTTATAGTTAGAAATATAACTTATCTATAGGGCCTATTATAATTTATAGTCTTTAAAGGGCTTAGAGTAGCTATAATAGTTATAGTAGTTAAAGTATATCTTAGCCTTAATAATTTAAATTTAAATTTAAATTATAAGCTAGATTATTCTAATAATAGGGGTAAGTATTACTAGCTAATTAATTTTATAGCTAGTTAATAACTTAGGATTAATAGTAATTAAATTAATTAATTAGCCTATTATCTTATAACTATTAACCTATTATAGCTATTAAGGTCTTTAATATAAAGGATATACTATTTATATAGATATTAAATCAAATATCCTTCTATTAATATAATTCTTTAATTAGGCCTACTTAAGTTATAATAGAGTTTACTATCTATATATTTATAAGTAAGGAGTACCTATAATAATTTAATAGTTATAATACTAGTATTAGGACTATTAATTATAATATTAATTATATATTTAATAGCGTTATATTAATTCTAAATATCTTATATAATATAATAAATAGACTTAACTAAGCTTAAAAATTTACTTAGGGAATCTTAAAATCTCTTCTTTAATATATTATACTAACTATTAATACTATTAAGATTATATCTTAATCTATAATTAACTAGTAAACTAGTTATTAGATTCTTTAAGTAGATAGGTATTAAGATTATATTATAAAATAGCTATATTTATAATATCAGCCTTTACTTATAATCTAGTAGTAAAACTATAGATATTATAATATATATTATACCTATCCTTAACCTTAATAATAGGTATATTAGGCTTTAATTTAAAGTAGCCTATATTTTAAGTATAAAACTAAGTAAAGAAAGGTTATTAATTAGAATTTACTAGATTTACTTAATTACTATTAACTTACTACTAATTTTATAATATTATTACTTAAATAATAATAGTAGCTATTTAATTAGCTTATACTTATAAGAATAGAGTAGTTATATTTATAAAAGGCTATATTATATTATAATATATCTCTCCTTTAATTAATATACCTTAGGTTATTAATAAATAGAGGCCTAGGGCTAGGTTAATCTAATAGGCCTAAATCTAGGAGAGATTAATATAGGTATAATACCTATTAATAGGGACTTAATAGACTTATATAGCTAGGTAATAATAATAATAAAGGCTTTTATAAATACCTTAAAGAGGGGTAGGTTAATAGCCTAATTATTTAACTAAGTATATTTAGTTTAATCTAAATCTTAAGATTCTAATTAAGTACCGCGTAATAAAGTAGGTCTTTAAAGGAGATGTAGAAGTCTTTTATACTTAAAGGTAATAAAATATATAACCTTATAAGTTACCTTCTAAATAATCTAGCTATATATATACCTAATATTAAAGAAATTAGATATTAAGTAGGCTTAAATAATAATATCTAATAATATAGGGATAGTTAATAGAATTAAAGAGGCTATATTTAGAATAGATAAGATATTATTAGAGCCTTTAATAGTAGCTACCCTATAGGTTAATAGTATTAATAGCTATTATAAGAATTATAAGAATAATAGAAAAAGTAAAATAGGTAAATAACTTATATAACTATTAAGATAGTTTAAATAAGGAGCTTTATTCCTAGGAAGGGACTAGAAGGAGCGTTAGATAAGTTATATAACTTAAAAGGCTATAATATAAGGATATCTATTAAAGGCTTTAAATCTTAGACTACTTCTATATTTAGATTAGTATAAAGAAGGCCCTTATTATAGAGTATAAGAGATACTTTTAGTTATAAAAGTATTAATATTATAAGTAATAGTTAATACTTCTAGGTAGTTATTTAGTACCTTAAAGATAAATATCTATAATATTACTACTAATTAATATAGGTAGAATGATTATAAGCGGAATAGTTTTTTTCTATTAAGGATTCTATTAAAGAAACTAGAAAATACCTATTAAAATTTAAGATTTTTACGTTAGAAAATCACCCCTACTACCTAACGTTTAGTAGGGAAGGTGAATAGTAGGGAGTATATTAGATGTATATACCTATTCTTATAGCGTTCTATACCTAGTAATAAGACAGATATTACCCCCTATTTAGGCTGATATTAGACACGTTAATAGGTAACGTGAATAGTAGGGAGCATATTAGACGTTTTAGTAGGTAGGTAGCTTATAAATACAATAGCATTAGCTAAATTATATATATATACTAATAGACTAATATAAATCATTCTAATAGCATTATATACCTAGTAATAAGACAGATATCACCCCCTATTTAGACCAATATCAGACACGTTAGTAGGTAAGGTAAATAGTAGGACGTTAGTAGGTAAGCGGCCTATATATGCGATAGCATTAGCTATATCATATACATATACCCATTCTAACAGCGTTCTATACCTAGTAATAAGACGGATATTACCCCCTATTCAGGCCGATATTAGACACGTTAGTAGGTAGATATTAGACACGTTAGTAGGTGACGTAAATAGTAGGGTTTTTAACACGTTAGTAGGTGACGTAAATAGTAGGGTTCTTAACACGTTAGTAGGTGACGTAAATAGTAGGGTTTTTAGCTTATAAATGCGATAGTATTAGCTAATATAGTAATAGACTAATATAAATTATTCTAATAGCGTTACCTACCTAGTAATAAGACGGATATTTCCTCCTATTTAGACTAATAGTAGACACGTTAGTAGGCGGATATTAGACACGTTAGTAGGTAGATATTAGATACGTTAGTAGGTAACGTAAATAGTAGGGTTTTTAACACGTTAGTAGGTGACGTAAATAGTAGGGTTTTTAGCCTATAAATGCTATTAAGGTAGCTAATAGACCTATTCTAATTTTATATATATATAATTAATTAATAGAGAAGGGAAGCTTCTCGTAGGTATAAAACCTGCCTACGGAAGGCTTCTAGTCTCCGAGCTATTAGGGCTATTAGAGCTATCTAGCTACATAATATATAATAATACTACTATAAAAGAAGATAAGCGACGACCCCGTTATTATATTATAACCCCTTATAGCCCTCTAATAATTAAATCTACTAATACTATACCCCTTATAACCCTTAATAAGGACCTTATTTACGATATAGTTACCTATAAGAATAACTATTATATTCCCTAATAAGGTCTTCCGTATTATAAAGCTTATTAGTATTATACTAAGTATTATACTTATAGTTATAACCCCTTTACTTTACTAGATACTAAGTCTTCTTACTAGAGGTTCTTATACTAATAATTAATTCTATCTTATAATTATCTAACTTATTAGCGGGGCTATCTATTTTAAATACTAGGGGAGGCTAATAATTCTTAACCCTTACGTAAGGGTTAGAAGTCTTTAATAATAGCTCGAGTTAAGCTATTAATATAACTAGATAAATATATATAATTAGGCTAAGTTAGAGTTAATAGGTTAATTAATAAACCTTCTTAATAATCCTAAATAGGCTAACTTATTATTAATAGATTTTTAAGTTAGTAATACTAGGAATTTTATACCTATTACCTAGCTTAAGATAGGCTTTATTATTAGGAGATATTATTATAACTTTATACTTACTATTATAGTAGATTTTAGCGAAGATATTAGTAAATATAATAGACTCCTTAGCTTAATCCTATTTAAGTTACTATAGGCGGGTAAAGTCTTTAATAGGAACCTCCTACTATAATAGTATAATAAGGGTATTATAGATATTAAAGCTATATAAGGTTTTATTAGGGGATACGCTAGTAGATTAGCTTTTAGAATTATTAAGATACCCTTAAAGGTACGGGAGAACTAGCGTCTAGTTAATAGTATTAATATTCTATATACTATAGTAATATAGGGCTATTTTAACTATCTAATTTATCCTTTCTAAAAGACTATCTATCTAAGTATAATAGGCCGTTAATATTAGTAGTTTATAGCTAAGCTTCTTAAAGATTAATCTCTAAAAAGAAGATATAAACTTAATATCTCTATTATTAATAATTCTATAAGGGATCCCCTATCTATAGGTAGTTAACGTAGCTAATATTATATTAGCCTATTAAGCCGCTAACTAGATAATTTATCTAGGAAGGAGAAGTACTCGCTTAAAAAACTTATCTATAATTATTAAAAGACTATTAAAGCCTTTTATAAGCTATATTACTAATAAGGTTATAATAAAGTCTATAGCTATTGTATAAAAGGGAATAGTAGGCTAGTTAATTAATATTATACTTCTATAAGGTCTATACTATTTTATTTAATTTAACTAATATTCTAGATAATACTCTATATAAGTATAGAGGTACTATAGTAAGTAATAGATATAAAGTAAGGCTATAATTCTCTTATAAGTCTAGTAATATCCCCCGTAATACTATAGATTATAGGCTAGGTAAAATACCTCTTTCTCTAAGGAGTTAGGGATATATAGCTATTCTTAGCCATTATTAAAGTTTATATAGTATATTAGGTTATCACAGAGCTTAAAGTATAGACTAAGGTAACGGCTATTATTATTTATAACAAGGTCCTTATTTACTATTATAAGTATTTATAATAGCTAGGACTATTAGCTATTATTATAATAGGCTTAAGAAATATATTACTTAAAACCCTAGGATATCTTTATAAGGGTAATATAATATATAGGAGTAGGTTTATTACCTTTCTATCTAAGGTAGGCCTTATAAAAGGCTTTAGTATATAGGGCGTTAAGGGTACTTATAGTATTAATTAATAGTAAATCCGTCGCCTTTAACTATAATAGGGCGTTTAGAATAATATTAGATTTCCTAGACTTATATTTAATTAAGATATTAAACTATAATAGATAGGAAGAGGCGTAGATAAGTTATAGGTTTAATTTATCTATTAATAAGGAAATTAAACTAGTCTAGCGAGAAATAGGAACTATAATAGAGTAGTTAGTATATATAATTATTAAAGGCTTTTTATATAACTTAATAAGATACCTTATTCTTTTAACTACCTAGATAATTCTAGTAACCTCTAATTTAGTAGGCTAATAGTTTTATTTAGCCTAATTTAGTATTTTACTTAAAAATATAATAGGTTAGATAGATATTCTAGGAAAGCCTTTAATAATATTACCTTCTATATAATATATTATTATTATAAAGCTCTACCTTTTAGAGGCGTTAAGATTAATAAAGAGGATTCTATTATAATTAAAATAAATTAGGAAGGTAGGACTATAAAAGGTAGCCTTTAAATTATTAAAAGCCTACTACTCTTTTATAATAGGCTTATATATTATTTATATAAATTAAGTCTTTTAAGTACTACCCTTTAAACCCTTTAATAGTATTCTTATAAGGTTAGTCTTACGTCTTTAAAGTAGATTTATACGCTATATATATCTTAGTATTAATAAATATAACTAGCTAATAAGGCTAAGAAAGATTTCTAGGTCTTATAAGGAGATTAGGAAGATTAGTAAGCTAATAGCTATAAGCTTTTTATCTAAGGTTAATAGCCCTAGGGAGTTAACTCTTTAATATAGGAGGATAATAGAAGGGTAGCCTAAGAAGGTCTTTATTAAGTTAAGACTTATATAATATTCCTAGTAGAGACTAAATAGCTAGCGTAAGTAGGATAGGTACTCTAATAAGGTTTTTAAAAAGGTTATTATATTATCTACGTATACTTTTATAAAGTACTTAAATAGTTAAAGAAGCTTATTAGTCTACTATTAAATATAAGGTAGTAATCCTTTATACCCTATAAGGGTAATATTATACTATTCCTAACCACGATATAAGATAACTATTAGCTTATAGTAGTCCCTTTTCTAGATATTAAATTAGTAAAACTACTCTATACTATCTATAATAGATATATATAGATACCTTATAATAGCTAAGGTAAGTTTAAATTATAAGGGTAAAGGATAACTATCTAATTAGGTGATTTTATTTAGTTCCCTAATATTAATAACTACGTAGCCTTTACGGCCGTCTATAATATTACGCTAAATAATAAAAATAGGGTAGCTAAATAGAGTAGGCTAGTTTAACTATATTATTTTCCCTTAGTTATATAATTTATTAAATACTTAATTAATTAGGTCCCTATCTTTCTAATTAACTAGATATACCTAAGATAGCCTAGCTACGGCGTTAGATTTTAGTAGGATTAATATCTATTCCTCTTCTAGGATATCTACTATAAGTCTATAGTCTATCTAAATATTAGGAAATTTAGCTACTACTATAATAAATTAGGATACTACGTTTAAAGTACTATATACTATAATTCTACTAGGTATAATATACTCTAAAGTAGGGTTAATAGTAGCTAATAAGGGCCTTATTATAATAGGCTTAGGGACTACTACTACTACCACTACTACTACTAGCTCTATGGAAGGCTTTATAATAGTAGAGTATACTACCGCTATAGTTATAAAGCCTTTTATAAGATTAATCTTCTAGGACCTTATATTACTAATAGCTAATAGTAAGTATACTAGAGTAATAAGGTATACTCTATCCTAATTATATTTAATAATTAAACTAAGACGCGCCTTATATAATAGATATACTATTAATAATATAGTATTATATACTTAGATAAATATTATTAATAAGTTAATAATATACGCGAATACGCCCCCTTTAGGGCTAAAGTCTTAAGTATAATTTAGCTTAAATAAGTAGTCCCTATTAGATAGGACCTCCCTATTATATACTACTAGTACCTATATAATAGTATATAGGGGTATAATAAAGGCTAATTTAATTTTAATAGTTTATTTAATATTAGGAGATACGTAAGAATAAATATTAATTTTAGTTATAAGGTTTTAATAGGAATTAAGAGTTACCTTTTCCTCTCTAAAGTTAAGAGTTATCCCTTAAGGCTTAAGGTTATTATTACCTATTAATAGGTTAGCTTTTAGGTTATTAATAAGGTAGACCTTTATAATAATAGCTACTATTATAGGCTTCTTTATAATAGAGCCTCTAATATATATTCTTATTATAATATACTTATTAGTCTTTACTACTTTATTACCTACTCCTTATATTAGTATTAGTAAGGATATTTTCCTAATTTTTATATTAGGAAGTATTCGTTTTAAATAGGTATAATCTATTAGTAAGACTAAGTAGCTAGTATCTAGATATATATCTAACTTATTATTACTATTTAAATAGCCCTAAGATACGCGAATAGTAGTATATTTTTAGTTATAGAACTTATAGCCTAGCGGCTTAATAGGATTAGGAGTAATAGTAGATTTAATTATTAATAGGACGTCTACTACTATTATATATATTATAGGAGGATTTATAGGGGCCTCTAAAAAAGGCTTTTATAAGGGCTATATAGGCTTCTTTAGTTTTTAGTATTACTATTATAGATAAAGAAATAGCTTATTTCTAGAGGGAAGGCCTTCCTTATAAATAGAATAAGAGTAATTAGTAGAATTAGTCTAGCTAATAAAATTAATATTAGGTATTATAGGGTCCTACTTATTAAGGACTTTATTACCTAATAAGGGATCCTTATTTATATAAAAAGACTAACTAAGACCCTCTAGAGGATCCTTAGGGTTATAAGTTAGGGACCTAAACTAATAATATTACTATTATAATAGGTTATTATTAGGTATAAAGTCTTCTATAATATCTTCTATAAATACTTAGTATACTTATTATAAGAATTATAGCTATTAATTATCTTATAGGCGAGTATTAGGTTAATAATTACCCTAAGGAGGGCGAGCTTATTATGATTATAGGTTAGGCTACTATTTAGAATCTAACCTATTTAGAAGACCTACTATAATTTAAAGTCTTTAGCTAGGTAGTAAGACTTAAGGGGTGTTTAGCTAAAACTACTACTATTATAACTAGTAAGCTTAATTATTATTTTAATAATTTAAAAAAGGAGGGTAAGTATTATTATAGGAGTTACTATAAGTATTTTTATATAGCTAGTTATTAGGCTAATATAATTAATAGCCTATCCTATTAGGAAAACTATATTAATTATACTATCCCTACCTATTTTTATAGGTAGGATATTAAGATTACCTAATATTCTAAGTATTAATAGTTTAATACCTACTAGTATAAGCCTACTATCTATACTTAATATTATTAAGGTTATTTATAAAGTTATTAATAGTTATCTTATTATTTAATTAATAAATATTATAGTAAAGCTCCTAATTAATAGTATTATAAATAATATCTAATTAGACCCTTACTTCTTTTAGGCCTATATCCTTAGTATAGCGTAGTATTTTTATACTAAATTCTATAGGCTTATAATAGTTAGTAGTATCCTTTATAATATATTTCTTATATATTATAGTATTAATTATAATATTAATTAGCTAGCTAAACTTTCTTATTAATAATCTAGCCTATTTATTAATATTATTATTAAATACTATAAGGTATTAATTATTATTAAATAATTATCTAGTCTACTACTTTAAGGCCTAGCTACGGAGACTTAGCTAGAGATTATTATATATAATTATTAGATCCTTTAATAGGTATATTTACTTAATATAATTTAAGAAGAGATAAATATTATAAAAGTATATTTCCTTTCTAGTATATTTAATAGTAGAGCTAGTAGTAAGAGACTTACTATTATATATAGGGTTAAAATAGCTAAGGTCTCCTAAATTTTATTAAGGTCCTTAATTTTCCCTAACTTTAGTATTAGTACTAGCCTATCCTAGCTAGCCTAGCTAGCCTACCTAGCCTACCTAGCTATATAGGCCTAGTAGTCTAGGTAGTCTAGAAGGTCCTTATTAAGGTAGGTTTTTAGGTATATACTATACTATCCTAGCGTTAATAGCTACTTATATAGTAGCGTTAATAGTTATATTTACTATACTACTAGAAGGATTAGGTTCTAGGTTAATAGGTCTTTTATAAATAGCTTCTTTAGTAGATATCTACCTAGTAGTAGTAGTAGTAGTAGTATAAGATAATGTGGTATTAATCTAGTATAATAATATACTTAGTAAGGGTAGATTATTAAGTAGCTTATAAAAGGCTTCTATTCCCTTATTAAACCTAGATATAGCCTTTTATAATATAAGCTTATTAATTACCTAGTCTTAAGGCTAAGAAGGCTTAAAGTTATTAAAGGGACTAACTTTTAAAGATATAGATCTAGAATAAGTACCTCTTTATTTAGTAGAGGCTTCTAGAGTTAATCTAGTAGGCCTAAAGGTATCCTTTATAATTAAGGAGATAATATAGCGAGCTACGTTATTAATAATTAATATAAAAGTATACCGCGTTTATATAAATTTATCTAACTAAAAGGTAAAGATAGTAATCTTATAAGTAATTTAAAGAGCTATAATAATAGAATATTAAGTAGGGAAAGAGTAATAAATTAGGTAAGCCTTAGTAAGAATCCTTAATAATTTCTCTAACTAAGGACTTAATAGACTTAGAGGTCCTAGTTACTAAAGCCTTTAATAGATATTATTATACTATAATAGCTTAGTAGGCTATTGAGGGCCTTATTAGATAATAGATTAGGGTACTATTATAGTTATAGACCTAATAAGTATAATAAAAGTCTTTAGCGGGTCTTAAAGGAGGTTAGATCTAGTATTATAAGGATAGTATCAATTTATATTAGATAATTATATAATATCTAATAAGAAGTTAGTTACCTAAGTATAAAATAAAGGTATTACTATTATTATTAAGGTAGCTAATAGACCTATTCTAATTTTATATATATATAATTAATTAATAGAGAAGGGAAGCTTCTTATAGGTATAAAACCTACTTATAGAAGGCTTCTAGTCTCTAAGCTATTAGGGCTATTAGAGCTATCTAGCTATATAATATATAATAAATGCGATAGTATTAGCTAATATAGTAATAGATTAATATAGATTATCCTAATAGCATTATCTACCTAGTAATAAGACGGATATTTCCCCCTATTTAGACTAATAGTAGTCACGTTAGTAGGCGGATATTAGACACGTTAGTAGGTGACGTAAATAGTAGGGTTTTTAACACGTTAGTAGGTAACATAAATAGTAGGGTTTTTAGCCTATAAATGTAATAGTATTAGCTAATATAGTAATAGGCTGATACAGATTATCCTAATAGTATTACCTACCTAGTAATAAGACGGATATTTCCCCCTATTTAGACTAATAGTAGTCACGTTAGTAGGCGTTATTATAGAATAGGTAGAATATAAATAATATTAGGATTTTTATTATTCGTAATCTATATTCTAGCCGTTAGCGCATGGAATTTAGTAGGTAAATCCACTTATTCTAATATATCTTTTAAACTACTATACTAATTTTTATAATTTTTAGAGTATTATATAGTTATAGATAAGCTTTATAACTTTATTTAAGTAGAAAATATTATAAAGGGTAGGTGTAAACGTAGGTAGAATATAAAGATATATCAGAGTTCTAATATTCGCGCTAGTCTAGGAAAGGAATCTAGGGTACTTATAAACTAACTAATAAGCTGCGATAAGCTTAGGGTCTTAATACTAGATATTCTATTATAGTAAAGAGATAATAAGGTAACTACTAATAGGGATATTTCTAATTTATATAGATTAATTTATTAGTAAGCTATTAAGGCTTTTAAGAAATAATAAAGTATTAGGGAGGCGGAAGATATTCTACTATTACGCTATTACTAAGTAAAACGTATAAAAGTATAGTAAAATCTATATTAATATACTAGTAAAAAAAAGTAAATAACTATATTTACTAGGACCTATTAGTTAATTATAGTTAGTAATAATATTAGTAGCTATCTATCCTTATATACCTTTACTAATTTACTAGCCTTAGATAAATCTATAAGGTTATATTATATATTATTCTGATTACCATAGCTAACCTACTTAATTAAGTACTAAATTTTACCTCTTAAATACTATTTATCTAGTAATCTCTTAATTTTATACTTATTATTATAAGTAGTATTATTTTTAACTATAATAGGGGGTAGCTTTTAATTAAACGACCTCTTATATAGATTTATCCCTTCTATTTTTAACTTAAGTTATACTATTAATACTACTAGCTATATATATATTATAAGGGGTAGCTTAAATTAATAGGCGAGTAATCCCACCTTTTATAAAATCTTAAATAGCCTAGTATATTATTATTAAAGTTTCCTATTAAAGATATTAGGGATCTTATATCCCTTATATAAATAGAGGAAGACTTTATTATTATCTTTAAATTATAAACTTTTATATTTACTATTATACTAGGATTATATTATAATATTATTAAAGGCTATTATATCTTTTACCTATTTCTTATAAGTAAATTTTTATTTAAGTTAAAAAGGGGGCTTTATAATAAAGTCCTCTATTATAAGGTATACTAGGTAGTTAGGGGTTTTAAATAGTAGGAAGGTATTAATTATAATAAGACCTTTACTTTAATAGTAAAGTTAATAAGTTATAAAGCTATCTTCGCGCTAGCTATATCTCTTAACTAGGAATTAGACTAAATAGATATTAAGACGGCCTTCCTTTATAGGAATATTAAAGAAGATATTTATATTAAATAGCTTAAAGGCTTTATAGTTAAGGGTAAAGAATACCTTATTTATATCTCAAAGAAGGTATTTTATAACTTAAAATAATTACTTCAAGTCTAGTTTTTTATACTATATATATTCTTTGAGACTTAGGGCTTTATACTACTTATAATTAATAAAAGCGTCTTAATTAATTATAAAGATTAGGTTATTATTATAACTTATATAGATAATTTATTAATTATTAGACTTAATTAAACTACTATTAATTAGGTTAAGGTTATACTTAATAAATACTTTTAAATAACTAACCTTAGCTTATATTCCTTCTACTTAGGTATATTAATTAGGTAGGATTAAGTAAATTAGGTACTACGGCTAGATTAAGAAGCTTATACTAAAAAGGTATTAAGAGACTTTAATATATAATAGTTATATCTTATAATAACCTTAATAAATATAAATAAGTTATAAATATCTAAGGAAGATTATATAACCCTTAATACTTTTTAAAAGGAATATTAGTTAGCTATTAGCCCCTTAATATATATTATATTAGGAACTAGGTTAGATATTACCTTTATAATCTTAGTAGCTAATAGTAAATAAACTTAAATTAATTATATTAGATAGCTATTAAGAGGATTTTCTATTACCTTTAAGGTATAACTAACTTATAACTTACTTTTTATAAGAGTTATTAAAATATAGGGTCCTACTAAGACGCTAGCATACTTAATAATATATAACTAAGTAGTCTCTTAGTATCTATACTTAGTTCTTATATATCTAGACTTAGTAACCTAATTAACTATTCTACTATACATTTTTATAAGAGTATCTTTCCTCTTATTAATTATAATAATACTAAATTAAGCTAGTAATTAAGATACTTAATAGTTAATTATAAGCTATATTCTTAATATTAGTAGTAGAGTAATAAGTTAGTTATTAAAGTAATAACCTACTATTACCCTATCTAGTTATAAGGTAGAATATATAGGTTAAATATAAGTTATAAAGGAAGCTATCTAGCTTTAATAGCTCTTTATTAAGCTAGACCTCTCTAAAGATACCTATTAGCCTACTATTATAATACTCTATTATAATAATTAGGGAGCTATTACCCTAGCTAAGAACCCCTAGTTTTATATATATATAAAGTATATTAATATCTAATATTATTATATATAAGAATAGGTTACCGCCGGTAATATTAAGCTAGAATATATTAAGATTAATAAGTAGGTAGTTAATAGCTTTATTAAAGCCCTCCCTAAGAATAAATTTATCCCCTTTTATAAGGCCTTAGGCCTAGAAGTATTATAATTATAAGAGTCTTTAATATAATAAGGCTTTATAAGTACTTCTAGTAGTTTTATAAGTACTCCTATTACTAATTAAGGGATAGTTAACTCTTAACTACTTACCCTTCTAGCCTTATAACTCTATATTATAATATTAGAATATAAAATAGACTTTATAAGCCTATTTAACTCTATTATCTTTTTATATTCTAAGCTTAAATAGTAAGTTATACTACTAGTAGTATTATTTAGATATTAAACTACTCCTACTTATAAATTAATATTATAATAGATAGATTAACTACTTTCTTATAAAACTATTAGGCCTAGATTATAATATATATTTATTATAATCTTATCTCTTATCCTACCTTTAATATAAAATAGAACTAATATAATATATTATTAAATACTAGTAAATATAATACTTATAATAACTTTTAATATAATATACTTATAAGTTATAATAATTAATTATTTATTTATTTATACTCCTATACTAGCTAAAGCTAATAAGGGTAGACTTTTTAGGAGGTACGCCTAGCGTACCTATCGTTCGGGGAGAAACCTAGCTAAGGGATAAAAACTCCACCTACTATCTATAAGCTATACTATTATTCAGCTCCTTCCCTCCCCCCCTAATAGGCCTACTATCGGGGCGGTATATTAAGGGATCGGGTCTACCGTCTATAATACTAAGGTTTCGTCGACTATATTCTCTTCTCTTTAGTTAGAGCGGAGCCCTTCCTCTCTATTAGTTCTCGCTAATATCTCTTTTACAAGTATAAACTAGTAGAGGGCGCCTAACCTAGTTAACTACCTCGCCGCCGCTCTTATCCCTATCGGTAATAAGAGAATAGTATTATAGTCTTCTAACCTAGCCTCTAGTAATATCTAACTCCTACTAGTATAATAGTCGGGATAGAATAGTAGGATATATTTACCGGTCTACCTCGCCGCCCCGTATAAGTAGCTAGGACTTAGGATTCTAGGAACCTTCCTAATAAATAAGAAGTAGTTAAACCTAATCTTATCCGTATATAACTAGACCGTTATAAAGCTCTCCGGCTTCTTTAGGCCCTTATAGAGGTCCTATCTCCCTCCTACTAGGTCACCCTTCTATACTAGGCTCGTGTTTCAGCCCTCTAATCCCCGCTAGTAGTGGCGCTACCGGCCCTACTACCGGCCTTCCTACTAGGTTAGTATCCTTTTCTATAGCGTCGGGCTATTAAGTACCCCGTTTAGCGACCGCTTCGCCTAAGACTCCTTTTTAGCTAACGGGGGTAGCGGAGGGCGTAGCCTCCTACCCCTTTTTAGTTATAACCGAGACTTAATCTTCGCGTTCCCTTTTAAGACTATCTTATATATCCCTTAAAGGATCTTACTTTATAGTAGGGCCTTATTAAGGAAGTCTCTTACTAACGGGATTCCCGCCTCTACTTTAAGGACCGGAATTAGGGTGGCCTTATACGCCCCTAGTACTTTATATAGTCCTTTATTCTAGATTATTATCAGGGTCTTTACGTACTTCCCTACTACCCTAGGGGTATTCTTAGGGCTATATTATATTAGCGCCGCGAACGTTATTATAAGCCTTACTACTACCGCGTATATAAGCCTACTAACCGGTAGAACCGCGCCTTATATTAAGCCGGCGATATAGTAGAGCGCCTAAATCTAGTTATCTATCTTAGCTTATACCTTCCTTAGGTATACGTTCTAATTTAGCTTACTATTAAGTATAAGTCTTAAGACCTTAATTAATATCTTTAGTTTAACTTTAATTCCTTTAAGCTTAACTATTACGTCTATCTTTATACCCTTTATTCTACGGGTTATATAAACGAGCTCGTACTTCTTTAGTATAAATAAGGCTTTATAAGTCTTTACCTACCGCAGGTATACCTTATAAGCTTTATCTAGAACCTCGTAGTTCCGTTTAATACTCCTATTATAGGCTAATAGATAGATATTATTTATAAATCCGCCGACTTAAATTAATAGCTTTAGCTTTTTATACTCCTTAATTAGGGGAGTATTAAAAAATAGAAATAATATTAGAGAGATAGGTAAACCCTAGGGGATTCCTATCTCTACTAACTCTATCTAACTCGTCCTCCTATTAAGGGTAATTAAAGTCGCCCTCTTTATAAGGAAGCTTACCGTCTAGTATACTATCCTCTCTAAGACCCTCTTTATCTTTATTATATAGAGTAGCCTGGAGTAGGAGACGTAATTAAAGGCTCCGGCGATATCTAGGGAGAGGAGGCTTATTATATTCCTCTTCCCTATTCCTTATACCGTATAGACTATATTAGTAATTATTTCTAGCGCGGTTTCTACTAATCTTCCTTACCTTATACCTATCTATTCCTCCGGAAGGAGGTTATTAGCCTCCGCGTAATCTCTAAGCCTAGCTGCTATTACTATCTTAAATATCTTTCCTAAGGTATCTAAGAGGGTAATCGGCTTATAGGACTTAGGGTTAGTATAATTCTCCTTCTACGGTTTCTTTAAGATTACTATATTAGCCTCCTTAAATTTCTAGGGGTAGTATCTAATCTCGAAGTACCCCTAGAAGAGATAGCGGATCTCCTCCTCTAGTTTACTATATACGGCCCGTAGGAACCTATTTAGAATCCTATTTATCCCGGGAGCCTTATCCTACGACGGTCTTTTTATAAAGCTATAGACTTCCGCCTCTATTAGATCCCCTCCCCCTAGTATCGGGCTTAAGTATTCTACCTCGGTAATATCTTCTAAATCTACCCCTAAAGGGGCTAGGAAATAGGTTTCCTGAAGGTAGCCGCTAGCGTCCCGTCTTGTCTACTTAGGGAGGGGAACTTAGGTAGGGCTCTTAGCGATATACTCTTATTCTTCCCCTACTAGGCTAGTACTTATACCCCCCGAGGATCTTCTAAGGCCTAGTATATAGCCGCCCGGAAGTAGAGGGTTTTCTCTCTTTAGATCGTGGCTACCTTCGCCCTTTCCGCTTCTCTTAGAGTCTCTCTTGTCTCCGTATTACGGTACTAGTAGTAGGCCTTTAGTTCCCATTTAGCCCTTTACGTTACATCCTTATAAGCCGAGTTCTAAGAGGACCTTACCTTACTAGATGACTTTACCTACGGAATATATTCCTATATAATAGCCTGGAACCTATCTAGTATCTACCCTAGGTACTCGTCCGCCTCGCCGGCGGATCTAATCTAGGGGATCCCTAGAGAAAGTCTAAGCTACTAGGCCCTATTCCTTACGTTTATAACGACCTCCTTATCTTTAAATATCTTCTACGCCCTCCTCTAGACTAGGGTTTAGCTCTCCTAGCTCCATTTAAATTCCGTGTATACCGGGAGGTAGTTAGATCTATACTAGAGGTCTGCCCTTAGGCCGCAGTTTTAGAGTACGTTAGTAGTACCCTCGGTAGTAAAGACTAGGTCGATTACCGACTTTAAACCTCTCCCCCGCTATATTACTATACCCTCTAGTAGGGCGACTTATATATTATATTTACTCGTTTCGCCTAGTAATATATCTACTATAATATAGTATATACTTCTCCCTTTATTATTCTACCGGGGATAGTAGAGATTAAAGTCCCCGAGGAGGATATATTCCCCTAGCCTCTTTAAGGCCTCTACTATTAGAGGGATTATTATTAGGCCGTCCTTTAACTTATACGTCGTTAGAGAGGGGTTATAAATATTATATATCTAGATATTATCCGCTTATATTCCCTATTACCCTTTCCTAAAGCTAACTTTTAGTAAGTAGTAGTCGCCGCTTAAGAAGTCTACCTCCTAGCTCTCTATATCAACTCTTTTATTAATATAAAAGTATACCCGAGTATTCTCCTTAGCTTTATAAACTAGGTAGAACCTATTATAAGATAGGTTATACGTCGACTTAGTCCTTAAGTTAGTTTATAGCTCTTATATTATTAAGATATCTATTTACTAGACTTTAATATCTTCTAGGAGTAGTATTTATACGCCGTCCTTTTCTTTTTATATATTATACTATAGGATCTTAAGCGGTTACCCTACTATATAGTCGGTATAAGGCTAGAGTCTACTACTATTTAGTCGTCTATAGCCTAAGCGCCCCCCTAGGTAATTAGTACTCCTTAGGGTAGCGGGAGGACCTATTATCCTACCTCCTTTCGGGCTTATAAGTTATAATAGCCTTACTATCTTTACTACTTAAATATATACCTAGGTAGGATAAGAATAGGAGTAGATAACTAGTACTACTAGGAAGTTATAATCCTTTATCCTAATATTAATAATATTATTTTTAATTTTAATTATAATATTATTAAAGATATAAATATTAAAATTAGGCCTTATAAAGCCCTCCTCCCTACCTAGTATAAGCTTATCTAGTATATTAAAGGTAAGAAATATACTATTAAGTTATTATAATATAGAAACCTTAATAGTATACCTTTATAAAATAAGTATATCTTAGAAATACTTATATAAATAGAATTAGTAACCTTCTAATTATACTTACCTTATTAGAGTTTATTTAACTTATATTTAAAAGGATTTTATTAAATTACTACCTTATAAGGGCTTCTACTATTATCTACCTTACCTTTATACCTTTTACCTAGTATTTAGTTAAGAAGAGGGATTAGTTAAGATAGTAGGAATAAAATATTATAAGTTAATTATATTATTATATTATAAGGTACTTTATTTAAGTAGGAGTATTAAAATATTAAAATAGGATATAATTAGTTAGACTAGCTACTTATTAGACGCGTATTAGTACCTATCTTAATATCCTATATATTCTATCTCTCTCTACTTATATAACTAGTAAGGTAATAACTATTATTATACTACCTATTTTAATAGTTATTAGATAAATAATATTTAAAGGGTAGAACTTAATACTTAGTTAAGTAGGTTAATTATAATAATAAAGATAATTTATAATATAACCTTATAAATTTATCTAAGGCTAGTAAATTAATAAAGGTATATAAGAATAGATAGCTATTAATATTATTACTAATTATAATTAACTAATAGATCTTAGTAAATATAGTTATTTACTTTTTTCTCTTTTTACTAGTATACTAATATAGATTTTACTATACTTTTATATATTTTACTTAGTAATAGTATAATAGCGGAATATCTTCCGCCTCCTTAATACTTTATCCTTCCTAAATAGCCTTAATAGCTTCCTAATTAATTAATCTATATAAATTAAAAGAGTCTTAATTATTTACTCTAATAACTACTTATTATAACTAATTTATAATATAAAAAGAAGATATATTCTTTATATATAAGAAACCTACCTAAGTATATAGAGTATAAAAGCCTTTTATAAGGAAGGTGTACTAAGTAAATAGCGCTATTTAATAATAGTAATAATAAGTAAATACCTATAATAAATATATATAATAAATGAAGCTATTATCCTAATAATATATATATTAGGTAGTAGAAGATATACCTTAATTAGACGCGCTTAAAGTAAAAAAAGGGATAACCTTATAAGGTAAGAAATTTTACTTATATACTACTATTATTATTACTAAATTATCTCCTAACTCTTATATTAGGGCTATTTACTTCCTTATATCTATAAATAAGGTCTAGTATATTTAATAGGTAGTAACCTAGTATCTATTAATTATCTTTAAGCCTATATCTAAGCTATTTAGTAAGGTACTAAGTAGACTAGTTATAATTATAATAAATATTATATTTTTATAAGAGGTATTTAATTTTATATTTTATATCTCTATTAATAATAATAGGAGGGGTAGATAGGTAGTAGTATTAATATAAGTTATCTACTAGATTAATAGTAGGTTTAAGATAAGCTATTAAGATAATATTATAAATATATATTATATCTAGTAATTCTAACTTATAAGCTAGATAATCTACTTAGTTAAAGACCTTAAATAGTCTAATAAATTAAAGGCTAAGCTTTTCAAATATAATACTAGGAACCTAGTAGCCCTTATATAAATATAGGTTTATAAGGTTACTAATATTAAAGAACTTTATTATATACCTTAAATTATAGTAGTCTTTTATCTTAAGTAAGGTAAAAGTAATAGTATCTTTTATATTAATATAAGATAGTTAGTAAGGTATTCTATTATAATAACTAGTACCTAGGGTATTCTTATAATAGGATAGGTTACTATTATAATAGGTAATAAAGGCCTTATTAATAAGGTAGTTATTATATTTACTTACCTATTTATATTAGGCTTTAATAGATTTAATACCTCCTTTATTTAAAATTTATAAAGAACCTTAGTAGGTATTTTATTTATAGAAGTATATTTAGTAGAATTATTAAGCGTAGCTATTATCTTTAAAAGAATAGATAGTTATATAGAATTATATTTAATAATAGTAATATAGTATTATAGAGCTATTTTAATAGTTTAACTTAACTACTCTAATTAACTATTAATCTAAGGGTATTAGGTAGCTAAGTAAAGTAAATCTACTTTTAAATAATAAAAGATATTTTATTATAATTATATTATAAATTTATAATTATAATCTAAGATTATAGTTTATAGTAAGCCTTAATTAATATTAGCTAGTCTATTAAGTAACCTTACTACTTAATCCTTAGCTATCTAGGTTATCTTACTTAGAATAAAGGTAATTACTTTAGAGAATTTATATATAACTATTCAGATATAATTAAAGCCTTTTATAGTTAAGAGAAGTACTAGGATAAAGTTAATAGTAATTATATAAAATAGCTAAGTAGGTATTAAGATAGGTTATAATAATTTATATAATTTATATTATAATATTTAATTAACTTAGTATTATAAGTAATACCTAATAAACTTATAAAGCCTCTTAGATAGATTATAAAAATATAGGCCTTTAATAAGCCTTTTATATATATAAGCGTAGCCTAGATATCCTAATTTATTATATATAAGCTTAAATACTTCTACTTTTATAATAGAGGGAATATATAGATATAGCCCCTATTTATTATCTTTGAAATATAAAACTTAATTAATAAGCTTATATATTATAAAAGTAATATTATCTTTAAAGTCTTTATTTTACTTAACTATTTTAATAATTCTTACCTATTAAGGTTTATTATAGCTAGTGATAAGTTAATTATAAAAGGGTTTACTTATTTTTACTAAGTTAATAGGGAAGTATCTTATAAATAAGATATCTAATTTATCTTTTATATTTTATTATAAATAATATTTATAGCTTATTAACCTTAATAAGGTATTAAGTATTATATTTACTTTACCTAGTTTATAATAGATATCTAAGTAAAATTATTCAAGATATTCTAATACTTTAAAAAGGCGGAGATTAAACTTTTTAATTAGTATTATATTTAAGCTAATTTACCTTACTATTAAAACTACTATTAAATAACTTATATAAACTATTATAATAGGCTTTTATATAGCCTTAATTATATAATAGACCTTCTTAATAACTTATACTAACCTTATAACTTTAAGTTTAATAGGCTAGTATTTAGTCTTTATATTAACAAGTAAATAATTAAGAAATAAAATAGGTTACTAAGATTTTTACTTTGGGAATTTAAGTAGTATAATTAATAACCCTACTATTATAATAGTAGAAGAAGTATACTTAATAATATAATAGATAATAGCTTTAAAACTAAATTTCTTACTTATATTTAGATTAATAAATAGTTAACGCTACTTATTAAAGTAATAAAGGATACTTAGGGAAGTAAATAGCTTTTATAAATAGTAGAAAGTATTAAATTTTTTAAGAGTAGGTATTAAAACCCTTAGTCTACTAGCTATTTTCTTATATATATTACCTTTAATACTAATTAACTTTATAAGTAAAGTCTTATATTATAATAAAGGCTTTATAATAGTAGTATAGAATACTATATACTACCTATTATAACTAGTTATATTAAGGTATTTCTTAAGGTAACCTAGGGTATATAGGAATATAAGTATAGTAATAGTTATAAGTTTTTTAACTACTATTAATAGACTAAGTATATTAACCCTTTACTTAAGTAAATAAATAGAGGAGTATCTAAGAAATAATTTTTTACTAAATAAATATATATTATACTTATCTAGTTTACTAAAGACTTTATAAAGGTACTTAAGATATTTATCTAATAATATAAAGAAAATTATTATATTATTTATATATATATATATAATAGAAATAATAAAACTCCTAAAGTGTTATATCTATTATATATTAGATATATATTAGAGAGTTCTTAAAACTTATTATAAGTATATTAAATATTTCCTAGCCTTTATAAGAGGTTATTATAAGATAATACCTATAATCTTACTTTACCTACTATTAATAGAAGAAGCTTATTATATTAATAGTTAATATATATAAAGTATTTAATAAGAAGGTAAGTATCTCTAATTAAAGAGGAATAGGGTAGGTGTTAGGTATTATAATCTTATTTAATACTCTAATATTAATAATAACTTAACCTTTTAAGCTATTAAGCGTATTTTTCTAAATAGTAAAGTAGGGGAAGGAAAATAAAGTAGATATATTTATCTATTTAAGTCTTTCCTAAGGATATAATTTACTAAATTCCTTATTAATTACCTCCTTATCTTATTAACTAAGAGGGTATACGCGTACTTCACTAGGTTTATATAAATCTTCTTAATTATTAAGTAAGGGGATCTCTATATATTATAATTTAAGAATATTAAGAATATTACTAATATCTTTTTAAAGATTAAGAAATTTATTAATTAATATAGTAATTAATATAGCTACTTAAGGTATAATATTATGAATTATAACTCTAGTAGAATAATATACTTTATTTAGTAAGGTATTAAGGGCCTTATTTACTTAAGCTACTTAAGGATTTATTATAATTACTTAAAGAGAGCTTATTATAGCTATAAAGGCTATTATAGTAGTAAATAAATTATATATATTAAACCTTACCTACTTATTTATCTTAATAGGAGGTTTACTTATAAGAGCTTTATTATTAGGGTTAATAAGAAAATAACTAGCTAACTTATATTTATTGCCTTTTTAAGGGCCTAGTTATATATAAGTATAATAGGCCTATTAATATTATTATAAATAAAGATATAAGATATTATAATATTAATAATATATATATAGAATAATAGATTATTAATACCTTAAGTTTAAATATAAAATTATAGTTTTAAAGTAATTTTAATATCTAGTATTAAGAGCCTAAGATTAGTATAATAAAGTTATTATAAGCTAGTATAATTATTTATTTCTTAGTAAATATTAAGGTAGTAGTATAAAGACTTTAATTAATAATTATAATAGGTATTCTTATATTCTAATAGGATCTAATTTTACTAAGTTATCTCTAAAGTTAATAACTATTCTCTTAGGCTTTAAGATATTTATAATAATAAGTACTTTAACTAATAAATTATCTATAATATAGAGCTTATATTCTATTAAAATAACTTCATTATTAAGGCTTTTAAAATATATAGGGATCTTAATAAATTTATTAATATTATATTTTTTATTATTAATACCTCTTATTATTATAGGCGTAGGTATCTTTTCTATTAAAATAGTAGGGAATATTATAAGTAAGAAGTCTTAATTAATTAGACTTACTTAAGTATTAATATTAATATAGACTTAGTACTTATTACTATTTATAGAGAATATAATAGGGATTATAATATAATAATATCCTTAGAAGTTATAACCTTTAATAGTAATATCCTCTAAGTTAAAGTAAATAATAGAGGATTTAATAAATAACTTACTTAATTTACCTACTTTACTAAAGGTAGATATTATTAAAGGCTTTACCTTAAATATATAATTAAAGTAGATATACCTATATAAGGGTTTATTTAATTTAAATATAATAGTATAAAGATTATATACTAGTAATTCTATTTTTAGATTTATAAAGTAGCTCTCTATTATATTATTAATATTTACTTTATTAGAAGTAGTAGAGTTTAAAGCTTCTAGTAGAGGTTAGTCTATTTATTAATTTACTTAAAACTAATTAATACCTTAATAGTACCCTTCTTTATAAATATTATATTATTCCTACTTATTAAAGACCTTATTATTATTACCTTCCTTATACTTAATAGTTACTTAGTAGGCCTAGTTATTATATAAATATAGGGTATTTACTTAGAAAGGCTTATTTTAAAAAGGTAGCTTATAATAGGGATTTTTATTATTAATATTATTCTATTATATCTTAGCTATTATACTTATATTTCTACTAGTAATTTATAACTATTAATAACCTCTAGGTAAAATCTTTACTTAGATATTTTATAATTATTATTAGTTATTATTACTATAGTTTTATAAGTTATAAAAAGGATGATTAAATAGTCTACCCTTATAAGGATTTAATAGGCTATTATAGGGTCTAAAATTATTATTATACTAGTTATTCTACTAATATAGATTTAAATTAAAATAGAGGATAATTAGAATTAGAATTTTACTAACCTTATTTACTACTTTATAGCTATTACTTATTTACTTATAATAAGGACCTTAGTATATTTATAGAAGGCTTCTTATATATATTAAACTAGATATCTTTCTTATAATAAAGCTTTATAAGAAGGCTACTAATAATAGACTTTTTAATTAAATAAGGTAAAGTCTATTATAATTCTCTATTTATATATTTATATATTAACTTAACTTATACCTCTTTTATAAAAGTAAAGCTAGTATTTTTATTATTAAGAATAATAATATTAATATAATTAATTAGATTATAATAATTCCTTATATCTTTAATTATATATTAAATTAATTTAAGTAAAGCTAGTAACTTACTTAGGGAGTTATAAAATCTTACTTTAAGACTCTTATATTATTAATTAATACTATTAAGATTATTATATAAGCTAGAGTAGCTAAGTTTATAAAGCTAATTAATATACTACTTATTAATAGTACTAAATAAATAGGAATTTATATTCTACCTTAAGATAGTAAGATCTATATTAGCTACCTTAATTTAAAGATAGTTAATAAAATTAAAGATATTATAATAGATAAGTATTATAATAATCTTTTACTTTAATAGGTATTACTTATAAGTTAAGATTAAAGTATCCTATATCCTAGGGCTTAAAGGTAGAGGTAGATAAATAAGGTCCTTATTAATGACCTATTATAATAGGTTATAAATTACCTAGTTATATCTAATTAAATATATATATAGCCTAGGTAATAATACTAGCTATTTTAGTTTACTAGGCCTCTAAGAAGGTAGTAGCTATTATACTTAATACTAGTATTAATATCTTAGATAATAGTAGTATAAGTTTAAAGCTTATTAGGATAATATTTACCCTCTTAAGCTTAATATACTAAACTTAAATGTTAATATTAAATTTATATTTATTAACTACCTACTTAGGTAGGAAGTATATTATAATAGTAAGTAATAATATTTACCTAGTATATTATAACGTAATAGATATAGTAAATAATTCTAGGGTATTATTATCCTTAGGGTTAGGAGGTAAGTCTTCTAGTTATAAGTAATATATAATAAAGAACTTAAGTACTCTCTAAGACTTTATTATAAGCTTATTAATAATAGGGTTACTACTCTTAAGGAATAAATTAATCTTATATAATTAATAGATTACTTAATTAAGGGCTACTAGATTAAGAGCTAGCTTATTAATTATATATTACTAGGGAGGTAGAGGTAATAGTAAGTAGAGATATTACCTTTTACTTTAAAGTTATAATAAAGGTAATAGTAAGGGACTAAGTAAAAGTACCTAAATATAATATTTCTTAAGGTAATAAGGGCCTTAATATTCAATACCTTATTATTTTATTTTAATAGCTAATAGATTTACTTTAATAGTTAATAGACTAGTAGTTATAATAGCTATTTATCTAATAGCGGGGATAAAAAGGTAGGGAGTAGAAGGCTATTAAGGACTAGTATTATAAGGCTAGTATTATTAGAGCTAGTAATTCTTATTAATATAATTATAATACTTAGTAATATTAGAATAAGATTTATAATATTACTACTATATATTATAATTAATTTATAATATAAAAAGAAGATATATTCTCTATATATAAAAAACCTGCCTAAGTATATAAAGTATAAATACCTTTTATAAGGAAGGCGCGCTAGATAAATAGTACTATTTAACAGTAATAATAATAAGTAAATACTTATAATACTATTATAAATTAAAACTTAGAGTAAATAGATATTAAAATAGTCTTTCTTTATAATAAAATTAATAAGGAGGTTTCTATTAATTAACTTATAAGTTATAAGTAAAGAAATAGGGTCTATTAGCTTTATAAGGCTCTTTATAAACTTAAGTAATTGTTATAAGTTTAATATTATACCTTTATTAACTTTATAAAGGAATTAGGCTTTATACTATTATTTACTAACTAAGTATCTTTATTAACTTAAAAGAAGGGACTTTAATAGTTCTTTATATAGATAATATCTTAATTATAAGTCTAAATAAGTAGGCTATTTAGTAGATTAAAGATACCTTAAATAGCTAGTTTAAGATAATAGATTTAAGTCTATATACCTATTACCTTAATATAATAATTACTTAAGACTATTAATAGTAAATATTATAACTAGGTTAGGTAGCTTATATTAAAAAGGTATTATATGACTTTAATATATAAGAGTATAAATAAGTTATTATACTAATAAAAATTAGTATTTACCTAGAAAAGGCTAATAAAAAGTATAAAGTAAACTTTATATTTAAGAAGAATTATTAAAAGGTTATAAGATCTCTTATATATACTATATTAAAAACTTAGCTTAATATTACTTATATAATATTAACTATTAGCTATTATACTATTAACCCTAATAAGTTATATTAATTAACTATTAAGCGTATCCTTTAGTATTTATAGATTATAATTAAATTTTAACTTATATTTTAAGGCTTTTTATAAGACCTTATTAAGTATACTAACTTTAGTTAAGTAGGTACTTATAATATTTATAAAGTAAATTTAAGCTATATCTTTAATATTAGAAGTATAACCCTTAGTTAATCTTCTAAGTAATAGGCTATAATAGCTCTTTCCTTATATAGAGTAGAATATATTAGTTAATATAAGCCTTTAAAGAAGCTATTTAATTAAAGAACCTCTTTAATTAACTCTATTCTAAGGAAGTACCTAAGATAATAATTATTTATAATAATAACTAAGATATAATTACCTTTATAAAGAATTATAAATTTTATATTTACTCTAAATATATTAAGCTCTAATATTATTAAATAAAGGAATAAATTACTATTTAAAATATTAACTTTATATATATTCCTATAAATTAATAGTTAGTTAATAGCCTTATTAAATCCTTTTATAAGAAGATATTTATTACTTTTTATAAGGGACTTAGCCTAGAGGAGGTCTTTTAATATAATAGAAGTATTATTACTAGTAGAAGTAAGCTTAAGGATACCCTAAATTATTATTAAGTTATAGGGATTAAATACCCTAATAACTAGTAATAGTAACCTTATAATAATATAAAGCCTTAAAGCTACTTACCTAACTATTATAAGTACTATTAAGCCTAGATAATAATACTAAGGACTAATAATATATTAATAGTTAATAATAGTTACCCTCTTATAATATATCTAACTATATTTTATTATAATTTTATTATATATTACTTTATCTTAAAATAAAATTTAAAATTATTATATTTTTATAAAGAGTAGAATTTATAGTCTAATATAATTATTTTTAGAATATTTTTTAAATATTCTATAGTTTTAGGGGTATAAATAATTTAAGTAGGAGTATTAAAATATAGGGTTCTACTAAGATACTAATGTACTTAATAATATATAATTAAGTAGTCTCTTAGTATTTATATTTAATTTTTCTATATTTATACCTAATAACCTAATTAACTATTCTATTATATATTTTAATACTTAATATTAACTAACCTTATTTATATTTTATTAATTAATAGAAGGAGATATTAATTTTTAATTATAATCTTATTAAGTACCTTATAATTAATATATAAATATAGTATTCTATCCTTTTTTAATATAAAAAGAATTAATATACAAAATTTATAAAATATTAAATCTATCCCTTCTTTAAAGCCTACTTTAAGTACTCCCTTAATACGCGTAACTCTTTCTTTAATATATTGTAAAGTAGGTTAAAAGGAGGTTTTTTATCCTCTTTTTTTATTAATCGCGTAATTATAAGGTATATAAGCTAGTAGCGCCCTAATATTCTTAATTAAAAAGATATCTTAGAATTCTTAAAATTTTAAAGGAAGCTTAACTTTAGATAGTAGGCTTTTATTACCTATTCTTAAATATATTATAATAAATATAATATTATTAATTTACTTTAAAAAGTAGGTTATACTTATTTTAATTATATTAATTATATTAATAAGTTATTCTTAATATTCTTATAATAAGTTCTTATTATATATATAAGTCTTATAGCCTAAGAATATAAGTTTTATTTTAAAGGCGCTTTAATTCTAATTCTTTAATTAATAATTAATAATAGTAATAACCTACTTAAATAGTATTATTAATATATATTTTCCTCTTTAACTCTTATAAGTATTATTTTAACTCTTATATTTATTCTCTCTTTAAGACTTCTTCTTTAAGTTCTTTTATCCTTTATAATAATACTTTTTAAATATTAAGTAATAAGGACTTAATTTATATACTTAATAATTACCCTTATATTATAAGTTATAATTATAATATATCTATTATTAATTTATTAATTATATCTTAAGACTTAATTTTTTTATAAGTTTAATCTTATATATTTAAGTAAGTTATTTATATTGATTAATTAACCTTTCTACTTTATACTTATAATAACCCTTCTCTACTTATCTTACTAATAGTTAGGTTACTATCCTTAAGTAGGGTAGAGTAATTAAAATATAAGGGTATTATATAATATAGATTTTATTATACTTTTATATATTTTACTTAGTAATAGCGTAATAGTAGAATATCTTCTACCTCCCTAATACTTTATCCTTCCTTAATAGCCTTAATAGCTTTCTAATTAATTAATTTATATAAATTAAAAGAGTCCCTATTAATATAATAATAATACTATATAAAAGGCTTTATAATATTAATTAATTATCTTAAACTACTAAAATATTAAAGCTACTCTTATAATATTAATAATCCCTAAAGTCCTTTAATAGTATAAAGAAGCCTATTTCTTTATAATTAATCTATCTCTATTTATTACTATCTATTATAATAGTAATAAGCCCTAATAATATACTTTAATATTATACTTAAATATAATATTATACTGTTTTAGCTTACTATTAAAGATTTTAGTAGCCTCTTTTATTATATTTTATATAAGTATATTACTTTTCTAGTATTTCTTCCCTAAGATTTAAGAAGCCTTTCTTTAAAAAGAAGCTATTAAAGTAGCTTAACTACTACTACCCTTTAATTATTATCTTATTATATTAGTAAATTAAATCTATAAGTTTATCTAGGATACTAGTAAAGTATATATTTATAAGGTACTAGAGACTATTAAGTATTATATTAATTATATTATTATTTATTATAAGCGTCCCTTATAATTAGAGATCTTTAAGTTAAGTAATTAATATACTACCTTAGTAAAACTACCCTTCTATCTATTTAATTAAGCTACTAATAGCCCCGCCTTTTGAAAAGTAGTTAAATATTTTATTAAGAGTATTAAGTAGTACTAAAGTCTCTTATAACTCTTATTATATTTTATAAAGTATTAGCTACTATTAATTAAAAATAGCCTTAATAGATTCCTATTAATTAAAATACCTATTATATCTTCTACTCTTACTCTATCTAATATAAAATTATTTATAAGAATACCCTTAATAATATTAAGTATTATACTACTAAATTTTAATATAAATTTCATAACTTATAAGACTTCTATTAAAGAAGTTATATATAAATAGCCTATTAAAATAATATAATATCTAGTTATAAGTAAGAATATTAATTTTACTAAGGCTTAGTATACTAAGTTATAAGAAATAATTACTAGTATTATACTATTAACCCTACTACTAGCGCTAGGAGTAGTAAATCCTAGTATACCTCCTAGAGTACTTTATAATAATAGTATTCCCCGCTTTAATCCTAATAATATTAGATATCTTAATCCCTTTTATAATAATAAATTTATAAATACTACCTTTAATATTAAATATATTAATAAGACTACCTATTTTTATAATATTTATATATTTATAAACTATATTAAAGATATTATTTAAGTAAAGGGTAATATTATTATTTATATAAACCTTTAACTATATCTTTAAAGAACTACTTAGGAATAGTATATTATTAAACTTAAAGAAGGGGATAAATATCTTATTACTTATAATATTAAAGAATAGTATTATTTATTAATATAATAATAAAAGGCCTTATATTATATTAATATAAATATATTAATTTATAAGAAATATATTATATAGGATACTTTTTAATAGAGAGAGCCTTAAGAGTACTCTTAAACTATTATAAAAGTAGCTAAGGATTTAAAGATTAAGGTAATAAAGGATTATATTCTTCTTATTTAATATAATCTTAATATAAAATTCTAGTATAGTATTCTTAAACCTAGTAATAATATTAATTATAATAAGTTCCTTACCTTATTAGATTATAAGAAGTATTAATAGTAGAATTATACCTCTTAATATTTAAAATTATCTTAGTAGAAATAGTATAATAGGTATTAATTCTTATTTTAACCTTTTTAATCTTAATTTTAATTTTAATTATAATAGCCTTCCTAATAATTACTACCTTTTTAATTATAGTTATAAATTAATTATTAATACTTACCATAATAATTAATATTAGAAGCCTTTATTAGGCTATTAACCCTACTAAGGCTATTAATAGGATAATTAGAGTATAAATATTTATACCCTCCTAGTATAACTTATAAGACTTTAAATAATAGTACTAGCCCTATTAAATAGGTCTAATTCCTTTAATAGGATACCTTAATAAGGTCCTTAATACTAAGGGAATTAAAATTAGAATTAAAACTAAGGAAATTACTTTCCCTTTAAATTATAAGGGGAATAATAATCATAGCCTTTAAGACCTTTATAAGTCTATTAGGCTACTACTAAGGAAGCCTTTAAAGGATAGCCTTTTTAAATCCCTTAAAGTTATAAATAGGAAGGTTATATTTTTATATTTATATTTTATACTCTACTATCTAGCTACTTAGAGCTAATAAGGGCGTTCTAACTCTAGTTTTAGGAGGAAATTATAAATTATAGAAGAAAACCTCTCTTATCTACCTAATTTATTATACTACTTTTAGGCCTTTAAATATTATATACTATCCTCTCCCTTATACTTTAAACTACCTTAGTATTAGATCCTAATACCTATATACTCCTCTCTCTTATTAGGGCTACGCCCCTTTCTCTACTCCTAAAAGATCTATACTCCTTTAATTACCCTCTAACCCTTCCCTATCTAGTTTAATTAATATTAATAAGTACCTCTAGCCCTTCTATTATTCTACTACTACCCTAGCTACTCCTCTCTTATACTATCTAGTATTAAGGTACCCTTTTTCTCTTAAACTTATAATATATAAGTTACTACTATTATTAGCCTAATAGAGGGCCTATAATACTCCTATTAGGAATTACCGCGTATCTTTTCCTTTTTATAATATGTAGGAGGGAGCTATTATAGTTATTAGGGGAGGTATAAATATACTTTATTATTATTATTATATTACTATTTCCTAGTACTAGGCTATATAATAATCTACTTATAAGAGAAAGTAGATTATATTAAATCCCGCTAGTTATACTTATAATTATAGGGTTACTACTCCTACTCCTACGCGTAGTTATAGTCCTCTTAGTTAGGGGAGGTAGCCCTAGCCTATTATTCTAACTTTTCTACTTAGTATAATACCTTCTATCTCTTAACTTAGAGTCTCTTATACGTAGAGCTAATACTACTAGCGGGAATTAAGGTAGGTATTATTATATATACTAAGGGCGCGCTTACTACGCGTATAAAAGCTCTATATAAGGAGCTTTATTATTATATAATATCTTAGTTTTATTCTAATTATATTTAGACTAAAGACCTCTTAGCTCTATTAATAAGTAATAGGTTTATAGCTAGTACCGCGTATAAGTAGATCTTATTACTAGCTAATAGGAAGGTTTATATTAGGATTTTACTTATAAGCCCTTTAATTTCTACTAGGAAGGTTTTTATAAACTATCCTAGGAAGAAATATTATAATATTATTAAGTATTAATAATAAAAGATATTAAAGTAGATAATAGTTATAACCCTAAAAACTATTTCTTTATAATTATTCTTTTATTGGATTATAAATATTATTACTATTAATTAAGATTCCTATTAAAGAATAAACTCTTTAATTATCTTTATAATTAATATCAAAAGGCTACCTTATTAAAGCCTTTTATAATTAATCTACTAGTTATAAATATTCTAATAAATATTAATTTAATAAGTTACTTTATAAGGGATCCTATTATAATTATTTTATTAATAATAGGTATATAAGGGATAAATTATACTTTTAAGAACTATTATTATAGTATTATAACTATTAGGTAGACTATTAATAGTAAAAATATTAAAGTCTATTTTAATCTAGGATATATAATATTAATTATAAATTTAACTTTTATCTTTGTAAGTATAAAAATTAAAATTATACTTATTAATATTCCTATTAGGGGTCTTAGGTCTAAAATTTATTATTTTAATAAATTTATTATTATAACTTTCTTCTTTTAAGGCTCTATTAATTATAAGTATTACTAAAGAAATTTATATTATAAATAATCTTTAAGTTAATATAAGCTAATTTTTTTACTTTAAACGCTATAATATTAGATTTATAAAGTAATAAACTACTATTAATAGCTATTAATAGCTATTAAAATTCTAATAAGTACTTAAATTTACTCTTTACTAGTAAAATAAGTAATTAAGAATAAGAAAAAATTCTTAATTTTTATAACGACTACCGCCTTAATAGCTATTATCTTTAATAGGACTTTATTAGATAATTAAGACCTACTCTTTAAACCTTCTTATAATCTTAATCTTAAATATACTAGTAGTATATTTACTTATATTATTAATACTTCTCTTAAGAAGGTCTTTATTAAAAATAATATTAATAAGGATATCTTTATTCCTAGGAAGGTAAGATTAAGTATTATAAAAGAGTTTAATTATAATAGATATTTTATAATTAATACTTACTATTCTAGCCTTATAACTAATAGTTAGTATAATAGTTAGAAGGGTAAATAGGCTAAAGTTATTATATTAGCTATTATATTAATTATATCTATTATATCCTTATTAATTATAGTTAATAATAAGGCTTTTATAACCTCTACTATATTTATAATATCTATTAATTAGGCTCTTTCCCTAGAATTAAGTACTATTATTATTAACCCTAATCTTAAGAATATACTTAAAAATAGAGTTAGAATTTATAAAGAGCCTTATATTGTAAATTAATTAATAGATATTATTAATTCCTATTAGAATATTTTTATAAATAATAGAAATATAATTAATATCCTAGAAGAATAATAGATACTAATTTTATTAAAGTTAAATATATTATCTAAGCCTATATAAGTATATCCCCTTAGGTAAAAGGATAAAGATAATATTAATAAAACCTTTAATAAGCTTTAAGCCTAGAGAAAACTTATATAATTAAATTAGCTAACCCTGTTTAACTATCCCTACTTTATAATTTAGTATAATACTCCTATTAAGTAAAAAGGCTATATTATAATTAATATATAAGAGCTTAATAAAATTATAGAGAATAATATATATCTACTCCCCTTATAAGCTAATATAATAGTATTAGTATAAGGTTATTAATATATAATAGTTATTAATATTATAAGATAGTTTTATTAGTTTTATATCTAAGTTAAGGATTATTATAAGCTTATAATTATAAGCTATTATAATTAGGAGTAGTCTTTAATAGCCCTTATAAGTTATAAGGGCTCGCTTTTATATATTTAGTACTAGACTAATACTATTCTCTAGTAATACTAGGTCTTTATTAAGGCCTATATTAATATTAATATTATTTACTTACATACCTTATAAGAGTACATTAAATACTTATATAAGGTCTTTAATCTATTCTAGTAGAAGTATATAAGCCTATTACTATTAAAGTTATATATTAGCTACCCCTCTATTGCCCTACTAGGCTAGTATATTAACGGCCTAGGGATATTTATAATTAAAGAGAAAATTACTACTATTACCTTACTATAATTTCTATAGAATCTATATAATCTAGAAATATTCCTAGGCCTTACTAGATAGCTATACTTATTAATTAAATATTATACTTAGCGGGTAGACCCTTTATAAAAGAGAAAGGTAATATTAAATAAGGGCTTTATCATAGGTATAAAGGGTTATATATAAAAAAGGAAGGTAATTAGGGTAATTTTTTATAAGCTTATATAAGAGGAGCTTAGTACCTTTTAGGATTTATAAGAGGCTTTTAAGACTCCCTAATTTCTTATTTACTATAATTATAATAGGGTTCTATATATAAATCTAGATACCTTAAAAGTAGTAGGATTTACGGCTATTATATTGTTACGATATGCTCTACAGGAGGCTTCTACCAAGGAATATTCCTTGGCATTGTACTTAGCTATTCTTATACTTTCTAGATAGCTAGATATCTTTTAACTATTTAACTTATTAGCTATAGTGCCTAATAATTAGTAGTAACACCTATTATTACTATTAGACACCATCCCTTATTAGTTAGCACTAAATCGGTAACTACTAGCTTACGGTAATTATATAGTAAGTACTAGCCGTATTCCCTAGTACTAGTCCTCCCCTTATATAGCCCGCTATAGCCTTTATTAAGGTACTTACCTATAGTAATAAGGCCCTTAATACTATACTAGTTAAGCTATATAATTATCTAAAGCCTTCCGTAGCTATTAGTTACCTTATTATTATAGATAAGACATTCTTAATAATTTCCCCTAATAAAATTTATTATTACTAAGATAGCTATCTAGAGAAGGTAGGTATACCTACCTATATACCGCCTATCCTATATTATCTTATAGACTATACCTTTTTAATTCTATCTTATTAGAGTATTAGGCTATCTTCCTAGCTAGTTTATTAAGTCTATATCTATTATATTTATCTTATTAATAGTTTCACATCTTTCTCTTAAGCTAGCTTCTACTAGTAAGGAGATAGTAGTTCTTACCTTTTAATTATCTAATTTTATCACTTTTAGCCACGCGTATATAGACCTATTAGATAAGCTTACTTATTAAATTATTATTATTATTATTAAAGGTAATCTCTGCCCTACTAGGATAACTAGCCCTACTAAAGGTAAGGGATAAAGTAGTCGTTCCTAGTCTACTTCTCTTAAAATTACTAGTCTTAGGGAAGAGTTAGGTACTAAACTATTATATCTTATAGACTAGGTAATAGATAAATTACTATTCTATTCTATAACTAAGAACTTTAAGTAAGACCGTTAAATTTAGGCTTCCCGCTAATATCTACTTAAACTACTATTAGGTAAGAAAACTCCTATAGATCTAAAACTTCTATTACCGTCTTTATCTAATTAGGCTTCTTTATTAGAGACCGCCCTAATAACTAAGGTAACCTTAGCTAAGGAAGCTATTTATAGCTAGCTAATTAGCCCTAAAAATAAAATAGCTAAGCTAAACCTTAAAGTAATTATTAAATAAGCTATTATAAGCTATATAAGGTATAATCCGCCGCGGCCTAGTCCCCTAGGTACTCCTAGGCCTCTAGGACCTCTAGGTTAGGATAGTATTAATAGATAGGGTAATAATAATAGCCTTACCTTACTTAAAGCTAAAGACGTGGGATATTTCTTTCCTAATATTAAAGGAGAAGGCGTAATTATTTATTAAGGATACTATACCTTCTACTAGGATATCTATAGGTTTATTAATAGATTATAGGATCTTATAATATTTAAAGGTAAAATTAAGGTCTTTAATATCTTACTTATATATCTATATAGTAAGGTATATAAGTAGTATTCTACGGAGCTTATATCCTTAGAGAAGGTTCTTCTCTAGGCTACCCTACTAAAGTCTTAGACTAATACCTTAACTAAATATTTTAAAGAAAGGTAATCTATTACTATCTCTAAATTATAAATAGAGAAGTATATATAGGAAGATATAAGGTAAGGTAAATTACCTTAACTCTTTATATAAAGCCTTTTATAATATATAAGGGCCGCTAATTTTAAAGATATTCTTAATTAATTATCTATTATATAGAATAATCTTACTTTAGAATATTAATAGTTTATTAATAAGCTAATAGAGACTATAACTCTTAGCGAATTCCTTAAAGCTTTAAATAGTAAGGTGGATATATAGTATTAACTAGCTCTTAAAGAGTATTCTTAGAAGTAGTATTAGATTAATAGAAAGTTAGTAGTAAAGATAGGTTAGTATTAAAATAATAATTATTAAGGTAGTTTTTCTAGGCTACTATTTCCTTACTATCTACTATTTTAGCCGCCCTTCTTTTAAGGATATCTAGTGTATAGTAACTATAGGGATAGCTATATTAATAGACCTACTTATTAGCCTAATCCCTATAATTAGGTAAGGTAAAATTAGCCTTTACTAGCAAATTATTAACCTCTATAAATTACGGTAGGAAATACCCCTAATATATCAGGTTTAACCTTAATAATAATAATAACCTAGGTTAATCCCCGCTCTTAAGATAGATACTAGGGCGGATATAAAAGAGGGTTAAATTATCTTATAAGGTATTAACCCCGCCGCCCTTAAGGCGTTACCTACTAAGCTACTAAAGAAACCTAGCCTTAGTAGTAGGATAACTCGGAGTTATCTAATACGCCTAGAGACGACGCCGTACCTAAGGAGATTCTAGAAAATAATAACTACTACGCTAATAAGGACCTTAATTACTACTAGCCTTAATAAGATAATAAGGTAGAATAGTACTTTAGAGCTACCTTTATAAGCGTAGTACCTACCTACTAATATTAATATTACTATAAGTTATTCACCTTAAAGAATTAGTTATATAGATACCTAGGTAGTTCTAGGAAAGGATAGAGATTATCTATATTACTCTATCTAGGTTTTCTAGATTTAACCTAAGTTAACGCCTAGGTTTTACCTAATAACCTAGGCTTTACTAATAGCGCCGCTACCGTTAAAGAATAAGTTAGTATTATTAAGTCTTCTATAAACTTAGCTAAAGAAATAGGTACTAGATATACCTTTCGCGGGTACTACTACGTAATAACTAAGGTAAAGCTATTACCTAGTAGAGTAGTAGACTCTATATACCTTAATATAGGCTATAGTATTAGCCTAGGTGACTAAGCCTACCTAAAGGCTTCTATCCCTAACTTATAAATTCGTATAATAGCTAGCCTAATAAGGAGGACTTCTACTAGTCTACTAACTAGGAAAACTCTAGCTACTTAGAGGAGTCTTAGGAAAATAGCTAGAATTCTAGAAATACTAGTAATAATAGTAATAATACTATAAAAACCTATTTCCTATCTATTTAATACCCTATTAAAGCCTTTAAATACTAAAGATATATATTAATATTCTAGTCTAATAATTCCCTTTATAATTATCTACGCTAAGGCTATAATAAAATTAAGGCCTTAATATTATTATTATTAAAGGTAGCCTAAGTAAGTAGTAATAGGCGCTAAAGCCTTTTATAAGGTAACCCCTTAATTATCTAGAGCGCGTCTAAGGATAACGCCTTAGATAGGTATATATTTAAGGGGTATTATTTTATTACTACCTTAGTTAAACTTATATCTACTAGCTAGCTTTAGAAGTTATACGTAGATACCGGCTATATTATAAGTCTTATAAACTAAACTTTTCTCCTCTAGTAAGTTCTAAATACTAAAATATTAAAAATACTAATACTTATAAGGGTTAGGGGAATTAGTAATAAGAAGTATAATACTAGCTACTATATAAAGCTATAAATATACCTTCCTACTACTAATAGGGCTACTACCCTTATTAAGCGTAAGGTATATATAATAGATAACCTTTCTACTAATACACTTATTAGCGTTAATATTCTTAAGCTAGAAGGGATAGTAATTAATCTAAATAAAAATCTAATAATTATTTAATTATATTAAAACCTAGAGGTTCTAAATAAAGCCTTAAGTAAAGGTAGTTAAACTAATACTATAATTTTTAACTAAGTATATATTATAGTTACTTTATATACTAATAAATAAATCTAAATTATAGGGCCTTATTATTATATATTATAACTACCTACTAATTAAGACCTAATCTTTAAACTAGAGAAACTTAATAGCCTATCTATCTATATATATATTATAGACTACTATATATTATATATCTTTATTAGGAATAATACTAATAAAGCTATTAAACTCCCTAGGAATATAAAGCTAGGGTATATTATAGAGTATAAGGCTATAGAATACTTCCCTATTAAAGCCTTTTATAGTAACCTTACTATTAGGCCCCCTAAAAAGGCTAGGGTAATAAACTAGGTTAAGTTAAATCTCTAATAACTTATAACGGCGGCCGCTATATTTACCGCCGTTATCCTAATAATTTCCTCTATAATAAGCGCTATACTAGAAGTAGTTTATAGTATAGGTACTACTATTTATAGATACTCTATAATAAGGCCCTTAATTATAAAGGTTATTAATAGGTATCTAGCCTTATAATAGGATACTAGTAGTATAGCTAATATCCTAGAAGCTAAGTAGATAGATATACCCCTAGTATATAACTAGCTAGAAATCTATAAGCCTAATTAGGCGAGGGTATACCTACTAGGAAAGGCTAATAAGGAGGTTATTAACGCGGAGTTTAATAAACTCTATAATTAAAGAAGAATAGATTAGATTATAAAATTAATACTATTCTCTTTCCCTTATTTTATTATTTAGAAGGTAACTATAAATAGTATAAAAAAGGCTATATTATTATAAATATTAAAGCCTTAAATAAAATTACTATACTTAATATATACCTAGTACCCTTATAAGCTAAGATATTAGCCCTATTAAAGGGTACTATATATATTAGTATAGTAGATACTACTAGCTTCTTCTATTAATAGTTAGTAAATTAATCTTACTAGTATTATCTTATAATAGCTAGCTATTAAGGTTAAGAGACCTTTAAAATCCCTATAATAGGTTATAGAAATTCACCTACCTATATATAATATATAGTTAATTAGACCCTTTAGCTATTTTAGTATTTCTATTAAGCGTATATTAATAATATTATTATATTTTTAAGTTTATAAGAAGAATACCTTTTATACCTAGATTAGGTATTTAAGGCCCTTAATAATATAAATATCTATCTCTCTCTTAAGAAATTATTCCTCGATTTTCCTTTAATTTATTTACTAGGGTAAAAGGTAGACGCCTTTAAATTAATAATAGTAGAAGAAAAGTTAGCTACTATTACTAACCTATCATTCCTATTTACCCTTAGTTTACTTAAGTATTATCTTAGCCTTACTAGGTATTTATATTAATATATTACCTTTTATACTACTATTATAAAACTATTATAATTATAAAAGACTTATCTTAATAAGTTAATTTATAAAAACTCTTAATCTAGTATTTAAGAGAATATATATAAAAGGCTAGCCTAGAGAATATATCTAGGGAAGCTAATATTAAAAGAACTTAATATATTTTATTAACTTTAGAAAATATTTATTAGTCTAATAATCCTATATTATTTTAATATAGTCCTCTAACTATTTATAGATTTAGACGCTAGTAAAGAATTTAGATTTAAGGCTTATATCTACTATATTAGAGGCCTAATAAAGACTTTTATAAAATACCCTAGATAGAAGTCTTACCTATTAATCCTCTTCCTTAGCCGCCTCCTTACTAAGGCTAAAACACGTTATTAGCTAACAGAGTTAGAAATTATAGGTATAATCTAGGTAGTTAAGAAAATCCGCTATATAATTAAGGTAGCTTAGTTAATAATAATTATCTACATAAACTATTTAGTTATAGTTACTATTATCTAATAAACTAGCCTAAATATAATATTAGTTAAAAAGCTTAACCTACGTCTTATTTAAGTATTAGAATACCTAATAGGGACTCTTTTAATTTATATAGATTTATTGATTAAGAAAGCTATTAAGGCTATTAAGAATAATAAAGTATTAGGGAGGCGGAAGCTATTCCGCTATTACTAAGCGAAACGTATAAACCAGAGTAGATTCTATATTAGTATACTAGTAGAATTAAAAAAGTAAACGACCCCGTTTACTAATTACCGATTATTCTTATATATCTATACTAAGGCCCTTATTAAGGTCTATCCTTATATGCCTTTACTAAATCGCTAGCCTTAGATAGATCTACTAGCTTATACTATAAATTATCCTTATTATTATAGCTAACCTACTTTACTAAGTACTAAGTTTTTCCTCTTAAATACCTCTTATCTAGTAATCTCTTAATCTCGTATTTATCTCTATAAATAGTACTATCTTCGGTGGTAATACGTAGTAGCCTATTACTAAAAGTCCTATTATATAGATTAATACCTTCTATCTTTAGCTTAAGTTATACTACTAATACTACCGGCTATATACGTATTATAGGGGGTAGCTTAAGTTAATAGGCGAGTAATCCCACCTTTTATAGAATCTTAAAAGGACCGGTATATTATTATAAGAGTTTCCTATTAATAATACTAGGGATTTTATATCCTTTATATAAATAGAGAAAGACTTCGTTATTTTCTTTAAATTATAGACTTTTATATTTACTATTATACCGAGACTTTATTATTATATTACCGAAGGCTATAACGTCTTCTACCTATTCCTAGTAGGCGAGTTATAAGCTATTAAAGGCTTCTATAGGGATATCGCCGATTACTATTATATCTATACTATTATTTACCCTAAAACTATAATAGAGCTTATTAGGAGCGTATCTTATAGTAGTAGGAGAGTTATTAATATTAGCCTAGATATATAGGAGTATATAATCCTACTAATTCTAGGTATCTAGATAGTATATAAGGTAGAATTATATAGCGATTTTTATAGTCTAATTAGTACGCTTACTCTATCTATTAGTTTATAGATAATAGGCCGTAGACATAAGAAATTTAACTCTAAGGCGTTTAAAGATTTCCTACTAATAGTCTAATATAAATTAAGGATCTTAATCGCTAATAATATTATATAGAATCCCCTAGCTATATAATAGTAGAGATGAAATTATAACTTAGGCCTACTAAGGAAGGACCTTCTTCGAGAACTTATAAGTAATTATTGGTAGGTAATTTATACCTAATGGCGTAGTAGGTAGGGTGACTATAAAATCTATTATAATTATATAAAATAGTATAAGCGGTATTAGTATAGGGACCTATTCCCTATATAGTAGATATCTTCTTATTTAATTAAGTTAGTACTAAGGGTAGTAGCTAATATAGGCTTAGAGGTTCTTAGCTAGATATCTAATATATACTATATAAGAAAGTCGGTTATAATATCTATAATAACTACTATAATTAGAAAAGTTATAAGCTTATTTAAATAATTCTTTCTCTAAGGTAGGAGGAATATATAATTATTACCTTTTCTCGCTATTAATATAAAAAATAAGCCTATCCCTAAGAATAAATAATATTCTAGGTTTATTATATTCTAGAATTACGTCTAGATTACTATTTACGGGAGGCTTTAGTATATTAAGGATCTTTTACTATTACTTATTATTCTAATAGCCCGTTTATAGTTAGGATTTAAAATCCTCTATTATTTCTATATTTATTATATAGTAGATAGTAAGGCTATTAAAGTCTTCGGTATTATAGGAAAAACTATTATAGGATATAAGAAGAATATTAAGAATCCTATCCGACAAATTAGAATTCTTAATATTAGTTATTTAAAGTCTTAATAATATATCAGGGATTATATTTAATTTCCTAGATTTATAATATAATTCTAAATTAAATAAAGAAAGGTACTAGGAAGCTTATACGAGCCGGAGATTTAATTTATTTATACTCGTAGTCCTTAATATTAATTATTTTAATATTAGGATAGTAGTAGAATAGTTAGTATAAATAATTATAGGTAGTTATAGGTTTAATTTAATTATATACTAAACCTTCCTAATAACCTATATAATACTAGCGATTTCTAATTTAGTAGGTTGATAGTTCTTCTCTATATTATTAAGATAGCGACTAAAAAAATATAATAGGCTATATATTAGTCCTTATAAAAGGCTTTAATAACTATATAGGATCTCCTTTTATATAGTATATAATAGCTGTAAGTCCTGCTACTTTTAAGGTATCTAGATCTATATATAGAACCCTATTATAATTATAATAAATAAGAAATTAGGGAGTCTTAAAAGCCTCCTATAAATCCTAAAAGGCGCTAAGCTCCTCTTATATAGGCTTATAGAAAATTACCCTAATTACCTTCCTTTTTTATATATAACCCTTTATACCTATACTAAGGCCCTTATTAAGGATGCCATTTCTCTTTTATAAAGGGTCCGCCCTCTATATATATCTTTTAATTAATAATTAGAGCTTACTAGTTAGTCTAAGAAATATTTCTAGGTTAGCTAGGTTTTATAGAAATTATAGTAAGGTAATAGCCGCGATTTTCTCTTTTATTATAAATATCCCTAGGCTATTAATATACTAGCCTAGTAGGGTAATAGAGGGGTAGCTAATATATAACTTTAATAGTAATAGGCTTATACGCTTCTTCTAGAATAGATTAAAGACCTTATATAAGTATTTAATATATTCTTATAAGGTATATAAGTAAATAATAATATTATTAATATAGGCTTTAGTAAATACCTAATACTATTAGAGTATAATATTAGTCTAGCGCTAAAAGTATAGAGGCGAGCCCTTATAACTTATAAGGGCTATTAAAGACTACTCCTAGCTATAATAGCTTATAATTATAAGCTTATAATAATCCCTAACTTAAATGTAGAATTTATAAAACTATCCTATAGTATTAATAACTATTATATATTAATAACCCTATACTAATACTATTATATTAGCTTATAAGGGGAGCGGATATATATTATTCTCTATAATTTTATTAAGCTCTTATATATTAATTACGACGCGGCCTTTTCGCCTAGTAGGAGTGTTATGCTAGATTATAAAATAGGGTTAACTAAATAGGGTTAGCTAATTAGATTATATAAGTTTTCCCTAGGCTTAAAGCTTATTAAAGGTCTTATTAATAACGTCCTTATCCTTTTACTTAAGAGGGTATACTCGTATAGGCTTAGATAATATATTTAGCTTTAATAGAATTAGTATCTATTATTCTTTTAGGATATTAACTATATCTCCGTTATCTATAAAAAGATCCTAGTATAATTTAATAATTTCGGCTAGCTAATTTATAATATATACTTCTCTATAGATTCTAACTCTATTCTCGAGCGTATTCTTAAGACTAGGGTTAATAATAGTATTTAACTCTACGGAAAGAGCCTAATTAATAGATATAGTAGATATTATAAATATTATAAGAGGCTTCTTATTAATTATAGTTAATAAGGATATAGCTAATATAGCTAATATAATAGCTATTATAGTAATTTTAGCCTATTTACCCTTCTAACTATTACGCTAACCGCTAGTTATAAGGCTAGAGTAGTATATATTAACTATAGAATATCTATTATAATTAAACTCTTCTATAGTCCCTAATCTTACCTTCCTAGGAATAATAATATCCTTATTAGTATTATTTTTTATAAAGACCTTCTTAATAGAAGCGTTAATAATATAAGTAAATAAACTACTAGCGTACCTAAGATTAAGATTATAGGAAGGCTTAAAGAGAATGTCTTAATTATCTAGTAGAGTCCTATTAAAGACGACGGCTACTGAGGCGGTAGTCTTTATAGGAATTAAGAATTTTTTCTTATTCTTAATTACTTATTTTACTAGTAAAGAGTAAATTTAAGTACTTATTAGGATTTTAATATTTTAATAGCTACTAATAGTAATTTATTATTTTATAAAATCTAATATTATAGCTTCTAGAGTAAGAATATCTACTCCTATAAGTATTTTAGCTTTTAGGTTATTAACTATATAAATTTCTCTAATAATACGTATAACGGAAGGCTTTTTATTAATTAAGCCACGGAGAAAGAAAGTTATAATAGTAAATTTATTAGAATAATAAATTTTAGAACTAAGGCCCCTAATAGAGATACTAGAGGGTATAGTTTTAATTTCTATACTAATAGGAATAAAAGTTATATCTATAATTAATATTATATATCCTAGGTTAGAATAGACTTTAATATCTTTACTATTAGTAGTCTACCTAATAGCTATAATAGTATAGTAGTAGTTCTTAAAAGTATAGCCTATCTCTTATACGTCCGCCGCTAATAAAATAATTATAATAGGATCCCCCGTAGAATAACTTACTAAGTTAGTATTTACTAGAGTATTTATAGCTAGTAGGTTAATTATAAAAGGCTTTAAGATAACTATAAAAGGCTTTAGTAAGGTAGCCTTCTAATATTAATTATAAAGATAATTAAAGAGCTTATTCTTTAATAGGAATCTTAGTTAGTAGTAATAATATTTGTAATCTAATAAAGGAATAGTTATAAAGAAATAGTTTCTAAGGTTATAACTATTATCTACCTTAACGTCTTCTATTATTAATACTTAATAATATTATAAGGTTTCTTCCTAGGATAATTTATAAGAACCTTCCTAGTAGAAATTAGAGGGCTTATAAGTGAAATCCTAATATAGACCTTCCTATTTATAACCTTAAGGGCTCTAAGAAGGCTATCTCTTAAAGGCTTCCTTAGTAGCGGCCTAATAGACTTATAAAGGTCTTAGAGGCTATTACTATTATTCCCCTTATAGTTTAAAGGGAAAGTAATTTCCTTAATTCTAATTCTAGTTTTAATTTTAATTCCCCTAGTATTAAGGACCTTATTAGGGTTACCTATTAAATAAATTAGACCCGTTTAGTAGGGCCGATACTATCATTTAAAGTCTTATAAGTTATACTAGGAGGGTATAAATATTTATACCCTAATTACCCTATTAATAGCCTTAGTAGGGTTAATAGCTATAAAAACATGTAGTAGAACAGTTAATTAGGTTACTAAGTCTAGATGCGTAAGAACTAAGTATAGATACTAAGAGACTACTTAGTTATATATTACTAAGTATACTAGCGTCTTAGTAGGGCCCTATATTTTAATACTTCTACTTAAACTATCTATACCCCTAAGATTAAAGAATATTTTAAAAATAGTCTAAAAATAACTATATCAAACTACTAAATACTAAAAATAACTATATTAAATTATAAATTCTACTTTTTATAAAAATATAGTTATTTAAGATTTTTATTTTAGGATAAAGCTATATATAGTAAGATTATACTAAAATATTATTAGATATATTATAAGAAGGTAAATATTATTAACTATTAATATATTATTAGTTATCGCCGTTATTATCTAGGCTTAATAGTACTTATAATAGCTAGGTAAGTAGTTATAAGGCTCTATATTATTATAGGGTCGCTATTACTAGTCTTTAAGGTAGTTAGTCCCCGTAACTTAGTAATAGTTTAGGGTATCCTTAAGTTTATTCCTACTAATAATAATACTCCTATTATATTAAAAGACCTCCTTTAAACTAAGTCCCTTATAAAAAGTAATAAACTTCTCCTTATAAAGGGGTTTAATAAGGCTATTAACTAACTATTAGTCCGTAGGAATATACTTAAGGTTAATAGTTCTAGCGGTAATTTACTCTCTTATCTAGTAATATTAGAGTTTAATATACTTAGAGTAAGTATAAAATTTAGGGTTCTTTATAAGGGTAATCGCGCCTTAGTTATTACTATAGATAATTACCGTCTTAGGTACTTCCCTAAAATAGAGTTAATTAAGGAGGTTCCTTAGCTAGATAGCTTCCTTAGAGGCTTATATCTAGCTAATATACTCTACTTTATATAAAGAAAGGGCTATTATAGCTTATTACTTAGATAATTAGCTAAGGGCTATACTTCTAATATTAAAGATATAACCTAAGGTTAATTTATAAGTATTATAATTACCTACCTAATTAGAGTTAGTATACCTAAGAAGGTCCTAGAGAAAGCTTTAAAATATAAGTTAAAATCGAATTATAACTTATAAATATTAAAAGATATATTTAATAGCCGCTTAATATAATTTATTAAGGTTAGTAGTATAACGGCTAATAGCTAATACCGCGTAGATAATATTAGGCTAAGTTTTAAGTATAATATATATAAGGGACCCTACTACCTTTTAATAGTTCTTTTTAAATATAAAATTAACTTTATACTTTTTATTAACTTTTTCTAGGTAAGTATTAATTTCTATTAATATAATAATATACTTATACTCTTATATATTAAAGTCCCGTAGTACCTTCTTAATATAAGCTACTTAACCTAATTATAGTATTTACTATTAACGGTCTTAAGTAATTATTATATTTAGGTAATAGGTGTATAGACTTAAATTTATTATTTTAAACTAGTTATTTAAAGTATCTTTAATCTATTAAATAGCTTATTTATTTAGACTTATTATTAAGATATTATTTATATAGAGAGCTATTAAGGTCCCTTCCTTTAAGTTAATAAAGATACTTAAGTTAGTAAATAATAGTATAAGGCCTAATTCCTTTATAAAGTTAATAAAGGTATAATACTAAACTTAAGGTAACTACTTAAGTCTATAAAGAGCCTTATAAAGCTAATAGACCCTATTTCCTTACTTATAACTTATAAGTTAGTTAATATAAATCTCCTTATTAATATTATTATAAAGGAAGGCTATCTTAATATCTATTTACTCTAAGTCCTAGTTTATAATAGCTACTAGAGTAAAGATAGCTTTATAACTTATAGGTTTTACTATTAAGGTAAACATCTTATTATAATTAATACCTTTATACTATTTAAACTTATAAATAACCTAGCGTACCTTATAATATATAACCTATCCTTAAGGGCTACGCTTTAAGGTATAAATCTATTTACCTCCTAGGGTATATTTACTTATAAGTAGATTAACTACCTTTTAAGTATTATTTTCTTAAAGGGATTTAACTTTATTATCTATCCTAAGGCTCTATTAAATATTATAACTATCTTTTATTACCTATTAATAGGTCTTTAGCTTAAATAATTTAATCCTATTAATATTAGTAAAGAGTATAAGGGCTATAATAATTAAAGGGTCTAATAATAGATCTTATAAATCTAGTAGAACTAGCTTAGGATAATTATATATTACCCGCTAAATAGCCTATTCTTCCCTATTAATATATTCTACTCTATAAGTATAAACTTATTATTAAGTAGGAGCTATTTATTAGATAGGGTTAATATTATCTTAGATATTCTACTTCTTATTATTCTCCCCTAGAGTAGATATTTATAGGCGCTTACTTAGCCTAAAGTTTAGCTACTACTACTTATTAATATTAATATATTAAGGGCATTTTTCTTAAAAATAGATATTATTAACCCGTATAATTTATTATCTTATAGGGTTTTATAACTAAAAGATATAATCCCCTTTATAACTAAGAAGGTAGTATTTATTACTCTTATCTTCTAATTCCCTCTAAATATAGTATAAGGCGTAGGCTACTAAGCCTATTATTTAAAGGTATAAGAGCTTTAATAAGTATTTATATTATACTTTATAAAGAGTCTTCCCTAATTTAGTATTAAAGGATTAGATAGTAAGGTAGTTAATTATAAAGATAATCTTAGGCTAAAAAGACTTATTAAGCCTAGAGCTAAGGAGTATTAATTATATCTTATATAATAATATCTACTTAAAATACTCCGCGGCCCTATTTATTTAAGGGTTCTTAGGTATTATAAATTAATAGTAGATACCCTAGTCCTTAAGGTAGTTAATAAAGGTATTACTTATATATTTACCCCTATTATTAATATAGAAGTAATAGATTTAATAGTTTAAATACTTATGAACTACCTTAAATTATTAAAATAATTAGAAAGTATTACTCTTATACTTAAAGTAAATAATAATTAAGACATATATAAAATTATCCTTAAATATTATAAAGTATTAACTCCCTTTAAAGCCTATTAGGTTAAAGGGGCTAATAATATTATTATAAATAAATTCTATTAAATACTCCCTTAATTAAATAATATCCTTATAAGGTACTACCTTTTAGCGGCCTTAGATATAATATTTATATATAAGCTTATTAGAAATAGGCTTTAAAAAATTAATTTTAGTTAATATAACTAATAATTTATTAATACTTTACTATTTAAAGTACCCTAAGTAGGTATATTATAACTATTAAACTTTATTTAAGGGAATATTATAAGTATTAAGGGCTAAGGGCTTTTATAAGTCTAAAGTAAAGACTCTTATAAATTAGCTAGTATTAAGGCTATTAGTCCCTTTAAGATAATATAACCTACTTTAATATAGGCTATATTTATATTAATATTAAAGAGCTAACTAGTAGATAGGAGACTATTAATACCTAAATTAAATACTTATATAATATTAGGTATAAGTATTAATCTAAGGCTATTATTAATATTATAATTAATCTTAATAGTCCTACTACCTTATAAGGTATATTAGACGCCGCTAATACCCCTAATAGCGCGGGAGGTTTTAATGAGTTATAGGTTAATAAATATACTTTAATCCTAGAAGGCGTACTAATTATAATTAAAGTCTATAAAAATTATACTATTTAAGTTTAAGAGTAATTTCCTAGGAGTTATTATTAAGATAACAACTTTATTATTAGCTATTTTATAAATATTAAACTTATTAATATAACTTATAAAGTTAGATTTAATAGGAGTATTATTAAGCTTTTACTTCTTTAAATTACTATTAACTTAAGTAGTAGTAGCCTTTATTAAAGCTTTTTTAAATTTATTAAGCTTTAAATAAGGGAATTACTCCTAATATTAATTTATAGTATAAGCGTAGTAAGACTTATATAAGATATCCTTATAATAGCTATAGTTCTATTATAACTTATTATCCCCTTTACTCTTTCCTTAAGTATTATAAGCTCTAAATATAGTAATAATATAACTTTTTAAGGCTTATTAATATTACTCCTTATTACGGGTAGTAAATATAACTTAATTAAAGGGGACCTTTCTTAGACTAAAGAAGGTATAGCTCTAAGTATAAATAATCTAAAAGGTATTAAAGGTACTACCTAAATTTATAAGGTAGAGTTAGATTATATAGGCCTTTAATATAACTACCTCTTTATTTAACTACTTAAGTTTAATATTAACCTCTTAAAATTAATAAGTATAATTATTTATATCCTTAATAATAGACCTATTAAAGTAGATTATATAGAGGTAATAAACTAGTTTAATATAAATATTAGAGCCTATTAACTTAAAGTTAATCTTAATTTTATTAAAAATAACTTAAGCTTATAAGTTAAAATAAGCGGGATCTTTAATAAGTTTATAAATATTAAACCTAAGATAGTTATAAATTATAATATATACCTTAATTTATATTACCTTTAAAAAGGGCTTAAAGTTACTTAGAATTAATTAGTTATTAATTTCTTTAGCTTAATAATTATAACCTAAGTTAGACTTAAAGATTATAATTAAAGTAAAGGGAAAGCTCCTACTATTACTTTAACTATTAGCTATTTTACTAGGAGTCTACCTCTAAGGATTTAGCTTTAAATAGCGATTAATTAATTAAGCTTAATAGATTTTTTATAGAGTCTTAAGAGGATTCTACTAATAAAGACGCTAAGGAAGATAATTCTAAAGATAAGGATATTAAAGGAGGAGGTATAGGTCTATTACCTTTAACTTATAAGTTAAAGAGAATAGTTTTATTAGTAGTATTTAATAATAGTATACTAACTTTTAACTTAGAATTATTATAACTTAAGGGTAATTATAATAATTTATAATTACTATTATCTTCCTTAGTAATAGGCTTTTTAACTTCCTTTATAATAGCTTTTAATAAGTAAGGGAAGAACTTTAACCTAAAATATTAATAGATAGTAATTAAGATATTAAAATTAAAATAGTATTTAGGGAGTATTAACTTAAACTAGTTTAGCTTAAAAATAAGAGGAGGATTAATAAATTATTTATTATAATAAGCTATCCTTATATTCTTAAGGATATAAACTTTAGGGGGCTAACTTAATAGGAATAGCTAGGTTAGTATTTATAATAGTAGGAAAAGCTAGCTTTAGATCTAATTAGGTAGTTAATAATTACTTAATTAAATCTAGAAGAATTAAGATAGCTAGGGCTTAACCTCCTTTTATAAAGATTTTTCTAGGGGGCCTAATAGCTAAATAATACTAAAAAGTATAATATAATAAAGTAGAGATTATTATAAAAAATAGTATTTATTATAGTTATTTAAGAGGAGGAACTATCTTTCTTTTTCTAAGTATAAGGTAATAGTAGTCTACTTAAGAAGGCTTAATAGAGGGAGTTTTAATAGGATTTCTACTTATAAAATTAATATTTATTATAATAATAAGGTTAGAAGCGGGTATTTACTTAGGGGGCTAAGTATAGTTACTTAGTAGTACTTACGCTAATAATAATATTATAATAGCCCTTATAGCTAGTCTCTAGACCTTATAACTATAGATTAATTAAATTTACTTATTTATTTAAAGTTACCTATAGTAGTAAAAGCTAAGTACTTTAATAAGAAGTTAAAGAATTTTAGGTAATATATATAGTAATAGTAATTATTAACTCGTTAAAAGATACTAGAGGCTACTAAGGCTTTAATATTATATTAGCTAGGATTAGATAAGTAATAGCTATAATTAGAATAAATACTTATACCTCTAGGCTTATAACCTATAAAAATATATAGTAGAATAGTTAATTAAGTTATTAAGTCTAGATATATAAGAACTAAGTATAGATACTAAGAGACTACTTAGTTATATATTACTAAGTATACTAGTATCTTAGCAGGACCCTATATTTTAATAATAGCCTAGTAGAGGCTTCTAATATTAATAGTAAGTATTATTATTATTTTATAATTATAATTAAGGTAGCGGTAACTACTAGGAAGGCTATTAAGATTAAGATTAAAATTAAGACTAAGAAGGTTAAAATAGAAATTAATACCTACTATACTATTTTTACTAAGACGGCTAATAAGATTTTAAGTATTAAGATATATAATTCTACTATTAATACTTCCTATAGTCTAATAAGGTAAGGAACTTATTATAATTAGTATTATTACTAGGTTTAGGGATATTACGCTAGAATTCTACATTAAGATTATATTAGATAAGAAGAATATAATCCTTTATTACCCTAATCTCTAAATCCTTAGCTACTCTTATAATAGTTTAAGAGTACTCCTAAGGCTCTCTCTATTAAGAAGTATCTTATATAGTATACTTCTTATAGATTAGCGTACTTATATTAATATAGCGTGGGGCCTTCTACTATTATATTAATAGATAATACTATTTATTAATATTATAAGTAATAAGATATTTATTACCTTCTCTAAGCTTAATAGTATACTATCCCTAGGTAGTTCCTTAGAGATATAGTTAAAGGTTTATATAGATAACGGTATTACCCCTTACTTAAATAACATCCTTAATATAGTCTAAATATATAAATATCGCGAAAATAGGTAGTCTTACTAATATATTTAATATTAGAGGCGGTGTCTATAGATTTATTATTATAGAAGGGATTAAAATATCTAATATTATTAGGATTAAAGCGGGGAGTACTATTATTATTAAAAGGTGCTCTAGGAGGTATACTAGAATCTATAGGTCCCGGCGCTAATAGTAGGGCCGGTAGTATGATACTAGTAATTATTTCTTATAACTTAGTATTAAAATATATTGAAATAGGATGTAATTAGTTAGACTAGCCGCGTACTAGACGCGCGCTAGTATCCGTCTTAGTATCCTATATATCCTATCTCTCTCTACCTATATAGCTAGTAATATAATAACTATTACCATTCTACCTATTATAATAGGTTATAAGCCTAGGCGCAGGGTATTTATTTATTTATTTACCCTACGACTACTATTAATGCTATCTCTTATAGATTACCTCTATATTAATACTATATACTACCGTAAAAAGGGGGCTAGGGAATCTACTAGTAGAGTTTTCTGCTAAGATACTAAAACCTAGCTAAAATCCTCTCTAACTTAAATAATAACGACCCCTTAGCGGCGGTATATAGTAGTTCGCTAATTATATAAATAATATCTATTCTATATATACGCTAACTACCTTAGTAATAGTTATTTATACCTATTACCTAGCTAATACTATAGATAACGCATAGTATTCTTATAAAAGGGGGCTAGGAAGATAGAGAAGGCTAGGAATACTTACTAACCTCCTTATAAATTAACTATATCTATCCCTTCCTCCCTAAACTCTTCTCTCCCTCCGTCTTACTATTCTAATTACTTTATACTAGAACTTAAAGAATCTAAAGAAGAAATCTATTAATAATTAATTAATATTTACCCTAAAGGTCTTCTAACTAACCTTTAAGTAAACTACTACTTCCTTAATTTCCTATATCTCTACTAAGATATTAGCTACGAAATTAACTAAGAGGTAGCTACTACTATTAACTATTAGGGAATACTATTAGATAATACCTCCTTTATACCTTTATTAATACTAAAACCTTATCCCTAAAACTAATTACTACTATTTTTAATAGAAGGCCCTAAAATACTAGGTAAAAGTATTATCTTTAGCCTTACTATAAGGTTAAGACTATCCTCTATATATCTATAGTTGTTAGTACTAGTACTAACTTAATCTCTAACGCTAAATCTATATAATCTAGATACTAAGACCGAAGATATACCTCCTACTAGTACTAAAGTAGAGATTAGAGGGGATAGTAACTACCCCCTTATACTCGTTCCTATACTAGAATCTAGCCGTAACTAGCCGCTATACTCCTATAATATATAATCCTATATTATCTTTAATAGCCTTAGAGCTATCCTTAAGATAGACTATATTATCCCCGCGACCTAAAACCTTTAGGAGATTTAGGATAATAAGTATAATAAGGCTTATAAGGTAATAAAGGTACGCTATAATACTAACGCTTATAATATAATTAAGGATAAAACTATTCCCTTAGTAGCTTAAAATATCCTCGAGGACTTCTATAAGCCTTAAGGTACTAGTATCTTTAATAAAACTATCTATAATTTTAATACTCTCTTTTATATTAACTATAAAGATATTAATAATTATATAAGTAAATTTAAAACTATTAATTCTAACTTAATTAACCTAGGATATAAGCTCCCCTATATCTTTATTATTAACACCTACCTCTAGTATCTTAGCGCGAAGTTTAATACCTTTTAGAGTATATTTATTTAGATATATACTATTACTATTAAGGAAGGTATTATAATAGTCTTATTTAATAAACTTATATTAGTTATAATAAATAAAGAAGCTTACTAGAACTTTATAAAGTCTTCTACTATAACTACTATTATAACTACTACTCGCCTACTCTACTAGGCTAGGTTAAATATATATTATAGTAATAAATACTATAACTATTATAATTATTTAGGCTACGTAGAGTCTAACTACTAGATTAAGTACCCTAAGTTAATAAAGGCTTTCCTTAAGACGGTTAAGGCGGATAAGAGCCGAAACTAAGGGGGCCGTAATTAAGGGGGTAGTAATATTAGAGGTAAGCGTCCTTATATACCTACGGAGTCTAAAGACCTAGTTATTAGCTTTATAACTACGCTAGGTATAATTAGCCTTACTACTACTATCCTCCTAGATATAGCGTATAGCTAATATATTATTAATAATTAAAATATCCTTAAAGAATATAAGGTAATTCCTAAGTCCCTTATTTATAAGATCGGCTAGGCCGGCCTTTATATAATAGGGTATAGTACCGCGGTTATCCCTTATAAGATTAATAAGGGAATTAGGGTAAAAGTATATCTTACTAATATCCTTTATATCTTAGATACTTAATTAAATTTAATTTTAGTATCTTAGCTACTCCGTCTTAAGGCTAAAGTCTCCTTTAGCTTATAAGAGTATATTATTACTTATAAAGGCTACGTCTTTATATATACCTAGTATAATAGCGTCTTTTACCTTAATACCTAGGACTATCTAACCCTAGCCTTTATAGCCCTAGCGACTATATCCTAGCTTCTTTTAGAGTTAAAAGTATATATATTTACGGCCTTTTAAGTCTCCCTATCTATTAGCCTCTAGTATACCCGTATAAGTTATTTAAGTTAATAGAACCTAAAACGGCTAATAAATATATTTAATAGAATTAACTTTAATAAGATTATCTCTAAGGATTATATATATAATATCTATATAGAGAGCTAAATAATAAGGGCTCCGTATAACTATCCTATTACTCTAGGGAAGTACCTATATATGCGTATTAATAGCGACTTAGTAGGCCCTTATAAGGTCTATAAGGGGATTATTATAGCTTATAATAGCTCCAGATTTTTTAATATAATACTATATAACTATACTAAGGAATTATATATTACCCTACTTAAGGTTAAAAGCGAGTCCCTCCTAGCCTTTAAAGCCTTTAAGGTAAACTAGGAGCGTCTTATATAATATATATAACGCTATTATACTAATAGCGGAGGGGAATTTAACTCTATAGCCTTTATAGAGTACCGCTAGGCTAATAGCATTATCTAGGAGAGTATAACGCGAGATACTCCCTAGGCTAATAGGTCTATAAAGCGTCTTAGTAAGACCCTAATAGATAAGGCCTATATTATACTTATAAATAGCGGGATAGATTATAAGTACTAACCTAAATTTATTTAAGCGGCTAGCTACCTCTAGAATAGGTCCCCTAAGTTTAGTATTAAGATAATACCCTATAAGAAGTTTAATAGCTACTAGCTTAACCTCTCCTATCTATAAGTCCTTAGCTCTTAGGCCTTCTATTATACTAATAGGACTACTACTAAAATTAGTTACTTTAAGGCCTATTCCCGTCTAGGTCGACTTATTAGCTATAAAGGCGAGACTATCTACTATCTTATTAATAATAAATCTAGGAAGCTCGCTTAGTTATCTAATATCTACTTTATTAAGAAGTTCCCTATAAGCTATATTAAACTAAAAGCTAAGAGGTATATATTTATAAACCTCTCCTACTACTCTAAGCGGGTAGCTAGTAATATAAGGGGGTAATCTCCTTTTAAAAGTAAAGTATTATTAATCTAGATTAAAGATATACCGCTAATTTATATTAAAGATATAGCGGCTAAGGATAAATCCTACCTTAAGACCCTATTAAATATCCGCCTTAAATTAAATTAAGCTTATCTAGTAATATTTTATTAAGATACTAATAAGCTCCTATTATTAATTAGGGTTCTATTTAGTTACCTAGAATTTAAAATACCCCCTAATAAACTATATAATAACTCCCTAGATCTACTAGTAATATTCGCTTTCCTAATAATAGCTAAAGGTACGGAGCCCTTTAAACCTAAATTATATAAGGAAGCTATAGTAAATAATACTAAAAAGGACTAGGAAGTAGTATTATAAGATAAATTTAACTCCCTTATATAAAATAATACATAGGTACTTAGATAGCTACCTCTAAGTTAGAAGGTACTCTAGGGGAAGTAGGTATTTAAGTTAAAAAGAGGGCCTTATAGCGAAGTCCTCTATTATAAGGCACGCTAGGTAGTTAGAGGTTTTAAATAGTAGAAAGGAATTAATTATAATAAGACCTTTACTTTAATAGTAAAGCTAATAAGTTATAAGGCTATCTTTATACTAGCTATATCCCTTAACTAAGAATTAGACTAAATAGATATTAAGACTACTTTCCTCTATAGAAATATTAAAGAAGATATCTATATTGAATAGCCTAAAGGCTTTACGGCTAAGGGTAAAGAATACCTTATTTATATCTTAAAGAAAGTACTTTATAGCCTAAAATAATTACTTTAAGTCTAGTTTTCTATACTCTATATATTCTTAAAGACTTAGGGCTTTATACTACTTATAGCTAATAAAAGCGTCTTAATTAACTATAAAGACTAAGTTATTATTACGGCCTATATTAATAATTTATTAATTATTAGACCTAGCCGAACTACTATTAATTAAGTTAAGGCTATACTTAGTAAATACTTCTAGATAATTAACCTTAGCCTATATTCCTTCTATTTAAGTATATTAGTTAGGCGAGATTAAGCGAATTAGGTACTACGGCTAGGTTAAGAAGCCTATATTAAAAGGGTATTAAGGGACTTTAATATATAAGAGTTATACCCCGTAGTAACCCTAATAGATATAAATAAGTTATAAGTATTTAAGGAAGACTATATAGCCCCTAATACCTTTTAAAAGGAATATTAGTTAGCTATTAGCTCCCTAATATACGCTCTACTAGAGACTAGGCTAGATATTACTTATATAGTTTTAGTAGTTAGTAGATATAGATTAAATCTAAATTAATTATATTAGATAGCTATTAAGAGGATTTTCTACTACCTTTAAAGTATAACTAACTTATAGCTTACTTTCTGTAGGAGTATCTTTCCTCTTATTAGTTATAATAACGCTAATTAGGCTAGTAACTAAGATATTTAGTAGTTAACCGTAGGCTATATTTTTAATATTAGTAGTAGAGTAATAAGCTAGTTATTAAAGTAATAGCCTACTATCGCCCTATCTAGCTATAAGGTAGAATATATAGGCTAGATATAGGCTATAAAGGAAGCTATCTAGCTCTAATAGCTCCTTACTAAGCTAGACCTCTCTAAGGATACCTATTAGCCTACCGCCGTAATACTCTACTATAATAATTAAGGAGCTATTACCCTAGCTAAGAACCCTTAGTTCTATATACGTATAAAGTATATTAATATCTAGTATTACTATATACGGGAATAATTTACTACTAGTAACGTTAAGCTAAAATACATTAAGATTAATAAGTAGCTAATAGCCTTATTAAAGCCCTCCCTAAAGATAAATTTATCCCCTTCTATAAGGCCTTAGGCTTAGAAGTACTATAGTAGTAGGAGTCTTTAGTATAATAAGGCTCTACGGGTACTCCTAGCGGCTTTATAAGCGCTCCCGTAGCCGATTAAGGGATAGCTAACTCCTAACTACCTACCCTTCTAGCCCTATAACTCTACGCTATAATATTAGAATATAAAATAGACTTTATAGGCCTATTTAACTCTATTATTCTTTTATATTCTAAGCTTAAATAGTAAATAGCGAGTTATACTACTAGCGATATTATCTAAATACTAAACTACTCCTAGTTATAGATTAATATTATAGTAGATAAGTTAACTACTTTCTTATAAAATTATTAGGCTTAGACTATAATATATATTTACTATAATCCTATCTCTTACCCTACTACTAATATAAAACGGAACTAGCGTGACGTATTCCTAGACGCCGGTAAATATAGTACCTATAATAGCTTCTAGCGTAATATACCCCTAGGCCGTAATAGCCTTACTATCTTCGTTACCTAGATACGTACCTAGGTCGGCTAAGAATAGGAAGTAGGTAACTAGTACTACTAAGGAGCTATAATCCTTCGCCTAGGTATTAATATTATTATTTTTAACTATAATATAGCTAAGGATATAGATACTAAAATTAGGCCTTATAACGCCCTCCTACCTACCTAGTATAAGCTTATCTAGTATATTAAAGGTAAAAAACGTGCTATTAAGTCGCTATAATATAAAAACCTTAATAGCGTACCTCTATAAAATAAGTACGTCTTAGAAATAGTTATATAGATAGAATTAATTACCCTATAACTATACCTACCTTATTAGGGTCTATCTAATCTATATCTAAAAGGCTTTTATTAAATTACTACCCTTTAAATAGAACTTCTACTACTATCTACTTACCTTTACGCCTATCACCTGGTATTTAGTTAAGAAGGGGGATTTTAGATAGTAGGAATAGAATATTAATAAGTTAATTATACTACTATACTAATAAGGTATTTTATTTAAGTAGGAGTATTAAAATATATTAAATTAGAATATAATTAGTTAGACTAACCGCGTACTAGACGCGCGCTAGTACCCGTCTTAGTATCCTATATATCCTATCTCTCTGCACCTATATAGCTAGTAATATAATAACTATTACCATTCTACCTATTACAATACTTAGTACGCTAAGCCTTAGTAAAACCTATATTCTTACCTATAGCTAGATATTATATTAGTCTAATAGGCTATTTATATATAGCTTCTTTAATAGAAGTCCTATAAGTTATAAGATTAGTACTAAAATTTAGCGGCGTAATACTTAGTATTACTAAGGGTATTCTTATAAGTAACTTAATATTAGACGGAGTAAGAGTAGAAGATATAGTAGTAGGTATTCTAGCTAATAGGAATCTCTTAGGACTATTCCTAGTTAATAGTAGCTAATACTTTATAAAATATAATAAGAGCTATAGGAGACTTTAGTAATACTTAGTACTCTTAATAAAATATTTAATTACTTTTTAAAAGGCGGGGCTATTAGTAGCCTAATTAAATAGATAGACGGGTAGTTCTACTAAGGTAGTATATTAATTACTTAACTTAGGGATCTCTAGTTATAGGAGACACTTATAATAGGTAATAATATAGTTAATATAATACTTAATAGTCTCTAGTACCTTATAAATATATACTTTACTAGTATCTTAGATAAACTTATAAATTTAATTTACTAATATAATAAGATAATAATTAAGGGGTAGTAATTAAGCTACCTTAATATTCCTTTTAGAGAAAGGCTTCTTAGATCTTAGGGAAGAAATATAAAAAGTAATAAACTTATATAGAGTTTAATAAAAGAGGCTATTAAAGTCTTTAGTAGTAAGCTAAAGTAGTATAATATTATACCTAAGTATAGTAGTAGAGTATACTATTAGGGCTCGTCGCTATTATAATAGATAGTAATAAATAGAGATAAATTAGTTACGGAGAAATAGGCTTCTCTATACTACCGGAGGACTTAGGGATTATTAGTATTATAAGGGTAGCTTTAGTATTTTTAGTAGTTTAAAATAATCGATTAGTATTATAAAGCCTTTTATATAGTATTACTACTATATTAATAGGGACTCTTTTAATTTATATAGATTTATTAATTAAGAAAGCTATTAAGGCTATTAAGAATAATAATCAAGTATTAGGGAGGCGGAAGCCATTCCGCTATCACTAAGCGAAACGTATAAACCAGAGTAGATTCTATATTAATACCTCTAGTAATTCCGTCTAGATATATATTATAAGCTAGGAAAATCTAATATTATCTTAGACACCTTATTAAGGCTAGCTAGTCGCGAGTATTACCTATCTAATATATTAAGTCTAGACGCGCTATCTATATAGGCTTTTCTAGTTAGCCTAGTAGAAATATTACCTAAGTTTTAATAACAGGGTATTAAGGGCCTTATTAAGGTTCTCTAATAAGTTAAGGTAATGTCTACTATACGAGATATTATAACCTTAGGTAGTAATACTACTAAACTCTTATATTAAATAGTTAATAATTTATTATATTTTGATAATAATTAGAGAGGCCTCTAGCTATATATACCTATAATAGCTTTAGAATTAAAGGTTTTCCAGCTTACTTATAATAAGATAGGGTATCTAGGATATACCTATATATATAAACGGCTAATTAGAGGGCTATATATCTATAACCTAGTAATAAAGCTATATAACTTTATTAGGTATTACCTATACTACTAGCTTAATTAGATTCCTATGTATAAACTATATAAATCTCTTTAGCCTATCCTACTACTAGCTAAGCCGTTTAATACCCTAACTACTAATTTTATTCTTACCCTACTACTTTCTATTAATAGCTTTAGATATATAATATTAGTTACTAATAAGTTCTTAAAGGTAATTACTCTTATTCCTAGTAAAAACACATGGTTAGGAAAGGACTAGGCTATTAAGCTACTAGACTATCTTACCTTATTAAATTAGGATATTCTAAGGGTAATTATCTTAGATAGAGATAGGAAGTTTATTAGATAGGTATAAAAGCATATTTTCTTATTACTAAAAGTCAGCCTCCTTTATTTAATAGCATAGTACGTATAATCTAATAGGATATTAAAACGCACTAATTAAACGGCTAAAACCGCGTTATAATACTATATTACTATACTAGATAATTAACGATAATAGCCTACTATTATAGATAAGATATCTACCTTATTAAATAATTCTACTAAATATAACTCTATTAATCTCTCCCTAACCTAGGTCCTCTATAGATTTAAAACCCGCGAAGCCCTAGATCTATTATAGGTAGATAATAATAGACTACCTACTAAAGGCTTTAATAATAAGGCCCTTATTAAAGAGGAAGTCGTAGCTATACTAGTACACCCGCCTATTAATATTAGGGAATATCGACTAGCTTATATTAACGTAAGCGACGTAATTACTTTTACTACTATAAAAATAAAAGAATATTATAACTCCTATTATATACCTATATTCTTTAAGGTAGGTAATATAATTAATCTACGCCTTTATAAAGGATATTATATACTAGCTATTAGGTCTAAGAAAATTAGATAGTAGTTTACTAGTCTATTCTAGGTAGTTAGATGTATTAGCTAGCTAGCCTATAAACTTAACCTTCCTAGTACTATAAAAATCTATAATATTATCTTAGTAGCCTACCTTAAGCTAGCTACGGTCCCTACTAATAACCTATACTATTAACGCCGGCTAGTAGTACCTACTATTATCGATAATTATAAGGAATGGGAAATTAACAGGCTTATTTATAGGAGAATATTACGTTATAGTCGTAGATAATTAATATAATATTTAGTAGGATAGAAGAATAGTAGACCTAAAGAAGACTATTAGATATTAGAGAGGGAATTACTAAAGAATACTACTAAAATTATTAAGGATTTTAATAACATATATAGCGAGGAATTAGAAATTAGTCTATACAGTCTTACTTTTACTATTAGGATAATACCTTTATTTATATAGCGGTATCTATTATAGTCGCTTCTTACTTCCTTTATAGAAGGCTTTCGCGGCCTGCCTAGCTATACTAGGCCTAGTGCTGTAGTTTATAGGTAGGATTCCTATACTTAGAGAATGCATCTTTTTTACTAATTCTTAACTACGACTGTACTACCTTTCTTACTAAGGCTTCTAGTCTTATTAATATTAGCCTTAAGGTATACTATTAATAATAGGAGTTTATCCCTTATATTAGATAGGGACCCCTAATTTATAAAGGTAATTTAGAGTTTTTTTAGTAAGCTTAATATATAAATTTATTACCTACTTACTTTTAACCTTTTTAAGAAGTTAAGACTTTAAAGAGGTTAAGTATATTTTAAATTTATAAATTACTTATATTAAGTATTAATATATATTAGTATACTATTAATATATACCTAACTCCCTATTTATAGGATCCTTAATATAATTTAGTAACAGGTCTATAAAATCCTTCTAACTTAATATTTCTAAGGGATAAGAATATAAATAGGTAGCTTAAAGTTATTCTAAGTTACTTACTTACTCTAAAGTATTAGTATTATAAATAGAATATATAATATTTATATAATTAGATTAAATTAAATAGAGTTTATAAGAAAGATATATTATATTATTATATTTAATCTTAATACTTATAAATATTCTTACTATAATAATTAAGAATAGGGGTTAGCTTTAATATACTTTAAATAAGAATAGAGTACTCCTTAACCTTATTATATATATACTTTTAACTTATAATACTATTACTATAAAGAGAAATCTATTCCCCTAATTTTAAGGTAGTAATATCTACTTTAACTTCTTTAAGTTATTAAAATTATAGTAACTCTTCTTACTTATACCTTACCTACGTAAAGCGTTCTATTATAGGGGGAATACTTCCTTTATAATTTTCTAAATCTAGGTTTATTTATACCCTTAATATAGCTCTCCTATCCTGTTTCTTATAAGCTAAGATTATTATTAATAGTATTTAATAAACCACTTTTATCTTAATTATACTATAACGGCGTATTACTTATAATTCTACTAGAATAGGTTATATTAAATATAAATAATAATAGATTACTACCCTTAAATAGATAGAAGAATTATAATTATTATAATTATTAATTATAAGGGTTATATAATAATATAAAAATAGTCTATTTTTATAGTAAGATTAATTCTTAAGAAATCTAAGAATTATTTTATAAGGGATCCTATAAGCCCCTTAAAGAGACTAGTAAGCCTTATATATTATTTCCTCTTATAAGTTAACGTAAGGACGTAATATATACTAAGTGTATATATTATATAGCTTATATAGTTAGTTATAATAAATAGTATATTCTAATAATTAAGTTAAGGAGGTAGAGGAGGTAGTTTAATTTTATAGGGAATCCTCTACTATACTCTTAATAAGTAGTAATTATAGCTAAGCTATAATTAAGTAGTAGAGTATAAGCTAGGATTATAGTATTTAAAGTAATAGGTATAAGGTTTAGAAAATAATACTATCTACTAAGTCTTAGATAAGGGTATAGTCTAAGCTTAATATTAATATTTATTATTATTTCCTTACCTACTTATTTAATACTTTTATAGATAAACTAGTCTAAGCTATTTTCCCTAGTATCTAAGTAGATAATAATATTTATAAGAAGGGAAAGAAGTAAGTTTAATCCTAGTATAAAACCTAGAAAGTAAGTATTTTAAATACTACTTTAAGCTAGATTTAATAATAGATTATAACTAGTAGATCTAATTAGGTAGAGCTATTAACCTTCATAAATATAAAATAAGTAATTTATAAGGATTAGAATAACTCTTAGCTTAAGACTATATTTAAATTTAATATTAAGGTAGTAGAATTTAATAGTCTTTTAATAGAAGTTATTTAATTCTTAAAATATATATCTTAACCCTATTAAAGGCTTTTATAATAATTTATTATATTAAGATACTTTCCTATAATTAATAACCTATTAATATCTAATAGACTTATTAGATATAAATCCTAGCGTATCTTTACTATATAAGTATATATATTATAACTTTTTTAGATATATTTAATACCCTCTATATATAGTATAAATTTTAGATATAATTAATTAATATATATCCTAAGTACTCTATACCCTATTTTATATAGTATAAGCGACTAGTACGGGTTAATATTAACTAAGACTTAGATAGGTCTCTAGATAAGTCTAATAGAGAGCTTACTATTAGAGATAGTATAGATAATAATAGTATAGACTATAATAGTATAGATAATAATAGTATAGACTATAATAGTATACCTAATAATAGTATACCTAATAATAGTATACCTAATAATAGTATACCTAATAATAGTATACCTAACAATAGTATACCTAATAATAGTATACCTAATTATATTACTATTAAAGGAATCTATAATAATAAGTCTATATATAATAATAGAATTAGTAATTATAACTAAAGTAGGATAGAGACTAATTATAATAAGTAAGAGGTATAAACAACCTAAGATTTAGGTATAATTTAGTATTAGAGTATACTAGTTTCTTTATAACTATAGTAGATTAGAATATATAGCTTAATAATATAGTATAGTATTATAATAGACTATAGTAGTATATTTATAGGAAGGTTTAACTAGCTTTTCTACTATAATATATAATACTCCTATCCTATCTAGTTTACCTTCCTAACTACTAAAGGCTTTATCCTAATATATATAAGTATTATATAGTATTAGATATATTAATAGTAGAGTATTATACTTTATTAAATCCTTTATAAATTAGGTATATAAATATAAGAGTAAGAGTAAGAGTACTTTTTATTCCCTTTATAAAACTTAATACTCGCTCTTATTATAACTATTATCCTATTATATTTATATAGTTCCTTAGCTATACTATAACCGTGTTACCTCTAGACTTAGCTAGTATTACTACTAAGTTATCTTTAGTATACGGTTATTATACTATGCTACCCTAGTATAACTATAGTAGTCCTACCGTATTAAGACTATCTTATAACTCTACTAGATAGTACTACTATAAGATAACTAAGACTTTTCTTAAACTAGTAGTATAATAGTTAGAATACCGTAGTCTAATTATAGTCTACTACTAGGAATTATAAGCAGGTTATTATCTTATAGTACTACGGTATTACTACAGGAGTAGAATAGTAAGAATACTAGAGTTCCTAATCTACTACTAGATTTACGTACTAATCCGGTTAGAGCTTAGTTATATATAAGTGTAGCTCCTTATATAAGGCCTAAATAGAACTTATTATAATAATAGATAAGATAATTAGGTAGGGTTATTACCCCTAACTAAATTTATATATTATAGTATAAAGAATATAATAATAAGTTATAACCCTTTTAAGCTTTATTATAACTATTAGCCTAAGATTCTTATATATTTTAAAGATAGAACTTACTAAAAGAAGGTACTAGATATAAGATAATATATCTAAATATTATATAAATTATATAAAGACCTATTAAGTTAATAGTAAGATATACTAGAAATATAAGCTAATATCTTTTAATTAAAGAGACTTAATTATATTAAATATAAAGAACTTAAAGTAAAAGTAATTAAGTAGGAAGTTATTTTATAAGTTTATTAGTCTATTCTATATCCTTAGACTTATTAATAAGTAGGCGTATTAGTTAGTATTACTATTAATATATTTAATCTACTTAATTTTTTGTATTTCCCTTTTAGAGCCTTATATATATAAGTAAGGTAATACCTTTATACCTAAGCTACTACCTCTAGAATTTAATAATAATAATAAGTAGTAGGAGTTAAAAGAGATTTTAAATAAAAAGATAAAGAAGGATAAACTCTAATATCTTATTAAGTAAAAGGGATATCCTCCTTAATATAATTAATAGATTCTAGAAGAAAATATAAAAAATATATAAGGGCTTTAATAAAAAGTAAAATTACTATTATTATAAATAAAAGTTATAAATATTAAAATAAAATTAGAGAATATAATAAAGGATATTTAATTAGTTACTTGAAATAAATATAAAGAGTATTAATTTCTTTTATCTTACCTGTTAAAAGTAGGTAAAACGCCCTAGAGGCGCTAGTATATAAGGATAATTTAGGAAAGAAATAAAAAACTATCTAATTAAATTAAAAAAAAGGAAGCCTAGTATTAAGTAATCAAAGCTTATTTAACTACTTATATAAATATAAGTAATATAATATTAATATATTAAGTACTTACTCCTTATTATTTATATCTATTTTATCCTCTAGACCGGAGGCTAAGGACTTAAGGCCTACTTAAGGATATATAAGTAAGAATTATAATTATAATAATTAATAAATATAATAAAAGTATAAGGAAGTATATCTTAACTTACTTAATATTATAAATACTTATAAGGCTAATAATAAGATCTACCTATACGCGGTACTAGCTATAAACCTATTACTTATTAATAGAGCTAAGAGGTCTCTAGTTTAAATATAATTAGAATAAAATTATAATATTATATAATAGTAGAGCTCCTTATATAAAGCTTTTATACGCGCGGTAAACGCGCCCTTAATATATATAATAATACCTACCTTAATTCCCGCTAGTAGTATTAGCTTTATATATAAGAGACTCTAAGTTAAGAGATAGAAGGTATTATATTAAGTAGAAAAGTTAAAATAATAAGTTAAGGCTACCCCTACTAATTAAGAGGATTATAACTACGCGTAGGAGTAGGAGTAGTAACCCTATAATTATAAGTATAACTAGTAGGATTTAATATAATCTACTTTCTCTTATAAGTAGATTATTATATAGCCTAATACTAGGAAATAGTAATATAATAATAGTAATAAAGTATATTTATACCTCCTTTAATAATTATAATAGCTCCCTCTTATATATTATAAAAAGGAAAAGATATATAATAATTCCTAATAGGAATATTATAAGCCCTCTATTAGGCTAATAATAGTAGTAACTTATATATTATAGGTTTAAGAGAAAAAGGGTACCTTAATATTAGATAGTATAAGAGAGGAGTAGCTAGAGTAATAGTAAAATAATAGGAGGACTAGGGGTACTTATTAATATTAATTAAATTAGATAAAGAAGGGTAAGAGGATAATTAAGGGAATATAAATCTTTTAAGAGTAGAGAAAGGGGTATAGCCCTAGTAAGAGAGAGGAGTATATAAATATTAGGATCTAATACTAGGGTAATTTAAAGTATAAGGGAAAGGATAATATATAATACTAGAAAATGCCTGTAAAAATTCAAGATTTTTACGTCAGAAAATCACCCCTACTACCTGGCGTTTAGTAGGTGAGGTGGATAGCGGGGAGTATATTAGACACGTTAGTAGGTAGATAGCCTATGCATACGACAGCATTAGCTATATTAGATGCATGTACCCATTCTAATAGCGTTCTATACCTGGCAATAAGACGGATATTTCCCCCTATTTAGACCGATATTAGACACGTTAGTAGGTGAGGTGAATAGTAGGGAGCATATTAGACACGTTAGTAGGTAGGTAGCCTATATATACGATAGTATTAGCTATATTAGATATATATACCTATTCTAACAGCGTTCTATACCTAGTAATAAGACGGATATTTCCCCCTATTTAGACCGATATCAGACACGTTAGTAGGTGAGGTCAATAGTAGGGAGCATATTAGACACGTTAGTAGGTGACGTGAATAGTAGGGAGTATATTAGACGCGTTAGTAGGTAGGTAGCCTATAAATGCGATAGCATTAGCTATATTAGATATATATACCTATTCTAATAGCGTTCTATACCTGGTAATAAGACGGATATTTCCCCCTATTCAGACTAATATCAGATACGTTAGTAGGTAAGGTGAATAGTAGGGAGTATATTAGACACGTTAGTAGGTAACGTAAATAGTAGGAAGTATATTAGACGCGTTAGTAGGTAGGTAGCCTATAAATGCGATAGTATTAGCTATATTAGATATATATACCCATTCTAACAGCGTTCTATACCTAGTAATAAGACGGATATTTCCCCCTATTCAGACCGATATTAGATACGTTAGTAGGTGAGGTAAATAGTAGGGAGTATATTAGATACGTTAGTAGGTAGGTAGCCTATAAAATATAATAGTATTAGCCTATATACTTATATAGCGATATGGATTATTCTAATAGTATTATATACCTGGTAGTAAGATAGATATTACCCCCTATTTAGACTAATATTAGACACGTTAGTAGGTAACGTGAATAGTAGGGAGTATATTAGACGTTTTAGTAGGTAGATAGCCTATAAATACGATAGTATTAGCCTATATATTAATAGACTAATATAGATTATTCTAATAGCGTTATATACCTAGTAATAAGACGGATATTTCCCCCTATTCAGACCGATATTAGACACGTTAGTAGGTGAGGTAAATAGTAGGGAGCATATTAGACCCGTTAGTAGGTAGCCGGCCTATAAATGCGATAGCCATTCTAACAGCGTTCTATACCTAGTAATAAGACGGATATTTCCCCCTATTTAGACCGATATTAGACACGTTAGTAGGTGAGGTGAATAGTAGGGAGCCTATTAGACACGTTAGTAGGTAGCCGGCCTGTAAATACGACAGCTATTCTGACAGCGTTCTATACCTAGTAATAAGATGGATATTTCCCCCTATTTAGACCGATATTAGACACGTTAGTAGGTGAGGTAAATAGTAGGGAGTATATTAGACCCGTTAGTAGGTAGGCGGCCTATGAATGTAATAGCATTAGCTATATTATATATATATACCTATTCTAATAGCGTTCTATACCTAGTAATAAGACGGATATTTCCCCCTATTTAGACCGATATTAGACACGTTAGTAGGTAAGGTGAATATTAGGGAGCCTATTAGACACGTTAGTAGGTAGTTAGCTTATAGACTATACAGCGATATAGATAATTCTAATAGTAGTCTATACCTAGTAATAAGACGGATATTTCCCCCTATTTAGACCGATAGTAGACACGTTAGTAGGTAACGTAAATAGTAGGGTTTTTAGCTTGTAAATGCGATAGCATTAGCCTATACACCTATATAGCGATATAGATAATTCTAATAGCGTTCTATATCTAGTAATAAGACGGATATTTTCCCCTATTTAGACTAATAGTAGACATGTTAGTAGGCGTTATTATAGAATAGGTAAAATATAAATAATACTAGGATTTTTATTATTTATAATCTATATTCTAGCCGTTAGCGTATAGAATTTAGTAGGTAAATCTATTTATTCTAAAATATCTTTTAAACTACTATACTAATTTTCGTTATTTTTAAAGTATTAGATAGCTAAAAGTAAGTTATATAACTTTATTTAAATAGAAAATATTATAAAGCGTTAGTACGTAGGTAGGTAGAATACGAAGAAAGTTAGATATTCACCGCAGTTAGCGCTAGTCCTAGAGGGGTAATTGGGGTACTTATTAACTAACTAATAAGCTATAATAAGCTTAGGGTCCTAAATTACAGATATTCTATTATAGTAAAGAGATATATACCTTAGATTATAATATCTACTTATAATAGATAGTTATATTATAATATAAATTTATAAGTACTATACTTTATAATTATTATATAAGTTATAATCTTACTTTATTAAGTTCTTTTTCTTATATTTTATGCTAGGTTTAAAGGTTTTTATTAAACTTAAATAAATAGGTTATTTATATTAAACTTAAGGATAAGTTTTTTTTAAGAGAGGAGGTAATTATTATAACTAATTAAATAGGCTTTATATTATATATACTTAAAATATATTATATCTTTATATTAACTTATTAGGGGAAATAATATATAAGGCTTACTAGTCTCTTTAAGAGGTTTATTAGATCCCTTATAAAATAATTCTTAGATTTCTTAAGAATTAGCCTTACTATTAAAATAGACTGATTTTATATTACTATATAACCCTTATAATTAATAATTATAATAATATAATATCTAGAGATATAGGAATATAATAATAAATAGGGTAGGAGATATTTTTTTATTTTATAAAATATAGTTTCCTTTAATAAGCTAGATATAAACTACTCTTATTAGCTCTAAGTAGCTAGATAGTAGAGTATAAAATATAAATATAAATATAAATATAAATATAAGTTATTAAGAATATCTTATTAGTATTTCTTCTATTTAGTTATATATACTACTATAGTTATATAGTCTTTAATTATAGTCTTATAATAAGTAGCTTATCTCTATTATATCTTTATTATATTATTATCTATCTAGGTAGCTATTTATATCTTATAATATCTAGATCTTTTATATATTCCTATTACTACTACTATATACCTCGCTTTAAGTCTAATATCTAGGGATATTTTATATAGACTAATATAGCTATAATAATTCCATATTATATAGATTTATATCCTAAGAATTAGGGGGGGGGATATTTGTTTTTAGCGCTAAGCTCTAATAAGAGTCTTAAATATAATTTAAGCTTATTAATTCGTATTACAACTTATATTAACTAATAAACTTGATTTACTACTTAGATAGTATTTAATTATAGCTCTATAACTTAGAAGTCCTTTAATATATACTCTCTTATAGTTATTAACGTATATAGTTAAGTATTAATAATCTTCTAAGGTACGGCCCTAAGTATACGCGGCCTTCTAAACCGCTAGTATTCTATAAATATTTTATATTAGCTTATATAAGCGCTTAAGCCCTACCTAAGCCACTTTATTAGTAATCCCTTATAGTAAATAAACACGTATTAAGCTTATTATCCTATAAACTTTTATATACCTTACTATTATTATACTAATTATTACTAGAGATCTCTTACTTACTATTATACTTTATCTCTACCTTATTATTATCTCTCCTAGATATAGGTTAAATAGCTTATATACTATTAGATTATAGAGGATATAAAGGACTCCTTTCTTAACTTAGCTAATTTATATTATTAATAGCTAATAGAGTAGGTCGACCTAATATAGGATAATAATAGGCTAAGTTTACCTATTATTAAGGGTATACTATTACTAGTACCTAGTAGCTAAGATAAGTAGAGTTAGCTTATATAGCCTAACTCTAAATTAATAGCTCCTACCTCTCCTCCTCCTTAGAAGTAGAAGGCTAATAATAATATCTAAAAGCCTCCTTATAAGAAGTATATTTAGTAGTCTCTTAATAACTTTATTAATAACCCTTACGCGTTATCTACCCTCTTAAATATCTTATATATAGATATAATATAATAAATACGACTAGATACTAGTCCTTAGCCTGCGACGGCGATAATACGCGTGCGACGAGAGAATAGCTAGATACCTAGTTAAGGGGCGATAGGGATAGTAGTAGAGGTAGTAGTAGTAGTAGTAGTAGTAGTAGTAGTAGTAGTAGAGTCGCTACCGTTAGTAGTAGTATAAATATAGGCGGAGAAGACGGAGCTAATAACGCGTTAAAGATAAATATATAGACGAGATTAGATAAAAAGAAGTAAATTAACGCGGCGGAGGACGCGTTATAATTAGTATATATACTCGACTATAAAGACCTTAACGCGAAGATATAGGGAATAACCTAAGCGAGCCTTAAAATTACCGCTACGGTTATAAGGGCTATAAGTAACCGCTAACAGGCTATTAATAAAGAGATAAAGAGAAGGCCCACTTAGGTATAAGGAAATACGCCGGCTAGGAGCTAGAGTAGCGGTCCTACGCGCGTGAACTCTCCGGCGAATAGCTAGGTAAGAGGCAGCCTATTCATTCGCTTACCTACCTCTCCCCCTCCGATCTCTACTAGACTCCCTGCGGTAATAGGGATATCCGGTACTTTAATAACCCTAATACGTCTCCGGCAGTTAATAGTAATAGTAAAGGACCCTAACGAGAATAAGAAGCACGCTAGCTTAACGGGAGATATAATAGTTAAGGACTTTTAGTATAAGTAGTATAAAGATATAGACTAGATTATAGCAGGTAGGAGGCTAAATAATAGCGGGGATCTACAGCTAACCGTAACCACGGTAGAGGGACGGGAGCGACTAGAGAAGAGCGAGGCGTAGGTAACAAGAGTATTATAGTCAGCTAAGCTTATACGGAAGTTATTCTTAGTACGGGTCTACGGGATAAGTATATAAGCGTTTAATACGAAGGACTAGAAGAGTATTAAGGACCGCCTAGAGAGAGATAACGCGATAATATACCCGGGATTAGATATTATTAAGGCCCGTTAGCTACCTACGGCCTTTTAGAAGACGAGGAGTAGGGCTACGAAGAGGTACTCGTCATTAATCCTTAATATAACTACACCGGAGATAGCGGATAAGCTAGTAAAGAGACAGCTTATAGAGTTATACTAGATAAAGGTAGTAGAGAAGTTCGACGAATCAGCGTCGATAATATAGTATTATAACTACTAAGAATATAGGCATATAACACGCTCGTACCTAAACTCTATTCGATGCGTAGACTATAGTAGAGACTACGACTCTCGGGAGTACTAGAGGAAAGCTCCTAACGCCCCCCTAGTATATAGGGCATGCGGGGGGAGCGGATATAAGGCGTTCTATAAGATCTACCTACTTCGGAAGAAGGAGTAGAAGAGGGTAGAGTAGCTTCAGGTTACTAAGACACCGTTATACGGGTACTATAGCGAGAGGAAGGTTAATAAGCCGGCGGTAGACGCTAAGGGGTTTATAGTTATCATCCTAACGGCGGGAAGGAAGAGAAAGGTAGTAGAAAGCAGGGTAATATCGGGTACACCTACGAGTAGTCTAGTACCGGTACCTAGACTAGTATCTAGACCAATGTTCGGGCCGGAGCCTAGGCCGGAATCTAGGTTAGGACCTAGGCTAGATTCTAGGCTAGAACCTAGGCTGGGATCTAACTTAGGATCTAACTTAGACCGCAGCTTAGGCTCCTAGAGGGATATCAGCCTAAGTATAGTAGGGGCGGCTCCGAAGCAGTAGTAGTAGCAGGCTAGGCCTAGCCGGCCAAGGCGGCTTGAGAGGAAGGAGGTAGGCTAGTAGAGGATCGACGTCATGGTAACGCCGACGGGAAAGGAGGAGGAGGCGATAGCGGTAGTAGTAAGGATAACGCAGGGACCTAAAGCTACCGCCGGCGCGACGGGCGGCTAGGACTAGGATATAATAGACGAATAGAACGACTTAGAGGATTATTAATAGAGCTACACCTAGCTCCGTTAATAATCCTGTAGTATAATATAAGAAAAGAGAAGGGGACTATAATAGTACTACTAGAGGACTAAGTAGTCTAAGGTATTAATATTCTAGCTATCTAGGAGCCCTATTATAACCTTAATAACGGGACTTCGTATAACCCTAGTTATAGTAGATTTTATCTAGCTTATAGAGGCGGCGCTAATACTCGAACCTATTTATATATTAATAAGAAAATCGACTTAGAGTTATAGGAAGTAACCTACTATTCCCGCGACGTATGCTCCTTAGTAATACAGACGCCTAAAGGAGGAACCTAGACTACTATCTAGGAGTCTGGAATAGGGGACTAGACCGCTATACGGACGACCGAGGCGGAAATCTAGACTATTAACCGGGATTCGAGCGAGAATCCTAGCATTATAACTAGGGAAGTATATATCTACAACGTCTATAATCTAAGCCTAGCTGCGGTTATAACTAATAACCCGTCCCGCGTTAACTAAGCTAGGGGCCTATTATAGGCCCCTAAGGAATATATCCTAGTAGGCGACTTTAACCTATACCACCCGAACTAGAATAATCTAGGTAGGTTCACGTATTATAGTAAAGCGGATAAATTAATTAAGGTAATAACATCCGTAGGGATAGAGCTCCTCCTCCTAGAAGGCGCGGTTATATAGTACTCTAGAGGGTATGAAAGCGTAATCGATCTAGTTTTTATAACGCTAGGGCTGGCGGACTACGTACTAGGGTACGGAGTACGCGAAGACCTATAATATAGGTCCGACTATACCCTAATAGTTACCGAGCTAGACCTTAGTACGGAGGAATAGGCTAAGCCTTAGAGGTACGCCTAGAAGATAGCCGATAGTAAGGAGGTAAGAAAGGGAGCCTAGGCGCTAAACGGCGCCCTCCTAGCGACCCCTTTAATAACAACGTTATAAGTGGACGACTTTCTACTACGCCTCTAAGAGGGTATAGTAGAGATACGGGATCTCACCGTCTTATAGGCGAAGCCACTAGAGAAGGGAAAGTTATACTAGACCCCGGAATATACGAAGGCTATACGACGAGTAAAGGATACTATCGCAAAGATAAAGGGAAGCCGGGGTACGGCTTTAGAATAGCAACGGATAACGGCTATTAGGGATAGGAATAGAGTTATTACTAAAGCGAAGGCGCTAGCCTTTCGTCGTGCGGTATATAAAGCTGGGGAGTCCCTTAAGGGAGTATAGTAACTAGCTAAATAGGCAAGAGAGAATAGTATAGAGGCGAAACCGCTACTAAAGTATCCGGCCCTAAAGCAGGCTACTAATAGGTAGATAGCGACTATATTTAAGGAAAAAGTCTCGGTCCTACGCGAGACCTTCTTCCCTCCGCTATTATAGGCGGACCTAGCGGATATCTAGGATACTAACTACCCTAATCCCCTCTTAACGGCTGATATAGTTAGTAAGGAGGAAGTCTAGAAGGCTATTTTCCGCCTAAAGGAGGATAAGGCTCTAGGAATTAATAGGTTCCCTAATAGATTCCTGCGTGTTATTACTAAGAAACTTATTAGAAAGATTACCTACCTCTTCTAAGTATATCTACGACTTAGGTACTACCCGCGGGAGTTTAAGAAGGCTAATACGGTCGTCCTAAAGAAGCCGAGGAAAGCGGACTACTCGGAGCCGAAAGTATACCGGCCGATAGCCCTACTTAGTACTCTAGGTAAGGCGTTAGAAGCGGTTATAGCGAAATATCTCAGCGATTATACGGAGCGTCACAGCCTCTTTCCTATAGAATAGATGGGGGCGAGGAGAAGAAGATCCACCGAAATAGCGTTAGAAACGATAGTCGACGTAGTACACACGGTATAGGACTACGGGAAGGATAAGGTGGCTAGCCTACTATCGCTTGACGTGGCTAGGGCCTTCGATAACGTCTCTTATAGAAGGCTCATCTATAACCTTAAGATAAAGGGAGTCCCGCGGTTAATAGTAGCTTAGACTAAAAGTTTCCTATAAGAAAGGGCTATATTAATTACGCTAGGAAGATAAACGAGTAGTATAGAAGAGGTCGAGACTAGGATCCCCTAAGGGTTACCGGTCTTACCTGTCCTCTTCCTATCCTTTAACTCCCCCTTATCGAGGGGTATTTAAGGTTAAGGCTACAGGTCTAGACGGGTGGATTTATCGACGATATATACCTGCTAGCCTACGGGACTAGTACTAAAGCTATATATAGGACGCTGGCATTAGCGTACTAGGAGTACCTTAGGTAGGTAAGTACTTATAGGGCCTCGTTTATACCGGCGAAATATAAACTAGTACACCTAACTCGATACCTAAGGAGGTTCGATATAACCGCTTCGGTGGACCTAGGATCAACGATAACTAGGTTATAGACGAGTATCCGTGTTCTAGGACTATATATCGATAGGAAGCTCTAGTAGGGCCCTTATATCTAGAAGGTTAAGGCGAAGATAGTAGTATAAGAGCTATCGCTCTCGATTATAACGGCATCGACATGGGGAGCGACTTTAAATAAGGTAAGATAGGTATATAGCGCTATAGTACGGCCGGTAATAACCTATACCGCCGCCGTATAATACTCTTTAAGGGCTCTTAAGGGGGCTATAAGGGTACACGTTAGGTCTCTTAATATCATCTAGAATCGATATATTCGCCGAGTACTAGGGGCTTATAAAGCTATAAGCGTACGGGAACTTAAGGTTAAGAGCGGAATTACTCTAATATAGGTGACCTTAGATTAAACGGTCCTCCGCTACTAGGCGCTCTAAGGTATCTACCCCGCTACTAAGGCCGGGAATATAAGGATCTAAAGGAAGCTTTATAAGCGGTAAGGCCGACCGCGAACCGTTATAAAGTCCCTAGTAGAGGGGAAAAGGGAGTAGGCCCTACGAGCCCTCCGAATAAATAACTAGGATAAACTAAGAAAGGAGGACGATACCCCTAAGAAGTAGTAAGTCTAGAAGGAGGTTCGGGCATAGTGGGGGTTATTATAGAGAGTAGTATGGGAGGAATACCAGTCTAGTATTCTAGAGTAGCGACGGATAGTAGCCTAGGAAGGCGATATATAGGCTAATAGGCGTACGCTTTATATAAATCTCCCTAAGGCGGCTAGCTTAGTATTAACGCAGTTACGTACTAAGAAGACAGGGTTAGCCTACTTCTTATATAGGTAGAGGGTCCCTAGGGTTAACTCGCCTAGATGCGAGGATTACCGGTAGAGGAAGTAGGACGTAAAGCACGTCTTTATATTCTACCCTAGGTACTAAGAAAGGCGCCAGCTCCTTATTAATAAGGCAGGTACTAACGACCTCTATAAAATGCTTATAATATAGAAGGGAGCGGAGGCTATCGCCCGATAGTTCCTAGAATATAATCCCCTCTAGTAGTTTTCCCTAGCTAGGGAATAACTCTTTAGGACCGGATCTAACCTAGACCTAACCTAGATCTTACCTAGGTCTAACTTAGGAGCGCCTCTAGCGCTAATAGGGGCTAGTAGGCTGGGCCTACCTACTTTAAAGGTACTCTATATAGATTAATAATAAAGGGAAGTATAGTATAGTATTCGAATATAGTACTAAAGATAATAAGAAGGCTATAGGAAGCGTTTACGGCAGGTAGAGGTTTTTTACCTATAGAGCTTGCGGAGGTCGTAGTGCTACGGCTCTAAGGGTTTCCTTTAACTAAGGATCGCGGTTAACGCGATTACTTAATATACTAAAGAAACCCGCTATTATCTAGCTACTAGATAAGTGCGTATATAACTAATTAAATTAAATTAAATCAAATATCTTATATTAACTTAAACCCCTTTAGTAAGTAGTATTTTCTTTAACGGAAAAAATTATATAAACTCCTTAGTAGTTTAAAGAATATTAGTTATTTATAAGTAATTTCTAGACGCGTATAATAAGATAGCTAGTAATAAAGAAAGGGATATAAGTAAAGTATTATAACTATTATCTTTATAAGGGTAATACTATTAATAAGACTTATAAGAAGTATTAGAAGATACTTTATAAATATCCTCCTTATATTATAAAAATAAGAATAGAGTTTTTATATTTTATATTTATATTCATACTCTACTATCTAGCTACTTAGAGCTAATAAGGGCGTTTTAACTCTAGCTTATTAAGAGGAAACTATAATATATAGAAGAAAACCTCTCTTACCTACCTAATTTATTATAATACTTCTAGGCCTCTAAATATTATATACTATCCTCTCCCTTATACTTTATACTACCTTAATATTAGATCCTAATACTTATATACTCCTTTCTCTTACTAGGGCCTCGCCCCTTTCTCTATACTATTTCTTAATAGTACCTCTTAAAAGGTTTATTCCCCCCTAATTAGCCTCTTACCCTTCCTTATATAGTTTAACTAATATAAGTGCCCTTAATCCTCCTACTAGTTATTACTACCCTAGCTACTCCTTTCTTATATTATCTAGTAATATAGTATCCTTATCTATTTAACCTATAATATATAGGCCTTAATTACTATTATATTCCCTAGCTAGGTAGCCTAGTAGAAGGCCTATAATACTCTTATTAGGAATTACTATATATCTTTTCCTAATATATAAGAGGGGGCTATTATAATTATTAAGAGATATAGATATACTTTATTATTATTATTATATTACTATTTCCTAGTATTAAGCTATATAATAATCTACTTATAAGGGAAAGCGGATTATATTAAAATCCCGCTAATTATACCTATAATTATAGGGTTACTACTCCTACTCCTACGCGTAGTTACGGTTCTCCTAGCTAAGGGGGGTAGCCCTAGCCTTTTATTTCGTCTTTTCTACTTAGTATACCTTTTATCTCTTAACCTAGAGTCTCTTATACGTTAAGCTAATACTATTAATAGGAACTAAGGTAGGTATTATCGCGTATACTAAGGGCGCGCTTATAATATATATAAACACTTTATACTATAAGCTCTACTACTACGTAACGTCCTAGTTTTATTCTAACTATATTTAAAGAGACCTCTTAGCTCTATTAATAAGTAATAGGTTTATAGCTAGTACTACGTATAAGTAGATCTTATCGCTAGTTAATAAGAATAGATAATAAGTACTTACTATTTAATTATAATATCTTACTATTAGTAATAGTCTTCTTATATACTAACCTTAAATATTTTATCTTAAATATAATTATTCGCTCGCGTATATTAACTTAAAAAAAATAGTATTAGGGCTATTACCTAGACTAAGGTCTCTAAGAGATATATTAAAAAGGATATTAATTATAACCTTAATAATACTAATAATCTAGTAAACTAGTAGGCTCTTAATACTACTAGTAGTTATTATTAGTTACTTAAAGATACGTATAATACTAGTACTAAATACTTAGTAAAAAACTCTAATACTTATATTAAGGGAGCTTAAGACCTATAAGAGGATAATAAGAGATAGTAGGCTAGCTTACTAGAGTTCTTATAAAAGGAAGAGAATATTTAATATAAGAATATTATAGCTATCTACTTATTAGATAAGGTAGTAGTATATATAATAGTATTTATAAAGAAAAGTAAGTAAGGCTATTACTTTTATTATTTAATTTTTTTATTTTACTTATATATAGATTTTAACCTTTATTTATATCTAATTAAGTATAAAGCCTACTTTTATTAATTATATTAGGCTATTACTAACTAACTTTATATATTAGATTAACTTTATATTTTAATATATAAAGGCTATCTTACTCTTATAAATTCTACTTATCTCTTTACTATAATAGAATATATTAGGGATACTTATTAGGAAGGTCTCCTACCTAATTAGGTAGTAATATTTCTTAGTTAGGAATATTAAAACTACTATATTTCTTCGTATTCTACTTACGTATATACCTACCCTTTATAATATTTCTACTTAAATAAAGTTATATAGCTTATATAGACGTACTTAATACTCTAATAATAATAAAATTTAGTCTATTTATTTAGAAGATATATCTAAATAAGTAGTTTTACCTACTAAAGTTAGTACGCCTATACCTAATTAAATATTAAATCCTAATACTACTCCGCCTCTATTCTAGTTATCTAATAATATATATAATATCGATCTATATAAAGTAAATTATACGTCTTATTCTAAGGAATATAATACTATTAGAACTATTTAAATTAGTATATAAGTATATATAATATAGCTAATACTATTATATTAATAGGCTAAAGTCCTATATCTTAGTATTTATAACTATAATTATTCTATTTAAAAAAATCTAATTCCTATTACTATTATTAATATATCTAGTTATAATATTAATAACGCCTATTATATTATATCTTAATTTATTATAAATCTTAGTAATACTTTTATAATATTATAAGTAGCTATATAGTAATATTATAAGCGTAGAGCTAACGCGTGAAAGCGTTAGTAATAATAGTAATTATAGTCTTAGTAATAATAGTAATAATACCCTTATATCCCTCCTCCTCCTCTTCCTCCTCCTCCTTATCTAAATTAGAATATATTCTTAGTATAGTAGATATAACTAGCTAAGCCCTACCTTAAACCCTAGTATATAGTTAATAGATAGTAGATATATAAAAATAATTATAAATTAGATAGAAGTTTCTTTAAATCCTAATAATATTAGTAGCCTACTAATTATCTAATATTTAATATCTAGACCTTTAGTAGTAAATTCTATACTAATTATTATAAAATCTAAGTAGTTAGGTTATAATAGGAGTAGTAGTAGGATTAGTAAATAATAGAATATAAGAATTTCAAATATATTATTAAGATTAAGATATATAAGATATAGGATTTTAAGGATTTTAATATTAAGGATAATTTATTAAAGAGCTAGCTTCTTAGCTACTTTTATACCGTAATATATTATTTTAATTTAGGGGTGAAACTAAGGAGACTACCTTATAAAGATTAGCTACGCTATTATATAATATTCTATATAGACCTAGCTAAAAGATAGGTAGAAATATAGAGGTTATATATTATTAAATTAACCTACCTACTAATTAAAAATACTATCTTTTATAATAATAAACCTAGTATAAAGCGGGAGGTTTAGAAAATTCTACTAGAGCTATATTATAAGAGTAAGGCTAAAAAGTATAAAGAGAAGGAAGATACTATTCTCTTTAACGCGATATTACCTAAGGAATAAGTTAAGGAAAAATACTAATAATAGGGTATTATAAAAAAGAGAATAGGTAATAGATATATATAAGAGTAGATAACTATACTAGCGGTAATAGTATTATAAAGGCCGGCGGAATACCCGTCTAATATATAATAAACGGCTTAATTATACTAGAAATACTATAAAACTTATTAATAAAGACCTTATATAGCTATTTTATAGTTTTATTATATTATAGAAAACTTCTAGGGTTTTATAATAATATCTTACTTATAACCTAGGTTATTATTAATTATATATCTAAATATCTTTTATAATAGCTCCGGACCTTCTTTATTATTATACCTACCTCCGGAGCTAGTATTTAGAATATAGGGTTAAGTATTACTATTATTATTATATAATATAGAAGTATTCTCTAGATACTACTAGATATTAGCTATAACTTAATAAATATAACTACTTAGATTTACTTTAGGTAGCTTTTCTTAGTAATAATATTATAATCCTAATATACTCTCCCTACTATTCTAGTTAATAAATAATATAAATTATATATATTATTATATATATATATAGATACATCTTATTTTAGTAATTCTAATACTATTAGAATCTTCTTACTATAATAGAATATCCCTAATTTTAAACCCTGTAGATCTCCTAGACCCCTTATCTAATAGATCTGTCGCTTTATACCCTCATTTAACCGCTTTAGGTTTGGCTTACTTCTACGAAGAATATTAAATTCCTAATATTCTTTACATTCTACCTACGTATATACCTACGTATTATAATATTTTCTATATAAATTATATTATTCGCTCTATTTCATACTACTTAGCCATATTAAAATTAGGAAAATCGGTATAGTAGTTTAAAAGATATATCGGAATAAATATATTTACCTACTAAATTCTATGCGCTAACGGCTAGAATATAGATTACGAATAAGAAAAATCCTACTATTATTTATATTTTACCTATTCTATAATAACCCCTACTAATATAACTACTATCAGTTTAAATAGGAGGAAATATCCGTCTTATTACTAGGTATGTAACGCTATTATAATAATCTATATCGCTGTATTACTTTATTAGCTAATGCTGTCGCATTTATAGGCTAAAAACCCTACTATTTACGTTACCTACTAACGTATCTAATATCTACCTACTAACGTGTCTGATATCGGCCTGAATAGGGGTGATATCCGTCTTATTACTAGGTATATAACGCTGTTATAATAATCTATATCGCTACATTACTATATTAGCTAATGCTATCGCATTTATAAGCTAAAAATCCTACTATTTACGTCACCTACTAACGTGTCTGATATCGGTCTAAATAGGGGGAAATATCCGTCTTATTACTAGGTATAGAATGCTATTAGAATAGGTGTATATAATATAGCTAATGCTATCGCTTTTATAGGCTACCTACCTACCTACTAACGTATCTAATATACTCCCTACTATTCACGTCACCTACTAACGTGTCTGATATTAGTCTGAATAGGGGGAAATATCCGTCTTATTACTAGGTATATAACGCTATTAGAATAATCTATATTAGTCTATTAGTATATATATATAATATAGCTAATACTATCGTATATATAGGCTACCTACCTACCTACTAACCTATCTGATATGCTCCCTACTATTCACCTCACCTACTAACGTGTCTGATATCGGTTTAAATAGGGGGAAATATCCGTCTTATTACCAGGTATAGAACGCCGTTAGAATAATCTATATCGGTCTATAGTATATATATATAATATAGCTAATACTATCGTATTTATAAGCCGCCTACCTACCTACTAACGTATCTAATATGCTCCCTACTATTCACCTTATCTACTAACGTGTCTAATATCGGTCTGAATAGGGGTCTTATTGCTATAGCCTACTATATCTGATATGCTCCCTACTATTCACCCTACCTACTAACGTGTCTAATATGCTCCCTACTATCTACGTTACCTACTAACGTGTCTGATATCAGTCTAAATAGGGGGAAATATCCGTGTTATTAATAGCCTACTATGTCTGATATACTCCCTACTATTCACCCTACCTACTAATATATCTGATGTGCTCCCTGCTATTCACGTCACCTACTAAACGCTAGGTAGTAGGAGTGATTTTCTAACGTAAAAATCTTGAATTTTTACAGGTATTTTCTAGTTATTTATATTAGTATATAGGTATATATAATATTATTAATATAGCTAATAGTATTACTTTTATAGGCTAAATCCTATGTCTTAGTAAATACCTAATATACTCTATACTATTCTAGTTACCTACTAACGTATATAATATTAGTTTAAATAGCGTAAAAGATATATCTTATTCTAGTAATTCTAACGCTATTAGAATAATTTAAATCGGTATATAGGTGTATATAATATAGCTAATATTATCGCTTTTATAAGTTAAATCCCGTGTCTTAGCCCGTAAAATCTATTCCCCGAACGCTAGGTAGTAGGGGTGAAATTCGGTACGTAAAAATCTTGAATTTTTACAGGCATTTTCTAGTAATATTAATATATTAGATAGACTAATAGCGTCGAGTCGGTACTTTGAACTCGAGTCAGATACCCGACTCGAGTCTTAGCGATTCGATACTAAAATCTAGTACTAAGTACTAGTACTAAAGTATTAACTCGAATCGCTAAGATATTTTTCTCTAGTAATATTTCTATTTTTAGTAGTATTTCTTCCTATATTTTTAAAAAATTTCTTCTATTATTATTATTATTATTATTACCTAGGGAATTCTTAAAAGTAAATAAGGTAATATAAAAAGGTAATATATATCCCTAGGAAAACTACGATTATAATATTAATAATATTTTTTATAGTAATATTTTTTATTATATAAAGGATTTATTACTATATTATTACTATATTATTATTATTATTACCTAGGTAATTCTTAATAGTAAATAAGGTAATAAGAAAGATAATAGCTATTCCTATAGAAATAATAACTATAATATTAATAATATTTTATACTTATAGTAGTATTTACTATTATATCTATAATTTACTACTATATTGCTAAGTATTATTATTATTATTACCTAGCCTAACCTAGGTAATTCTTTTAAGGTAATATAAAAAGGTAATATATATCCCTAAGGAACTAAAGGGGGTATTAAATTTCTAATTAAAAAAATCTATTTTTAGTATAGGGGTAATTCTAGAAAAAAAAAAGTATTTCTTACTATTTTATTAGGGGCTTAGCGTCTTAGCGATACCTTAGCGATTCGAGTCGGGTTAACCCGATTCGCTAAGGTATCAAGGCCTTAGCAAGTCGGTACTAATAGCTAGTACTAAGTATTCGAGTTAGTACTAAGACCCTGACCCGAGTATTTAGTTAGTACTAAATCTTAGTACTAAATCCCGACTTAATAGTTAGTCTAATATTAAAATAGAAGCTTTTTACCCTTATAATATATAATAAATATAACTATTAAATTCCTTATACTTATATACTTTTAAAGTATAAAGATAGTAATATTATTATAGCCTTTTTAAAAAAAGTAAAGAGATAGTATAAGGATTCAAGTAAATAGAATCTCTATTATATAATTACTAATAACTTAGTAGTAGAATAATAAGGTATTTATAAAGCTTTCTAAGGCCTTATTAATAATAAGACTAAGATTAATTATTAGCTCTATTAAAAATATAATAAGAAGTTATTAAAAAGAGCTCTTAAAGTAGATAATTATAAAGAGTCTTTTAAGTACCTTTATAAAGCTCTCTACTTTTACTAATTATTTATAAGTTATAAAGAAGATATATAAGCCGCGATTAGGGTAGCTTTAAAGTAAAAAAAGGAGTATATTAAGTATAAATAGTAGGAGATATATTAATAAGAGGCGTACTACGCCTAGTAGTACTTATATCTATTACTTTAATATATAATAATTAATATAATAGAGTCTTAATATCTTCTTACTATAATAGAATATACTAGAATTAGGACCCTAAGCTTATCGCGGCTTATTAGTTAGTTAATAAGTCCCCTAGATTCCTTTCCTAGACTAGCGTGAATATTAAAAGTCTAATATTTCTTCGTATTCTACCTACCTACGTATTAACGCTTTATAATATTTTCTATTTTAATTAAGTTATATAGCTTATTTTCAGCTATCTAACGCTTTAAAAATAACGAAAATCGATATAGTAGTTTAAAAGATATATTACAATAAGTAGATTTACCTACTAAATTCTATACGCTAACGGCTAGAATATAGATTATAAATAATAAAAATCCTAGTATTATTTATATTTTACCTATTCTATAATAACGCCTACTAACGTGTCTACTATTAGTCTAAATAGGGGGAAATATCCGTCTTATTACTAGGTATATAACGCTGTTAGAATAGTCTATATCAGTCTATTAGTATATATATATGATATAGCTAATGCTATCGCATTTATAGGCTAAAAACCCTGCTATTTACATTACCTACTTACGTATCTAATATCGGCCTAAATAGGGGGAAATATCCGTCTTATTACTAGGTAGGTAACGCTATTAGGATAGTCTAAATTAGTATATTAGTATATTAGCTAATGCTGTCGCATTTATAGGCTAAAAACCCTACTATTCACGTCACCTACTAATGTATCTAATATCCACCTACTAACGTGTCTAATATCGGCCTAAATAGGGGGAAATATCCATCTTATTACTAGGTATGTAACGCTATTAGAATAGTCCATATTAGTCTATTAGTATATGCATATAATATGGCTAATACTATTGCATTTACAGGCTAACAACCCTACTATTCACGTCACCTACTAATATGTCTGATATCGGCCTGAATAGGGGGAAATATCCGTCTTATTACTAGGTAGGTAATGCTATTAGGATAGTCTAAATCGGTATGTTAGTATATTAGCTAATGCTGTCGCATTTATAGGCTAAAAACCCTACTATTCACGTCACCTACTAACGTGTCTGATATCGGCCTGAATAGGGGGAAATATCCGTCTTATTACTAGGTAGGTAATGCTATTAGGACAGTCTAAATTAGTATATTAGTGTATTAGCTAATACTATCGCATTTATAGGCTACCTACCTACTAACGTGTCTAATATACTCCCTACTATTTACCTCCCCTACTAACGTGTCTAATATCGGCCTGAATAGGGGGAAATATCTATGTTATTAATAGCCTAGTATATCTGATAGTAATATGCTCCCTACTATTTACCCTACCTACTAACGTGTCTAATATACTCCCCGCTATTCACGTCACCTACTAAACGCCAGGTAGTAGGGGTGATATTCCGACGTAAAAATCTTGAATTTTTACAGGTATTTTCTAGTATATTAATAGAAATTCATACTTTTAGAAAAGATATTATATTAAAATTTAATCTTACTTAGTATATTTTATATATACTTATTATTACTAATTAATAGAAGTATTATAATAATAATCTTACTTACTATTATAAATTCTATTACTCCTATTAACTCCCTTATTTAGACTAACCGCGTCGGGTTAGTACTTTAAACTCGAGTTAAGTACCCGACTCGACTCTTAGTAAGTTAATACTAAATTCCTAGCTTAAGTATTTAGGTTAGTACTAATAGTTAGTACTAAGTATTTAAGTTAATATTATAAGGTAGTACTAAGTATTAATATTAAAGTATTAATCTAACTTATTAAGACTTTAATTTTAATAAGGGTATTTTACTAGACTATAATATTAGGAATACTTTATAGTAATATAAAAAGTTTATATAATTATTTAATAGTTATTAGTAGATAACCTATCTATCTATCTAGTTAGATATCTCTATAATCTTATACTTATAGTCCTTCTATTTATTACTATCCTCTTTACTATTATTATATTTACTATTATTATCCTTACTATTATTACTAGTCTTACTAGTATCTTTTAGCTTATATTCCCTATCCTCTTCTTTATCCTCCTTAGTAGTATACTTAATTTCTTTCCTATTAGTATTAACTTTAATTAAGATACCCTCCTTATCTTAATTCCTCTTTATAAGGTTAGGTATAATATAATCCTCTATATTAAATATATTAGTATACTCTTATATAAACTTAATATAAGTATTTATAATATTAGGGTCTTATATATCTTTTAACTCCTCTAGACCCTTATAATATATAATCCTTTACTTAATAATTTATATAATTAATAGATTAAATCTAGTAAATTCTAGCCTAATAATATCTATATCTTCCTTAGAAGTATTCTAAAAGTTAAGTTAATTAGAAGATAGGATTAAAGATAAATGATATATTTACCTCTTTTATAAAATTAGTTATACTATTTATATTCTTTATATTATTTACTAATTTATCTAGCTTAACTTATTCCTTAATAGCCTCTTTATTATCTTTAAGGCGTAACTCTATTTTAAAATATTCTATTATATAATATTAGCTATTCTAGAAGTATTATATTACTTAATTATATTATTATAAATCCCTCTTTTATATCTTTCCTCCTTTATAATATCTTTAACCCTAATTACTAGCTTTATATAATCCTCTTTAATAGCTATCTTTTATATATCTAATTCCTTTAACTTCTTAATCCTCTTTAATACTACTACGTAGTCGTTAGATACTTTTATATATAATAGCTTCTTATTATTATCCTAGTCTTTTACCTATTCTCTACTTATAATTAATTTAGAATTCTAGTTATAAGGACTTAATATTATTATAGTATTATATTAGCTTATCTATCTAATAATATATTTAAGTAATATAATTAGTAATAAATACTTATTATATATTAATAACCTATCTTACTATAATATCTTAAGTATATAGAGGTAGGAGGAGTTATAAAGAAGATTTTAAGGGGTAATTCTACCTATAATTATACTTATAATTATATAGAATATTCTACTTAATATTACTTTACCTTATATTAAAACTTCTAAACCTTATATTCCTTCTTTTATCTACTATTATATATATTTAATAACTTTAATAATAGCTTATACTAAGTAGACTAGTAATATTATTTTATAATATATTTCTTACTTTATATATTAATAGGTAGATAGTATAATTAGCTTATAAAATACTAAGATTACTAGCTAGAGGGGGTAAACCCTTATAAGGTATAAGAGCGAGTAAGCTATTATATAAGAAGGGAAAGGTAATATAAATAGGTAATATATTAAAATATAATTAGCTAATCCTTTATAATTAATAATACTAAAACTAATAATAAATAGATAAAAGTATAAGATTAACTTAGGTCTTAAAGCTCTAAGAGAGATAAGATAATATTAAAAGTCTATTAATAACCTTATCTTAAAGCTAGTATTTAATTATATTATAAGGGAGGTTATAATAGATATTATAGGAGTTAGCGTAGACTTATATTAAATCTAAAGTTTAGCTTTAAAAGTATTATAAGATATTATAAAAGTATTTATAGTATCTTTTCTCTTAAGTAAGTATATTACTATTTTATATTACTATTTAATCCTTATAATAATTACTTATTAATATATCTTATAATATAGATTTAAATCTACTTTATATCTACGCTAAATATATTACTATTATAAAGAGGGATCTATAACTTATAAGGGTATTAATAAAGAGCTTTAGTATTATACTATTTAGTACTTAAGGGTAGTAATAGTTTTATAGTATTAGGAGTAGAGGGTAGGTCTAGGATAGTATAATACTCCTAGTATTACGGCGCTCCTAGTATTATAACGCTCCTAGTATTATAGTACTCCTAGTATTATAGTATTCTTAGTAAAAAAAGGTTTATATTACCTTCTTATATTACCTTTATATCTATATATAGAAATTAAACCTACTTTATAAATATACTACCTAATTATTAACTAACTTTAAAATTATAACTATTAATCTATTTATCTTAAAATATCTACTAATTCTAACTTAAAAGAATCTTTACCTCTATTAATACTTTAATTAGTATCTTCTTCCCTTTAAAGAATATCCTAGGGCTTAGTAAGAGCTTCTTTAAGGTCTAACCCTATAATATAATTATAATACTTTAAAAGTATTACTTATTTTATAAACTCTAGTTCTAATTATATATAATCCTATAAATATACTCTTTAAGTAAGACTAAAGACTCTCTTAATACCTATAAATAATATTAGGTATAAAAGGATATCCTTAGCTATTTATATTAGATTTAAATAAGCTAAAGTATTATCCTTCTAATACTCTTATATAGGAATATCCTTTAGTAGACTTTTAAAATAAAAGTATTAAATAGCTTTGCTTTATAATAAAGACTTATAATTTAAATATTAAAGTAGACTTCTCCTTCCTCTTATTAAAGGCTATTACTAGTTAGTATAAATTTAAATATATTACTATATTATATTACCTTATTATAGACTAACCGCGTTAGGTCGGTACTTTAAACTCGAGTCGGGTTCCTAACTTAACTCTTAGCGAGTTAATACTAAATTCCTAGCCTAAGTATTTAGGTTAGTATTAATAGTTAGTACTAAGTATTTAGATTAATACTATAGGGTAGTACTAAGTATTAGTACCGAAGTATTAACCTAACTCGCTAAGATATTAGTTCTACTCATATTATTTTACTAAGACTATTATATTAGGAATATTTTTTATTTATATTAATATTTTATATAATATATAAGATTTATTAATATATTACTAAGTATTATTATTATTACTAACTAGGTAATACTTAATAGTAGATAAGGTAATATAAAAAGGTAATAGCTAATTAGCTATTCCTATAAAAATAATAACTATAATATTACTAATACTTTCTATTTATAGTAGTATTCCTTACTATATATAGGATTTACTACTATATTACTAGTTATTATTATTATTATCACCTAGGTAATACCCCTAAGTAATAAGGTAATATAAAAAGATAATATATATACCTAGGGAATTAAGAGGGGTATTAAAATTCTAATTAAAAAAAATACTATTTTTAGTATAGGGGTAATTATAGAAAATTTTTAGGGTCCCTTACTATTTTATTAGGAGTTTGGCGTCTTAGTAATACCTTAGCGAGTCGGGTCGGTCTAACCCGACTCGCTAAGGTACTAAGGGCTTTTCGGGTTAGTACCGGAAACTGATACTAAGTATTCAGGTCGGTACTAGGAGGTAGTACTAAGTATTCGGGTCGGTACTAATCTATAGTACTAAAACCCGACTTGACGGTTAGTCTACCTTATTAATATTCTATATATCTTATATATTAATCCTTCTAATAACTAGTAATATCTTATAATACTTATAAAAGTAGTTAATAAATTTATTCTTATACCTCTCTTTATAAGAGGTTAAAGTATTATTATTATTTAACTCCTCTTATTTATCTTAAGTTTTATATAGACTTAGTTTTATAAAAGGGTCTAGAATATTAATAAGGTTATATATTAATCCGCCTTTACCTTTTATTCTAGAATAATACTTAGTAAGTTTTACTAAGGCTACTTTATAAGTATAAATAATACTTACTTTACTAATAATCCTACTATTATATATTATTATTTTAGTACTATTAAAATATTTAAAAAGAGTATTATATAATTAGAATTCTAAATATATACCTATATTTATTATCTAAAAAACTATTAAGATAAGTTAATAGATAGGATTTAATATACTATTAAATAGTAATATAATTAACTAGTTATATTTACTAAGGCTAATTATATTAATTTTTAGATTAATTATATTTTTATCTACCTAAGTATTAATAAAGTTACGTAGCTAATACGTATAATAAAGTATTAAGTATATAGAATTCTAATAAATATAGATATCTTATATAAATTTTTAAGGTCTTCTACTAGAGTTTTCTTATAACTATAAAAAACAAAGCTTTTATTAAGGAGATAAGTTAATTACTATTATAAGAGCGCGGATCTATTTAAAATATTAGTAAGTATATAACCTATTTATATTACCCTTATAATATTATACCTTCTTAATAATAGTTAATAGACTTATACTTACTTAGATATCTTTAACTTAAGTATCCTTTAGTAATACTATAATATTATTAAGCTTCTAAGTCTAGAGCTTTAATAAAGTCTTATATTATAAGGTTAAAGATATAAGTTATATAGGGAATAGAGTTTTATAATTTATCCTATTAAATATCTTACTAAGCTAGAGATTTCTCTAGTTTATCTTTTAAGGTTCTATTATTACTAGTATTATTAGTAATAACCCTAAAAAGCTTATCTTTAATTTTATAAAGAGTTAATATCTTTATTATTTCTACTATAAGTAAATACCTAGAATACTAGATATTAAGTAGTATAAAAGTAATAAGATATTCTTAATATTAAAAATTAGTATTAACCTAGTAGACTAGTACTCTAAGGTAAGTAACCTTTAGGGACTAAACTAGGTATCTAATATAAGAGAAATATATTAAGGATATTTTAGATCTACTTTAATTTTTATATATATTCCTTTAAAATCTAGAAAGATTATACTCTATAATTTAGTATAATAGATTAGGGATAAATCTAGATAAGCTATTAATAGTAGTTATTAAAGATCTAGTTAGTTAATAGTTTAAAAAGACTAGTTTAAAGTAAGAAAGTATTTATATAGCTATTTATTCCACTTCTCTTAATAAAAGTTAGTAGAAAACCTAGTATTACTTTTCTTTTAAAGTTATCCCTAGATAATTAGTTTTATATTATTAATTTATATTACTATAAATAATATACCCGACTTAAAGAAAGTTCTATTTATAATAATAGGTTAAGCTATTTATAAAGAAAGTATTTATCTATTTTAAGATATTTCCTTATATTAGATATACTTAAATTATTAGTAGCTATTAGGTAGTCTAGAATTTTATTATACTTCTTATAAGTAATCTTTAGTAATCCCTTAACTATTAAAGTAATTTAGATAAAGTTATCCTAGATATTAGCCTATTTACCTAATATAGTCTTCTTAATCTAGAGCGGATCCTTAATTTTAGTACTAGACTTAATTTTAATACTTTAACTAATAGTAGTTTACTACTATTATACTTTAAACTAGACTTTAGTATACTAACTCTATTTAATAAATTTACTATTCTTTACTAGAATTAAGTCTAGGAGATCTTTCTTAATAGTTTTAATAGTATTCTAGAGAAGTACTTTCTTTTCTTAAAAGGATTTATTTAATATACCCTATCTAACCTAACTTATAGATTAGCTAGGATAAAGACTATTAGATATAGAATTATCTATATTAAGATTATTAAATTCTAATTACCTAGCTTTATTACTAAGGCCTATAAAACTTAATACTCTTAAAGGACTTAAAGGGACTAATATATTCTAGGCGCTAATAGTAAGAGAATTAAGAGTAATATAAAATAGTAATATAGACTATTATATTATATAGAATAATAAATAATAAATATTAGGTATAAGATAAATCCTAATAATATAAAAGTATTTAAATTTATCTTATAAGGAAATTATATTAGTCCTTTACTAATTTATTAGTAGCTTAGCTTCTTAGTAATACCTTAGTAAGTTAGGTTAATCTAACCTAACTTACTAAGGTATTTAGGGCTTTTCAGGTTAGTACTAGAAGTAGGTACTAAGTATTCAGGTTAGTACCTAAATAGGTACTAAGTATTCGGGTCGGTACTAATCTATAGTACTAAAACCTAATTTAATAGTTATTCTACCCTTATTCCTACCTTTAATAATAGTAATATATATAGAACTACTTTAAAGCTAGTAATTAAAAGTAATAGTATTATCTATTTAATAATTATAAGTTAAAAGAGATAGTTATTAATTAAGATCTAAAATACTAATAATATATTAATAAGATATAAGTAGATATATTAAAGAGAATAATAAGTATACTCTACTAATAGAGTATTATATAAGCCCTTTAAGAACTTAAAGATAATAGTTATAATATATAAAACCTAGAAATACTAGAAGAGTAGGTTATATATAACCTTAATAGTATTAAGGGATATTATAATAAGGATAAGAGATGGTAATTAGATATTTTATAATAAGAATTATATATAATAATAGTAAGATAATAATAATAAGGATTCTAGCTCTCTACCTACTTTATAATAAATTAAGTACGTGTCTTAGGGAGTAGTAAGATCCCTAACTATATATCTACTTATATCTCTACCTTATATAGGGGTAATAGTAAGGGTTTCTACTCTCTACTTATATTATAATAATTATAATACGCGTTTTAAAGAGTAGTTAAGTCTCCGCCTATAACTCCGCCTTATAATAGAGTAATAGCGAGGGCTAGTAATATTAATAAAAATAGCGATAGTAATAATATTAGGCTTTCCTCTAATTACTACTAAAAATAGGTATGGCTTAGAGGATAACTTATATTATCTACTACTGGTAATCTACTCAGGGACCGCCGGTAGTATAGAAACTCCCAAGTATGCGCGTATCAGGATCTAGGTACGACGTTTACTACTCTAACCGAGCCAATGCATTAAGAACAATGATGTGCACAAAGTCAGAGTGAGTAGTGCAAAGGCCAATTAGAGCTGAGAAATTCACTCTCTCCAATCGAGCAGGCAATGGTATCATGGAGGTCGTAACGAAGTCAAAGCGAAAACTGCCGCACCCCATCGAAGCTACAGAGCTAAGCCAGTAGATGGTGCTTTCGGCCAGATTAAAAGCCAACAACGTCGTGAATTCATCATACCATATCATCTGTCATAACTTCGGTGTCATCATCTCCAATGTTCCCTTTATATCTTTGCCACAAACATGATAGCCCAGACGCCTTTAGACAGTGCATTGCCAAGGCTTTTCGTCTGCTCAACCCTTCACTTAACCACTTTCTGTAAGCTAGGCAAGGCTGTCCGCGTTCATCATCTGAGAAGATATACCAAGTACTCCATAGCAGAAGTACTGCAGCAGTCAAGGGGATCGTCACCACCCAGTATATCCAGATGCGATACGATACAACAGGCGCGCCCCGTGGCGCTTGCCAGTCGAGTAATGGCATTGCAAAGAAAGACTACAGATAACAATTATCAGCTTCGCGATGGCATTATGCGATGAGTTCTAGCCGCTTACAGCAACGAACGTCCCTGGAAGAAAGGTCATCGTTAATAGCGCAATGGCTTTCATCGCTGAACTATCTCTTCTGGCTGCGGATGCAATTTCCCGCGAGTCCGCGGCAATTGATTGGTTAGCGATGTTGTCTCGTTGTGCCATTAGATTCCATATCTATATGCTGATAGGTTACTTGATCTGGATCGACTATAGGCAAAGTACAGCAATAGAGCGACTCACAGCGTTGTTGAGCAGTGACGCTCCATCCGTTATAAGCTTGCACTCTATAATAAGCGCATCATAATCGTTGCTTATTTCCTGCAAGCGTTCCGCAATACGAGCGTTTTCAGTGGAAATGAAATCCTTCCTGGCTTCTGGCACGCTTGATCTGATAACGTCCAATTGGCTTACCAAAAGTTTGAGCCCTCCTTGAAATTTTACTAGGCCTTTTTCTAGGAAGCCAGTGTCCTGATACATCCCAAGTACTTCCCTCGTTGTAGTGTCATAGTCAAATGCATCTCGCTGTAAAGACACGGGCTGTGTACCTGGAGCGCGATTTCCATACTGGCCTGTTTGAGCATAAAGAGTTACCAACTTACTCCAATTGTCTCGAATTAGTCTTTTATGACGTCTCAGCTGTAATTCAACGAAGAAGGCTGGCAGGAGCATAGGGTGCCCCGCTGAGTGGGTCATCAATTCTAGCCAGTCGGTCAGAACTTTGATGTCCTGCTCGTCGCACCCATGGAAAAGTGCATAAGTCATGCCAGTCTCATCGTTCGCCGAGGCGGACATAGCAAGGTCTCTTGACCAGGAATTGTCCATGCGCATGTCGAAGCCTGCTGACGACAGTTAGCGCCCGTCGGTAATAGAAATGTCGAGCTTACACCTGAAGGACTCCGAAGATTGAGCTCCAGTAGCTATGTGGCAAGAGAAGTGTAAGCCGCCTCGGAGCACTGTGCGAACAAATGACCGGGAGAGGTGGAAGTGTTCCATAAGTTCAAGAAAGGTGACGCGCGATAAGGGTAGGTGGCTAAGAGTCTCCGCGCCCGGATCACTTGGTTGGATTGATGCATCACTTTGCCGATATAGGAACCTAATACGATTAGATCTGCTATCGCAATGAGGTAGAGGTAGCCTACACAATACGCGTACCCCGAACGGGCACCCTATCCCTTGAACGATCTGGAGCCTAGTAAATGATCAGATCTTATATGCTGAGAAGTGATCCTTAAGATACTTCGCTGAGCCAGGCGTGTAGCATGTGATCTGGGATCTTCTTTGTTTCATGCTCAATCTGGTCAGAGTTCTGTGACTTGATCAGAAGGAAGCAAGCAGCTTGGAGCTCTTGGCCTCACTGAGTATTGGTAGTATTGGATCACTGTGTTCGTCTTAGGTTCGAAACGTAGTCGATCAATGTCCGAGGCGAAAGAAAACTTATTTCGTATATGCCAGTCCATTGAGACCTCGGCTGACAGAGCTGGGTCTACCTATTGCTAGACGACTCTGTAAATGATATCTGATGCTGGGCTATGAGCTGCAGTAATAGTGCCAGTAGATGTACGACCGCGAGTTCCTCAGAGACCCTCATCGGATGAGTACTCTATATGAGTAGCAATTGGCTTCTCTGAGACAAGACATGAATCGATTTGCTCCTAACGGAGTCGTCAGGAAAGGAGCCAGACGTCTTGGTGAATCTGACAGACTTGGGTGAGAGGCTCAGGTACGTCGATGATCCAATTATCCAGCTTCAACTGACCCTTAGTCAGCTACGTGAATCTACGATTCCAGTGATACGCACCGTGATGCTGAAATCGGCTTGTTGGTACAACGTATTTAGCAAGGCTGCCAGCTTCCTGCGGTCTATGTACCTAGAGCGAAGGACTTGCGCGGGCATTATGCATTCAGGGTCGGAAACAGATGGTGTTGCTATTAAACCTAGACCATCTTGTATTTGAACAGATGAAGCATCAGAGGGAAGCAGGATGCCATCAGACAATGCTGGTTGCGCGTCTTCAGGTCTGTTGAATGCCAACGACCCCGCTTATGCCGCTAAGAAACGCAGGGTGGTGTCAGTGTTCTTGGAATAGATTCCTCCTGGAAATGGCAGATTTGGATTTGCGATTATGTTGACGATCATCATGCCAGTGTCATCACCAAGCAGCTTACTATTCAATGCAATGTCTCGCGTACGGCAAGCATTACCAAGCACGGAGCAGCCTAGACGGTCACGTTCCTGACCACACGATGGAAAGTTTGCCGTTGCCATTTGCATATTTTGACCTCCGCAGATGTACTACCAAAGATGACATCGTCTAGAAACCGGAAGTGATATGTGCATCAAGATCGTGGAGCGATACGGCATATGTCGTTGCATCTACTATTCCCACAGCATGGACGCTTGTCCTGCTTATGGTAGCCGGGGCCATTATGTCAAGACCAGAGAGGTATTGGTCGGCTACACTTGTTCTCAACATTCGACCAAATCTTCTTATTCTGCACGCTCATCCAGCAACTATGATGAAGGATGTGCTGGTAATGGACTCGTCGTCGACAGCTTCATTGGCGATGCTAGCATTCCACTCACGCGAACAGAAGATATTGAACTTGGAAACACGCTAAATAGTGAAGAGTGTTCTCCACAAGGGAAGAATGTTGAGGCGACCGTTGATCGTTCACTGCGAAGTCGTCTATTGGCAAGGGTTCAGCGAGTTCTGGATACAAATGAGCAATTCATTCCCGTGGGAGATTTAAAAGAGATTTTGACCGACGATATTATCGAGGTAGAGCTTCAAAACCATGGACTGGGACACTTATCTTCCTTCGTATTCCGGCGTGGGAAACGAGTGTTTGCCATATTACTGGCGATCCAAAAGCTGGGCGCATTGCGGGATTTGATGAAGAAAGACTACGGAGATAAACACTTGCCTATGGAGGATGCTAAGCTATGCTCAGTCTTCTCCAATTGGAGTCATGATACCAGAAAGCAATTCATCGAGTTTCAATGGACACTGCTTGCTCCCGTGTTCTCAGAAGGGCAGCATCTGATCCTTGCCGATGATACGAGATTGCCTTTCATCAAGACCGAGCCGATTGCAAGCGGTGAAAATAGCGGCGGCGTTCATCGCATAGAAATCCACCGTGATCACGAGAATTTTGAAGACCTACGGTCGTCTACGAGCCAAAAAGTGAGTCCTCTGTCGAGAGCCACGACTGCTTGTCATTAACAAGATGAATTAGCGCCATATATTTGCGTTGAAGCAATTTACGCGGGGAACTGCAGACCTCAACAAGCAAACCTTCGAGCGAGAGCTGGCTGTCATGAGATCAGTACGCCCGTCATGTCAGAGTCACATTGTCACGTTGCTGGCTTCTTTCGAGCACCGAGGTCGTTATTCTATGATTCTTCCTCTGGCCGACGAGAATCTTCGGCAATATTGGGCACATGCACGATCATCTTCATTGGAACATCATCAATTCTTGAAACAAATGGCTGATCTAGCCACTGCTCTTTCTTATCTACATAACGATCTTGTGACGCAAGACTCAAAACCTCTCGCAGGTTATCATATGGACCTCAAGCCCGAAAATATCTTGGTGGAGTTCGATTCTTCCTCATGCCTTTACCGTTTGCGAATCAGCGACTTTGGCTCTAGCAAGATTCGCCCGAAAGAATCAAGCCAAGAATTACCACCGCATCCCGGACTTGGGACTTATGAACCTCCAGAGTGCCAGATGGAACTGCCCATCTCGCAGGCGTACGACATTTGGTCGTTGGGGTGCATATATTTAGAATGTACGGCGTGGTTGATCAAAGGATCTGGCGCAATCGATGCTTTTGCAGAAGATCGTTTAAATGACGTGGAAATAGCTGGTAACGTTTTTAAAGACGACTATTTCTTCACTCTGGAATTCGACGAATTTTCCAACCCTATACAAGCCATCACGCGTCCCGCCGTCATCAAATGGGTTCGAGACCTCCAGGGCGACCCAAAATGTAGTGACGGGATCGCACAACTTTTGCTTGTGATTAGCAACGGGCTGCTCCAGGTGGAACGGAGCAAGCGGATAAAGGCTGAATGGTTGCACCAAAGATTAGAGCTTCTTCACACGTCCAAGATGCCTATGGAATTTTATTCAAAATAAATTTTGTCACGGCCGACCAGAGTCAAGGAAAACGGAAGCTCGCAAACGGGAAACCTCGCGGTCCAACCGTGGCTGCATTTTCAAAGCCAGGGCAGAGTCACCCAGCACGTGAATCCCAAAAGAACGTATATTCCAGCTCGCCCGGACGCAGCAGGCAATCCTTTTGATAGATGAAGCGGGTGTTTTTCTGGCGAAGCGAACAGCAACAGACATCGTCCAGAATGCATTTGTCTCTATATGTCTTAGAGCATTGGAATACTACCAAGACATACGATCATCACCACAAATCGCCGAGAAGATTTCGATGCGGCTTTCTATTCCAGAATCCACCTCTCCATCCCTTATGACTTGCAAGACGGACAGCAGCGCCTTATCATCTGGGAAAATGTTGTTTCCAGCGCTGCTGAAGCTACTGGGGAATATGGCGGAGCTATGGTAGTAGAGCTGCCAAAGAAGCATGAATTGAACGGACGAGACCTCAAAAGTCTTTTTTCCACGGCTCTGGCAATGGTCGAGAGCTTCGGCGAATCGGTGGGACTTAAGCACTTTAAGAAACTGTATGCACTCAACAAAGGCAGGGAAGGTTGGATGTCTCGCCGATCTGTTGTACAAGCAAGCCTCACAATGTTTGATCTATTGCGGATGCAATCAGTCATCGACAATATCGTCTTTTGGATGATCGACAATTTTGTGGTGTTGGTTAAAGTCATTAAATCCCTCTACAGGGGATCAGCAATATCTATAGGAAGATACCAAAGGAACGTAGTCAAGAGATCAATTTCTTTGATATCCGGAGGCCAATCAAGAAACAGATTAGAGGGTAATTCAATCGACGAAATGCTCATATCAATATGGGGTACGCGTTCTTATTTGACTTAGCTAATCTCGAATATTTGATCGCTTCTTTCCTTGGATCAGGGTTTCCAGCTTAGCTCCAGCTGAGGACCTTCCCAGATGGTTGGTAAAATTATATTGTATCCATCAACTACGTCTAAGATTTATAAGGCGGAGTGGAAGAAGGGTACGGAAAGATCGCGATATATCTTTGCCTTACAACCTTTATCTCTTCTTGCAGCAATGAATACCAATCATCTGTTCCTTTCGCTCGAACGTGGCCTTTAAATCCCTCCTACTCTAAGCCCAGGGTCCCATGTACCCATCCCACGAAGTGGCGCCCCTTGTCTGGGCTTGCGACGTGGCTTTGATGAGCTGCCGTCGTGCTGCGCCATGAATGGAAATACCTCGATACCATAACCAATTCATATCCAACCAGCGTAAGGAATCTGTTGGCATGGCAAATGAAGTCTCCGACCGGCTTGTGTAGTGCGCAATGAAGATGCCGACCCATCAATTTCGGAGCTGAAACCGCTTCGGTGCCTGATTACGAGGCGTCTGTACAGGGATTTCAGGTAAAGCATGCTGCCGGTAGAAGCTGGGTAGACGCCCCGTCACCAGACACTGGGCGCATGACTGAGATGAAGTGTCTAATGGCAGGATCAATGGCAATTGGCTAGTTACGAGATTTGGCTCTCGTCGTGACCGTCTTCCGGTTACAGCACGGCAGACAGTCCTTGATATGATGAATAGGCCTTGACGGAGTAGCTCTACAGGTGTGTGATAGCGCATTTTCAATCTTGGTACATCTTCCTATCCCTAGAAATGCCCAAAACCCGGGGATTCTCTATACGTAGAAGACCGATGTTGATACCAGCTGTGGGCTCTCCTTTCATCGATACTCAGCCAAGCTGCGAGCTCGGTGACATTCTAACGGTGGCGCAGAAATTGGGTTGAAACCCGAGACGAGGATTCTGAGACCAGTACCGAGCTGTCATCGCTGGATTGGACAGAATGGAAGTACGAGCGGATATTCATGCCGCTGCAGGCATATTCAGCACTATGTTCAATCAATTTGTCTACAATGTTGCTATCCCGTGACAAAGTTTTCTTGCCCTCCACGTTCCTGTCAATCAGCGGTCTTGACAGCGATGACATTGAGCCGGAAATTGGAGCCTGGATCTGCAGCAAATGACTTGCGGGCTGAGAACAAGAGATATAGATGCGCAAAGAATTAGGCCGGCGTAGTATAGTCGAGATAACGATTCTGGATGAGACCAAAAGGTGATTCAGCTCTGCATTAGGAAGGAACTTGAGTATGGGAGAGGGCGAGATACGGCAACGGTACCGTAATTGGATAGATTCAGAATTGCGAGACGTGGGAGCATAGACGTCTAACGTAGATGATGGGATAACGAGATTTACGGTCATTCGAGATTGCTGAGTAATCTGCTTACTAATATTAAATAGGAAGTATTAATTAGCTAAAAATAATAACTAATCCTTCCTATAATATTCTTTAGAATATTAAATCTAAAGAATATTAGAACTATTAGTATCTTTACTACTATTTAGCTTATTAGTATCTATAACTAGCTTATAATACGCGTGGTATAATAACTTAGAAGAAGCGGCCTAAAGTACTACGTATAATAGATTATATTATAAAGGCTCTAAAGGCCTAGAAGAATAATCTAAACCTGAAAAAAACCCTTAAAGAATATATAATTATATATAATATCCCTTACTTTATACTCTACTATTACTCTTAGGGCTATTAGACTTATATAAAAGGTAAGGAAGAATACTAGCTATTTAATCTTATAAAGGAGATAGTACTAGTAGACTAATATACCTAGTTTATTAAGTAGGGATACCCCTTAAGAGTTAAGACTCTTAGGGTTCTAGTATTAAGTCTCTTATAAAATAAAAGAGATAATAAGGTATAATAAGTTAGAAAGTATTAAATTAAATAAATTATATAATATTATCCTTAGCTAGAGACTAAGTATAGTTATATATTAGATAATAATTATATTAAAGGGATATATTATAAGTAACTTAAATAATAATTTAAACTCCTCTAGAAGGTTATTAATAAATATAGAATAATAGTTAAAAATATTTATAATTTTAATAAAAAGAGGATATTAATAGGTATAATATCCCTTATAAAAATTATATATAAAACTTATAATAAGACGTGTTTTAAGACTTAACTAGAAAATTAAGAGTTAGTAATAATTATTAAGTATATTAATTACCTAGGCTAATTAATACCTCTTATAATTATCTTTAAAGTAAAGTAATATTAGAGTAGCTAGTTTAACTAGTCTCTTACTAAAGGTATTAAGGTCGCTATTAATAATAGGGGTTAAATTAATAATAAGGTTATATTAGAATAGCTTATCTATATATTTTATAAGTATACTATTTAATATACTTAGAGGGATTAATATTAACTCTTTATCCTTAATAGTTATAATAGCTACCTTATATAATAATTTATTATAACTTATTATAAGAGAAAAATCCTACCTTTATATCTTTTACCTTATATAACCTTACTTTTATAACCCTTTAATATTAATATTTTTAGACCTTTATAGAAAGCTTATAATAACTTAGTAGATAAGAGATATAAGGTAGGGTTAATAGCTATTATTAAACTCCTATTTATTAAGATATATACTAAGGTATATAAAAAGGTAATAAGGCTAGAGGTAATTATCTTATCTTTTAAAGCTATAAGTATTTACCCCTTTTATCTTAAGTAAGTCTTAAAGAAGGTCTAGGCTATTACTCCTAATCTAGATAATTATCTAATACCTATTAATATAATACTAAAAACCCCTAAGATAGTAGAATAGATATAGCTTTAATTCTAGCTTACTATATTAATAGGGTATACCCCTCTAAGGAACTACTACCTTAAAAAGCTTTAAAAAGGGTATATTAATACCCTTACTAATAATATTCTTCTTAATTACTAGAACTATCTATTATTCTTAGAAAATCGCGAATATAAGGTATTAATTATATCCTATAAATTAGTATTAAGTAACGGCTATCTTATAATACTTAATAATACTATTATCTAAAAGAATACTATTAATAATATTAAATTAAAGTAGATTTAGAAGGCTTACTATATTAAGTATAAAAGGAATATAAAGCTATTCTTTATATAAGAAACCCCTATTAGAAGATATTATTAAAGTATAAATATATTATATTATAAGTAAATCCTATAACTAAAATAGTATAAGAGGGCCTAAAAGAGGATAGGAAGGAGTTAGTATTACTAGATAATAAGGGTAGTAATATTAAGATAGATAAGTCTAATAGAGAGGAATAGTAGTAGTAAGGGCGTATTCTAATAAGACTAGTTCCTATATAATAGTAATATTTTCTCGAGTAAATATAGCTATTTATTACTCGTAGGGAAGAATACGTAATAATATTATTAAACGGAGATATTACTACTATAGCCCTACTAAAATAGCTAATTATATCTAGGCGGTAATAGCGCCTTACTTAGCAATCTCGAATGACTATAAATCTCGTTATCCCGTTATCTACGTTATAGGGGTAATAAGACGATAGTATAGGCTATAAGACGTCTCCGGGGGCTATAATAAGACGTCTACCAGTAATCATATGCTATATCTATGATCGCAAGCTGTTGAGGCCTTGCCACCCGAATTTGTATGGGGGAGCTTTGACGATTTGCCACCTAGAATAGAACTACTTCTGATCCACACCTACTTCTAATCCACACCTACTTCTAGTTCACGCCCTCCACTTCCGTAACGAATGATTTTAATAACTTATTTTTAATGTAAGAATTATAGAATGTCTAGGTCTAGATAGTTCTTAACGCGAAATCTTTCTTATAACTAGCCTGGTTATCAATCTACCTATAAAGGTGACAGTATTCTGGCCTAAGAGACCCAGAACGAAACCCCGGAGTACGGAGATGGAAAGCTCCGGGACGCTAGCCCCTTAGGGCTGGACCAGGAGTAAGTTTGGACCAGAATTGGGTAGGTGAATTCTTCTAACGTCTGGCCAATGCCTTCGCGCAAAGCAACGTCTGCATGGACCTGTACCTATAATACCGATTCTGACCTTTGATACAACTTGGGCGATCGTCGTTGGGAATACAGTACCACACAAATTCTTTGAAGTATTCTATTCGAGGAGGTCAGAATGTTATAGACGCTGCATCTCTGGCGGCGATTGTTGGAAATCTAATATTGCATTCAAAGGCTACTAATCACTAACCTGCGTGTGTGCCTTGTAGGCTCCGTGATAATTTTAGCCATGACTATGGGCCATAAGCGATGCACAAGGGTGGCAAGCTCATGATGGACGAACTCTCACGCTTGGGCTGAAAGAATGGAGACGAGGCAACGTCACATCGATCGAGATGATGGTCTCGCTGGCCACCACAATTGTCCTACATTGAGGAAGGTCACTCCACCAATGCTCCCACCAGCTGCCCTCAAGGACGACCCGTCGAATGGTCGCGTAGTCAGCAACAATCATGGTCGCCAACAAGGTATAGATTTAGCTCACATCGATGACGTAGCCGTAGATGTTGATAGACCCGCCGTGGGTGCTCCTATCTCTCCGATGTTCAACGATGCACCGGCTTCCGACAAGGCCGCCGAGGATGGATTCCGGTCCGTCGGCGAGGACGCTGGATCAGCAACTGAAGAGAGCCTAGCATCCGCAGTGCAGCGCAATAAGACTGCAGAATACGAGAAGGTAGGCGAAAACGAAATTTGTCGCCTCCAGAAATTCTGGCTGTACGAAGCTGCAAACCGCTTCTACGTGGTTGGAGGGGACGTTATGGAACGCAAGTTCAGGCTCTTGAAAATTGATCGGACGACTGACAACGGGCATCTCGGTATTACAGATGATAGCATCGTGTATGGCAAAATGGTAATGAACCGGCTCCTGAATGCCATGGACGAGGCGAACAAGGCTTCCGGAGGACTGAAGCTCGTGTATAGCTTCTGGGGCCTTCTGGGCTTCATCAGGTTCACTGGTGCATATTATATGCTCCTTGCCACCAAAAGAAGCGCCGTTGCCGTCATTGGTGGTCATTACGTTTATCAGATTGATGGGACTGAGCTCGTTCCTCTCACAGATTCTTCAACTCGCCCTAAATTGGACAGAGACCCCGAAGAAGTACGCTCCATCGGAGTTTTCAAAAATTTGGATCTCACGCAATCATTTTACTTCAGCTATTCATACAACATTACTCGAACACTACAGCATAATATTCTTCGAGAGCGTCAGGCACTCGGAAAGGGCCAAACAGACAATGCCGCCAGAGATTACAATTCCATGTTTATTTGGAACCACCATCTGCTCAAGCCCGCAGCTATTGATTTGAGGACTACCTATGACTGGTGCATACCCATAATTCACGGATTTGTAGATCAAGCCAGTACACAAGGTTATGTCCATAGTGACCTAAGGTTACTGACCTTTCGTGCAGAGATCTCCAACTACGGACGAAGCATCTATATCACCATCATCGCGAGACGATCGCGCTTCTTTGCCGGAGCCCGCTTTTTGAAGCGTGGAGCAAATGATCTGGTAAGCCATACCTGCTCTATGACCATCGAGCCTAGGCTAACGCCCCGTGAACGCTAGGGATATGTTGCGAACGATGTCGAGACAGAACAGATAGTGTCGCATATGCTAACAACATCCTTCCATGCGCCGGGCTCCGGAACGTTCTCAAACCCAAACTATACGTCTTATGTGCAACATCGTGGCAGTGTACCCCTGTACTGGACCCAAGACAATACTGGAGTATCTCCTAAACCTGATATTGAGTGTTAGTTGTTCCATGATTTGGGCGATGTCATGCTAATCAGTCTAGTAAATATTGTGGATCCTTTCTACAGCGCAGCGGCTCTCCATTTTAACAATCTTTTCGAACGCTACGGCTCACCCGTCTATGTGCTAAACTTGGTCAAGGTAGGGATATTCGACTATGATCACGCCGTCTGTCGTTTTGCTGAGATTACGTAGTCTCGCGAGCGAACACCTCGGGAATCGATCCTCCTTCATGAATTCGGGAATGCAATTTCTTACCTAAACCAGTTCTTACCCGACGGCCACAAGATTCGGTACAAAGCGTGGGACATGAGTCGGGCATCAAAAAGGTAAGCGTTCCATTGAGAATTGAACCGCTCAGGAGCTAACGCATATCGTACGAAGCCAAGAGCAAGATGTTATTGGTACGCTGGAGTCAATTGGCGAGGAAATTGTAAACTTGACCGGATTTTTCCATGATGGGTCCTGCAATTTCGATGTCATGAAGGTACAGAATGGGGTAGCGAGAACAAATTGTATTGACTGCTTAGACCGAACCAATGCCGCCCAGTTTGTTATTGGTAAGCGTGCTCTGGGTCATCAACTGCACGCACTAGGGATTATAGACGATTCGTCCATTGAATACGATACCGACGCGGTCAATTTATTCACACATATGTGGGTTCGGCCTTGTGCGGAGGAGATCTATCATTGATACTAGAATTCTTATAGGTTTCACGATCACGGTGATACTATTGCAATTCAATATGGTGGTTCTCATCTGGTGAACACAATGGCAACATACAGGAAAATCAACCAATGGAGCAGTCACTCCCGGGACATGGTCGAAAGCTTCAAGCGGTACTACAACAACTCGTTCCTTGACAAGCAACGACAGGAGGCGTACAATCTATTCCTTGGAAACTACATTTTCGTCCAGGGACAGCCTATGCTTTGGGAGCTTTCAACGGATTACCACTTACACCACGCAGACCCTAGGCTCTGGTCCAAGCGAGAACGAAGAAGCTACATAGAGTGGTTCACGCCGGAACATCTGCGTAGCGTACAAGCGCCACCCGCATCGCGATCCCAAAATTCATTTGCTGGGAGACCAATCAGTCTTCTTGACCAGTGGTGGATTGAGTATTATCGTCCTCACCAGTTATCCCAATTTGATAAGTTGCTCGCGATCAGGATGAGTTCAACGTACAAATATATTCCGTTCAATACGACCAAAGACAGCAATTACAGTCTGAGCCCATTCCAAGTCCGGGACGGACACGATAACAGCTCGCTGGGAAAGTCACAGACGAAGAAAGAAGCCACAGCTGCAGATCTCCGCAGAGAATTCACGCTAAACACCGCTGCTAAGCCTGCTCAAGATGCTCAGCATAGCCTTTTACCGCGCCTTGCACAATCCCAAACCAGTGCACACAGGCTCCCCCAGCACAGTACTTTGAAACACCCACCAACCAACGAATCACTGAAGGATATAAACCCAGCATCAGCTAAACCTACGAAAGGTCAGAAAGGGTCCAAGGACATGTCTGGTGCAACACAATGGACACTCGATCAGTTTGTTACCAATTCGCTGAACCCTTGCGTCGCTAACCTCGAGGCCCATGAATATCAACGTTATGTGAATCATCCATCGAACCTACCCCTAGTCGTCTCTTCCGAAACACCATCGAATGCGAGTCTGGAATGGGTGAACTATGTCAATAGCACGTCTGCTGACGCAGTCACAAACATGCATTCAACAGAGGATGACCTCGCCGACTATGTAGAATTTCTGAATACTGGAGAAGACCCTTTGACAGTGACGGAGGCAGATACGGCAAAGAAGCGATATAAAGCATACCGACAGTGGGTGAAGGGCAAATCGCTGTTCAAGCAGCGTGTGGACTCCTGATGGGCCTTTAAATGATAACATCATTGTCGTTGCGCGGCGTTGTCGAGGAGTTATGAGCATTTACAGGGCGCTGGATTGCCACAATTTCGAGAAGGACTGACATACTAGGGCTCTTTTCTCATGCATGGCTGATGATTGTTAAACGATCAATAGATCTCGAAGGTGATGATTACTATCGATCAACATCTGATAGTCTGCTGCTATATCCACATTCTTCTTCGTAAGGAGCGTCAGAAGACGCACAGATCGTTCTATGCTCTCCCGTACTTTTGTGAGCCCTTTAGATCTCGTCTCCTCGTCCTTGACTTGGCACCAGCAGATCGTCAGGCCTCTCAGAATCTCACCCCTGTGATTCGTAATGCGTGGCCAATCGTTGACCATGACGGCTTCCAACGCTTTGATGGACGCTTCTAGCAATGGGGGATAAGCTGTCGCGAATGGAGCCGCCAGGATTGCGGATAGCAATGGGAGTAGATGCTTCAGAAAAACGTCAATGAGTCCTGACTTCCGAAGACTTGCAACATACCTTTAGATGTTTTACTGAGGCACTACCCATCTCGTTAATCAACTCCGCGGTTTGATTTACCAAAAGTTCCGCAATCCTCACGTGGTCACCCGCGTGGGCATACCCAGCCAGAATTCCATACCTGAGGATCCTATCAAGCGCTTCCAATTTAGCATCTCGTTGTTTCTCGTCCGCAAAGCGAACACGAGCCAAAGATATCAGTGCCGGATACGCTGCCCCCAATAAGTGCAATGACTCCGCTTCTTCTGTCAGAGAGGGTAGATACATCAGACACGGCGTCACGGCGTTCTCAAACACTTCGCCAAGGCCGGTACGCCCAAGTAGAGGTGAAGGACAGGATTGGAGGAAGATGCTGAGGTAGGCGCATCCTTTGGCTTTGTATTGGATTGAGGAGTCGTCGATTAGTGCTAGCAGTGGAGGGATGATGAGTGGCCAGTTTGCTTCCATCGAGGTTTCCTTGACTGGTTTTTAGCATAGATTTAGTATGGATGAAAACATGGTACTAACATCCAAGTGTTTTAATACCCACTGAAAAACTGTGACGATATACATGTCGCGATACTTCCAAGGCTTAGCTTCCACGTCCATGTCGCTGTGTGCAGTACTGTCGATCGGAAGTGGATCTATGGCTTTTCGGCCTTGTTGTGTGACCGCTGGATTTTTGACTTTGGCAAAGAGAGGCCTGATCTTCTCTTGAAGTAGTGCATGAAGTACTTCAGAAATCTTTTCTGGAACAACGATATCCTTGGCAAGAGACCGGGCCAGGTTCCCAGCTTCCGAGGAAGTCCATGGGTCGCTGTCGTCGCTGAGAGAGGCCAGACATGTGTATACGGCTGTCCTTGACACTTGGGAAGAGAGAGGAGCAAGTTTTTGCACATGAGAAAGGAGTAATAAACCATGTAAGCTCAAAGCATGCTCCTTAGCAACGATATCAGGAGTGAGCGCTGGTTTCTCCTCTACGCACCGTCAGCCAAGCTTTGCTACATCCATGTATGAGACCAACCAGCAGAGTATGGGGAGGTCTCGGCAAATGCCCTGGGAGGCAAGATGGCATTTGCTACCCATTCGCAAAGTAGGATCGCTGCATCTGGCCTGGAAGAACTTTCGCCCACATCCGTCCCATTGGAGAGACAGGCTTCCAATATGATGATGTTTTCAAACGACTATCAGTAATCCTGTCAAATCGTACTTTCCGTTACGAAGATCCCAAAGCCTTACTTTCTGTCTGTCTTCGTTAGAGTCTGAAAGGTCGAGTATTTCGACCAGAGATGCTAGGCCTGTCGACTGAGTATCTGTCGATAGCAATTCATGGGGCAGTGGAGTTAAAGAGTCAGTGGCTGTGATTTGTTCGATGTGTTTTCGAGCTATTTCTCGTAACCCGATGATATCCAAGCATTCTTGAACATAGACCGGTGTTCCTTCCGACTTCTTCATCATGGAGCGCATAAATTGGACTTGACTACCTTACCTATGCATGCAAATGCCAAGTGGGGCTAAGGACAGCAACACCTTGATTTCCAATGTGCTGTACTTGAGTCTTTAGGTACTTCAGTGTGACTCTGAATGAGGCACCTAACCCTGCTCACGTGCTCGGGATAACTCGGATAAACTCTTCACCACCACTAACCTTCACCCTATAACATACAATTAGTCGCCGAGTCCAACCACAGAAGGTGTGTAGTGTACACGGATCATGGCGGGCTGAAGCTACTGAAGAAACAAACGTTCGCTACGAAAGCTGCAAAATACTTCTAAGCTGATCCTTATTACTGTGTATTCTATCATTACGTGATACATCTAAAAGTTCGGAACTCCGTTAGACATGCTTTATCTAGCGGGATGTAATATTGTTTGGTCCTTGTAATCATGTCTGTCTTAGACAGTTGGTGTCATAGCCATTGATTCAATTACCTTATTTGTGGTCATCTCGTTAGGATGCATATAGCACGATCTAAAGGCCTTTTCGCACCATCGCCCATTGTCATGAAACCCCTTCGTGGTGGCCACGCAACGTACACCGCATGCGGAAAGTCCTGGCTTGTCCTGACTTGGCATCTGGATAGTGGGAGCGGCGCGTGCGTTGACGTGCGCTCCCATGACTCTTTCTCGCAGTCATGACGACGCTGGATTTAGTCGGGCACGCATTCGAAAGTCGTATCTCTGGAATTTTGCTGGGGGAAACTAATCCTCGCATGTAAGTTTCACAATTGCAACGATCCAGTACAACGCAACTTGATCTGCTCAATTGAAGCCTAGCTCTTTTCTTCTGGCCACGACTTCTGCAATAGCGCCGGCGGGATCCGTCTCATCCGGGTTGCGAAGTTGCCATTCCATCGTCATGTCGAGAGCTTTACTCACCCATGGGCCATTCTTGGCTCCAAGCGCCTTAGTAAGTTGATTGCCGTGCACCATGGATTTCAATTGGTCAACATCGAGCAGGTCAAATGACTGGAGGTCCGACAGCCAAAAGGCATACCCATTCAAGATCTTCTGGGTTTCTAATCTTGTAAGCAAAGCATTCAACATTCCGAACACTAACAGCTTACCACTGGGTGTCTCGCTTTCTCCGACCTGTGTTAGTAGCGCATAGATCACGCTCGTACGCCAATGCGTACCCCATTTGCGGATAGACTGTCCTTGTGATGCGCGGTCAGCTGTACCATGCTTTCGCTTCAAGGGAGAGGTAGTTTGTTGGCTTTGATCATTGACGTCGTTTTTCATCGCAATAATCTCGTCCAGGTGGGAGACAGCCTCGTCTACTACTTTAGTGATCTTGTTGTCAGCTTTAATGCCTTCTTTAGCCGCCAGGCTCGCAGCAGACGGAGGCTTCTTCGAGGTTGCCTTATTCGGTAGCTTTTGAGTCTGTCTCGCCCAAGGAACAAAACAAACTACCATCCAAGCTAGAAAGGTATCGTCAGAGTTGCGGAGTAGGATTGCAGAAATATCGTGTAACGTAGATTGCCCATTCGATATCCCCGATCTGGCTCTAATGATGTCGAGAAGTTGATTGTAAGCCTTAGACCAATGCGCTGTCTCGACAACACTGCACTCCTTGTCGGTAGGTATGGTAAACACTTCGTTATATAGACTCAAACGATCGATCAAAGTAAGCGCGGTGTGAGGATTTGGCCCTGCAAGATATCAGGCGAGTAACGTACCGGTCAGGATTCAACCAAACCTTTCAGCATTTTGATGACCTCGACGCCCACTCGTTCGCGACTTATCTTCAGCCTTAATGCATCCTTAATCACACCATTGCTCATGGCTTTCTCATCCTCGACAGCGATCTTATAATTCAGGCGACTTGCAAAACGTATGGCTCTCAGAACTCTTAGTGGATCGTCTTTGAATGTTTGTAACGGAGCTAGTGGTGTCTTGATTACCTTACTCTGCATATCCTTGAGACCTCTACCTGTCAGATCTTCCACTTCACTGGTGGAAAGATTGTAGAATAAGGCATTGACGGTAGCATCCCGACGAATAGCATCTTCTTCAGGAGTACCAAATCCCATAAGCGGATTACGGCTATTTTCGACATACGTCTCTTTACGGAGATTGACGAGGTCGATGTCAAGACCAAGAATACGAGTGGTGACCGTTTCCAAATGCTTAGACTTTTCCGGATTGGCTTCAATCTTTGATAATCCACCGAGGACACTCTGCTTGTACTTAGTCTGTGTGTCCGGTTGGGCTAAGTATTGTTTCATTAGGGTCCCGAAAGTGTAGCCGGTCATCGTATTGATGCTGATGTCGATGTCTACGCTCGTTGAGCCGAGAAGCTTGTCTCGAACCCATCCTCCCGTAAATCTCAGCTCAGGCTTGGTGTAACCCTCCAGCGTACCGATGTATGTCGATACATCGAGCAAGAGCTGCCGCAGTGTTGACTCCTTATCTGTCAACGATAGTTTACCTTCCATAGTCGCATTGACAAATTCAGAGTATTTAGCTTTGAGATTGAAACCAAGCCATGAGTACTTGATGCGTGGTCTGAACAAGATCATTTAATAGTTGACCCTACATCAGATATATGTTCACCTAAGTCAAGACACATTTGAGCCAAGCACGTTGACAGTCTCGTACTGGATTAGAGGTGTCGAGGTACTTATGCGGCTGCGAGCGTTCCTTAGCGCTAGCGTTCGCGCTTGTTCAGACGCGCTCGTTCCTGGGAAATAACGTAACATAAGTAAAAAAGTAGAAAACAAGTGTCTACTTATGTCAGAACCTCAGGCAGTTTAAACTCAACCTTGACCATATACCCAAAAAGAAATGGCTGCAGTGGGGGGAGGACAAGACGGCGCGCTCAATCCGCCCAATCCAACGTTGGTGTTATCCCTAACAGTAAAGCGAAGCTCATGATATCTAGGGTCTATGTCAGTACGCCCAATCTCTCCTACTTGCACCACGACGAATGAAACTGACCGTATCATAGGTCAAGAATTTGGAAGAATCTATCAAGCAGGACCAATTGATTGAGGCGCTCAGGGAAATCTTTTCGGAATACGGCAATGTCATCGATCTGGTCGCCAGAAAGAATATGAAGGCAAAGGGGCAGGCCTTCGTTGTCTTCGAAGACACTGAGGCAGCCACCCGTGCGATTGAGGAAGTCCAGGGATTCGAATTATTCGAAAAACCAATGAAGTTAGATTATGCCAGGACAAGAAGTGATGCTACGGTACAGAAGGACGGCAGTGCAGAGGAACTCGAGACACACAAGCGGAGGAGAATAGCAGAGAAGGGTAACAGTTGCACGCCTCGATAGTAAGGTGTTAGCTGCACTGACACTTTCGGGATTAGAGAGGAAACAAGCGGCCGAAGCTGCAGAAATGCAGAAGAAACTCAAACGACCAGCAGCAGGAGCCGTTCCAGATATTGGTGCTGCCCGACCAGTGAAGGCATCTCGTGGCGCTGGCCTCAAGTCTTCAAACCCCGCAGCTGGCGCAGTCATACCCGAGGAATATCTACCGCCGAACAAGATTCTCTTCATACAAAACTTACCAGAGGAATACGGCGTCGATGGACTCACAGCCATATTTGGCAGGTTCGAGGGTTTCCGGGAGGTGAGACTAGTGCCTGGGAGGAGCGGGATCGCTTTCGTGGAATATGAAGCCGAAGAAGGAGCCATCAGAGCTAAAGAGAGCACTGCTGGGATGACCCTCGGCGAAGAGGGAAAAGTCATTAAAGTTGTATATCAACGGCAATGATACCCTTATGTACTGCAACCGTTATTTCGCTATGAAGTACCACCCGTAGCTAATGCAATACTCTGAGTCCTCTGAGATAATTGACCTTAGTGACGCCTAACAGGCCTACCTAGGCCATTTAGAACAGCACATGTTAGACTTTTCAGGAACCAATACGTTTCTCGTTCTAGGGAGGCAACCATCGGTCTGCAAATTAAAATATCACATCTTGGTCCTCATTCTCCCCGAGGACATCAGTGGCTCCAGAATCGTTAGCAGTGTTCTCCTTGTCGCTTCCGCGCCTTTTCGCCTTCTCTTTTTCCTCCAGTTCCGCTGCAGCATTATCTCGTTGCTTGTTATTCTTCACCTTCTTGAGGCGATAAAATTCTTCTCTGTCAAGCTCGTCCAATTCTGAGTTGATATACTTGATGGTGTTCTCCGTTCGGGGTATAATCACGTGCTCAATGGCGTTGACTCTCCGATTCACAACCTTGATGACTTCGTCAAGGATTACGAAGGCGGTCTAGGGAGAGAGTTAGAACCACACAAGTCAACCTCGAATGTTTATCTTGCCTGCAGACTGGCGAGCTCGACAAGGGTTTCCACAGCCCTCGCGTACGTCTCTCGGCAGCGCTGGACCTGTTGTCCTCCTTTTCCTAGCCCAGTCAGACCGAAATCGTTGTTCCCTTCTGTAGTAAAGCTTTCAAATTGTGGTAAAAATACACCCGAGACGTTTTCCTGTTTGGTTCGAACCCGGAAACGTGCCTGCTTGGCGGACTCCTGAATCTGATAGCCTATGTCTCCGCCTACTGCATATGTGACCTCTGCCAACGAGAAAGCCGCTATTTGCATCACTCGTCCCATCTTTCGTTTTGCCTCATCGATGCGTCGGGTAATCTCTGCTTGAATAAGCAACTATATCCACTGTCAAAGAATCTTGCCGTACCTCGAAAGCGCCTGATGGATGTCAGTCTGACAGTATCAAGTCAAGTTTAAGAAGAACATGGGGACATACTTTGTCAATGCCTCACTCTTCCTCTTTAGCAGACTATGTCCGGTCTCTGCGCCCTTGAGCTTGTTCTTCATAAGCCCTAGCGACTGCCGCGTCGGGAATACCGCTTCTCGATCCTGGAAATTGACTCTTCAGCGTTTAACCCAGTAGAGAAATCCGAATCCTCTGAGATATACCCCCATCCTTGATGATCACTAGTGACATGCGAATTCTCACGGATGTATGCGCTTAGTCTCCGCTCTTGCAAGGCTACAAGATCGAGTAAACCGAGCCTACGTTAAGATCGTTTAGTAGATGATTGGGCGAACGTCGACGACGTAGCTGCTAGAAAGTGGCGGAGTCCCAAGCTTGGCATCGGCGACCTGGAGCACGGCCGCTAGTTCTAGCGTCTACAGACTTGGGCGCTGGGCAACATCTGCCCAGACTTTACTACGGTACTTAATACTTTGCGCGCCGACTTTTTCCAAACATTGCTGGTGGCGTAGGCATGCCAGGTAGACTGCTGGCAGCTATGGTATCCAACACCATCTTGCCGAAGAGCGCTATGCATGTGTCGGGCTCATCTCTATATCTCATCGTGAGTTCTACAACCCAGTCGCAACCGTGTTCCTGATAGCTAGCCTGATACTCGGAGGTTTAGCTGCTGACCTATTAACGCAGTCTTCCGATGATGTCGTATACGAGCAAGACATCTTGAGGGATCCAGGATCCACCAAGCCGTGGCTGATCTATATCGAATACAAGCACCAGCATGGCACCCTCCTCGAGCAGGCCTTCGTACTTGAGAGAGCTTGCAAGCAATTACCACGATCCTACAAGTTATGGAAGATGTATCTGGAACTAAGAATCAAACACCTACGAAATAAGAACGCTGCTATTCATTCGATTGAGTTCGCAAAGGTCAATTCGCTGTTCGAGCGAGCGCTCGTACTCTTGAATAAAATGCCTAAGATATGGGAGATGTACCTCTCCTTTCTGATGAGGCAGCCCTTGGTCACGCCTACACGCCGGACTTTTGACAGGGCATTGCGAGCTTTGCCAATCACACAACATAACCGTATCTGGGCGTTGTTTCGGCCATTCGCAAGCTCAGCTTCTGGAGACACGGCAATAAAAATTTGGAGACGATACATGCAGATCCACCCAGAAGATACTGAAGATTTCATAGAGCTCCTGGTAGAGATGGGCCACTACACAGAGGCTGTAAGGAAGTACATGGACATCTTGAATAATCCAAGATTTCGAAGTAAGAATAGGAAGAGTGATTTTCAAATCTGGAGTGAGATGGTGGATCTATTGGTCACCCGTGCTAGAGAGATCGATACAGGCGACACCGTGGGTATAAATGTGGAGAAGATCGTTCGCAGCGGTATCGAACGATTCGCAGATCAACGCGGAAAGCTTTGGGCAGGACTTGCAACGTATTGGATCACGAAAGGTAATTTCGAGAAGGCTCGGGATGTTTTTGAAGAAGGAATCACTACGGTAATGACCGTCAGGGATTTCACCATCATCTTTGATTCATGCGCGGAATTCGAGGAATCCATCATTGGCAACCTAATGGACGCCGCAGCAACACGGTCCGACAAGGGTAAAGTGGACGAAGATGCCGACTTTGATTTGGATATTCGAATGATGCGCTTTGAGCAGCTTATGGACCGACGGCCATTTTTAGTAAACGATGTACTTTTGCGGCAGAATCCCAACAATGTCAATGAATGGGAGAAGAGGGCCGGATTGTGGGGAGACAACAAAAAGGAGGTTGTGCAGACATATACCGATGCCATTGCAGCGGTACAGCCAAGGAAAGCTGTTGGGAAGTTTCACGAGCTCTGGCTGAATTACGCAAAATTGTACGAACAGGGTGGCGACTTGAAGACTGCTCGGATTATTTGTGAAAAGGCCGTTAAGGTACCGTTCAAGTCAGTGGCAGAATTGGCAGAAATGTGGTGTGGGTGGGCAGAGATAGAGCTCGAACATGAAAATTTCGATGAGGCAGTAGCCATTATGGCTAAAGCAACGCAGGCACCAAAGCGATCTACAGTTGACTACTTTGACGAGACGCTATCTCCACAGCAGCGCGTACATAAAAGCTGGAAACTGTGGAGCTTTTATGTCGACCTTGTAGAGAGTCAGAGCACTTTGGAAGAAACAAAATTGGTGTACGACAGAATCTTCGAGCTTCGGATAGCTACGCCTCAAACTGTGGTCAACTATGCCAATCTGTTGGAAGAGAGCAAGTACTTCGAGGAATCGTTCAAGATCTACGAGCGAGGTCTGGATTTATTCAATTACCCTGTCGCTTTCGAGCTTTGGAACCTTTATTTGACGAAAGCAGTAGACCGCAAGATCGGCATTGAAAGGCTTAGGGATTTGTTTGAGCAAGCAGTTGAAGGCTGCCCCCCAAAGTTCGCCAAGGTCCTGTACCTCATGTATGGGAGCCTGGAAGAGGAGAGAGGCCTCGCGCGGCATGCTATGCGAATCTACGAGAGGGCCACTCGCGCAGTATCCGACGAAGACAAGTTCGAGATGTTCTACTTTTATATTACGAAATCAGCATCAAACTTTGGTCTCACATCTACCCGCCCAATCTACGAACGAGCGATTGCCGCACTACCAGACAGAGAAGCCCGAGACATGTGCCTCAAGTTCGCAGAGATGGAACGTAGGCTCGGCGAAATCGATCGAGCCAGAGCTATCTATGGACATGCCTCCCAATTCTGCGATCCTCGCACTACACCAACGTTCTGGCAGAAATGGGAGGCTTTCGAAGTCCAGCACGGCAACGAGGATACGTTCAAGGAAATGCTTCGTATCAAGCGGAGCGTGCAGGCCCAGTACAACACCGATGTCAATTTCATCGCTTCGCAGGCACTGGCAAGAAGCCAACAGCGGCCCGAGGACGCCGCTAATGGGGACGCTGAAGGGCACCCAGCCGAACAGGCTGACGCAATGGCGGCGCTTGAACGTCAGGCTCGTGCTCCTGTAGGTTTCGTTGCGGCTAGTACTGGTCCTCAAGCAGGGAATATACCGGAAGCTGACAAGTCGGCTTTGGCTGCTAACCCTGATGCATTGGATGTGGATCTTGATGATGAATAAGAAGTGACGATCTATCTGGCATTTGCCGTGCTAGAGGAGATGGACGTTTATAGGCGAAACAGAAGCTGATCACGTAGTATGCATGCTCCCAGGGGATTCGGAACCATAACCACTGCTCATCTCTCGAAGCCTTCGGGATGTATGGTGGCGGAATCATTTGGCCCGAATCCGGTGACTGCACTTGCGCAAGTGATGACTCCAGTTCTCGGGAGAGACAGACCTGCAGCAAAGGAACGAAGGGGGCGGGAATAAGGGATCTACGATCTTCAGATATGAAGGCTGCTGCAGAGAAGGAGCTTCGATTGCGGAGGTCGAGGTGCGTAGGGAGATACAACATATTAGGAGGCAGTTCGCGGATAGGTGGCGATCAACGAACATGATACCCAGAGATTCCTTGAAAGTGGTTTTAGATGCAATCATCTACCAAGTTTAGAATTGAGTGTACATCGAATCAATCCCTTTTAACCAAGCACGATGATCTATATGACGATCCCAATTAGGCATGCTAAATGATACAACCCAGGTCGCTAATTGGTCCTTCTACACGCACATATATGCATATCTATTGTTCTAATCGCTATGCCGCTATGCCGCCATGTGCCAATCAATACAAAGCCGAATCTCCCCGCTAATATAATTCTGCTCACGAAGTAGCCCTTTCGACTTCTTCCTTCGGCCGTACCGCCGTAGGCTGGTCAGCAGATATTCTCGGGGTTTCGACAGGCTCTGAAATTGCACCTTTTCCCGTGGATGTATGTCCCGGCTCTGGATCTGAATTACTGAGCTGCGGGAATATTTCGGCTATGAGATTCGGCAGGAACCTGTCTACTCTCTTGCAGGTCTCTTCCCATAGCTCGGTGGGCCGTTGGCCTCTCGAAGGCGGTTCAATGTAGCCGCCATCCGCCATCACGAGTAAGATGTTTTTCAAGCTCTCAGGAACAGCTTCTTCAAGGTTGTCTCCTTGTCCGCTGTTCATCAAACGGTCCATGATGTCTAAGATTTTGAGCCAAAGATCGAGCATCCCGTCCCACTCGGACAGCAGTACTAGGTAGTGCAAGAAAATCTTGCACAGCAAATTGGCAACTTGCACCCTTGTGTCGCTCATACCAACTGGATCGGTCTGGTAGATCTCTGATCTCAGGAGTCGAGAGATCAATGGGAAGAGTACTTCACCGAAGATTGCTGTCCACTCTTGATGATCCGAGGAGGCCAATTCGGGTGACAAAAGCGAATTTTGCAAGCAGGTGATTGCTTGGTGTCTAATTTCGCGGCAAGGATTTAGACATTGGGATCGAAGGGCTTCGAAGATTGGCGACCAATAGGCCAGCCATGCTACACGACTATCAGCTATCATGATAAATTCGAGGGGAATCGAGTGGTTGACCTTCTTTGCGTTCAAGATGTGACTTCTCAATCAGTGCTGGTATTCGGTTCGTTAATCGGTATATCATTCCCACGGCTTTAACACCACGGTCAACCACCTCATTCTCGCGTGGCTTGGCTGGCTTGGTGGGCTTCTGCTCTCGTTTTCGGGCATCGGCGTGTTTGTCACGTTGCTGCTCAAATGCTGCTCCGACACGTCCTGCCGCCGCATAATGGTTCAAGAGAGATACTATTTCTGTATAGTTATCGGCAGTCACCACCGGTGGTTGACCGGTCACCACTCTTGTCGCAATGTCGAAGGCATTACGTGCCGCTTCCGGCACGGTCTGAAGGTTTTTGTTTATCGCCCAAAAGTCGGGAGTGTTCGTGATCTCGTTCCTCAGTGGGCTTGGGTCTTGTACACAAAGACTCAAGCCCTTCAAAATTGGCATTGCTGCCTTCTCTAGGGTCGTTTGATCGTAGCTTGCGATAGTATGGAGTATGAGAGGAGCTCGGACGAAAGAGTGATCCTGAATGGTTTCAGTCAGGCAAACCAGAAAGAAAAGGACTTCGTTACCTGGCTCGCATTCAAAAGGTATAGGAGGTAGAAAACGGCTCTTGATAGTATGAGAGGATGAACACTAGCTGCATTCCTGACAATGGCCTGAAGTGCGTCAGCAACAGCTTGGCCCATCAATGCAACAGAATCCGGATCTCGCGTAGCCAAGATAGTTGACAACTCCAAAACAAAGATTACGGATGGATCATATGCTGGACTTGCTGGGTTCGAGGGATGTCCATTAGTTCTTATCGGAGCGGGAGCAGGCTTTTCAGGCTTGACAACAATGACAACAGGTGACGATTGTTCGGGCAGTTGCCTGAGGAGTGCGTGAACGAGGCTTTCACGGCCATGGGGTGGCATCATACTGCCAAGTAGTCAGCACCTGCGTTCGGCATTTCTGCAACAGCTCCGACACGTACAGCACCCTCAAAAAGATTTTGTTCATTGGACACGATTCTATACAATCAACGGCGCACAGGGTGCTCTCAAGCTCCTCCTCCGATGGCTCAGGCGGATCGTCCGCGGCGTAACTCGACAGAAACGAGCTGAAAGTTGAGATTAGACCACCTTCACTGCCACGCTGTTCTCGGTCGATGACATGAGATGGCGGTTGCAGCGGTATCGCTGGTATATCAAGTACATCCATGAAATTTGAAGATGAAGACGTTAACAAAGAATTTGCAAAGAGATTGAGCCATATGCGGACGATCTGTCGGAAGATCAGCCAAGAAGGATACCGCGTTAGTGAAATGACCTACATGGTTCCAACCGTCCTTGATATGGGCTTCCTTCTTTGGTATGAGTCGAAAGAGTACAGCGCAGGCCAACTGTGCCTTGTAGTCCCTGCCAAACTTCACAGCTAGCTCGCTGACCATGACGCTCTTCCTTTCTGCCTGTACCTCTGTGTTCAAAGCGGTGTTTGTAGGAATCTCGGAAGCTAGAGTTGACATCGAGCTTAGGCAGAAGATGATGTGGTCAAGTGCATCCGTAAGGTTGTACTTGGCTGCAATACCTGCACATTGATCAAAGCCTAGGACGACCCTGGAAAAGACAGCATCGTCCGATGCAGACATAAACACGTATGACAATGTTGCGATGATCGGTTTCCATGTAGCATTGAACATGTCGGCGTCAAAGATATTTGTATCACACATTATCAAAGGAGTGGCAGTTCGCGTCTTGATGAGCAACTCTTCCCAGGCATAATCAAAAGCTTGCTTGTTATTATGCTCGTCAGGGAGGATTATCTCGTTACTTTTGATGGAGTCATAGATCTCTTGGAGGTATTCAGGGGCAAAATCTTTGTCTCCATTCACGCCTCTTAGGTTTTTGGCAAAGTCATCATATGTCATCCTTTTCTCCTTCTTGACATTAGGGTTGTGCTGGTCCGTATTCAACATGATGATAGCATACGTAAGAACAAGTACGGCATCTATGTTGGCAATGCCCTCAGGTGTAGACCTCCCACAGTATTTTGTCGAGAAAACGTCAACGATCCGCTCGATGAGTGCGGATTCCCCAGGTAAGCGGAACGAGTTGAGCATATCTCTCAAAGCCTCATCAACACGTTGTCCAGTAAAGTCATATAAATCAATGTAAGCTTCTAATAGATGTTCATGGGACTTCTTCGACAAGTATTCGCCAAGAACAGTTTTCGATATCCTTGTCGTACCTCTGAGAAATCCTACGACTGACTTAGCATCATCAGGATTATCAATAATACCCTGAGATGCCAAGAATGCTATACCATTTCTGGGATTCTCGTTGAACTTAGTCGCACCGCGAATGATTATCTTTTTACGCTTACGCTGTTCTTGTAACTTGTCCATGTCAGGGTATCCTTCGTACACTGGCTCGTCGTCGAGACGATCAGCAATGAATTGTACATACCCGAGTAGGGAGTCAAGGTACAAAGGTGGAACATTGGTAGTGCTCCACCTTGCCGAGTCCGGGAAGGCATTTCGAGAAAGTAGGCCTATGAACTCTTCGCATAGATCGCTACGATCCACCTCGCAATCATAGTTAATGTAGAGCTCGACCAAGTAGCTGGGTATGCGTGACAGCGCACCCACGCTTTCCACCATGGCTTCTCTCGAATCGGGTTTCCTGGAGCCACCCTCCATGCCAAGTTTTTGACGTTCTTTGATCGGAACGGGCGTTGACCGACCACTGCTAGCCTGAGAAGCATCGCGTTTCACAAGCTTTGGCGTCTTGGGAACTCCTTCGTAAAGTGCAGGATCTATACCCAGCTCATCATCGATCTCGACCCGTGGGTGAAGACAAGCAACTAGATACGAAAGGAAAAGCTCTTGTTGTAATTTGAGAACCTCTCTGCACGTAGCAAGTAGTGTCCCCGCCACCCTCAATGATTCATTGAGGAGTCCCAAATTTTCGGAACGAACCAATTGGAACAGATACCGGCAGAGGTCATCCTTTGCGAGTGTTGCCAAGCTGGGGTGCTTCGCCAACGATGGCCCGGCGACCTCAAGAGCTACATCTATTATCCTCAGGGCCATTATCCTCAGGGTATCCCCATGTTGGCGATTATGTGGTTGCAAAAGGTCGACGAGGACCCGGAAAAGTTCTCGGATAGATGGCAGAGAGTAAGGTGTGATGATAGCAGCATCGTCCGGGTCTTGCTCTGACTGCTGGGTATTGTCTAATACACTGGCACTCGTAGTGACCGCGGCTAAGTTTCCATTAATCCCAGTCGATGCGAGATCTTGGGTATTGCTGTCTTGTGGGGCAAAAGCCCCACCAGCGGGACTTTCTGATGGAGTTTTGATGCTTGTCAGCTCCGACACAGTCTCTGTCGGGGCTTGATTACGTTGCTCAAAATCGATGGAAGATGGCCCACCATTCGCCGTGGGCTGTAGAGCACCTGTTGTCCCATCCACAGCTGGATCATTCATGACGACGTTTGCTTTCTCTACGATGTCAGCTTCGAGAACCCCTATGTCTTCGCCGGCTTCAATCTCAAGAGACTTCAGGCGCTCAAAAATCGTTTGACACATAGTGATCATTGACATCTCTGCTTTCCTTCGGAGTAGATCTGACAGTCTCGTCTGACAGCACATGCTGAGGCCTGTCTCCATCATCTCACATACGCTCTCATCCCCGAGCAGATCACCACCAGGGCCAGAGAGCATTATTTCCATGAGTTCCAGAATCCCCAAAAGGACAATCTCGTCTGCTGCCGAGTCGCTTGCTTCAAATCGACAGTGGGTGATAGCAGCTGAAAGTAATTGCATAGCGAGAGAGAGTCGTGGGGATTCTTTACCGATGAGATTGTATGCGAAGAACTTAGTAATTGCAACGATTGCCAGCGAGGTGATTGGGGCGGAGGTCGAGGAGGATCGTATCACTTGAAGGAAAGGATGTAGTAGAGATGGCATGTCGAAGCTCCTGATGTCTGGGAAAGGTCAGTTCTCTGCTGAATCATGGACAATTGGGAAGCTGACCTGTGCATCCTCGGAGATCGTTTCTCAGTCGTGCAAATGCAGATAGCAATGGGTTGTCCTGCATGCTCTTGCCTCTCTTGCCCCGAAGCCCCCAACGGCTGGCCAGGGTATCGTCCGGTCCAGAGTCCCCATTGATAGTTTGTTTTGACCGCCTATAGGTAGCTGCTGAGCTCCTATCACTGGCTTTGGGAAATTTACTGCTGTCTCTCTTGCTAGGTGTGGCTGGGCCCCCAAGAATTGCAGACACCGACGAATGTGCCCATCGAGCATGCTTCCTCATTGCCGAAGTGACTGTGATACATTCTGTAGTGATCAAAGCCACAGGATCCACAGCTATGGATATTCTCGTGTCCCAAGAATGATTCGCGTGTATCCCCGGACTGTGGTCTTGGTCCTTCATCCGAGCTGGCAACTCCATAGCAGCGTGGTTGTCAGCAATTACAGGATGTACAGAGCTGCCAGGCATTACAATATGTCGTGACTATAGGAAGCCGTCTTTCCAGTCCGTAGCGCTTGTCATACTACCCTTGTACTCTGGCTTTGCTGTAGACCAGATTCTTTTGAGCTGGGTCGTCGCAGCTGAACACTTAATTGTCCCTGTAGATTGTCCAGGTACCGGTCATTTGTCGGTTGCAAGACTCCTGCGAAAGCTTGGCACTGAACACAATAATTCCCCGCCCCATTGTTACAACGTTATATTTAAAACTCAGGTAGATACGACAGTATACGTAAATAAATCAGAAGATACGCTAACAAGATATTCTTGACGTCTTCTAGACTAACATGATAACAATCATGATCTGTTGAGTGGGTTTATATCCAAGAAAGGGGGGGGGGATTTTTTGTTTTCGGCGCCAAGCTTTCGCAAGAGTCTTGCAACCGACAAATACTGAGTCACAACTGTCAGCTGTAGCAGAAATTGTACAAAGAGGACGTGGGAAACTCAAGGCCACCCGGAGTCATATTTATGTGATGCTCTTTGTCGGTCACCTTCCTTTCGCCAAGCCTCGAGGTATCTGAGTAAGTACCTGTCTATTTCACGGTAGAATATGCTTTGGCTTCGTGCAAAAAGGGGGCCTACGACCAGCTTCTAAGCTGCACAAGTAGAATTACCATGTCAACCGAGACCCCAGATTTACGTCTTCGCAAAACCCGATTCCTGCGTTCCAAAAGTTTTATTATCTACTCAAGTATGATACAAGTCTACGGAAGTGAGGGATCTGAGGCATCATGCCGTTACCACATGGGGTGCTTTCCTTCAGCGGCCTTAAGTGACTCCCTACTCCAATTCGTAATTTGGTTCGAGGAAAACCCAAAGGTCACATAACGTAGGAATTGACGATCGATCAGGCCGAGATTGAGTCCGTCTTAGAGCCTTCCCAACAAAGATGCATATAAGTGTGACGCAGGCATAGAGAATACCACATCAAGATCCCCCGCGAAAATCGCTAGAATATTGGAAGGACCTGTACATGTTGTGGAGATGTACCTGATATGCGACTAGGTGTAGCCGATTTTAAGCATCATGATCTTCCGCCTGATCAAGCCTCTTTCTCTTTCGCCTTGACCTCCTTCGCGTCTTTGGAACTTTTACCAGCTGCTTCCGCCTTTGAGTCCTTGGCACCCCTTACAGCTACCACCTCCTCGACAGCTTTAGAGTCCCTTGAATCTTTGATAGGCACAGTATCCTTTGTGGTTTTGGTATCTTTAGCATCAGGGCCGGCTTTCGCATCCTTTGTGGTTTTGGTATCTTTAGCATCAGGGCCAGCTTTCGCATCCTTTGTGGTTTTGACATCCTTGACTTCTTTGGAATGCTTATTGGCTTCGGTATCCTTAGTGTCCTTGATACCGCTGGTCACTTCCTTCGACTCCTTGGGTACCGATTCTTTTGCTAGCTTGTCTGCCTTCTCTTTCTCTTCTTGAGCAGCAATTGCCGCATCGTGCTCCTTACGTATCTGGTCTTCCTGGGATGAAACATCCTGCATTCCGGTTTTATCCTTCTCCCATTGACTGCCGGGATCATTGAATTCGTCCTTGATCTTTTTCATGCGCTCTGCACGTTCCCGCTCTTCATTCTCGTGGTTCTTCCGTTCCTGTTCCATCTCTTCCATATGCCGGATGTCATCGACACTCGGCTCGTACAGATGCCAGACCGTGTAGTGAGGCAAACCGACGACCGAGAATTGCATCCTCTTGGCCATCTAAGGATCCAATGAGCAACACGGTAAAGAAGAAGGCTCTGAACTTACTTTGCCAAAGCCTTCTGTTTCTGCATGCTTCTCGAAGCTGAAAGCCGGAAAGTGGACGCCTGACCGAAAGACCTTCGCCTTCGCCAGGATGCTAACGCCCCCAACGCCATCTATTTCCATCTCCATGTCGGGATCGCCATACGGATCTCTTAGATATGCTAGGTGGGGCCTCCAGGTCGCGTACTCTGCGTAGCCCTCGACGATTACCGCATCTTCATCTAGAGTGTCGGCGAGCGCTAGAGCTGTTTCTGATTCTTGCCAAGAATTCAAATCGTACGGCTGCTCCCCACCAAGCCAGTCAGGTAGAGGGCGCCACACATCTGTGACCACGATTAGAATACATCGGTTGAGATTGGGGCAAACTTACTGGGCACTATAACATCTTTGTTATGACGCATCAAGTCCTCCAGAATGGTGAAAGGAGCAGTCTCAACATCAACATCCCTCCAGTAGACCCAGCTATGCGTCGGGCGCAATGCTGCACTCAGCAGCCAATTCCTAGCTTGGGCCATCAATTTCCTTCTGCTTGCCTGGGCAGCGAAGCCGTGTCGGCTTTCCACATCCTGGTTGACTTTCTGGCCGAAGTCCTTTTCGATCACTGATATTTCTCCATAAGGCATCTTGGGGTCTGGGTCATTTTGTAGCTCTGTGAGCATTTGAGACAGGAGATTGAGAGTGTTGTCTTTTGAGTCGGACACGAGGAATGCCAAATCGACCAGGTGGTGGGGATATGTGTAATTGTGGAGATGTGCGAAGAACATTGGAAGATGTGACTCAGCATCACGAAGAGGGGCGCACATTAAGACTCTCTCTTCATGCTCCCATCCTCTAGCCGAACCAACGGAGCTCGATAAGTCGTAGTACCGGACAGTCTCGAGTTGTAACTCCGGTGGGCCACCCGACAATAAGCCAAGAGAAAACGCACCGATGATTGTAGACCGCAGTGAAGGAAAGAATAGTAGGATCAGCAGTAGGGAAGTGCCTCCTGCCACGGCCAGCCGTAGAAGCAACTGTCTTCTTCGTCGTAGAGCGGGCTGGGATCTAGGTTGGAATCTATTCACAGATTGTGGAACGTTAGCGGTATATCTCAAATCATGCGTATGATGGCTATGACTAGGATTTAGCAGAAGGAAAAATACTACCTGTGGGGTGATATCGAAAGACTTCCGCTCTCTCTTGATGAATACGCTTTGTTAGTCCCGTTCAGGTAGGCATTGTGCCGGTTCATTTTTTCCCATACACCGCTGCCCCTCAGCAGGGGTCGTTGCGGTCGATAATCAGATGCGAAAGTCTGAGTACCGATTGTCTGCACGGTCGTGTGAGGAAGGAACCTTGCTAGGCTCACGCCCGTGGGGATACGTAGAACTTCCTAAATATCCATAGAGATATGGTTTGCATTTGCCAATGACTACAGCTCAGGCCACTAGCCCTTGGGTTACTCTTTGGTGAAGGCTCGGCGAAGTTGCTGAACTGGTCAAAGCACGTTGTCAGGTAGAGCGTTCGAGCTAGGGAAACTCGTAAGGCCCGAAATGGTGCTCCGTACAACAGCTAAACGCTTGATAAGTATACTGCAACGACAGAAGTCGAGGTACAACGTTTAGTTGGCGCGATCTACTTTAGGACGACTTTTTAGCGCGCGTTTGAGGAAGGTTAAAATTTCTAACGTTTACAGTTCTTTCGACATCAACGCTCCACGATCGCATCATTGTTATCAAATCGTTAGTATCGAAACAATGTTGCCAGAGAATTGATGTGCATATCGAGCAATCAGTATCAGTGCAATCATGGCTCAGCCCGGTCCACTCCAATCCGCTGAATGTGGCTGCCTCGAGTCTGTAGCACTCAACCACAAAGCGTGCAGGCTAAAGATTAGTTGACCCCTGAGATGTCGTCTGTTAGTTGTGCTTGGATCTTGCATTCATCGCTTCTTCTACATAGGTACGTGCTACTATCCCCTGAGTCCTTTATTCAGCCCTTCAGCATTATGAAGAAATTCATCACACAAGTTCCGGCGACATTTCAATGAGCTACTGAACAACATGCACTACCATCTGATTGCTACGTCATATATTATCATTCTATAGTCAATTGTCTTCGGTGCTGTCTTGCTGATGCATATTCAAGGGTCGCAGACTGATCATTTCCGCAGCCGTAGACGATTTGCCTACTGGTATGTACATGCTTCGCAGCTTTCCACTCCCCCCAGTCTTCTACCATGATGAGATATCAATACATCAGTTCTGCTTCTGATAAAACTTGATGATAACACCTACCAATCTTACCATATTCTCTGATACTATGGCATCTACTACTCCTTCCACGACTAACTTAGCATAAGCAAGTATCCAGCTAATACGAATGCTTATCAGGTCGCGCCACTTAGGCTACTAATGTTCGTGCTAGTGAGTTCTACTCTCTTCATCTCTTATACGTGCCACGATGAGAAAAGTCAATCCATTCTATGACTGCGTCATCCGTCGAGCCACCCTCCCTGATACCGGAGTAGAGTCTTTGGGCTTCATGATGATCGGTTGTGGAGTTTGTTTGCTCTTTGATGGCATCCAGTGGTTTCAGAGCTCATGGCTTGAGTTGGTCGTCTTGAACCTCGCCTGCCCTGAGCCGGTGGAAGGCGCTTGATTAAACCGGCTTTTCTGAGCACATACACCGCTCCTCCCACTATCGTCATCCTCTAAGCGTGGTTCTGCCACTAATTCGCTATTTGGACAGAGGACCAAAGGGCATTCCCACCGGTGTCGCAAGACTGATCTGAGTTATTAGCTGTAGGTCGACCTAGCTTAGAAGGCTGAGTTCTCTACCGACGGGATAATATATGATACGAACCTACGGTACAGCGATAGTATCAACTTCGGTGCTTGAGTGATCTTGGTGGAATGGCCGATCCGAATATACTGCTCCGTAGCTGTAGTTACTGACAATTTCACCTAGACTTGGCGAGACCAGTGGTAACACTGCCTCCGCCACACATGCTAATCGAAGGCTTAACATCTTGGAAAGAGAAGAAGTCAAGGATGGCAATAACATGTCAGTCCACTATGTCTGCGGCGGGAAGCTGTCTAAGCCTTCCTCCGCTTTCGCTAAGCATTAGATAGTGCAACCGCGTTCATGTGGGCCTTGTATTACTACACTATAATAGCCAAGTGTTTGTGACCCAACTGGCCTACACTGTCTGACATTTATGCCTTGGCTACAGCGCGCTACTATGTCCTTGAGTCATATAGCCCTTGTGGCTTACCTCCTCATCAAGCTGAGCTGAGTGACTCATTCACGTACTTTTCTCTTTAAGCTGCCACGGCTCTTTCTAATTCACAGATGACTCTACTCCAGCAAATATATCCAATATCAGATCGGGCCGTCTTGACATTGATGTCGAATTAACGCAAGCTACATCCCTACAGTCCATCTGTGAGTGCAAATTCTAAGATCTGATACATCTTTGGATCCTAGCATTTCCTGTGAATAATCTTCGTACAATGGCGCTGCCTTCCTGGCAGGTGAAGGCGGCGGAAACTGCCCAGGATGCTCCAGCAACGGTCCAGGTCCCATTTCACGATGCCAAAAAGTTCTTTGCTGTCGATGCTTCCGGTAGTACCAGGGGAGAGATCATGAAGGCTCAGAAGAGAACAGTCATGGCACTTCATGGAAACCCGGATGACCACGTCGCGTTATGGGATACCCAATGCGGCAAGCCTTCCTTCGTTGATGCCGTGGGCGCCCAATTCTTCGATGGCTATGGAGGGACCTCGCCCGTTGCTATTCTTAACCAGCCCCTCGTAGTAGACCAAATAAAGGGGTCGGATCTGTGGATCTTATTGACAGACGGAGAAATTTTTGCGCGCGATGTCACCGAACTTACGCAAACGGCAGATGCGCTAGATGTGATCCAAATTCCCGTTGTACTGATCGTAGTTGGCGCGCGGTATAAGGCCCCAGATCAGGCAAATCTTTCTGTTTGCATCTCGTTCTTCGCCAACGCTCGAGAGGCATTAATCTTGTACAAGGACTATGCCACGGGGCAATTGTTTGTCATTGATGCCAAAGGAGCGTTCGAACCGTTGAAAGTGACGCATTCTGATGATCTGTCAGACTGGAATTCACTCCCTACATACACGAATGAAGCCGCTCTTGACAAGCACTGTGGCGAGTTAGGCACTGGATTTGCGCCAAATGAAGGGAGATCGGTCGTAAGAGCCGTATGCCTTGGGCCAGAGTGGGACACCGCTACTGGCAATGTCCTTGTCGACGTCCCTGCTCTGCTTGAGCAAAGGCATTTACGCTACGAAGATTTGAGGAAGGTGCTCCAGGAAGAGGCCGTCACTCAGCTCGCTCTTCTCTGTAAGACTCGTGGTCAACTTGGTAGACTGAGGGACTTGTTCCTACGACATAAGCAGGAAGACATTGTTGTTCGCTTGGAAGACCGTCATGGAGCAGGCAAGATCATGGAGAAGTTGCAGGATACCAAGCCAGAGGAAATGAAGGAGCTCATGGAACTGCTGCGACGGGCTCATACCGCCAATAGGGAGACATATCTGACTATGCAGGATTCTCCGAGCGAAGAAGTCCTGCTCTCTAAGGTAACAAATAAACTCATCAACCAGGGTCTTGCTATTATAGCAGATTTTGAGAAGGCATCCTACACCGCGGAAATCCTCAATAGGAAGAGTAACAGAGCCATGCGGTCACAAACCGTGTCTGCTGCTGATGCTGAGATACACATTTCAGCACTAGACCTTTCGGACGGTATTGACGCTTTTCGGGGTACATGCCCGATTTGTTGCGGCGAGGAGCAAATCATGTCTGTCGTACTCAAGAGCTTAGACACGGTCGAGGAGAACACGACTGACTTCGCTTTAAACTTCCCACTAGCTGCCGCGCAAGCACAACAGAATGCGGACATGGTTTCAAGCCAATGTATCTGCTTTCAATGCGCTCTTCTCCTACCACGATCGATCTTTCAGGAAGAAATAGCTGCTACCATTCCAAGTATCGACTATGAAGGCATCAATCAAAAGTACATCGATCACCAGCTGACGATGGCCATCACTGCTGGACTTGCTACAGGGGCTTCGGGCATAGTGCAGCTTTTCATGACCATCCTAGACCGAACATTAGAAACCAAGGATTGGTGCTCGATTGACAATGCAGAAGATGTGGAAGTTCGAGATCGACGACAGGTCCTTGATTGGACCCTTCAGAACCTCCGACGGAACTGCAGGTGTCGTGAAAATTTCAATGAGACTGGTGAATGGGTAGGCTATCCCCAAGCTCTTCGGTCGGCAGTAAAGGAATACGAAACGGCAGGTCTTGATAGTTGGATTATTCAGTATCCTTTGGCCGGCTTTAGTCAACTTTTGCGATGGTATGAGCTGCTGGGTGTCGTAGCGAAGGACAAGATACAGGCAGTACAAAACGCCAAGCTCATACACCAGGTTGTTACTGCTATGATGAATGGTTTGCTTCGGCAGAAAGATGGCGACAAGTCATGGACTTATCCTTTCCTGGGTCTTGTATACCAAGAGTTCAATGCACCAGGGGTGCCACGAGATTTGGGACCGGCATCCCTGGTTTCCGCTGGCAATTTCTGGCCCAGACTCAAACATGCTCTAGGCGAGGGACAGCATGATAGGCGCTTTTTGTCATGGTTTGAGGGTTCCAACCATGATTCTGTCTGCAGGAACATGGCATCACGCATACAACTGCTTACATTTTGGGCTCTGTACATGCAGAACGGACATACCATGCCCAAGACGTTTTTCGCCAACACCAAATCTCGAGAGCCACTAGCTCCAGCAATCCTCGATCCCACGGGGACCGTTCCCCAGAAAGCCATCGTGGAGGTCTTGATGTCAATATTCTGTCCAGTGAAAGCTTCGCAGAACGCTCATCTGAGCAACGTTATGCCTCCATTTGCCAGCCCTTTTGGGGCCAGCGTCCTACGCTGCGGGATACCAGGATGCAGCTTCGAATTTCTCTCCAAAGAAGAGAATAAGCATGGAGCAAAAATTGCGAGGCAGACGATCCGTGCGCGCAGGGCCGAGCATCTGAGCAAATTCTATGGGTCAGGTCCTTCATACACCAGCCAAACCGGACTTCCAGATCCCACATCAGCGCCAAAAGCCCCAGCATCCTACCACAACACGCTCCATATCAGCACTGCTAGGGTCTGGTCGAGGCTGGTTTATTCCCAGAAGCAAGCCGTGTCGGAGTGCAATTCTGCACACAATGATTCTGCTGTTGCAAACTTTGCACAGGATGTCCGCCTTGAAATCTGTGCTAAGAGCCACCGAGGAAATATCTATTCAGCCACAATCGATGATGAAGTCCGTACGGTACTGCCCAGTTTCCTGGTTGCATTGCGCACTGCCAGCCGACATGCGGGTCTGGAAGACAAGACAGGGCTGTCATATTTGCATGACTGGACAAAGAATACGATTATTAGCAAGATGGAGTATGAATTGAAATAGTCGCAGTGACTTGTTCGCACGATACCCTCGTTCGTCAGGTACTTTCTTTAGGGCGCTTTCCCTTCGTCGTCGTTGCTAGCTATATGGGACAAGCAAAGCATGTAGTGGATGTGCGCTTTCCGTAGCCGCTCGTTGCCGCATGTGTCAGAGTGATAGATTGGGACTTGGCGTGGTATGGTTATCTGTCTCCAGAGCTGGCGAATATCTTTTATTGGGTCTCGTCTGGGAATGCCATCCGCTGGAGATGGTATCAAGAGCTGACACGCTATACTCAAATCATAAATATGAATCGCTTTGCTTCTCGACGCTGTCGATCTGACGCGACCAAATCTGCGTCTTCTCCGTCGTCATTCGGCTGTTCAGCAGCCATCTTTCGGTTTTTTGCAGCTAAGATTGTCCTCAAACCAAATGCCAGGACAGCTACAGCAGCCATAAAGCCCGCACAGATTGCCATTCCAGAAACATAATATGGTTGATCACGGTCAGGGTACAAGTGCACCCCTACCAACGGTCCCAGTTGTCCAATGTAGTTCAACATTGCAACACCCGTCCCTTTCTTTGAGTCGGAGTCTTGATTGTTGATTGTCCAGGTAATGATGATGGTCACTACAGAGAAGAAGCCCATTGCTGCGGGGTACACGCCTATGTAGCGCCACTGCGGACTTGCATGCAGGGAGCCAGCAACAGCCATTGTTGCGTAGCCAGTGGAGGCTAGAAGGGCGTGGAAAATTACAAAGGCGCTACGGTTCTGGTAGCGGTCCGAGAGGTAGGCGGTTAGGAGGACAGTGAAGAAAGCGAAGAGATAGGGTGGCGCTGAGAGGGCTTGGGAACTCAAGGCCGAGTAACCCATCCTGCACGGAATTTAGCATAGGTAGCATGAGATGAGTGAGTCGCGTTTAGCGTACTCTTCTATTATCGTTGGTAGGAAGACGGGCAATGAGCTGAACGCTACATTGGCGCAGAAGAACATTGCCTGCGGACACTCATTAGGCTAGCTTGTGACGAATTGGTGAAGAAACTCACAGCAGTAAGATAACTCTTTGGATCCAAGAGCGTTTCTCGAATTTCTGACCATCTCAGGCCCTTTGGAGTTCCTTTTCCAGAGATGCCTTTCTCTCTGCGGAGGCGCAATTTGGCTACTTTTCGCTCTCTTGGTGTGAGGTACTTGGCAGTCTCCGGATTGTCAGGTATATACAGATACACGAACACCGAGACGACAATACTTGGAAAGCCTTCCACGAGAAACAACAAACGCCACGCAGCAATTGGGATATGACTTCCAAGTTCAGTGATAACCCAGGCCAGGCTACTGGCGAATGATGTGGCCAGTGGTGCGGCTGAGATGAAGAGGCCAGTTCTGAGAGCGAGTTCGTCTCGCTTATAAAAGAAAGACATGAAGAATGGAACGCCCACAAAACCTGCCTCGCCAATCCCGAGGGCTGCGCGGAAGACGAGTAGGGACGTGAAAGAGAAGGCCAGGGACTGCATGGAGGCTATGAGACCCCATGATGCTACGCAAATGGCAACTATCACTACGGTTAGTCTCTATGATACTCGAATGTGAGAGGAAGCATACATACGATAGATATGAGGAGGAAAGACTTTCCATAGCAAGGTCATCCATTCAAATGATACATAAGAAATGTAGAAAGCACGTAACAGCCATTCATATTGCAAAGAACTCAAGTGCAAATCCTCGGACAAACCAGCGATCCTTGCGTTTCCAATATCTGGCCCACCATCAGCACAGCTCCTAGGCGAACGGACTATTATTGCAACACATACTAGATCGATCGAGAAAGGAAAGCATATATAGTAAAGCCACGAAGAGCACAAGCTTCTTGTCGAACTTTCTGATCACGGATTTCTCTTCATCTGGCGTGTAGAGCATGAAACTGTGCACGGTTGAGGCGCTTGCTCGCTGCTCTCTACTAAAGTCGGTGCCTTTTTCTGCGTCACTTTGCCAATCTTCGAACTCTGGATCGAACGGCAGTCCATGAATTTCTAATGCATGCTGGGTGTGGGAAAGGTCCTTCAATTCGAAATCTCCTGACGTGTCTTCTCGTCTAGACTTTCCGGTGAGCTCGATATCATCTTCCGAATCGGACAACGATGTTTCTGGCTGGTCGACAGAGTCCCTGGGTTGATGATCATAGTGTAACCTGGCATATGCCATCGCGAGCGCTCGCAGACGCTCTCATACGCGGTCCCTGACTGTACTCATGGCGCACGTGCTCGAGGATGCACGAGAATGGTTCCGTTGTTCGTTCCTTGGTGCCATGTCGCGCCACCGCAGCATCTATGAAAGCTGGAATAGCAGAAGAATTGTCATGAGCTAGATACATTGCCATCGAAGGAGCGCAATCCTACGCCGTCGTGAGCACTAGCAGTTTGTTGGCGCTCCTTCAGGTATTCTAGCTCGGCTTGGCATAAAAGAGCCTCCGGAGATAATTCCGGATTCATATGTTCTATTAGCGCGATAGAATATACAAAAGTCTGATCTTCTTTGCTAAGAATTGCGAACATCAAATTGGCAATATGGCCACCGATAGAAGGCGCGTCAATGGACCGCCTGGAGGTACGACGCCGCCTGTCTTCGCTCCTGGGCTGATTGACACGACAAGTAGTCCTCAAAGACGTACTCGAGGACCTAATGAACTTCGCAAGATATGTGAGTGCTCCATTCAGTACGAGCTCTAGTTCGCGAACCTATCATCATACTAATCATTGAGGATGCTGTAGTTCTCAAGACCGGACTAACCCCATCTGCGTCCGGCTCCGCCTACATCGAAATTCAGCCAACTTCCACAATACAGAGCAAATCACTCACGTATCAGACATCGAGTCTGAAACTTACCTGTACCGTCCATGGCCCTCGACCGTTGCAAAGATCCGCACCGTTCTCCCCCCAGCTCCTCTTATCGACTCGCGTCAAGTTCGCACCCTTTGCAGCACGGCAACGAAGAGGATATATTCCTGATGCCAGCGAACGAGATCTTGCTGCTCATCTGGAGACTGCCTTACGAAGTGTCTTGATTGGGGAGAGATGGCCGAAGAGTGGAGTCGATGTTATTGTCACTGTTCTCGAAGGCGAGGAAGATCATCCACACGAGAACTTTGGACAGCATCGCAATGGAAGGACTAGTAGCTGGGGCTCAATGTCGATCCTTTCAGGCTGTATCACTGTGGCTTCTGCTGCCATCACTGATGCTGGCATTGACTGTGTTGACCTGGTCACCGGTGGTGTAGCTGCAATCGTTCGTCAGCCTTCAGGCCCCCTCCAATTTGTCCTCGACCCCTCTCCATCCGACCAAGAGGAAATCATAGCCGCCTGTGTGATTGGTTACCTACAGTCTCGAGACGAGATCACAGAGTTGTGGGCGAAAGGAAATATGGTACAAACTAATGGTAAAGCAAGCCACTCGCTGACATTCGAGCCACTTATTGACCAGGCTGTGGAGGCTGCGATGACGGCACGCTTGGTGCTGATAGAAGCTTTACAGGAGGCTACCGAGAGCAAGATTCAGTCGAAACAGCCTCAGATACCAGAGAAAGCATCGGCGATGTGAAGAGAACAACAGCAGCTACTGGTGGGAGATACTAACAATATGAAGACCTCAGGTCGAGTGTTTCTACGAGGCAACGACTGCATAACGCCGGTGTATGATACCCTTTCATTCAGAAATCTATCATGACTGTCATGAGATTGGATCAGGAATTCGCAGCTGAAGTCTTATCACCGAATCGTCTCTTTGAAGCAGTCTGGTATTCCGGAGCCAAGTCTACAATATTCTAAATATCTATCCATCTGGTGTCCTCAACCGTACCTTTACCAGTGCAGGGGAGCAAGCGCAAGTTCCAAAATTCATGAATACTTGGCGTGCACGCTGGCGACGAAATTTCAAGCTTCATCACTGAAGGTAGAGTAAGGCAAAACATCACGCTCTATTCCTTACCTCGTCGTAAACTTCACTTTCGAAGTCTCACAACCTTAACACACAACTCTATACAATCCACACAACACTTCAACCTCCACACATAATTCTACACAACCTATCCAACCTTGCCCATCATTCGCACAATAATGTATCAATAAAAAACAACGACAACACAGATCTTCGACCGACCATCCACACATCACCAGCCTTAAAACTCTCACACCTCTTACTCTCACATTCTTGCCATCGCCGCAATGCCACCCAAGCCCCCACCCGACGAGAACCTCGTGTTCCTCTGGGCGTGTCTCAAGAATTCAGACTACAAGAAGGTGAAATATCTTCTGTCGCAGCCAACATCATGACTGAAATCCATCTGATGCCGTCAACAGATCAACATGCAAGCAGTCGCCGAAACCTTCAACATCAAGCCCAATGCCGCCAATACACGCTTCTACCGTCTCAAGCAGCGTATGGACCCTGATGCAGCGGGTGCGTCGTCGACTCCCAAAATAGGGGGGAAGCGCAACGCTGAGGAGTCCGGAGTGGATGATGAGGAGGAGAAGGTGGAGGAAAAATCCCCAAAGAAAAAGAAAGCTATCGCTACGGGTAAGGGTAAGGGTAAGGGAAAGAAAACTGATAAAGCTGGAAAGACCGAGGTCAAAGAGGAGGCGGTCAGCGAAACCGAGGTGGGTGATGGAGAGGAGGGTGGGGAAGGCGATGGCGCTGTCTTTGACTGAGAATTGCCGGGTGCATGACCAAGGCTAATGCATGGCGGTGGTAATGAACGCGAAGGCAGGATACTACCGTGGCAGGCGGCCAGCACGATTGGGTGCCACTTGAGCAGCTTGTACCATCAGCAGCAGCAGCATCATCATCATCAGTAGCAAATGTAATGATCAACGGGGAAAGCTTTCTCCACCCCCTGAACTACCTCACAGCGGCACCTTTCAAGCTACGTACCGTACAAACCCCTCCCCCCTTCGTCACCAACCTCCTCACCCCAACGCCCTTATCCCCCTCCACCCCCTTCAACGCCTCCACCCCCCCAGCCTCAAATCCAACCTCCAACCCCTCTGTCGTCGTAAACCCCGGCTGCAGACTCTCCCAAACCTTCTTCTTCGGATTCAGCACCCCCTCCGGCTCCCCCTCCCACCCCTCAAAGCAGACCCTCTCGCCCGCCTCAGCCCCAGGGGGCGGACTGACCAACTCCACCAGCCCCTCCCCCTTATGACCGTCGGTGTCGTCCGTCTCCCCCTCTTTCATCCGTGGTGATGCGGCGAGCACCATCGCTGCCGATTTTACGCCGCGCATCGTTACGGGTTTGAGGTTGCAGACTGCGATTATCTTCCGTCCTTGCATTTCTGCTAGAGGTACGAGACCGTTCAGGCCGGAACAGACGGTGCGGACGATCTGGCCTTCGTGCGAGGAGGTGTTTTCGGTGCCGGCGGGGTCGCCGCAGGCGATTGTCGAGACGTAGAGGGAGTCGGCGTTGGGGTGGGGGATGGCGTTTAGGATGTGGCCGACGCGGAGGTCGATGAGGTGCGGGGAGAGGGGCGTTTCTTTTGGTGGTTGTTTGGCGGGCTTGGGGGCTTTTTCTTTCTTCTCTTTCTTTTGACCTTGGTGGTGAGGAGGGTTTTCGGTAGTTGTGGGTTTGGCTTGGGAGGTGGGGTCTTGTTGTGGTTTTGACGCTTTGTCTTCGCCTTTGCCTCGGCCGATTACTAGGGGTGTTTGGTTCTCTGCTCCGCCAGCGGCGGCAGCTGCTTTTTCTTTCTTCTTCCGCTCTTTCTCTTCTTTGGGGTCTATTGGTTTATGTATAAATTTGATGTCGTCCACATCGATATCGACCTTGTCCTCTAAGGCTAGTGAAAGCCCGAATAGCGGCGCACTCTGCACAAAATCAATGTAGCGTACAATATGATGGTACCCTTTCTCTCCTGTCCGTTCCTCAGCGCTCCACGACTTGACCGACGGTGCTAGTCTAAAGAACAAGGCTGGATCGGCCACGGAAGGCTTGCTGCCCAATAGCGTTGTACGTGTGGAGAGGTGTATATTGAGGGAACCGAGACGTTCGGCATGTTTTGCTTCGTCCTCATCCGGCGCGGCGAGACGGGAGGAAGTTGTGAGCCATTGTGATATCTCGACTTTTTCGTTATCTGTGTAGGTGGTGTTAGGGTAGAGCTTATGGGATACGGTCGGGAGATCGGCTTCAGCAGTGGCGGCTGGTATGGCAGAGGGAAAGGAGGAATGGAGGAATGCTGTGAGACTTTTCGGGGAGGAGGTAGAAGTTGACATTCTGCAGGAGATGTAGCCGGCTGTTGGACGTCGGGATGGATGAGTGTAGGCCCCGGAGACTCGCAGGGTTTGGGACCGAAGCAGGAGGATCAAAGCCTTGGAGGGGGCCAGCTTCGGTCAATACGATGCAATTCAAAGATGTAGTGCTGTCAGTGGTGCTGGGACTACATAGACCAGTCGCAATGGCTTGCGGATTGAGTCAACAACAGATCTAAGCGAGCCTTGGCATGATAATACCTACTTTATGGACCAAAAGCATTGAACGTAGGAGATGACAGTATAATAAGGTTAGAATCGTTGGACTTACTTAACAAAAGATCCCAAATGCTAAGCGTCCACACTGCTCATAATCGCTATGGCTGCTTGAGGTACATCGAGTCCATAGCAGCATCTTGTTACAATACTCACAGGCAGTGGCTCGAACTCAGGGCTCTTGATACACATAGAAAATGGTCTACAGTGCGGGATTCAGTACCCACGACGGATGCGGCGCGAGTGCGAGTATTCCTTCCCGGTCATCTCTGCCCTATACAAGTGCTCGCCGATGTCGTAACACTGATGTGTACTGCGTCATACGTCAACACGCTGCCGCCACTGATCGGAAGTAATGCAGAGCGTGAGGCTGAGGCTGGGTCAGTGGTTGTGATCGAATTGGGCGCTGATAGCTGATGCAAAGTGGTGCAGCGAATTGTGTTTCGCTCATGGCTGCTGGAACATGGTTTTGATGAGTAGAAATCTGCTCCGATCGCAACAATTATAGTGGCGATTTTCACGAGTCAACTGAATGCAGACAGACATTCGTTGAGCTTCTTTGGGACGTGTGTTTTCAGAAAATGAGCTCATTTAGGTATGCGGACGTTGTTGTATGTACTGGAAGCTTCGTAATGACTTCACCGTACTGCACACTATATACTCCTTTTGCAGCACTGCTGTTTATCAAAAATGCATAATGGGATATCTCGACGATCATGACGATAGCCTCCAATGCTGCTAATTTCAGTACCTCGATTCTGTCGGGGTATTTTTGCCTCCGGAAAGATGCATGTAGGGTTCCTGTGCAATGCAGTGTCAGCCGATGAAGCAAGATGACGATACTGGGAATGCACCAACCAACACTTTCTTTGCATTGCAGATCCGCCAGGACAGGTTCCGAACAGTGCCATCGGCTTGTACGACTTCCGGCGCAAATTCGATGCCGAACCTACGCCCTTGTCAGCATGGGAACAAACTGATTGGGTCGAAGAAGCAGCTCACATCTGATGCACGGCGAAAACTACCCGCTTGGAATACTTCCCGTTTCGCTCAACTTGACTTCCGAAACACTCATCAACAGTGGAGGGCGCAATTTCCGGATCTCTATCAAAGCAATTCCTCACCAGCTGCAGCACGGCCTCTTCAACAGCTGGTCTTATGGATCCACTCGCATCTACCTCGACGTCGTCTTCGTCGAATTTCTTGATCTTAGTTTCGAAAGGGACTGAAATGGCCATTACATTGTGTTTCCCATTATGGTGATACCGAAACTCGAAAACCCCTGTCGTCCACCAGAGCTTGTCCCCAGAAAACTCCATCTCACCCGATAGAAAATCCTTACTTTCACCATCTTTACGTGCAGCGCCAGACACACGAACATCGCTCAACAAAATGCCACGATCAGCGATGATAGACCCGTATTGGTCTTTTGTCGTAGCTACCCATCGGCCCTGAGAAGAGACTCGAGTGGCGTCTCTGGAGCCATTATCTGCAACCATATATAAACCTATCCAGTCATTCTCGCAGTGATTCAATGGCGCCGTCCATCGCACTTTGATGGGTTCGCCGTACTCAAAGATGAGCGTTTTGAATTGGGATCGCTGTTCTGGCCTTGATGAACGCTCTTTTCCATTGATCGTTGTACATGAGGCTACTGAAGGCGTACCCTCCACATCAAGGGAGTAATCTTTGGGATCATAGCCCGCGAGATCCGGAGCTAGCCTCGTGATGCTGATACGGGCAGGATGCTTGAATAGGGCCGTTGTGTCCCTGACCATGGTGTTCACCCCTGCTGCAATCTTAGGCTGAGCCGCCTCGAAGAAATCTTCAACGGAATCGAGGGTCCCCTCCAGCATCTTGTCGACACTGCCCTGCCACTGCCACAGATGTGGAGGCAAGGATCGCTTGAGGCTTTTCACAAGTCCTGATTCCCTTCGCAGATTTCGTCCGTACAACTTTTGCATGTGTGGCCGCTCGACAAGTTGAATGAACATCAGGGTGAGGACATGGCTGAGCAGAGCCAGAGAAAACATTGCGGTACTGCCAGTGATCAAAGCTGCACCCCAAACACCAGCTAAACCAATCACTCGCTCCGGGTTATTGAGGAAACGGTATATACCACTGTATGTCAATTTTGGAGAGTGGTCGAAGAAGAAATCCCCAAAGAACCAGCCAAACTCGCCTAGAGAGTCATAGATACTGATGGTGGTCCAGATCTGTAAAGCCACTAAGCTAAATCCCACCACATGCCTCAACATGACCATTCCGTATTCCCAATCTGACGGGATCGAATACATTTTCCAAGACGCTGCGGCAAAACTCGCGTAACACAGTGTCATTGAGAGGTGATAGGTGCCCTTCCATTGCCGCCAAGCTTCTTCGGTGCTCTCGCCGTACTTCAAGAAATGGCGCGTCCATCTCTTTTTTGTCGATTGTCGATTGAGCAGATAACCAACACCGATGGAATACCACAGACGCCATACCGCTGCGTTGATAACAAACAGAGTCTGATAGGGGGCAGTGGATGGTGTCAGGACCACAAGGCCGAAGATGTAGAATTGGAGGAGTATGACCGCGATATCTGTCACTCTGTGAAGATCAATATTGCCAAGCCCGAAGAGATTGTGTACAGGGGAAGGTTGATTGATGGACGCTAAGGGTGGAGCGTTGTACACATGATCCAGTTCGGTAAACTGTGCGTCTTCATGGTCGAATTCCGGGGTTGATTCGGATCGTTGCCTCCTCGATGGGGGAGGATTGTAGGTCTTTTCGATATGAGGGTTCTCCACCCACAACAAGAATGCGAATTGAGCCGTATGGGCTATGATGGAAATGAAAAGGACTCTGTAGCTAGCAGCCATAAGTGATATGCCATAGTAACCGGCATACCCGACTGAGTACATTGGATGAGGAGCCATCTCGAAAACACCATCGAATGTCAACTCCTGGTCAACCAAGTAAAAGAAATCTCCCCAATACCAAGCGTAGTCCTTTACTACTCGATGAGCGTCAAGCTTCACCCAGAGGTTGAAGCCACACAGGCTCAGCCCTACGAGCCAGCGCAGTGCTGTTCGCACAATTGACTCGTCAACAGGTCTGCCTCCACATGCCATTGCGAAGAGGACGTAGGATACGAAGTCGCACATGAGGATGAGATCTACCACCCTTCGAAATACAAGCCACGTGTTGTACTCGACAGGTGCATCTTCGAACTTATAGTCTTTGGGGATCTTGGTTTCCATCTCATGCTTTAAGATGTGGAACAATATCGGGTGTGGATTATCGCCAGTCTTTGGGTTGACGAATATTTTCGATCGCTTGGCCCACGCCACCAATCTCCAATGCGTGGACTGGAGATGCAAGAGATATCCAATACCCAGATTGTAACAAGCCCGCCAGAAAAGGAAGACTCCGGCGTAAACGGGGATCCGGAGAGAGGGTGGTAGAAAGTAGATCGTTAGAATGATTGTCCCCAAGACCGCAAGTACAACGCCATCGGAAAAGTTCTTCGGCTGGCTAGGAGAGAGGAGCTGAGATACCATGTCGTGGGTTTGTGGGACGACGAAGACTGTTCGTGCAAACGGTCAGTCGTTATATACGAGAGTTGATCCATGAACATGAGAAACGCCGTGTGAAGATTGTCGAAGTCGTGAGCCTACCTGTCCCATCGGGTGTTCTCCCATATGTTTTGTCACTCTTCACTGGTTCAGCAGGTGGTTTTGCATGGCCGTTCGCTTCATTGCCTTGTTCTTTCACCCTCCGCTCTCGCAAGCCATCGACGCTCATGGGGACCTCTGCAGACATTCCACTTCATGTAGCTTAAGAGCTTGGAGACCGCCAGGTTGAGCTGGTGAAGGCCGTGTATTAGAAGACCATTAATTTGAATTGACACTCGAGCAGGTTCTGGCGTTAAGAGTCGAGGATGTTGAATCGAGATAGAGTCTTTGTAGTGTCACGCGGACATTGACTATCGACACTGAGTTGCCATTGAGTGACCGAAGGAGTAATAGTATGCAGATTACTCCTTATGGGCAGACGCATGTTGCTGCCACCGTTGCACGCTGCTGCAGGGTTTTGGGACCAAGGAACTCTCAGAGGGTGGGGTTCAGGGAACGCGATGGCGATCCTACAATCCATTCCACCGAGCTGCAAGACTTCTCGAGGGGCCTGAACGTATGCGACTGCCGCAGAAGTTGAACTATCCAACTAGTTTCTGTCCTATATTCTATGCACATTAAATATGGCGGACGCATGGGGAAAGGATGCAGGGTCGCAAGTGAAGCCTCGCCCTCCGGAGGAGCGCCGCCCTTCAAATCGGCCGTTGATCCAGTCACGACATACACTAAGATAAACCGCATAATTCATCTCCATACCATACTAATTCCATAATCGATTAGGCAGTCAACTTGTCAAACGCTTAGCGGGGCTATCATAGAATGTCTTCGACCACCACAATCACGGTCGAAGAGCCCATTCAAGTGGACCTATCCGCCCCGCTCAAGAATCAGCCTAACCTCATCGCCCCAGAACCTGAACACTGTCCAGGTCCAGAGTCCAAGCTTGCAGGTCAGGGCGATGCCTGTGCTGGCTGCCCCAACCAGTCAATATGCGCGTCAACACCAAAGGGCCCCGATCCGGATATCCCCTTAATAACTGCACGCCTCTCTGGCATCAAGCACAAGATTCTGGTCTTGAGTGGCAAAGGCGGCGTTGGCAAATCCACATTCACGACGATGCTCGGTCATGCGTTCGCTAATGATGAAGCAAGCATGGTGGGTATTATGGACACAGACATTTGCGGGCCTAGCATACCAAAGATGATGGGGGTAGAAGCTGAGACGATCCATGTCAGCAATGCGGGCTGGAGTCCTGTATGGGTCGCCGACAATCTGGGCGTTATGAGCGTGCAATTCATGCTGCCGTCAAGAGACGATGCTGTGATATGGCGCGGGCCGAAGAAGAATGGCCTCATCAAGCAATTCTTGAAAGACGTCGAGTGGGGTGACTTGGACTACCTGCTTGTAGACACACCACCTGGGACTAGCGACGAGCATTTGAGTGTCAACTCATATTTGAAGGAGTCTGGGGTCGATGGGGCACTGGTAGTGACCACACCGCAAGAGGTCAGCTTGCTGGACGTGAGGAAAGAGATCGACTTTTGTAGAAAGGCAGGCATCAAGGTGCTGGGAATTGTGGAGAACATGTCAGGCTTCGTGTGTCCGAGCTGCAAACACCAGAACCAGATCTTCAAGGCCACTACAGGTGGAGCACGGAAGCTGGCAAAGGAGACGGGCATACCTTTTCTCGGCGCGGTGCCACTCGATCCCCGGATCGGCATGGCGTGTGACTATGGAGAGAGCTTTTTCGACAACTTTCCAGACAGTCCAGCTTGCACGGCTCTGCAAAGTGTTGTCAGACGGGTGCAGGAGGAAGCTGGCGTACTGTGAGGCCAAGGAAGAATGGGTGAGGTTTGAGTTCTGCTGGAAGCATTTAGAAGCGTAGAATCTTGGGCATTGACATGGAGCGAGCATTGCATTGACCGGCGTTCTTTACTTAGAGCAGATCCAATGCACAAACCTGTCTTCAACCCGGGTTACCATGCGAACGAGTATTGCATGACCCGCAAAGGCGAACGACTTCCATCATAAAATTGTCAAAGTATCTCTGATGACGATGCTATGATACATGACGACTCTGCAGTGTTGACAGCAATACCCAAACAACCATATGTAAGAAGTGTCTGATCTGAAAGTACACAAGCAAGCACTCGTTGGTGAACTAAGATAGTGCCGTTGAATCAGGCTGTAGCCACATCATAAAGCACTGGATCCTTGGGCAAGATCACTGCGGTGCCCAAGACTCCCAATATTTCATGTGTGATCGTTGTGTATGACCCGTCGGGATGATTATCAACAAACATTACATCATACAATCCTTCCAGAGTCTCAAAGAGATATTTGTATGTTAGATGCTGCTCTGCGCGCGAAGGCGATGGTGTCGACGAGAAGATGGCATAGAAGCCAATGCCACGCCTGCGATAAGGATCATCGTCGAATTTTGCGAGCGAACTGTCTCTGTTCTCCGCAATGTGTTGCATGACTTGTATCTGCATCTCTGAAAGGTAGGCGCCGAGGATCTTGTGGTTGATGGGACGATCATTCCACCACCGCACTCTCAGTGTTATGTCACTGCCGGGAACGGCATATGTCTTTTCGTCCGCGGAGAGGAAGGTGTTGTTACTGTTCTGGAGGTGAGTCCGATTGATGACAATGACGAGATACAGGGGCTTGATATTACCTCGGTGCACCTATGGCAAGTCTCGAAGTGCTAGTGTTGGCAGGCTTTCTCAGTTGAGAGACGTCGCAGGCAGGACGATTGCATTTACCTTGGTGGAACTAAGATTAGAGGTAGAAGGTTGGTCACGTTGATGCTTGTAGCGGAGTGTGGTGGAGGTGCTGCCAGGACAACCCCAATTGCGATAGGCACCAAAAAGGCAGAGCGATGCATCTTGTAGACTCTGTCTGTCAACGAAAGTGTGGGAGACCCGCATGGTACCAAGTGGAACTTCTCCCGCGCATAATCGACGAAGACTAAAGCACGCGCAAAGAAAAGCTCCGATCTGTCAAGCGATTTGCGTAGTACGGCAGAACTATACACTATCAATAGGCGAAGAGACCCAATGAGATCATACGGTAAAAGACAATAGACTTCCATGAAATTCACAATGTTTGTGGTGACATTATTTTTCGGCATAAATCCTGTGGCTGAGAGGTTTACTATCCACATAGAGCCTCTCATTTCAGACTGAGTCCTTTGGACAATTGGCTCCTATTCTGTATATGACTATGTCAATACTTCCGGATAATCTAGGATTGGTGATGGTCAAGGCAGAGAGCACAAGGAGGGCCACGGAGTCGAGGCTCAATAGAGCATTGTAGCATCTTTCCAAAGAAGACAATGCGAGTTGTTCCAGACGTTGATATCAACTGAGCTAGTCGGAGAAGGCTTTCGAACATTCCTTTAGAGTACGACCGAATAGATGATTGTCATCGCCAGTACCAACCTTTTTAACAAGAGACTGCAAGCCAATGTTGAGCTTAGCAGTCACACCTGATTGCGGCTTCACAGTGAAGGCCGCAGAAGCTACCGATGAGCGTGAAGACCCCAATGATTGATTTTCAGTACCATGAGTTTGAGGGTGCCGGATAATCATCTGGAGAGGTTTTGGAGAAAATTGATGAGGAAGACCCCGTGATTAGAAAGAGAGGGTCGCCAAAGAAATCAAGGAAAGAGGGACAGTAGGAAGTGGCCTGATGCCTGGGAGCGTCGGAGATTTGAAGTCTTTGGAGAGAGATATGGGTCATCATAGCAAACGATGGGACGATCGAGGAGACGAAAGGACTGAAGGACTCAGGAGACGCGGTTTTGGTTCAGATTATTGTGCTTCTCCTCGACGTAGTGCCATTGAGCAAGAAGTTAACGCAGTCCGGAAGTGATCTATCATGAACATGCTACTCACACTGAGTCTATTTTTTAGAGATAGGAAGAACTACTCGAATGGAACGTTCGTGATGTTTGAAGGTGGTCATCGAATTTCATAGGGCTGAATGTTTAGACTTCTGAATAAAGTTCTACCTTCTATTCAACGACCAACACCACGCACCATGAAGCCTCCACCTTCAATACGATATAGCCTCCTCAGGCTGATTCGCTCTCCATATACCAGCTTGCCAAATCCATATCCCAAAGCCAGAACATTCGCCACAACCTCTCGCCTCGAAGCCAAAAACCGCATCTACGATCCGTAAGTACGTTGACTTCCCTCTCCCTCCTCCTCATCCCAATCACTCCCACCCAGACATCACATGACCCCCCACTCATATAACCCCAACTTTGCCGTCCTAACATCCTCCTCCCAGCATCCGCTCCCCCGCAGATTTCGACACCCTCACGCTCCTCCACGCCTCGAGCCGAACGGCGCTGATAACATTCTGGACCGCATCATGGTGCCCGTCGTGCAAAGCCGTGGGTCCACTCGTACGCAACCTGATTGAGAAAGAGGGAGCGGGGGAGAATAAAGGGGGCGTGGGGTTCGCGGAGGTGGAGTTCGACTCGCCTACGTTGGGGGAGGTGGCGGGACGGTATATGGTACGTGCTTTGTGTTTACGTGGCAGGAGAGGATCATTCGTTTGTCGATCTATCTAGAACTAGCTGGATCATGTATTGATGTCTCGAGGGGGTATAGATTACGACTATCCCCACACTCCTGGCCATCAGTCGTGGCGAGGCGCAGTTGCAGACGCGGCTTACGAGCGTTGCGGAGATGAAAGATAGGGATTTCTTGAGACTGTGGATTGAAGATGAGGCTATGAGGGGGGAGAGTGGAGGTAAGGGAGGGAGTTATGGGCTTGGGGGGCTGTTTGGGTTTGGACGGTGACACGAGCTAGAAGGAGACGGGATGGGCCTGGATTGGTTTGTCTTCAGGGATATCTTGCTGCAAGACTCCTTGAAGCAGGGCTGTACTGGGCTGTGCATGGCTGGTTTCGTGGGTTTGCGGCGTTTGCCTCCTTCCGATGACCGTTATGTGGGTCAAGGCGATATGTCCGACTACATACTTGAGGGACGAAAACCGTTACAACTCGACCCACCTACCGCTCCCTTCCTCAAGTCCCACAACTAAGCGCACGCATTCGAATCGGCAACATTCGAATATCCCACCTCATCCGCCAGCCACACCATCCAACCTATGCCAACTCCTACACCATCCATTCCCTTCCGACCTGCGTTGAGGTATCAAGCCCTGAAACCTTGAATATCAGCATAGAAGGCGTTACGGTACTTCAAACCCTACAAGACTCATAGCGCGCATGAAGACTTGATACAAGCCAAATCCCAAAACCAACCCATGTGCTTACCTATCATCTAACAATCTAATAATATAGTAAACCCCCACTCAAGCCTGCGAGCTCTTTGCATCACCCAGCAATAGCAACAACCACCTTACCAGCATTTGTAAGGTATTGCTCACCATCACATCGCACCTATACTCTACATTCCCAACACAACAGCCAAAATCCCCAAACCCCATCAAAATCCAATATACCAACCCTTCCCCACTCCACCCTAAGACTAACGCAACAAACCACTCCTTATACCCCATACCCCAATTACTAAAGCCTTTTCCAAACCTCTGAGACTGACATTGAAAGCGCGAACAGCATTATATTATGTATGTCCTCTACACGTCACACCTGGCTTGTGCCCTACTAAACCCCTTTCTCAAATTAACGCGGTGAAGGTAGGCCAAGGCAAGGTACCCAGCCATCATCTGTCTGGCACGACTTTGAATGAATCCCGCAGATACGTACTTCCATCTCGCTCCTTTACCTTTAACATCGCATCTGCCGCAATCAGCTCAAACCCTAGCTATCTTTTCTCAACCTCATCGTCCCGTTTCCTTCACTCCCGCAATCATCCTCTCAGCCTCCGCCTCCGCCTCAGGCCATCAATGGATTCATGAATAACGCTCGTTAAGCTTAGCTTAGCATAGCATAGCAAGCCTATATTGATTGTGATTGTGATTGATATTCTTGCACGTGAGGGTTGTGGGGGAGTGTTGTGCTGATATCTGGGAGTGTATATTGTGTGTTATACTGTCTTGTGAGTGGATAATTGGGGGAGGATAGGTAGTGGATTTGTGCTGTGGTGGTGTGGTGTGGTGTGATGTGATGATGTGGCTGGGGGGAGGTGGGTATGGGGGTGTGGGTGTTTTTTTTGGGGGTTTTCCGGGGAACGGGGAGTTGGGGGTTGTAGATGATGAGGGTGGGGTTTCAGGGGATGGGGGGGGCGGAGATTGTGGATGTCTGCGTTGTGTGGGTTGTTGGGTGGTGGGGAAGCGGATTGGGGGATGGGATTGCTTCGAGGGGGCTCCTCCTTGCTCGGAGGAATTACCTAGGATACAGATTCTTCAACAACATATTGGAGATTTGGGAGCTATGGCCTTCCTCGGTCCCTATAATGTGACAGCTTTAGGAACATCCGTATTGGTCGGTGGTGCAGTCAAACGGCGTATAACGTAGAGGAAAAAGCTGCCGCTGCTACTCTACTCATTCAGGCCCATGCTGAAAGTTGAGATAAGTAGAGTGGCAGGCAGGTGGGTAGGAGAGTTGTGGAATGTCTTTTGTGACCTAAAGATGTAATATATTGTAATGCGAGGATCTTGTCTGGTTTATAAGCACCAGCAGCCGAGAAAAGCAGTCAAGGAACCATTTGCAAAGATCTGTTGTTCCAATCCTCGAAGTTGAGTAAGATCGCCTCTTCAGCACAGGCGTGAAGGGGTGAAGATGCTCTAGAAGCAACGTCGTCGGCACCCATGATCTAAGGAGACGTGCACTTAATTTACACTTAATGAGAGGCGTCTTCAGCATCATCTGTCTCGAGGACCTGGCCAAGTCCTTTCCAGCTGGTAGAAGTTGGACGGTAGAGACAGTCTTCATAAAGACTCCGGTACTTCAAACCACGTTCCCCATCACAGACGTCGAGGGTCTCCTTATGTCTTATGGTCTGATGCCGAACTTCTATGGGAACGGGCTTGCCTCATATCGCGCCTTGATCCGCATCGCACCTTCGCCGTTAAAAGGGTCGAGGCTGATTTCTCCGTTCTGAAACAGTATCTGCTTGACGTAGTTCCATCATACCAGCAGAGAGTTTCCATGCGTCCGAGCGCCATTCTGGAGGTGGTAGATGCGCCTGTCAAGACTGTTCAGGTCATGAACATTAAGAGGAGCTTTACCACGCAGATTCGAAGGACACTCGTCGTTGGATGATGACAACTTTGAGACTCTTTCTAGCATATCTGGAAGTGGTTGCAAGGGGTTTCCCGCATCTTCTAGAGGCGTCGTTTTAGGCCCTTTCTTACGTGCGGCAGAGATTTTGGGTGTGCTCTACCTTTGGCTGACGCCGGAGAAGTACGGTCTTTGCTTTCAGACAGCGGAGGTATTGCGATCGATTGTCCTCCGGAAAGGGTCAGATTTGTAGCTACGGCCTCTCGGCGTGGCACATTGTTTCCATCTACGAAAGGCTCGCAGCCACGCCGTGATCGCTCACTTGGGCCGTCGCAGCATTCGTTCTGGCATGCACTCGACGAGACTGATGCTTCTCCGCAATTTTCCTCGAAGTACATAGCCTTGATCGTGGCCGGTCGGTGCACTCGGTCGTAGTCCGGATGAATCCTGTTGAGATGGTATGCCTAGAGGTGACCCAAGGAATTCAATTATCGAAAGGTATCTCACCTCATATCTTATTGTGGCGCTTCACTTCAACCTAGGGTCAGAGAGGAACGCCGACGATTTGACCTTGGTAATCGAGGCACTGAGGTACGCTCAGCTGTGCGAGAGGCCTTTACAATGGTCTTCTTCATCTTAGACTTTGCTTCCTGTGATGCTGGGGAAACTCTATCGTCCACTTCGTTGTTTACGCCGTTGAGGACTTTCTTCTGAGGTGTTGCTACCCGTGGGATTCAGCGGGGCTCTTCCGGTTTCTCCATTCACTCTGGCAACATGTATAGGGCGAGTGTATTTGTTTAGGGGGTGGAGGCGAGTGACACACTGCCGCTATGGACCTGGATCTTCGTCGTCAAATACATTCAGACTCAAGCTGGAGGAAGTGTGAGCCGAAGTCCATATGGCGTTGCTAAGGTCAATTCCTCCATCGAACTTCATCCTTTCTTAGCTAGCATACAAGCATTCTTAGCAGGGATCATAGGTCGTGTTTGACCGTCCGACAAGCCAGAGTCAAACTCAACATCGATATCAGACATGGTGCTTGGTGCTGAATCCACTCTCGAACATATGGGCTCTCAGGGTGAATAGTAAAAGAATAGGACTGCGGCATAGTTATCTAACCCTCCGCTGCCCTGTTATAGGTGGTACCATGCCGCTAATCGTGCGAATTCGCTGCCAAACTAGAAATCAGCAGGGTTGGTCTCCTTGAAGGCTGACATGAAAAAGCATGATCGTTGATGGTGGGAGGGACAAGTATGAAGATCGAGGCGAATGCTTGCCTTGTGTCTTGCTACTTTCAACAACGTAGACCCAAGAGTTCTGAGCTGCGAGTTGATGGCTAACCGTCATATTGCTGTGATGCTTGACTTTCACGTCAGCAGCGGGATTATCCTAAGTTAAAGTGCACGAAGATTGATGCATCTAATGTTGGCGTGGTTCCGGCCGTGTAACCGAACATGTTAATGCAGACCTCATGTAATGTCATCTGCTCGCAAGCCCGTTCAGTGGCCTGAGCACATGATTCCTGGTATGTGGCTGGGGAGTATTGGACTAGTATTGCTATATTGAGTTGCCCAATAACTAGGAGTGTTGGAGCAATGGAAGATTGTAAATGGGAGAGATGAAAGGAGGAGAAGTGAGGTTGACAGGAGATTCTTGGCACGAAGGGCAAAAACAGAAGAGACGTAAAGTTACACAGTACTCTCTCGCTGTCTCACGAAAGCACGTGCATTCCAGATTTCTTGATGCTGCCATGTCGAGCAAGGCACTTTATATTTGTCTTCTTTTGTGGGCCTCATCGAATTTCCGAGAGGACGGGAAGCAAACGCCATCGCTGGACGACCGCTCCTATCGTCCGTTCCTAGCATTATATGCGAAGAAGCTAACCCCCAATATCGCTCAAAGAAACAGCAATGCAAACTAACGAGTATTCGAAAGTGCCAGATACCAAGCCACACTGAAACTTTGAAGCATGGAGCTCACCCCCTTCGAGTCCTCCTAAATGCAGAGAGATCAAGATGTATAGACTCGGCATCCGAGCCATCATCGATCTCGATGGTACCGGTGCCCGTAAAGTTGACCTGCTTCGGTGGAGGAGGTTCTGTCTTGGGCTGCACCCTCTCCTCAACACTTTCCACCGCCCTTGGGGTGTCCGTAGTCGACGTGACGCCGTTGGTCTGCTGCTCTGCCGTTGTTGCCTCCTTGGCTTTCTCTTGTTCCTCTTCCTCCTTCAGCCTCTCTACCTCCTCCCCGGCCAAGTCAAGAACGTTTTGAAACCTCTTCCTTGTCCCTTCAATCTCAAGCCTGCAATCACCGTCGCGCAGAAATTGATGCGCGGCCACTTCGCACAAGCTCTGCGCCGTCTCAAGGTCTTTGTCCGCTTCTTCAAAAGGCGTCATATTGCCGCCACTGAGCAGATCTGGTCCACCAAGACGAGTGCTTGGCATGGAAGGTCTCGTTATCTTAGGCGCCATCATCTTGAACTTGCTGGCACCCGAGAACGGGTCATCATCCATACCCATACCTATAGAGGCCATCCGAGCCTTGAAGCTGGCGGTCGTCTTTCCTTTTCTCAACGTATTGCGGGCACCAGCGATGTTCCGGACGACGGCTTCGAAGGACTCTTGTATTGCGGAATCATAGTAGACGATGACCATGGATTTGGTACGATAGCGTGCGTGGCCAGAAGCATGAGAGTGCCCTGATCCAGGTTTTCGTTTCCGTCGGATCTCAGCTGCGACGAGAGCATTATTGGCAGCGGCCTTTGGTCGAGAGGCGTGCGAGAGGCACTTGTGCGAGGGGTTCGGAGGTATATATTTGTCCGTAGGTGGGACAGCAGTATTATCTTCAATGTTATCGTCATCGTCATTGGGCCGCAGTGATTCCGTGGAATTGTGTTTCTTCTTCTTCAATTGTTCGCCGAATTCCGAGCTTCGAATGAAGCGAGCATTTTGCTCGGCCACCTGAGCTGTGAGATCGTCGAGTTTAATGAGCCACGAGGGTATGTTTTCGGTAAGGTGTGTGAAGCTCTCGAGCGGCGTGACGGATTTTGACATGGTGGAATTGATTCGGCTTGATGACAGCAGAATGGAATTGCGCAAGCCGGAGGACAGAATTGGATTATGAAATTCGTGTAATTCGTCAAGTCATCATTGGGTGTTTGCTGTCATCTGGATGGTGAGGAGCATGCGAGCAAGGGAGGAAATGTGAGGGTAATAAATTGACAATGCGAGGAAGGAAAGGGTCCTGCGGGACGAGGCAGGGTTCGGTGGGGAACGGAGGGTGAATGCTTCCCGAGATGCTAGTTCTGGAGAAAGCAACAATAAGCCTTGTGTTTTGTCTCACAAAGATGAAGTCAACAATGCCATTGTATCCTTGTACCTGGCTTGATCATTCACACACATTATAGAGTCGGTGTTTGTCGTCCATGTACAGTAAGCAGGAATGGATATGCTTGTCCCCCTCATGCCTTCGTTGGTCACTAGAACTGGAATAGTCCTAGTTCTATCTGAGAATAGCATTGTCTTCCTCCACCAATCAATGGCTCTCGAATGGTTGATCCCAATGTACCCTTGCTTACTTTAGTCGTAGCATCCTTTCAAGCGGACGGAAGGCGCTTCGACAAGGGGAATAGTGCGATGCTAGCTCGGTCGACCTGTCACTCGCCACGTGTTTGGCAGCCTTCCTTCTCGTCATCTAGAATACCCGAAAGTTTCTTCGTGAATGAGATTATATGCTTCAGAGTTGACCTCTACGGCTTTGCAACGGAGGATCTGTTCATGGAGTCGACAGAGAAATCAATCAGTGTTGTGTCGCGAGTTACCGATCTGCTAAAGAAGCACCTGGAGCAGGCACCGCTGGTTGTTGGCCATGGCAGAGAACACCAATGCTCGTGCTGCAGTAGCACACTCTTGGCGTTCTTTAGATTGAAAGCACCCCACCGCTTGCCTTATTCTACTCATTGCATGCCACTTCAGAGCCTTGGACAAGATCAAGGGATGCACACCGATGGGGTCAATATATTTGGCCGCTTCAACGTTCCCTCCTCAAACAACGCGACGGATGGCATGACTCGTAAAGATGGTCCAACGTTAACCAATTCCTGCTAGTGCGAGTGTGTGCCAATCATCCTAACCTGACGGCCCGAGGACCGCACCGAGCGATGCAGAGACCGTTGGACGGGAGAGCCCCCTGCTGTGCCCCCCATGCCACGAGGGTGCCAAGGTGCAAGGTGCACCGATAGCCAGTCAGCGAGGATCAAGGCACTCTCCTCGAAACTGTCGCTTCCCGCATCTCCAACGGCCGATGATCACTTTTGCAGAGGATATGACGCCTTCTGTCGATGGAATAACAAGTTTCCCCCTCCTGCACGATACCGTCCAATCTCGCCTGATGTCGTACCTACTCGGGGTAAAGGGAAGTGCTCATCATCACCGGCAGAAGAGCGGTGCGCTTCGGTCAGGGTTCGCTTGATGCCCAACCATCGCGGATTTGGATTTGGGTAGCAGTTGCGGGGTTGACGGCTGCAGGTGAAGTCGCGTGCATTTATTGCATGCCAACAATGCGCCTGAAAGTGTGCCGCCCACCTCGGAATTCCGGAAAAGGTCTCCCGCTGGACATGACTCAAACCATCAAGTGTTACGAATACTTCAGATTGATTGCACGTTAGCGAGCGCAAACAACAGATCCCTGATGCTGACTGTCGCCGGCATGGCCTGACTTTCTCGACTCCGCGGTGACGATACCAGCATGCAAAGAGCACGCCTACGAATCCGCCCAGCGGCTACAGCCGCGAGGGAACTGGATTGCTAGGACGCAGGGACCGAACAAAGTGCAACAGGAATCCTTCGAAACGTATGTGTACTCCCCATTGGACCATCCCAAACAGGACACCTCCTCGCACCCATGCGACTGGTCAGAGTTGATGTGATTGAGCATGTATTTATAGACTCATGTTCAATGACTCGAGAAAGTCGGCTTCAGCTACTGTATCCAGAGATAACAGCCCTGCTCGCACGCCTCAGCAATCTCCACAAAACACCACCCGCATGAGGAAGAAGTCAGCTGACACGGAAGCTCTCATCACACCTCGTCACGGCCATGGATCAATTTCGATTTTCTGAACAGTCAGCTCGTTGAAACGAACTAGTCTGTCTCCTAGAGCGACTAGGAATGGGGCGTCGAGTATCAGATATTGAAGCCTTCATAGTTTATCGGAGACTTCCGATCAGATATCCAAATCCTAGCAACCTCCGCCGCCCTTCTCACCCTCAAAAGTGCAAACCTGCCGATCATTCTCGCTAACGATCAACCCCAATCACCATTCCAGAACTCCTTCTCCACCGGATCCGAGCCAGACGAAGCCATGACTCCCCTCAACGGCATAGAATACCTACACAAGCATCAATGAAAAAACTGAAAACAGTACATACCCAGTCCATCAAAAACCTCACCAACCCACACTCCCAAATCTCATCACCTCCATCTACCGTCCGTTCCCCAGCCAAAAACAACATTCCTCAATACCATCCCATCCCGCCCTCCTTCCCCACCCAACTCCAACATCCCCTTCCATCTCCCACAATTCCATACCCAGAATACCATTCCCATCCCCTTCAGCAACCACATCCAACACCGTCCAATAGACCCATATCAACACGCTTTCGTTCTTCCATCTGCCAAACCATCTAATCACCAATCCACCCTCTCCCCAAAAACTCAAACTAAACCCACACATCTCTACACATCCCCACATAAACCCCAAGCCCCAAACTCCAGACCCCCCCCTCCCCTATCCTCCACAACAAACTACTCCACCTTACCCTCAGCCTCAGCCCCAACTCCCAAACATACATCATCAACAACACATCCAACCCCATCCCTTTCCCCATCCCCTCGCACCATACCATAAACACCACACCTTACCACACCACACCCACCATACCCTATCCCCACCACCATATCCCCCACACCATATCCACCACCCCACCCCATCCCCCCATCCAGCACCTCCAACCCCACCCCCATCCAAAACACCACCACCACCAAAACCTCTTTCCCCTTCCCTTCCCTTCCCCTTCATTTCCTAGGACCCCATCACCTCACCCCCCCACCACATATCCAACCCAAGACCAAAATGAAAAATGAAACACAAACGTCGCGATCCCAACCCACTACGCAACACCTTCAATGTCCCGAATGGCACTTTCGTGTAAACAACCACCTAGTTGGACGATAACTAATCCTTTAATAACCTCTATTCCTTCTTTTACCTTAGGATGTCTCCCGAGTCTGCTAAATCGCAGCTGGAGAGAAAGTGAGAGAGAGAGAGAGATCCAGATCCAGATCCAGACCCACAACATGAAGCTATCAAAAATTACCCTTGCAACTAAGCACCTAAGGCCCAATTGCCACAACGCGGTTGCTTCGATATTTGCGTTCAGTCAGTCGCAGCCACAATCAAGCACATTCCGTACAACACTATTACACACAACAGTCCAAACCAAATAGAATAGTCCGGGGGAGTGGCGGGGATACGATCGTCGAGCTGGGAAGGGTGCAGAAAGTCTCCGGGGTCCCAGCAAATGCCGGTCAGCTGAGCCTTCCACCTCAACAAAAGGTGTACTCGTCGAGAAGTGGACGGATCGGCTATAGCGCTCGCTGAAAGCCATCGCGCAGACTGAAGCGATCGGACGGAATGGAATGGTCGACGCATGTCATCGAATGCAGACATACCAGAGGAAAGGAACATGATATATCACATATGCGAATGCTCTATTACTATTATATTAGCACCATATTAGCACCTAATGAAATCGCAATCTAATCTAAAACATGAATTTGACCCAAGCATACTCTTTGAAAGCCAATGGCATAGTTGTGACAAGATATGATTCCACCCGATTCATGCTATCCAGGGAAAAATTCATGTCATGAAACTTAGTACCCAATGTATGAAGGCGTCAATGGCGGCCCCTTTTTGGCCTTCTGATGCGTCTGGATTTCCAATGATAGAGGTCATTATAGCAACTGCCGAAGTATTCTGCTGCTCGGCCTCGAGCAGACTCGAAGCTGGTGGGCCGGAAGGTGTAACTTCTGGTGGGGAATGAAATGTTGCGCTGTCCTGCGTGACTGTTGATAGTGGTGTCTCAATCAGAGCTGAACTCAAAGATGTAGTGAGCGGACTGGTTGTCACGGAAGAAAGTGGGGGATGGGAGCTCAGGGCTAGCCCAGTGGTTGTTCGAATTGCTGGTATGCTTGTTGAAAGATCACTCTGACTTGGGGTAGGGGTTAGGTCAGTGCTCGTAAGTGGAGAGAATGAGGACTCCATTGTTACGGTAGCAGATGGAACGGTCGATAGGCTGTTGAGAGTGCTGTCTGATGTGCTTGAGGTCGAAGGATGCGCGGAGCTCGGGTCTGTAACATAGAGGCTATCCGATGAAAGGCCCGCCGTTGGGTTTGCGAGTACGTGTGGATCTAAGCTCACAACTGCATTCTCGAATACCGTCTGAACAGCGCTTGCAGGCGATATCACTGTAGAGGAAGTCGGTATCTCACTTGCTGGTAGATTGTCGGCTTTGATGATGTCGGCAGCCTTGGATATAGCGTCAGCCATGTCCCAAGTCCTGATGAGGCAACACAAACCTTCTCTGCTACTCCATACACGACTGCTTGTAGATGTGCTGCTGGAATCATAGGGAAGATACTAGCATCGACAACCCTCAGATTCTGGGTACCCCACACTCGCAAGTGCGAATCTACCACTCCACCCTGCCCAAGCGGCAGCATCGCCAATGTGCCACTTGGATGGAACACAGTCCGTAAGCCATTGTCGATGATTTGATTGAGAGCAGCCTCGTCCGCATTGATTGGCGGTACAAATTGTGCAGATTGCAGCTCGACCATGGGTGGCGTAGCCAGAATCTGCCGATTGAAGAACAAAGCTTCGACCAAGATCTGTCGATCTACTGGATTTGTCAACCAGCGAGGGTTGATGGATGGAGGCTCAAATGGGTCAGCTGATTGGATGTGGCATGTGCCTCGTGAGAATGGGTGCAAGACAGCGACGGTAAGACTTCCAGCATTGTTGTTGATGATCTCGTATGCTGCTGTCGTTATTCTCGCCAACCGTGATGCTAATGATTGCTGCTGTGCTGCGTAGCCAGCAATGATAGTTGGATCTAGTCCAGGTATCAGAAAGTCAGTGGGAGCTTGGTAGGTAGCATTGAGCAGTATGATCGCTGAGTTGTTGGTAATCAATGGCAACGGGTTAAAGGCCAATGCGTTTGGAGATCCGGCAGTCCAAGGCCCTGGGTATGTCAGTAGCTCCTCAACAAGACACAAATGTGAATGCCCACCAGTCTTGTTAGTGTTATACTCTTGTTCTGCCTCAATATTGTATGTGGCATTGGTTACAAGCTCGGTTGGCGACGGATAGCTGGCGTTATTATCTCCATTCTATTAGGAATGGCACTGTGAAAATGGGAGAGTGGCAATGCTCACAAGGGTAAAAGGTGCCCACAAGGCAGTGATCTTGAAGATTGTTCCCCACACCAGGCAGATTGAGGGCGATAGGAACGTGGAATTGGTTCAATATTGCGGCGGGACCAAATCCAGAGAGTTGAAGGATCTGGGCAGAGTGCAACGCTCCGGCAGCGATGATGACTTCTCGTGTAGCATACACTATTTGACGTGGTGCGGTGGCGTTGGGCGCGAACTTGTGCAAATTTAGCTCAGTCGTCAACTGTACGTACCAATACCTACTTCGACACCAGTAATTCTCAGATTTGAAGTACCAGGATCCTGTCGACGAACAAATTGAGGAGGTGTTGTACCATTGAGAGGCGGCGTGCTCCCACCAGGCCCGAATCCGAAGCCATTGTTGTCACCCGAGGCAGGACCATCGCCATTGCTATTGCCACCATTAGTCGGATTGCTAACTACACTGCTGCCCCCAATACCATCGACTAGTACTCGCGTGACATGTTGCCCTGTGATGACATGGAGGTTACTCCTCCCAACGTATGGATCATAGTATGTGCGACGGGCATCCGAGCGTGTTTGATTGTTTGGATCAAGGTCGGTCGGAACGAATGCAGGTCCTGCTGAGGTTCCGTCGTTTGGGTCGAATTGCGTCGGAAGACCAAGAAGATTCATGGCCGCGAAAAGGTTGACTGATTCCATTAGCGTCGATAAGCCTTCGGAAGATGGAACAGGGCCTACTGGATTGAGGATAGAAGTACTTAGGATAGCTGACATGGACTGGACCAGAGGTACCATGGACAGCTGCATTGTAGTTGATCGAGTACTCTCTTGCGATCTCGTCCGAAGGTACGGGAGTATATGTTTCGCTCTAATTTATGTCAGCTCAGGTAGAAGCCTGATGTATAGATCAGTACCTTCTTGAAATACGGGAGCATGCCCTCCCAGCCCCATCCAGGGTTTCCCAGAGCTTCCCAGGCATCATAGTCATCGGCCCCGCCTCTGTTCCAACACATAGCATTCAATATGCTGCCACCACCGAGCACTTTGCCTTGAGGCATCGGTCGAGAGTTGCCATCCAGCTGTGTTTGTGGCACCGTGACAAGGTCCCAATCGTAGATACCCCCAACGTCAGCACCCACGTAAACCGGGTCCTGGATGATTGCTTCATAATGATCACTGGGGCATTCAGTATGTGTCGATGCAATTAGAGAAGACTCACGCGTCGCCAGCTTCGATGCACAATACCGTCCTATCTGTAATCTCCGAGAGCCGGTTGGTCACCACAAGGCCGCTGATACCGCAGCCCACGACGATGTAGTCATAAGACTCAAGAAGAGGCGCATTGAGATCCCGTTGGTCAAGACGGGCGCCCAGAGTTCGGGATGTAAAAAGCGCCGAAGTAGCAAGGATAGCTGCCAAGGACAACATAGTGACGAAAGGGAGACGACGCGTTGGAGTAGATCGGCTTATGTATCCAATGGTACGACAGGGGTGAAATGAATGACAGGGATTGCACACAGAATGGACCGAGAAGACGAAGGTGATCAATGTTGGAATTCAAGAGGGACTGAAATGATGATTTGGAAAATGAGAAGTCGCGTCCTACGCCTGTTGACAATTCTAATCCTAATCTCCGGACTATGATCCACGACTTTACAGATATTATGCCTCTTGCTGCCATATCATGTTAAACGATGTGTTGTGAGGATAATGTGGTATCCGGGACGAACTCTTTCATCCCATCATCACAGCTTTTAGGAGTCCCTATTCTTTTGCGTACTCTCGGTTGAGACACGGGCGCCCAGGAACACTCTCACCAATGCGCGAAATCGTGCTTGGATTTGGATATTGATAACTCGACACAATGGAGCGATGGTTCGTGATCCTTCTCACGCGAAGGGAGGGAGAGTGGCGACTTCTGCATGTACTATTGTCAACGGTCAACACGGGCATGGACTAGCTTTAAGATCTGAGAAGGCACAGGAACTTGGAAAGACGAGCTTTGAGATCTACTGTTGTAGAGAAGGAGGAACCCAGAGCTTTGAGTGTATGTTGTAGATGCTCTTCGAGTGAACACTTCCGCCAAAATGCCATCGCCAGCTTGTTGAATATAAACCGCTTTCCTACCCAGTAGTACCATCACGACTTTTACACCATCACCCATACCAGCACTCAGAGGATTCTGTCTATGTATGCCGTCCTTCATCATTCTTGCTCAACGTTCGAATATCGAGACTTCTCTAGCAGCTTCGGTCATTCCCCGAAGCTGCAGGGCGGTTGTCGGCCATCAAATCCTGTGGTGGTAGAGCGCTGAGCTATCACGAGGGAGTCAGGCAAGATGGCTAATACATCAAGGCTAGATGATTAATGTTGTCAATGGCGATGTTGCGACGCACCGACGATCGAGGGGACGACAACTCCCTCGCTTGTGAGGATTCTATGCCAGGCCGGGAAAGGCCGCCGCCTCCCGCCTAAAGGTACATTAGCCGAGCACGTTGTCGGCTCTCCTAGCCTGAAGGGTCTTAGGCACGTGGCACCATACATGGGTTACCCAATCAAAATACCCGAAAACAACGTCGTGTCCAACAGAGAAGATTTGCAAAATCCATGGCTCGTGAGATCGCATATGCCAGAACGGTCCTCAAGTCCGTGAAGCAGTACGATGAGTCGGCGAGATGTGCTAAATTGTTCTCTCCTCAATTCTTCTTGTCCAGACACAGACAGCATTCAAAAACACAACTCTCCCGTGAGCCCAAGTTTACAGAATGAATAGTGAGACGAAACTCTACGTGCATTGTAGTCAGTATTGGCGCTATCGAGGCATGATGCTTTTCGCGGGGCTGTCGACTTTATCCTTCGCAAGCCCGGGAAGCCAGGTCTTATGCTCGGCGTAGTACGCTCGTGGGTTCATCGGGATCACTAGGTGGGGATGATTGAAAATGTAGGTAGAGTACTACACTAAAGGTCGGTGCGCTGTGCTTCATGGTGACGCCGAGGTGGGCTCAGGCTATGTGATTTCAATTCATGGGATAATGTTCGGTTTGATAGCGTTGTTCATTGTTTGTATCCATGTAGCTTGATGTGAAATACAGCTTGCTCCTCTCACTTGTGTTGGCGCTGGCAGAATAACATGGCTGAAGCGAACAGGCAACGCCCGTCATAGTGGCTGTGACCTCGCCGTGTACTGGCCGCTGGAACAAAGTCTCATTGTCTGCTGGATCACGCCTGCAATCACCTCTGTCGCTGATCATCGTGTTCCAAGTTAAGTGATCTGAGGCCTAAGGTGTGATGTTTTAAGAATAAGAATAACAAAGACGCGGTTTGTGATCATGGGACCGCGACGAGGATCTCTCAACACATGCGACCTCCACGTCGCGATCAGCAGATCAACAGAAACCTTTACCCTCGACCGAACCCGCATTCACAATATCGATTCGAACTCCGGGTGATACATTTGGAACAGTGTACGTTGCTTCACGGGCTCCTGGTCCGTTCTGTCTTTCTTCGCCTAGGATTGGAGTTCAGCAGCCTAGCGGACAACAGCTCCAGGATGTCGGTCTTACAGCTCAGTCAAGATACGAAAGTCCGCGAGATAGTAAAGATCTACCGCCGGGTCGAAACTCTTCACCCAATTGCATCAGAGGTGTTCGAATCGCCTGAGCTCAAATGCATGTTCTGGAATACTCTCATCCACGATCTCGGCGTGATTCGACGACGCTCCCAGAATCTAGCTGATGGCGAGATCACAGCGGTTCAAAAAGCCTTTGAAGTTCTCATGAAGGGGGAGGCCGACGAAAATGCTGCAATCGAAATCTACATGGACGAGATTATAGGTCTTAAGGCGATACCAAAGAGGGGCCGAGCCAAAACACTAGCCCACGCAATCCAAACGAGAGACAACATCCTAAATCGTATGTCTAGCATACATTCCCATCATGTCGCCCCCTGGAGACAACTATACTAACATAGTGCTTCCCTCCGCAGAGTTAGATGTCGGAAGGAATACATCATCTATAGCTGCCTCTCAGGCTCAATCGGTCCTTCCAAGCTCTACTATCCACTCCAGCGGTTCGCCAAACCTCACCCGTATATCTGATAGCCGTATGGATGAAAGCACAGGTCCGTCTTTTTATGACGATCATGAACAGTCTCGACTTTCCGACCAGTGTCATGGTATCACCAACGAAGGCAACAAGCTGTTGCTTGGGGATAGAATAGGTAATCGATTCCCAAACTCAGCGGCTGGAGACGAAGAAAATGAGACGCCAAAGAGACTCTTTCTTACTTACCTAACGGCCAAGAACGATTTCCATGCAATCCGTCTTAAGGGCTTGGAACGGACAAAGGCTGCCAAATTCTTGCGCGATACCACGGAGAATTGCATTGCCTACATAGCGTCCAGGGAGAACTCCTCAAGTGGCACAGAATCCATCAATCTTAATATTGAGATTGTAATGGGTCAAGCAACGTTGGATGAGATGCGATCAACTCTTCAAGAAGCAAAATTGGCTGCTGAAGCAGGCTCTGGAGGCAAGAAGCGTCGGTTCGATGATGACTGGACAAAAATTCCAGAAGGGCCTGCCAAATCAAGGCCTTCTTCTGGCATTAAATTCCTCGGCAACCGTGATCCTGTTCCTAGAGGCCAAACATTGCAGAGCAAGCTTGGGAGTCGTTCCTTACCTCGCCGCATCGTGGATCAGCCTGCTTCGAAGCCAGTACTTAACATCAATCACCGCCTTCGCAGCATGGTTCAGCCTGAGGGTACTCCCCAGGCATGTCATCCAGCCTCTGCCGGTCAAAGCAATCGATCCGCTTTCTCCATACCAATTGTGCGACACAAGAAGCGTTCCTCGGATCTTTCGGCTAAGTTTGGCAAGCACAACCCCAAATATCCCGTTGTACATGGAGATTGCTACCGCCCCTCATATTAGTGAGACTTTTCGAATATGTCAAATCCCTGGTCTGTGCTAGCGAAGATATCATGGTGGTCAGCTTACCCTACTCACTGGAAATGTGGTTGGATCACGTTTTTGAAGGCCAGCGTTAATTGTTACCATCAGCCAGATGACACTCATTCCTATGGCATTTGTATAGTGTGATGATTAAATGCAGTCTGTGCAATATTAATGTGAAATATATGATTGTCGGTCTGTCTCACGTAATTCAGTCCTGGGCAGCACCCCACCAATAGAGCTGTAAACTTCTTCAGCAATCAGATGATAGCTACTGACAACCACTCAGGCTTGGTGAGTATGTATGACATTGAAGATAGGTTGACACTACCCTTTGTTACGAAAGCAGTGGCTGAACTAATGCTTTATATTGGTATAGCTCTCAACCTTATTGGCAAACTTCTACCACAATCGGCTCTTCGAAGACGATTACACCAGAAATCTCGCTAATTCCGAGCCGTCCTGCACCTCTATCATCGCTACAGTATCCACTTCATTCCCCAACTTTCTCTGCAGCAATCGCCGCCATCCGCCCTCTCAATTGTCGGAATGCTCTGCAAATGCTCCTATCATTCCGACGGTGTTGGAGATGTTGGTCATTCTGGGAGTCATTCTCCTTTTCGCGCGTGGTGAGTTTGCTATCACTATGACCATCAAGAAACATGTGCGAACGATCAAAGCAGAGTCTGTACACCGATTTTACAAGCCTGACTATCAAGTAAGGGCATTCTCTGCTTTCCTTACTCGAAAATTGACTTCTCTCGCTACGTTACAGTCCGTTAATGACGAAAACGTGGGTGAAAACCTTGATTGCACTCGGGATTCACTACTTGCGCTTGTCGATCAAAGCGGTGACCACCAGACGCCAGGATCCTCGGGACTTCACCACTTCACATTTGAGCCAGCCGGAGCTTCACTCGATGATATTTTACTACAGTACCAGTATCAACAACAGTAAGCCTTCATCTGCCGCTTCCACTGAACATCTTTCTTACTCCTTCCGATGCAGACCTCAAGTTTTATATTCATATCTACCTATTGGACATTCTAAGAGCTTACCTTGATCCCAGCAAATTGTACTTACTTTCTGTCCTTCGCTGAGCCCGTTCACCACCAAAATCCGCAATTTTAGGCAATCATCACGATCCTTTCGATGCAGATGTGTCGATGAGGGCTAAAGCAGAGAGAAGAACCAATGCAAGGCGTCCAACTGGGGCCACCGTAAGCTCTGCTCTGCTACGTTCTTTCTTGCAGAAGATAGTCATTCCAAGGCGAAGTGGTGAAGACATTGTGGCCAATAGCAAGTACTCCCTCAATCATTCGTTCATATATCATACTCTGCTCATTGTCGGCTAGAACGCTCGGTTGACACTCAGCATGATGTGCTCCACGAGTGCAAGTGTGTTACCCTTTACTATCTCTGCTGGCCGCTCGTAAAATTCAAGATCAACCTCTTCACGCCCAGGTCAGGATTATCCAAAGCCCTCTTTACATGATTGCAACACCTTGGCCAAGCACAAAGACTCAGTTTTTCATATCAGTGCAGGGATCGCGTCAAATCCAACATTCACGCCTCCTTCATTTCCCTTTGTAACTCCTTTATAATACGTTGATCGCTATCTGTGCACGAAATCCTACACACTCATCCTTCCATATTCGAATGTTGATCCCTTCATGATGACCTTCCGATCCATTACGATTTTTGGCTTGCTACACTATCGACCATTTACAAACTGACATAAGCCCCTAGGACATGAATCTATATATATATTTATCTCTAAATTACCTCGCCCTCCCGCTAATCACACATATATACTATATTAACCTTTATAATCGCCGTTTTCTGTTTTGTTACTAGACTTCTACTATCAAGCATGCCAAAGCATGCCTCATTTCCGTTAGGTACCTGTAGCGCCAGGAAAAATGCCAACTTCTCCATTGGTATCTAATCCCAGATCATTGACAATTTTGACTGCACGCCCGACACAAGGAACAAGTTATTGTCCCTCGAGAGGAAAGTGAGTCAAATTTCTGAGGCATGTTTCTTCAATACCACTATTTCATTTCATAAGGGACCTTTTGTTTGGCTATCGAGTGTGCTTACTGCGAAAGCATCATAGAAGCAAGCCTTTCCCAAGGCATGCAATTTCCTTCTCGAGTCAGTTATTACATCAGTAGAGGAAAAAGAAGAGCGTTGTTTCAAGAGAAGCCATTCATGCTATCGCACCGACAGACCTTAGAGGAAGACTTGAACGACGATGCCACATGCAAGACTCAGCTAGAAGATGCCTCTATCACCGAGCTTCGGATGTCGCTTGAGGCGGCCTTGACAGACGAGGAGAAACAGCCGGACTAAACGGTCCTCAGCTTTGACTACTAAAGTTCTAGGATCTCGTTAACGAGTATCTGAGTAGCAAGGTTGCGGACAAAAGAGGAGGCCTGAAGAAACGGTGCTGAGTGCAGCTGATAAGCTTCGTAGATGCAGAATCTATGTTCGGAGCTGGTGAGGCCCCACTGACCAGCCGGAGGAACGTGCTCAGCATGCAAAAGAAGATCGAAGAGGCTTTCGACAACTATTAGTTGCCTTGCTACCCTTCAGTGTTGTCGAATCTGTTCCTCTAGAATCTGTCGAGTTGGACGAAGCCTGGGCACAGCCTGAGATAGACGCGGTCCTCGCCGGGCCAAGGGAGCACTGGCGCTACGAGTTCCCTCAGGTATGGGCCGGATGATCCCTACGAAGCCGAAGATGAAGCCATGACTTTCGCCTTGCAACGAAACCAGCGAAGGGAATTCCCTCGCCCTTTGGATCAAGTGAGACCGGTGGTCTGGTAACACAGGATCTGGAGTTGCATTATCAAAGTGGGTCTGCAGGGCATACGTCGAAGCAATCTATTAACCTGGACAGGACAAGTATCTTCTAACGGATACTGGGGCTAGACCTCTTTTCGAGGATTGATACTGTGGTATACTGTTCCCATTCGGCGCGGAGTAGGAGGTTTTTCTCCTCAAAACCGCAGAGAAAGACAATACCTTCTTCACAGATGCACTCAATATGAACTGGCCAAATCCTACAGAGGTGGTAGATGGTGTGATTTTAATGGACGCAAACTGAGCTCCTGCAGTTAACAATAGCTCTACCTACCTGTCTATCTATATATACACCATGTTCTCGCAGGTTATACGGTGAGGACAGATTCTGGCTGGGATTCAAACCTATTGTCCCGCCTAGAGAAGGTTGGGCAGGCTAGGGGTAAAAGATCAAGGATTATATATACATACACGCTAATTTACTCGCGTTTCTACGCATCCCATCCTTAACATAATCCATACCACACTCATCGTCAGAATAATGGCGCAACATTTACCAGATTTCACCCAAGCGAGGATTCACTGCGATCAACTATCGAACGAAGTCCAAGTCCAAGTCCAGCTTCAGAGAGTCCATGATCTGCCTATCATACGGCCAGCTCAGATTATTACGACCCAGCTAAATCGGATTATCACTTGAGATGTAAATATAAGGCAGGGATTCCCTCAATTACGTTCAGAGTTCCAGGAAATGGTAAGGACCCTTTCAGAATCAACTATATATTATATTTAGTAACATATGTAGTGATACCAATTCGGTAGCAAGACTACAAAACTCCCAACGTTCTCTCGCCATCAGAACCTCTCACTCCCCTCATCAATATCACAAACCGCTGCAATCATCCTCAATCTCTCAGTGAATTCCGCCGCTATTACGAGCTTGAATGGTAATAGATCTTCTTTTCCTTTACGCTATATCGCTTAATAAAAAACAGCACTCCAAATCAGAGGTATACTTCAAGAGCTAGAATAGGGCAGACTGTCCCGAAGAATCAAGCTGGATGGGGTTGCTTTCTGGAGAAAACAACTGCGAATTCCAGCTAGGGTCAAGAGGTGACCTGATGACTATGGCTTGAGGTCTAAGGGTGCGGATGGGCAGGCGCCGGATACTGCTGTTTTTTTACTGTGACAGAGATTCAGAGAACATATCAACCGATGTGTCCGGAATGTCGCTACATCCGCCCGTCACAAAGGACGGTATGCGAACAAGCAGGAGCGCTACAGAAGCTGATGAGCCAAGGTTTCAAATAACCCACGGTAGAGATATCATGACACACTAGCACCTATTGCTGAAACGTAATATTTGCTATTATGCTCTTTAGGAATTACCGGCTCAATAAGCTTAAGTCACCCACACCTTGTTCGTTCGCCGCCTTGAGGTTTCTAAAAGTACAATACTGGGACAGTGCGTCATATGAGATGTTCTTCCATCCGAACTCCGTGTGCCCTTGAGTGAACACGTAGATACAACAATGGGTGACCAAACACTCAGATCCTGTAGGTGCAAACTCCCTTTTCGTTCTGACCATCATTTTCACTCTCGGCGGGAACCGTCCATTCTGGAACACCTTCCCCATCGTCCCAAGTACCTACGTCTAACGGATCCCAGAACAAGTGATCCGGGAACGGGTACATCACAGCCTCTTCGTTAAACAACTCGTGTCCCCGTTCTTCAGTATCGACAAAATCCCTTTCTAGCTTCACGGGGCTACAGAAGGCCCACGGCCTGAAGAGCAGCGTCTCTCTTAGAGATGGAAGCCCAGGTTTCGTAGGCGCAGAGCTGATAGCCTTGTCTGGCACCTCAGGTAGGACGATGCGCCGTCTGAAGGAACGCGCCAGTTGCCAGCAACAGGTTGAGGTGTCACCCAGTGTGCTATTACCGTGCATTGAGGATGCCGAAATAGCTTGATTGAACCAGTGAAACATTGTCCACATGAGCTCCGCGAACTCGTCCATCACACGATGTTGACATGCCCACATACTTTCATTGGTGATGACCCAGTATCTCAGATTGCCCGACTCGGCGGCGGTGTCACGCAAAGACGGAAGAGTCGCGGAAGAAGCGTCGTATCTCGTAGAGTCATGGATGGGAATGAGAGGTCTAGCATCGAAGAAATGGGAAGGGATGTCATTAAATTCCTGTTGAATAGTAGAGAGCAGGTATATCTCTAGCCCGGAAGGTATATTGACCGGGATTGTGATCTGCTTTTCTTGCACACTTTTGAAATCTGGACCACATACTTGGCGACGTATCCGTCGAGTGACGTAGTTGGCATCTGTAATGATAGTTAGTGCTATTATAAAGAGCGGTTATCTCTTATTGGTAACGATTGTGCGTGAAATCTGGACTTGCAGGTGCTGAATTGCATATACTCGACAATTTGGTCCCAGGGCGATCAGATGGTTATCGCATAACATCATCAACTATGCAATTACGGCATGAAGTTGAAGCTTTGCTTGTACTGGCATTTTCGCGGGAACAATTGCAGTCAAATGGCAGCCGCAAGGAGTGCACTTACATCCACCTGTACGAGCAGGTGTAATTCCCAACTTTTCGCAGATGGCTTCCTTGACCATCTGCCAAAGCTCGTCGTTATAAACCTGTATGACACGTGAAAAGCTCCCAGGGTTAAACTTTTGGTTCCACTCGTATGTTGGAACATCGTCATACGTGTCGGGATCATAGGTCAAGCTGGCGGTCGCAGCCATGTCAAGACTTCGAATGCAGTGTCAGGTCATTCGATAGGGAATTGATATATAGATGGCATTTTCAAAACTTACGTTGCGTCTGCACAAGAATGAAGTCGCCATGCTTCACAGTGTCTCATGAAAATCTCAAGATTTCCCAGTCCCCGACGGCCACCAGGCAATCCATGATGCAAGGCTTGCGTGTCAAGATCACTGAGCCTCATCAACGGGCCTTCAATGCTCTGATGGTTTGCCCTGCGATGAGCATTAGCCTCCGTCAAAACAAGCATTTCACTCTCGGTTCGTTCGTATGTCTCGCGCCATAAGTCTTCGGCTTCATCAATACCGTTGGGATTGTCGTCAGGAACTACAATGCCCTGGGATGCCTGCTGCTGTTTTGTTTTCTTAGGGGAGAGGACAAGCGGGGTGGCTCCAAAATAGAACCGGTGTACATAGTCTTGGCCAAGGTAAGCAATCCGTCTCAGAGTCTTCAGTCCTGGTTCGTCTCCAGAAGGCTTCCGGTTTCGCTGAGCCCAGCGATAGTACTGCCTTCGCTCACTCATTTTCACCTCTCCGGTAGCTGCGGGTGACCGAGAGCTTTTGAGAGTGGCCGCTTCAAGTCCATCTTCTTCTAGTGACTTCGCATAGCTCGGCAAGAACCTGATGCCGAAACCACGATCAGCATACTTGAAAACGCGACTGTCCTGTGATGCTCTTCTGTCACCGAGGTGGTGGCCCCAGACAAGATCCATCGTAAAAACAGAATAGCCAGTCTCGATCGCGCGTGCACATCGAGGGAGCATTAAGACATTGGATCCGTCAAAACCTATAGCGCAGGCGTCCAGGTCGAAGTTTAGCAGTATATCTGTAGGAGTAGGTAGTAACTTCAAGACAATCTGGATGCGGCGATTAGGATAGCTCGTAAGGAGGTTGATGGTTTTTGCGTTCTTCACTACTAGTCTCTCGCCTGCTGATGCAGGGAGATTTCTGACCCACGTATCGTGTATTTTTTCGGCCTTCCGATTAGCGTCTTCTGGTCCAAGTCCATACACGTAAATATCTAGGTCGGGATCTTGTACGGACGGGGTTGTGTCTCTCTTAGGATCAACGTGAAGTAAGGTCGTTAAAGCCATGCCACCAGCAAGCAAGAGATTAGTCCAGTCCAATCCACGAAGGATGCCCCTGGTGATACGGTCAAAGACCTTGCCGAAGGTAGCATTGCTACAATTGATACTCATCTGCCTCGGCCTCCAGAAATCCAAGACTTCCAGGCCACCTTTGGGAGGATCTTTACGCGTGAACGTTAGAAGCTGGGCTTCCGTGCTGCACGTAGCTTCAGTGGGCCTGCGTTTGGTGGTTTTTTCTGAGACGACATCACATAGATCGCCCAGGCTGACGAGATACTTGCCATCTTTATTTTGTCGTCCACGGGACCTGATGTAGTGCTCGTTCAGGACAATCGCTTCATCCACGTCGACCAATCTTCGTCCTATGCTGACGGTACTTTCGGGCAAATTGTCGAATGCCCTCAGTACTTGATAGCGCGTTCGAGGGTCTTCGAGCAGCTGACGGAGAGTAGTGGAGCTAAGGTTGTCAATTATCGTTCTTGCATCTGTAGTAAGATCTTCGGAGCTTCGCAACACATCAAGGACTTTGCCTACTGCAATTGACGAAAGGGAAGGCAGTGGACTGTTGACTTCAGAACTACCGAAATGCTTCTCAAGTTGACATCTCAAGTGGAATTCGGTCAAAGAGGACGGCGTCCATCCTTTCAATTCATCAGCAGCCTTCGCACGCTCTTCATCCCCGTGCTCCAAACGCCAGACATTGAGGAGATATGTCGGGAAGGATGCCATAGCGGAGAAGAAGCTCGTTTCCTGCAGAATCAATGTGGAATTGGACGATTTACTCGAAGTCAATAAGAGGGGAGGTATCATCAGATGACGTCCCAAACCTCAATGCAGGCGGAAGAGACATTATACAATGTCAACCTTGCTATCTAAAGATTCGCCTAGAGTGAGCAAGGGTCTGACCTGTTGCCTATGAAATGCATGTTGATTTGAGACAGTCATCAAAGAACAGCAGTCAGCAGCCAGCCGCGTTCCTGGCTAGTTCTATTCTAGAATAGCGCCAGGCAGCCATGGCGACTATTCTACGCTAATTATCGAAATGAGTGGCGCAAAGTCTTTCCTCTCGAACAAAGCAGGTTTGCGACATTGGCAGCTCGGTTCGAGTCGCCAACCGTATATTCGATGCAGGTCTCTGGATTGTTCGCTCTCACTACTCTCAATCCGCGGTTGCGACGGCCATATGTTGTAGTTGGGAGCATCAACATCGTTCAAGGCGCGCGCAAACGATGGCTTTTCACTAGTGAAGCAAAGCTTCCTAACGATCACAACGTCATCACTCATACTTTCTACTGCCAAATTCCTTTTCTCTATAGTACATAATACATCAATATATTCAAGCGAATTGACACCAATTGCATAAAGACGGCTTTCTCAAACCCCTTTTCCTGCCTATCATTAACCATAGGTTCACCAGCAACTCTCAGACTCCGCTCCTTCCTCCACATCATGTCGGGCACAACGACCCACCTCACCACCCCTCCCGCCCCCTGGAAAAGCGCCTTCGAATCGCACCTCTCCAAACTTCCCTCCCCCGAATTCGTCTTCACATCCCTCGCCCCCGCCCCCAGCGGCTCCACAGTCCCCTACGTACCCCGCCTCCGCTACTGCATCTACCGCGGCATGTGGGGCTCATTACCCGAGAACAAACACAACGAAGCACCGCGAAACGCGCCGATATTCGACAGTGATATGCCTACTTTTACCACAGACGTGCGTATGGCAAAGGTAGGACAGATATTCGCCAGCAGTGCCGGGCATGCAGAGAAAGATAGTCAAGTGCAGGGCAGTGGGGGAGGGGGGCCCGTGGAGGCGGTGTGGTGGATCAAAGATGTTGGGAAGCAGTGGAGGATTAAAGGAGAGGCGTTTGTGGTGGGGGAAGATATCGATGATTCGCAGGGAGGCAGTGGGGTGCGGACTGTAAAGAGCGAGGTAGGGCGGAGAATGAGACGGACAGACGGAGAAGGTGATGAGAAGCAGTGGAGCTGGGCTAAAGAGCTGACGGCGCATTTCGGGAACTGTTCGCCGGGGATGAGGGGCAGTTGGAAGAACCCACCGCCAGGTCGACCGACGCATGGCGAGGAACCGGATGAGGAGCATCAGCTTGGGCAGAAGGTGGCGGATCTACATGATCCGATTGCCAGGTCGAATTTCAGGGTGGTCATCATCAAGCCTGAAGAGGTCGAAGAATTAGATATTAGCGACCCGGCTACGGCGAGGAGGAAAGTCTATACCTTTGTCGTCGAGAAGGGGCAGGGTTCTGAGGGTAAGGGGGAGTGGAGGATGGAGGAGACATGGCCTTAGGACTATCACGATGATAAGCTAGAATCAAAGAATTGGGGCCGGTTTAGGATGATAACGCTCATCGAAATCATAGATTCGAATATCTATCATGACATTCGCTTGATGAGGTGTGACGAAGTGGAACGTGGAAGTGTAGTATGATGTTCCAATAATATTGATGAGAATCGAAGTATGTAATGTAGGGCAACGAATACTCTTATCCCATATCCGTCTCAGGGGTTTTTACCGAGGTACATCCGAGACGAGTGCCAAATTCGCCAGGACATGGGATAGGATCTTCCTTTTTACCGATTGGCCGAAGGGAATCAAAGCCATTCCAACCCTTTCTTGCACGAAGGTAATGTCCTTATATTATGGGAGGTTATTGCCGTGTCCTAGCGCCGAGCCCATGCCCTACTGTGTCAACTCTTGCCCCTTTCAAAGTCTTTGAGTGCATCCCCTACAGCAAGCGAGCGCTCCCGCCCATAGCATGTACCCGCGGACGTTGTTACAATCATTGCGTCCGCCCAAATTTCGTGGAGCAATTGCTTTTCCCTAGTGAGAATCTAGGTAAAGGGGAAGAGAGCTTAGGGCGGTGGTCGAAATTTGGAACTGTGATTCAGATCTCGGAACCTATGTTTCCGACATCGTGTTCGAAGGTGCCGGGCATACCACCCTCAGTAACCACCCAGCTTTCCATGACTTCATGACCTGATCTCTGGTACATGTACGAGAAATCTCCACCTTGGAAAAGGGGTCTTCTTACCTTATCAAAATCGCCTCGGATCCCATATAGTCCAAATCCCCAATGACCCGTGTCAATTATATACTCGTTTTCCTCGGGCCGAGAGCTAAAATCCAGAAGCCACTGGCCAAAGGCTTGACTGCTGGGTCTGGACAAGAGGTGTGTTGCCCAGGCGACAATACGATCGTCAGATTTCGGCATTGATTCTGCGTGAGTACGAAGGAGTATCTTGAAGATTGAGATGGTGATAGCATCGGCAGACTCATTATCTTCGGTGGAGCTGGAGATGGCTGAACGAAAGATATCCTGTGGAAGTTCAAAGGGCGTGTCATGATGCGATGACTTACGCATTGCAAAGATACGATCAGCAACCCAGGCGAGGACTAACAAAGCCGTTGGATCTCGCTCCAGGACTGCATTCTTCATCCCTGCATGGAAGCCAGCGCTAGAATACGTTACATCCTTCATGTCCATCCCGTAGCTCAACATCCGTAGCTTCTGTATTTTCGAATGTGTCCACGGAGCGCCCTGAAGACAAGCATCTGGAAGAGTCATCACGATAGTAGGCTCGATCTCGAGATTCGGCGTGCAGCGCCAATTGAACCGGGGGTCGTGTCCAGTGTAGAGCTCACGAGAAGTGTAGGTGAGCCGAGCGTTGCGAGCGAGGGGCCAGTAGTAATTAAGAACAATCTTGGAGCCGTCAAGGCTTGTGGCCGTGAACACTGTACACTTGTGTGGCGGGTTTTCGATCAAGTCGTCCAGCGCAAGCTGGTCTTCAAATGTTAGAGACAAGTTTATATCTTTGAAGAGATCGTAACAAGCAGCAGCCAGAAGCTGTGAAAAGCATTTTCTCAGGCGGGTGAAAGTTGGCCAACGTTGCGCAAGGATAAGCCGCTGCATCTTCTCTCGTTCCTCAGGAGTCTGCTCACTGAGATGGGCGGATCGGGCAAGTAGAGAATATCGTGGAAGTTTCACAATGGGTTGGACATCGACGCCGCGGAACTCCAGAGGATCAGGACTCCAGAACGCTTGGAAGAGGGTGGCTTGTAGAAGAGTTTCGCTCGACAAGGCAGCGCCCAAAAGCCCCGAGGCAAGGGCAAGATTTGGCTCCAGACAATGGAGATAGATTGATTGTAGCAGCTCGTTGGGAAGCAGCAATAGGAGGGATTTGCTGGCTTGACGAGTAGGTTGCGACATGGTGTCTTTGATTTTTGGGCTGTTTACTTAGGAACATGATCATAAGTATACGGATCTCGAATCAAAGCACCCTGATTAAGCGTCGTACCTCGAGCATCTTTAGACCTGTTATCATTTAGCCCGTCGCTAAGCCCCTTCCTTCGGCTTTGCGATGATCAAGTAAGGCACTGTTGCACCGGTCCCCAGCGCTTCCATGACGAGGGCCCGGGTACGCCTAGGGACGCCTACAAGGCTGAATTTCCCAAGCTCTGAGGATAGTCCTCCAAGGAGTCATGAGCTGCTACCAAGGATTTTGATGTTCATGATCGAGGGCGAACGTGGGGAGGTACTCGGGCGTCATACTTTGCCGAGGGGGGGCTGATGTGCAGGGAGCTGATGCGCTGGGAGCTGATGCGCTGGGGACTAGTGTGCAGGGGTTCATGTGTCAGGGGGCCCTTTAGCTTTATTCGGGCCGAGGGGCTGAGGGATTGCGCGCGGCAAAGGCGCGGAGGATTTATTTCTACGCGCTGGCGAGCGGGAGGGGATACGAGGCTGATGGGGTACGGCTCTGGACAGACCCTGATCTAAAGGACTTGCTTTAGAAACCTGTATTTAGAGGATCTCAAGCCCCCATCAGAGTAACGCCAAACGCAAACATGGAATGTTCTATCGAACGATAGCTAACATAACTTGACATTGGGCAATGCAAACGATCCCATGGGTGAAGATGCTGTTGAACGTGCCGTGTAGTGTGAAACCTCATCCAGTGGGTCCCCAATGAACAACACTGCTGAATGTTCTACCCTGCCCGTCTGCAACAGCACGGGCGGTAAGGCCTCCATATTTCTGAGATTGGTGGTTTGGTCCTGGCTTCATCATGTGGGAGGAGAGATCAAAGCATCCTGTCTTGAGAGCGGTTGAGCAAAGGTCATACAGTACCCTATTGCACATGTCGCAGTATAAGCCCTCTTTACTGGATATGAAACCTGGCCCTCGAGAATTTGGATCCGTGCACACATCCTGGGCGCTGTGACCATGCCAATCGCTGACGACAAGACGATTGTCTTTGCAAAAATCGAATCCTGCCGCATGTTTCGCTACCGTTGATCTCTGCTTGGTTCCATAGGTTGAGACAAGTCCCATTCTTCCTATTATCATCCGATGCAGCTTCGAAATTTCTTGTGAGGTCGGCAGAACATTTGGACTTGGAGCGCAGTGGGCTTTTCCAGGATTATTGATGATAGTAGTAAGATCTACAGGATCGCTGCCGTCACCTGATACGCAATCGGAGGATCAACAACGGGGATGCATTGCAGTTCACTTGTGAGATCGACGCCCCAAACATGGAATCGAGGCAAGCTTTTGCAAAGAGAGTCCGGAGTAGCCTGGTATCCCGCGGCCCTTGTTTTGCTTGTTCCGAAATCTTTTACGTGGAAGCCGAAGCCGTTAGCAAATTCGTTGCCCGTGCCTGGGTTAGCCGAATCAATCCACATGCAGCTAGGCGTAAACTGCTTGCCATTATCGTTTGGGACGCGCAAATTCGAGGGGTACCATTTTCCGCCGCACGTCTTGCACCGACGCTATCTGCATCGGCTACCTGATGATCACCTGGGCCTCCGGAGACAATTTCCAGTTCTTTGGCGATATAGGCCGCCACTAGTCAATGCTACATATTCTGCCGGTTTGTCGTTGCTGGAATTTATTCTCTGGACATATAAAGCAGATGGCTCAGTCGATCACGTTGGTAAATCTTAAATCACTTCGTTTTCAGTGCTCCCCTTTCCCACTTTTCCAACCAACGCTATAGCACTGATTCTTTTAGAAGAGTTGTAGGAGTGCTGACACGCAGTAGGCAACGGCCGTCTGGGTTCAAGCGGAGCTCCCGGCAATTATGCGTAATCCGAATACAAAACATACCATCTCCATATATGGAGATAAAGGTAGATGAAACGAAAAAGTTGGTTGGGAAGCGGATGCAGTGAGAAATGAATCCCATCTCATGCTTTCTGCATATTTCGGACGTTAAGCCCCCCAACAGCCAGAAGCAATGCCCCGTGACGGAGTCAAACAATTACCCCTTGATTCCGCTTCCTCGGTTGATCTTGTCCCAAACTCCGTCAAGCCTATTTAGAGAGCTTGCGGGAAATCAGGCACTGCGCTCACAAGCATCCTGAAGACCTTTAGAACAGTCAGGCTTGCGAGTGTCTGTTCAATCCCGGACCAAGTATTTGCCGTCAATATTGGTTTCCAAATGGTAAAGAAACATGTTATTACGATCACAACTCAGCCTGTCACTACAGCATACACAGTCACCTCGGCGTTTTGGTCTGATTTTTGGGAGCGCTCACGGTCATTGGCCAGCGTAATCAACTGGATCTATCACTCTGACTTATTAGTTACAACTCTGTAGTACGATCACTCTATAAAACATTGACGCGCCCGCTTGGCAGTTGGGCTATTGGACTTGTGAACCCTTGGTAGTGACCCACCACCGACACCAGAACCAGCATGCTTTTGATTGGATCATGAAGCGAGGTATTTGAATTCTAGTCGTTCTGAACAACGTGAACATAGCTATGTGCTGGCTACTCCAAGGAGGTAAGAATAAATACAAGAAGTCGAAAACTCTGTTATCGAGATCATGGCCAAGACGCTAGCATGTATGGGGCTAGATGCCCATCTCCAAGGCTGACCCGTACTTCCCCTCGTTCGCAAGGTATCCTTTGACTGGCTATCCTACCACTCTACGACGACGAGCCCGAGCAATTGGAAGGTAATTTTACTATCGTCCCATCTCTATATTACAGCCTCGTGAGCATGCGCTTCGAATACGAAGCAAATGCAGCCTCCTGTCTTAGCTGCATCAATCTATGGCTTGCGCATCGAAAGTAACCTACAAATACCACCATGATGAGAGGACATCACGGTGGACCGTCAACGTCGAGAAAGAGGAGTTTGAGCCCAGGCAGTCAATGATCTAGCGATTTTGATCCCATGACATGACGAAGGACCAATGAAATCGGTAGTGAAGCGAGGACTGTACAGATCACCGAATCAGGTACACCTGAATACGAGAAGGCTGAGAAACTGCGCTAGTCCATTGAGAATGTGGCATAGAAGGGTGAGTTTTTGACATTATCGTGACCTAGGAACCTGGTGGAGAATGGAGTGGAGAAGGGAATCGTCGGTTAAGGTATCGTGGATACGAGGGGAGGTGAAGGGTGTTTCGACGCAGGCAATATGAAGCGAAAGCTGGATTGAATCGGCCCAAGCGGGCAGAACGTATACGAGGGCCGTTTGAATACTGGTGGGTTATTGGTCCTGTATCCCTTCATCACCAAGTATAAAGCAAGCCTGGAGTCCCTCCAGTCTATCCACCCTACATATTCCAATTGTAGCGCCGGCAAATATTCATCGTCCCCAAACATGAAGTCCATCGGCTCTATCGTCTCTGCTTTGTGCCTGAGCCTTGCTACTCTTCCTCTCATCCATGCTGGTCCACTGGCTACACGCGCCAGCTCTCCGGCTGCAACAAGGCCCTTTACTGTTTCAGCCTTCCAGTCGCCGTACCCGGTTGGACAAGGCATCACAGGCTACAATATGACCGCTCACAGTGGCAACTTCTACCTTAGCAGTGCTACGGTCCAGAAAGCGGTTCTGTTCGTTACCGGAGACGGGAGAGCATATCTGGTACAGCTTCGTCCCTCATTTGTGATTTACAGTTTACATACTCCCCCGTTTCAATGGACTGACATCGCTGCTCGCTAGGACTCCAAGACACCCCAGCCAGTCTACATAGACACCTACGACGGCCACCTAGGCTACGCCAACCCCGCTCCCGTCGGCGCCATCTTCGTCGACTTTGTCCGTCTCGGCCACGGCGCCCAAATCTTGACCCAGGAATCCGGCTTCACTACCGAGGCGCCTTCCATCTTTCAGTGGATCGGCTCACAAGAAAATAACTTCTGGTTCGCGTGCCCCAAGCCGAATGGGGAGTACCAGGTGTTCAAACAGATGACGTATTTTGGCCCGCCGGATTTGTCTAGCTGTGTTGTCTACGATGCGAGCGCGATTGGGTACACGGATGGAGATCCAGCGGTAGACTCCTATGCCCAATGAGTGTTGACAATTTTGATTGGAGGCTGTGGGCAATGATGACCCTTGGAAGTGCTGCAGGTTGGGATTCGGTCGTTCCTTTTAATAATGCATGAATATCTGGACATTTTATGATTTTTCATACTGCGACTTGCTCATCGATCCAATATCGTTATTATCTTCGACACCAATCTGTTGCACAATAAAAGACTTTCCTGCGTTGTGATATTCCTGGATTAGATGTAGAGCTCTTCCTTCATGCTAAGATCTCGCCACGAAAATCGAGCCGAGAGTTCGATCACGTGATAGGGTATTTCTGAATGGCTTGGCATCGCGAATTCGGAGCTAGTTCTAAGCGAGTGCGCTTGTATGGAAAGGTGTAAGCGCCGCTAAAGTCTTTCTCTAACCCATGAGTAAACCTTCTAGACTCACTACCGTGCATCTACTGCTCTTGTAGCAGCTTGCTTCGTGCTGTCCCTTCGTGTTGTAGGTTAATGGATTCTCGTGTACTAGGGATATCTCTCGCCTTCTCTATTCCTAGGATCTCCTGTTCTCCAGATCTTTGAGTTCATCATTTCTCGCGTATAATACCCGTTGAACGACAATCACAGCGAAAATGATGGGTCGAGAACGAGGGATTACTGTCAATCGATCCATTTGCTGCCGATGCTAAGTAGTCTTCTTCATCACGCAAGCCATCGATGATGCTCTCTCTCCACAAGTCTCTCAAGGATTGGATCAGATTATTGAGGTATCAAAAGGTATTTGTGGACAATTGTGGGCGTTGTGAATGAAGAGTATGGACGGGACGATAGTCTATCTTTGGAAGTCCCTCAATTTGGTTAGTAGAAAGAACGACTTGCATGCATTATAGATAATGTTCTGCAATGACAGGGTCACTGTTGTTGCTTTTGTTCAGTATACGGGTATCGTGGACTTGGATTTGATGGTACCGTCAGCCTCGCCTCAGCTCCTTTCGACTAGCCCCATTCCATACAGCAAAGGCTTGTCATCACCAACGCGGCCGGAAGTAGAAAAAAAGATCTGCAACATATTCCTTTCCTAGCGCGACAGAGTCAGATCTCTCACTTGGTGGCTCCCGAATCAACTACGAATTCAGGAAGATGCCGGAGCCTGCGGTACTAGATCTCCCAGATCTGCAAGAACGGATCCGTAAATGCCATGACACAACGATGCATTGATGTTAGAGCTATATAGCAGTGTCTGCCTTCGTCAAAAGAGCACACTTCATATAGCCTAGCTTCTGGGAGTAGGTTGGTCAATTCTATCAGTTCTGCATCCTGATTACTTCAACGCTTCCAACTTGACATAGGTTCGGTAGAGACCAGAGAACGCCGAACGTACTATAGGACCGTTTTCCTCAACGCGCGATACCAGACCACTTCTGAGAACAGAGAAGGGTATATACATGCTCGACACGAGATCCGTTACCGCTCGAGCACCCGTGCCCACATCAGGAGCTGAAGTGGCCACTGCTGCAGCGACCGAATGTACTCTATCCTACCATCCATAAATCATCAAAAATCGGCGCCAGTTACTACTTTTATTTCTTTACAATCCGAGCGCTGAAGCTGTCTTCAGAAAGAAATCCTTTCCGTTGATATGTATCAGGAACTACATGTTGATTTTCCGGTCGTTTTCGCAGAATTATCATTGGATGGAAATTTGAGTCGGATGCTTGCTTGCTTTCTTTGTTGCAAATGGCTTTCTTCTTTTCCATTGCTTTGAGATTTTCGATCAGCTCACACTAATCGAAGGTTCATAATCGTGCATGTTAGCTTGCCTCGCAATATCACCAACCGGCCTTCGACGCATCATACCCTGGAATCGCGGTATCATCAAAGGCACTTCAAAACTGTACAGCAGGTACTAGCTTCCATGCAATCACCCTCCAAAACTCCCATTATTCGATAACTCCTTTCGTTTCAAGATTATCGCCTGTATCCTTTCGTCATGAGGATACTATTTTGTATCGAGACAGGTCATGGTGATTTCGGCCGCACTACCGGCAAGAAGTATCTGAGACTCTTCCCGCGCCGACATGAAGACTGTTGACGTTTGGCTATGTCTCAAAGCGTGCATACTATCCTTCATTCGTATCACCTCGACATCAGTATTCTGGCTACATGGGATTCTCTTTCACGGTCGAGCATTACTTTCATGATCCCGCAGTTCCCTCCTGTGAATAAGAATGGTCCGTCGGCTTCAGCACAAGCTGCACGACAGTCCATCATGTGTGAGCTATGAACGCTGTTTTGAAGGCAGGGGGAAAGGGTAGGGTGATGCACATGGTGAGTTGCAGCTTCTTGATCGAATGTGAATGCTACAAGGGTCAATCTTAAGCCAACTATCTACTTCAGCGTGATTCCAAGACTAATACAATACATCATTACACGACAACCCTTCTCTCTGACATAACTAGGTATCATCTCGACAAGATTCGGTAGCTAATACCCAACATCCACGTTTCGACACTTCGATAAATCGAACGTGGACACATGGCTACTGGCCAGCCCCATATTCCCACTTTCATCCCCCGCTCTCGACGCTTTCCGTGTTTGGAATCTCTACAACAAATCTCTCCCCTTCCACAGCGAGTAAATACACAGCCATAGCTTCGTTGTCTGCATCCCACAATCTACCGCTATCCTCGACATCTCACAAACGAAGCAGCGCGATTATACCCCCTCCCCAACTTCACCAGAAGTCCTGGATCGAACCCGCATCCCCTCTACCCCTTACCCCACCACCTACACACAATCACCATAACCAAGACACCACTCACATCCAGCTCATATCACTCAATACGCAGCAGTACCTTACGGCACCATCGTCGTAGGCGTCCGTGCTGCCCACCGATGATTAGTCGTGTGAACCACGTTTGGGAATTCGTCTGCTGGGTTTGCGGCGGGTGCGAGGTCGGGATTTGAAAGTGGGGTTGCGGTTGTGGAGAGGATGACGAGGTAAAGGGACAGTATCAGGGGGGAGAGGGGGAGATGCATTGTTTTGGAGTCGAATAAGTTGTGAGAAAAAGGGGGGGGGGGGTGAATTTTTGTTGTCGATAGAGTATTCTAGAGAGAGAGGAGGTATGTCACGTCTTTACTTATCCGATCGCATTTTGTGATAGTAGAAAAAAGAAAGGTAGGTAAATAAAATGGCACCTAAATATGAAAGACCACACTTCAAATCCCACCAAGCTCCAAGCTCCACCCACAGCCCAGCGGCACCCTACAACATATAGTTTCAAACCCTCATCTCAATCTGTCCCCTTCCATGCCAAGACATTTCCTCCTAGAGGTTACCGAAGCCACTCAAGTAAGGACAACATACGCATTACGCGGTAGCTCTATGACTGCGCCTACACCTACCGGGGATGAAACTTCTCCTGAAGCTTGGCTTGGCTTATACAACATAGTAGTATGCGCGATGTAAGGCCTTACGTATGTCTTATGGAAGAGTATGGGTATGGGTATGGGTATGGGTATGAGTATTGGCGATGGGTGTTTCGAGGGCGATAATTTATTCCACGTCAGCCAGCGGTAGAATACAACATAAGTAGGAGCCAGGTTGGTTGGTTGCGTTTGGCAGTTCTGAAGATAAGTACTCGACGAGGTATATATAAGTGGCGTTTTATAGGCGCAAAACCCATGCCGTCTTGTTTGGTTGATTGATTGATTGATTGGTCACTGTCGTAGAGAGTGGTAGGAACCAATGGTAGCCACAATTTTACCGAATAGTGACCGAATAGCCACACACTAATCGTACATGACAAGAACTTTCCTAGCTTCGCTTTGCTTTATCATTACTATTTGTCAAGCACGCCAGGATATCATGAGATACAAGTATCTAGAAAAGAACGCTAGGGGGTATCATCCCAAAAACCCGCTAAACCGCAGCACAAAATCAAGGTTAGGAGGGATCCCAGCGGCTATTACACAAACACATCGTTTCCCGTACCTGCACGGTATCAATTCCCCTCATGATAACGCCCTCTTACAGCTCTCCATCGCCTACGTTGCATAGCCGTCCACCTCTCGAAACCACTTGTAAATCCCTTGCCGTATAATGCCCTCTTCGGGTAGGTCAGGATTTCTGCCTGCCTTCCCGGGAGCATGGCTGCTTTGGTCCTGAGCTGTCATCTCGACATAGACAGTTCGAGCCACTTGCTCCAGCGCTCCTAGTACCGTTTTCGCACACTCACCGTGCGGTAATTCGAGCCCAGGACTTTCTACCGTTAGGTTATGGTAGCGGCGGCGAGTAGGCGAGGGTGCTCGAGATGCAACGCGTGAGGATTCGCCACTGTGGGAAATGACCTTTTCGACTGCATCGGTCAAGGTTGGGTCCATATCCATCAGAGGCTCTTCGATGATCTGTTCCTCATGGCTGACATCTCTGTCAGGGTTCTCGAGAACTGCTCTTATCCTGTGATGAAGGGACGTCGCGTTCTTTCGTCGTAGTGACAGGCGAGTGATTGTGTAATTGCTACAATCCGCGATCAGAGTTGAACAGATTTCGCTCCACTCATCGGTGCTGCTGTCATCAGCACTAGTGGGCGAAGGGGTGCTGCGCATTGAACGAATGATCTGATCCTTGAGACCATCGTATGGGCGCACTGCTTGCAAGCTAAGATCTGGATGGTAGCTTCGCAGCCAGCCAGATACGTACCCTGCCGTGCCAGGATCAGGATATGGAGAAACAGGACGTTGGGTGCGGCCATTGAGCGAAATGCGATCGGTAAAGCTGCTGGCTGCAGTGCGGACAGCAGTGGGCGAGCTCGCACTGGAGAGGCTGGCTTGGGGAAGATCCACGTCGACAAGGCCATCCTTCTCATCAACCGAAAGCTTCAATGGGAATGGCGCAAGCATGTCGTGCATATACTTCTGGGGTGAAATCCCCAGAGAAGCTTGCGATGGAGGATGCTCAGCGGTTCCATGGTTTGTAGAAATCTTGTAGCATTGAACCTTGGCTTTCTGCACTTCTCCCACCGACTGATCCAGCGTTGGCACCATACGCTGACGTCCCACGCTCCGGGAAATCCCAGAGATGCCAAGACCCTCTTCAGACGAAGCCAATTCGGTAGAGGAGCCACGTCGGCCACCCCAGATTTTACTCAGGCTTCCCCACGCACTCCTGGGTGGCGAATCAGTGCTCGCAGTGCTGTATTCGTTGCTATCAGAGCGATATAGCGCACGCTGCAAAGCCCGTGGTGCTAGGCTGTCACTGCTGCTTGGCCTTGACCCCTCTGGGCCATCCATTAAAGCATCATTCAAGTGGCTTGCAAAGTGGGCTACAGGGACAGCAGATTCGGCCTTTATAGTGGCTGTGGTAGTAGTGCTACTCTTTCGTGTCGCTGAGCCGTCGGAATTGATAAGTAAAGCAACCCTCCCAATCGATCGAACGTCTGATCCTCCTTGGCTGATTTGAATTGTACTTTGGCCTTCAGTGGGGTATTTAGCACTGAGCCTGGTTTCTGCATCCGAAGAGCTCTTAGAGTTACTATGGAGAATGGTGTTTCCGTACGCAGGATCATTTCTGGTTCTTTCGCTCGTCTTTCCTAGAATGTGCTGTCGACCGATCTGGCCGCTAGACCGTGGCGATTCAGAGCGTCCAAGACTGGGCCATTTATACTGCACAGGCGGGTCTGATGACAGATTGGAATGACTTCCCGGCAGGAACATGGATAGAAGGAATATTAGTCGTCTACTTCCCATCTTGTCCGACGAGACTATGACGGTGCGGTGCCGTATACTATTGTCTTCGTTCGGATCATCTCTTGCCATTTTTGCGTAACGCCGTCTATACTGATCTGGAGCCAACACCTGAAGCCAGCGCGTATGCGAAGCTAGGTAGGCGGTGAGTAGATTGAAGAAGAAGAAATTGCTTTCTCTCCCATTCGCCCGTTTGTCGACCCATCGCAGCTCGTGTCTCCAGGCATCCCATCGACCTTGTCCTGTAACGACTTTACGCATCTTTAAAGCAAGAGCGATCCGATTTCCTGTTCTATCTGCCATGTCGCGAGTAACAGTAGATCGTTGTAACACTCCAGCAGGCAGCTCTAAGGTCTGTTGCGATGGCCGTTTTGGTTTTCTAGTGGATACGATTGAGCCCGAGCCCGATCTCTTGATGGAGTCTCCTTCGGAGTGACCCGGATTCAAAACAACCTTGCATAAGGCATCCCTGATCGTTGAGAGGGCGACGATTTCTAACTCACTCAATGCTCGATCGATCACACTCCGATGGGCCATAACATACTCGAGATCATCATTTGGCTCAAGCCCATACGCATTAGAGCCTGAAGATCCATTCAACGGCCATGGCGGTGTGCTACCCGCAGAGTAGCCGCAGGACCGGTTAGAGGAAGGGGTTTGCGGTCGTTGCCGGTGGTGTGGCATGTGCAATACCATAGCAATTGCGTACATCGGAGTTTTAATTTGGTTCGCCTTTGCTTTCTTAGTGGACTTTGGACTGAGACTTCCGGGCTGGGGCCTATCTGTGTCACGGATCCGAATCTGTTCCAGCAACGACGACTCCTTCGAGATTGCAGTAGCGATGGCAGAGTCCATGAGGTCAACGCAGAAGAGTCTCGTTATCCAGATTGCGCCACTGTCAGGACGGGGCGTAGGTCGAGCTCCGTTGTCCGACTCATTTTGAAGCTCGCTAGCAGTGGTTGACCTCGTCAAAGGGGTTCTTCGTTTTGGAAAGGCTACAGGGCTTGAAGGATCTCGAGCTCGTGAGGCTGGCCTATTTTCATAAGAATTCGGCGTTGACTTGGGCGGCCTGATGTGGAGCTTTGTGCCTGACGTGGACGGGACCCCGTTGAACTTTCCAAACATGCAATCCAGCAGCGCCTCCGTCTCGCCATCTCTTGTAGCTGGTCTCGCTGAAAAAGTTTTTTCCTCACCGTTTCCGAACAGCCCTCCGAGTTCATTCACAGAGGATAGGGGCGAGGTCAGCGATGTGACACCAGGTTGAGATACCTGCGAGAAAGACGACTGTCGAGAATGCGGAGCCGTTCGCGGCTTCTGACTATCCTTGCTTCTCAACCCGCCTCCGGTCAAGCCCCCGAGTGAGCCGGCTCTCTGACGACGTGAAGCTGCCTCTGTAGGCAAGCCGCTCCATGCTTGTGGTGTTGGTATTGTGGGAGGATGTGAGTCGTACAAGACTGTTTTCGGGGCCGGCCAAGGACCGGTTGCATCTTGAGCTATCACAATTCGAACATCACGTGGACATATGTCTAGACCGCCTCGTTCATCTGCGCTACTCGTGACTCCGGTGTATTGAGTTGGGTCTCCGTGTCGGACGCCTCCAGGGAAAAGGAGGTCATATGTATGCGCATCTTCTATACAAGACTCGAGCTTATGTGGAGAGACTGAAGATGAAGCACTGGAGAAAAGTCGCTGTAGACCTGACACAGAAGATTGTAGCATTATCTTTCATTCTTCGATATGATTATGAGAAGAGTACCAGCTCCTGTTATTGACGAGAGCAGGGTGTTGCCCACACGCCAGAAGCCCCCATATTTGCGGACCTGGAGCCTGATGAAAAGTGCGGTCCGTTCATGGTTATGGTGATGGCTGTGGCTTCTCCGACTCTACTGCGGACGAGGATGTTGGGAGCGATTGGACTGTTGTAAGGACAGGAAGGTTGGCGCAGGTGGCTTGCGCACCAAAAGTCGGTGAAGGATGGAAACACGTCACGTGACCACGCGCTTGGAGCTAAAGGGCGGGGTGCGTCTTTTTCCGCTTTGGCGACATGCACCGCTTGGACGATTACTCCATTGTCCTTCATTGGACAAGAAGTATGTAGCCCAGGGCTACTGGTTGCTGCCTGCCCAACCCCGCACAAGAGTCATCTCCAAAGGGACCTCTGCTCTCACTATTATGCACAACGTTGGAATCTATAAGATCAGAAGAAAGCCAGAGTCTCCAACATGGCAGATCACAATACGGATGCACTTGTTGACTATCATGGAAGCTGTCATTGTGGCGGCTTCACATACACGGTCAAGCTACCAAAGCTCGAGACTGTCTTTGCATGCAATTGCAGTATATGCTCCAAGGTTTGGCTTGCCTCCTACACAATGTTCAATCCAGATTGCTGAGTCGTTGCCCGTACAGAAAGGCTACCTATGGACTTTCCCCTCATCCGATGATCTATGTGTTGTCGAGAAAGGCGATGGCACCTTGAAAGAATACCTATTCGCCAACAAGACTATGAGCCATATGTTCTGCCCGAATTGTACGTCAATCTCTGGCCTCATTTCTTCTGATGTGGTCTGGGAGGCATGTATCAGGAGCACCTAACTCCACAGACACGCCTCTCGGATTACTCTCATATCCTAAAACAGACGCTGACCCTCAAACTCGCTAGGCGGCTCATCGATTATGGGCAAGCGTCACATCGACGGTCCATCGACTATCGGAGTTAACGTAAGTACACCCCAACATATGCAACACACCCAGTGATCGAAACCCAACCCAGGTCCGCACCCTCGAAGATGTCGATATAGAAAAGCTCAAGATCGGACCCTGCGACGGTGCCGCGCTCAAACCCGCCTATTCACCTCCCGTGACGACATCAGCCCCCAACAAAGACGGCATCACCGAATACCGCGGCAGCTGCCACTGCGGAAAAGTGACCTACAGCGTCAACCTCGAAAAACTCCCCATAGCAACCGACTGCAACTGCAGTATCTGCTCCCGCGTATGCTCCCCCTTCCCAAAAACTCGCTTCCCAACCTGCAAAGCTACGCTAACGAAAACACCCAAACAGAACGCCTACCTGTGGATATACCCCAAAGCGGAAGAAGTACAGGTCCAAGGCCGGGAACACTTAAACTGCTACCGTTTCGGCACCAAGACCGCCGGTCATGCCTTCTGCACGACGTGTGGCGTTTCCATCATCAACCAGCGCGTTGGTTGGAAAGCTACCCATCAGCCTATCAACCTGCGGTGTCTCAATGGCGTTGATCTGGACAAATTGGAGAGTGAGAAGGTGGATGGGAAGTCGGATGTGCTTGGCTCTTGATGGGGTCACCTTTCGTGTTGCGGGACAGACTGCGTCGACCTGAGAGATCTGAACTGGTGTCAAGGGTTTTGCACCGCTCCGATCATTAGCCTCGGCCTATACGAGGAGGATGGATATATACGCACTCCATCTAGCGACTTGGATTATAAGTTTACTGCTTCTAGCGCACGAAAAGTAATCCTCGCAAAATAAACGCAAAAACGGCGGGAACCGTATATCTACCGGACTTAGGAGTATCTCTAAGTAGACCATGGTATAGGTAGAGAGCAGAGTGAGCAAGGTATGCAGCTTCCAAATCTACATACAATTCAATACAACATATATATAAAAATAAAACCCAACTCCAAATCAAATGAAAGACCTCTCTAAAACCCAACCCATGGCATTTCCGTAATTCACATTATATCATATTATATCACTGCCTCAAAAGCCTAGAGATGTGTGTGGTTTCTCAGCTATATACGCCTCCATAGATACGTTACGTGCACAACGATTTCGATCGATGTCCTTGCACTTTCCTCACCAGACTGACTACCTTAGATGGTATATTTTCGGCATAATTTTCACGATGGTGAAGCGCTGTGGCGCGGTATCCCTGGTATGGATGATATCTATATACCATCGCTACAGCATCCTCCCAAGTTCTACGTCATAATTGCTGCTACACCCTTATCCCTCGCAGCAAGCCTCGACGGAGGGATCTCAGACTGCGATGTGATTCCTTTTGTTTCTTTTTCTGAAAGAGCGGAAGATGGGTTGTTTGATGGGGATGGAAGAAATGAGGGGATGAAAGGGAGGAGGGGGATGTGATTGTGGGGGTCTGGCAGGTTGGGAGTTTTTTTGTTTGTGGATTCTGTGGATTTTGTGGGTGCGTCGAGGGGGGGGAGGGAGGTTGTAGGCTATGTTTTTTTGAAGAGGTGGCGGGGAGAGTGGGAGCAAGGTAATTTTCTGTAGTAGAGTCGGGTTTCCGAGGGCTTAGGTAGTGGTAAGGTCTGGGTTCCGAGGGGGGAGTGGATTGGAGTATCCCATGTCCTGGCAACTTTGGCACTCGTCTCGGCTGTACCTCGGTAGAAACCCCTGAAATGGGGGAAATGCCAGGACATAGGATAGGAGTGTTGAGGCTATTTGGGAGACTTCCTCTGAAAGTCGGATACTGGTCTTTTAGTATTTGATGACAAAACCGATAACTTGTTGCAACCACAGAGATGTCCGTGGTAATGCGTATTCTGGCTACTGTTGTATCAGGCCATCGCGGTCGCTGTACCAGAGTCTCCAACTGGCATGTGTCTCGTTCTCATGGGACGGGTCCAATAACGACATCGCTTAGCCATTGTCGCCGCCCTTCCGACCGACGACGGGGCTTCCACCACCCACAGCCCTGGCTTTAGCTTCCACTTTCTTGCCGCTCCCCTCTTCCGACTTATCCAACAACCTCCCGGGCAGGGAAAATGTTGGAATGGGGCTCTCCACGCCCGTGTCCGGCGCCTTACTCGGCGTCTTGCCGCCCATGAACGGTGTATTCGGCCCGGGTGTAGAGGCTTTGCTAAGAACTTCCTCGTAGAAAAGACTTAATGCTTCGGGATTATTGCAGAAAGCTTCGAAATCCTGCTTTGTTGCGTCTGGTGAGCTGGAGGCTGTGGGCGAAGGACGCGTGGGGTCGATGTGCTTTGGAAAGCCAGACGCTGGTGCGGTTGTTGGTCCATGAGGTTCGGTGTGAGAGGGAAGATGGGTTTGGGGAACACTGAGAGCGGCGTGGACGGAGGGAGAGTCGTGTGGTGAATGGAGAGGCGAAGGGCGGTTGGGGGCGTGCGCGCCACGGTGGGGACTTGATCTGAAGAAGCCAAGGCCCTTACTATGATCATTGTCGCTGGTATGGTCGGCTCGGGCTGAATGTTGGTGTGGAGGAGGCGCCGCCCTGCGATTATCGTAGAGCCGATTCGCCAAGAGAAGAAAGTCGCCGTCGTCTGTGATCTGAGCGATGAGCATGCCCGAACGGTGAATGTATTGTGGGTAGCGGTAGTCGGGTTTGCCCCATGAGTATGTGACGTCTACGTCTGCTGGGAATTCTGACGCGGCTTCGAAATCGAGGACGAAGTTGAAACGTTTCATGATGGCTTTCTGGTAGAAATTCCTTTCAATCCTTGGTTGAGGGCCGATAGTTGTGCTATCAAAATAGCCTTGGGGTTGCTTCTCAGGCGGACGTCGTGCTAATCGTATGAGATGAGGAGCTCGGAATGGGTGCATGCTGGTAATGGACGAAGCTTCAGCCAATGGTAATTCCACAAGGCGTAAGCCAAACCTATCCACTGAAGTGGCCCATGATACAACTGCATCTTGAATCAGCTTCGGGGTTGTGTTCATCCAGTCGACCCGGATGTGGTAACAATTGTCCGGATTATGCAGCCTATCATAATGAAGGTTTACTAGCTCTGGTCTGTATGATCGCTTGCGATGATCAACGTCGTAGATCAAAGACTTGCTTAGTGCGACACCCAGGTGCTTCTTCTTTCTGGTTGGCGTGGTTGGTTCACTGTCTTCCCTAGGATTGCTCGTCGAGCTTGAACGGGAACGCCCCGTGATGTGGAGCTCCCTGGGCAGATCTTCTGGCATTGGCGTCGAAGGCACCGACGCCTTGCCCCGACCAAACCAGCTCTTAGACTCCGGCCTCGGAGTGCGATATTCGTCCGCAACCTGGTAGAAGTAATTCCCATCTCTGAAGTTGTGCCGTTGCTCCACATGCTTGAACATGCCACTTATCATGAGTTTATTACCAAGTTCCACAGCTTCCTCGCGGGTATCGACATCTCTGAAATTTTGCAGCAACCAGCTTGTCAACTCGAAGCCGACGAAACAATTGTAGTGCAACCGTAAATGCCACCTCCTATCTCCCATACGAACGCCTTTTTCACTCTGGATAGTCTCCGCCAGATGTGCGATCTTGAAACTCGACCTGTGGTATAAGTCTGAATCCGGTAGCAGCTGCTCTCTTCCTCCAGAGGCATCGCCTTCTGCCATACTTTCTAGCTCGGCGGCAACAATCGCTGAAGGATTCCGGGTCTGATACATGATGTTTAGAGGGTTCGTGTCTTTACGATTTCGCGATGGTGCTTGATACCGACGCTCGTCAGGAGGGATATATCGAAACTGTTGCCATACTTGTGTAAGCTTTCGAATACCTTCGAGCCGGATTTCTTCCTCGTCATCTTCACCTATCCGCACTCTGCGACGAGCACTTGATGGTGCTTCCACCGGAATGAGTACGAAGCGCGCGCGCCAGGGTCTCAGACTGTCTACATAGTCAGCAGCCTGCGGTCTTTCATGCCCAACTATAAAAGCGTCGATCGTCTTCCAGTCGAAATTGCTACGATACGGTGCAATGGATATTTCCTGCACCTTGTATTCATCCGCGAGCATTGACCGAATGAGAGGTCTATAGAGCATACCACCAGTCTCAGATCCTCGGATCACCTCCCCTCCGTGACGAAAGAGCTGTTTGACCTCGATTTTGCTTGCCTCAACCCGTGATAATCGATGGATTGTGCTACCTCTTGCGAGAAAGACCAAACTCCCAGTGTCTGCAAGGATCCGCTCATCGAAGACGTCCAAGCTCTGCATGGAAGACATCTTGGTACTTTCCGCGACACGTGGTCCGGTGACCAATTGAAAGCCTCGGGAGAGACGAAACGCTAACATCTCCGATGCTAGAGACTGAGGTGTTTCAGAAAGCTTGAGATCGTTGGGCAAATCAATCAAGTACGTGATTTCTTCATACTCTTCGGCGAGTTGTTCGGCTGAGGGAAAATCTTCCGTCGTCAACGGAACAGCTGCAGGAGAGCACAAAGATTTCCACTTGATTTGTGAAGTTTTAAGGGGTCGCGGGAAGACGTGCTGCCATCTTCCTAAGCGGCTAGCCAGTGCGATCTTTGCTTTGGAAGGATTGCAGGGATTAAGAATCGTAAGCCAAGGAGCCAAGGTAGTGCTTGGAGAAAGAGCAATTGGTAGCGGAAGGGAATCGTCCACCGCACCCAGCTCTGTCATAGGATTATACTCTTCTTGGATCTGGAGGTCCTGTAGCGCTGTAAGTCGATTTTGGAGTTGGCTTCCTGGGACAAGGCCATTGGAGTCTCCACCAGGTACATTCACTCTAGTATCGATGTCACCAGTGACACGTTTGGCTGTGGCGTTCCTGATGGGGATCGGTCTTGATTGTGAGGACTCTGACTCAGATGACTGTCGCTCGGCCTTTACAATCTGGGAATTGAGACTGGTAGATGTCTTGCTGGCCGGCTCTTTGGATGGGGTGGCGTTTAGTAGTCCAGCTGGGTTCACCACAAAATCAGACTTGAACCCACGGCTAAGCAACGAGCCTGTTTCGTGCTTAGTGGTGACCTCGGTACTTGGGACAGCTTTTGCTGGGAATGCTCTAGGGCCAAAGCTAATCTGGCGTGCGCCCTTGTTCGCTCGAGGACGAGCATTTGGTTTACCAGATGAGGCATCATTTGTTTTGGCATGAATGCCCTGTTTTACTCGTGACGGTCGGTAGTTCAGCGAGTCCTTGCTCAGATGATTTTCATCATCGGGATAATGCCAATTCTTTTGTATAGGTTTGTGGCGGTTGTTGCTAGAAGTGCTAAGTAAAGAAGGGCTATAACGATGCCGTTGGCGAATCGTGGAAGCATTCTTCCCTATCTTGACCTTGTGCAATCTTTTCTTGGCCTCTAGAGGATGGCAATATACAGCGTCATCGTAATCATCCATCCATAGCAGTTGGGGCTGCATGCTCCGCTGATTGATGATGGATTGATCTGACGAGACTGACGTTGAGAGCTTGTGGGAACGATCATGAAGTCCATGATTCTGTAAGCCAAAGGAGTCGGCTACCGATAAATTGCGATCATGTTTTGGCAATTCAGGCACGTTGGTATATTTGGCATCTGGAGCAGTGATTGCCTGGGGAGGCGACATCCAAGGGATGGAGATGTCGCCACTTGCGTTTTCCATCACACCCATCATCTGAAGTTCATACATTTTCACTCGTGGGACGAAGGTCTTGTGCTGTGGCGTATCGAAGCTTGACTTGTCCTTGATCTTGCTCGTACTTGTGACCTGACTGGGACCCACTTCTGATGGTGGAACCCAGAAGGATATGTCAATCCAGTGGGGTATCCCGTAGCTCCATATGCCTCTCCGTGACGTTTCTAGATCCATCCCCCTTCGGTCCTTCTTCTCCTCGGCGATAGCTGGTATGGCTAATGTTCCAGAGCTGATTTGAGACATGAGACTGCCTGTCGGCGTCTTCTGATCCTCGTTCATATCATATCTGTCTGGTAGCAAGTTATTCAATGAAGCTACTGGAGGCGGATGGTATTTGAATAAAGGGACAGAGTGTAACGGCATTCTTGATAAGCAAACAAGATCGATACCAATACCATTGTCAATGAGGTTATCTGTAGTCGCAACTAAAAGATTGTAGTCCACTTCGAACACGCCGGACCCTGGTGATATCACCATAATGGATACTCCTGTTCTGACCAGATCTCGGTCGATATAATCAGATGAAAACTGCGAGGATGCCAGGTTGATTGCTTCGAGCACATTCCCCCGAGTGGCAGCAGATGGCTGCCCAGCAATGATTCGACTTGGCGTGTCTGCCAAGGCTTCCCCATGAGGCAGATGGTCGGGCTTTCTGATCGAAGTGTCCCTAAGAAAGACCTTGAATTCCTTTTTCAATTGATTGAGGATGTCTGCCCATTCTCCGCTTGCTAAATCACTCACCACAACTCGGTAAAAGTCTTTCCAAGTGTTCTCCCCTCCAATACTCGACGTGTAAGTCTTGGTCGCGTCGAGATTCGATTTTGTCAGATCCTGGGATATGTGCTGCTCGTATACCATCCTTGTAAACAAGACAATGCTAATGAGATGCTTGACTTTCAGCTCGCGCCATCTCTGGAAGAGCGCTGGAAGAAAGCCGTTGATGACTTTGTCGAACATGATCTCCCCATTGCCATCGGCATCGAAGTCCCACATTTCCTTTGACATTTGGATGAAGAGTACATAGCGGGCAGACTCGCTACGAAATATAGGCTTGGAAGATTGATGAAAGAGAGCTGACTGCACCTTCCTCCCGTGCGCAAAAATGGTCTTGATGTGGGCTCGGATACTGCCCATGAATTCTATCTTCTGCCCTCTGTGAATGCAAGTATTGACCAGCTGCTGAGCGACAATGTGCCACATATCGGCACGTGCAAGATATTGGTCTCGAAAGACGATCTCGACATGGGTTGCATGGCAGGCATGCTCGTTGGCGGTAGACACCAAGACCTGGATTCCCTTTTCAAAGCCAACCGCAGCTGCAACACGTTGAGATACAGATACTCGTAGGGCTGGCTGCTTCGACTGGAGCTCCTGGTTCGGAGTTCGGAACAAGAAAACGAGGCGACTGTATGGGTCAGGGTGTCCGTCGGTGGATTTGTAATCGGGTAGCATTCCACTGGCTGGGGTGAGCTGCAGTAAGTCTCCATTGTGAACTTCATGGTGTGGAGAGATGTTTAGAATGACGTCCTCTTTCGAGAGATGGTCATCATGGATGGATAGAACGAATAGCTGGTTGACCAACGTTCTTGACGGCTGTGGTACTGGAATTGGAGTTTCAGCATGAGACTCTTCGGCCGTAGTTCTAAATGCTGGCCTACCGCCCACGACTCCGGAGCTTTCTGCGCTCACCTGACGAAGATGAGAAGCCGGGAAGGGTCTGCGAGGAGGTTGGGTCGCCATTCGATATTGACCAACGGAGGGTACCGCTATGATTGGATCACATTGATCCTTGGCGCCAATAGATCTACTGCTTCACCTGTGCTTCATGATTGGGTGCCTGGGGTGCTGGGAAAGACAAGTATCCCAGGTGCCTGCTTCTTTGTTCTGTATTTGCAGGCTTTCCGATCTACGCCCAAACCATCCGCATGGGCAAGCTGGGGGACTTGAGCATGAAACAGGTCAATGCATGAAGCCTGATATCTCCTGTCATCCAGGTCCTGCGTGATTCGGCAAAATTCTTCCAAGAAGATATTGACCCAAAGTGGAGCTGGTACTCGGTAGCACAGAGAACAAAGCTTTCCTTGGGCAGCGACACGCCCAGTGGTCAGAGCAAACAATGATTGCACCACGTCTGCTTTCCCTTGCCAAACAAAAGCAGCTGCATCAAATGTTCCGTGCGCCGGCGGGAAAGTAGATGCGCTATGAGGTACTTTAGGCTATCAAATGAGCCAGGAGCAGGAGTCGTTGTCGGTGATGACGATATGCCGTCGATTAATTCTACCTTGCTTTGCCGTTTGACACGTAGGTACCCGCGCGTAAAGGATTGTTCATTGAGGTATAAAGCATGAGGTCAGTGACGCTTCGCCGCATCATTGCCTAGTCAGTCAAAGGTCAGTTGTTACTTGGTTGCAGGTCCAAGTCCATCAATTGCCTAATTTGCCTCAGCAACTCAGCAATCCAGTGCGAGAATCCTATCAGATCAGTTAAACTCACAAAAACAAGCATTTGCACTGCCTCAAAACGATCCCTCGGACGCTAGAATTACCAATTACCGGCCCCTTCTCAGTAAAATTCCAGGGAAGAAAAGGCTTGGCTATTGGTATTACGCTCTTGGTATTGCCAGCTTTCCTGCCTCGAATTCATCGTTGCATCATCCACTCTCAACTACTACAACACAGCCTTCTCCCTCCCCATCATCCCCATTAGAAAAGCGCTTCCTGCAACCTCCCTCTTACCGCGAGGCAAAGCTCCCGCATAGAAACACGCCAAAGGATCTAGATCCCTGTCGCAGATCATTCTGAACGATCGTCAACCACTTGTTGAATTTATTCTGACCCCCCTTGCGACCTACGGTCAGCCCCATCTGCACACGTTGGTGAGGCTGTCCGCCCTTTCAAACGCTCTACTCACGAGGCTGACCTTCTGATACAAGCCTAATATCTTCCACGGGAACGTGCACTTCAGCGCATACTTTTGCCACCTCTACTGATTATGCGTGAGTTTCACCATTGCAATTGGCCGCGTCTGACTTTCGCTCATGCTTCCTGCAGACAAATACCGAGCGGCGGCGAAACGAGAGGCATGGTACGATGACGACCACCCCGATGCACTGCCTAATTACAATCCCTTCCGCAAGATCAGAACGAAGACAAAAGATCGGAGCGATGTCGAGAATCCAGCTGTGCGAACCCAGACCAACTACTCGGAGAACTGCGCGCCCAACTCGATTGAGGATGAGCGACGTTCAAGAAATTTCGATGACGTTTCGGTTCCTAAACATGCCGACACCATGCCTTCCTCATCATCCAAGTCCCCGGTCAATGGGTTTATGTCAAATGCAAATGACTTTGAACAGAGTCCACACCCTGTGGAACATGAGAGAGAAAAAGAAGATAGTCAGGACTCCGGAGCAGTTTCCAGTGAAACCGTCGTAGACTCGGAGCCGTCTACCGTTCCTAAAACGAGACATCGAAAGTTCCCATTCATTGGCAAGAAGAGCAAGGTCGGCGGGGATGAGGAGTTGGAGAAACCAAGGAGACGGTCGTCCTTGTTCAGAGCGGACACACAAAAATTTACTGCTGTTGGGCAACTCCGGGCTACACTCCTCAACTCCTATATCAACGTCCTGTTGATATTTGTTCCAATTGGCATCGCCGTCAACTACGTACCTGGTGTATCGAGAGTGGGAGTTTTTGTGATCAATTTCATCGCCATCATTCCACTCGCCGCTATGCTGAGCTACGCAACCGAAGAGATTGCCCTCCGAGTAGGGGAGACCCTCGGAGGACTGCTCAATGCAACGTTCGGGTGAGTTTGAAAATCCAGTCTCCACCATGCAAATTACTGATCAAGTTCCAGCAATGCTGTCGAGCTCATTGTTTCTGTACTAGCTTTGGTTAAGGGCGAGGTCGATATTGTGCAAGGTTTGTCTCAAAGCTCCCACTATCCTCGAACAGCATCACTGATGCCCGAATCCACTGCAGAATCCTTGATTGGTAGCATACTTTCCAATCTACTTCTCGTCATGGGAATGTGCTTTTTCTTTGGTGGATTGAATCGTGTCGAGCAGCACTTCAATGTGACAGTTGCACAGACAGCCTCAAGTTTACTAGCTCTTGCTGTCGGCAGCTTAATCATCCCCGCGGCTTTCCAAGCTTGGGCAGACGGTACTCGTAAGTTCTCCACCCCAAACGCCAGCGAACATGAATATCTGATTACGTGATGCACATAGAGAAGCTGAAGTCAGATCGAATTACACAATTATCCCGGGGAACCGCCATTCTACTGCTAGTGGTATACGGGGCGTATCTTTTCTTCCAGCTCAAGACACATAGCTCAATGTATAACGAACCCAGTCCGAAAGTACAGAAGCGATCAAAGCACAAGAAAGGCGACGCCACCAAGGGTATGGTCAATATAGGTGTTGGTATGTCAGCCCATGCAAGCGACCATGCGACAAAAGAGGGGCCAAATCGAGAGTCAAATGACGAACCTGAGAAACCACAATTGAGCAAATGGGTTGCTATATTCACTCTAGCTGCCTCGACTGCGTGCGTTGCAGTCTGTGCCGAATTCATGGTCGGCAGTATCGACGCTATCACAAGCAACGGTTCAGTGTCAAGGACATTCGTTGGCCTCATTCTACTCCCTATTGTTGGCAATGCGGCAGAACACGCAACTGCCGTGACTGTTGCTTGCAAGGATAAGATGGATCTTGCCATTGGAGTCGCCGTTGGTTCAAGTATGCAAATTGCGCTCCTCGTCATACCTTTCGCTGTTGTCCTCGGGTGGATTTTGAAGAACGACGCCATGAACCTTGCTTTCAATGCGTTCCAGATCACGGTATTGTTCGTCGCGGTCTTGCTGGTCAATTACCTCATTCAGGATGGGAAATCACACTGGTTAGTGTAGCTATATCTCAACCAAGGTTTATGCTAACACGACTGTAGGCTGGAAGGGGTTCTATTGCAGGTCTTATACATCATCATAGCCCTAGCGGCTTGGTATGTTTGGTTCATCCTGTGCTTGAATTCTACTAATATCACAAAAGGTTTTATCCACCTGACGATCCGAGAACGATTAATAGTTGATAACCCTTGTTTTGATATCAACGAGGAGTGCCAGATGCCTATACCCGCATTCTAACACTGGTAGCCCAGTATGCTCTGAAAATTTGAGCAAGCGCTATACAATCGGTCCCATGTAATATCCAGCGGTTCGCCTGTGTGAGACGTTGAGATCCACAGGCCGCCGCCATTATGCGCAGGACAATCGCACCACATCTATCAGACGAGCTCGATACTTTAGGCCATTGATTTTGACGAAGATCAAGTTTCAGACTGGCTCCCAACGAGCATCTGTTCTCTCCCATACCGCCTGGCATTACAACTTCGACACCCTCTATACCGGAATCGAAAGTCTCCGGAGATCTCCTCTACTCTTCTCATGCGGCGGACAAAGATGCGCGCCTCTAACGTTCGGCTCAAAGCGGGGACACATCACCTACCAAACATCACGAATTTCATTTCTCAGGTGGCAGCCTCGGGCGCAACTATGTAAAATACCTTAAGTAGGTACCTCAGGCTTCGGCGTTCGGCATTATTCGAAGCGGACCGTAATCATACTAACCCGGTTTTTCATTAGCCTTATTTGTACATAATTTTCGTGAATGGCTTGCGGATCTGTGCTCTTGGTTCACACAAATATGAGACAGGACACTATCAGGAGAACAAAGCATTGGTATCCGTCATGTCTCAAGACTTTGTAGACGCGTGCGTGAGGCTGTGACTCGTCGTAGTGAAGACAATTTGCAGAGCCCGGGATTATCGCCAAAAAGGCTGACAATTGGAGGTACATTGACAAAAATCCTCTTATTCTACAGATTATTCATGCAGTACTCAGTCGGCGGCGATGCGGCGGCAAAGGCGCGCCTTCAAAAAACGATTCCCGCTCGTCTGGCACTTGACTTCACTTCAACCACCATCTCACAACGGCGCCTTCTGACCTACGGACCGCGTCAGGGTTTGTCACCACAAGACCCCATAATGCTCTGGCAGGGAGATGACATGGGAAGTGTAGGCATTCTATGAAGCTGGAGCTGAGGCGAGGTAGGTATCATGATGGAAACGTCTGGTACATGGGACATTGGCATGCTGACACTGGCGTGCAGACGTTCTCGATGGTACTTGAATGGGATCGCTGATTCTGTCTGACTGAAGATGCGGAGTCTGATGAGGTGCTCTTTGGCCCCTCTACATCTGATTAACAGTATTGCTCTCGACTCTTCACGGCGGCCCATAGCAGTATCCCTGCTCAAGAGCACCTCTATGTTGTTTCCGCAGAGCCATTGCGAACGCCAGGGATATGAGAATGGACCGCCCTGTCGATAGGGCCAGTATGGACACTGGAAGTCAGCAAAGCTGGCTACCCTCAACTGTTGGCCAGCTATCTATTGATCTCGTGTGCAAGATACCCAGGGTGGCTACGCAAATCACGAAGCGCCCGTCCTGGACCAGCTCGTTGCACTATGGCGTTACGGCTGAACGGCTTTACTAAGGTGCTATCTGGTCTTGGTCCAACAATGCATGGATTGGGTTATACACTAACACCTCGATCAATGTCTACTACTGCGATCTCACCTCAAGAGGCTCGTCATAGAAAACTACCACCTGGGGCGCGGATGTTCTCATCCTTGGACTTCATCTTTACTACGCCGCGTAACTTCTGGAGTCCTGCCTCACTCTTCTTCTCCAATGTAATACATCCACTCTGCTTGGCTTCTTCGCTATCTGCTCTCACCTTGGTTCATTCCTCGACTGCCGACACCATCATTCAATCTCTCGGCCCTGTCGATCTAGCCTTTGTCACACACCTCAACATCTTCTAGATTCGTTACTCGACGACGTGCTCTTGGAACGTCTTTGCTCTACTGCTGAGCTGAAACATCTTTCCACCTACATCGGAGCATTGCTTGTCCCCAATCCGCCTTCTGAGCGCTATCTTGAGCATACCATTCCGCAAAGCTACGATATCAAGAACAAAGGTAAGTCTCCCTTGATCTGGGCTCCCTCTATCCCCCTTACCCATCGTCCTTTCAAACTTCGCCTCTTCAACCCTTCACACTGCTAGACGCACCTCACTAGGACCCACGTGTTGCTTCTCTAGTCCGATGCTCCTCCACTTCACAAGAACTTTGAAGCATTACCTTCTCCAAAAGTCACGTTTCGACCGCTTCAACACAACCTTACTTACTTTCCAGGTCTCTACGTCGGTCTCTCGTGGGTCCACCAGCCAGATCTCGTTCTGCGAGCATACTTTTTCTCAAGATACTTCGCATGACATTTAGTTCACTTAGCCACGACTTACGAGCCTTGGCAAGCATCTCAACGATCTGTCAAGTATTCATCCTGTCCGCAATCTTTACACTTTCTTCATACATAGTTCTCTCTTCATTTGCAAGACAAACAACTTATAGGCCTCTGCTCATCTCACGTCTCAGCTCGATCGACTAACTTCATATCGGCTTGTCTACTAGCTAAGGATATTTCAAATCATTACAGGCAAAAGTCTATCACTCCTGACGCATCCGCTCACTTTCGCTGTGTGCTTCTCGCAACCTCCAGGAAATTCTAAATCATCCAGCTGAAGACATGCGAGGTTTGTCGCTCGCTTGGACCAATTGAAGGCTACTGAGAAAGGTACAGGTCAACTCACTCCAAAGTCCCTGTTGCTCATAATACTAATCTTTCAACTGATCTTCCTTCGCAGTGATTTAGATAGCTAATAGCAATGACTTCTGCGAGCGGTGATCCGGTCGATGGTGGTTTACCACCAGACGCCTTCCACCCTTTTCAAGACGAGAGCTTTGAGGACCTAGTTGGTACCAAACCCCAAGTCGACTTTTCTGACCTACCGATGACGTTTTTGACAGACTCAGGCGTTGAGTTCTTGATGCCAACACAAACATATGGACCAAATCTCAGTACGGGTTTGGAGCCGCAGATCAACGACGACAGTATAGAAGCTTTGCTTGACCTTGATACTCTGTTCCGCACGAGCCATGGCGAAGTGGCCAACCAAGGTACAACGAAGGCAGGCAGGCATATCGCGATCGACGAGGCTATTCAAACAGGGTCAGACCAGCTCAGATCGCTCTTGGAGAGCGACACAGAAAAAGAGGAAGAGATCATCACCAAACCCGACAATGCAGACTCGCCAAATGTTCCAGGCCGACCCTCCAAGGACAAACAGGTTATCATCAAACAGGAATCTCCGGAGGTTGAGGAAATTATGTCTCGCTTTCTCCCAGGGCAGGTCATCGACCTTTGCGATGTAGAGGACGTCGTCATCAAGAGAGAAGGTGACGACGACTTTTTTGACTGGAAGAGTATGGCCAACGAAATCATCTCCATCTCAGACAGTGACGATGAAGACCAGACTGTGGACAATGAGACGTTGATTCCAGCAAGCCTGCTCCGTGCGAGACTGAAATCAGGAACGGCCTACATGTACGGCGATAATATCATTGAGCTTGGATCTGAGAAGGAGCTGGGTAGCGCTCTTGCACCAAGGCTAGGTACCTCTCTCCTCGGCAAGAAGATCACCCCAAGGCCAAAGGCCACCTCGGAAGCCATTGCGAAGCAATACCAACAGCAGCGAGCGCTCAGAGAGAAGATGCTTGCCCTCTCTGGGTCTGCAGGTCCCATCAAGGGACTGAACGGGCTGAAGCCTCCAGGCTTGGGGGGCGATCCCATAGACGACGATGCCTGGATGAGCAGCGATCCGAAGTTCGATGAAGAGGCTGCAGTCACGTTCCGCGAACTGAAGCGTAGCTACAAGGTCAAGCAGAGAGCAGATGCTAATACTATAGAGGATGATTACGAATTCCGGAGAGCGGACAAAGTGGAAAAGGCCCGGCTCAAGAGACTCGAACTTGACTATCTCAACTCTCGTGGGCCCGGCAGTGAGGAAGGAGACAGCGACGAGGATGCACTTTTCGTTCATCAGTCTCCTGCTCGACGCGCAAAGCGTTCTTACGCTGTCGCAAGCGAAGATGACCAAGGTAGCACCGCGCAAGGCCAAAAGAAGCAAAGGCTGAATTCAGCGCGGGATCTTGAAAAGGACCTTGAATCAAATCTGAGGGCAGGTATCGACGGGTTTTTAATGAAAGAGCGAAGGGAGGCGGACAGGCAAAAGGACAACGAGAGGAGCAAGAAAGGTGGAAAAACGGGCAAGGCGGCAAAGACAAGAGCGCCTCGTGGAGCGCAGAGCAATACCAATGGTGGAAAAGCCTGGACCAGAAAAGACAAGGCGCCGCGAAAGAAGAAGCCTTCACAAGCTGGTTATCTGAACAATGCGGCCAGCCTTCTCAACAGCAACGTCTTCGAGAGTGCTAACGCCATCCGCGATCTTGCACCTCTCCCGAAATCGACAGCAAAGAACAAGGCCAAGGCTTTGGCTGACATGGTTGCGAATGTTCCTCTTGGAGATAGGCGTCGGGCTGGAGCAGAGAAGGAGCATATCAGGAAAGCGACCGTTACCCTGGGTAAACAAAAGGTCAATCCAGATGGTGATGGTGGTTGGAAATTTACTGGCATAAGTTCCTCGCTGCACCATCATCAAGTGCAAGGAGCAGCCTGGATGAAAGAAAGAGAACTTGGGGACAGTGAGCCATTAGGGGTTAGTGGTTTACGAGCTCGTCTAGTTCAATTGGCGTACTGACATTGAATTCAGGGCATTTTAGCAGATGGTGAACTGGCATTGAACCACTGGACAGAGGAATGCTAACGTGGACCAAGGCATGGGACTTGGTAAAACGGTGATGGCTTTGACGTTGATAATTGCTAACCCTCCGACCCGCCGTGACAAGCACAAGTCTACACTCATTGTTTGCCCGCCTTCACTGTTGGGCCAATGTAGGTAGTCTTGATCTCTCGGGAAAGCATGAGGCTGACGAGTTCCAAGGGGAGAAGGAGATTAGCAAGCATGTTGCTCAAGGTGCTATCCGCCGGATTATGTCCCATTACGCAGGCAAGCGGCAGTCTGGCTTGGGTGCTATCGATGACATGCAGAATGCCAATATTGTGTAAGTGATATACCAGCGACTCGTCTCGATAAAGACTGATCAATATAGTCTCACCACCTACCAAGAGGTATAATAATAACCCCAAATCGCCGGCTGTGTCACTGATGGTATCACAAGGTTATGAGATCATATCCAAAGACCAATGTACCTGATGACATCGATGACTTAGAAAAGCTTCAAGCTTGGTGGATGGATATCTGGGAGGAAGATCGCGACATACTTCACAAGGCTCACTTCCACAGAATTAGTAAGTCATTACTCTAATTCAAGCACAATATTTATTTCCCAGGCTGACTTTGTGGGCAGTTCTTGATGGTCAGTATGGCTAGAGTCCACAATGCGGTAACGGTGTTGATAAATATTGCAGAATCCCAAGCGATCAAGAACCATCTTTCCCATACATCAGTTGCCTGTAGAGCATTGATGGCTCGGCACCGTTGGGCTTTGTCTGTGAGTTCCTCTCCGGACCCAAGGGCTGACGGGGATGGGGATTGATCGCTTTTAGGGTACACCCATCATGAACAGAATAGAAGAGCTTTACCCTTACTTCAAGTTCTTGAGGGTAGAGGCGACAGGGTCCTTCAAAGACTTCACCCGACACTTCTGTGTCGCAGGCAGCAGCGATTGCAACAAGCGCTTACATTGCATGTTGGATCAGATCATGATTAGACGGACGATGGATGATAAAGTCCTTGGATATCCAATTGTCTCGCTGCCAGCCACACACCAGGGGACTGAGCGTCTAGAATTCAATCTCGTCGAGCGCCTGATCTACAAGATTGTTAGCAGGCGATTTATCAGAGCTATCAACAAGGCTTCAGCCATGGGTGAGCTCGACCACAAGACAGGCTATGGACTTGTCATGTTCCTTCGATTACGGCAGATGGCAGCTCACACCTTTTTAATCCAAGAAATCCTACAAGACATGTTCGGATTAGACAGCGTCGATCGTCTCGAAGCCGCAGCAAGTCTCAATGAGACAGAGGAGAACAAGCCCGCAAAGACTATCACTGTCGCCCTTAGAAGGATGGTGGCAGCCAAGGGTGAAATTATCGAATCCACACCAGACCAGCAGTCCGTCGACCTAGAAGCTGGAGCGACTAACGAACTCGCCATTAGATTCGGTCAACGACTGCAAGGTCTGAAGAATACCTTGAAACTAGAAGAGCTAAGGAATGAGCAGCTATGCCACAAGTGCAAGAACATACCGGAAGATCCATGGGTTACAAGCTGCCTCCATGTTTATTGCAAGGAGTGTCTCGAATTTCTGGCTTACGCAGCGTCCAAGAAAGATCAAGAGAGCACATCTTGCCTAGAGTGTGGAACGCTGTTCGAGACAAGTAAGTCCTGTGCCGGGCTTAAAGAACTGGTGGTCGATGATTTTCTGGACCTGTCGCCAGACTTGAGAGGCAGGAAGGTCAAGACTGGGAAGGTCAACATGCACTGGGTTGCTTATGATGATGAACTCGTCTTATCCGCTAAGACAATTGGCGTCGAAAATCAGATCACGAGATGGCTTGAAGAGGATCCAGAGAAGAAGATTATTGTCTTCAGCCAATTTCTTATGATGTTGGTCCCCCTTTTGTTCACGCGCTAGCCCTAGCTAACACGGTTACAGAATGGCCATCCTCGAAAGAGTTTGCCAGAAGAATAGCTGGGAATATTGTACTGTGAGTTAACCCCTAGCCATCCTTTCATGGCATTTATTTATTGATATGTGCAGTACAATGGGAAGATGTCCCATCAGGCTCGCGATAAAACCATTGAAGCCTTTGGCAAAGAGAACAGCAAAATGAAAATCATGATAGCTTCGCTGAAATGTGGAGGTATTGGGCGTGAGTTGACGCACAAAGAAGACCTTGACAGGTGGGATATTAACGAAGCACCAGTGAATCTGACCATGGCCTCTAGAGTCACTTGCATTGATCTTTGGTTCAATAGTTGCATGGAGCAGCAAGGTATGAGCACATGTCCCCAAATCTTAGTCCTAATCTGACCCTTGAAGCCTTCTGCCGCGTCTGGCGTATCGGCCAGGCAGATGAAACATTCGTCACAAGATTCATTGTCAACGATACAGTTGACGACAGACTCGATTCCATGCAAAAGCATAAGGAATTCATCATTCACGGCGCTCTGGACGACAAGACCATCACGTCTGGGCTGTCGGTTCAAGAGGTTATGCGGCTCTTTGGAGATGTCATACTCGACAAGAAGACCAACAAGCCGTTCATCGCGATGGATGATGATGAAAAGCTGGACGCGATCCTGCCGCCTTTGGCTGACGACGAGGACGACCCTATTGCGTGGAGGAAATGATATAATAGCGCTCGGTTCGATATCCCTGATGATGATTTTCTGCATCTGCCCTGATGTGACTGAGGCTTTCCTTGCTTTTGGCCGTCTACACGGATATCTCGCTGCTTCAGTCGAAGCTTACCGACGCGAATGGCAAATCCGCGCACTCACGCACTCACTATCTTTAACCATGTAGCATAGCACGAAGCCTCAAGCACATATTCTTTTGATCTGCATTGAAAGTGGTGACATGCAACTTTCCACAGACATCTGCTCGTCCAAGTCTCCGAATCCACGCTTCCCCTGCTCCTACAACTTGTGGCAGCATGCCATACACATTATCAGCATCAGCGCTATCTGATACAATAACCTCGTTGCGTATGACTCCGCTCTTTGCCTAACTTCGATTTAGATGGCGAGGTTGACACGTAAGTGATATTGTGGTGTTGTGAGTATACTAAGGTATGTCGTACCTAATAGGTTCCACTGACTGACTGTAGTTGGTTACTTAGATGTCTTTAGGAGGAGCATGCTGTACGTCCTTTACAATCACAGCGGTTGGTATACATGCTATGGTGGAGTAAAGTGTCAACTTTACCCTCTGGATATAAGCCGCCTTGGCACGATATATCGTCCACGCCAAGACCACTATACGCGACACTAACGCGTCCCGAAAACCGCGAACGCGTCTTCTGCGATTGCCTTAGCCCCACTGACACGGACTTCAAAACCAGAATCATCTCTCGTGTACGGTCCACCCTAAATCTCCATAAGCACCATGTCATCCATCGTCAACGGCCTTTTGAATTCAGACAATCCAGATCTCGATCTCGCAGCCGGCGCCCGTAGGAATGGTCCGTTAAAAACGCCCAACGGTCGAAGCGCTCAGCGTTCTTCAGTACCACCTCTAGATAGCAACGGAGCGCTCAGCGATGTCGAAGGGTTCCCAGATGACGAGATCGTCGGCGCTCGAGGTACAGATCGGAATCGACCGAAAGATCTTTTCGCAAGAGCGGTGAACAGGGTAGTGGATAGAGTGGGTGAAAAGGTTGCGGAGGAGTTTGAGAACTTTCTGGACATGTATGTCTGAAGTACAAGACATTGAGAAGCATGCGCTGATTTGTATAGCTTTGTGGAGGATATCACATTGTCTGGAGCGCCGCCTTCCAGCGCTCTGACGAGTGACAAATACTACATTGCGCAGATTCACGGCCTCAGAATCTACAATCTTTCTACCCTCTACGTCGACTTCCAACACCTCCTGTCGTTACAGAATCAGACTCTGGCTAATGCGATCGCAAACGACTACTACCGATATCTACCCTTCCTCACACGAGCACTTCACAATCTGATCGCGAAGTACGAGCCACGCTATTTCAAAGAGCATAGGCAACCTACGAGTGCTTCATCACAAACTGGGTCTTCTGTTGCAGGTAACGGAGTAAGCCAGGCTGATACACAAGGCTCGAGAACCACGAATCAGCAGACGGACAAGCTATTTACCTTGGCGTTTTACAATCTACCTCTGATCTCGCGAGTACGGCAGCTACGGACAGCATCTGTGGGCAAGCTCCTCTCGATATCAGGGACTGTAACGAGAACATCAGAAGTGCGACCGGAGCTGTACCTTGCTACATTCATCTGCGAAGGCTGCAGGACGGTCATACCGAATGTCGAGCAAACCTTCAGATACACTGAGCCGACCCAGTGTCCCAACCTGGTCTGCGGCAACCGGCAAGGATGGCGGTTGGATATTCGGCAAAGTACCTTTGTCGATTGGCAGAAGGTCAGGATTCAGGAGAATAGCTCCGAGATACCCACTGGAAGCATGCCTCGAACAATGGACGTGATCCTACGAGGAGAGATTGTGGATCGCGCCAAAGCAGGCGAGAAGTGCGTTTTCACCGGGACGCTCATCGTGGTGCCAGACGTTAGTCAGCTCGGACTTCCGGGTGTACGACCGGAAGCTATGAGGGACAATCGGAATGCTCCCAGAGGCGGCGACGCTGGAGGGAGTGGTGTGACGGGTCTTAAGGCTTTGGGTGTTCGGGATTTGACGTACAGAATGGCCTTCCTCTCGTGCATGGTGACGCCAGATACTTCGACGCCGGGACAAGCGGCCAATCAGCAACTTAATGGACAAGCTGGGAATATTCTGGCGTCATTGAACCAGACTGCAACCATTGATCCGCAAGATACGGGAGATCATGCTCAAGACGCTTATTTGCAGTCGTTGACTGCATCCGAGATTGAGGACTTGAAGCAGATGGTGCACAGTGATCACATATACTCGAGGCTGGTCAATTCCTTGGCGCCAATGGTGTATGGTCATGAGATTGTCAAGAAGGGGCTACTTTTACAATTGATGGGAGGTGTGAGCAAAGTCACACCCGAAGGTATGCAACTGAGAGGAGATCTGAATATTTGCATCGTCGGAGATCCGAGTACCAGCAAGAGTCAGTTTCTCAAGTAAGTCTTCCGTTATCATACACGAGACTTTGGAACTCAGCCTACGCAGATACATATGTTCTTTCCTACCTCGCGCGGTCTACACATCCGGCAAGGCTTCTTCTGCAGCCGGTCTTACAGCAGCGGTAGTCAAAGATGAAGAGACAGGCGAGTTCACCATCGAAGCCGGTGCTCTCATGCTGGCAGACAACGGCATCTGCGCCATTGACGAGTTCGACAAGATGGATATTGGCGACCAGGTGGCTATCCACGAAGCCATGGAACAGCAGACTATTTCGATCGCCAAAGCCGGTATACAGGCCACCTTGAACGCAAGGACTAGTATTCTCGCCGCCGCTAATCCTGTAGGAGGGAGATACAACCGAAAGACCACGCTCCGAGCGAACATCAACATGAGCGCGCCAATCATGAGTCGTTTCGATCTGTTCTTCGTAATCCTGGACGAGTGCAACGAAAGTGTAGACCGGCATCTGGCCGAGCACATTGTCAACATCCACATGAACCGAGACGAAGCCGTACAGCCAGAATTTTCAACCGAGCAATTGCAACGCTACATCCGCTTCGCACGAACTTTCAAGCCAGAATTCACGCCTGAAGCCAAGACCCTGCTCGTGGAAAAGTACAAGGAGTTGCGAGCGGACGACGCTCAAGGCGGTATCGGCAGGAACAGCTACCGTATCACTGTCAGGCAGTTGGAGAGCATGATCCGACTCAGCGAAGCCATCGCCAAAGCCAACTGCGTCGACGACGTGACGCCGAATTTCGTCAAGGAGGCCTTCAATCTCCTGCGCCAAAGCATCATCAGTGTTGAGAAAGACGATATAGAAGTCGAAGACGACGAGGATGACGTTGTGAACAATGGCACCGCTAACGGGCACAGGGGGGATCGAAACGATGGCGATTCTCCCATGGCCGACGCTGGTGATGAGGATGACGACGACGCATCAGACGGCGATGATGGCGCAGCGGGTGGTAGAGCTAGAGCGTCACAGACCCCGGCGCCTGCACCGCAGGGAAGTGGAAAGACGAAGATCACGTATGATAAGTATATGGCCATCCTGAACCTGCTCGTCCGACGCGTGAACGAGGATGAGCAGACCACGGGAGAGGGAGTGGAGCATGAGGAGTTGGTGCTGTGGTATCTGGAGCGGGTGGAGGATGAGCTCAAGAGTGTGGAGGAGGGGGAGGAGGAGAGGGAGTTGGTGGGGAAGGTTTTGAGGAGGATGGTTAAGGTTTGTGGATCCCTTTCTTTCTTGGGATCTTGGGGGGGTTGGGGATTTGTTTGGCTGATTCGTGTGATTGTTTCATCTAGGATAACATCTTCATGCGCATCCGAGGCGAAGGGTTGGATCCGGATGAGGGTAGGGGTGCGAGGGAGGCGGAGAAGGTGGTTTATGTCCTTCATCCGAATTGTGCGGTTGAGGAGATGTAAGGTGGTGGTGGTGATGGGGGTGTGATTGGATGCTAGGCTGGTTGTAGGATATTGTGGGATGTGTATGCTTGCTTGCTTGTCGTGTTATGTCGCAAAGCGCGTTAGGGAGGATGGGAGGGGGAATAGGAGGGGGGTTGGGCGTTGGGCGTTGAGGATGGGAGGATGGGGATGGGAGAAGGATTTTATTGTTCTATTGTTCTATTTCATCGATACCTCATGCACTGGGCGGAGGATAGTGCATAAGTACAACACCGTGAGCGAATTGCGAGGCGTGATTGCTACAGCTGCACGAATCGCACTTGTCCTACCAGTCTACATTGTATTACGAACGCGTGGACGTTCGTTCGTTCGTTGGGCAGATACTCGTACAGATGGACTATCTGTTTACTTTGCTATCTCATCCCTCCTTAACCACACCCAAATCCCCTGTTTCCAGTAGCCCCTATTAAAACTCCCTGCACGTGAATGTCCATTAAATCAACACAGCATCCCTAAATTCTCCGACTGCATCGTGCCTGCTTTGAGATGTTGGAGCGTTGTGGCGCCATGGAGGTATGTGAGAGAGAGGGAAGAGAGGGTGGTTTCATATATATACAATAAATGACCAACGCGAGACATGCGCACGCTTTGAAGGAGCAAGTGATCGTTTGGGGGGGTGTTGAGGTATGTTGTTGTTCGAGGCCTTGGGGGGTGTTGAGGTTGAGGTGGAGGTTGGATGGGGGGAAGTGACGGGGAGTGTTGTTAAAGTGTTGTGGGTATGTTGTATGGCCGAGGACTAGAGCGCCATGGGATTTTTGGGGATTGACTCCCCTTGGTCTGTAGATTGTGGGGGGGAGGAGGGCGAACGTTAGTGATGGTATTGGTGAGTTCTGAGGTGTTTGTAAGGAGAATTCGCACGATTTCGAAGCGGATCGTGTTGGGGGGTAAAGAGTGCGCCGTTGACTTGCAATAGGAGCAAGCAAGTAACTCTGGCGGACCAGGCGGAGAGTGGCCGGTGGGGAAGACGAAGGGAGGTGTGGCTATGGTGTTGATGGTATAGGAGTTGAGTATAGCGAACTGCTATATTCCCAGATTTCTGTATGTCTCGGAGGATAGTATGTTGTACGTTTGCTGGTGCTGGTGCTTGTCAAGCGTTCGCAAAATCATGGCCGAATATTGATTCCGCACTGCAAATGATATACCGATTCCATCTTCAGTGGAGAATGGAAATGATACCAAGCACCGCAGCAGCACCCACGGCACCAAGACCGACGCCAGAACTTCGAACGGCCGCACCATTGGTCGCAGCAGGCGCTGCTGGAGCGGCACCCGCCCCGGACGTAGTTCCAGATGGACCTCCCGGAGCCGCCGAAGTCGTCGTTGACGACGCCGAGCATGCCGGAACAAGACTAAGATGCGCGTCGTACGTCGATGCATTCGGGTCACACGTGCACGCGGCGGTGGCACTTGCGATAACGCTGGCATAGCTCTGATACTGCGTCTGGTTCTGGGCGTAGCTGTAGCAGCTTTGCATGTTGGCATTAAAGTCGAAACCGTTGTAAACGTTGCAAAGGCAGCCTGCCTGCGCCGTCGTGGCCACGGCGGAGAAAGTACCACTGTGTGCCGCCGAACAAGTGGTGAAGGCGCCGAAGGCGAGGGAGCAGGGCGTGGCCTTGCGGGGGATTCTGGCCTCGGGCATGACTGTCGTTGAGGGGGTGGCAGCGGCTGCACCAGCTGTGCTACTGCTGCTACCGCCCTGCGAGTCGCCAACGGCGCCTACGATCTTCTCGACCAGTGTTTTGAGCGCTTCTGCGATGTCGTCGAAGTGGATCGATTCGTCTCCCTTCGCTGGGTGAGGGTTCTGGCCGAGGGCGAGGGCGCCGGGGACGCCTATTGCTTCGCCGTGATACTGGCCATTTGAGTCAACGGCCCCGTTCGGATTGTCTACTGTTGGGCGTTTTGGCCCTGTTGCTGGCTCCGGCGGCGGCTCCTTGCCTCCTTTCTGCGCAGAGGCGGATATTGCAAGTTGGACGACCAACGCCGTAATAATTACGAAGCTGCGCATTTTGTCTGAGTGGAGAAACTAGTACTATCGTCTGATTTTGAGAGGTTAGATGGCAGAACAATTTTCGAGCAGGAGATCAAATATATATCGAAAGTATCCGTAGGATTGCGGCTGAGATTCCCAGCCTCGTTAGCTGACTTAGTTCCATATAGGCGAGAGCTGGGTACGCCCTTGCTATGGGTGAGTATCGCCTGACAATGCCCTTCGCAGCCTATAGGGTTCTTCTTAAAATAGTGCAGGGACATGGCATGCGGGGGCATTGACAGGATCATCATGTTTCTATGTACATGTAGTCGAGGCAAGATCAGTCGCTAAGCGTCTCTGCCAAGAGTGCCAAGGCAGGTAAAACTACTTTGCCGTATTCTAGAAGATCTATCTGAAGATCTCACGTGATCTCTACCTTTGTATCATAAAGTATGTATGAATTGCCGTACTGCTGTAGAGTACTGGACATCAAGAAGCCTCCGGGTGAAGAACAGCAGACGCATGATACTGATCTATCTTCTCCAGATACAGCGAGTATGTAACAACTTTAGACTGCACGATCATGCACGTCTCCTAGCTCTCCGATTATAATGAGCCGGATCAGGCTCCTCCCTTAGTCCTCTTCCGCTTCCTCAATGATCTCACCTGCTTCCCCTTATCCCCTTCGAGGCGGCACTGCTTCGTTTCCTATTCGAACAAATAGCAAAAGGCTGTTTTTGAAGGAGCAGCGAGGGAGCATGACAGAGCATAAAAAAGCAAGAGTGATCATAGGGCTATGCAGGGGCGCAGCAGATATGCACATATGCTATCAAGCACAGGCTGGGGACTAGGGTAGCCATATGGCTCTGGGGCATTCGTGCATGAGACCATGGACTATTAAGCAAAGTCACCTTCAGGTGTACTGCTAGCGTTCGACAGCCGAATACATGAAGCGAGACACCCACTCATCAACGATCTCTCTTGCTACGCCGCTCCTCCATCTAGTCCTATGTTGTTCACGTAATCTAACATCTAGTGTTCGCTGCTCTACGGTCTCCAGAGGTGATGGAAGTTCTCGACGATGCTCGACAATTCGCCAGTGCAGAACGCTCAAGTATTCCGAGTGCGCAATGGCGGAGCTTGAAAGACTTCACCGAAGCGCACTCGGCATCGTCGAACGATTGCGACTGGCTCCATGAATTTGTCTCGTCAGATGCGGTCTCTACGGGCGGTATCGGGCCAAAATATCTGCTCAGGGTTCATTACAAAGAGACGAGAGATGCATCGGCCACTATTACTGAAGACTTCCGTCCTGGATCATGTGCACTGCTCAAGCGTTGTCTCGACTCGAAATATATACGTGCGGTGATACTCTGTCATAGAGATAGCTCTCAAGTGGATCCGGCAATCCTCGATCTCCTATGGAATGAATTCAAGCTTGAGGTGTCATTCATGCGACATCACTTCGATTATAAAGAAATCAGAGATGAATCAGGCTGCCCCGAAGGTATCGGCAACCGTCTCAGAAAGGAAGATGGTCTAATTGTAAGCTCTTCGAGTTTTGGCGGCCATTGGAATCCTATTCGTCTCCCGTCAGAAACGCGAGCCTCCGTCCTCCGCTTGACTGTAGACTCGGAATGCTTGTCTGTCTGCTGCAGAGGTGGTATTGGTGAGTCCGGCTCCCACTAGACATTCGACGACGTCAGAGGAATAACCGCGAAAATAGTCATCGCACTCATCCGGTCGAATGCCATTTATCGGCAACCGCTATCGTGGGGGAGGCCGCAGGCTGGACGTGAGAGATACACGGACTCTTGTGCGAACGACCTTTTCGCTGCAACCGCCGGTACATTCTTCATGAATCATGAGTTCCCTAGTGATTCATTTGAATTTTCTTGCGGAATCGTGCACTTCTACGCCCGTCTCTTAGTCCTAAGATGTTACGAAGATTATAATTTGCGGCACGATACGCAACCGATCGTCTTGGAAGAGTGCAACCAAGTTTGTTCCCAAGGCCATCCAGATATCGTAGCTATGCATCATCGGCGACTGGAATTGGTCAAATTAAAGCAAGCCTTGTCCGGGTATCTTGGACCACTTACTCCAGAGCATGAGTCATTCACCTTTGGTAAGGGCTCGGAGTTGGTTAATGATTCAAACAGGGGGAAGCTTCCTAGTCTCGTGACCGACGTGGAGATGCTCATGTCGTTGTATGAGAATACCATGAGAACATACGAGTGGAGCATTCACGAGACCGATTCTGACTACAAAGCAGAGCTGGCGTCGGAGCAATTGGCAGAGGCTAAAGAGTCAAAGGCCACGGCAATCAGCCTCGGGAAACTCTCCAACCTGGCTTTCTTATATCTCCCGATCAACTTTGTTTGCGCCATGCTTGGCATGAATCTGGGAATCTTTGGAAAAGGAACTGTGCCTGTGTGGGTATTCTTTATATTGGTTTTCGTCTTCGGCCTCCTGACGTATCTGCCCATCTACCTGTTTCCATCTAATGAACAAAGAGCTTGGTACCACAGGCTTGCGTATCACCTTGCACGACGCTCTATCTTTGCTGGATTCTGGTTTCTTGCCTTCACTATGACCCACGATAATCGGCAGAACTTCGAGATAATAAATTCCGGTCTTGCTCAAGTATGCTTGGGATCTTACATCCACAGGACCAAGGGCTGGAAGGATGAAAGGCATGATGGGCTCTTTGACAAAGCCACCTTGGGTAGCAAAGAATTTTGGAAGGAGAGAGTGAAGAGGATCTACGTCGCTATCGGAGAGTTGAACTCCAACGATCGAGCTACGGAACTCACCGTTTGACCTGACGGATGACGGCTTGTCTCCCATGCTTTGAGCTAAATGATATGCTGTCTACGAGCAGATCGATGTTGCAGCGGCCGTACAAAATTGTTCCAGATGAACCTTAGCCAACGCGCCGCCCAGTATGCAGTGCTCATGCAGCTTGCGCTGTTTTCCACACCCTCATGGTGGAAAAGCATGATAAAGCGCCCTTGATGAGACATGTGTCACGACTAGTCCAGAAAGGCACAACCCTTTACCTGCGACACTCAAACGAGCAGGGTAAAGTATGAGCGAGTAGAAAGGGCGTTTCTTGTCAATGCTTACAGAGAAATCCGGTGCGCTTCGTCAAACGCCATTGATTGAATGCCACTCAACTACGACAAATGCCTTGTTGAAGTCATAAAAGGTGGTCCTGTAGATACTCTCATTGTTATGATATGTGGCGTTTTCGATAACTTTTTCGACTGTAGGTCCAAGTTTCAGTCTATGGCTTAGTACGAGGGCTGTTACATGAATATACGCATGATCTCTACTCTTCTATAATCCAGCACAGCGTTGATTGGGGACAAGGTATAGAAACTCGGAATAGTGAGCTGCGTGGTCTTTCATGGCTATTAATACCGAATTTTGCGGGGCTGGCTCATACATTTTCGCCACCGCTCACGCAATAGTAGTCAGGCTTCAGGCCAATAATCGCCACAAGATGTACGCCAGAGTGCGAAACCTTCGGCTATTTCTGATCAAGACCACTTTGATCTTTTCCTCCGATCTCGCTCCATGAACGTTCTCAGACCCCATGCGATGCTTCTCCGACTTCAGACATTGTCCTTTACGAAGTCTACTTTGGAGTGAATCGAGCATTTGCAGCGTACCTTGCCCAAGCGTTCCTCTTTCTTCACTCCTCTGCTTGTTGTTTTCGTCCAATCACTACCTAAGTCTTGACTAAAATCACTATTAAATCTCCTCTTCTCATTCTACTTCGTCGCTTCTTCATCCTCCTGAGCCGCTGACTGAACCTGCTACGCTCCTGTATGCTATCAACACCTCATTTGATCTTGGCACTTCGACGTCGAGTTTGTAATGGAGACGCTGCTAGGCTTTGCCGTCTGATCAATCGTTCTTTGGAAATAGCAGGTGAAGCCGCGAAACTCTTATTAGAAGTGAGAGCTTCGGCTTGAGATTCTCAATTGATAGTCTGGGGGAAACAAGATCACTCAAGAAGCAGCATTTCCTTGTAACATAATGTTCATCTGGAGTGGACGCGAGACCTCAACTTTTTCGTCGTCATAAGATGATATGAATCGCTGTGAGGGCTGCTTGTCTCATCTCAGTCATACCGAAATTGTGGCTTCTCAATCTGTTTCGGAATCCTCACCAGCACCAAGATTTGCTTCACATAACTTAAACTCCTCATCACTGATAGCAACTTCACACATCTTGACCCCTTCATCGTCACTGATGATTGCTTCGGCAATACAAGAATCCCCTCAATTACTTCCTCATATATCTCAAGCTCTCGGGGTAAGCATAAGTCAACAATGTTGATGAAGCAGGCATGCTTTGCACTCAATCGCTTTCGGTTTGTATGAGTTACGTTTCTTACCTCAGTGACTGTTAGACCGAAATGTACAAGTCTATAGCTGATCATTTCCGGGCTGTGAACCACGTTTAGAGCGCGAATCTAAAGCTCGGCATCTTGCTCACTAATCGATAGTTTTGCTTCGAGATGCATAGCACAGAGAACGGTCACGATATCGACTTGGTACTCCACAGGATTTCGTATCATTCGTGCGTCTTCACTAAGTCCAGAGATTCTCTATATATATATATACCTTCAATTTATAAATTTGCGGCATGGACTACGCCGTATGTTCTTTGGCAATGAGCGATGATATGCGTCTTGGGTAATTTTCAAAGCTCTTTCTATACATATATATATTGTCATTATATACATTCGCGGTAAGCTTTACGCGTCTTTACAACGAGCCAAAAACATAATGGAGGCCCCCAATGGGGGGTCACCCACAACAAGAAGCCGAGGAAGCGCCAAACCGCTGATTGGGATAAGGAACTTCCTGGAAGGACCTGTGAGATCCCCAGTGGTCCCTCCGTTCATGATCGCCAAGCCAGGCTTGGCGACGTTTGTACGTCCTTCGGCAGTGAGTGATGTCGTGCATCTTGAGCGATTCCTACAGCTTTGTATACACAGATATACTTTTAGTGTCTACAATATTATTGGACACGACTGTATATTCCCTTGCGCGTTACTCAGTGTCTCGCTGGATGATCATCAGCGAAGCACTTGCAAGATTCAATGCAAAATTTCCAGAGTTGCGATCTCTAAACCCATATGGACTTTTCATTGGGACTTGATATGAAAAGCCAGTGTTCGGAAAACGATCGTAATATCGAGATCCGATAACATTGTATCGAATTCGACCTGACAGACCGAAAACCCGATTTGGAACGGGTATAACTTTATCCTTTGCCCTAGCTGGACGTGCAACAGCTGCGCCATCGACATGAACGTTATACTTGCTCGAGGTATGGACACATGTATCTCGCGACACGATAAGCTTCCGATGGAGACGCTCTATGGTTTCCCCATAGCTCCTCGAGCGATTCGACAATTGATTGTATATTGTTGGATCGCTATGGATGATGTATCCAACGCACGGTATTGTGTTGGATTGATCGAAAACATTCTCGACTGATCTTTCTTTCACATAGAATCGTCAAGAAACTTGTTGGACTGTGCATGTCAAAGACATTGAAGTTGAGTCATTCAAAAAGTACTCGCTAATTTAGCGAGAACCAACAGATCACGGTCAAGCAAGAATCACCTCGAAAAGGAGCCAGGATTCGAAACTTCATGGCTTGCTTTGTTTCGAACCCAGATTCCCTGTTCATTCTTCATTGCCGCCTGTGTCGAAGACTACAAACCCTTCGAGGGCAGGCTTGTGAACGTTCCAGTCATGGGATTATTTCATGATATTACAGTGTCGTGCGTAAGAGGAAGATCTTACTATCAACGACATCGAGAATATTTTTTAAAATGAACGAATCCCACTTCTTTCAATTGCTATAATGGCCGGATAGTAACTAAGGTACGCAACAAAGTGTCTCCTCCAAAACCTACCGCTGCGAAATACGAACGTCATTGAAGGCCTCTGATCTCCCGGTGAAAACCCGCATATTATGATACACTTGGAATTCAAGGGGTCATTGCGACCGCTGTTGTCGACTCTTATAGAAAGAAGATGTAAGCGTCGTCGCATCATCATGAGAAGATGACGTTGTTGGTTGTTGTTCGAAATAAACAAGAGATGGGAGCTACATCTTCGCGGTTCCATTCTGTTTTCATTCTTGAGTCTCTGTCAGTTTTTCATTTCCATATCAACTGCCAGCGATGATCAAGCGCTATCGTGATCCATTTCTAATATATTTAGTCATCATTCACCACCTGTAAGATACTCGCGTTCTTGATGCTTACCGCGATCAGCAATCATCACGCAGAGAGTGTATGTGCGGAGACGAAACGGATGAACAATAACATCTCGCCGCCTCCGATGATCTTTCATGACCTATACCAAGGTCTCTTCGAAGGGATTCCCTCGGTGGCTTTCACGACGGACTCTCTCCGGCGGATTCGCACAAGACTCGACAAGTTATGGGCTCGGCCTTTGTGAAGGTTAAACTTGCTGAAGAGCACGCGGAATATAATGGGGATGGACAACCCATGATTTCAACGCTTCGACGAGTTCATTGATATCATAACAGTATATGGTATACTTTCAATTGCCGGGGGGTAAGATCACCTGGCTCATTTGAGAACTCTCTTTCAAAGTGTGATATTAAGCATCGTAAGTGTAAGTCTCCGTGAATGTGAAGACGTCGTGGAAGGGATTACGCGTAATGTTCATGCTTCTCGCAATGATAGTCTAATCATCAGATGAGACGGCTAAATCAGAATCCTGGTGTGGAGTTCTGGGAGTCAGGACAAATGTTTCAAGAAGTGATTGATATCAGTGACGGTCTCCGTCATGTCTCGAAGTTGTCTGACATATTTTGAACTCAAAGGCGCAAGAACCTTGGGTTGGGTCATCTCGAGATCAATTTCAGTAGTATCATTGACAAGTCTGGGAGTTAGGTACGGTGATGTTGCACAAAGGCAAAGGCAAAGGCAAAAGCAAGAAGGAGATCCTCTTTCCCATGGCTAAGTCGCGCTGTTCATCTATTACCTCTCACCTCTTATCTCAGCCACTTCAAAATCAAAACTCTTCCAACGTTGGCAACATTCAAGTGGTCCAGTTTCAACAAAATACCATAGCCCAACAAGCTCCTAACTGAGATAAAATACACAATTCTCGGTGTCATAACTCCATGGACGGACGTTGAGCGTCCGTTGCATCAGATTATCGCACTTCGAAGGGTTGAAAAAATATACTCCACAATTCGACATGACATAGCAAGCAGAGACAACCGAAAGCAAGACATGTGTTCGAGATGCATATCGCCAATGACCGCAAACAACTCCAATCTTATCCGGTAAAGCTCATACTCATATGTTGTACACGCACTTCGATACCACTAAATATCCAGAACCACCCTCAAAGCAATTCCTGAAGCCGCGTTGTAAGATTACAACGGTATACTCTGTTGGAATAGACCAGAGATAGAAATCCGCCGTCTGCTACGCCGATTATTACAAGCTGATAGTATACTCACTAAATTAGGCTGTCTATGGAAGCCTTCCACGTACTTCGTTGCCTCATAGGTGGCTAGTATCAATCAAGCACCAACGACCTACTTATCGGGTTACTAATGCTATTTTTGCCGTCTCAAATCAATCAATACTATATCTTACACGTATTCCGACGCCAATCGTCACGGGATGAATCGATAATAGAATAGAAGGTATCCAAAAGTGTCTATCGGATTTTCCTGAGGATTAGGTAAGATTTGATGACCGTTCAAACAGGCAGCATTCAACGGTCTTTTCCATATGGTGCGTCACCCACGCAGGCTACCTGCAATATCTTCATATCTTCCATCCATGATTATGGAATGACCATGACAAATGGTAGCAACACAGGTGAATGGTCTTAGAATCTCTTGGAAACCTTGCGCCGTTTTGCAAACAAACACTGGGAATTTCCCCATAATTATTCCAATATCAAATCCGTTATATATTCGAATCTACCTGCTGAACTGACGAGCAGTGGAACATATCTATCGCTCAGTCATCGTCGCTATACGTTAGAATGGCAGTCTTCTAACTCACAAACGCAGAGTTATGTATCGTGGTCTAGGGTGACAGTACAAATGGATGGGAGAGCCTGCTACCAAATTGGCCTGGAATTTGTCACCACGATGGCAATGCCTACGGAAAGGAGAACAGCAAGGCCTGACCCTCTTCTCTGTCCTACCAGAATAATCCTTATCAGTCGAAGCAATAATCTGCTCACGACACAAGTACCGGGATCTCGCCGCCTGCTCATTTCCTGCGGACCAATACGCGTCCCGATAACATCCTTTCCCGTTATCCAGACCGATCAAGGCAATAGACAACCGTTCTCGCCCGGGGCATAACGAACGAATAACAGTTGAAGATATCCTTCAAGACGATGTTCATATAGAAGGTACCAAGCTATCTTATCCATCACCAGAAGCGCCTCTTTCGTCCATCGTTGATTTCAGGGATACTCCACTCCTATCTTTTCAAGACCCGACGAAAGCCTGCGCCCCCACCTCATGCCGCTTTCGTATACTTTCCCCAGTTTCGCAGCTTTAACATTCAAGCATCTCACTACTGCAGAAATATCATAATTCTTTCATGGAGTCTTGCTTTACCTTAAAGCATTAGCTACAAAACTGATAATAGCTGGTCCTAATCTCTATATACTGAGTAGGATAGACGACACATGGGTTGGAGACATCACATTGTTCTGCCTTACATGCTCTTGCTATTCAATAGCTTATACATATGCTGAATAACAACGAGGACGTTGCTTCTGTTATTTATCAAAATGGCAGCAAGATAGGACTCAAAGCACAGGAATCCAGATCTGGCTGGTAGTGCGTACCTGAAACTGGCTAAGACAGGCGATGCAAGTTACCATCTTCCTAAATCGTCATCCCTTTCAACAAAAGAGGTCGGTCCCTATAGAATCCTACAAAAAGTCAGCCCTTTGGCGTACAGGCTGGAACTACCACCAAGTATGTCTAGGATAAGCCCCGTCATATCGGTGATTCATCTGGAACAAGGCAAGGCCGATCCTCTCGGCCGGACCATTCCCCCTCCAGCACCCGTGGTCATTCAGGGTAGAGAAGAATATGTGGTGGCAAAGATTCTGCGTAGGGGGCTGAGAGGCCGTAAACACGGCTATCAGGTCAAATGGAAGGGGTATGACAACACGATCTAGGAACCAGCAACCAATCTCAAGAATGCAGAAATTTTCAGGTTATTGCAATTATTGTGTTTGTGGAGACTGGAGAACTGTAGGTTTGAGAAAGCTTTCCCTCCTTATTGATCAATCAACATATACGAACATTCAGTCATTGCATCTGCAGACACTCGAGACCTTCCACCTAAGAGAGCTTTGCGTCTCCCTTAAGCAAGCAAATAATTGAAAATAAGTCAAGAATCGTTCAAGATTGGTTATTCCCAATCGTTCTCTTTTCTGACAAAATTGTCTTTCCCAGTCAGCTACGGTTCAGATCACTACCATCAGACCAAATCAATAAGCCTGAAGGGTTCTCGAGAATACAATACGAACGTAAAAACACAAGCAAACCATCTACTAGACAAAGCTACCAGAAATAATATAGGAGTGCGCAGAATACAAAGCCAAACGCGACCATGAAGAATCTCTCCACCTCGCATGTCCGACCAAACATTACACCAGCCGACCACTTAATCCACATGAGAGAGCATACAGACTCTACCCACCTCCTCTCCGCTAAATTGATTTCACACGAGATGGTAGCCTACGGCCTCACTGTCGCCAAAAGCGGGTACTCAGGTGACTCAGAACCTGATAGATATAAAGATTTGAGGGTCCTGGATCTATAGGATCTCATCGCCACGTCAGATCAATGCACAATAACCGATTGCTTCTGGGAGACCACTTCTCCGGCCCTACGATACGCGATGGCAAGCAAGATCCGTCATTTGATAGAAGATAAAGATAAGCCACCTTCAGCGATAGGTGTTGCATCGATAGCTGAAGGTGTACAATATAGGATCGTTTCATATATATATTCTATAACGAAGTCTCAACCTCGATCCTGATCATGATCAAGAATAGAGCTGATCTCCCCGAGCAAGAGATCTTTGACAAGAGTTTGGAAAGCGGCTTCATATTCTAGCCACAAATCGCCTTTGTATTTTACTAGAGACACCCCAAATGGCAGAAAAGGTCGGTTAGTCACCGATGAACTAGGACTAAACAAAGTTTATGGAAGTGATGCAGACCCATTGCCCCTCCAGGCTGATGTAATAGCCATTTCAGAGGTATTATCAGAACAACGAACGAATAACGAACCATCTCGGCCAAAATGGCTGCATCGATTCCTGTGGGATCACTGCACAACACATCATAACACAGGACGAGGATTGATCTTTACCTTGAACAGAACTTCTTAGACTCTCTCGAATCCTTCCAAAGATTTCTCTACATCCCTTCCTCAGTCGCAGGGAAAGAAGCGGAAAGGACAGACCAGACCAACATCTCAACATCCCTCATCGAAGGGTTACTGGCTTGGAGTCTCAGACTCGTCGGTATATATAAATCTCGAACCTTTTCAGCGGAGAACAGTAGAAAGTTTTGATATCAACGAGCTGACGTTTACAGCAGGTTGGAGATCCAAGCGTTCTCGGAACCGATACAGAGTGGCTGTGTAAAGTGAGCAAGGCTGGAGGATTATCGTGTTATAATGGAGGGGATTCGTTGTCTCCATCACCAATGTCATCGATCTGTCGGACAGCCCAGGGCCGAAGTCTCGAGTTGCCACGACTATAGCACAAGGCTTAAAGAAAGAAGAAAGAGGAGGGGGTGATAGTCTTAGAGAAAGGACCTTTGTGTTAACGAGGAGGGATGTATCACGAAATTAGTAATATCTTAGATAATAAAGGCTAGGTTTTAGAAATCAGCCTTATACTTAGATGAGTAAGCGGGTCTCGGCATGCTTGGCACTCATGTGGATAAGTGATGAGGGGTAATTAGACTAGCGTTGGAATCATGTATTTAGGGAGCCAGATGCCCCTATTATTCCTACTCCTTAGCAACCCCCATAGTAGCAACAATATTAGAAGACGACAAGACTCATCCTACCTTTTCTATAAGGTACAACTTCCTGACATCTCACTATCCCTCTGCTACCATTCCTCCACAGAAGCCGCAATATGAACAGTCAATCCTCCCTCCTAAATAGAAGAAGTAACACTTCTCGCGCACTTGATAAAAGCCATACTATAGCGTTCTTCAAATTGTCCATGTCCAAGTTCCGAACCTCATCGCGATCATCTACACAAACCTAATAAACCATGAAGACTCATATAAGAAGATCGAACCCGCCTGCCTTGCGAAGCTCATATGAACCCTCGTCCATCATCCTTCTCTACCCTCGAAGCTACCAGTAGAAGTCCGTGACGAGCTCTCTGCCCACGACGCTGGATGCAACACATACAACGTCGTAAGCAATCCAAGGAATCGAAGGAACCGATGATATCTGCCCAATTCATCAAGATATAACTTCGCGAGCACGACGTTGTACAGGCCATCCGTCGCAATTTCCGTCGTCGGTATCGCTTCCGTCTCTGGGTCGACGAAGATGGTGACTCGTTTGCGTCGGGAGGGAATTTTGAGTGTGCAGTAACCGTGTGCGGTCAGTTTGGCTAGTTCTGAAGATATGATCAGTTCGGAGTACACGAATGGGGACAGGATACCACTTACGAGGGTCTTTCTCGTGGTGTACCTCCACAGTCCTCCGATCTCCATCAAAGACTATTACCACTCCTAAGCGTGTCGTACGCCCACGACCTTTGGGTGTTTGGTCTATATGAGGGTTAACCCCCTCGGCTGCCGATGCAGCACTTGCTGTGTTCTTGGCGCTGTTGAACATTGACAAAAGACCTGATATATGGATCGTGAAGTCACGGGTAAGCACTGATACTGACCTTCAGAAACGGGATGTATCGAAGTATAAAATTTATCGTGTGACGATCATATTGAGGTAGTTGTTAGTTATGAGTTCAGTGAGGCTCGAGGCTGTGAGGTGGCACGAGAAGTCAGGTCGCACGTTTGTGCTCATACATTACCCTTCGGATCCACAAGGCAGTTCCCAAGGCTGATACTAGCTGCAGGCGCCCCATGTGACCGATATTGCGGGTGATACAACGTATGGTCCGTTCGGAGATTTCGAGCGAGAATCCCCGCAAGAAATCTATGCGCATTCTCTAGCCTCTCCGTGTTACGAGCGCACCTTGGAACATCTACATACCCCTGACGAATGCCTTGTCAGAATAAAGGATAGATTAGTCGTGGTCAGAGGTATGAATAGTAAGGCATAGAGCATTTAATTCCGAAATGGGAGGTTGTGGACTGATATTGCCGCAATAGCTATTGTATCGTTTTCCAGACAATGGATAGGTTATCTCCCATGGTCAGCGCCAAGGTTTTGCAGTTTTCCTGCATACGCTAGGTTCTTGTATCACCCTTGTTTCTTTTTATATCTCGGGTTGAACAGTCATTCTTTTGACTCGCCCTCTTTCGCACCAAGTCTGAGAACCCGCCTCAGTCTAACACTTCGGATGCTATTCCTAGCTATTAGTTCACTATTGAATGCATCCAGAATGCTTGCCCACCTCAGAATTGTAACGACCTTGTGCGACTCACAACGGCGAAGGCATTGAGGAATGCCTTCAACATTTGTCACGCTCGACCCGGAAGGGAAAACTGCGTCCAATGATGTTGATTGCGAGCCGCCCTGCCTGCAAGGCTACGAACACAACGACTGATCTAAGCCAGTGCCCATATTTCTTGCATAATGGTTACGTTCTTAACAGAGCACATGTCTGGTCATTCCGGCATGGGTGCTGTAGATAAGGGCGCTAGGCACCGTGAATTGGTGATCGTCTTGAAGAGGGCAGCTCCGAAGTCCTATGCCATGCGCAATCTCTGCATGCCCTCAGCTCTCATTGATCTAACATCCGATTGGCTTGGCCGTGGCAGGTTTCGGTGCGGCTCTTTGGCTACTCCCCTCGCTGATAACATTGTAAATGACAGCCATGGTTCCCAGGAGAGATCAATGGGGGCTTCCAATGTGGATACTTTCCAATCCGATCATAGTGATCGAGTCCCAGCTTAATGTCGTCCTACCTTGAGGCTACGCAGCGGCAGAAAGACGATGATATCGCCCCTTTTCCTAATGGTTTCGGTCAAAATGCGGATGAAAGTGCTGATTCAGCGTGGCGTAAATTGAACGTCCTCAGCTTAGGTCAGATTACCTAAAAAGAACAGCTAGAATATTGGCTGAATAATCTTTGTTAGATGGCGGAGGGATTCGCGGCTATTGGTCTCTGTTGGCTCTTGAATTGCTCATGCAACATATCGCCGTGGCAGAGGAGCAGGAAGATCAGAGGACCTATCATAGCTTCTCTCCTCAGCCCTGGCCTGACAATGTTTCTCAAATTCCCCTCACGGCAGAGGAGAAACGCCAATGGCAACATGCCCATAACGACCAGGCAAAACTCCGCATACTCCCCAGCGCCCGAAGGTTTCTTCCGTGTCATTACTTCGATTACATATGTGGATCTAGTACTGGATCGTAAGTCTAATGTATTCGCGATCCATGAGTCCTACCCGCTACTGACCCGTGTAGTATCATAGCCATCCTGTTGGGGCGCTTCCGCATGACCGTTCCTGACTGTCTGGATGAATACCGAAATCTAGGTCAGGAAATCTTTGGAAGACCTCGTACGTTTTTCACACTCAGATTTGGGCTTGGTGAGAGATACAAATATAAAGCGACGAGGTTAGAGAAGGTTTTCAAAGACGTATGCAAGAGGCGCAATGAGGAACCTGATCAAGCCCATGGGAAGATCTTCTTCCCGTCAGCTCAAGGTTTATGCAAAACGTTAGTATTTTCTCCTTGACTTTGTCAGCATCTATGGTATCATATGAGGCTAGAAGGAAAGCCCTTGAAGCGGTAGCTTGATCTAAAAAGCCAGACCCTGACAGATAAAGCATGATAGTTACCACATGGTGGACTCACTAAGCTTACGAATATATAGATTTGTGACTACTATGCAGAAAGATGAGGGCAAATTTGATTCATTATACCTTATCCGCTCGTACGATCATATCAAACGAGTCCCACCTGATGCTTCGACTAAACCGACACCCCAGTCGACCACGGGACTAAGTCGAGCCAACACTGGTTCTTCTGAATTTGGCTCCCGAGAGAAAAGGAAGGAAAAAGGCCTGCCCGATGTCAATCATGAGCGTGCACAGAGTTTTGAGGTCTGGGAAGTAGCTCGAGCCGCCACAGCAGCTCCGCTATATTTTGAACCAATGAAGATTGAGAGTACCATGCCTGATAAATACACACTGTTTACCGATGGAGGTTTCGGCATTTCAAACAACCCCGTGCGGGATGCAAAGATCGAGATAGAGAAGCTCCATGGAGATACATCAATCGGCATTGTCGTCAGCGTCGGCACAGCACGGAAGAATCGAGAGGAGAGAAAGGTAGCCTTCTGGTCTACAATTGCACGCTTAGCAAGATGTTCTATCGAGATGACCACTTGTCCCGAAACCAACCATGACCACATGCAACATGAATCTACGACTCTCAATGAAGACGAGCGCAGGAAATTCTCATATTATCGACTGAATCATCCTGGTGGGCTGCAAACTGAGTTGGATGAGTGGAAACCCAAGAAGAATCGGTTTAGGAGTAAGGCTGCCGGGACGAAAACAATCGATACCATCACGAATGTATTCAATGCGTGGGCCAAAGATATAGCAAACCGGCAGGAGTTTCAAGCATGCGCTGCTAAGCTTGTTGCCCGTAGACGGCTACGCAAGGACACTCTGGGGTGGGAGCAATACGCTACTGGCGCTCGATACCAATGTCGAGAGATAAATTGCTTCGGTCAATACGATCGTAGTCAATTTGTCGGACACCTCCGCTCCTCTCACAAGGAATTGGACGAACAGAGAGTGAGAGACAGGGAGCTTTGTTGCAAGAAGGATTGGCGTTATCAGCGCGCCCGTGAGCCAACCCAAAGATAGGGTCATAGTCAATACAATGTGAGGTGATCCGCCTTGGAAGTTCAATCGGCTGACATCTTCAATTGAAGGACCTTCGCACATGTATGATTTCGTACCGCACGGACTATGCAACGGATCGAGCGCATAAGACGGTGCGGACTGTTGAAGGGTTTTGCTTTCCGCCTCTGTGCGAAAGTCGACGAACGGAGGTCATCATATGTTGTAGAGCCTCGAATTCGAAGCTATGTACACATACCAGTGAATTCATTGAGATCATTATCCGTTTTATTCGGAATCTAGGCCATTGATGACTCCTGTATCCCATCTCGGTGGCTGAGTTGTCTTTACACTGGCATTCGGGTGACAAAATAAACGTGTGGAGGGGACCCCATTGGGGGAAGACCACCACCAAAATGTCAACTACTTTCGCTACAGATCATGGCTTTTACCTCGTAGTAAGCTATAGACCGGTGCATTATACTGTTAGATTAACGGCGACGGCACTACATAAGCATAGTATGAAGGAAATAGTAGAAGCCTTTGGTCGTAAACTCCCGCAAGTAAACTTTGTTTGGTGCGACGCCAAGGCCTTGATTATATAATATTCTATTCTTTCTTTAGCCAATCAGTAAGTCATAACTTCGTCGCAACGCGGGCCTCTCTATCATCAGTAACGGGTTGATCCAAACTGTTGTAATGGAGGTACTTGTCGAAGAACAGACAAGAGTCATTATGCTCCATTGTGATTGAGAAGCTTCAATGGTCAGCCTTGCTGGAAAATCAGGCTTCGAACGGGCAACAAGATAAGTAGGAATATCGGATCCGACTCACTCTGCCGTCTTTTAATATCGTTGTCAAGGCTCCGTGGATGCATTACGAAAATGCGATGCGACCGACATCCCGCAAGTCTGAGCTAGAGATGCCATGTAGGGTGCCACCCATACCATAAATACGACGAACATGGCAATACTTCAAGGTGAACACACTTTTTCCTTCCTATGAGCAATCAGAAAAAGGCGATGTCCGTCCCGTCTTAAACATAATATCTCCTTATGCAATCCCGAGTCGCGGTCTTCCGGGTAAACTTTGCCACTCCATGCCCCCTCTTACTAAGCCAAATCCATCACTTACATCTCCAGTACTTCGTCGGGAAGTTGCTTACGAGCGCGGTCAATGTTGGGACTTTCCCATACTACCGCATATTTCAGTTCAATACTCTACGACCTATAAAGCTCCTAGCAAGATCCACCGAGCAACCTATGCTTCACAACAATTTGATATCCCAGATAGATCGCTGGCGATCTCGCAAGCTCGACGAGCTGCAATTTGTCTCCATTGCTGTAAGTTTACTCTATCCTCGCACGACCGATCCTCCAGGCCCAGACTTCAATCCCTCGGACTGACTTATTACTCTCACAGTGTGCTATTCTAGCTGCTGCCGTGATAGGTTCTTTCTCCTGGACTGGGATCAAGGATGCATACTGGTTAGCATCGGCATTCTGGTTTTCCAGCCTCATCTTATCAATACTCGGGATATTGCTCCCGGCGCAACAAATTACAGTGCTCCGTCTCTTGGGAAAGCCTTCGGCTTCGTCAAAACATGCATTAAACACCACAGAAGAAATACGCCGATTCCTCCCTTTGTTCTTGACGAAGAAGGAGGAGCCAAGTCCACGCACAGGACTCTACCCAGGGAGCAACGAACTCGGTGAATGGAGACCGCGTTGGAAGATGGTATTTACATGGCAGTGCCCGATCATGTTCATGTCGTACTCCGTTTGTTTCTTTCTAGCCGGGCTGACCATTTATGTGTGTACGCCGCTCATAAGGAGGGACAGCTGGAGTGCGAATTCCAATGTAAGTCAGAGACGACTTCCATCGACGCTGTCCAGGCGAAAGGATGCTGCTGACACGGACTGAGGTGGCTGTGATATTTCTAGCAACCGGCACCGTAGCGGGCAGCACTTTCGTATTCTGCTCGTTCTGGGTCTATCACTATGTTGGTCTGGAGCACGACATTCGATATCCTGCCGAGGAAGAGCCTGAGTCGCCTTTTCCGAGCACATTGCCGACTGCTCTTGATATCTCCGAGGCACCACTTTCTCGTTCGGAAGGAAAGGTGCCCAGTATTCAAGAGTGATATACCTTGCATAGGGAATGTTCAAGCCGGAATGATCGCACCTCAACGCACTAAGACCACCTGTGAAGTATTCAAACCTCTGCTCATTTAGGACCCAGAAACCTCAAGGGCCAATTTCTTGATGACATATCGAGCAACATCAGACCCTGCAACCTAGTTCATTTGGGGGTTACCTTAGTGAGGTGGAGGCCTGTACTATCGATCATGCAGAACAGAGGGAGGGCGAAATACTATCAATACTACATCCCGCCCAGTAAAGAAGTCTCTTTTCCTTCATTCACATGGATCCAGGTGTGTCCTGTATCTGGATCTCACCCACCGTCTAGGAGCTTGCGACCTGGGGGCCTCCGATTATAGGCTGTGATCGTATTAGATAGCCACTCTGCCTATCCCGAGACCCTATCGCCTAAATACAAAAGATTTCATGTCTAGCTTTCGACATACTACAGCAGTTAGCGAAGGCCTCCACGACGTGCGGCCGTCGATATAGCCTATATATACTAACAGACGTCTTGTCGTAGTCCCCGTGGTCGACTTATTATAGCCCTATAGCCCCTACAGACGCCTTACTGCCCCCGTAGACGTCCTGTTGTAACCGCAATATGTTATAGCCCTCGTAGACATCTTATCGTAGCTACTATACTGCAGGGGCTACAGTGTTACAACAAGACGTCTGCGGGGGCTACATCAAGACAACAGCAGGGCCTACAGCAAGACAACAGCAGGGCCAGCAGGGTCTACAGCATAACCGCAACAGCGGCCACACGGCCCCTACAGAAAGACAATGACAACAGCAGCGGCCACAGGGTCTACAGCGGCCATGATGAGGCCACAGAATAGCGGTGGTACCTATAAGCGCGGCCAGGGCCAAAAGAAACACCACAGATAACGTATACAAGACAGTCAATTCACAGCTTCATCCCCGACATTTATCAAGCGTCTATAGGTAGGCTACAATTGAAACCGCATATCGTTGAGGCCCCCTGCCACCTATATTTGGTGCTGGGGGACGGAGCTTCGACGATATACGGCCCACTATTCTAGCCATCTATGTAGCCAAATGCCTTTGCAAACTGCTGTAGTTCTAGTTATAGGCATCGATCGTATCAGCCAGTCACTCCGCCTATCTATCTCGAGACCATGGCGCCTAGATACACGAGATCCCATTGTTAGCTTTGATCATACCACCACCAGCTACCCCATCACCCCTCACCCCCCGCCCCCATCTCCCCCATCACCCCTCCCCCCCCGGCCCCCCAACAGATGAAGAACACAAGCACTACCCTCTTCCCTTCCCTTCTTCCCTAGAGAGTCCATGTCTAGCTTTGAACATACCACCAAAGCCCCTATCCCCCTATCAGCTACCCTCTCACACCATCATCCTTCCCATCCCTCCCCCTCCTCCATCCCCTTCATCTAAATCCCTCGCCCGCCTCCCATCCCTTCCCTTCTTCTCCCCCTTG